>Ga0209514_10000375_pt1 | contig 94414 bp, 90 predicted proteins | sample Subgrocontami58m_FD_187452 | JGI IMG/M metagenome (GOLD analysis project Ga0209514, IMG submission 187452) | Subsurface groundwater microbial communities from S. Glens Falls, New York, USA - GMW37 contaminated, 5.8 m (SPAdes) (version 3) | ecosystem: Environmental > Aquatic > Deep subsurface >... | reverse complement strand
GCTTTGTATCATAAGTGCTATTTTTAAGTCTTTTTGTCATTCCCACGTAAGTGGGAATCTAGAAATCGTGCCTAATTATATCAATCTGGATTCCCGTTTTCACGGGAATGACGACTTTTGATACAAGACTCCTTTGAGGAGAGGGAGATACAAGGGGTGAGGTGAGGAGGTCAACCAACACCGAACTTAATCCTAAAAATTGACAGATGACGCTCAGTCCGATATTATGCAAATAGTCAGAGATCTTTATTAAATGGTGAAACTACGTGTTTAACAGGCTGCTGAGCGAACTAACCTTATCACACATTCTAACCTCTTTATCAATCCTGGTGGCTTTTGCCGGACTCGCCTGGTTTCTTCGTGTTTTCCTGGTAAGGGTTGTCCGGAGATTAACCCAGCAAACCGAAACCGGACTGGATGATGCTATTGTCTCGGCACTGGGAAAGCCTATTGTGGTGATTGTTGTCCTGACCGGAGTCTATCTGGCCGGGCTGGTTATTCCTCTTGAACCTACTCCCCGCCTCTTCTTCTCCCGGGGACTGGCTCTTGTCCTCAGCTTGCTCGGTATCTATACCGGGGTGGCGTTACTTAACGCCGTTATCAGATGGTATGTCCAGGAGATACTGAAAGAGAGAAGAGAGGCCGGTTTATCCAGCCGTCTATTACAGTTTTGCCGGGCAGGCATCATTCTGGTGGCGCTACTGGCCGGAGTGCTGACAGTCCTTCAGTTTGTTGGTATCAAGCCGGTCCTGCTGACGGGATGGATAGGCGAGCATGGCTGGCGGATTACCTTTATCATTGTCCTGACGATGGGAATGATTATCGCCATCGGAGAGGTTGCTCCCAGGGTGGTGGTTAGCACACTGTCACGCCGTGCCGGCGAACCCGAGGACGAGGTCAGTAAAAGAGGGGCAACACTATCACGGGTGCTGGTTGACACGGGGCAGGTGGCGGTACTTTTTATGACCGTCTTTATGGTGCTCTCTGAGTTGAAACTGGATGTTGCTCCTATCCTGGCTGGTGTTGGCATCGCCGGTCTGGCTATCGGTTTTGGGGCACAGAGCCTGGTCAAAGACCTTGTTGCCGGGCTTTTCATCATCCTGGAGAACCAGTACCGTGTGGGCGATGCGGTGAGAATCGCTGATGTTTCGGGAGTGGTTGAAGACATTAACCTGAGAAGGACGATACTCCGTGACCTGGATGGCTCCGTCCATACTGTACCGAACGGGGAAATCCGGGTAGCCAGCAATCTCACCAAAGAATATGCCAGGGTCAATCTCAACATCAGTGTTGCCTACGATACTGACCTGGACCGGGCGATGGCGGTCATCAACCGGGTGGGTAAGGAGCTGGCGGCAGACCCTGAGTGGGCATCATGTATCCTGGTACCACCGCATGCCCTGCGTGTGGACAATCTGGGGGACTCCGGTATTGAGATTAAAATTCTGGGTGATACCCGGCCTACCCGCCAGTGGGATGTTACCGGGGAGTTACGTCTGAGGTTAAAAAAAGCCTTCGATGCCGAAGGTATCGAAATCCCGTGGCCCCACACCAAGGTCTATTTTGGCAACTCACCTTCCTTGGGGCAGAAAGAGTCTACCGAAAAATAAAGGACAAGGAGGACAAAATGGCTTACCAGGCAAAAGATTACAGTCGTCTCATCGGTACGGAGGGTTTTAGCGAGACCCTGCTCAAGAATCACTTTACCCTGTATCTAGGCTATGTGACCAACACGAACAAGCTTCTTGACCTGCTGGCCAGTAAGGCTAAGGATGCGACTAATCCCGAATATGCCGAGTTGAAGCGGCGTCTTGGCTTCGAGTTCAATGGCATGCGCCTCCACGAGTACTATTTTGAAAACTTGGGGGCGAAAACGCCACTGGACAAAGCGGGTGCTCTGGCCAAGAAGCTCGCTGATACCTTTGGTAGCTATAGTGCCTGGGAGCAGGACTTCCGGGCTACTGGTGCCATGCGCGGCATCGGCTGGGCAATACTCTACCAGGACAATGTGACCGGCTTACTCATCAACCAGTGGATTAACGAGCATGAAACCGGTCATCTGGCTGGCTGCCGTCCCCTTTTGATAATGGATGTCTTTGAGCATGCTTTCATGATTGACTACGGTTTAAAGCGAGCCGACTATATTGAATCGTTTTTTAAGAACATCAACTGGCCGGTAGTGCAAAATCGCCTGGCCGGCTAGTGTCTCATCCGGTTAATTCCCGGACTCATGTGACCTCAGCACATATTACTGCTTGGGGATGGCTTCTTATTGCTCCTCTTCTCATAAATTGCCCTCTTGACAGCCAGTAAACCTCCTGCTATTATTTAGGTGAACCTAAACGGTAGGCGCACCTAAATCAAGGATTATACAACTTAAGAATATATAAAAGAAATGAGAAAACAACTATTTACTCCGTCCGTTGCAAATAAGAAGCACTTGTATCTAAAGGAGGATTAATCTGATGCTGGGTTCACTTTTAATCACGCTGCGGGAAGGGCTGGAAGCTGCCCTCATTATCGGGATTATCCTGGCCTATCTGGCGAAAACAGATAACCGCCAGGGTTTCAAACCAGTCTGGCTCGGGGTGGCACTGGGGGTACTGGGTAGCCTGGTAGCCGGTGCCATCATTTATGTATCTGCGGGAGAGCTTAGCGGCCGGGCAGAAGAGATTTTCGAAGGTATTGCGATGTTTCTGGCGGTTGGTGTCCTCACCTGGATGATATTCTGGATGCGCCGGCAGGCCATTAATATCAGGGCCAACCTGCAGCAGGAAATACAAACAGTGCTGACCACAGGCTCATCGATGGGTCTGGTGCTGCTGGCATTTCTCGCGGTAGTCAGAGAAGGCATTGAAACGGTGCTTTTCCTCTTTGCCGCCTCCAGAGTGGACGAGTCTCCCGTCCTGTTTACCGCTGGTGGCCTGCTGGGTCTGGTGGTTGCCATCGCCATAGGCTATGCCATCTATAAGGGAGCCGCCCGGCTGAATTTGAGAGCCTTCTTTAATGTAACCAGTGTTCTGCTGATTCTTTTTGCTGCCGGCTTGCTGGCACACGGTATTCACGAGTTCCATGAGGCAGGAATTATCCCACCGGTAGTAGAACATGTCTGGGATATCAATAATATCCTCCCGGAACGGTCCACCGCGGGGCGATTCCTTACGGCTATCTTTGGCTATAATGGTAACCCCTCACTGGTAGAAGTAGCTGCTTATGTTGTCTATCTGGTGCTGGCGCTGGGGGTTTACTTCCGTCCGGCAAAATGACAAATGAAGGTAAAACGGCTACAGAGCAGGATGAGGTCTGACAATGATGAGCCTCACCCCCTTAATCCCCCTCTCCTTTCAGGAGAGGGGGAAATGGAAAAAGAGGGGCTTCGCCCTTCTTAGACACTCCCTGAATAATAAGGATGGACAAAGAGAGGTTTTTACCTCTCTTATCTAAATAACCCATCTTAATGTAGGAAAAAGAGCGGTCAAGGGAAGTCAGGCAGTACTGACCACTGGCTGTGAAGAATACCCTGCTCGGGGTTTAATTTTTATCTCCCTTACCTTGACTCCGGATAGCAGCCTGGCTACATCTGCCTTGTGACATAGCTCGGTGCCAGGCGTCAACACGCAGGCGGTGCCCATCGCCACGCCCAGGCGGCAGGCTTCGAGTAACGACTCCCCGTAAGCCAGCTTCAAAGCTAAACCGGCAACGGCACAATCGCCCGCACCGACGGTGCTTCGCACTCTTACCGGAGGTGCTTCCGCCTTGAAAACATGTTTTCCATCGGTAGCAATAATCCCGTCTTGCCCACGGGAAACAACCACTATTTCAATGCCCATTGCCACCAGGTCGAGAGCAGCCGTAACGATTGCCTCTTCGGTAGGTAGCTGCCTGCCCAGGAGCGCTTCCAGCTCGCTGGTATTTGGTTTAATAAGGTAAGGTTTAGCCTTGATGCCCTCGGTCAACCATTGACCGGTCGAGTCCAGAATCGTTCTGACCCCGGACTCTTTGCCGACCATGATGATGTCATTATAAACGGTGACGGGTACTCCGGGCGGGACGCTTCCGCTGACCACCATCAAGTCCGGGGTGGGACGAATTTTCTTCAGCTTCTTAAAAAACCGGTCCAGCTCTCCCCGGGAAATACGCGGGCCGGGGGCATCAATCCTGGTTTGTTGGCCAGTCTTGATGTCCTTAATAATAAAGTTGACCCGCGTTTCTTCCTTAATCGGGGTAAAGCTGAAAAGTACCCCCGCTTCATCAAGCAGAATTTCAAAAGTCCGGCCGTTGGGCCCGCCGACAAAGCCGTAGGCGACGGTGATGCCATCCATCTCATAGATAGCCCGCGACACGTTAATGCCTTTGCCACCGGGATAGCGGCGCAGTTTCACCCAGCGGTTGGCCTCTTCCACCACCAACCTGTCCACTGCAATATGCTCATCCAGCGAAGGATTGAGGGTAATGGTTGCAATCATAACTACCCTCCCTTCAATATTCCTGATACCACCGCCCGGAGATATCAGCCAGGGCGTTACCCGTCAAACCAAGCTTGCGGTACCAGGGTACGGCTTGTTTCCGGGCAATCTCGACGAGCTGCTTCAGCCGGTCAACCCCGACGGTGGTCAGAAAGTTCACTCTCTCCGGGTCATCAGTAATCCGCATTGCTTCTTGCCAGATTGCCCGCCCGCCAAGAAAGCCAGAGGCCCCGGCCCGGCAAGCAATTTCTACCTGCTTACGGAAAAGAGCAAAATCGACTCCGGCACTGAGGATGACCCACGGCACCTTTGCCGCTGCATCCAGCTGGCGGCAGAGCTTGAGCAGCTCGGCTTCATCCTTCTGGTAGTGAAGGTCAGCAGGAAACTCGGACTTGAGTACATCAATGGGTAAGGCAGTGATATCCCGGGCTGTCCAGATGACCAGTTCTGGCTTCAGGCGGGCAAACTCTTCCGGGTGACTGGTTTCGTTACCAACAGGATAGGTTACCGGTTCGACAAGAAAAGGAAGGTCAGATTTGATGCACTCTTCAGCGACCCGGCTTATCGTCTCCAGTTGTTTGCGTGCCAGCTCTTTCAAATCGGGACGGTAGTAGACCAGAATCTTGACTGCCGAGGCACCCATTCGCTTAATCTTGGCCACGCTCCACCCATCGAGTAACTCGGTCTGCCGATGTTCTTTCCCACCGGTATAACCGGAGGCTTCAATGCTGACCAGGAGTCCGGTGCCTCCGGGGAGAACACCGCTGCTGATACACTGTGCCGCCCCGAAAAGGGGGTCAAGCAGCACCGCGCTGGAATATTGCGCCAGGGCAGAGCATAATTCCTGCTTGCGCTTGACTATTTCAGCATCGGTGACTTCTTGCCGGCCGTCCTCTTTAATCATGGTATGCATCGAGCCGCGGTGGTCCATGGCACACATGATAAGAACCCCGCCCGGGTCGGCAATTTGCTGTAATCCTCTTATCTTACCAATGGTCAGGTTTTTCATAATGACCCCCTACGCTATTAAAGGAACCGTTCAAACCGGTCTCTTTTCGCTTTGCATATCGGGCAAACTTCAGGAGGGCCGTTTCGGGCGCAGAGATACCCGCATACCTTGCATCTCCAGACAGGCAAAGGTAATGATGCCATACTGCCTGGTTGCATCTTGCTTTTTATGGCGGCTCGCTGAGACTCCGGCGGGCGGCGTTCCGGAATTGCCTGGACTTTTTGTTTTCCTGCGAGTATGGCCTGGGACACATAAAGGCCACAATAGCAGGCGCCGTAATCATCAATATCCGGGTCTCGATAGTCACAGGGGCAGATGATATCCAAGTCGGTTTCTTTCTTGCCCGAAGCCAGGCGGCAAGGACAAGCCTGGTAGCCGTACCGGCTTTCGTTGACCAGCAAACCAAGGACAAGCTCTTTGGTAAACCCGGTATCCGGGTTGAGATGGTAACCGCCCGCTTCAGCGTCTTTATTCAGCCGGTTGAATAACCGGTCGACTTCCGCCGGAGAGATATCTTCCTGGCCATTCATGTTAATGCCTTCTTGATTTCATCTTCCCTGAAGCCAACGATGCATTTCTGGTTATTGATAACCATTGTTGGAAAGCTACAGGCGGGGTTCCATTTTCTAATAATGTCCAGGATTTCTTCCTGCTCCTTATCATTTAAGAGGTCGACATAGGTATAAGAGTACTCCACCCCTAAACTGTCCAGCATCGCCCTGGTCTTTTTACACCAGACACAGGTGCTGAGAGCGTAAAGCATAATAGAGCCAGCCTTCTTGCCCGGAACATGTTCAATAGCCATATACATTTCACCTCCCAATTCAATATTACTATAAGTAGCGGCGAAAAAGAAGCTCTGTACTTCACAGGGGCGTTTTGCCTTTATCCTCACGATAGGCTATAATTCCAAACGTTTAGACTTCTCAGCGTCAGGGGTGAGCTAGTGCCCTGGTTTTATCGTCTTGGTCGAGCAATCATAACGATACTATTTCTCCTTCTTACCCGCTGGCAGGTGAAAGGCAAGGAGAATGTTCCCGGCGAAGGCCCGCTGCTGGTGGTAGCTAACCACCTGAGCCTGGCAGATGTGCCGCTACTGGGCATTAGCTTTGACCGCAGGCTGATATTTATGGCCAAAACGAATCTCTTCCGCTACCCGTTAGTGAGCTACATGATGCGCCTTTTCGCCTCGATTCCATTGCACCGGGGCAAGGCAGATAGGGAGGCACTGCGCCGGGCCATCCAGCTGCTCTCCAGCGGTCAGGTGCTGGCGATGTTTCCGGAAGGAACAAGGAGTCGCACCGGCCGGCTTGGCCACGCTTTCCCTGGTGCGGCACTGATTGCGTCTCATAGTGGTGCCACCGTTTTGCCGGTGGGTATCAGTGGCACGGAAAAGATTAGCCGCCTGGCCTGGAGGCTACGTCGTCCAGAGGTAACGGTGAATATCGGCTCTCCGTTGCATCTCCCTCCCGTCCAGGGTAAACTGACCAAAACAGAGCTAGCGGCGCGTACCGGGCTGATAATGGGGCATATTGCCGGGCTTCTTCCCGGCGGATATCGCGGCAGTTCCCCGGAAAGGAAAAATGACGCTGGTGATTGAGAAAGCCGCCGGAATCGGGTTTTGCTTCGGAGTGAGACGTGCCATCACCATCCTGGAGAAGGCCGCCCGTGAGTGCGGCCCGATTGAAACACTGGGGCCGGTGGTGCATAACCAGCAAGTGCTGAAAAGACTGGCGTCTCTGGGTATCACCGTCGCCGGTAGCCTGGAAGAGATGAAGGGTGACCGGGTAGCCATCGCCACTCACGGCGTCAGCCCTGAGCTTGGGGACAGAATTCGGGCACGGTATCCTGGCGTAATCGATACCACCTGTCCATTTGTTCATCGCGCCCAGCTTGCCGCCAGCCGGCTAGCCAAGGCCGGGTTCTTCGTGGTTATTTATGGAGATGCCAACCACCCTGAAGTTAAGGGAATCCTGGGTTGGGCTGAGGGTAAAGGGGTAGCGACACGCGGGGAGAATCCTCTCGCCGCACTTGGGACGTTACCGCGCCGGGTAGGTGTTCTCGCCCAGACTACCGAGATACCGGTGCGTTTCACTGATTTCGTCAAGAAACTAATCGACCACGCTTTTGTTAAGGATAGCGAGCTGCGCCTCATCGATACTATCTGCCACGATATCAGAATACGCCAGCAATCTGCCCTCGAACTGGCCCGGAGAGTAGAGCTGATGCTCATTATCGGGAGCCGCACCAGCGCTAACACCAACCACCTGGCTGAGCTGTGTGCCACCGCCACTAAAACATACCTGGTTGAATCTGCAGAGGCGATTCAATCCTCCTGGCTTGAGGGCTGCCGGCACATCGGTGTCACCAGCGGGGCTTCCACCGCCGAGGAAACAATCAACGAGGTACTGGCCAGACTGGAAGCTAACAACACAGTGTAACACATCATTCAACTTGGGAAGGATATGCTATAGCTCTTTCACTTTAGTGAACCTCGATTCTCCCGGATGCCGATTGTTAGCTATCCGCTGCTTCAGCGTCTCATTCTACACAGATGATTCTTTCTCTACAAGTGACATATTGACATTAGACCTCACATAATGTATTTTTGCGTAAGCAGGAGGTAATGCTGATGAAAAAGATGGCCTCCATCGGTTACAGGTTAACTCGTCTCCTAGTCTTACTGGCTTTATCTCTCTCCGTAGTTAGTTGTGCTGGGAATAGTCTCCAACCTTCAAGTCTCCAACCTGCATCGCCGGTGGCGAAATTAGCTACGGATACGCAACAATCTGACCTTATTTTTGCGGTAGCAGGGGATTCGAGAGCGGGGGTTTCTGGCCAGAGTGACTTCTGGATTGACCCCAGCAAGCAACCCGACTATACAAACTATATAAATACGCAGGTGCTTGGTGCGCTCAGGGATAACCTTATTACTACCTGGAAAGATTCACCGGGATTTTTTCTTATGCATCTGGGAGATATCGGGATGCGGGGTGGAACACCGATATTTGAAGCTTTTAAGCAGGAAATGTCCCCGATGAAGAATGCAGGCATCCCGGTTTATCTCACTATTGGTAATCATGAACTCAGGTACTATAAACCGAAAGAAAACGGCTCTGGTACAGGGAAGGCTGAATCTGATGCCAATACCTTAAAAGCACAGCAAGAATATCAAGCAACAATTGGCACTTCAATGATACCCAGTGACGCCAATTCTCTTCAGTTTTACGAAGGTGGATTAGCCTACTCTTTTAAAAGGGAGGTTGGGGGTGTGTCTTCCTTATTCATCGTGCTAGATGCCTATTATGTAAATTATGATGACCCCAAAAAACCTGAATATAAAAAGGGCTATTATTCAGACTTTCAGTTGAAATGGTTGCAGGATACATTAAAGAATAATCAAAACGCACAAAACATATTTGTTTTCTCGCACCAGCCTGCTTTCGATGCCAATGGGGGTGCAGGTAAACTTTATAATAATTATAACTCACCCGATAGTGACAGGTCTAACTGGATACTGTGGGCATTACTGGATACTTATAAAGTCGATGCGTATTTCACCGGGCATTCGCATTTCTATCACCGATGGAATGTTATCGGTAACACGTTTGAATATAAATGGAAAGATACATGGAGGGCATTGGATTCAAATTTTACAACCCTGGGGGAGCTTAAAGACCATAAAGAATATACGTATTTAATCCCACAGGTCGTAAATGGCTCCTGTGGAGCCAGTCTGCAGGGGTTTGCCGGTAACTCTGTCCCGGCGGCCAAAAGAGAAAATGCCTATAATTACTCAATCGTTCAGGTGAAGGGTAGCACTATTACCGTAGAGGTCTATTCTTATGACGTGACAACACAACCCAAGCTGATTGATAAATTCCAGAAACAAGGCGACCAGTGGCAAACTCTACCGTTAAACTAGACGGGAGCCCCTCTTTCTCATTTCCCCCTCTCCTAAGAGGAGAGGGGGATTAAGAGGGTGAGGTTAACCAACGATTCAAAGCTCTGGCTAAACCTACGGGCCGGACTATAACCCCATCTGCTGAGCGATGATTTCCCGGTGGAAATCACCGTTGCCGAAGCTAAGCTCAGCCGCCTTTCCCTGCCTGGTATAGAACTGCAGGTCATGGTCGATAGTGCAGCCAATGGCACCATGAATCTGGTGTGCCAGCGTGCTCACCCGGGCGAAGGCTTCGCCCGCCCACGCCTTGGCGATGGCCACCTCCCTGGCGCCGTGCCGTCCCTGGCTAAGTTGCCAGGCAGCCTGGTAGGTGCTGAACCTGGTACCATCAATATCCGTGGCCATATTAACACTGTAGTGTTGTATCACCTGAAAGCTACCGATAGCACGGCCAAACTGCTGTCTCTCCTTGGCATAGGCAACCGTCATCTCCAGTACCTGCTGCATGCCGCCGAGCAGGTGACAGCACCGGGCCACGGCAGCTCGCTCTAATGCCCTCTGCATCAGACTCCAGCCATCATTCAATTGACCCAGGATATTCTCCTGCGGCACTCTCACCCGGTCAAACACCACCTCGCAGAGCTTCTCGCCGGAGATGGTCTTTAGTACGGTGTTGCTGATGCCCTGGCTCCTGGCATCGACGATGAAGATAGTAACCCCTTTGTCCGCCGGCGATTGTTGACCGGTCCTGGCCACACATAATATATAGTCGGCAACATGGGCATCAGGGACGAAGAGCTTCGTCCCGCTAATAACGTAGTCACCCTTATCGGCCACCGCTTTAACCTGGATTGAGGCAGCATCATATTGTGCACCGGCTTCAGTCAGGGCAAGAGTAAAGATGGCCTGTCCGCTGGCGATAAGGGGTAAATACTTCTTTTTTTGCACTTCATTACCCGCCTCAAGGATAGGCAAACCGCCCAGAACCACCGTGGGAAAGAAGGGGCCGACGAGACAGGCACGGCCCATTTCCTCAAGAAGTATTGCCAAATCAAGAAAGGTCATCCCGCTGCCGCCATGCTCTTCCGGGAAGACTAATCCCATCCAGCCCAATCCGGCCATCTCCCTCCATAGCTCAGGCGAGTAGCCTTTTTCATCTTTTTCCATCTCCCGCACCAGTGTTTTGGGGCACTTTTCGATAAGAAAATCACGGGCGGACTTCTTGAGCATTTCCTGTTCTTCAGAAAGAGCAAGGTTCATCATCAATCTCCTGTGGCATCATCACACAATCGGGGTCGTTATCCTCTCTCAAGGTTAACCGGCATGTCGTCACTGGCTTCACGGAGAGGCTACTCGTCCTCTTCCTCTTCTTCTCCCCCCTCTTCCTCCTCGCTGGTGACTGCGCTCGTCTCCCGGCCAAGGTAAGGCAGCCGTGGCTCGGCGGCCTTACCCCGCTTTCGGGGTAGGGGAAAGTCAGTCTGGTCGATGAGCTGGCGCAACTCGGTTAACCGGCTGGCCGGCATCTTGGCACTAACCTCGATAACAATGCCATCAATCCCTGTCTCCCACAAGGTACGAAGATCAGCAGCACTCAAGTTAGCTGGCACCGAAGCCAGGATGGGCTTGGTGACGAGAGAAGCCAGGCGCTGAAAGAGCATCAGGTGTTGCCAGGTGAGTAAATCGCCCTCTATCTCTTCCAGGCTAATCAGCACCGCATCTACGGGTAGCTCGTTGGCCGTTCTCAGTAAACCCTCGGTGAGTGAGGTCTCCACTTCCAGTATTTTGCCGGCATCATTGTTTTCAAGTAGCCTCAGCGGCGTCGTTGCCGGGAAGACGATAAAGTCACCGCCAGTCTGGCCCAGCGGGGCGGTTTGTTGCTGCCCGCTTATCCGGAGACCCCAGGGAATACCGGGCATGGCGCGGGATACTTTATCAAATGTTCCAGCCACAGCGGCCAGCTTGGAGATTCGCACCAGTCCGGCATCGGCCCCGGCCAGAGAACCAGCCATACTGGCACTATCCTCTGCCAGCGAAGCCACCAGCTGGATTCTCGGCTTGAGTGAGGCTGACTGTGTTGTCCTGAAGCCCATCGGCTGAGGCGCTACCCGTGAAAGCTGCTTTAATTTATCGATGAATTTGCTCATCTGCCCTCCACCGCCGAAGCTCCCCCGGTTGGGGTATCGTCTCCAGCTATGAAATAGCATAATGCCTGTTTGGGGTAGCGTCAAGTGAAGAGATGGGTTGGTGCTGTTTGCTTATGGTTGATGTTGGTAAAAACCTATCCTCTGTCCCCTTCCCTTGTGAAGGGAAGGGGGAGAAAAAAGAGAGGGGGCTTCGCCCCCTCTCTAAAATACCTTCTCTCTCTCTCCTTTGAGGCGAGAAGGTCAACTAAAACCGAACTAAACCCATTTGTTTGGTTCTGATGCAGGTATATCAAGCTTAGCCACTTCTACGGTGAACTTGACCACCGGCGAAAACACGAGGTATTATTGCCCGGGGGACAGCGGGATGAAAGAACTGACATTGACACGCTACCTCGTCTGTTGTTGGTTTCGCTCTTGGTAAGTACTCTTGCATCCGGGTGCGAGCCTGGAGGTTACCTCATCGTTGAGAACCAACGTAATTACTCGGTCACAATCTATGTGACTGTTGTACGTACTGACGTTCCTCTTCCGGAACCGAAAAAACCCATAGATTACGGGATTGTCCAAGCACATAGCACAAAACAACTAGCAGCCATCATGTTTCCTGGCCGTACCTGGGTCCACAGAATTCAGGCTATAGACTCATCCGGGAAAGTGGTTTTCTCTCAGGACTATAACCGGGATGACATGTATCAGGTAAAGTGGAAGATTATTATTCCGCCGTAAGTGCTGCAGTTCATCCCTCTTCCCGCTGCAATAGAAACAAAAGTTCAGGGAGGTGATTAAATACTACGTCCCAAATCGCCTCAGAACTCTTTTTATGGCAGCTACCTGAATGTGAAGACAGATACCCCCGGCTTCGGCAGACCGGCCAAATTCAAATAGTCCCCATGAAATAGTCGTTTGCCTAAACTGTTCTCCTCTGATAACATATAATTATGAAAGTGGGTGCTTTTGAGGTTAATGAACCTGTACCTGAGCTAAATGAGCCTCATGCTCTGGTCATGCTCCAGCCCTGGGTGGATGTGGGCAGCGTGGGGACACTCATGCTCGCCTGGCTGGAAAAGCACTTCGGCGCCGAAGATTTAGCCCGGCTGGCCGTACCGGGAGACTTCTTTGACTTCACCCGCTACCGGCCCACGGTCTATCTCAAGGAAGGCGTGCGGCAGATTGCGGTACCCAATACTTTCGTTACCTGTAGCAAGCAAAATCGCGGGCATGATTTTATCTTTATCCATATGCTTGAGCCTCATGGCCATGCTGAAACCTATGTGGATTCATTACTCCGGCTGCTGGTACTATTTAAGGTGAAACGGTATTGCCTCCTCGGCAGCATGTACGATTTTGTCCCTCATACCAGGCCGCTGCTCGTTACCGGAAGGGCAACGGGAGAAGCGGCTCAGCAGGAGCTTAAAAAGATGGGCGTCGAGTCCAGTGACTACCAGGGACCGACAACGATTACCTTCCTGGTGCAACAGCGCGGCCTGGAGATGGGCATGGAAACGATGAGCCTGCTGGTGCGCCTGCCGCAGTACACCCAGCTCGATGAGGACTATATGGGAGCTTCACGGCTGATGCAGGCTCTTGGCTCGATTTACGGGTTTTCTGCGGACAAAGCCTACCTCCAGATGGCTGAGGAGCAGCTCAAGGAAATCAGCGGTGCCATTGAAAAGAACCCGCAGCTTAAAGCCGTCGTCGAGCAATTGGAGGCACGTTACGACGGGCAGACCAGGAAAAAACAGGAAGAGCAAACGCCGAAGTTGTCACCGGATGTCGAGAGTTTTCTCTCCGAAATGGAAAAACGCTTCCGGGAAGGAAGACAGGGATAAGAGTCTCTTCTGGTTTGCCTGCCCTGCGCAATCCTTAGCCTGTAGCCCACCTGGCACCAAGTCCGGGTAATCACTGTCTCGGTGACTGCTTCAGCACACATTACGACTTACGGACGACCTCACCACCTTAATCCTCGGAGAAATTCATCCCCCTGTCCCCCTTCCTTTGCCAAAGGAAGGGGGAAAATAAAGAAAGAGGGGCAAAGCCCCTCTTAGTCACCCCGCAGTTTACCTATCATTACGTCATTACGGAGAAGAGATTTAAGAGAGAGGGCTATGCCCTCTCTCTTACCAAGTGTCTCATCATAGTCTGTATACGTTCAATAACCGTCATTCCAGCGTAGGCTGGAATCCAGAAGTATGGTGGTATCTGGATTCTGGCCTTCGCCAGAATGACATCTTCTATTTGGATAGCATCTATCATGCCCTGAGTCCATTCTATAATGAGACTACTGGTAATTCTCCTCCCCCTCTCCTTTTAGGAGAGGGGGATTAAAGGGATGAGGTCATCCCTGAGTAGTAAAATACGCTGAAGCAGTCTTTAGTTCCTTAATCAACCGGACATAACACTTAGAGCCGTTTCTTTTTGTTGGCGATATAGTCCACCAGCAGGTACTCACCGAGGTTATCGGCGCTGGCAAAGAATACCCTGCCTTTATTGATGCGGGCCATCTGTGTCACAAAGCTACCCAGGAAACGGCCGCTTTCAAGCATAAAGGTATTAATCTGTATGCCCTTCTGAGTACAGTTGCGCACTTCTCTCAACGTTAGCTGGATGGTACGCAGGGTGGGCGGATACTGGAAGAAAAGGTTGCCTCCCTCGAAGTGAGCCGTCGGCTCCCCGTCCGTTATCATGATTATCTGCTTGTTGGTGCGCCTTTCTTTCATCAGCAGCTTCCGGGCGACATACAGGCCATGCTGGATATTGGTGTAAGGGTCAAACTCATCCCAGCTCATAAAAGCCAGGTCATCCTTTTTAACCGGCCGGGCATAGCTTGAAAAACCAACAATCTGGAGGCTATCTTTAGGATACTGGCTCCGGATGAGACCATCGAGTGCCATCGTTACCTGCTTGGCGGCCTGAAAGTTGCCGCGCATGGGCATGGATAGGCTCAAGTCCAGCAATAGCACCGTGGCGGACTGGGTTAACGCCTCCGACTTGTAGACCTCGAAGTCCTCAACACTCAGCTTGATTGGCGGTGCTCCCGGCCGGCGGGAAAGGGAGTTCATAATCGTTTTCTGGAGGTGTACCTGGAAATCATCACCGAACTCGTAATGCTTGGTCTCCTCTATTCTCTCGCCGCCGGTACCTTTTGAGCTGATATTGTGCTGGCCGATACGGTCTTTTCTGAGCTGGGCAAAAATATCTTCCAGGGCTTTTTGCCCGATTTTCCTCATCCCGCGCGGGGTCAATTCGAATTTGCTATCCTTCCAGCGAATATAGCCGGCCTCTTCCAGAATCTTGGTGATATTGCGCAGCTTCTCCAGCTCTTCGGCGGCCTCATCACCCATCAACTCCTGCACCAGCTTGCTGTCCACGCTATCCACCGACTGGTTATACTGGGATTCCTTAAGCTGTGTCTCCAGCTCGTCGATTCCTTGTAACATTTCCATCAGCTTCAGGGCTTCGGTGTATGAAATTGGCTCCTCACCGGAGAAGGGGTACTGTTTTTTCAGCTTATCGCCGGGGTGAAGAGCTTCAAGATTGGAGAGTAGCTTGGCCAGCTCATAGCGGGTGCCTTCATCCAGCATCGATTGCAGCAGGCTCTCCATCTCCTGCCGGTCTTTTGCCGGTAGGCTCTCCAGCAGGGATTGTGCCTGGGCTATCTGCTTCTGCAGATGCTCGATAAGCTCATTAATATCCTGGGGGGACATCGACCCAAAAGAATTACCGAACTGCTCCCGGAACTTCTCGGAATCAGGCTGCTCCCCCTTGATGAGCTGCTCCAGCATCTGGTTCATCGCCTCAGCCCAATTTCTCAGGTCGGCCAGGCTTTTGGCATCCATGTCTTTCAGTTTCTGTATCAGGTCGCGGCCATAGGATTCCATGGCATGTCCCTTCAACATCTCCATGAGTTCCTGGAAACCAAGCCTGGCTTCATCATCCATGAACTCATAGCCGGCTAGCTCTTTCACCTGGCCGCCAATATCCCGCGGTAGCTCACCCAGCTTTTTCAGGTTCTGCCCGGCCCTCTCTTCGATAGCATTGAGCAGTTTCTGCTGTATTTCCGGACTGACCTGACCGGTGCTCTCCCCGGCTTTCTGCCTGGCATCGTCCAGCTTCTTCTGGATTCCTTGCTGTTCTGTCTTGATGATGTCATCCAGTTTCTGGCGGATTTGGTCCAGCATCGAGTTGAGCTTGTACTTCTCAAGCTGGCTCTGTTTCTTTTGGCGCAGACGCTGGAGCAGGTCCTGAATCCCCGGTAGCCGCCTTCCCTGGCTATCCCGGAGACCGTTACGCTGCATCAACTGCAGGGCGTGAGACAGGTCTCCGTAGGACATGAGGTTTTGGCCCAGCTCATCCATAAGCTGGTCTGCATCCAGCCGGGGCAAATCCTGGCTGCCATCCCACTGCGAATAACGGTAGATACCCATACTAGCGCCGATAAACCACTTTACCTTCGACCCTGGTTTTGTTTAGCTTCTTATTGAGATAGAGTCCTTCCAGGATAAACTCTACTACCGATGCCATCACCTCCGGTCTCTCCCCGGCATTTATCACCTTGGCGGCATCAGCCAGACCGTCCATCTCCTTGATATTGCGCACGTAGGCCTTGGCACTCATTGCCTCGGAAACCTCAATACTTAAGCCGCTACCGAACTGGTTAACGATTTCCTCAAGCCGGTCGAGCTGGTAGTAGCGGTTGAAGACATTGAGCACGGCCTTTCTAACCAGTTCATCAATCACCTTTTCTTCCTTGGTTTCTTCCAGGCCTTCCAGCTCGATTTTACCGCTGGTCGATGCCGAGATATAAGGCAGGTCGCTGATGCGGGGTACGGCCAGTTTCTCACCCAGTGAAACCGCCCGCCTGATAGCATTGCTGAGCATGGTCTCATAGTTGGCGATGGATACCCTGACGCTCACCCCGGAGCGCTGGTTGATATCCGGGCTTTTTCTGCCGAGATGGGTTACCTCAGCAACAATCTCCTTCATATATGCCGGCACGTAGCATTCAAGCTCGTCACCGGCAAACTGCCGCCGCTCTCTATCCATGATGGTGATTTCATCATCAATCGTTGCCGGGTAGTGGGTTCTGGCCAGGGCACCAAACCTGTCCTTGAGGGGGGTGATAATCCGGCCCCGGTTGGTATAGTCTTCCGGGTTGGCACTGGCAACAAGGAAGACATCAAGAGGCAGACGGACTCGGTAGCCCTTGATTTGAACATCCCGTTCCTCCATCAGGTTAAAAAGGCCGACCTGTAACCTCTCCGCCAGGTCAGGTAGCTCATTGATGCAGAATATCCCCCGGTTGGTGCGGGGAATCAAACCGTAATGAATGGTAAGCTCGTCGGAGAGATACCTGCCCTCGGCAACCTTAATCGGGTCGATATCGCCGATTAAGTCAGCGATGGTGATATCCGGTGTGGCCAGTTTTTCACCATACCTTTCTTGCCGTGGTATCCAGGCAATGGCGGTAGCATCACCTTCTTTGGCTACCTTATCACGGCACCGCCTGCATATCGGGGCAAAAGGGTCATCGTTGATTTCGCAGCCATCGATGATGGGGAGCTCTTCATCAAGCAGGTTTATCAGCAGTCTCATAATTCTGGATTTGGCCTGTCCCCGCTCGCCAAGGAAGATAATATCCTGGCCGGAGATGATGGCGTTTTGAATCTGGGGAATGACCGTATCATCGTAGCCGATGATGCCGGGGAAGACTTCCTTCCCCTCCTTTATCATCCCGATCAGGTTACGCCTCATCTCTTCCCTGACCGGTAGCGGCTGGTAGCCTGATGCCTTAAGCTCCCCAATAGTTCTTATTTTCTTCTTCCCAGTAGCCATAGCACCTCTCATTCTTTTTCTTTTCCCCAGTTACTCTGGCTCACCTTATTGCGGGATAACTTGACTTACTATTTTACCATAGACGGAGCGGGATTAACAAAAAACATGGGATAAAGGGAATAGGGTTGGAGAGTAATCCTATTGTCATTCCCAACCGGGGATGCTAAACTTCAAAGAAGATGAAAATATTGGTCACCAATGATGATGGTATCCTGGCGGATGGTTTATGGATACTGGCCAGAGAGCTGAATAAGGTCGCTCCGGTGGTGGTGATTGCCCCCGATAGAGAGCAGAGCGCCATCGGCACGGCGGTTACCCTGATTCATCCCTTAAGAGTGCAGAAAGTGCGACCGCTGCTGCCGGGAGTAGACGCCTACTCCGTGGAGGGCACCCCCGGTGATAGCACTATCCTGGCCCTGGAAAAGCTGGCTAAAAACGAGATAGGGCTGGTTGTCTCCGGTATCAATCAGGGGCTAAACCTGGGTAATGATGTCCTTATCTCCGGTACGGTGGGGGCGGCTCTACAGGGTTACCTCCGTAGACTGCCCGCCATGGCCATCTCCATCGCACAGAAAGACAGCTTGTACCTGGATGGCGCCGCCAGCGTAGCGGCACTGTTGGCGAGCAAGATTATGGCTAAGGCTTTACCCGAGCCTGTCTTTCTCAATGTCAACCTGCCTGACCTGCCCCTGGCCGGAATCAGCGGCATCAGGATTACTGCCCCGGCCAGCGAAAGCCACCTCGATACCGTTGAAGAGGGAAATGATGGCAGACGTCAGTACTACTGGCTGGTACGCCGGCGCATCCTGGACAGGGTTCATCGTGAGATGACCGATATCTGGGCGGTGGAACAGGGTTATATCTCCATCACCCCACTCCACATCTATGGCGACCACAATTGTGCTCCCACCGTGACGGATAGCTTCTGCACCGATAGCTTGTGTGCTAACCTTTTCCAGGAGCTAAAGAAGGAGACATAATGGCTTTGTTCATTACCTTTGAAGGGGGCGATGGCAGTGGCAAGAGTGTCCAGGCAAAGCTACTCTACCGTAAGCTCTCCCAACTGGGTATTCCGGTGCTGCTGACCCACGAACCTGGCGGCACCCTGCTCGGCCAGAGAATGGCGCGCTGGTTGAAGTGGGCGAGAGATACGCAGATTCCACCGCTAACCGAGCTGCTACTGTTCAATGCTTGCCGTGCCCAGTTGGTCACCGAGGTGGTCCGGCCCGGTTTGCAGGCAGGGAAGGTAATTATCTCCGACCGCTATGCCGATTCGACGACGGCCTACCAAAGCTACGGGCGGGGGCTGGACTTAGAGACAGTCAAATCAGTTAACCGGACAGCTACCCAGGGGCTAAAACCAGGCGTGACCTTTTTGCTGGATATCCCAGCGGAAGACGGACTGGCCCGTAAAGAAAAGCGAAGGCACGACCGTTTTGAACAGGAGGCACTTGGTTTCCACCGCCGGGTGCGTCAAGGCTACCTTGAGATAGCCTCCGTTGAGCCGGAGCGCTGGCTCGTCATCGATGCGCGCCAGTCGAAAGCGAAGATAGCTGGAATTATCTGGCAGAAGGTAAGCGAGCTAATCAAGGGGTAAACTTACCTTTTTTCAGTGGCCCGTGGCTCAGCTTCGACCAGGACTATCTCGAAAGGACACCGCACTGCTCCCGACGGGCACAACACCTCACACTCGGTGCAATAATCGCAATCCTCCGGCCTGACGATGACTGACTTACCATCGACCAGTGCCACGGCATGAGTCGGGCACTTCGCCACGCAGTCGCCGCAACCGGTACACTTCCCGGAATCTATCTCCGGTACCACCTTTTTCACCAAGCACCTCGCGAAAAGACTAGCCCTAATAACATTCTTATCTTAGCCACTATCTGACTCAGCGTATACGACTTTTGTCGGAAACATAGCTCATTTCCTTTAATCTCCCGGCATCAACCACCAGGAGACGGTGACCTTCCATCTTGATTGCGCCCGCCCGTTCCAGGCTTTTCAGCGCCCGGCCGACCACGTCACGTACCGAACCGACCATGCCGGCCATCTCATCCTGGGTTAGACGCGGTACCGGTGCGGAGCTACCTTCAACGGTGGCCAAATCGAGGAGCATCCTGGCTACCCGGCTAACGACACTGTGAAAGGAAAGGTCTTCCACCATCTGGGTGAGACGGCGCATTTGTGCCGATAGTTGTTTGATGATGGCTACTCCTACCGGGCAATTAGCTACCAGGGAAAGCAGTATATCTTTAGGGATAAGATAGACCACCGAAGGCTCCAGTGCCGCCGCACTGGCCGGATTGAGACCGCCATCGAAAACGGGGACATCGTTAAAGGTATCGCCGGGCCTGGCGATGTGCAACACCTGCTCTCTTCCTTCCGGAGAGCTTTTGAAAATGCGGATTTGCCCGGAGGCGACCAGGTACAGCCCATCGCACGGCTCTTCCTCAAGGAAAATAATTTCCCCCTTGTCCAGAGAAAGCTCCCGGGTTTCCCGGGCGAGCTGTTCTAATGCCTGGGGACTCAAAGTAGCAAAATAGGGCAGTCTCTTTAAGAAATCGGCAGTGGCTAGCAAAGAATGCCTCCCCAAGGGTAACCAGTCACTTTCAATCTTAGCATACCTGAAAAGCCCCTGCACGGGTTAAATCAAAAAGGAGAGGGGGACTAAGGGGGTGAGATTGATAACAAGACTAGCCATATTTTACGACAAAAGTCGTAGACGCTCCCACCGGGCAATGCTATTCTTACAGTGTAAATTACAGAGGAGGAAATTAAAATGACATTAGATAAGTCCTGTCCCGGCTCTCGAACCATCCGTGAACCCCGACCGGAGAATATCCCCTGCCCCAGGTGTGGCACCGAGGTCGAAATATGGACTGACGAGCTAAAGGCCAGTTGCCCCCACTGTGGTAACAAGGTGCTGCGTGCCCAGCAGGCTTCATGTATTGACTGGTGTCCGCATGCCCGGGAATGTGTCGGTCCGGAGGTCTATGAAAGGCTGAGACCACAAGCTGCCGCTGATTTAGCCGGGGCCGAATCTCCTCTGGATGTTCTGGAGCGGGAGCACGAGCGTGCCCTGGAAAGCCTGGCTCTCTTACGAGCGGCGAGCCTGTGCCTGAAGCTGGGTGTTCTCAAGTCCGGGTCACCCGTGGGAGATAAGGGCATCGACCACCTGGGCAAAGTGCTCGATTATATTGATAAAGACATAAGGCTGCATTTCCGGCGGGAAGAGGAATTGCTCTTTCCTATCATGGAGAGGCATTTCGGAGCAGAAAAGAGTCCAACCCAGATATTAAGAGGAGAGCATGGCGAGTTCTGGCACTGGTACCAGGAATTGCAGCAGAACCTGGCCGAGCTACAGAAAGAGGGGAGTGACCCGACTGAGGCGACTGTCAACGCAGTCCAGAACAACAGCCTGGCGATAGAACATCTGCTGAAGGAGCACATCCGGAGAGAGAATGAGTCTCTCCTGCCCCTGGCGAAAAAGCTCCTCGGCGAGGCTGAGATTGCCGAAATCTCGGCCAGATGGCGAAAAGTACAATCAGAGTCGAGAGCATAGGGAAATCATTACCAAAGCGAAAAGGAGGAAGAGAGATGAGAGAGAAGGTAGAGGCTGTCCTGGAGAAAATAAGACCGGCACTGCAAGCTGACGGTGGCAATGTCGAGCTGGTGGACGTCAAGGATGGGGTTGTTTCGGTCAGGCTGGTGGGTGCCTGCGGCGGTTGCCCTTACTCGGCGATGACACTGCAAAGGGGAGTCGAAGAGATTGTCAAAGCCGAGGTACCGGAAATCAAAGAGGTAGTCGCTGTCGAATAGACGGCTGGTCATCGTGAAAAGGAGGAAGTAAATGGATGCAACAAAGACAATTGCTGCCAAGGGATTGGAACATGGTGCGAGGGAGGAAATTATTTTCTCCAGCATTGATGCTCTTAAAGATGGGGAAGCTTTACGACTCGTCGTTGAGTTTAACCCGCTGCCGCTGGTCTACATGCTGAATGCCCAGCAACAATTCCAGGTTTCTTACGAGAAAGAAGGCCCCGACGAGTGGATACTGAATATTAAAAAGAAGGTCAGTGAAGAAGACAAGAAGGCGCAATTCCGGGAACTGCTCCATGAGTTGAGCCAGGGAGAGGTTTCCAGTGGAACCAGAGAAAAAGCCCGGGGACTGCTCCAATCGGTGGATGCTAAGACCCTGGGCCTGCTCGAGCAGGAACTGATTCGAGAAGGTATCTCCCATGATGAAATCAGGCACAGTCTGTGCGATATTCACCTGGAAGTGATGAAGGATAGCCTGATGACAAAGAGAATCGAAGTGCCGGCGCCGCATCCGGTACATACCTTCATGGCAGAGCATGGTGTCATCCTGGATAACCTGAGAGAGCTGGGTGCCCTTGTGGAAAAACTGAAAGGGATGACCAGCTTCGAGGACATGGGGTCAGACCTGGACAGATTGGAGGAGGTTGCCCATATCCTTACTGAAGCTGAGAGTCATCACCAGAGAGAGGAAGAAGTGCTCTTCCCCAAGCTGGAGCAGCATGATATCGCCGAACCGCCGTCCATCATGAAGATGGAGCACGTGGAATTCCGCAAGAGAAAGAAGGAACTTTATCAGCTGGCACATAATGCCAGAGCCTGTGATTTCAATGAGTTCAAGGAGAAGGTTACTGAAGCCGGCAAGTACCTCAGCCTGGAGTTGGCCAGCCATATCTTCAAAGAGGACAATATCCTCTACCAGATAGCACTACAGGTCTTAAGCCCGGCGGAATGGGAGGAAGTCAAGAAAGAGTGCGACCGGGTAGGCTACTGCTGCTTCACCCCGGAAGACCAGGGAAAGGAAACGGAAACGGTCGAGCTGGATTTGAGGCCGCTGCTACCCTTTGAGCGACATGAGAAGATATTTGAGATGTGGGATGCCCTGGAGCCGGGGCAAACCCTGAAAATCACCAACGACCATGACCCCAAACCGTTGCACTATCAGTTTGAGGCAGAGTATAAGGGACTCTACGAGTGGGAATACGAGCAAGAGGGACCGAAAGACTGGGTGGTGAAACTCAAGAAGATTTGAGCAACTTGACTTAGCATATTAGTCTCAAGGTATAATTAAGGAGGTTATGGGAATCGCCAAAGCCGGAAAAGGACGGTAATACTGATGACCACCGGTGGCTCGCCCGATAAAGGACGAATAACCATCATCCTGCACAGTGGAGCGTATGATAGGGCATCATACGCTCTCTCTATTGCCCTGGTGGCACTGGCTTCCGGGCAGGAGGTACACATGCTGCTCACCTTCGAAGGTCTGCGGCGGTTCACCAAAGAGCACCTGGGGGAAATTGGTACGGAAACTCCCTCAGGCATCATCAACGATATCAAACTGGGACTGGCCTCGGGAGTGATGCAACCTCTGGAGAGCCAGCTTGCCGCTGCCAGGAAACTGGGGCTGAAGCTCTATGCCTGTCCCAATGCCATGGCGGCACTTAATATCGCCCTTTATGACCTGCGGGAGGAAGTGGATAGCATCATGGGGCTGGCAAGCTTTCTGGAGCTGGCCCGTAGCGCGGCGGTTAACTGGTATATCTAAAAGGTAATCTCACGCCGTTTTTCCCCGCTCCCTAAGAGGAGGGGTAAAATGAGAGAAAGAGGGGTTAGTCCTTATTCGACGACCCAATCCAGAAAGTGTGGTCCTCCTTTCGTAAAGGGAGAGCGAGAGGGGATTTAATCAGGGAAAGTCCTAGAGAGGCTTCGCCTCTCTAAATTTCCTCCCTCTCCCTTCAGTAAAGGGAGAGGGATAAAGGGTGAGGGATTTCATGACCTCTATATAACTGAGCTAGTTAAGTAGCCTTGAGAAAACGACAGAAATCTGGTAAGAAAAGACTGAATCGGGGAGGAGACAAAACATGGTAGAGTCGAAAGATGCCAAGAGTATTGACCCGGCCACGCTTGAGATGATTGAGAAAGCAAAACAGGACGGAGTGAGTACGGTATTTGAGAGAGCGGATGCAATGAGACCATGCCCCATCGGAGCAGAAGGCAGCTGCTGCGCTCATTGCGCGATGGGGCCCTGCCGGGTTCCGCTACCTGCTTCATCGCGCGGCAGAGAAGAAACCCCCGAGGAAAAGAGGAAACGACAGGGGGTCTGCGGTGCAACGTCTGAAACGATAGCTGCCCGCGCTTTCCTGCGCAAGATAGCCGCCGGTACGGCATCTCATGGCGACCACGGACGAGAAGTGACCAAAATCTTCATAGAAACCGCCAAGGGACAACTGAAGGACTTTGCCATCAAGGATGAGCAGAAACTCCTGGCGCTTGCTTTGGAACTGGGAGTCAAAATAGGTGACCGGAGCAATAATGAGATTGCAGTCGATGTCGGCGAGATTCTGATGCAGGACTTCGGCAGGCAAGAAGGCGAGCTTACATTTATCAAACGGGCGCCGATAAAGCGCCAGGAACTATGGAGAAAACTGGGAGTAGTACCCAGAGGTATTGATAGAGAGGTGGCCGAGGCTCTTCACCGTACCCACATGGGCTGCGACCAGGATTATCAGGACCTACTGCTACATGGAGCGAGAACTGCGCTTGCCGATGGTTGGGGTGGCGCCATGATTGCCACCGAATTGCAGGATATTCTCTTTGGCACTCCCGCACCGGCCTTAAGCCAGATAAACCTTGGCGTGCTGAAGGAAGATGAAGTAAATGTGATTATCCACGGCCATGAACCTTACGTAGCGGAAATGCTGGCGGTGGCAGCCCAGGACCCAGAGATGATCGCCTACGCCAAATCCAAGGGCGCCAAGGGGATTAACCTGGCCGGCATGTGCTGCACAGCCAATGAAATCCTGTCGCGGCACGGCATACCGATTGCGGGCAACTTTCTACAGCAGGAGCTGGCTATAGTCACCGGAGCCGTTGAGGCGATGGTAGTAGACGTCCAGTGCATTATGCAGGGGCTGGCCCAGGCTGCGTCCTGCTACCATACTAAACTGATCACGACCGATCCTCGTACCAGGATATCGGGCGCCACTCACATGGAATTTGACGCACAAAATGCGATGAATTCTGCGAAAGCCATCTTGAGAACAGCCATCGATAACTACCCGAACCGCCGCGCCAGCAGCATGCGTATCCCTAAAGACAAAACCGACCTTATTGCCGGATTCAGTCATGAGACAATCAACTACCTATTAGGCGGACTCTTCCGCGCCTCCTACCGCCCGCTGAACGACAATATCATTAATGGACGCATCCGCGGCGTGGCTGGCGTGGTCGGCTGCAATAATGTCAGGGTAACTCACGACGAAGTCCATGTCACTCTGGTAAAGGAATTGATCAAAAACGACGTACTGGTGCTGGAAACCGGCTGCGCGGCAATGGCCTGTGGCAAAGCTGGCCTACTGGTGCCAGAAGCCGCTGAACTCTGTGGAGACGGCTTGCGCTCAGTCTGCGAAGCGGTCGGAATCCCGCCCGTCCTGCACCTCGGGGCCTGTATCGATAACAGCCGCATCCTGGTCGCCGCAACGGCGATGGTCAAAGACGGAGGACTCGGAGATGATATCAGCGACTTGCCCGCCGCTGGTGTTGCCCCGGAATGGATGAGCGAAAAAGCAGTCGCTATCGGCCAATACTTCGTGAGTTCCGGGGTCTACACTATTTTCGGAGCTACTTGGCCAACCCTGGGCAGCAGAGAAGTAACCGATTATCTATTCCACAAGATGGAAGGTATCTATGGCGGCAAGTGGGACTTCGAGGTCGACCCTCTTAAGATAGCCAAGATGGTCATCGATCACATCGATAAGAAACGCAAAGCTCTCGGTATTGACAAGTCCAGAGAGAGAGTTCTTTACGATATGTCGATGAGACGTGAGCTGGAATCAGCCTAACGGCATGTAGGTTAAATCTGAACCAATAATTGCTCCAGCACACATTACCACTTAGGGACGACCAAACCCTTATCCCCCTCTCCTAAGAGGAGAGGGGGAAATAGTGAAAGAGGGCTTTGCTCCTCTTGGACGCCCCGTAGTTTACTTCTCGCTACCTGGAAGAGATTTAAGAGAGGGGGCGTAGCCCCTCTCTTTTATTAACTCCCCCTTCCCGTCGGGAAGGGGGTCAGGCCTGCCCGCCGCTCCTCCTGAGCTATGGCAGGCGGGGGGATAGGCATTCGACTGAAACCTGCCGTTGAGTCAAAGCGTTCCACTATTCTTATAGAGAAGCAATAGCCACCTTTTATCTTACGTGTTACCAGGAGCTGATGAATCAATGCCTGAAATCTTTGACCGGATGGATAAGAAGAAAACCAGGGATATAAAGGTGCTGGCCAGCTTCATCTCTATCTTCTGCCGCGAGAATCATCGTAGTGTGGCTAAAACGGTCTTTCCCGTTCCGGATGAGAGACTACGACCAGTCTTGGGCAACGATGAACTGGTATTGTGCCACCATTGCCAGAGGTTACTCAGCCACAGCATCGCCAAAAGGCTTCTTTGCCCCCATGACCCCAAGCCAATGTGCAAGAAATGTCAAACCCATTGCTATGCCCCCGGTTACCGGGAGAAGATTCAGGAAGTGATGAAATTCTCCGGGTTGTACCTTGTCAAGCATGGCCGGTTAGACCTGATAGTGCACTATCTCTTTTAGGTGGTGGCAAAATGGAGACTCGCAAGGCGGATGTCATCAGGGCAATGAAGACTTATTTTAACGGAGACACCAGGAGGATTAATCATGCCCTTAAAGTGACTGAATATGCGGAGGAGCTAATGAAAGCGGAGGGTGGAGATTATCCCGTTATCATTGGCGCCTCGGTGCTGCACGATATCGGTATTCACGAAGCCGAAAGAAAGTACGGTAGTACCAGTGGCCACTACCAGGAAAAGGAAGGGCCGCCGATTGCCCGGCAACTATTAGCGGAACTGGGATTCCTACCGTATCAAATTGAGGAAATCAGTGAGATTATTGGCCACCATCATAGCCCGGGGAAAATAAACACGATGAACTTCAAAATCCTCTATGACGCTGATTGGCTGGTCAATCTTAAAGATGAGTATGACATTAAAGATAAGAACAAACTAAAAAGCATTATTAATAACGTCTTTCTTACGGAAAGTGGCCGGACGCTGGCTCGAAAGATATATCTGGCTGAGACAAAATAGTCAGAAAGTGACTTCAGGAAAAGCCTGACTCAGTGGCACTATGCGGGTACATTAATCCCTTATTAAATTACCAGGAAACATTGCGCCCCTTTACTTTCGCTGGATAGTATGCTAGTATACACATGCTTCTTGGTGGTTAGCGTGAGGTGGTACCATCCGTTCTCATCCCGAGTACGGTCATGAAACACCACAACATCGTGTAGCATCAACAATTTGAAATTACCCTATTGACAAACGTATTTTTATATGCTAGGCTACCTAACATTAATGGAAGAGGAAAAGGGAAGAGGTATATGATAACAACAGTAACAACAGTAACAACGGTCACGGCGATAGCCGCCTTAGGGCTTACATCTGCCATCAGTTTGGCGGCGGTAATTGCCCTGGTATTTTTCCTGACGAGCCGGGAACTGGCTACGGCCGGCAGGTCTCACTTTTCATTGCGGTTGGCAAAGTTCGCTAGCGTTGGAATTTTGCCTCTGGTGATGGCGTTTGCTGCCATCGTCGCCGTAAAAATCGCTGCAGTTCTTTAAAAGAAAAAGGGCGTCACTAAGTACAACATAATATTGGTTATACCATGAGCCAGGGTCACCCCCAGAAGTGACCCTGTTCTTTTTACTATCCAGGCAAAGAACATAGCGACAGCAAAGACAAAGCCCACATCAAGCCAGGAACGAAACCCCAAGTGCAAAATAGCGAATAAGAAGCTGACATAAATTATCCCCCGCCAGCCAAACTCTCTCCAGGCAGTTTGCTGCATTACTCCACGGAAGATAAACTCTTCAACGACTCCGGTACTAAATAGTAACACCAGTGCCGGTAACCATATCGCCTCCAGGGTAAACTGGTCGACCAGCGGCTTCTCCTGGAGGATAAGATGCTCAGCAATACCGAAGATAAAGCCCGTCAGGGGTATAATGGCAAACTGAAGGACGGGGGCAGGCAGGGAGAAGACCGGGTGAGAGGGAATGCCGGGCAAAGATACGGTTAGCTTAACCGAGGGTAATCTCGGGGAAACACCGAGCTCCCTGGCTTTGATATTCATGATACGCACGGACAATATGGCTGCGGCCATGAGAGGCGCATAAATAAGGGGATACCACATCAGCCGGGGTATATTGGCCAGGGGCATCGTCAGGCTAACCACCCTGACCAATGGCGCCAGTGCTAAGGACAGAAAGAACTGCTGGCGGGTCGGATGGCTGTCCAGGGCAGAGCGCACGATTATCGTTACCAGTATCAGGATATGGAGCGTTATTCCCCAGATAGGCTGGACAGTAATGTAGTAGGCGGTAATATATTCAGCTACACTGATTGCCAGTAAATAGACCAGAGCTTCAATCATTCATTTCGTTCTTTTCCATTAGCATTGCGAATACCCATACGGGTAACCAGCCAACCGGAGTATCCGGGGGAAGTGACAGGAAGCCAGGTGGCGTTGTTGGCGGTGATAGTCGGTTGCCGGGCCGCTTCCTGCTCAAGTAGCTGACGGTAGCTGGCTGATGCTACTCTTCCCAGAAACCAACCGATAAAGATAAACCAGAGACCGTCAAACCAGGACAAGGTAAATGGACGCAGTAGAATTATGGCGCCACCGCCAACAATAAACAGGTAACCGATGCCCTGGCCGATACGGGTGGCAATCCGCGTCGAGTAGCGGTAATCGCCGGTAAAGAGCCAGAGCAGGGCACGCAACACCCTGCCACCATCGAGAGGGAAGCCGGGCACCAGGTTGAATATCGCCAGAGCCTCATTCATTACCGCCAGCCAGAGAATCATCGTCACTATCGGTTCAGCTTCGTGCGGGATAACCAACCAGAAGAATCCAAAGATAGCCCCGATGGCCATACTGCAGATTGGGCCGGCGATGGCCATCTTCAACTCGGCTCCGGGGCGGGTGATTTCCTCGTTCATTTCAGCCACACCACCGAAGACAAAAAGGGTAATGCTTGTCACCGGAATACCGTTAGCCCGGCCTACCAGGCTATGCGCCAGCTCATGGGCTACAACCGAGGCGAAAAACAGGAGGCTGGTGATGATACCGGTGACCCAGTAAAGCCAGTGAGACTGGTTGGGGTAAACCAGTGAGGCCGTCACCAGGATGAAGATGATAAACCAGCTAAAGTGTAACCGGAACTGGATATCAAAAAGCCTGCCCAGAGTAAATAGCTGACCGGTTCTCATCTTACTCGCTGGAGATGAGCGCTTTTCTCAGCTCAAAAAGGGCGGCCACGGCCATCCGCCGTTTCCCGCGAGGTCGGCTGATTACCGGCTGGCTCTTACCATCAGCGATAGAGATGTAAACCAGACCCGCCGCTTTCCCTTCTATCTCTTGCAGTCCGGTAATACCTACTCCGATGTTAGCCTTCAGCAAGACCCTGGCAGCTTCGGCCATGGCCTGGGCTACCTGCGGGCTAACCGCCCCATACCGGGAGATAACCTCAGCACTGACGCCCAAGGCTATCTTGGCTTCGCTGGAAGAGGCAACCAGACCGCCTTTGAGAAAGGGGTGGTTTTCCAGATTATCGGTAATCGCAGCGACCAGTGACCCACCACTGTAATCTTCCATAATCGCCAGGCTCAACCCTTTTTCCGTGAGCAAACGACCGGCGACCGTTTCCAGCGTATCGCTATCTGTCCCCCAGATAGAATCACCCAGGACGGCTCTGATACCGGCTTCACCCTCGGCAACCATTTTTGTGGCTTTCTCTTTGCTCTCGGTGCGGGCGGTGATACGTACCTGGATACCGTCAGCCTTGGCATAAACTCCCGCGGCGGGATTGCCGGAGGTAAAAAGCGGGAAGACTTTTTCCCCGACGGCGGCCTCAGAAAGGCCAAAAGTCTTCAGCGTTCGGGAAAGAATGACTGATGGTGAACGTCCTTGTAACCTGGGCTGGATTTCCTTCTGCCACATCTCTTGGAGCTCCCGGGGTGGACCTGGCATCGATACCAGTATGCGGCCATCCTTTTCAATCCACCATCCCGGGGCGGTACCGGCGGCGTTGGGAATCGCCCTGGCCGAAGGAATAAGCCCTGCTTGCCGTAGATTGGTCAGCGGCATCTCCATATCAAACTGCCGGAAACGCTGGCGTAAGTTGCCTTCCAGGGATGGCTCAATCTCAATCTTCTCTCCTAACATTGCGGCAATAGCCTGGCGTGTCAGGTCATCATCGGTTGGCCCGAGGCCGCCGGTAGTCAGGATAAGGTCGGAGCGTTGCCAGGCACGCCGCAACACCTCCACCAGGTCAGTCTGGGTATCACCCACCTCCGAAACCCAGTACAGGTCTATTCCCAGAAAAGGTAACTGACCGGCCAGAAAGGCAGCATCGGTATCCACAATTTCACCGAGAAGAAGCTCGGTACCAATCGAGATTATTTCGGCTTTCATCAACCTACCTTAACAATATACTCTTTCTACTGTAGAGTCTTCTCTAACGAAGCGTTTATACAAAGATAACTAAATAGGAGAGGGGATTTACCCCTCTCCAGATTTCCCCTTATCTTTATTTGCCTCATATAAAAGAAGCGAGACTAATGCCTAGCACCTTGTGGCAGATACGCCCAGGTATTCTTCCACCACAGCCATGGCACAGTAGTTCCCACACATGCTGCAGGCTGTCCCGGCAGTAGTATGGCCACCATGAACCCGGCGAGACCGCTCCGGGTCCAGTGATAGTCTGGCTTGCTCTTCCCAGTTTAGCTTCTTGCGGGCGAGCGACATCTTCCTGTCCCGCTCGGCAGCGCTCTTACCTATTTTAACGATATCACCGGCATGTGCCGCAATCCGTGAGGCAATCACTCCCTGCCTTACATCCTCGACATCAGGCAGAGACAGGTGCTCCGCGGGTGTCACGTAGCACAGGAAATCGGCACCGGCGGCAGCGGCAATGGCACCACCGATGGCTCCGGTGATATGGTCATAGCCGGCGCCGATATCAGTGACCAGCGGGCCGAGCACATAGAAAGGAGCACCCTTACAAATTGATTTCTCCAGGCGGACATTCGCTTCAATCTGGTCAAGGGGTAAGTGCCCCGGCCCTTCCACCATCGCCTGAACTCCGGCTTGGCGGGCACGGTCAACCAGCTCCCCGATGTTGAGCAGCTCCTCCAGCTGGGTACGGTCGGTGGCATCAGCCAGGCTGCCCGGGCGCATCCCGTCGCCCAGGCTGAGGGTCACATCGAACTCCCTGGCCAGTTCGAGCAGGCGGTCGTAGTATTCATAGAGGGGATTTTCCCGCTCATTGTAGAGCATCCAGGCGATGAGAAAAGCCCCGCCGCGTGAAACAACGTCAGTCACCCTTCCCTGCTGCTTCAGCCGGGCAATGGCCGACCGGGTAATTCCACAATGTACCGTGACGAAGTCCACCCCATCCCGGGCATGCTCTTCAATCACGGCAAAGAGGTCATCAACGGTCATCTTCACAATCGCGCCATGCTTATTGATGGCACCAATCCCGGCCTGGTAGATAGGAACGGTGCCTATCGCCAGGGGAGAGGCACCGATAATACCCCGGCGAATCGCCGAGATATCCCCCCCGGTGCTCAAATCCATAATCGTATCGGCACCGGCATCACTGGCGACGCGCAGCTTTTCCAGCTCGGTATTAACATTGATAGAATCGGACGAGGTACCGATATTGGCATTAACCTTGGTGGTTAGCCCACGGCCAATACCGCAAGGGACGAGATTCTTATGGTTGATGTTGGCCGCAATTACTATCGTTCCCTCCGCCACACCCTGCCGCACCAGTTCGGCATCCACACCCTCGTGCTCGGCCACCAGCGCCATTTGCGGTGAGATATTACCTTTTCTCGCCAGTTCCAGTTGCGTCATTGTTACTCCATAAAACAAAACCAAGGGTTTGGCCAGATAAACCCTTGGGCAAAGACGCTGCCGCTTCCCTACGCTCGTATTAACGAGGTCAGGTTATCAAGGGTTGGCGTTCCATCGCCTCTCAGCCACAAGGCACCCCCAGCGGTTAGCTGACTAACCTACTATAGGGTAATAGTAACATAGCTAAAGGTGAAATGCAACACGATTTGTATCAAGAGGCCATTTAAAAATCCATCCCTCTGCTTGCTTTCCTCCCTCCCTCCTAATCTACCAAGCAATCTCCGGGGATTTTATGGTAAAATATATGTATCTGGTATGGAAAGGCTCGTTAGCGGGGCAGCAGAACTAGGGTTGAGCTTGAACTCGCACCAGCTGGAGCAGTTCGCTACCTACTATCGAGAGTTGATGGCATGGAACCAGCGGATGAACCTGACCGCCATCACCGTTTTTGAAGAGGTGCAGATAAAGCATTTTCTCGATTCGCTGACGGTTACCCTGGCGTTAAAAGAATCAATGAGTCGCCGTGACATCCGCATCATGGATGTCGGCACCGGGTCCGGTATACCGGGAGTACCGCTCAAGATACTCTTCCCTGATATCAGGCTGGTACTGCTCGATGCCACGGCGAAGAAGGCTACCTTCTTGCAGCATCTCAGAGGTGAGCTGAAACTGGATAATGTCGATATTGTGGTAGGCCGGGCGGAGGAGGTCGCCCATCAAAGCGAATACCGGGAAAGGTTCGATATTGTCCTTTCCCGTGCGGTTGCCTCGCTGCCCACACTGGTGGAGCTAACCCTGCCCTTCTGTGCTATCGGCGGCAGCTTTATCGCCCAGAAGAATGCAGGCATCGACCCGGAAATAAGGCAGGCTGCTAAAGCTATTGGCACCCTGGGTGGTAGTTTGAGGGAGGTAATCGGGATTGACCTGGCCGAGTTTACCGGGAAGCGTCAGCTTATCGTCATCGATAAGATATTTCCAACGCCAGCCCAGTATCCACGTCGCCCGGGCATACCGGCAAAAAACCCGCTGGGAGAATAAAGGCCGTGTTTGCGGAGTTGCGGTGGTTTTCTAACCTATCTCCCTTGGTAAGGGAAGGGGATATAAGGGTGAGGGATTGACAGACAACATAAGGTTGATAAGAAGTAAATAAAATCCCGTCAAACATCGGATTAGTAGCCAACAACTACCAAATCATTCAGGCAGGAGAGAAGGATGGATTTCAGATTTACTGACGAGCAGCAGATGGTACAAAAAACGGTCAGAGACTTTGCCGCGACAAGGCTGGCACCGGTAGCGGACGAAATCGACCGCGCCCAGGAGTTCCCCCGGGCACACTTCCAGGGCATGAGCGAGCTTGGGCTGACCGGTATCGGCATTCCGGCCAAGTATGGCGGCAGCGGCGGTGACAAAGTCTCTGCCGTACTTGCCATTGAAGAGATTGGCCGGGCCTGTGCCTCAACCGCCGTCATCCTGGACTCACATCTGCTGCTCTGCATTGAGCCGCTCTTCCTATATGGTACGGAAGAGCAGCGACAGCGGTTCGTCACGCCTCTGGCCAGGGGGGAAAAGGTGGGGGCTTTTGCCGTCACCGAACCTGAAGCGGGCAGTGACATCTCAGCGATAAAAACAACCGCCGTTAAGGACGGCGATGCCTATATTCTCAATGGCAGCAAGATATTCATTACTAATGGTGATGTTGCTGATACTATCGTTGTCTTTGCCGGTATCCCGGAGCTGGGTAAGCGGGGCATGACAGCCTTCGTCATCGAAAATGGAATGCCCGGGTTTAGCCGGGGTAAGAAATTCGATAAGGTGGGAATGCGGGCGGGGACCAGTGCCGAGCTACTCTTCAAGGATTGCCGGGTGCCGGTCGCCAACCGCCTCGGTGGGGAAGGTGAGGGGATGCGGATATGCCTGTCGACTCTCGACCGGGGGCGGTGTGGTATCGCCGCCCAGGCCCTGGGTATCACCCAGGCTATCCTGGAGAAATCAGTGGAATATTCCAAGCAGCGGGTGCAGTTCGGCTCTCCACTCAGTCAAAACCAGTCCATCAGCTTCAGGCTGGCCGATATCGCTACCCAGCTTGAAGCTGCCCGGTTGCTTAACTATAAGGCCGCCTCTCTTTGCGACCGGGGTGAGCCTTTCAGCACCAATGCCGCCATGGCGAAACTAACCGCTAGCGAGCTCTGCATGAGGGCGGCCGTAGAGGGGATTCAAATCTTTGGTGGTTACGGCTATATGATGGACTCGCCGATGCAGCGCTATTTCCGCGATGCCAAGCTGACCACCATCTACGAGGGGACGTCCGAAGTACAACGCATGGTAATTTCCCGGGCACTGCTGCGTTAGTCCTGCTAAAATAATACGAATAATTGCTAATAATAAATAGCCAGCTAATAAAAAGGAGGTATATCCATGGTAATGACTGCTAAAGAGTACATCGAGAGCTTGCGACGGCGCAACCTTAACCTCTACCTCTTGGGTGAGAAGGTAGAAAACGTGGTCGATAATCCCATTATCCGACCATCAATTAATGCCGTGGCGATGACCTACAAGCTTGCCCACGAGGCGAAGAATGAGGCTCTGGCCACCACAACCTCTACGCTTACCGGAAAGAAGATAAACCGGTTCGCTTCGCTCTTCAATAGTACCGAAGACCTGGTCAGTAAGGTGAAGATGCAGCGGGAGCTGGGGCAGCGGACAGCCTGCTGCTTCCAGCGGTGTGTTGGTATGGACGGGATAAATGCTGCTTTTAGCACCACCTATGAAATTGACCAGAAGTATGGCACCGAGTATCACCAGAGGTTCAGGGAATGGCTGAAAAACGTCCAGGAGAAAGACCTCTATGTTTCCGGGGCGATGACGGACGTTAAAGGGAACCGCGGCCTGGCGCCGAGTGAGCAGGCAGACCCGGATATGTTTGTCCATATCGTCGAGCGGAGGAGTGACGGCATCGTCATCCGGGGTGCCAAGGCTCATCAAACCGGAACAGCCAATGCACACGAAGTGCTGGTCATGCCCACCCTGAGAATGCAGGAGGCAGATAAGGATTACGCTGTAAGCTGTGCCCTGCCCACTGATGCCAAAGGGTTGACCATGATCTACAGCCGCCAGTCCTGCGATACGCGCAAGCTTGAGGAAGGGGATATCGATGTGGGCAATTTCAGCTTTGGCGGGCAGGAGATAATGCTTATCCTGGATGATGTCTTCGTTCCCTGGGAGAGGGTTTTTATGTGTGGCGAATTTGACTTTTCCGCAGTGCTGGTGGAAAGGTTTGCTACCTATCACCGGCAGAGCTATGGCGGATGCAAGGCAGGCATCGGTGACGTGCTTATCGGGGCTACCGCCTCCATGGCTGACTATAATGGCGTACGCAAAGCCGCCCATATCCGGGATAAGATTGGTGAGATGATTCACCTTGCCGAGACAATTCATGCCTGCGGGCTGGCTTGCTCTTACCAGGGGCAAAAAACCCTGGCCGGTAACTACCAGCCTGATACCCTTCTGGCCAACGTCTGTAAGCTGAACGTGACCCGGTTCCCCTACGAGCTTTGCCGCCTGGCGGAAGACATCGCCGGCGGCATGGTGGTAACGACTCCTTCGGAAAAAGACTTCCGGCACCCGGTCATCGGGAAATACCTTGAGAAATACCTGAAGGGCATTCCCGAAGTCTCGGCGGAGACTCGCTACCGTATGTTAACCCTTATCAACGCCATGACCTTCGGTCTCACTGCCCCCAGCTACCGCACCGAGTCCATGCATGGCGCCGGTTCACCACAGGCGCAGAAGATTATGATTGAGCGCGAGACTGACATGCCTAACAAGCAGAGGCTCGCCCGTTGCATTGCCGGCATCGATAAAAGGGAAGACGTGCTTGCCTGAGAACACTCGGTATAATCGATCACTTACATCCCTCTCCCCTTATTCAAGGGGAGGGGGATGTTCTTCTCTATCCTCCCTCCGTGGTGAGAGGAAAGGGATAGATTACTAAACAACCGCCATACTCGGTGGCGACAGCTTGTCAGTCAGGGACTTTTAAAAGAGGGGCGAATCCCCTCTTTTTATTATCTCCCCCTCTCCTTAGCAAGGAGAGGGGGATTAAGGGGGTGAGGTTGCTAAACAACTCCCATAGTAGTAGAATTTATTTTAAAGAAATGTGAATTCATCAGCCTTCCTGTAAGGGAAGGATAAGGAGGCGGACATGGAAAGCGGAACATGGAAACTGAAGACCGGGTTAGCCCAGATGCTGAAGGGTGGCGTCATCATGGATGTGGTCACCCCTGACCATGCGAAGATTGCGGAGCAGGCCGGCGCCTGTGCCGTCATGGCACTGGAGCGAGTCCCGTCCGATATCCGGGCGGCGGGTGGGGTCGCTCGTATGGCCAACCCGACAATTATTGAAGCGATTATGAAAGCCGTCTCTATCCCGGTAATGGCCAAGTGCCGCATCGGTCACTTTGTCGAGGCACAGGTCCTGGGCTCCCTCGGTGTTGACTATATCGATGAGTCAGAGGTGCTTACCCCGGCGGATGAAGCCTACCACATCTGGAAGCATGACTTTAAGGTGCCCTTCGTCTGCGGCTGCCGTGACCTGGGTGAAGCCCTGCGCCGTCTTGGCGAAGGCGCTGCCATGATTCGTACCAAGGGTGAAGCCGGCACCGGTAATGTTGTCGAAGCGGTGAGGCATATGCGGGCCGTCATGGATGGTATCCATAAGCTCGTTGGGACACCCCAGGAGGAGTTGATGGCAGTGGCCAAAGAGCTCGGTGCTCCCTTTGAGCTGGTATTAGAGGTACATCGCACCGGGAAGCTGCCCGTGGTTAACTTTGCTGCCGGTGGGGTGGCCACTCCCGCCGATGCTGCTCTGATGATGCAGCTTGGGGCGGAAGGCGTCTTTGTCGGCTCCGGTATCTTTAAATCGAGCAACCCCGAAGCCATGGCCAAGGCGGTTGTCAGGGCGACTACCCACTACCAGGATGCGGCGATTATTGCCGAGGTCTCGAAGAACCTTGGTGAGGCGATGCCCGGCCTGGATATTAAGCAGATTCCTCCCAAAGAGATACTGGCAACCAGAGGCTGGTAATAGGGTAATATGAAAATAGGCGTCCTGGCGGCTCAGGGAGCCTTTATCGAGCACATCAACATGCTGCATCACCTGGCAGTTGATGCTTTAGCCATCCGGCTGCCCCGTGAACTGGAAAAGCTGGATGGGCTAATCATCCCCGGTGGCGAAAGCACGGCAATCAGCCGGTTGATGCGTGAGTATAACCTGGTAAATGCCATTAAGAATCTGGCCGAAGCAGGCTTGCCCATGTTCGGCACCTGTGCTGGCATGATACTCCTGGCCAATGAGATTGGTGATGGGGATAACCAGGTAGAAGCACTGAAAGTAATCGATATTAAGGTAAAGCGCAATGCCTTTGGCCGGCAAAGAGAAAGCTTTGAGACCGAAATTCCTATACCAGTGCTGGGCAAAAAGCCGTTTCACGCCGTATTCATCCGGGCACCGCTAATTGAACAAGCGGGTAAGAATGTAGAGGTACTGGCCACTCTCACTAATGGCAGCACGGTGGCAGCCCGCCAGGGGAAGCTGCTGGTGGCCGCTTTTCATCCTGAGCTAACTGATGACACGAGGTTCCACCAGTATTTTCTGGATATTGTGGCCGGACATCAATGAAGGGATTGTTTAGGAACCTACCTCCCCTTCTCCTTTCAAGGATAGGGGGGATTGAGAGGATGAGGCTGATAAACATCTTTTCAGGGGAGAACTCTTGGAGAAGGTAACTACCGATGACCTGGAGGCACTACTTGCCATCTTCCCGCCTAGTATTCGACAGCCGTTAAGTCAGCTAGAAGACATTAGTGAGCTTCTTGAGGTTGTCCTTGACCTGGGGAGGCCACCGGAAGCCCGTTTTCCCCAGCATGAAACCATTCTCAGCCCCGAGGAAGTCAGCCAGGAAGACATCGACTACACCGTGGCCCGTCTCGGGAGCTTTGGCGATGACAACCGGGCGGGCATAGAACGTACCCTGCATCGCATCTCGGCAATCCGTAACCGTCAGGGTCGCATTGTGGGGCTTACCTGCCGTGTCGGCCGGGCTGTCTTCGGCACGATAAAGATTATCGAAGACCTCGTCCAGTCAGGTAAGAGCATCTTGCTGCTGGGGCGTCCCGGAGTGGGCAAGACCACCAAGCTCCGTGAGGTCGCCCGCGTGCTGGCGGAAGAAATCGGCAAGCGGGTCATTATTGTCGATACCTCGAATGAAATCGCCGGTGATGGAGATATTCCTCATCCTGCCATTGGCCGTGCCCGGCGCATGCAGGTAACCACACCCACCAGGCAACACGCTGTCATGATTGAAGCCGTGGAAAACCACATGCCTGAGGTCATCGTGATTGATGAGATTGGTACCGAGCTTGAGACCCAGGCCGCCCGGACGATTGCGGAACGCGGGGTGCAGCTTGTCGGTACTGCCCACGGCAATACCCTGGAAAATCTGATGATGAATCCTACCCTGTCCGACCTCATCGGCGGTATCCAGAGCGTCACGCTGGGCGATGAAGAAGCCAAGCGACGGGGTACTCAAAAATCGGTGCTGGAACGGCGGGCCCCGCCTACCTTCAACATTGTGGTTGAAATCCAGGACCGGGATAAGGTGGCCATCCACCCTGATGTCGGCGAAGCCGTCGATGCTATCCTGCGCGGCCAGCCGTTACCCACCGAGATTCGCTGGCGGGATGAGAATGGAGAAGTCAAAGTCGAAAGGGCAGCTCCGGTTTCAACTTCACCAAAAAAGGTGAAAGACCGGCCGCTTGCTATCGCCGGCAAGAGCAATGTCACCAGCCACCGTCTTTTTCTCTTTGGCGTCAACCGGGGCCGGTTTCAGCAGGTGGCCGAAGAGACGAAACTACCCGTAAGTATTGTTGAAAATCTCAATGAGGCTGACCTCCTGGTCACCTCGAAAAGCCACTATCGCCGCAAGCCGCAAAAAATCAGGGAGGCGGAAGCAATGAACATGCCCATCTATGTGCTGCGCAGCAACACGCCGCCTCAAATCAGGCAGTTTCTCATCACACTATACCCGGGCAGTAAGCTGGCTAACGAGACCAGCAAGCCCGATTCTCTGGCCGAGGCGCTGAATGAGGCTCAGGATGCAGTCAACCTGGTGAAGAACGGGCAACCACAAGCCGAGCTTAGCCCGCAAAGTGCTTACGTGCGCCGCCTCCAGCACCTCATCGTCGAAAGGGGCGGCCTCGCCTCGCGCAGCTCCGGCCAGGACCCCCAGCGCCGGGTGAAGATTTACAAGGGATAGATCAATGCCGCTGGATGATAGAGACTACATCAGAGGCAAACATCCTCCTTCGTGTACGTGCAGGGAATGTACCGAGAAGCGGCTTGGTAGGTATTTTAAGGAACCCCACGCACAAGAGCCACCGCAATTGGGAATGACCGAAATCCCGCCAATCGAGAACGTAAGCTACTCAAATAAGGAATTCCCGCCCATACTAATACCCATCATACTAATATTTTCTTGTACCCTGATTGGTTTCGGCATTTCAATGTTTATAGGTAACTTCACACCATTTTGGGGGCTACTAACATTCTCTGTAATCTACTCAATCGAGAAATGGGGTAGGAAGACCACACGAAACAGAGCTATCGGCATTCCCTACAGGCTATTTCTAAATGTCATGGTGCTATCCATATTAGGATACACTATCTGGTTTGGTATAACGCTATTTAGTCAAAGGCTTCAATTTAGCCCAATTGTAAGTAGTCTCTTATTGATTGGTGAATTGGTTTTTTCATTTGGTTATGTACAGTTATTTCCAAAAATAGTTGGAGACAACCCAATATGAAACTGACAGTATTCTCATTACTAGTTATTACAGTTATCTTCGCCTTTGCAGGAGTAGAACCTCTTTCATCCTACAAGGACAAAGTGTTTCATTCAACTAGTAGTTATTTAGAACAGCGTGAGGCACAAAGAATTGCAGAAGCTCAGCAGCTAGCAGAGCAAGAAGAAGCCAAAATCAGGGCACAAGCATTAGCGAAGGTCGAGGGTGAAACATTAACGAGAGAGAACGCAAGAGCAAAGACTGAGGCTGAAACAAAAGCAAGAGAGGACGCAAGAGCACAAGAAGAAAGAACCGCCATGCAAGAAGCTCTTAAAGCCGAGAGATTGGCGTTTGAGCTAATAGACAAGGAAAGAATGTTGAATGGAATTATGCCGACACAATGGGATGACGAGCTATATGCTCTATCTAAACTACATACGACAGCGATGAGCGACCGAGGGGAACTATTCCATTCGCCTATGGATGCCCCTATAGGGGAGAATGCGTGGGGAGGTGCCGGCTATTACATGTATAGTAGCGACAAACTTGCAAAGGCTATGGTCGAAGGTTGGATGTCAAGTCCTTTGCATAGGGCGTGGATACTACATAAACCCATAGAACACTCGGTTGTCACTATAGTCGTTACTCGCAACGGACAATACTCCTCTTGGACATTCTGGACACGTGAGGTTGGAGAAGGTCCAGAGTTGGTACAGAAGATAGCTGATGAATGGAGAAGGGAAACCAGCGAAAGTATACCTTGGATAGAGTGGTTATATATGAAGGGCTATCTACACAAGAGTTAAAGAGAAGCTTCGCCTCTCTTAATCATCACATCCCTTTCCACCTAAAAAGGGGGAAAGGGACAGTGGGGATAGGGTTACTACAAATAGAAGGTGAGATGTTAGGCAAAGATTGTGTCCTGGGATAAAGTCAAAGAATCCAGAGAGCGCCTCGCCCGCGAAACCGGCACCATCATCAAAGACTGGGGCGGCAAACTCCCTGTTGCCATCATTTACCCCAACTCCTACCACATCGGCATGTCCAACCTGGGCATCCAGGCTATCTACCGCCTGCTGAATGATTACCCCGGAATCGTCGGTGAGCGTGCCTTCCGGGAAAAAGAAGATAAAACCGCTTTATCACTCGAATCGCAGCGGCCGCTTTCGGATTTTGCCGTCCTTGCTTTCTCCGTCACCTACGAACTTGACTACTTTAATATCATCTCGATGCTGAAATCAGCGGGGCTCCCTCTCTATGCCCGCGACCGTGATGAAAGCCACCCCCTCGTTATCGCTGGCGGCCCCTGCATTATGGCCAACCCTATGCCTCTCGCCCCCTTCTTTGATTGCCTGTGCATTGGCGAAGCCGAGCCAATTCTGCCGGCGCTGCTACCGGTGTTGAAGGAAGGACTAAAGGGTAAGCGGGCAGAGCTACTCAAGACACTGGCCTCACTACCCGGCCTTTATGTGCCGCAATTCCACGATGGCAGGCCGGTCGTTCGGCAGTGGGTCAGGAACCTGGATGACTTCCCGGTGCACTCGGTGATACTTACACCGGATACCGAGCTCGGCGACCTCTACCTCATTGAGATTGAGCGGGGCTGCCAGTGGGGTTGTCGTTTTTGCCTGGCGGGCCATACCTTTCGCCCGGTGCGCTTCCGTTCTATCGATAACCTGCTCGCCCAGGCGGAAGAGGGACTAAAATATCGCCGGCGATTGGGACTTGTAGGGGCAGTAGTTCCTGACTACCCCCATTTTGAGGAGCTACTGAGCCGGCTAAAGCAAATGGGGGCAGAGCTCTCCGTCAGCTCGCTACGCATCAAACCCCTCCCCACGACACTACTGAAAGAGATGGCAAAGGGCGGTGCCGAAACTATTGTGCTCGCCCCGGAGGCCGGCTCAGAGCGCCTGCGCCGCGTTATCAAAAAGGGAATTAACGAAGATGACATCATCATAGCCGTCAATAGAGTCGCCGAAGAAGGGATAAAGCAGCTCAAGCTCTACTTCATGATTGGCCTGCCTACGGAGACTGATGAAGATATTGAGGAGATGGTGAAACTGACCCTGAAGTGCAAAGCTATCCTCGATAGCAAACAAACCGGCTGCCGTCTTACCCTGAGCGTGGCTCCTTTTGTCCCCAAAGCGGGTACACCCTTCCAGTGGCTACCGATGGCTGGACTGACCACGCTGAAACGCAGTTTATCCTTACTCAATAATAGCCTGTCATCTAAAGGAATCAAGGTGAAATGGGAAAGCCCGGCCTGGAGTGAGGTGCAGGCGGTTCTCGCCCGTGGAGACGTGAGGGTAGCTGAAGCCCTGGCCGGCATGGAAGAGATGTCCCTGGCAGGCTGGCGCCGGACGATGAAAGAGCACCACCTGGATATCGATTACTACGCTCACCAGAAGTGGAATACTACCCAGGAGCTACCCTGGGCAATACTGGACTCAGGTGTTGCTCCCGGTTACCTCAAGCTTGAACTGGAGAGGGCACTGGTTGAACTACCTTGTCATGATGGATAATTGCAGATTATCCAGTAAGTTTCTATAATTCAGATAGTATCAGGATAAAGCGATGGAATTTTTTGGTATGGGTTTCGGGGAAATACTGCTCGTCGTTATTATTGCCCTGATTATCTTTGGTCCGGGTAAGATACCGGAGGTCGCCCGTACCGTGGGGAGGACGATACGTTCCCTGAGAAAACTCACCTCAGACTTCACCCAGACGATGAATGATGAGCTAAGCATCGAAGAAAAAAAACGTCTCATCCGCCCTAAAGATGAGAGCTCTGACAAAGCTGGAGACTTGCCGGGAGCAGGCACTGCTGAACCAAAAGACCCGAAAGCAACGGGTACGGGTGGCTAGAGAGGTACCGGTCGCAGCATGAGTGATGAAAAAAGGCTGACTTTCCTGGGACACCTCGATGAGCTACGCAAACGCCTGACGAGGAGCGTTATCGCTGTCACAATTACCACCATCCTCTCCTTTATCTTCGCCAAGCAGATATTTGACTTGCTGACTTTTGCCTCCCCGCTTACCCGGCCGGTTTTTGACATCCTGGCGAACAAGCTCCATCTTGTTCCGGCTCCTGATGTCAATCTCGTCTTCATTGAAGTAACCGAGATGCTGGGCAGCTACATGAGAGTGTCCCTGGTCAGTGGTATCCTTCTGGCCATACCCTATCTTACTTATGAGCTGATTATGTTTGTCTCACCGGCACTCACCCGTAAAGAAAAAGGGTATGTCTACCTGGTACTTCCCTGGATAGCACTAATGTTTGCCACCGGTGTCATCTTTGGCTATTTTATCCTGTTGCCGCCGGCAATAACGTTCTTACTTACTTTCGGTAGTGATATCGCCACACCCCAGATTAGAATTGGGAACTACATCTCGGTGGTCTCAAGACTGCTGCTGGCTATCGGTCTTGTTTTCGAGACACCGGTGGTCATCACTTTCCTCGCCCGTCTGGGTGTCGTCACATCGCAGTGGCTGGCGGGCAAGCGGAAGCTAGCCGTAATTGTGGCCTTCGTGGCGGCTGCTATTATCACGCCTACTTTCGACCCGGTAAATCAAAGCCTGGTTGCTGTTCCCCTGATTATTTTGTATGAAATGAGTATCTGGCTGGCCCGGCTGGTGCAGAAGAAGTCACCGCGGACGGCGGCCTCGTCTTAGAAGCCTGCTTTTGGAAAATTTGAGAGCGAGGAGGTCAAAATGAGCATCGAAGCACAAATCCTGAAGATGAGCCGGGTGGTGGCGGTGGTTGGGATGTCATCCACTCCCGCCCGGCCAAGCTTTGGCGTGGCTTGTTACCTGAAAGGAAATGGCTACCGGATAATCCCGGTAAATCCGCAGGCGAAAGAGATACTGGGAGAGGTCTGTTATCCAAACCTTAGCTCTATCCCTGACGCCGTTGATGTCGTCGATATTTTCCGGCCTTCTGAGGATGTGCTGCCCATCGTTGCCGAGGCAATCAAGATTAGGGCAAAGGCCGTCTGGATGCAGGAAGGGATAATCAATGAGGAAGCGGCGAATCTGGCCAGCCAGGCTGGACTACTGGTAGTCATGGATCGGTGTATGTTCAAGGAGCACCGGAGACTAAGCCAAAGCGAGGACAAAGGCGAGTAATTCTCCATCTTGCCAGCGATGTCCCTCCTCGGAAAGATTCTCCTTCCCTACCCGGCTATTGACAAAATTCAAGCTCAGTCTTATGATAGCAAGCATGAGACATATTAAGATTTTTTCGCTCGTGGTTATCGCTTTAATCCTTGCCCTGGCAGGAACGCTACCGGCATCTCCAGCCTGGGCAGTACCCTCTCTTTTTACCGATCAGAAGTCCGCCAAAGTTAGTGAGTTTATCAATGCTTATGGTTTAGGCTTCAGCTCCACCACCTCCTACGAAATTTATTTCTCCAGCGATGGTGCTCCGGTAAGTGCCTACCTTGGTGCCCAGGTTCTTTCTTACTACAAGGTGAAAAGCGTCACCTCCGATAATACCGGTGCTTTTAATGCCTATTTTCCTATACCCGTGGAACTGACCGGTGGTACCGTAACCAAGAGGGTACGCAGCGGTACCTACTATATTTATGCCACATTGTACGGAAACTCGCAGATACAGGCAGTAGTTCTCTTTACCGTGGAGCGCAGCGGTGACATTACCATCGACCCGGTGAAAGGTAAAGTGGGTACTGAAATCAAGATTAACGGCGCCGGTTACGCTACCGCTGACCCCCTTTCGATAACCTACGACGATAGTGATACCAAGATAGATGTCAAGAGCGGTGACAAGGCCGCCAGGGCTAATGGTGATTTTGTTTCCAACATCGTGCTGCCCAGGGTTACAGCCGGGCTGCACACGCTGGTCGTCACCGGTGATGTTTCGGGCACCCGGGCTAAGGCTGACTTTATCGTTGAGCCGGGAGTAACCCTCAATCCGGCATCGGCGGTGGTCGGTGATACGGTTACCGTTACCGGTACGGGCTTTGGCCGTGGGACTGGCTTCACCGTCTCCCTGTCTAACGTGGTGGTCGTCAGCGGCCAGACCATCAATCTCGATGGCAGCTTTGAGGCTAGTTTTACTATACCGAGCCAGAACGTTGGGAACTATGTTGTGGATGTAGTCGATGATAATAATAATGCGGCCAAGGCAAATCTGGTCATCACACCAACGACAATAATACTAAGTCCTGCTTCAGGTAACAGCGGCAGTACCATTACCGTCACCGGTGCCGGCTATCAGAACAACAAGCCGGTATCCATCAGCTTTAATAATGACTTTGTCAAGAGCGCGGTGGCCGACCAGAATGGCAAACTCAGCACCACTTTTACCGTGCCTCTCGGTGTCGCCGGTACTTATAGTGTCAAGGCTAGCGATGGAGCCAACCGCGCCGAGGCCAATTTCACCATTATCGCCAGTGCCAGTCTCAGCCAGGTCACCAGTGCTGCCTCGCCCGGCTATGTCGGCAGTGACATCACCGTAAACGGCGCCGGGTTTACCATCGGCAAAACCGTCACGGTGACCTATGACGGTAACCAGGTAACTACCGTTCCCGTGAGTGCCACCGGCAACTTCTCGGCAACCTTCAAAGCTCCGGCGAGCCGGGGTGGTAATCACACCATCATCATGACTGATGGCGTGCTCACCAAAGAAACCACCTTCGTCATGGAATCGGCGGCACCGCCGACACCGAGGCCGCTGAAACCGGAGATGGGACTCCGCACTAATCGCGAGCCGCAGTTTGACTGGGAGGATGTGTCCGACCGGAGTGGTGTAACCTACTCTCTTCAGATTGCCACCAGGGAAGACTTTGCCGCCGAATCAATAGTTATCGATAAAACCGGGCTAACTGCATCGGAATACACCATTACCAAGGAGGAACTGCTGAAATCACTGCCGGAAAAGGCACCCTACTACTGGCACGTGAAGGCAGTAGATAGTGCTCTGAATGAAAGCGGCTGGTCGGGTGTGGGGACATTCTTTGTCGGCTCGGCTCTGGCAATCAGCCAGCAGGTGATGATATACGTCCTTATTGGCGTCGGTGTCCTGGCACTCGCTTTTCTCGGCTTCTGGCTGGGCCGGAGAAGTGTCTTCTATTAAAAGACGATTCGTTCCGGCAGGATGCTGACAGAGACCATCGCGTTTGTGTCCCTCCTTCGAAAAAAGGGACAATGGGGACTTAAAGGCTTGAAAATACCTCTCAAGCCTGCAACCTACTAAGGCGGCATCCCTTGTCCTCACGGTAATGGGAGCTAGTAAAAGAGGGCTAACGTAATCACTGGCTCAAGAGTCAACCGGCAGGCACTAGACCGCGCTGGTACGAAATCTGACTGAAGCAATCACGAAAAATCCCAGCGTGAATGCGCCGAGAGCGAGCATTGCCGGAATAGCGGAAGAGAAATCACCGCCAAACACCATCAGATTGTTGAAACCGGTATTCGCCCAGCCGTGCGGTGTCAGCCTGGCGATGAACTGCATCCATTTCGGAGTGACAAAAAGGGGCCACCAGCAGCCGCCAAGCGGTGCCAGCAGCAAGGACATTACCACCGCCATCGAGGTGGCACTACGGCGGGTTTTCGCCAGTGTTGCCAGCATAATGGCAAATGCCGAGGACATCATTACCATCAAGACGGAGAGCAGGATGACCGCCAGCGGAGAGGCTCCCAGGTCGACGTTGAACAAGGCCATACCTACCCCCCAGAAAATGAGTATCTGGAGCAATCCTTTGGTCGTCGTACCGAAAAACAGCCCGCCGAGAATCGCTTCACGCTGCGCCGAGCTTACCAACAGGCGTTCCAGTGTCCGGTTCTGACGCTCGTTGACAATCGCTTCCGCCGCCACTGCTGCCGCCAGGAAGACGAACATCACCAGGTAGCCGGGGACGGTATAGTTGGCGGGATTTGTCGTTTCGACTTCGCCGATTTTTTCAACCTCAAACTTGATGGAAGATGCCCTGACCCTTATTCCTCCCAGAACTCCGGAGAGAATTTTGTTGTATTGTTGAGCGGCGAGGGCAGGGTCGGTATTCTCAATCGCTCCCTCAACCGCCAGGCTGGTGAGGGAGTTTTTCCCGGCTTGCTGTAAACCCATCGCCGATGCGATGGATTCGGCAACCGCAACGAGTGCCGGCCTGGTATTAGTCGCCTCGGGATTCACCACCACTTCAAGCTGAGCCCCGTAGCCTGCCTGTACGCCTTCGGTAAAATTTTCCGGAAACAGCACAAAACCGTCAAGTTTACGCTCCTTTACCTGCCAGAGCGCCGAATTATAATACTTGTCCCAGACAAACCTTGGTTCGCCGGGTTTCAGCTTGGATTCGTCCTTGGTCTCCAGCTCATCAATGATAATACGGCTGAGACCACCGCTGTTTTCCCGGGTAACCAGGTGCAGCTCCAGCCTCTCGTCAGGCTGAGCCGCCCCGGTGAGAAGAACACTGAACAGGCTGATAAACATGAAGGGAAAGGCAAGAAAGAGGAACATCGCCCTGCGGTCGGCAGCGAACAGGCGCAGGCTATTCAGCGCGATGAACCAGATATGCCTCAGAGTTTTCACTTTGTCTATCTACCTTTCCCGACCATATTGAAGAGGAAGCGGTTCAGTATCAGGATAGCGATGGTGACGCCGACAATCAGCAGCAATTCCTGGCCGACGCCGGCCAGAGTCTGGCCACGTGAGATAATCGCCCGGAAGGCATCATTGGCATAGGTATTGAGCGATAAAAGGCTGAAGAAGTACAGGGTGGAACCTTCACGTATGGTAAAAAAAGTGCCGCCCATCATGGTCATCGACATCGTTACCAGGACGCTTATCCAGTTGGCCTGGTCCGGAGACCTGGACACTGACCCGATGAGCAGACCGATGGCGCCGGCGGCGGCGGAGAACACCAGCGCCACGATAGAGACCTCCAGAAAAGTTACCGGAGTAAAGAGCCGGAAGACGATGTAAGCCAGGGATAACAGAATCAAAGACTGCACGAAGGCACGGGCGGTATTGGCCAGGAACTTCCCCCAGAAAAGCTCGCCCGCCGTTAGCCGGGTAGTGAGCAGCCGTTCCAGGGTTTTGTTCCGGCGCTCCTCTACCAGTGCCCGGCTGCTGATGCTGATGGCGAAGAGGACAAACATGGTGATTATCCCGGAGAGAAACTGGTTCACCGGGTCAGGAGCGGCACCGATGGATACTTCTGCTACGGTCACGAAGGGGCTAACTTTTTCCTGCTTCAGGAACTTCCGGGTGATATTGTCTGCATGCTCCCGGGTACTGCCGCTGGCAATCTTCACCGCTTTCTGGAGTTCCACCTCCTGGCCGATTTCCTGTACCTTGCTGCGGATAATACTGCCCACAATCTGGCCTTCCTGCCCGCCGTTACCCCGCTGACGGAAGACGAGCTGTGCCGTTTTCCCGCCCGCCAGGTTGTTCGAGAACTCCGGCGGGATGTAGGTTACCAGTTGTATATTAGCTTTTTGCAGCTTATCCTCGGCTTCTGCGGCTGAGATGAGATTGACCTCAAGGTTATCCAGCTCATCCAGCCGAGCCAGTAAAAGCGTGGCGTATTGACCTTCAGTATCTTGATTAACGACATAGGCGGTGCCATGAAACAACGTTTCTCCGCCAAAAGCACCATACATCAGGGCAAAAATCCCGATGGGCAAGAGAAGCGTAAAGGCGAGGTCGCCTTTGTCCTGCAGGTAGCTACGTACTTCTCGTCGTGCCAGGTAAAGTGCTCGGAACATGCTCGTCTAGTCCCTGAGGCTCCGTCCGGTCATCTTCAGAAAGACATCCTCCAGGGTCACCCGGTCCGGTGGGCCCACCTGTTGACGCAGGTTGAGAGGAGTATCCATGGCCATTATCTGGCCGCCATCCATAATCGCCACGCGGTCGCAGAGCCGGTTGGCTTCCTCCATGTAGTGGGTAGTATAGAGGACAGTCATGCCCTCCTTGCGGAGCTGTTCGATAGTCTCGTGAATATTGTTCCGTGATTGCGGGTCGACGCCTACCGTCGGCTCGTCCAGGAAGAGAAGCTGAGGATGTCCCATCAGGGCTATCGCCAGGTTAATCCTTCGCTTCATACCGCCGGAGAATTTCTCCACCTTTCCCTTAGCTCTATCCGCCAATCCCATAAGGTCAAGGTTCATCATAGCCTGAGACCGAGCCTCCTTACCGTTCAGCCCGACCATCCGTCCGAAGAAGATGAGATTATCTATCGGGGACAGCTCTTCATACAAGGCAAGTTCTTGCGGGCAAATACCAATCAACCGCCGGACGGCGCCGGGATGACTGCGCCCCGAATAGCCCCCGATGGTAAAATCGCCGCTGTCCGGCGGCAGCACGGTGGACAGGATACGTATCATCGTGGTCTTGCCGGCACCGTTGGGGCCAAGCAGGCCGAAGATTTCGCCCTTATCAATGGAGAAGGAGACACCATTCACTGCCTTCTGTGAGTTGAAGCTCTTGTGAATGTCTTTGGTGGTCAGAAATGCCTCTGACATGACGCGCTCCTGGTTTCCGTTGTCACCCCGAATATCAAGCCTTCTTCCATCGTGGCCATGTATCCAGGACCCTAATGTCGGCTCCCTCAGAGATAACGGCCGCCAACTTCTCCAACCAAATCACATCCGGATGTCCATCTTTCCGAGCCTGAGCTATGTTCGGAGCCAGATTCCAATTCGGCGAGCGTTCTCCTGATTGGAGAGTCTGCTTCAGGTTCCGTAATGCTTCGTCGCGCTGTGCAGCCGGACGATGCGCAAAAGCATAGAACCAGCACTCAGCGGCAAGACCTCCACTCGCTTCCGCAGCACTGAGAAGAGGCAAAACTCCCTCCAAAGCCGATAGCCCCTCCTTGGCTTTCCCCCCAGAGAGAAGAAAACCGGCATAGTTGCCCAAGTTATTAGTGTTCTTTGGGTCCAATGCAATAGCTTTCTTGTAATATTCTTCGGCCTTATCATAGTCTTTTCGAATATCCTTCAAGAAAATGGCATAGCTGCCTATGGCACCGACATTCTTCGGCTCCAAATCAATTGCTTTCTTGTAATATTCCTCGGCCTTATCATAGTCTTTTCGAATGCTAGACAAGAAAGTAGTATAGAGGCACAAAAAAATTGCATTCTTTGGCTCCAACGCAATTGCTTTCTTGTAGTGCTCTTCGGCCTTGTCGTAGTCTTTTCGAATGAAGTGCAAGAAGTGGGCATAGCTGCCCAGATTTATAGCTTGCTTAGGGTCCAACGCGATTGCTTTCTTGTAGTGCTCTTCGGCCCTGTCGTAGTCTTTTCGAATGGAGTACAAGAAGTAGGCATAGCTGCCAAAGAGAGGAGCGGAACCAGGGAATTGTACTAAACCCTTTTCGTAGATAGCATTGGCCTGGTCCGGGTTGGTTTTCTTCAACCTGTTTGCCTTAACAGAGACAGCCCACCAATCGGGGAAGGACTCGTCAGCCCGTTTAACAGCTTCCTTCATGGCCGAGGAGTCAGGGGCAGTATTCGGTAGTGAGACAACACGAGTAGAAAGAGCATCGTAAGTGGCTTTATATTTCCCAAAAACTTCATCGAATCGTGCCCGGTCGGGATGTGGCAGATTAAAAGTATCCCTGATAAGCAACATCAATTCGTCAAAATCACCCTTCTCGACCCAAGTTGCATCACGTGTTTCCAACCAGGGTCGTATCGCACCTTGCGGCTCGGTTCGGCTGACCCAAAATACACCAAACCGAAGGTCATCTTTCGGGATATTTTCGAGCATCTTCTTTATACTGGTATCATTTCCGCCGTAACCGATGAAAATCAAGCCACGGTCAGCCAGAAGTAGCCGGGACTGCCCCTCTATATCTTCTTTAAGCTCACTTGTTTCTTCGATAGTATTTTGAGGAGAAAGACGATTGTCCCCATGTAACTTTACTATCAGAGGAAGAGCATATGACTGACGAATAAATCGGGCAAGGGATTCGTTGAGGATAACGAGTGGTCGAGCTCTACTGAAAAGATAGAGGGCATCGGCCATCAAATCATCGAAATTAGTCGTGAGCACCACATTAAAATGTCCGCCTTCTAAGGCGACCAGGTTAGCGAGAACCGCATATCCGAACCCCGGAAACTTCCCGTCGCAAAGGCGCTCGATTTCACGCCGGCGCTCTTCGGAAGAAAGGAATAACCTTGCCATGACTTTACCGTATAATGCCGAGGGATGTTCCGGGTCGTAATCCGGGAACTCTTTCCTGGCCCACGTCGCTAAGTCCTTACAAGTTGGGTCACAGAAGTCTCTCAGCCGTGGCAACCATTGATTTTGGACAAGTTCGCCGGCGTCGGGAATGCCGGAAGAGACCGAACAACCTGCACCCAAAAATATGGCAAACGGCTTATCCGTCTCCTCTGTTGTGGCTTTCAGTCTCCGTGCAAATTCCTCAGCTGTTATCCGGCGTAGTTTTTTTGCCATAGCTTACTCTCCAAGACCAGGCCTTTTTTATTATGGCTAATTCTACATACAGCATCGCTTTCCGCGAAGCCGCTACCCCATAAACAATATTCAGAAATCAGACGCCGGCCGGCGTCATTGTCCTGGCCTGGCACAGGAGGCGGGCCGCGCGAGAGGTATTGAAAGCCCCGCAGACACAGAATTTGGCCAGATACCCGGCAGCTTTTTCCGGGGTCAGCCGTCCTTCCTTGACCCGGTCGAGCATTTTCCGGGCAAAGCCGCTCGATATCAGCCCGTGGCCGCACATCGTGGTGATGGCCAGCACCTGCTCTTCAGGTAAGCGGTAAAGATTTCCCCGGAAGCCCAGGGCATAGTTAATCGAGTGCGGCGGCAGGCCGATACGGGGGGCTATCTCCCGGATATCTTCTGCCAGCGAGGATACATTTACCGAAAGACCGAGGTCGATTTCTTTCAGCTCCTTGAGGAATCCCTCGAGGGCCGGTTTGTTATCAAAGACCACCAGTGCTCTTCCCGGTGGTTCCATCTCGGAAATTACCTGTTCCAGGGCTACGGTCTCTTTCCGTCCCCGGACATACAATTTGAAGAGGTTAAGGTGCTTTTCCGGTCTGAAGGCAGAAGCGTAGGCGTGCTCACCGGCAAAATTAACCGGGTGATACTTCCTGGCTACCCTCAAAAACTCCTGGGCTTTCTTATCGGCGCCGATGTCGTTAATGCCTTTCCGGGTCATGACGAAGACGATGTAATCATCCTTGAGGTCTGCCGGTTTACCGAAGCGGTGCAGAGTATTGGTCATCGCACTTTCTCCTTTTCGGCCGGCGGGGGGTTGGTATGCCTGCCGAGACCCATATTTATCTTCGCCCTCCAGGCGTTGTAGCCCATCGCCTGAAGCTGTTGTTGCACGGTGTCATTACCGGCCGCATCGCAGCGTACGGCCACACCCACCGCCACCACGGTATCAAGCTTGCGGGCTTCTTCCTCAACCGCATTAAGGATATCAGCGATATTGGTAATCTTAGTTTTAAACTCCAGGATACAGGAAAGCACCTTCTCATCCAGCACCTCGCTGCGGAGTGCCCCGGATTTAATATCAGGCATCAGCGCCGTCAGCGGGTTTTCCCGCTGAAATTCTACCGGCATTTGCGCCAGCCGCCGGCAGACCTTGTCCACCTCTCTGAAATAGGCACCGACCCCAGGCCGGCCAAACTCCACCGTAAACCCGGCTTCCCCTTCCTTCACCCGTCCAGAAATATCGTTCGTCTTCACTTCCTCGGTGCCTCTGCCGCCGACTCCGGTTAATTCGTGGGGCACCTGTGGGTCACTGAAGTCGCGGCGGAGTTTCCTCGGCCACTGCAGGTCGTCACCGGTTATCGCCCCGGTGGGGCAAATATCGGGGTCAGGCTGAAAGCGTAGTTTGAAAAAGGCTAATACACCTCTCAGGAAACGGGTAGGCTGCTGGGGCAGGTTTTCCGTGCTCATCCCTTTGAAACAGGCATAGCACTCAACACAGGCCTCCCGGTTTATCTCCGATAGGCCATCATCGGCAATGTATATCGCCCCCATCGGGCAAACGGGAACGCAGTTGGCACAACCGATGCATTTTGCTTTATCGATATGCATTTCGTTTCCCTCCCTGAAGACAACGGCATACCCGATATTATAATTGCTTTGTGGTAGTTGAGTCCATAGCGATATGCAGGAATTGCCTTTGTTTATGACCCTCGTTCCTTGGGATACTACCAATATAACACACGCCTTGCGTAATATACCGTTAGTATCGAGTCAACCAGGATTCCAATACTAAAAAGAACTAATATCGAGGTAAAAGTAGGTGTCCACAACTCGGCAAGATAGGCGACGAAAGCAACTACATAAACGGTTCCGTTCGTTATTATCGCCTGATAAGCCATATATTTTGTTTTTCCCACGCCGTAAAAGATTGCATCGGTAACAAGGTTTAAAGCAAGCAGCATATAAGGGACGATAAGTATCATCATTGCCTCTGTAGAGAATCTTACTACCTCACTATTCCTGTTAAGTAGGCTAGCAAAACTATGCCAAAACGGTAAAAGGATTAACCAGATGATGAGCACGCCGACGCCAACGATAAGAGCCGAGTACCACAGGTTACGCACTTTCTGGATATTTAAAGAATGATTGGCAATCAGTACCTTGGTGGTCTCTGCAAGTGCTAGAACAGGAACGAGTAGGAAACTCCAGATAATGTGCATAGCAAGATAATATCCTCCAATGGTATCTGCTCCCAGAAGATTAAGAAGACGTATAATCATGAAGAAATAGGCGATATTCCTCACCAGACTATCCAATCCCGACCACACACCAACGCCCATATAAGTCTTCCAATCGCGGAAAGAGAATAAATGCCACCATTGTTTTACTTTTTCCGTTAACAGATGCCGGGCCATAATGATGACGGTGAGGAACAAAAAGAAGCTAGCTGCTAAATCTGACCAAGCAACGCCGAGTACACCAAGATTGAGCGAGAACGGATATCCACCATAAAAGACGCTGTCGCTGATAAACCGATAGACAACCTGTAGGATAGCCAGCGAAAGAATCCATCTCTTGCGGTTTATCGTTTCAATAGCCATCACCGAAGCTGTACTCATGAGCAATATCGGAATGCTGGCCGTTTTAATCTTCAGAAATGTAGCTGTAGTCGCTTGTATTTCCGTCGGTGTTCCTATTATTGCGACAAAATGGGATGAAAGACTGAAGAGTACAGCTGCAATAGTGGTGGAGAAGAGGAAAATAGTTGTTAAGGAAGTTCTTATTGAATATCCGGGACCTTCTTTACTTTGAATCCCTTTACCCACAAAAAAGAATATGGCGAGAACAAAAGTCTCCTGTATAACCTCGATAAGAAGCTCGATAAACTGCCACTGGGCAACTGTGGCCAGCGCATTCGTATCAGGGATGGCATTACCAATCAGATAAATGCTGTATGAACGGTAAAACTGTGGCAGAGCCATATAGAGGAAAATTAGGAAGAATAGCCTCCAGTCCCATTGCTTGATAAGTTGTGAAGCTGACTGTAACCGTGAAGTAACTGCTGGATTTGCCATTGTTACCTCCTTATCCGCTCCGTCTCTCAGCTTTTTAACTTTCTAAGACATCTACTTTCGGTCTTGCGGGTTTCGGTAGAAACGGCCACCACCTGGCTGAAGACGGCCAGTGCAGGGCAGGACAGCGTCAATTTTAATCAGTCTAGCTTAAGTTAATGTCATCTGCAAGTTTCATCCTTTCTCATTTTCCTAATTTCATATTTTTTGTGAAACGGAGTATAATGCTAGCCCTATAGTCTAAACAACCGGAGAGAGGCCATGAAAATCAGGTTATTCTACGGCTGGTACATCGTATTAGCTGGTCTGGTGCTCAATGCCTACAGCAGTGCCATCTTCGGATACGGCTGGACCGCTTTTGTCAATCCTATCGTGACCACCTTTGGTTGGACGATGACTCAAATATCACTGGCATCATCCCTGCGTACCCTGGAGACAGGAATCTTCAATCCGGTATGGGGAGCAGCGGTTGACCGCTACCCACCAAGAAGGCTGGCGATATTTGGCCTGATTATCACGGCACTGGGGGTATTTTTACTGAGCCAGACCAAAAACCTGGCAATGTTCTACGGGGGGTTCCTGCTGATGGGCCTGGGTAGCTCCCTGGCAACTTCTATCCTGCCGACGACCATCATTGCCAAGTGGTTCCGCCGTGACATCGGTAAGGCTAACGGGTTCTTCTTTATGGGAGCGGGTATCGGCGGCGTTTTGGTGCCGGTGATAGTGAAGATTGTGGATAAGCTTGGCTGGCAAACCACCCTTTTTTACACCGCAATCGGTTTTTTGATACTCGGTATCTTACCCTTGGTCGTTTTCCGCAGTCCGCCGGAAGAACAGAGTTCTTTACCCGGCGGTAAAGCGGGGAGTGTTACCACCGGAGCGGGCCACACCGGCCACAATGAAGCCGACGCGGGAGTCAGAGAAGCACTCAAGACGCGGGCTTTCTGGCAAATCAGCCTGGTATTTTTCCTGCAAGCGATAAGAATTGGGCCAATGATGCTCTACATGATGCCATACCTGACCGGACTTGGCATCGACCGCACTACCGCCGGTACATTCGTTATGCTTTACACCCTGGTCAGCCTTGGAGGCCGCATACCGATGGGTGCCCTCGCTGACATCTTCAAAAAGAGCTTCATTATCGCCATCAGTATGGGGATGATGGGTGCCGGCTTGTTCATTCTATCGCTCATCAATAGCCATAGCCCATTCTGGTTGATATTGCTCTTTGCCATCGTTTATGGTGTCGGTCTTAGTGGCGAGGGCGCCCTCAGGGCGCCGATTGTGGCGGAGTATTTCGGGCGCCGTAACTTCGGCGCTATTTTCGGCTTCATTATGCTCTCGACCACCATTGGGAGCGTGGTGGCGACCCCGTTGGCGGGCTGGCTTTATGATACCTATGGTAGCTACAAACCTGTTTTGCTGGCACTGATTGCAGTGGCGGCAATGGGAGTGATACTGATATTGACTATCCCATCAACCGCGAAGAGACCCAGAGCAGTGACTGGATAGACCGTCTGGGAGAACAACAGGCTGATAAACAAAGTTAACGGGAGGAATCACTCGCATGGCATATGACTACAAAACAATTCTTATCCAACTAGACCCACCGATTGGGGAAATAATACTCGATCAACCTGAGAAAAGGAACCTGCTGACTTACGACAGGCTCTGTGAAATAGCCGAGGCCGCCAGGGAAATGGAGAGGGATGATAATGTCAAAGTTATCATCATCAAGGGGGAAGGGCCATGCTTCAGTGCCGGCTATGACCTGAATCCACCAAAACAGGGGAAGGATACTTCGCGTCCGGGAAATAATGCGTCTATCCACCTGGATAGGGACCGGATATGGGGCTCTTCGAACAGGCATCACTTAAGCGTCTATTTCACCCTCTGGGACCTGCAAAAGCCGGTGATAGCTCAAATCCATTCTTATTGCCTTGGCGGGGGTAGTGAGCTGGCGGCTTTCTGCGATATACGGTTTGTCGCTGATGATGCTGTCATTGCTTGGCCTGGCGCCAGGGCGGGCTCGCCGGGTAATATCCAGTATGCACCCTGGTTGATTGGCATCACCAAGGCCAAGGAAATGTATTTCACCGGTGATAGCGTTGATGCCCAGGAGGCATGGCGGGTGGGCTGGGCAACCAGGGTATACCCCAGAGCCAGGCTTCAGGAGGAAACAGAAAAGTTCGCCCGGAGAATCGCCTTGATTGAAACCGACCTGATGATGATGACCAAGAGAGGCATCAACCGGCAGTTAGAGATGATGGGTTTCCGCACCGGCCTTGAAAGCTGGAATCTGGATTTAGTTGCCCTGTCCGGTTTCAGAAAGAGCAATGGCGAGTTCAGAAGGATAATCGAGGAAAACGGGCTAAAAGCAGCCCTTGATTGGAGAGACGGCAAGTTTGGCGCCTTCCGTGCGAAGCAACCGGGAATCCCGGAAGAGCCAGGTAAGAAATAAGGCATTGAAACGGGTAGGGGTAAGCCCCGATAATGCGCAGCGTGGCTAGAAAACCGGTGAAGCGCAACTTCCTCTCTTAAATCTCTGAGCATAATGAGAGGTAAATTGCGGGAAACCTGATTCTTGCCGGAATTAAGGAGGGAGAGGCAATGAAGCTGGGAGAAGTGCTAATCCTGGGCAGCTCACTCACCGATGAAAATATGGTTTACCTGAAACAACTGGGGGTAAACTATCTCACGGTAGGATTCCTCGAAATAGGAAGCAATGAACCAAAGGGAACATTTCCCTTATCGAGGCTCAGGGAGAGTAAATATTTTGAGACGGAAGACCTGGTAGCTCTCCGGAAATGGGTGGAAAGCCACGGGCTGGAGCTATCGGCGATACGTAATGCGCCTTTGCCCCGGTGGGAAAAGATAATTCTAGGTAGGCCGGGGCGTGATGAGCAGATTGAGAACTGGAACAAATCTCTCCGTAATATGGGGAAAGCGGGCATACCCTTGATGCAATATAACCTGATGATTAATGCCGGTCAATGGCTGCCCCTCTGGCGGACCTCCGCCGAAGATGTTGGCCGGGGCGGAGCGAGAATCGTTAGATTTGACTATGAGCTTGCCCGGAAAGCACCGGCTACCAGCTACGGCATCATTTCCGAGGATGCGATGTGGGACAGCGTGACCTATTTCCTGAAGGCGGTAATACCGGTCGCTGAGGAAGCCGGCGTGAAAATGGCTATCCACCCTTTCGACCCGCAGGTGCCCAGTCTTGCCGGCATCGCCAGGGTTGTTCGCAGCATCGAAGCCTATGACCGAGTATTTAAGATTATGCCCGGTGCGGCGAATTGCATCAACTTTTGCCTGGGTTGCTTTGCCCAGATGACGGACGCCGAGGGCGTTTACCAGACAATCAGACACTTTGGTGAAGCAGGCAGGATTGGCTTCGTCCATTGCCGTGGCGTCAGGGGCAGCAGGGAGAAGTTTGATGAGGTTTTTCCCGATGAGGGCAAACTTGACATGATACAGGCAATCAAGGTGCTCAAGGAAGTTGGCTACAATGGTATTATCCAGCCTGACCACGCTCCCCATACCATTGGTGACACGGAATACGGCCACATCAGTCATGCTTTCCAGATTGGCTACCTTAAAGGCATCCTGCAAGGGGCTGACGCGCTGGACTAAGCCGTCTGATTATGGCGATTATACATGATATTTAACTACCCCTGGGGGGCTACCCCTCGGCGGTTGACTGGCTGTAGCCGAATCCTTTATAATGAGAATGCTGGGATTGAGAGGCAAAAAGATTTGCACGAATGTTGTGCTGTCGTTGGTGTTTACGCTCCAAATGAGGATGTAGCCCGTCTTACCTTTTTCGCTCTATTCGCCCTGCAGCACCGCGGGCAGGAGAGTTCTGGTATCGCTACCTCCAATGGCCAGAGGCTCTCGGTCCATGCCCGGATGGGGCTGGTCTCCCAGGTTTACACCGAGGAATCGCTGAGCCAGCTCACCGGGCATATCGCTATCGGTCATAACCGCTACTCAACCAAAGGCTCAAGCCGGATATGTAACGCTCAGCCTGTCCTGGTAGGGGAAGGGACAAATACGATGGCCATCGCCCATAATGGCAATATCGTCAACGCTGAGCACCTCGCCCAGGAACTGGCAGGACAGGGCTTTACCTTTCACACTTCTACTGACACCGAGGTTATTGCTAACCTGATTATTTCCTCTGCCGAAAAAGACTGGGTTGATAAGATAAGATACGCCATGCACCGGCTGCAGGGGGCGTATTCACTGACCATGATGACCAATGACCACCTATTTGGCATCCGTGACCCCCTGGGTGTGCGCCCGCTCTGCCTCGGCGCCCTAAACGGAGGCTGGGTACTCGCCTCGGAAAGCTGTGCCCTCGACCATATTGGTGCCCGCTTCATCAGGGAGATTGAGCCGGGAGAGATTGTCTCGATTAGCCAGGCCGGGGTAGAAAGCTATCGTGAAGAAGGGAGAAGAAAAGCTCTCTGCATCTTCGAATATATCTATTTCGCTCGTCCCGATAGTGTCATCAACGGACGGTTGCTCTACCCGGTACGCCAGGCAATGGGGGCAAGATTAGCCGAGGAACAACCGGTGGATGCAGACTTGGTTATTGGCGTGCCTGATTCCGCTACCGCCGCCGGTGTCGGCTATGCTCTACAATCGGGGATACCAATGTCGGAAGCCCTTATCAAGAACCGCTATGTCGGGCGCACTTTTATTGAGCCTGACCAGCACCTCCGTGACCTTGGCGTAAAACTAAAATTTAACCCCTTACCCCAGGTAATCGAAGGGAAGCGGGTGGTACTGGTCGATGATAGCATCGTCCGCGGCACCACCACCCCTCAAGTCATCAAGCTGCTCCGGAAAGCGGGGGCTAAAGAGGTTCACATGCGTATCTGCGCTCCACCCATCTGTTACCCCTGTTTCTTCGGTGTCGATATGGCTACCCGCTGGGAGCTAATTGCCGCTCAGAAAACTATCCCTGAAATCAGGGATTTCATTGGGGCTGACTCGCTGGGCTATCTGAGTATTGATGGCTTGATTGAGGCAGTGGGTTTACCGCGGGAGACTTTTTGCCTTGCCTGTTTTACGGGAGACTACCCCATGCCAATCCAGATTGAGATGGATAAGCTGTCACTGGAAGCGACACTCAGTCAACAACCGGTACTCGGTGAAAGGCAGAGATGAGCTAGCCCATTCCCCGCCCTTTTTCACTTTGACTCTTTTCTGACTTACTGGACCGGCCACTTTTTTCGGCGTATCTCCATCAGCAGAAAGCTATAGCCATCCTGTGCCAGGTACCCACAAGGTACAAAACCGCATTTTTGGAAACATTTTTGTGCCCGGCTATTTGACGCCAGCGTCTTCAAATATATCCGGTTGAGCCTGGTCTCACTGAAAATGTAATTAACCAGGGTAGTAATGATGTCAGTACCATAGCCCCTGTTCCAGTAGTCACGGTTACCGATCATGATACCCAGCTCAGCTTCGCCCCTGTGCTCGCTGATGTTATAGAATGAGCAGTTACCGATATGCTTACCGTCCAGCGTGTGGATAGCGAAGCGGCGGCTGGCCAGATAAGGGCTATTTACCTCATCAGCGTAGTCCAGTAAAAAGTCAGCGAAGGAGTCCGCCAGAACCGGCGCCGCATCCAGTGCGGCCAGCTCCGGGTCTCTTCCCCAGGCATAGTCATCCCAGGCATTAGCCAGCTTTTTTTCGCGCAGTATAACCTTGGTACCGCTAATCATCGTTAGCTTAAAGGCCCGAAAGATGACAGGGCCGCTTTTTCCTCCAGCTCACGCAGGGCTTCCCCGGCAATGTGACGAATCGCTTGACCGCTACCACTGAGACAGTGCTCCAGGCACTCTCTAGCCTTGGTACCGCCTATCTTACCCAGCGCCTGAATAGCCGCCATCTGAACATCCGCATCCTGGTCATTGACCAGTTTGATGAGACAGGGAACAGCCCCTTCCTCCTCAAGCTCCCCACATGCTCCGGCAGCTTCATAGCGCACCTCGGCATCATCGCTGCCCAGTTCCTTGAGCAATATCGGCAGCCAGTCAGCGGCACAGTTCCTACCCATGGCATAGATGGCGCCGATTTTAAGCATGTCGTCACCGCTTTGATAGGCTGCCATAATTGTATCTTTTACTTCAGGCAAATCCAGTGGAGCCACGGCCTCAAGGGCACGGCGCCTGACCTCCAGCGTCCGGTTGGTATCACCAATCACGGCCAGTAATGATTCACCCAGCCGGGATACGTGGCAGGAGCGCAGCTTGTTATGCTCAGCCAGCATGGTAAATTTACCCAGGGCTTTAGCCGCCGCCGCCCGCACCTGTTCCGAGGTATCCTGCTCCAGCAGATTGATTAATGGGCTAACGAGCGAGGCTTCTTCGTTCTCCCACAATCCTTCGATGGCCTTACTCCTTACTTCATCATCCTGGTCTTTCAGGCAATACTTGAAAATACAATCGAAGTTAAGCTCAACGTTTTCCTCGGCCATTTCTACCAGCCGGTTAATAATCTCACGGCGCCGCCTGGTCTCGATGGCTCCCCAGGCGCCTCTGAAGACCAGCATCTCCGCTGCGCTCAGGTGCGATAGTGTCGCCAGCCTCGAATTAAGCAAGGTATCACTGGAACTCAGTTCAACAATCGTCTTTTCAATCGGTAATGGCATGGCTCGCTCCCCCCTTGATTACACCTCTTCTTCCTCTTCTCCCTCTTCTCCCTGCTCCCAGATAGGCTCGGTGAAGAGGTCGATATACTCTCCCATCGCTTCCGCCGCCAGTTCCTTGATTTTCTCACTCGTCTGGCGAGCCAGCTCGGCCAATTCAACGACATCGACTTCAATACCCAGCATTTTGCTCAGAGCACCGAGTATCGCCAGGGCGGCCATCGGGTTCTGTACCCGGGTGGCATAGGCAGGCACTTCACCCAGCAGGCAGATGCCTTCCACTCCCCGCTCTTTGGCCACACCCAGCAGTAAGCCGTTCAAACCGGCGATTTGCAGGTTACCCCTCTGCATCAGGTCAAGCTCTCTGAGCTGCTCGGTCAGGGGCTGGCTGGTAGCCACTCCCCAAACCCTGGATTGCTCACTATGATGGATACGGGTGACCGCCGCCGCACAGGTATAGATTCTCTGCACCTGAAAACCCAGCCCGATATCGAGGATACAGTTAGCCAGCTCATAGGTCTTCACTGCGGGTTGGTCATCCCCGATGAAGAGGACGATATCGCTGCCCCCGTCCTTGTTTTCCCAGTAGTAGAACTTGCTTTGCGGGAACTGCGGGGCTTCAACGACATTGTTTTTGACGACGACCCCGATGGGGTCGAAGAAGTGAGATGCCTCAACCTCGCCCAGCTCTTTAAAGTCCAGCTTCTTTTTCAGATAGTTGGCGATGATGAGGGCAACATTGCTGATACCAGGCCAGGCCGCCACCATATTGGGCGTATGCAGGGTTGGCCGGGCGGAATACCTGAATAAATCGGTCATGTCAGTGTTCCTTCTTGTGTCTCGTCTGGTTAACTACTGTACCAATTAACGCTTCAGCACACATTACTATTAAAGACGACCTCATCCCCTTGCTCCCCTTCTCCTGCGCAGGAGAAGGGGAAGAGATTTAAGAGAGGGGCTACGCCCCCTCTCTTTTACTTAACTCCCCCTTTCCTTCATAAGGGAAGGGGGTCAGGGGGATAGGTTTTTAATACGTTCTCAATAGTGAAACTAGCTCTTGGCCGCCACCGACACACCGGGGAAGTAGAGAGATGGTGTGCTGACCGAGCCACCTACCCACCGGGTATCGCTACCAATAGCGGAAATCTGTTTCAGCAGCTGGTAAACATTCCCCGAGACCATCGTATCTTTCACCCTGCCTACTATTTTACCATTTTCAACCTTGTAACCCAAAAGGACGTTGCCGCTAAAGTCACCACCCAGGATATTGCCCTGCTCGGCACCCATCAACTCCTCGATAACCAGCCCTTCTTTGATATCGTGCACCATCTCATCAAAGCCGGTGCTGCCCGGAGCAATGACAAAGGCGCTGGGCGAAGGCGCCGGCAGCCCGCCACGACTGCGATGACCGTTTCCGGTGCTATTCGTATGGGCTAAAGCCGCTGTTTGCAGGTCATAAAGAAAATTGGCGACCACTCCTCCCTCTACCAGGGGCGTACGCTGACTGGCCACCCCTTCATCATCACAGGGCCCGCTCGTCGGACGGTAGGGGATGGTCGGATCATCCCACAACCACAGCTTCCGGTCGAAAACCATCTGCCCGAGCTTACCGCCAACGGGTGAAGCTCCCTGCAGCACGGTCTTGCCATTGAACGCCGCCATCAGGGGTGAAATGAGGGCGCTGGCCACTCCTTGAGGAGTAAAAACCACGGGCATAGAACGGGTTGCCACTGCCGCCTGGTTTTTGGCCAGCTCAAGCTGCTGCAGCACCGCCTCCGTCACTGTATTAGCCTCCAGTATGGGATGGCAGGAGCTCTGGCCATCACCAACAAAGAGCATATCCGTACCATTAATCAGATTCGCCCAGACACTCAAGCTAAAGACGGTCCCCCGGTAGTTTGCCTGTCCCCCGCGGGAATTGGTGATACTAACCGAGGTCACATCTTTACTTACTCCGGCATGGCAGATAAGCCCCGGGGTGTGGCGCAGGAGGGTTGCGACCATCTGTTCACCAATCTTGTTCATCTCTTCCAGGGATACCGCCTCTATTGCTGCATCATAGACTTCGATAGGCGGGTAGGAGGTTGCCCCGGGAAACTCAAAGGCGGCCTTCATGCCAAACCGGGCGGTCTCTACCGCCATATCAACCAGGCTCTGGCCACCGGGACCGGTAGCGGTGGCATAGCCCGTCTTACCCTGTTTAACAACGCGCAGAGCCATACGTGTGCTCTGGTTGCTTTGAATATGCTTCAGGCGGTTAGTCTCGAACTGAACCGAAGTGTCCTCTGCGGTGACCTTATAAACCTCGGCCTCATCGGCTCTCTTTTTGGCCAGGGCCAGGATATCTTCCACTATCCCCCTCCCACCAGGCAGTGGCGAATCCGGATGTGAGGGCTGCCATTGCTCACCGGCAGGGGCGATTGTCCCCCCTTGCCACAGCCACCGCCCTGGTTCATTTCCAGGTCATTTCCAATCGCATCGATATTTTTCAGCGTGGTGAATACGTTCCCGGTAAGCACTACCGGCCGTAATAGCTCAGCGATTTTACCCTGGCGAATCATGTAGGCCTCGCCGGCGGAAAAGGTAAACATCTCCATGCTGGTGGTGCCGCCATACCAGTTTTTGACGTAGACACCTTCTTTAATATCGGTAATCATGTCCGCAAATGAGGTTGATTTAGGCTCAATATAAGTATTCGTCATCCGTACAATCGGCGGGTAGTGGTAGTTGATAGCCCGGGCATTGCCGGTAGCACCTTCCTTCATCCTGGCTGCCGTTTCACGGGAATGGAGACGGCCCACCAGCTTACCTTCTCTGATGAGGTAAGTCTTCGTTGCCGGTACGCCTTCATCATCATATTTAAAGCTGCCCCGCAGCCCGGGTACCGCCGCCCCGTCAACGATATTAAGCTCGGTACTGCCGAACTCTTTGCCGAGAGTCATAATCTGACACATCCGCTTGTTTTCATAGACAAAGTCAGCCTCGGAGAGGTGCCCGAAGGCCTCATGGACAAAGACACCGGCGAGAACCGGGTCTAACACTACCGTATATTCGCCACCCTTTATCTGTGGTGCTGAGAGCAGCTCTACTGCCCGCTGTGCCATTTCGGCTACTGGCTGGTGCAGGTTCTTCATCTGGTTAAAATCACCCCGGTTGCCCAGGCTCAATCCGGTCTGCTGTACTTCTCCATCTTTAGCCGCTACCGCCGTCAGGCGCAGGGTCACATCGGCTCTTTCCTGCACAATGTAGCTACCGAGGGAATTGAGAAAGACGACTTTCTTACGACTATCACCGTAGCCGATACCCGATGTCTGCAGCCCCGGGGTACGCCAGATAATATCCCGGTATTCGTCCAGTAGCTCTTTTTTGGTCGCTAGCGGAATATCTTCAGGGTGCTTATCTGCCTCAAGCGTCACCCTGTCAACCACCGGCTCCAGCGGGGATAGCCTGCTTTCCTCGTGGCCAACGAACTGGGCCTGCTTTATGGCTCGTTCTATCCGGTCAGGCAGGTTATCCAGCTCATTGAAGCTGACAAAACCCCAACCACCCTTGACCAGGGCGCGCACGTTCCCACCGGTAGCTGTCGCCCGGTCGATAGACTCCAGCTCCTTCCCCCGGTAAGTGATGTGGCTGGTCTGGCTCTCTTCGAGACGAACCTCAATGTAGTCCGCACCATATCTCTTGATGGTACTGGCCAGGTCGTGCCCAATAGCTTCGATATCTTTCATGGTCACCTTAATTCAGTTTAGCCACAGACAAAGCCGCTTGTCAATCTGACGTAGAACAGAACATGGAACAAGATTATACCCCGCGGAATAAATTTGATGGTATATTTTCAGGCGTATCGAGGTTAGAATACCTTGTGTTGCAGCATCAAGGCACCGCCGGCAATCAGCATCGTCAAGCCCAGGACGATAGCTATCGCGCCACCTATCCTGAGCGCTTTAGGTTCAAGGCGCGGCGGCCAATGGCTCAGAAATTCTCTGACATCAAAATGGGTAGAAAGGGCATTATAGTAGTTCTTCTCTTCATTGCGGCCCCAAATAAATGCCGCCACACCGAGAAGAATAAATAGCCCTCCCATCCACATTAGTACCAGCCATTCGTTTCGCGGCATAACCAAACCTTACTCGGTTTTACTATATGCCTTCCCCAACTTATTGTCAATCAGTATAGAGAAGGGTTCGTTCACTTTTGGTTTGATGACGATAACCGGTATGAAATGCCATTGCAAGGAGCGTACGACGCGGCAATGACAGAATTACCAATGCAAATAAAATCCATCCAAAAGAGAGATTGCGTATTAACCGGTCACTCTGGCATCCTCACCCCCTTACCAGGGGGGAAGGGGCAAAAACGAGAGGGGGCGAACCCCCTCTCGAAAAGCCTCTGCCTCCAGGAAAGCACCGGGACACCAAAGAACATGTCGTGCAGGAATTTGTAGTTCTCTCGCGTTGTTCCCATGCTCCAGAACAGTACGCTGCAGAAGAGAGTTAGAGAGACTTCGTCTCTCTATTTTAACACTTAATCTCACTCTCTTTCTTAGAGAGAGTGAGATTAAGTGGGTACGGTTAACCAGCCGCCACGTCTAAGGGCAGGAGTAACAAAATTTACTAGGTGATGTCAGCGGTCGCCCCGGCCTCTTCCAGCTTCTTCTTGGCTGCCGCCGCTTCATCTTTGCCAACCTTCTCTTTCACTGGCTTGGGGGCAGCCTCAACCAAATCCTTGGATTCCTTCAGTCCGAGGGCTGTCAGCTCGCGTACCGCCCTGATAACGTTAATTTTGTTGGCCCCAATCTCTTTGAGAATGACGTTAAATTCCGTCTTCTCTTCTACTGGCGCCGCCGCTACCGGCCCGGCTGCCGCTCCCGCTGCCGCCATCGCTACCGGCATCGCCGCCGAGACGCCGAACTCGGTTTCCAGTGTCTTGACCAGCTCAGCCAGCTCAAGCACCGTCATATTTTTGATGGTTTCGATCAGCTCGTCGGCAGTGAGTGATTTCTTCGCTTTCTGGGCACCTTCGGGTTGGGTGGCTGCCTTTGTTTTCCGGGCTGCCTTCTCCGCCGGTGCTGCCTCGGCAACTGTTTCCGTGGTTCCTACCTTGTCTGTTCCTTCATTCTCTGGCATTTTATTCTCCCTCCAATTGTTTCATTCTAGCCTGTAACACCCCGACAAATCCTCTCATCGGAGCGGTAAGAGTACCCAGTAAATTTGAAATCGGGCTTTTCATCTGGCCCATTACCCGGCTCAGCAGTATTTCCCTCGATGGTAGCGTGGCCAGGCTCATCACCTCTTCCGGAGTCAATACCCTGGTGCCAAGGAAACCAGCCTTGACGGTGAATATTTTTACATCACGCATATAGGCGGTCATAGCCTTGACTGGAGCGGCAACATCGCCGTAGCCAAAAGTAACTGCTATCGGACCTTCGAAAGAATCGGCCAGATTACCTTTACCGGCTCTTGCTGCCGCCAGCCGGGCGAGGGTATTTTTGACCACTTCATATTCGCTGTTCGCTGCCTGTAGCCGACGACGCAGGATGGTCATCTCCGGCGTCGTTAGCCCGCGATAGTCGGTGAGTATATTGACAGTACTTTTGGCGAAAGCTCCCTCCAGCTTGTCAATTACTTGCCCCTTCTTCTCCCTGGATTCTTTGGACATTCTTTTCCAACCTCCTCAGTGCCACAAAAAAGAAATCCTTGTACGGCATGCACAAGGATTTAAATAAGATATTTCCCTGCCACCAAATGTGGCCAGAAATAATCTCTCGTTTCCTCGGCAGGCACACTTTATGCCTTAATCGGCTCCTGCTGTCTCAGGTATTCAATAATTCTTCAGTTATCCAGCTCTACACCCTCCACCTGGTCTACCAGTAACTGCGGTTAGTATTATGCTGAGCTTAAAGCAAGGGTTGGTTTGAGGTCAAGTATAATACCCGGCCCCATCGTCGTGGAAAGGGTGGCACTTTTGATATACTGGCCTTTCATCCCCGCTGGCTTAGCCTTCATTATCGCCTCAACCACCGCTGTCAAATTATCGGTTAGTTTGCCTTCCTCAAAGCTGATTTTGCCAATGGGCACGTGAATGATGGCAGTCCGGTCAAGCTTAAACTCCACTCTACCCTTACGTGCATCAGTGATGACCCTCGGCAAATCGTTGGCGGCAACCACTGTCCCTGATTTGGGGTTTGGCATCAGGCCCTTTCTTCCCAAGATTTTCCCGAGTTTACCTACCCGGTTCATCATATCCGGCGTCGCCATGGCAATATCAAAATCGAGCCAGCCACCCTCTATCTTCTGCACCAGCTCGTCACTGCCCACAAAATCAGCACCGGCAGCTTCGGCAGTTCTGACCGCTTCACCCTGGGCAAAGACCAGCACCTGGACTTTTTTCCCCAGCCCGTAAGGCAGCAGCGCCACACCACGCACCTGTTGATTGGCATTACGTGGGTCGATGCCCACTCTCAGGTGAAGCTCAACCGTCTCGTCAAAACGAGCGCGCGCCATCTTCTTCGCCAGTCCAATAGCTTCTTCCGGAGAATAAGCCTTGGTCTTCTCGAGCAGTTTTACTGCCTCTTCGTACTTTTTCCCGTGCTCTGCCATCTTTTCTCCTATTCTATCTCAATCCCCATACTGCGGGCACTACCGGCCACAATCCGCTCGGCGGCTTCCGTGGTAGTGGCATTGAGGTCTTTAGCCTTAACCTGGGCGATTTCACGAATTTTATCCCGGGATAATTTGCCAATAGCCAACTTACCGGGCGTACCTGCCCCTTTCTCCACGCCCAGAGCTTTCCTCAGCAGGTCAGCCGTGGGCGGCGTCTTGGTCACGAAAGTGAATGACCTGTCCTCGTAGATGGTTATTTCAGCGGGAACGATAGAATCACCCATCGAAGCAGTACGGTCGTTATAGTCTTTGCAGAAAGCCATGATGTTGACCCCGTGCTGGCCCAGGGCTGGCCCGACCGGAGGAGCCGGATTAGCCTTTCCGGCAGGAATCTGTAACTTGATTATCGCCTTGATTTTCTTCGCCATTACTTTCTCCTTGTCTCAGATTGAGCGACGGCTAAAGTTTCTCCACCTGTAAGAAATCCAGCTCCACCGGAGTCTCACGTCCAAAGAGGGAGAGAAGCACTTTAACTTTACCTTTGCCTTCGGTTATCTCATCCACCACCCCGACGAAATTAGCGAATGGCCCATCCGTCACCCGCACACTCTGGCCTGACTTAAAGCCAACCTTAACTCTTGGCGCCTCGGCCGTCATCCGCTTCAATATCTGGTTGACCTCATCCTCCCGTAGCGGGATAGGCTTGGTCCCGCTCCCCACAAACCCGGTAACACCCGGAGTGTTGCGCACAATATTCCAACTCTGGTCGCTCATCCCCATCTGCACCAGAACATAGCCGGGTAATATTTTCCTGGCTACGGTGCGCCTCTGCCCGCCTTTCACCTCAACCTCGTCCTCGGTGGGTATCACTATCTGAGAAATATCAGCATCGAAATCCATGAGCTTACCGCGCTGCTCTAATCTCTTCTTCACCCTCTCTTCATGCCCGGAGTAAGTGTGAATGACAAACCAATGCTTCTCGTTCTCAGCCACCGGTAACCTCACTGATAGATAGTCGCCAAAAGATGGACATCCTCTTCTTCTTTATTAAAATAGCCAACTCAATCTGACAAAGGAGATTTCCTACCTGCCCAGAAAAACCACGCGAACAAGCCTATCGAAACCCAAATCAATCAGCCCCAGCACCAGGCCGACGGCAGCCACGACAAGCACGACGATAACAGTTAAATAGATAACCTCCCGCCGGCTGAGCCAGACCACCTTTTTAAGTTCAGTGACTGTCTCGGTGATAAGATTAGCCCTTGGGCTGTTTGGCTTGGCCGCACCGCTATGATACGTCATACGACATCACGAGTCCTTCTCTTCGATTAGAAGAGAAGGACTCTCACTACTCCTTGGCTTAGCTTCTCTACCTTACCTCGCGATGAAGCCGGGTAACGCGACAACGAGGGCAAAACTTCTTCAGCTCCAAACGCTGCGGGTCGTTCTTTTTGTTCTTGGTAGTAGTATATGTTCTCTCCCTGCACTCGGTGCAGGCAAGATGAATAATATTCCTGGCGTCACTTTTCTTAGCCATTTCTACTCAATAATGCGGGTAAAAGTGCCGGCACCTACCGTCTTACCCCCCTCCCGGATAGCAAAACGTAATCCGTTCTCCAAAGCCACTGGATAGATGAGCTTTATCTTCATGGTGACATTGTCACCCGGCATCGCCATCTCCATCCCCTCGGGAAGCTCGGTGTTACCGGTGACATCAGTAGTCCGGATGTAGAACTGTGGCTTATAGCCGTTGAAGAAGGGGGTATGTCGGCCACCTTCCTCCTTGCTCAAGATATACACCTGGGCTTCAGCGTAGGTGTGTGGCTTGATTGAACCGGGGGCAGCCAGCACCATACCACGCTCCACATCATCCCGCTCGATACCGCGGAGCAAGACACCCACCGCGTCTCCCGGCTCGACATAATCCAGTGTCTTGTGGAACATTTCCAGGCTGGTGGCAGTAACTTTCTTCGGCTCATGGCGCAGACCAACCAGTTCAACTTCATCTCCGGCTTTGATGACGCCTCTCTCAACTCTGCCGGTAGGTACGGTACCCCGGCCCTTGATGCTGAAAACATCCTCCACCGGCATCAGGAAAGGCAACTCCTTAGGTCGGACCGGCGTCGGGATAGACTCGTCCACGGCATCCATCAGCTTCAAGATAGAGCCACACCACTGGCACTCTCGCTTGCCGCAGCCACACTCCAAAGCCTTGAGAGCGCTTACCCGCACTACCGGTGCCGTATCGCCAGGAAACTGGTACTTGGTTAGTAGCTCCCGTACTTCGATTTCCACCAGCTCAAGCAGCTCCTCGTCTTCCATGGCATCACATTTGTTCAGAGCCACAACAATGTAAGGCACGCCCACCTGGCGGGCAAGCAAGACATGCTCTCGCGTCTGGGGCATCGGGCCATCAGGAGCGCTCACTACCAGTATTGCTCCATCCATCTGGGCAGCACCGGTAATCATGTTCTTGATAAAGTCAGCATGTCCCGGACAATCAATATGAGCGTAGTGCCGCTTGGCGGTCTCATATTCAACATGGGCAATGGCAATAGTCATGCCCCGGGCTTTTTCTTCAGGGGCATTATCAATCTGGTCGAACTGACGGAACTGGGTATTGGTACCCGCACTTTTCGATAGCACCAGCGTTATCGCCGATGTTAAAGTTGTTTTCCCATGGTCAACGTGACCGATGGTACCCACGTTTACATGTGGTTTAGTACGCTCATATCTCTGCTTTGCCATTTTTCCTCCTTTATAATGAGCCCACAACCAGATTCGAACTGGTGACCTCATTCTTACCAAGAATGCGCTCTACCAGCTGAGCTATGTGGGCATGTAGTCCTATTATACTGGCTTTATTAAATTGCTGTCTAGTCCGAATTAGAGACTATTAACAACCTCAGCTAAGAATGGTGGAGGGGACAGGATTCGAACCTGTGCAGCCCGTCAGGGCGGCAGTTTTACAGACTGCTCCGATTAACCACTCCGGCACCCCTCCAGCGATTATCTTCGTGCCCAAGTTCCTGGCCGCCTCAGCCCGAGAGGGGAGTCGAACCCGCTAACCTACCGATTACAAATCGGTTGCGCTGCCATTGCGCCACTCGGGCACCATTGTGCTATCTTCCTTTGTTAACTATCGGGTTATCCGACACTACCCCACTCAGGAAACATGCGGGAATCTTTAAAGATAGCCTCACCTCAGCCCCCCAGCATTAACCTTCATTGAGAATGGGGCTTCCTGCGGTAGCTCAAAGCAACCTGAATATTATAGAGAAGAAAAATGGTAAAAGTCAAGCGCGGTACGGAGAGGTTCAATTCACCCCGTTCGCCCTGAGCACTGTCGAAGGGCGTTCATGGTTCCCTTCGGCTTCGCTCAGGGCAGGCTAACGCTCACCCACGAACGGTTGGTATGGGTTGTTAAACAATCTCGTACGGAGATGGTTTACTCACCCCGTCAGCCGGTAGACTCTCACCGCGGTATCATGGAATAAATCAGCCCGCTCTGCTGCCGAGAAATTTCTGGTGATTCGCTTGAAGGCATTCCAGATAACCGTGTATGAATACGATACCCTATCGACCGGGAAATTGCTCTCGAACATGCACCTTTTCGTCCCGAACTTCTCGATGCACCAGAGATAATAAGGCGCCATATCCCTGGCCAGTTCAACTGAGCCCGGTGGTTTGGGCATCTCGTGCCAGCCGAAGCCGGTGCGCGGCATCCCCATCCCTCCCAGCTTCACCATCACATTGGGACATGTTGAAAGAGTCGCCATCAATTGCTTCCACTCGCGGAATATCTCCTGGCGTTTGCCGGCATAAGGGCCAACACCGAGAGGTCCCCCGATGTGATTCAGGATGATAGTTGTCTCCGGAAAAGCTCTCGCCAGGTCTGTCAGGCCGGGTAGCTGGGGATAGTACAGCCAGGTATCAAAAGTGAGGTTGTATTTATGCAGCTGGGCGAATCCTTCCCTGACCCTTTTATCTGATAGCAGGTTGGGCGTATTCACCCGGGAACCAATACCGGGGTTGGCGTCCCAGGTAGTGATAAAGCGAATCCCGCGGAAACGGTTTTTGCTGGCGGCGAGATGTGTTTCCAGCACCGGGGCAACAGTACTGCCCAGGGTAAGGTCGGCGAAACCGATAATGCCAGCAGCAACGGCGGTATTTCCATACTGCCCGCTCGCACTCTGGGCGGCAATGCCCTGCACAAACTCCGTTTCGCCGGAAGGGCTCAGCTCCGGCGGCCCATCCTTCTTGTACATGGAACCGCATTCAATGAATACCGTCTGGACGATGTTGTGTCCTCCCGGAATATCTTTCAGTAGCTGCTCAAGAAGGTAATGGCGTATCGGCCGGGCTGATTCCCGGACACTGCTTTCGGGGAAAGAATCCGGGTAGTCCCACAGGTGGTGGTGGGGGTCACAGATGGGAAGCTCCGGTTCGAGAGGTTCCTCCTTGGTCAATGCGAGCCATGCTTCATGTTGACTTACCATCTCAATCCTCCTGCGAAACAGCGTTACCGTGAGAGATTTGGACTTCTGTATTGTAGCACTAGTCTAACGTGGGCACGGTCAAGCTCCCATCCAATAGGAAAAGTACTCTGGCATCCCTGCCCTTCTTTTTGAGGGCTTCATCGAGAGCATTCTGTAGAGAATGGAATGGCCTGATGAAGATGGGCTTTAATATCTCATCAGGAAGGTCAGTGACGCCATACATCTCTGCCCACAGGTTTATCTCGGCGAGTTTGGCAGCTTTGTGATAGCCCAGCACATAGCCTTCTTTGATGCGTTCAAAAACCTCACCTGGATTATGGCAGGAACTCAAAAGTTTTATGAACGTATTGTCGCCAGTGCCGGCACGGCAACTGGCGACGAGAATCATGATGCCGCCATCTTTGAGGGCCAGTTTCCCATGCTCCAGGGCTTTTTGTGCTTGATAAAGGTCGATATCCATGGGGAACCTGGCCACCGTAACCACAATATCAGCCTTCTCTGCTATTTTAACGACAAAAACCTCCTTTGCCCGCTCTACCGCGGCAAAGAAGGAATCGTGAATATGACCGGCCGTAGTCGCATAGACCCGGTGTTCCTTATCCAGTACCGTCATGATGGCGAAGATGTCCTTGTTTTGAAGTGATTTTAAGGCATCCATCATATCCTCATGAACAGGATTTCCCCCCAGTGCCAGTGATTTGGCTCTGGGGTCCATGGCATGCCCGTGATTTTGCTCAATAGACTTATAAGAGGCAAGACCAGGGAAAAAGGATTTTCTACCCCCGGTATATCCCGCGAAGTAATGGGGTTCCACAGAACTTATCGTGATAATCTTATCGGCTTGCATGGCGAGTCTGTTGATATAAAGGTCCGTTCCATTTCGGGATGTGCCGATAAAAACCATCTCATTGTCCGCTCGCGCATCGTGGGCATATATTTGTGTCCTGTATTCATCATAAAAGCGACCGAGAATCTGCCCGTACTCTTTTTCAGTGGGAGCACGGTGATTCCCCGTAGCCACAATGAACTTCGGGTTTACCGGTTTTACCATCTTGAAAACCGCTTTCAGCACACGAGTGGTGGGTGTTGGTCTCGTGGCATCATTGACAATGAAAAGAACATCTTTGGCGTTGATTAGAAAATCCTCAAGGCTTGCTGAATTGATGGGGTTTTCTATCGCCTTCCTGATGGTTTTGTTTTCATCGCCGATGAGCACCTCATTACCAGCTACTATGCCAGCAACGAGAGCATCATCAATTGTTACGGCTATTTGATGCTTACCGTAAGGAACTTCTACCAACATGTTTTACCTTTCCGTCTGATGCTTATACTAGCATATTTGGGTTTCAGTTTGCATATGGTTGGTCGGTCATTGCGAGACCATTCCGACCGCAGTCGGGAAGGCGAAGCAATCCGGGTGGAGCGCACGACCCCTCCCAACCCACTACTGCAGCCAAAACCGGATGGAACCTGAAGGAGACATGGTTGTAAAGAATACGGTTATCCTCTATATTTAAGCTAGCCATGGAAGACAGGACAGCATCAGGCGATACCATCATCTTTCTGGGAACCGGCGGTGCCCGGTTTATGATTATCAGCCAGCTTCTGGCTTCAGGTGGCTTATGGCTCAATCTGGGTGGGACAGAAATACTGCTTGACCCCGGTCCGGGCTGCATTGTTCATTCCACGAAGAAAAAATTAAGAGGGGAAAAGCTCAGCGCTATCATCGTGTCACATCGGCATCTCGACCATTCGGCGGATGTGAACGTGATGGTTGAGGCGATGACCGAGGGCGGGATGAGGCGGCATGGCTGGCTCTTCGCTCCGTCAGATGCTCTTGACTCCGACCCGATTATCTTCTCTTACCTCAGACAGCATCTTGAGGGTATCGGGGTTTTGCAGGAAGGCAAGTCCTACTCGGTGGGTAATGTTTCTTTCGCCACGCCGTTGCGCCATATACACTCCGTAGAAACCTATGGCGTGGTCTTCAAGACCGGCAAGTATACCTTCTCCTACATTAGCGATACCCGCTACTTTGACGGATTGTGCCAGCACTATGGCGGTGAGCTGCTCATCATTAATGTGGCTTTTTTTGAGCCACACCCGTTTAGCGATAACCCGCTATTTCCGGTTGACCATCTCTCCGTGCCCGATGCCGAGCATATTATTAAGGAGCTAAAGCCCAGGGTAGCTATCCTGACTCATTTTGGTATGGGTATGTGGCGGGCCAGGCCATGGCAGATAGCCGAGAAGCTGTCACAGCAGACCGGAATCAAGGTGATTGCGGCACAGGATGGCATGAAGTTCGATTTGGCGAAACTGGACGATGGTTTGACGTAACTGACGTAACGTAAACTATTGACGAGGGGGTAAACCAAGAATATGATACACATAGACACATAGATATGGTGAACGAATTGCTAGACATTCCCAAAGACATAGCGAAATACCTGCTGACAGACGAAGTTGTAGACGAACAGTTCGAGCTGTCGGGTCATACTGTTTTTACTTCGATAAGCAGGATATTTGTCAAAAATGGCAATAGGGTTAGAGATATCAGTTACGCCCATATCTCCAGCATAGAGTTGCAAGCAAAACCAAGGTGGCTAGTTGTTTCTATCGGCATCTTATGGATAGTCATTTTTTGGATAGTATGGAACTACGAAGGCATACATATCACGGCACAGGGCCACTCTACCAGTTTTAGCCGGATCTGGGGTACTCCTCCGGGGAGCTTTATAGAGTACTTGTGGAGTTCCATCCCAGGCGTACTTCTTGTTACGATTGGCTACTTACTGAAGAAATGGAGCATCAGGGTCAGTGTAGCAGGTATGCACAAAGAGCAGGTGTTTTCGGGGGACAAGGACACATTGCATGCCTTTGTCCGACTCTTAAACAAACGTAGGTTCCCCTCAAGTAATACCATCTCGGGCGGGAAGGCTGCCTAGCCTTAAAGGACAAGAGGAAATGTCTTTTATGGTTTGCCTTACGGGATTTGCCAGCATAATGGTGCCACGCTGGTGTTGTTCAAAGTTGTTCTATTCACCAGAGAGTATTGAGGATTTGAATTGTGCTGTTCGGTTTTGGTTGTAGTAGTGGAATAGTTGTCATTGCGAGACCATCTGCAACAGGCGGAGGCGAAGCAATCCAGGTAGAGGCCTTCGCCCAGATTGCCACGTCGCTGTGCTCCTCGCAATGACAACTATCCATGACGTATGCGCCGGGCTTATTACCCTCCATTTCGAGAGGAATGTTGGCCAACAAACCAAAATGATAGCCATTCCCCCGACTATCAGGCTTGATACCTCGGCGGTATCTGCCCGGACTACTTCTTGTTGGCGATACACAGGTCGAGGAAATCTTCCAGCTTCTTGTTCATCTCAATAGTGCCGGCCTCGGTAGCGAAGAATTCCCGTCCTTCCAAATCAAGTGTGGGAATGCCAAGCTCCTCTTTTACCCGCTGGGCGGTAATCCGCTTCAGGTTCTTGGTGGTGATGCACCCCACCTGTAAAAAGTCGACTACCGCATCTATTTTTAAGTCACGACATGCGGTAATCAGGGAGTCCACCCACATCTCGCCCTGTCCTCCCCAAACGTTGCTGTTCCATCCCTTTACCAGCTTCTCAATTGGCTTGAGCTGACGGCCGTCATCACCCAGGTCCTCATCGTCGTTAGCCAGGAGACCAAAGGCGTGAGGCCCCATGCCGTAGTGAAACCAGGGGAGGGCGACGCCCTTTTTGCTGAGAAGGTCAAAGGTGCTCCTTCCGTAGGGGCCGGTCGCTAACCAGGCGATACGCAGTTTCTCATCAGGTACACCGCCAATCCCCTTCTCCGCCCGTTCGAACAGCTCATCACGGTACATCCGGCAGTATTCCAGGGACTTCTCCGGATGACGCGGGTTTACCCCCATCGCCGCCAGCCGGAAGGCATCCTGGGGAGAGATGGGACAGGGCACTTTCTTCCGCAATTCGTAGCTCTCCCGCAGATACATCCGGGGCAGCCGGCTCTTCTCCTGTAGCTCGATAAGCTTAGATTCATCATACTTGATGCCGGGCACGCTCTTTTCAGCGAATTCAATCAGTTCCTCTACCTGCTCTGCCAGGCACCGGGTATTCTCGTCGTCACAGCTTCCCAGCCTGCTCAGCTCAAAATGGAGCACGCCAGCATACTTGGCGGCGGCCGTAGATGACCATCTTTCCGGGTCACAGGGTATCCGCTGGGTTACCATGAATTTGGGGGTCGGCACTTCTCCGCTGAGAAACAATCCCAAGGCGGTCATGGTGCGGTCACAGGTATGCTCAGGGAAGCCCATCTTGCTGACGGCCAGGTTATAGTACCGCTGCGGGTCTCGTACCCGGTCACCCCACATAATATAGCCCTGGGGAACAAACCCCATACATGAGGCTAGCTGCCCGACGAATTCCATCACCGCAAAAGGTTTGCCGGCCTTCCATGATTCCATAATGTACATGAAATTTTCCAGCTGTATCTCGTACATCAGCTTGTTGCTCTTCATGTACTCGGGACGGGGATTCTGCTCGATACTCTTGATTCTTCTTTGCAGGTTCTGAATCTGCTCCTCAATAAACATCCTCGTCTCCTTTGCTGCTATCCTTCGCCAATAAGCTTGCCATCACGCCTTGCTTCTTTCCGTCCAAAACCCCCGATTTCGCTAGGCTGTGTCTTTTATCTCGCCTCCGGTGACTACTACCGGTGTTTGTAATAGGCGGCAAAAGTCGGCAGGTACGGCGAAGGTGTCGGAGTAGCAAAATCCAGATAGATATCAGCCCGGTGAGCGGCCAGCGCCGGGACGGTGACAATAGGAATCTGGGTATAAGTATCGGTTCCTACCTGGAATATTTTGGCCAGCATCTCCTTTATCTTGGGTTTGTCCAGAGAATAGGCCGCATCTTCGATTAGCTTTTCCAGGTCAGGCATGGCGCCGGCGCCGATGTGGCCAATGCTGCCCGGACCGCTGTGATAGCCCAAACAGGGTCCCCACGCCACCTTGGAGTTGAGTGTACACTGACTGGCCAGGGTACGAAAAGTGGCGGCTTGCCCCACCAGGGTGTCAACCGGCCCATAGCGCCAGGATAGCCAGGCAGCGTTTTCAATAACGTTTATCTCGGTTTTAACCCCTACCTTTAGCCAGTAGCCCTGGATTATTTCCGCCATCTTGGGCAGGTAAGCACCGGCGGAAGTGGTACAGGTGTAGAGCTTGATGCTGAAGCCATCGGGATAGCCGGCTTCCTTGAGCAGTCGCTTCGCCTCCTCAGGGTCATAGCGGTAAATCTTGGTCGCATAATCTTTCCAGTAAGCCATATCAAGAAACTCGGCCTGGCCATCACCAGTACCGGGGGGTGTAGCTGCCATAAACTTGCCCATGAAAAAGGTGTTTCCTATCTCTTCCCGGTTGATTGCCAGGTTGAGTGCCTGGCGCACCCTGACATCCGCCGTCGGCTTGCCGGCGGCCCTCTTGTCATAATTCCCAAGTAAGTCAACATGGGGCGTTGCCGTGTCTACGGGAAACGTCTTGAAACCAGCCCCCTCCGCCTCTACTCCAGACTCTATTCCGACCTCGGTGACATCGGCGGCGCCGGTCTTCAGCATTGCCACGCGGGTAGTTTCATCCGGTACCAGCATGAGAATCAGCGTCTTGAAATCAGGCACCTTTTTCCAGTGCTGGTCCACTGCCTCGTACTCATTAAAATCTCCGGGAACATTGCGAACAAACTTGAAGGAACCGGTGCCAACCGGGTGACGCTGGAAGTATTCCAGACCATTTTTTTCCGTGTAGTCCTTCGGCATTACCAATGCCGAACCCCCAACGATACTGCCACCGGGCGGAACCCAGGGAGACGGGACCTTGCACATGATACGCAGGGTATAATCATCGATTAGCTCAACACGGTCTACCTGGGCTTTGAAAGCGGCGACAGCCCCGTCTGGTTTCAGATAGCGCTCAATGCTGTACTTGACATCATCCGCCTTCATCTCCTCGCCATTATGAAACTTAATCCCCTGGCGAACGTACCATGTCCAGGAGAGGGCATCCGGTGCCATCTCCCATTTGGTGATGATGTTAGGCTGCAGCGGTGAACTGGGAGTATCCCGCCAGAAAAAATAATCCATGAAGGGAGCGAGCTGATTGCCGAGAAGTGTTCCCATACCCAGTCCCGGGTCGAGTCTTCCTTCCTGGCCAAATGTACCCAGGGCGAATCTCAACTCCCCATAGGGCCCCTTCGGTGATGGTGCCGGTGATGGTGCTGGTGTCGGTATCGGGGTAGGTGTTGGTACCGGTGTTGGTGCCGGCGTCGGAGCTGGAGCTGGTGCCGGTTGAGCACAACCAGCCGTCACCAGGACAATACCCAAGCCGAGTGGTATCAATAATCTAGCTAGCCGTGAAATGTTCATCTGCATCCTTCTCCCTCTTTCTTGTTAGTAATTATCTATATCACTAAAGCATGCCGGATGTCAAACAGACTATGAACCGTCGTCCGTACCCTTTCCCCTGCCGGAGTTCCCTCTGGCAAGGTACTTTCATCTCTGATTACCAGATAAGCGGGTTAGATGATAACTCCCTCTTCTTTCAATCCGGCCAGGTCTTCCCAGGTATAACCAGCAATCTCAAGGAGAACCTCCTCGGTGTGCTGTCCAAGCTCAGGCGGCGGCTCACCAATCGTGAGCGGTGTTGTGCTTAACCCCACCAGCGGGCCAATGACTTTCAGGTCTCCCATGTGGGGGTCATCCGTCTCCACCAGATAATCGTTGGCGATAACCTGTCTATCGACGGCTAGCTCCGGGATAGTATTGATGGCAGACCAGATAAGGTTATATTTTGATAGAATCTGCTCCCATTCGTCTCTGGGCTTACTCGCAAAAAGCTCATCCAGGATTGCATATAGCTCAGCTTTGTGCTCAGTTCGGGCAGCCATTGATTTGAACCTGTCATCCGCCTGCAGATGCTGAATACCGACCGCCTTACAGAACTCAGGCCAATAGCGGTCTGCCTGCGTCATTCCCAGGCAAATCCATTTGCCGTCTTTGGCCTGATACTGGTTACGTAGCGGGTTTCGGCCGCCTTTTCTGGGTATCCTGGTGGTCAGGTTACCTGACCCCACATAAGCCTGCAGCTCAAAGGCAGTCAGGTAAATGCCGGCTCCCAGCAGAGAGCTGTCCACCATCTGTCCCAGGCCGGTTCGTTCCCGGAACATGAGTGCCAGCAGGATGCCATAGGCGAGCTGTAATGCCGAAACCTTATCACAGGGAGTCCAATTACCGATGGGACCGTCCTCGGAGTGAGTGGTCAGGCTCGTCACTCCGCTCCTGGCCGCCCCGGTCATTTCCAGTGCGGAGCGGCTGGAATCAGGGCCTCTGGAGCCGAAACCGGTGCCATGAGCATAAATCAGCCCGGGGTTGATGGCCGCCAGCGATTCATAGTCCAGCCCCCACTTTTTCAGCGCCGGCAGGCGCAGGTTGGAGACAAAGACATCAGCTTTCTCCAGCAAGCGGTAAGCTATTTGCCGGCCACGCTCAGTTTCCAACCTGACCGCTACCGATTTCTTGCCACGATTCAAATACTCGTACATCCAGTTGACCTTACGCCCGGAAGAGTCGGTGCTTACCGCCCCGCGCATCGGGTCGCCACCGGGTAACCCCTCGATTTTGATAACTTCAGCCCCGGCTTCGGCAAGCCACTTGGCTGCCAGCGGCCCCTGCTGGAACGCCGCTAGTTCGATTATCCGGATTCCCTGGAGGGCTGCCTGCATTGTTTGTTTGCTCTTAGCCAATGGTGTGTCCATATCGGGTTAACCCACCTCCTGTTTTACTACGCTCGGTTTATTATCCGGTGACACCAATTACTCCGGGTATGATAATATCCTTCTCACGGGTGTGTCAACAGAACCGTCTCCCGGTATCGGTTGATTTCTCCCGCACCCTTTGCTAGAATACCAGTTACACTGGAGATAGGTGGCTTCTATGGTTTAGCGGAGTTTCTTTCACTGGCACGAGCAGCGGTTCAAGCCTGGTCCATCTCCGGGAGACACCGGCCTGTTTAGGGAAGAATAAATAAATAAAGGAGATACAGAGTTATGGGAAGAATGCCGCCCGATATGGTTGACCGAACCCCCTACCAGTATATCCTCTATGAGAAAGACCCGGATGACAAGAGGCTGGTGAGAATTACGCTCAATCAGCCGGAGCGGATGAATGCCTTGAGCTACGATATGCTGATGGACATCCGGCACGCTCTCATTTCAGCCGAGCGTGATACTGATATCAAGGTGATAATCATCAAGGGCGCCGGCCGTACCTTCGGCGCCGGTTTCGACCTTGATGCCAGCTATGACTTCCAGGAAGGGCTACCGGACATGATACTGCATGAAGACCACATCAAGTACTACCATCATGATGTGTGGTTCACTATCTGGAACCTGCAGAAACCGGTTATCTCGCAGGTACACGGCTACGCCCTGGCCGGAGCCAGTGAGCTCGCCACGATGTGTGATATTACCATCATGGCTGACGATGCTGTCTTCGGGTATCCGCCGTTGAGGATAATGTCGGTCGCCGATACTTTCTACTGGCCCTGGCTCTGCGGGTTGAAGAAAGGCAAGTATCTCAGCTTGTCCGGCAGCCCGATAACCGGTAAGGAAGCCGCCGATATTGGCCTGGCTACAATGTCTGTTCCGGTAGAGAAACTCGCCGAAACAGTGACACTGGTAGCCAAGAGACTGGCGATGATTCCCAGTGAGCTATTATTCCTGAACAAACTGGCCTGTAATAAGAGCATGGAGATAATGGGGATGAGAGTGGCGACGGAGATGATTGGCCAGCTTCATGACTATTCGCATACCTTTGACTCGGTGAAGGAGTGGGGCCGGATGGTCAAAGAAAAAGGGTTAGATGGAGCACTGGCGTGGCGGGATGGTAAATTCGGCGACGATTACCGGGCGCTACGGAAGATGGCCCAGGAAAAAGGTACCGACTTCAGGTTCCCGCAGGGACTGTTTATGCCTGAAGTCAAAGCAGCCCTGGAAAAATACGAAGCTGAGAGGAAGAAGCAACAGGGCTAGCGAGCAGCCATAATCTCAAGAATTAGCACACCGGTGGTAGTGCGCCTGGTTTTGTTAGTGGCGGGTCGTGTCCCAAAGAATTATTGAATTGAGGTGTAAGTAGTAAGATGTGGCAAATTCCCAAAAAAGTATCGCTCGTTTCCGGACACGCAGAAGGGGAAACCGAGCTTAGTACCTTTGACAAAGCACTGCTTGCCGCCGGTGTCGGCGAAGCTAACCTTATCCAGGTTAGCAGCATATTGCCCCGCGATGTCGAGTTTGTCGCCATGCAGCAATTCGTCGCGGGATTGCTTTTACCCGCTGCTTTCCAGTTCATCATCAGCCACCACCCGGGGGAGGTGATAACGGCCACTATTGCCATCGGCCTTCCGCAGAATCCGGCGGAAAGCGGGGTGATTGTCGAGCATACCGTCAGTGGTAATAGTGCCCTGGGCGAAGCCAAAGCCAGGGCAATGGTGGAGGAACTGTTCGCTGCCCGGCAAAGGAAGCTGGGTGAGATACGGGTTATCTCCAGCGAGCATCGCGTTGTCAAGCTTGGTTGTGCCATTGCCCTGGCGGTTTTCTGGCCCGATTAGACAAACAGGAATCGGTATGGCGCTTTGACGCAGCATCTTAGATACGGTTGAACTCATCCCCCTGACCCCTTCCCATCGGGAAGGGGGAGTTAGTGATAGTCTTATTAATAATCTCATTGTAGAATGGACTCATCATATGGGTGACGCTATTCAAATAGAAGCACGTCATTCTGGCGGAGGCCAGAATTCAGATACCACCTTATCCCTGGATTCCCGCCTACGCTGGAATGACGGTGGGAACAAGGCCTGCCCGCCGCACGAGGCTTTGGCAGGCGGGGGATGAGGTCGTCCGTAATTAGCAAGTTTTGTTGAAGCAATCATTGGCTAAATAATCTGACAGGATACTGAATGGAAAATACCCCGCTATTTTATCCCGGACGTAACTTTGCCGGCCTGCCGCCGGAGGATTCTGCTTTTGAAACCTCCCCGGTGGTGGTGCTGCCTGTTCCTTACGATGGCACTACCGAGTGGCAGATTGGCTCCAGAAGAGGCCCGCAAGCTATTATTGACGCTTCACAGAATCTGGAACTCTACGACTTTGAGCTGGACCGTGACATCTCCCGGATAGGCATCTGCACGCTGCCTGAAGTGGAGCCGGTGATGAGCGGGGTGGAGCCGATGCTGGAGCGAGTTTATCAAATCGCGGCCGGATTGCTAGACAAGGGGAAATTCATCGTTACCCTGGGTGGTGAGCATTCTGTGACTTTAGGTGTGGTCAGGGCTCTTGTCGAGAAATCCCCGCATGTGTCTGTCTTACAACTGGATGCTCATGGTGACCTTCGTGACCAGTATTTAGGCACGAAATATAGCTACGCTTCCGTGATGCGCCGCATTACCGAGCTATGTCCCATTGTGCCGCTGGGCATTCGCAGCCTGAGCCTGGAGGAGGATGGGTTTATCAAAGAAAGAGGCATCCAGCCATTCTATGCCCGGGGGTTAACCCTGAACGAGGCTTTCTGGGATAGATTACTTTCTTCTCTTTCCTCCGAAGTGTATATCACCATTGACCTGGATGTCTTTGACTCTTCCATCATGCCGGCAGTAACTGCCCCGGAGCCGGGTGGTCTCAACTGGCAACAAGTCCTCGACATTCTGGAGAGGGTAGCCCGCCAGAAAAGAATCGTCGGCTTCGACCTGATGGAGCTGTGCCCCACCGAGGGGACAGTCGCTTGTTCTTACCTGGCTGCCAGTCTGGCCTACAAGCTCATCGGCTATGTCTCCTGCTCTCAAAATAGCCATCTAGTAAAGTAGGTACTGGCGCGGGACAGGATAAGCTCCATCACTAAAGTTTCAACGACCTAAGAAATAGCCACCACCTCTATCGTTATCGTTGCTTGACCAGTACCAGGAACTCCCGGTTCCCGGCAGCGCCGAGGATTGGCGATGCGGTTAACCCGCCCAGGCGGAAGTTGTGCTCTATCATCCAGGCCGTAAATCTCCCCAGGATACGGGCATGCAGCAGTGGTGACTTGATGATCCCTCCCTTTTCCACCTCCGCTCGCTTTGCCTCAAACTGGGGCTTGATGAGCACCACCAGATAACCGTCCTCTTTGAGCAACTGCGCTACGTTTGGTATTATCCTGGTGACGGAGATAAAGGACACGTCGATTGTTGCCAGGTCTACCTTCTCGGGTAATGTCACCGGGTAACGGGCGTTAACCCTCTCCATCACCACTACCCTGGCATCTTGCCGGAGATGATAATCAAGCTGACCATAGCCCACATCAATGGCATATACCCGGCTGGCCCCCCGTTTGAGCAGGCAATCGGTAAAGCCACCGGTTGAAGCGCCGATATCAGCGGCAACTTTGCCGGAGACATCAAGTCCGAAACGGTCGAGGGCATGCTCCAGCTTGAGTCCGCCACGGCTGACGAAGGGAGGCGCCGCAACGATAGTAATGGTCACTTCTCCGGCGACCAGTGTTCCTGCTTTGCTCACCGCCCTGCCGTCGACCAGTACCTCACCGGCCATGATGAGAGCTTGGGCCTGAGCCTGACTTTCAGCCAGGCCTTTCTCCACAAGCAAGCTATCCAGCCGCCGCTTGGCCAATGATGAATCCTCCTTGCTTTGTGAACATAATAAGATTATTTATTAACCTCATCCCCTGTATCCCCTTCTCCTTTCAAAGGAGAAGGGGAAGAAATTAAAAAGAGGGGCGAAGCCCCTCTTAGATGCCCTATAGTTTAGCTCTCCTTACGGGGAAATCCTTCCTGTGGAGAGGCTGCTTACCCTGACTACTGCTGCGGGGCAATAACCACCTTGATGGAATCCTGGGCAGTAGCCACCAGCTGGAAACCCATGCCCACCTGCGCCAGACACAGGCGGTGGGTAATCATCTCACGCACCCGGATAGTGCCCGCACTAATCATGTCTAGTGCCACCTGGTAGTCCGCCGGGCTACCGGCATAAGTGGTGGTAAGCGTAATATCATTACGGAAGAAAAACTCATTTATTGAAATCGGGACAGTGACACCGGGATTCGTCGGGGCGAAGAAAAGAACCGTCCCCCCGCGCTCCACCGATTTTAAGGCCTGGGTCTGGGCCGATGCCGCTCCGGTACAAACTATCACCAGGTCAGCCAGGCGACCGTCATTGACCTTTCGCAGTCGAGCCGGCAGGTCTTCCTGGGCATGGAAGGTAAAATTTGCCCCGAACCGTTTTGCTGCCTCAAGCCGGTAATCGCTGACATCGGTGGCGACCACCCGACCTGCCCCCAGGGTGCGGGCAAGCTGTACATGAAGCAAACCGGTAATACCGCTACCGATGACCAGGACGCTTTTACCCGGTGCCATCTGAGCGATGCGTTGGCCGCGCAGGACGCAGGCTAACGGCTCCACGAAGGTAGCCTCTTCATAGGATATTGCGTCGGGCAGGCGGAAGACACCACGGTCGACATTGATAGCGGGTAAACGGATGTACTCTGCCAAACCACCGGGGTCGAAGTTGGTCCGCCGCAGGGTGTCGCAGACGGTATGGTGACCGTTCAGGCAGTAGTGGCAGGTATTACAGGGCACATGATGAGCGGCGGTAACCCGTTCGCCCTCTTTGTAGGCGGTCACTCCTTCTCCCACCGCCACAATCTGCCCGCCAATCTCATGCCCAAGTACCAGGGGTGCCCGGTCAAGGCGATACCACTCCATCACGTCACTACCGCAGATGCCGCTGGCTTCTACCCGCACCAGCAGTTCGCCGGTACCGATTTCGGGGACAGGCATCGCCTCTACCCGCACATCGCGGTTGTTATACCATCGGGCAACACGCATCGAACTTCATCTCCTGGCAACGGACTTAGGTTAGCAGTTCTTTACACTATCGTAGATTTCCTGCGCCTCTTTGGGGGTAGCATTACTATGAATGATAGCTCTTATTGCTTGAATCATTGCCACCGGGTACTCATTCTGCCAGATGTTCCGGCCCAGGTTCACACCGATGGCACCCTTCTGCATACCATCGTGGACAAAGCTGAATACCTCAAGCTCGGTCTTGGTCTGCGGGCCACCGGCCATCACCACGGGTACCGGACAGCCTCTCGTCACCCGGTCGAAGTTTTCGCACCAGTAGGTTTTGACTACCCGCGCCCCCAGCTCAGCGCAGACACGGCTGGCGAGACCCAGATAGCGGGCATCACGTTTTTCCAGCTCCCGACCGACCGCGGTCACCGCCATGACCGGTATGCCATACCTCTCACCCTCATCAACCAGCCTGGTCAGGTTCAAGAGCGATTCCCGCTCGTAGTCCGTACCAACGAAGATGGAAATGCCGACGGCGGAGACATTAAGGCGAATGGCTTCCTCCATCGAGGTGGTAAGACCTTCGTTAGCCAGGTCTTTCCCGACCATCGTGGCGCCCCCGGACACCCGCAGGATAACCGGCTTGGCATTATCCGGGGCGACACATGAGCGCAGTACGCCCCGGGTAATGAAGACGCCGTCACAATAGGGTAAGAGCGGCTCAAGCGTCTTCCGCGGCTCCTCCAGTTTCCGGGTAGGGCCTTGAAAATAACCATGGTCTATCGGCAAAAACAGAGCGTGACCGTCTTCACGGATAAGCTGGGCCATACGGTTGGCCATTCCCCATTCCATCAGTAATCCTCCTCTTTCAATGCATCACTTGTGATTGGCGGTTTGTCGCCAGCCAGACTGGCTTAAGTATTATACCAGAAGCACAGATTAGGTCATAGTCCCAACCTCTTCCCCATCTGTCCGCTACGGCAAGAACCAGTCTCTGCTTGCCTATTTTCTCTTCCTGAAATGATATGTGTTTAAAGGGGGTGAAGCCATCAGACAATCTCGAAAGATGGTTCTGTTCGGTTTTGGTTGACCTCCTCACCTCACCCCCATGTATCCCCCTCTCCTCAAAGGAGAGGGGGAAGGTATTTTAGAGAGGGGGCTTCGCCCCCTCTCTTCTTTCTCCCCCTTCCCTTGCGAAGGGAAGGGGACAGGGGATAGGTTTTTACCAACATCAACCATAAGCAAACAGAACCCGAAAGATTGACTTTTGCCTTTGGACGAAGTAAACTTTTAGTGTTGGAGAACTGTGAGAAGAACGTGACAACTGATGCGTTAAAAGCGGAAGCCGGTCCAGACCTGAGACCTCGAGTCAAGGAATACCTTGAGAAGCAAGGCTATCGCGTAAGCCAGGATGTTAAGCTTAGCGGTAAGTCTGGTATTGAGCATACTGTTGACCTGCTGGCGAAGAGAGACGATAGTTTCTCCAGCTACACCATGGCGATTGATGTCATCCCCGGGAGTGACAAGGCGAAAGAAGCGAATGCCATCTTCAACCTGGCCAATAAAGCCTTTGACGCAGGTGTTCACGATAAGGTTATCATTGCCGTCCCCGGTCTTACGGTAGAGGCAATGGAGCTAGCTGAAAAGCAGCGTATCAAGGTCATCTGTGCTGACCGAATCGGTAGCTTGCCGGATGCTAAATCCAAAGCAGTCAAGCCTAACACCCCTTTACGCTTCAAAACCAAATCCCAGCTGGCTGAGTCTCTCACCAGTTTGGGTTACATGGTTGAGGAAGGAGCTAAGGTACAGGGACGCTCCGGAACAGAATACTCCTTTGATATCATCGCCTATGATTTCACCGGCCATAGCTGGGGGATAGATATCTTAAGCTCAGATAAAGAGATTACGCTGGAGCAGGTTTCCGTATTCGATACCAAGGCCTACGATGCCGGTATCGATGATAAAGTGATTGTGGTGTCACCCGGTCTCAGTCCGGAAGCCCAGCGGTTTGCTCAGCTACAGCGGATAAAAGTCCTGGAGTTAGGTGCGAAACCGGAGGCTGAGCCGGTAGCCGTCCAGGTAGAAACAGCCCCGGCAGTAGAGAAGATGGCAAAGGTAGAATCCGCCGGGGATAAGGCCGCCCGCTCCAAGCAGCTCAGACAAATGGTTCAACCTGAAGCCTTAAAACTGATACCCGAGGTCATGGCCCGCAGGTATAGCGTTATTCCGCTAACCATTACTCAGAACACGCTGCAGGTAGCGATGGCCAATCCGTCTGACATTTTTGCACTGGAGGCTCTCGCCGCCAAAACCCGGATGAGAATCAGACCTGTCCCATCTAATGCCAAAGAGGTCAGGGAAGCGATTGACTTTAACTACAAGGCTTACGGCGAAATCGAGAAGCGCATCTCCCTTATCACTACCACCACTGAGACCACCGATGAGAAGCTGGCAGTTAGCGCCGCCACTGACGCTCCCCTGGCGCAGGCTCTTGACCTGATTATCGAGGAGGGGGCTAAAGCCCGCGCCTCGGATATCCATATTGAGCCAGAAGAGGACCGGCTGCGGATACGCTACCGCATTGACAGCATTCTCCATGATATGATGTCTTTGCCTATTAACGTCCACCGGCCACTCATTTCCCGGCTAAAAATCCTGGCGGATATGAACATTGCTGACCACCTCCGCCCTCTGGATGGCCAATTCTCCACTTCAACTAAAGGACGGCAGATTGATATACGGGTGGCTACCGTGCCTACCGTTTATGGTGAGATGGCCGTGCTGCGTCTTCTCGATAAGTCAATGGCTGTCCGCAGCTTGCCTGAGATTGGTTTTTTACCTGACATCCTGAAGAAGTATGAAGCCCTGCTCAAGACTCCCTACGGGATGATTCTGGTCAGCGGCCCCACCGGCTCCGGGAAGACAACAACGCTATATGCTTCCATCAACTCTCTCGATACCCTGCAGTTTAACGTGATTACCATTGAAGACCCGGCCGAATACCGTTTCAAGGACATTAATCAGATTCAGGTGAATGCTCAGGCCGGCCTTACTTTTGCCTCCGGTTTAAGGTCTATCCTCCGTCTTGACCCCAATGTCATCCTGGTGGGCGAGATACGTGATGGTGAGACGGCTGGTATCGCCGCTCAGGCCGCTCTCACCGGGCATCTGGTGCTGTCTTCGGTACACGCTAACGATGCCGCAGCGACGCTTTCCCGGCTGCTCGACCTCGGTCTGGAGTCTTTCCTGGTGGCCTCCGCCGTTATTGGCGTGGTCGCCCAGCGGATGGTACGCCGCATCTGCCCTGATTGTAGCCGGCCGATGGAGGTCCCTGCTTTAGAGCGCGTTGCCTATGAGAAGGTGATGGGGGAGCAGAAGACTCAGTTTCTTTACGGCACCGGTTGTGAGACATGCTCCAATACCGGTTATCGGGGCCGGATAGGCATCTTTGAGATTTTGACCATGAGCGACGCCATCAGGGGAATGCTGCTCAACCGTGGCAGTAGCAGCGAAATAAGAACCCAGGCCATCAAAGAGGGGATGATACCCCTGATGAAAGACGGCATGTCTAAAGTCAAAGCCGGTATCACCACACCAGCCGAGGTGCTGCGCACCGCTTATTCTGCTGACTAGCCACTGCAAGATACGATGGATTACGAATACGTCGCCTACAATCGGGACAAAAAACTGATGAAGGGCAAGCTCTCTGCCTCCAGTGCAGAAGCCGCCGGTAGTATGCTCAATAGTAGCGGTTACCAGTTAGTCAGCCTTAAATCAGTGGTACCCCTTTTCAGTCTGGGCAAGTACTTCGTGAGCGCCCCTACTGTGAAACTGAAGGAAGTCATCATGTTTTCCCGCCAGCTGGCCTTGCTCCTCAGCTCCGGCGTCGATGTGGTCACTGCCCTGGAATTGCTCAAGGACCAGCTCACTAATCCTACTCTCAGAAATGTCATTGCCGAGATAGTGGCTGACATCCGTGGCGGCATGTCCCTATCTCAGGCAATGGCCAAGCACCCCAAGATTTTCCCCTCGATGTACTGGCGGGCAATTGGTGCCGGTGAGCAAGCCGGTAGCATGGAACAGGTGCTGAGGCAAATGGCCGATTATCTGGAGAGGACCGCCGCGACCATCAAGAAGGTAAAAGGGGCTCTCACCTACCCCATTACCGTGGCTGTGGTCGCGGTGGTTGTGGTCGGTCTGATGATAACAGTGGTTCTACCCACTTTCACCACCCTTTACACGCAAATGGGGGCAAAAATGCCGGCAGCGGCCCAGGCGCTTCTTGACTTTGGTGACTGGTTCAAGAAGAATATACTCTATGTAATACTGCTGGTGGTGGCGGGTGTTATTGCCGGCCTGGCCTACATCAAGACACCGAAGGGACAGTTCCGCTATGATAGTCTATTACTTCGTGCCCCCATCATTGGGCGTATCATCATACTGACCGAGCTTTCCCGCGCCTGCCGCACGATAGCGCTGTTGTTCCGGGTGGGCTTACCCCTGCCCGAAATCATGACCATGGTTGCCCAGGGTAGTAGCAACAAGGCAATGCTCCAGGCTCTCAGCGAAGTGCATGAGGAACTGATACGGGGCGAAGGCCTGTCCAAGCCGATGGCCAAGAGGAAGGGGTTCTTCTTACCCCTGATGGTGCAAATGGTGTCCGTTGGTGAGGAAACCGGCCACCTTGACAGCACGCTGAGCACCGTGGCGGAGAGCTTTGACGTCGAGGGTAATGACCGGATTGACGCCGCCGTTGGTCTCATCACACCGGCGATAACGGTGGTGATTGGCGTGGTAGTGGCGGGTATTGCCATGGTCATGATGTCCGCCATGTATTCTATCTATAGCCAGATGAATCCCTAGCCGGGGTGCTCGCCGATATGAAGAGACAAGAAGGCTTTGTTTTAATCGAGATGGTCTTAGCCGTCTTTATCCTGGGGATAGTGGCTGCCAGCTATTTCACGGCCCAGGCCACTGCTTTCAAAGGTAGTTATTATATTAAAGAGAAGAGTAATGCTCTGACCATTGCACAAAGTGAAAACCTTAGCGGCGATGAACAGTATCCGGGGATCATTGGCTACGTGCACAAGCAACCTTACAACGCTGCTCCCTGGTGGTTCGGGGTCACCACTTCCAATGTCAGCACATCACCGGGGCTATCCTTTACCCCGGCGGTACTCGCTGCCGGATATGCTGGCTTCACGGTGAATGTGACCGCATCAGCTTTAGAAGGTTTCAACAGTGATATACAGAAAATAACCGTAGTTATCGCTCACTCCCGTCCTGAGGGTACGGTTGACGTGGTAAGCTACCTGGGCTATAGCACCAACATCACGAGAAGCTAGAAGCAATGCCGGCGGTTGTCTGCCTATTGACAACGTTGCCAACGGATGTTACAATAATCGATTGGATGGTAGGGTGGTCCCGGTTAGTGGCCGGGAAGGAAGGCTGTAACATTGGGAAAGCTAAGTTCAATACAAAGCGAGAAAGGACTCACCCTGCTGACACTGGCCATGAGTTTGGGGATTATGGCCGTGCTTGGCGGAGCCATCACCATTGCGACCGTTCAGGTGTTTCGCGGGGCTAGTTTTAACCAGGCGACACTGTCTCCATCTGCCGGGCAATTTAAGCAGGCGGGCGAAGCGATCGGTACTAGCCAGACGTATTCTGAGTCAGCAGATACATTTGGAAGGTTGACACCTATACCGACTATTAAATATGCCATTGTAGCCACGAATGGCAACGTGGAGTTCAGTGGCAGCTCTCAAGTCACGTCTGACCCGTCTGATCCGAACAAAGGCGGTGTCTACGCTAATGGTAATGTTGTCCTGAGTGGTAGCGCTGACGTGTTGGCGGATGTTACTGCGACTGGCACCATCACTGGCGTCTCACCACCAGGAAGAACAATTATTGGTATGCAGAGGCAAAACTACACCCCGCCAGTGATTTTCCAGACGGTAGCCGAAATTGACGCGCTGGCGAACGGATACAAGGCGGAGGCTCAGGCAGGGGGCACATTTAATGGTGATAAGACGATTAACGGCGGTTCCGTAAACCTGGGGCCACTTTATATCAACGGCGACCTGGAGATTAAAGGTAATGCCACCGTAACCCTTACCGGAACGGTCTATATTAAGGGTGAGGTTGAGATGCAGGGCAGCAGTAAAGTACAGGGGGCATTCACTCTGGTCACCGAGGAAGAGATTGAGCTCAGGGGTAACGGACGGCTCACCCCGGCGAATATTCCCATTATCATGTCTCTGGCCGGGCATGATGAGGGTGATGATGAGGGTGATGATGAGGGTGATGATGAGGGTGAGCATGAGGGTGACGAGGGCGATGATGAAGAGGAGGTTATCACTTGTTCTGGAAATACTGAAATTTCCGCTGTGCTCTATGCACCATACGGTAAAATCAAGCTGGGAGCAAGTTCCAATCTGTATGGCTCGGCCGTCGCCAAACGTATTGAAAGCAGCGGCAGCTCGGTTATCTACCCCTTTGTTAATTAGTTTAGGCTTCTCAGAATGTGAGATGACGAAGGGCTGAGGCTCATGCCTCAGCCCTTCTTATTAGCTACGTTTACCCGGTTCTGCTCGAGCATGGTTGTCATTGCGAGGGGTCGTTAGACCCCGGGGCAATCTCATACCCACCCGTCCGAGATTGCTTCGCTTCGCTCGCAATGACACTGAGACAACTAATATTGAGTAAAAGGGTTTACTCTAATTTCTTGCCATGATGCTATTCAAAGGTTTACAATATTGTGAAGATGACAACAAAGGACAAAACAACGTTCCGCCCGGTGTACTGGAGTATTCTGATTTTCATTGTCGCCCAGATGCTGACTTTCCTGGTTATTACCCGGGAAAATGCATTTCTCCAGGAGAACCGTATCTATGTTCCTCCGGTACCACCGGAGGAAGTCTTGATATGGCCACAACCAGCTCCGCCGGCACCTCCGGGTGAAACTCCGGCGCCGGCCGTGGGTTCAATCGGGCCAATACTGCTCTATTTCGCCGCCGTAATCGTGGTGCTGGGGATAGTCCTGTTCACTGTTCCGGTTTCAAGCTTGAGATTGTTCTTAAGATTTCTATTCGTTCTTTTGTTTTCCTGGGGTATTTTTATCATCCTCGTATTCTGGCTGCCCTTTATCCCTGCCGTTAGCATCGCCGCTGCCGTAGGGATTACCTGGATGATTATGCCGAGACTCTGGTTACATGATGCCGTCATGCTTCTGACCATGGTCAGCATGGGGGCTGTATTCGGACGGCTGGTTTCTCCCTGGACAGCAATGATTTTGATAGTAGTCCTTGCTGTTTATGACTTTCTGGCCGTACGCTTCGGCTATATGCTCTGGATGGTGGGTAAGTTATCTGAATCGAGCACCCTTCCGGCGTTTGTCATCCCGCGCTATGCTTCGGAATGGAACTCCAGTCTTAAACAAACCAGCTTTACCGGGTTGGTCGCAGCGAATCCCCTGGAGAGGCACTATTCCATACTGGGGGGTGGTGATATTGGCTTCCCGCTTTTACTCGTTTCTGCAACATACTTCGGTTATGGACTGGCTGAGGCGATTCTGGTTGCGGTATTTTCCCTGGCGGGACTCATCGGTGCCTACCTGATTCAGACAGCATTCCTGAAAGGCAAACCGATGCCGGCGTTACCTCCAATTGCTGTCTTGTCCTTCATCGCACTCCTGATTGTGCGATAACGCAAATGCCTGATTTGCTTTAATCCGGGTGAGGAGCAAAAAAAGGACAAAGTTCTGCACCTGGAATACATAATATTGGGTACAGAGCTAATTGGAAATCAAAAACGTAATGCTGCGGTAGAGATACCGCAGCATTATACTTGACATAAATCGAGTTGTCTGGGACGAGGACCCGCTATACTAGTACCGGTCTCTTCTGCCGCCACCGCCGCCGCCACCACCACCGGACCGGCCACCACCCCTCCGGTCGCCATAAGAACCACCCCTGTCCTCAGTACGGGGGCGTGCTGTATTTACGGTTAGTGCCCTATCTTTAATTACCTTCCCGTTGAGTGCAGCGATGGCTGCCTGCCCCTCGGAAACCGTGGGCATTTCGACAAAGGCAAATCCTTTGGGCCTGCCGCTGTACTTGTCTGTTATCATACTTACCGATTCAACATTCCCAAAGGCGAGGAATTCCTGGCGTAGCTCTTCCTCAGTGACATCATAAGACAGGTTGCCCACATATATCTTCAAATCAACGCTCCTCTACCCGACGACTTTCAAAGGGCATAAGCCCGATAATAAACAGAGCCACGTACGGACTGGGAAACCAGCCCGTACGTGACCTCATGCTTTAGCTCAAAATAATTTACCTGCTCGGTTTTACTTTGCGGTAACAATCTGAGCAGTAGACCGGCCTATCACCGCGCGGCTCAAAAGGTACCTGGGTCTCTTTGCCACATTCAGCACATACCGCTGGAAACATCTGGCGTCTGGCACCGAAGCCAGCACCACTCCCGCTTCCACCACCGCTCCCGTAGCGTTCTGATTTCCTTGCCTGGCGGCAGGTGGGACAGCGCTTAGGCTCATTGGTGTAGCCTTTAGACTGGAAGAACTCTTGCTCTTCAGCGCTAAAGGTGAAGGTTGTCCCGCAATCGGAACACTGGATTGATTTGTCCTGGAAACTCATTGGATGACCTCCTCGTTGATTATAGTTGGTTAGAGTTCCGGTCATCCGTTACTTGAGATGGATGTAAAGGTAGCTGGATAAGTACCTGATAACCTAAACCGAAACCACTGGTTGTAGTATAAACTATCGTGCAAATGTTTGTCAAGCACTTGTGCTCATTCGGCGGGCTGGTGACACTGCTCCTCTCTTGGCGGGGGAACTCTAGTAAGTCAGGCAAACCCCCGATTACCCTTGTTACTTTCCGGTTTTTAATGTCACTTGAATATCCTGGCTATTTGCAACCACTTCGCTTACCGGTGGCATCCCTCGCAACGTACTAAGCAAAAATAGTGGCTTCTGCACGGACAAAATAATTTTGTTACCTTCCTTAGCCGAGCCTCCAATTAACATCAAGCGCAAATTTTGGACCTGGCGCAAATGCTCTTCAAATTGTTTTATCTGCTCGTGGTCTACCGGTGAGGCTATGATTACTTTCACCACCCCTTCATAAAGCTCTTCTCCTACCTCCTCTATTGCTTCCCCTTCTATCTTGGGCATAGCTTGGTGGGCATTTCCGGCTCCCAGTTTGGCTCGCTCCTTGGAGGCTTTCTTTGCGGCCTTGGCCTCCAGCCTCGACTTCTCTTTAGCTTCCTCAGCCTCGCGTTTGGCGGTTTCACGAGCAGCCAGCTCAGCCTGGTGTTTGGCGACTACCTCGGCTTCTTTCGCTTTCCTGGCGGCCTCAGCTTCCAGCCTCGACTTCTCTTTAGCTTCCTCAGCTTCTCGTTTGGCGGTTTCCCGGGCAGCCAGCTCGGCCTGGCGCTTGGCGACTACCTCGGCCTCTTTCGCTTTCCGGGCGGCCTCAGCTTCCAGCTTTGACTTCTCTTTAGCTTCTTCCGCCTCGCGTTTGGCGGTTTCACGGGCAGCCAGCTCAGCCTGATGTTTGGCGATTACCTCGGCTTCTTTCGCTTTCCGGGCGGCCTCAGCCTCCAGCCTCGACTTTTCTTTGGCTTCCTCAGCTTCTCGTTTGGCGGTTTCCCGGGCAGCCAGCTCAGCCTGCTTCTTGGCTTCTTCAGCTTCCCGCCTGGCGGTTTCCCGGGTGGCTTTCTCTTCCCGTTTTGCCTGTTTTCCGGCGTCGAGTTTAGCCTTTAGCTCGGCAATCCTGGCTTTGCGGGTGGCTTCAGCCTCCAGCCTTGCCTGCTTCTTGGCTTCTTCAGCTTCCCGCCTGGCGGTTTCCCGGGCAGCCAGCTCAGCCTGGCGCTTGGCGATTACCTCGGCTTCTTTCGCTTTCCTGGCGGCCTCAGCTTCCAGCTTTGCCTTCTCTTTAGCTTCTTCTGCCTCGCGTTTGGCAGTCTCCCGGGCAGCCAGCTCAGCCTGGCGCTTGGCGATTACCTCGGCTTCTTTCGCTTTCCTGGCGGCCTCAGCTTCCAGCTTTGCCTTCTCTTTAGCTTCTTCTGCCTCGC
>Ga0209514_10000372_pt1 | contig 94687 bp, 89 predicted proteins | sample Subgrocontami58m_FD_187452 | JGI IMG/M metagenome (GOLD analysis project Ga0209514, IMG submission 187452) | Subsurface groundwater microbial communities from S. Glens Falls, New York, USA - GMW37 contaminated, 5.8 m (SPAdes) (version 3) | ecosystem: Environmental > Aquatic > Deep subsurface >... | reverse complement strand
CCTCAACGCGGGTACCGGTGCGCATCTCGTCCATAGGGCGTTTGGAGAGCTTGCCGTAGCCGGGGAAGGAGCGCACGCGGAAGTAGACCTCGCCTTCCACCTCGTAGGCCATGCCCTTGCCCATGAGGCCCTGGATGATTTCTATCATGCGCGGGATGTAGGCGGTAGCGCGGGGGTACTCGTGGGCGCGCAGGATGTTCAGGCCGTCCATCTCCGTCATGAAGCGCTGGATGTACTGCTCGGAGATCTCGTGGATGGGCCGTTTCTCTTGCAGGGCCAGTTCAATGATGCGGTCCTCAATGTCGGTGAAGTTCTGGACGTGGCGGATCTCATAGCCCTTGTAGGTCAAGTAGCGGCGCAGCACGTCAAAGACGATGTAGGATAGGGCATGGCCCACGTGGCACGGCCCGTACAGGTTGGGGCCGCACACGTACATGCGCACGGTGTTGCCCTGGCTGGGGGTGAACTCCGTCTTCTGGACGGTCAGGGTGTCTTGGAGTTTCAACATGCGGGCTTCTCTGTTCCTTTGCATAGGTGGACGAAGGACTAGGGATAGCCAGGGTCTATCAAGGGTTGCCCTGGGTCGGCGGCCTCTACGGCGGCTACGGCGTGGGCTTCCATGCCTTCGCCGGCGCCCACGAAGCCGAGGCCGTCGGCGCTCTTTGGCTTGATGCTGACCTGGCCCGGCGCAAGGCCCAGCGTGCGGGCGATGGCGTCGCACATGTGGTTCACGTAGGGCGCAAGGCGCGGGCGCTCGGCCACAATTGTAGCATCCAGATTCACTACCTTCCAACCGCTGCGCATCAGGATATCGCGGACGTGAGCCAGCAGCTCAAGGCTACTGACTCCCGCGTAGTGCTGGTTGCTGGATGGGAAGTAGATGCCGATGTCGCCCAGGGCTGCGGCCCCAAGCAGGGCGTCTATGATCGCGTGTGTAAGCACGTCGGCGTCGCTGTGGCCGACGAGGCCGTGGTCGTGGGGGATGGTGATGCCGCCCAGCACCAGGGGAATGCCTGGGGCGAGACGGTGGGCGTCGTAGCCGGTGCCAACTCTCATGCCATTTACCTCTCCAAGTGTGTGCCGGGATCCGCCTTGCTGGGAAGGCATACTCGGCTCATTTCATGATCCATCGGACTGTCTGACCTCTTGAAGCAAGACCTCGGCCACTGCCATGTCTTCCGGCGTGGTGACCTTGATGTTCGTGTAGTCGCCTATGTAGAGGTGTACGCGATGGCCGGCGCGTTCCATGACCGAGGCGTCGTCGGTGACAGTTGCGTCCTTCAAACGGCGGTACGCATCCATGAGGGCTTCGCGGGGGAAGACCTGGGGCGTCTGCACGGCCCACAGGGTCGCGCGGTCAGGCGTGGATAAGACGATGCCGCTGGCGTCGGCGACCTTGATGGTGTCCGTGACGGGCACGGCGGCGACGGCAGACCCGTAGCGCACGGCTTCCTCTACGCCCCGGTCAATAAGCTCCGGCGTGACGCAGGGCCGTGCGCCATCGTGGATGACGGCAAAGGGGAGGGCCGGCGCACGCTGGAGGCCGTTCCAAACGGAGTCTTGCCGCTGCGCACCGCCGGGACAGATAGCCACGACCTTGGTGAAGCGGTACTCCCTGACCAGCGTCTCGCCGCGGTCCAAGTTGGCCTGACCCAGGACAAGGACAATGACCTCTATCTGGAGCGCGGCGTGGAAGGCATCCAAGGTGTGGGCCAGCAACGGCTTGCCCAGCAGGGGGGCAAAAATCTTGTCCCTGCCTGCCATACGGGTGCTTTGCCCCGCCGCGACGATGACGGCAACGGCTTTGGTCTTGGACTGTGCATCGGGTTGCATAGGGGTGATTGTAGCAGGATACGGCCTCATCCCCTAGCCCCTTTCCCTTGCAGGAGTGAGTGTCGTGTTCTCCCAACTTCATCAGATCAGCCCTGGTATCTCGAGCTTCCGGGATTGCACCCCGAACAAGACGCGCCCTACTATGCTACTCCCAGTTCAAGGCGTTCCTACTTGCGATCATTTAGCCAGCGCTTCCAACGCGCCCGCCAGCGCCTGGGTCACCTGAGACAGGAAGCCGTAGTCCAGGGTGTCGGGCATATCCGTCCTGACGTGGTAATGAGGGTTGCGGAAGTTGGCGGTGTCCGTCAGCATCACCGCCGGGATGCCCGCCGTCCAGAAGGGGGCGTGGTCGCTGCGGAACAGGTCCGGCGGAACGGGAAGGTCCGGCGGCAGCTCAAAGGCGATGACCCGCAACGCAGGGGCCACGGCTGAGGCAGCCTGGGTGAAGGCGCGGGCCAGCGCCCGGCTGCCGGGGTTGGCGACCAGCGCCAGCCCATCGCCACGGTAGCCCTGTTGGGCTAGGGCTTGGGCGATCTGCGGGAACACAAGCTGAAAGCCGGGAGGCAGTTTCTGCGTGCCTGGGCCGGAGGTGAAGCCAACCATCTCCAGGTTGAAGACGCCGGCGTAGCCCTGGCCGGCAGCCCGCTCCCGGACGAAGGCGGTGCTGCCCACCAGCGCATCGCCCTCTGGCTGGCGTTCCTCCATGTCTAGGGCGAGGAAGTCCACGTTGCGCCGCGTGGGAAGGGGCGAGAGGAGACGAGCGCACTCCAACAACGCCGCCATGCCGCTGGCGTTGTCGTCCGCGCCCACGGAGCCTTCCACGGTGTCGTAGTGGGCGCAGGCCAAGAGCGGCGGCAGGCTTGCATCCGTGCCCCGCTTGCGGCCTAGCAGGTTAATGCCGACCCGCCCCGCATAGGCGTAGGTGTGGCCAACGACTTCCAGGCCGCACTGGGCAAAGGACTGGTCAATGTACCCCAGAGGCTCGCCGTGGCGGTCGTGATTGAAGCGCTCGTAGGCTGCCAGGGCCGCGACTGTCGCGCGCAAACGTTGAGGGTCAGTAGCAAGCAACGTGCGCTCCATAGCATCGTAAATCGAGTTTATAATTATTGGTTCAATGTAGACAATAGGTACATTTTGTGTGGTGGTATGGTATACTAGGGCAGGGCCACGGGTAATCCCCGGCGGGGGTTACAGGTGGTCCCAGGCGAGAAGTCAAAAAGGGAAACCTTGGGGTTTCCCTTTTTTTGTTATGTCCCTAATAGCTTCCCTTGTTCTGCGTCCCTTCGGTAATGGTCTCTCTCAGGCATGAGATATATGCCTGATCGTGGAAACCCTTCTGGAGTAACCATGTTGACCGTTTTCCCCCGAAGCACTCCATAGTAGCGATTGATTGCTGACAGGAACCCATCACCTGTAGGAAGTCCTTGATAGAGTTTGTTCTCCTGATAGTGCCGCAGAACGGCTGCCGCCATATCTGCGATTTGTATTCCTTGAGTCAGCTTGGAATCCACAAAGAAGGGCGCGTCACATATGGCGGTGAAAGAACGCCCTTCAGTTGATCGGTATAAGAAGGCTTCAAACTTCTTAGGGAGATTGCCGCCGTGGAGGTTTGAGCCGTCGCCATCAAACAGCAGGGTAGCCATCCTCCCTTTCTCTTCCGCACACTGGCTGATTCGTTGCAATAGGTAACGGTACTGATTCGGTAGGAAAATCTGGCCGTCCGCCTCTTCACTGAAGGGTACCTGTGCAGGACGCTCCATTATGACTGCGAACAGCGTGAATGGTAATGTTCTGCATAAGTCAAAGAAAGCCTCAACGACTTCCCACTCGTTGTGCCGTCTAGTGAACACTCGCCGTGTGATGTAATCAGCGCCTTTGAGCTCGTCTTCTGGCGTGCCAAGACGCCGTTTTAGAGCATACAACTGCCCTGCGACAAAGCGCGACACCTCCCGTTCAATGCAAACGCTCACCACAACGGGATTCGCGCAAGAGTCGTGAGGGTGCGGGATTCCACTTTCGTCAAAGAATGCCAGCAAAGTCCAGCCTCCCAGACGAGCATGGCCCTATGTCAGTATGCCCTATGCTCGTATGCTACCCTGCTCACCGCCCCTTGTACACGGGAGGGCGCTTTTCTGTGAAGGCGCGGGGGCCTTCCCGGGCGTCCTCGGTGTAGCGGGTCAGGGTACCGATGGTGTTGGCGAAACGCATGGCGTTGGGCACGTCCATGGACATGCCGCGCACCACGGCTTCTTTGATGGCCCTGACAGCGATAGGCGCCAGCGCCGAGACCTGCTCGGCCACCTCAATCGCCCGCTGCTTCACCTTTGCCAGTGGCACCACCTCGTTGACCAGACCCGACTGCAGGGCCTCCTGGGCATTGAACACCTTGCCGAGCAGCAGCCACTCCATGGCCTTGGCGTAGGCCACCTGGCGAGGCAGCAACTCAATGGCAACGCCGGTGCCGCTGAAGCCGCGCAGGATCTCGGCGTAGCAGAAGGTGGCGGTGTCCGAGGCGATGCGAATATCCGTCTGTCCGCACAATATGTTCAAGCCCTCTGCGTAGCAGTAGCCGTTTACCGCCGCGATGACCGGTTTCCACACCTCCACCGCCGGGTCTCCGGTGGGCCACCAGTAGCTGTCGGCGAAGTCGCCGGACTCCCGGGTCGCCATGCGCTTCAGGTCCGCGCCGGCGGTGAACGCCTTCTCGCCCGCGCCGGTAAGCACAGCAGCGCGCAAGTTGCGGTCGTCCCGGAACTGGCGATAGGCGGCGCGCAAAGCCAGGCCAAGCTCTGAATTGACGGCGTTATGCGCCTCCGGGCGGTTCATGGTGATGATGGCTACGTGCCCCTTGGTTTCATACAGGACTTCGTTTGCCACGGGGGGGTCCCTCCTTTGCCTTAGTTAGCCGACGATCTCGTGCGGTATTCTGGCATTGGCTCACTGGCGCGTCAACTGAGCTTATTGCATATTTCTGGGAAGGCCCTACCATGACGCCACCCTTGTTGGTCAGGGGTGCATGATGGTCAAGTGCTCAGAGTGTGGGTTTTTGGCCCTCTATGATTTTGACAGAGCCAGTGTGTCTGACGCAACGCTAGGTATAAGGCGGAACAATGTCCTTAACCTTTAGCCAGTTCCAAGCCCTGAGCAAATGTACGTGGGCGTCCCGACCCATCGGGACGCCCCTACGGCCGTTTCTCCCACAGGCGCCGGGAGAATCAAAAGGCACTGGTCGCTGGCATGTGCGCAATGCACGGACACGCCCTCTATGCTAACATCTCGTCCGAAGGAGACCTATGACTATACTTATCCTTTTGCTGCTGCCTATCATCTTTATCCAGCTTGTGCTGCAGGTCGTCGCCCTGGTTGACCTTGCCAAGCGCAAGCGGGTGACCGGCGGCAACAAATGGGTGTGGGTCGTCGCCATCGTGCTTGGCAACATGCTGGGCGCGGCGGCGTACCTGCTCATGGGCCGCAAGGAGGCGGAGAGTGGATGACGCCGCCATCCGCTGCCAGGGCCTGACGAAGCGCTTCGGCAAGCTGACGGCGCTGGACGGCCTTGACTTGCAGGTGTCGCCGGGCAAGATCGTGGGCTTCCTGGGGCCGAACGGCGCGGGCAAGACGACGACGCTACGCATCCTGGCGGGACTCAGCCGCGCCACCAGCGGCCAGGCGTGGGTGGCAGGCCAGCCCGTCGCGTTGAACTCGCCGGACTTGCAACGGAACATCGGCTACCTGCCGGACACGCCCGCGTTCTACGGCTGGATGACGGGCAGGGAGTACCTGGCCTTTGTGGGAGAGCTGTTCCGACTGGAAGGCGCGGAGTCTCGCAGGCGGTGTGAGGAGCTGCTGTCGCTGGTGGGCCTTGCTGGGGACGCAGGCCGGCGCATCGGCGGGTATTCCAGAGGGATGCGGCAGCGGTTGGGCATCGCACAGGCGTTGATGAACCGCCCCAGGGTGCTGCTCATGGACGAGCCGACGTCGGCTCTGGACCCGGTGGGCCGCATGGAGGTGCTGGGCATCCTGGCGCGACTGCGGGGCGAGCACACGACGGTGCTGCTGTCCACCCACCTGCTGGACGACGCCCAGCGCCTGTGCGACGAGGTGGCGGTGATCAACAAGGGCCGCCTGCTGGCCTACGCTACGACGGCGGAGCTGCGCCAGCGGTATGCGTCGCCGGTGTTTGAGCTGGAGTTTGAGGAGCCGGCACAGGCCTTTGCGCAATCGCTGCGCAGCGTGCCAGGCGTGCAGTCGGTGGTGGAGGACCAGCGGACGCCGGGCCTGCTGCGCGTCCACGCCGGCGACGATGCGGCGACGCGATCGGCGCTACTGACGCTGGCGGCGACCTGCGGCCTGACGCTGCGCCGCTACGAGCAGGCCCTGCCGACGCTGGAGGACGTGTTCGTGCGCCTGGTGGGGAGGGAAGGGGTAAATGAACCGGCGTTCTTTTGCTCAGAGGTGTAGCCCTGTTATACTGCCTTCATTCCACTACGTTATATAAGGACTCACACTTGGCAGACATCAAGATAGGCCCCATCAGAATCTCACCTAAACCAGCTAAGGCCCCGCCTTCATCTAACCCGTGGCCTCCATCCAAACTACCATCTCCTTTTGGGGACGCAGACATGCGCCAAGATACACCTAAGAAAGAATGAGCGCCGTAGCGCCTAAAACTAAGGCAGTTTGGAGGGCCATCAGAACCGTTAGTGCCCTCACAGCCCAAACCATATTACTAATAGTTTTCTCGTTTTTTCGGTAGGTGCACGTAGTTCTAAACACATACCCCTGCATAAAACCATTTCGGGATTCCCTGGCATAACGTTCTAACACTGTGGGGTCCGGCACAGACTGGAATTGCCTCGGCCAAAGCACCAAGATCGCAAACACAAAGGTTATGAAGTAAAGCAATGCATCTGCAACTAACCACCACCTTGCCCACAAAGCCCAATCATCTTGCTTGTCATGAGTCAGCAGTAAGGGAATCGCTACACTAGTTATGGCAGTTGCCACAGCTAAGAACAAGGCAACTTTGCTGCTCAATGCGTCATATTTGGCAGCTTGAAGCCCTGGAACGGATTTGATTACGTCAAAGGCTTCCTCCAGACTCTCATAACTCCCCTCGTACTTGTTCACGGCGCTTCCGCCCCTTTATTGTCAACCGCAACTCGGTAGAACTTTGGCATTGGCAACCTCAACACAGGGGCTGCCAATCATTCTGGACGAGACTCCACATCTAGGCAAGGGAACCAAAACGTTCAAACTTACTACTAAGCAACAGGACTACCGCAATTAGGGCAGAATTTAGTTGCCTCAGCAAGTTGACGACCGCAATGACTGCAAAAACTGGAGCCACCCCCTTGGATTCTTGGGATCGCAACATTTGATTTGGAAGCGTGACGCGCGGCTTTAATCGCGACGAAAACCGCAATGTAGATTATCCCCGCTAATATCGCCAATAGCGCCAATATGATAAGGATTTCTGCTGGGCCGATCCTAGGCATATGATTGCTCCTCTTCCACGCACTCGTTCAGGGTAGCCCGGAACACTGCTTCCTTTTGGTCTGAATCTGTTGGGCCTACGCCCCCTTCTTCTCTGCCAGAAGCTCCTTGACGCGCGTCACCACCAGGGGCAGGAACAGGCCGGAAGGGCCGCGCAGGGCCACGTCCACGATGCCGCTGATGGGCGTAGGGTCTACGTTGACCTCAATGAGGCGCGCGCCCCGCTGGTAGGCCTGCAAGGGGAAGCCCGCCGCCGGGTACACCGTACCCGACGTGCCCAGCACCAGGAAGCAGTCGCAGCGGTTGGTCTCGCGGGTGCAGGCGGCAAGAGAGTCGGGCGGGATCGGCTCGCCGAACATGACGCCGTCGCCTTTGATGACGCCGCCGCACTGGGGGCAACGGGGCGGCAGGTTCTTCGGGTCAATCTCAAACTCGTCCCGTGGGATGCGGAAGTGGCAGCGCATGCAGCGGAGCAGGGTGCGGTTGCCGTGAATCTCGGTGATCTTCGTCGTGCCAGCGGTGCGGTGCAGGTTGTCCACGTTCTGGGTGATGATCCACTTCAACTTGCCCATGCGCTCCAGGTCTACCAGGGCGTAGTGGCCGGGGTTGGGCGCCGCGGTCTGCATGGTGTTGCCAAAGCGGGAGCGGTCCGGCGATTCCGGGTTGCGGTCGCTGTCCAACCTGCGCTCCCACCAGCCCTTGGGGTCTTCTGCGAAGTACTGGAAGGCGCGCGGGTCCGGCTCGCCGATGCGCGTCCACAGTCCGCCCGGCCCGCGATAGGTGGAGATGCCGCTTTCTGCGCTCATGCCAGCGCCGCCCAGGGCCACCACGTAGCTGGACTCCGCCACGATGCGGCTGGCCTTTTCCAACGCCTCTTTTTGCTCCTGCTCTAGCTCCATAGCGCACCTCCCGCCGTAGTCGGAGGTATAATAGCACAAGCGAGACGCACGGGAGGTGGTGCTGTATGGCAAGGGAGTGGGACGTTACAATAGAGGAACGAGGCAATAAGCAGACGAGCGTGAAAGAGGGCGGGTGATGATTACTGAACTGAAACCCTATCTGTTTTCCGTCAAGGACTTTCACCGTATGGGCAAAGCGGGCATCCTGACTGAGGATGACCGCGTGGAGCTTTTGGATGGAGAGATCGTTGAAATGGCGCCCACAGGGATTAGGCATGTTGGTACGGTTGACCGGTTGACCACTCTCTTCTTTTCCCATCTAGGGAAACGTGTCATCGTGCGTGTCCAGAGTCCTGTTCAACTGGGACGGCGTTCAGAGCCTTTGCCCGACGTGACGATCCTAAAGGCCCGGCCGGATTTCTATACCACAGCACGGTCTCAAATAGCAGATGTCCTGCTGCTCATAGAAGTGGCTGATAGCACTGTGCGCACGGACCGCTCGGCCAAAATCCCGATGTACGCCCGCGCGGGCATAACTGAGGTGTGGCTGGTGGACCTGGAGACGAACGCAGTGGAAGTCTATCGCCAGCCTTCCGAGCGCGGCTACGGGGACGTGCAGCGCTTGACGCCCGGCGACCTCGTGTCGCCCACTGCCTTCCCGGAGGTCTCCCTGGCAATCACGGAAATTCTGGGCTAGCCGACCATGCCTATGACTTACGTCCTCCTCAAGAAGGAATTGCTGGAACACCTGAGGACCTACCGCCTGCTCATCGTAGCAGGCGTGTTGTTCATGTTCGGCCTCAGCTCGCCGCTGCTGCTCGCGTACCTGCCGGAGATCCTGCGCCTCAGCGGCGAGGCCACGGGCATTACCCTGCCCCAGTTCACCGCGGTGGACGCTCTGAAGAGCTACCTGGACTCGGTAGGGCAGGTGGGCTTGCTGACGGGCATCCTCGCCGGGATGGGAAGCATCGCCCAGGAGCGGGAGCGCGGGACGGCGGCGCTGGTGCTGTCCAAGCCGGTGGGCATCGGCCCCTTTGTGCTGGCAAAGTTCCTCGGATTGGGTGCAATCCTGACACTGGGCCTGGTCGCCGGGGCCATAGGCTGCTACGTCTACACGGTGGTGCTGTTCGGCCCAGCCGATGTAGCCGCGTTTGCCTTTGCCTGCGCGCTGGCGTGGGCGTACCTGATGATGGCGCTGGCGGTGACGGTCTGGCTGAGCGCCAGCTTCCGCAGCCAGCTTGCCGCAGGGGTGCTGGCCCTGGTCACGGTCATTGGGACCGCCAGCCTGGGGGCGTTTCCCTTCTTTGAGCCGTACCTGCCTTCATCCCTCATGCACTGGGGCATCGCCTTGCTTGCCGGGCAGGAGACGAGCAGGTGGTCTGCCCTTGCCGTCAGCCTGGCGACCATCGCCCTCTCCCTGCTGCTCGCCTGGCGGACGCTGCAACGGCAGGAGCTTTAGTCAGCCCGCCATTGACCTTCCGCTTGATGCGCTTATAATGGCCCCAGACTGACAAGGACATAGAGGAGGACACACATGGCCATCGTCGGTTCCGGCATGTTCAAGTACGAGGTGCAAGCGGACTGGGGCAAGCTGCCCGCAGGGTACGAGTGGGGACAAGTGGGCGGCGTCGCAGTGGATTCCAGGGATCGCGTGTATTCATTCAATCGCAGTGCGCACCCCATGATGATCTTTGACCGCGAGGGCAACCTGCTCTCTCACTGGGGCGAGGGGTTCATCAAGGACGCCCACGCCGTCTACATTGACAAGAACGACGAGATGTTCATTGTGGACCGTGAGCCGCAGGTCGCCATGAAGGTGACGCTGGACGGCAAGGTGCTCTTTGAGATGGGCACGCGGGGCAAGCATTCCGACACGGGCTACACCCAGGAAAGCCCAACGGTGAAGCGGGCCGCCGAACCCTTCCATCATCCCACGGACCTGGCCTACAACTCCCACGGCGAAATACTGATATCCGATGGCTACCGCAACGCCCGCGTCCACCACTTCACCCACGACGGCAAGCTGATTCGCTCCTGGGGCGAGCCGGGCAACGGCCCCGGCCAGTTCGTCCTCGTGCATAGCGTGTGGGAGGCCCGCAACGGGCGCATGTACGTGGCGGACCGCCAGAACAACCGCATCCAAGTGTTCACGCCGGACGGCAAGTACATTGAGGAGTGGGGCGGGTTCAAGCAGCCCTGCAAGATATTCGTGGACAGGAACGACATCATGTACGTCGCCGAGCTTCAGGCCCGCCTGACCATTTGCAATCTGGACGGTACGATTCTGGCCCGTATTGAAGGCAACGGCAAGCGCGAGCCAGGCGAGCTTATGGCCCCCCACGGCGTCTGGACCGATTCCCGCGGCGACATCTATGTAGCCGAGGTGTTGCAGAGCGCCCGCTTGCAGAAGTTCATCAAGGTGAAATAACCTAACCCCCTGAGTCCCCCTTCCCGCAGCGGGAAGAGGGAGATAGTGTTCCCTATTCAATCACGTCACCCCTACGGTGCGGAGGGCAACCCATGCAGATTGCGCCCCATGTGTACCGTCACCACATTGACGAAGATGTGGAGACCTTTGGCGCCATGCACCCCGGCGGCACCAACATCTACTTTGTTGGCGACCCCAGGGACCACATGGCAATTGTGGACACCGGCGAGCATTACCGTGACTGGACGCGCGGCATTCTGGACTACTACCAGAAGCTGGGCAAACCCCGGATCAGCGCCATCCTCATCACTCACAGTCACGGCGACCACATCGGCGGCGTGGACCGCATTCAGGAGGCCACGGGCGCGCCGGTGCGCTGTCATCCCAAGCTGGCCCCACGTTTGGAGCGCATGTTGGACCCGGGCATTGTTGTAAAGATTGAGGACAAGGAGAGCATCTCCGTGGGCGGCGGCACTTCACTGCTGGCGCTGTACACGCCGGGCCACGAGGACGACCACATCTGCTATTGGCTGGCCTCCGACGGCGTCATGTTCACCGGTGACCTGGTGCTTGGCAGCTCAACGGGGACGGTGCGCAACCTGGGGGAGTACATGCGCTCGCTGGAGCTGCTGGCTTCCTACAACCCACCGAAGGTGTATCCGGGCCACGGCGGACTGGTGGACAAAGGGGCGGAGCACATCCGCACGTACATCAGCCATCGCAACCAGCGGGAGCAGCAAATCCTGGGGGCGCTGGGCACAGGACTGGGAGATGTGTACGCCGTCGTAGACTTTGTTTATCCGCGCGACCTGCGCCGCAACCTGCGTGAAGCCGCAGCGCGCAATGTACGCACGCACCTGGACAAGCTGGTGCAAGAGGGTAGAGTAGTGGAAGAGGGTCCCACATACAGTCTGAAGAAGTGAGGAGCAAGTCAAAATGGCATTCACCCGCGTTCATCACGTCGGCATCATCACGCCTAGCCTGGAAGAGGCGCAGAAGGTCTATTGTCAGGGGTTTGGCCTGGAGGTTGACCGCAAGCGTAGCCCGCTGCCCCAGGGCCGTCCCGGTTCCTACGACGACGTCACGACCATTGAGGTCCCGGTAGCGGAACTGTACCTGGAGTTGAGCAAACCCAACAATCCCAACACCGAGGCCGGCAAGTTCCTGGCGGAACGCACCGGCGGCGGCATCCACCACCTGTGCCTGGCCTCGGACGACATCGTGAACGACGTGCGGAGGCTACAGCAGAAGGGCATCAAGCTGCGCGCCGACGTGGCGGGCAAGTGGGATGGGCGCAGCCCAGTCTTTCTTGACCCCGCAACGACCCTGGGCTTGCAGCTAGAGGTGGCGTCCAGCGAGCAGTACTTTCCGCATCCGGCGTACCGGGGGAAGGGCCTGATTGTGGGCATGGCGCACATAGGCATTGCCGCCCGCAGCTACGACGAGGTGTATAAGCTGTGGGCCGATGCCTTTGACCTGCCGCAAAACTACTCCCGTGACCGGGGCGGGCCCCGGCGGCAGGAGGCAGGACGCAGCATTGGCCCCGACGATCCGGTGTGGCTGAAGGAGTTCCCCATCGGCGGGTGCGTCCTGGAGATCAGCATCCCAGCGGACAGCGAGAGCGGCACGGCGCGGTTTGTGGCCCAGCGCGCGACTCAGGGTGCGGCCTTTCACCACATCGGCCCCTACGCCAACAACGTCCACGCGCTGGTGGCCCATGCCAAGGCCGGCGGCATCCAGCAGATCGGCGCTATTCCGGAGCCGGGCGCGGCCACCAACTTCGTCGCCTGGTTCCACCCGAGAAGCTGCATTGGCACGCTGGTGGAGGTATGGAACCGCCCGGAGCCGTAGGAGGGGCGCTGCTTCACCACGGGCTGGATTTCTTTTGCACTGTACCCATTACCTGCGTAGGGGCGACTCGGCGAGTCGCCCCTACGATTTTGGTACGCCTTGTAATGGGCCTCATTTGACGGCGCATTCGTAGCGATGCCTAATGCGTTGCCGGCTCCTGGAAGGCTTCAAGGATGCGCCGTGCGTAGGAGTCCTCGGTCTCAATGATGTGCTCCAGCACCTTGCGAAGGGGCCACTGGCCGTCGCCGGGGTCGCGGTCCAAGTCGGCGTCGGCCAAGCCGGCCAGCAGACCTTCCAGCTTGCCTCTGGCCTCTTGCAGGTCACGGAGGATGATCTGTGCTTCGGTCTGATGGACGCCCAGGGCCTGCAAGGTCTTCGTCAGGTGGACGGTGTGCTCTACCTCATGGGCCACGATGCGGTAGAACATGAAGCGCACGTCTGCCGGCGTCTGGCGGCGTGGGATGGCCGTCGTCATTTGTGCGTCGGCGATGCCCGCCAGGTGGTCCACAGTCTTGGCGCGAGACGCCCGCAGTTGCTCCAGCATAGCGTTGAGGGTTGGCAAGATGCCTCCTTGATTGTTGGGCTGCTGGTGTATTTTCACTAAGGTTGCAGTGTCAAGTATAATGGTTGGCGACGTTTCATTGATGCGAGGCAGTGGCGGTTCCTGTCATGCAGAGTCCCGCAGGCCGAAGCGTCTCTCCTGGCCTGTCCCGATGTCATCGGGACACCGTGGCCTTCTTGTCAGAGGCCCATCGCTCATGCCTGAGCCGCCGGGAGAGATGCTTCATCGCGATGCAATCGGGATCCCAATTACCATCGGGACTCGTTCAGAATGACAAGGGAAACCTCTTTGTTTGTGCCTCCAAATTGCGCTTTCGTAAGGTGAATTACGTATATTGCATCCAGAAGGCGCTGAGCGCAGTATACTATATACCAATGGGCATGGCGGATGGGAATCAGCACAGTCTGTCGGAGGGCGTTTCTGTGCAGGAAGCTATCTCTCCTCCAGGAAAGAAGATACTGGTGGTAGAGGACGACTTTGTCCTCTCCCGAATGTTGGAAGCTGTCTTAAGTTCCCAGGGCTACCAGGTTGTCTGCGCGGCAGATGGCGAGCTGGCGCTACAGGCTGCTGAAGACCCTTCTCTTTTTTCACTGATCTTGCTGGACATCAATCTTCCAAAGCGTAATGGCTTTGAAGTGTGTCTGGAAATTCGCAAGACATCGGCGGTGCCTATCGTCATTATCAGCGGGCGGACCAGCGTGACGGACAAGACGGTGGCGCTGGAGCTTGGTGCGGACGACTACATTACCAAGCCCTTCAGCCTGGACGAGCTGCTGTCTCGTATCAAAGCCGTTCTTCGCCGCTCCGAGGCGATGTCTCCTGGCCGGAACCACTGGCGTGTCCAGTCCGGCGACCTGGTTGTGGACATGATCACCAAAAGAGTAAGCCTTTCCGGCCGGTCGGTCATGATAACCCCCACTGAGTTTGACATCCTGCGCGCGCTTGTGTCCAATCCCGATGAGATCGTGAGCTACGATGACCTGCTGGACGAGGTTTGGGGGAACGACCCCTCTCACGAGCGGGGAGACTTGCGTGTCTATGTGAGCAATCTCCGGCGAAAGCTCTCAGCCCACCCGAATGAATTTCCGTACATCCAGACTGTCGCGCGGGTAGGCTATCGGTTCAATAAACTGCCGCCTACCGCGTCGCCGTTGCAAAACGCCTTGGACGCTGAAGACGGGGCGTAGCCGGTGCTTACGCTCCTGGCTTGCCCAGGAGTGGCTTTGCTCCCAAAGTCCTTTTGCCCTAACCCCCTGGCCTCCTTCCCTCAAGGGAAGAGGGGAAGATTGTATCTTCCCGATGCCATCGGGACAGACCCCCGTCAGGCAACTGCGTTTTCTGCGCCTTCCTTACTTGTGGAACAAGGCACCCACAAGGATGACATCGCCCTGCACCTGCACGTCGTACACGGCGATGGGACGCTGCGCCGGTCCATCCAGGACAGCCCCGGAGCGGACGTTGAATAGACTACCGTGGCATGGACACTCCACCGTCTCGCCGTCAAGCGTGCCCTCGGCCAGGGGGCATTCCAGATGGCTGCACGCATTGCTGAAGGCGTAGAAGCGCCCGCCGGCGTTGGCCAGGGCCACCTCCTTTCCATCCACCACTACCACCTTCATGTCTCCGGGTGACAGTTCTCCTACGGATGCTGCGCGTACAAATCGTTCCTGCATCTGCGTTTCCTTGTCCGTGTTCAGGTCGTTTTCAGGCGGTTGTGCTGATTGTATAGGTATTGTTCACTGGGTTGCCAGGATACTGGGAATGGGGTGTGAGTTATACTCAATCAGCATGAGGCCATGTCCTCACGGGCGGCGCACCGACCCAGCAGCGCAAGTTTTGGCGTAGAGGAGACACGAATGACGACTCAGCCGGCCTTTGTTCCCGTCAACAAACTGCTGGACCTGTCTGGCAAGGTTGCAATGGTCACCGGTGCGGCCATGGGCATCGGCTACGGCATTGCCCTGCGCCTCAGCGAGGCGGGCGCAGCCGTAGCGATCGCGGACGTGAACCAGGCCGCTGCGGAAGCGGCAGCCGCCAAGCTCAAGTCGCTGGGGCGCAAGGCAATCGCCCTGGGGTGCGACGTCTCTCAAGAGGCGGAGGTGGCGCGTGCGGTGCAGGCGACGGTTGCCGCCTTTGGCCGCCTGGATATTCTGGTTAATAACGCAGGCATCTTCCCCTTCAAGCCGGTGCTGGAGATGGAAGAGTCCCAGTGGCGCAGGGTGCACGACATCAACCTCAAAGGCCTGTTCCTGTGCTCCCGGGAAGGGGCAAAGCAGATGATTGCCCAGGGCGGCGGCGGGCGTATTATCAACATCGCCTCGGTGGATGCGTTCCACCCATCCGGAATTGGCCTGGCCCACTACGACGCCTCCAAGGGCGGTGTGGTCATGTTCACCAAGAGCCTGGCATTGGAGCTGGGCAAGCACGGCATTACAGTCAACGGTATCGCCCCAGGCAGCATTGCGACGGAGGGGGCAGCGGCGGCGACGGCGGGCATGGCCCCGGGCGCGTTGGAGGCTATGGCTGCGGCGTTTGCCCAGCGCATCCCCCTGGGGCGGACCGGCGTCCCCGACGACATCGCCACGGTGTCGCTGTTCCTGGCCTCGGACATGGCCCGCTACATGACGGGCGACACGGTGGTTGTGGACGGCGGGTATCTGGTCTCTTAGAGCTAGCCGCTGCCCCGCAGTGTTCGTTCCACCTCGCGCCGTCGTTCCGGTGGCAGGTGCTGGTCCAGGAACAGCGCCAGAGCAGACGTGCCCGGCGGCAGGATGCACACCGCTCCCAGGCGCTGCACCTCGTCATCGGTCAAGCCGCGCAGCAGCCTGGCGACCGTTTCCGGGACGACGCCGCGCTCCATGCGCGCTGCGATGATGCGCTCCCAGCGCTCGCGAGGGATGGCCCGCAGCGCGCCGGCAAGGGCCTGAGCCGAGAAGCTGGGACGGCTGACCGCCAGCTCCAGCGACTCCAGGGCTTTCTTGGGGTCGGAGAGCGCCGCCGCCGTCACAAAGGACAGGGCCAGCTCGCCCTCGGTCATGGCTGCAAGCCGCGCCGTCCGGCGTTCCGAGGCCTGCCGGCTGACCTCCAGCACGTTGCGGATCATCTGCTGCCACTGTGGTGACTCGAAGTCCTGGGTCATACACGCTCCAGCCTGTTGGCTATTCATCAGGCCGCTTACGGCCTCCGCTGCCCCTCCCCCTGCTGACGCCGTGTTCAGCAGGCAACGGCGAGAAAGGCAAGGTAAGGATAGCAGATGTGCTTCCCAAAGCGCAGCGCTACGACTGCATTGGCGGTGCTGGAGCGGTAGAGTCATTGCCAGCAATCCTTATTAAGCATCTTCTTGTTTGGCCCAATAACAGTGGGTATACTGTGTGTGCCAATAGGAAGCAAATGGAGCATCACCAATGAGAACTCATCTCGTTTTGCCAGAGGAAATGGTCAAACAGGTTGACACCCTGGTGGGCAAGCGTAAGCGCAGTCAGTTCGTAGAAAACGCTGTGCGCGAGAAGCTGATACGAGAAAATCAATCCGCTGCGCTGGCCGCGGCAGCGGGAGTTCTCTCTGCAGAAGACTATCCAGAATGGGAGACCTCTGAACAAGTTGCTGCTTGGGTGCATGACATGCGCCAGCGCGACGATGAGCACCTAAGCCCTAATGGCTAGGTATCTGTTGGATACCACTGCCGCGGTTGAATATCTGCGAGGGCGCGGAGATGTTACTGGCTTGCTCTCCTCACTGGATCGTGCCGGTCACCGGCTGTGCGTATGCTGCGTCACGTTAGCAGAGACCTATGCCGGACTGCGTCCCGAAGACAACGCCAAGGCTGAAGCCTTGTTTGGCGGCCTGCAATACTTCAATATAGGCAGCCAGGCTGCAAGAATGGCGGGTCAGTGGCGATACGATTTCGCCCGCCAGGGGATTACACTTCATTTGAGCGATGCTTTGATAGCAGCCGTCGCTATAGAAATGGAAGCCATCCTTATCACTGCCAACCTTAAGGATTTCCCAATGGCTGGGTTGCAAATCCTGCCACATACGTCGCGCTGAAATGAAAGAACAACCATGACCACCTACCGTGATGCGGGCGTTGACCTGGACGCTGCCGCCCAAGCCAAAGAGTTGTTCAAGCCCTTTGTGCGTTCCACCTTCGGCCCGCAGGTGCTGGGTGACATCGGCCTGTTCGGAGGCCTGTTCAAGCTGGAAGGCTACAAGGAGCCGGTGCTGGTCTCCAGCACCGACGGCGTGGGCACCAAGCTGAAGATCGCCTACTGGATGGGGCGCTATGACACCATCGGCCACGACGTGGTGAACCAGAGCCTCAACGACGTGCTCACCACCGGCGCAAAGCCCATCTTCTTCCTGGACTACATGGCGATGGAGGAGATGGACCCGCTGCGGGTGGCGACCATCGTCAAAGGCGTGGCCGAGGCGTGCCGCGCGTCGGGCTGCGCCCTCATCGGCGGCGAGACCTCCCAGCTTTCCGGCGTCTTCCAACCGGGGGCCTTTGAGCTGTGCGGCTTCCTCGTGGGCGCTGCGGAGCGCTCGCAGCTCCTTGACCCCTTCAAAGTGAAGGCGGGCGATGCGCTTATCGCCGTGCCATCCAGCGGACTGCACACCAACGGCTACTCCCTAGCGCGCCACGTATTTGGCCTGGACAAGGACCCGTCGCCACTGGGCGTCTTCTATCCGGAGTTGAGCCGCACCCTGGGCGAGGCCTTGCTGGAGGCGCACCGTCCCTACTACCCGCTGCTGGCTCCTGCGCTGCCTTTGGTCAAAAGCATGGGGCACATCACCGGCGACGGGTTGGAGGACAACGTGGCGCGGGCGTTGCCGCCGGGCCTGCGGGCGCGCATTGACTACGGTAGCTGGGAGACGCCGGCGCTGTTCCGCATCATCCAGGAGCGCGGCAGCGTGGCGCGGGAGGAGATGTTCCGCGTGTTCAACATGGGCGTTGGCATGGTGATGACCGTAGAAAAGGCAAATGTGGGCGCGCTGCTGCGGCTGCTGCCAGAGGCGTGGGTGGTGGGGGACGTGGGGATGGTGTAAATACAGCGGCTATGACTGTGCGACTACATCCTCATGCCGTAACACGTCTCATTGAACGTGGCGTTACCGAATCCGAGATAGTTGCAACTGTCTCTGCTGGTGAAGCTTTTCCTGCCAAATACGGGCGGCAAGGATTCAGGCGCAATTTCCCTTACAATAGCGTCTGGTACGGAAAGTGGTATGCTACGATGCAGGTGGAAGTGTACGCTGTCCGTGAAGATGACGACTGGCTAGTCATCAGCGTTCTGCCCAAGTTTTTCTAGGAGCGGGTTATGAAGCTCACCTATGATCCCCGCTACAACATTGCTTACCTACGCCTTGCACAGAAAGACGCGCTGGTGCAGACCATTCATCTTAGCGATGAACTCAACGTGGACTTGGGGCCAGACGGCAAAGTCTATGGGATTGAACTGCTCAACGCAAATCAACAGCTCGGAATGCTCCTTGACGGCAAGCTGATTGTGGAAAACGAGGCTACCGGCAAGGAGCAGGAGATTATGTTAGCCTAGGCAATTGCATGACCGCCTACGCACTCTACGTTGAGTCCGGCCCCAAGCGGCGCAAGACGCAGGTGCACGTGTTGGACCTGCTGGGCTGCACCGTCAACGGGCCCACCACCGACGCGGCGCTTGCCGCCACACCGGACGCCATCCACGCGTACCTTCGCTTCTTGCAACGGCACGGCGAGGCCGTTGACCCCCAAGCGCCGTTTACAACGCCGGTCGCCTTGCACGTCATGGAGGGCCAGTGGCTCGGAAACGGCGACCCGGACGGCGGCTTTCCACCCGATTTCCAGCCCCTCACCATTACCGAACAACACGCATACCTGCCCCGATTGGCATGGCTGGGGGCCGAACTCTTGGACACTGTCCACGGCCTCTCCCGTGACCAGATGCTGGCCAAACCTGTGGGCGGCGGTCGTCCCATCTATGACATCCTCGCCCACGTCGCTGACGCGGAATACTCCTACTTCCAATCGCCTGTGAGCAAGCCGGAGGGCCTTTCCGTGGCTCTGAAAGCGGTGCGGCAAGGGCCTGAGTCTATGCCTTCTGCGCTGCCCCTCTTCTGGCAGCTTGCCGGTTCCCGCCTGGAAGCCATGGGCGAGGCAGACCGCACGCAGTTCGTCCAGCACGGCGCACGGACGTGGACGGCGCGGCGAGCCATGCGCCGCATGTTGGAGCACGCCTGGGAGCACCTGCAGGAGATCCGGATTCGGCTGGAGAAGAGCGGGTAGACGGGTTCGTTTCCACCCATTTCATATTTCGCACATCTGGGTTACTATTGTATGGTTAGTTAAACAGCAATATAGGTACAAAAGGAGCTTTATGGCTATTTCTATGACGGGTGACATCCCCGGGATGACCCAGCAACAGTATGAAGGTGCTCTCAAGGACGTGATGCCAAAGATGAAGGCAGCGCGAGGCTTCATTGCTCACACGGGGGCTCCAATCCCAGGGGGATGGCAGGTGCATGAAATCTGGGAATCACAAGAGGCTTGGGAGAAGTTCTACCGTGAGGCGATTATGCCTCTGATGGTGGGCGTCCCGGTCGTTCAGCAACAGGTGAACACGATTCGGCCCTTGCATACGGTATTGACTCGCTGAAAGTTGGACGGGGAACCGAGTTAGCTTTCAATAACTGAGGCTCAGGAAACGAAGGGGCGTGGCAGTACTGCCACGCCCCTTCTCGTATCATGACCATAGAGTCTGAGACGGTGGTCTTGCCGGATGTGGGCCAATCTCTTCTTCTCTTGAAGGATAGAGATGCCTGTTTTGTCAGCGGACTGCTCCTAGTGCGGCTGGGAAAGAGCGGCTAGCCGGTTCACTTCCTCCTACCATTTCCCTTATCTCCGTGCTATGCTCTGGGCGCTGAGACCAGGCCAACATCATTGCAAGGAGGTCCGTTATGGCCCAACTGACCGGTGGCGAGGCAGTCATCCGACAGCTTCAGGCTGAGGGCGTGGAGGTGGTGTTCGCCCTGCCTGGAGTGCAGATCATGCACATCTTCAACGGCTTCTTCACCCAGCCAGGCATACGAGTCATCTCCACCCGCCACGAGCAGACCACCGCCTACATGGCCGACGGCTATGCCCGCACCACCGGCAAGATCGGCGTGTGTTTGGTCGTCCCGGGTCCGGGCGCGTACAATGCAGCCGCTGCAATGGGCACCGCCTACGCCGCGTCGTCGCCGGTGCTGATGCTCTCCGGCCAGATTGACAGCGACCTTATCGGCACCGGGCGGGGCGCGCTGCACGAGATCAGCGGCGACCAGTTGGAGTTCATGAAGCCTGTCACCAAGTGGCAGGACCGTGTCACCAAGGCCCAGGACATCCCCGAGGGTATTCATGAGGCCATCAAGCAGATCAAGACGGGCAGACCCCGTCCGGTGGAGTTTGAAATCCCACCGGATACGCTGGCAACGGTGGCCGACATCCAGACCGTAGAGGCGGAGGAGTACCCCCGTCCGTCCATCCCTGCCGGCACCTTGCGTACCCTTATCAACCACCTGGCGTCGGCCAAGCGGCCTCTCATCTGGGCCGGCGGCGGCGTCAACCTGGCCGGGGCCGACGCCGAGCTGCGCCGCATTGCCGATGCCCTGGGTGCGCCCGTGGTCCTGACCCGCGAAGGGAAAGGCGCGGTGCCGGACACCAACCCCATGCAGATCAACGCCGGCGGCGGCGCGAACCCGGGCGCGGCGGCGGACGTGATGCGCCAGGCCGACGTCATTTTCGTTGTCGGCTCGCGTTTCAACATCCCGCCGACTGCCGACTGGGCCCCGAAGCCCAACCAGGTGCTCATTCACCTGGACATTGACGACACCGAGTTTGGCAACAAGCTCATCAAGAAGCCCACCCTCGGCGTCGTTGCCGACGCCAAGCTGGGCCTGGGCCAGATCAGCGAGGCGCTGCGTGGCGCGCGGGTGCAGTCCGCTTGGGACAAGAACGCGGTCGCCGCGCTGAAGAAGCGGGACGACGACGCCATGCGCGCCCAGCGTCCCGCCCCCTACGGCATTTGGGAACAGGTGCGGAAACAGTTGCCCGAGGACACCATCGTTGTTGGCGGCATCACCGGCGCGGACCGCTGGCCCGGCACGGCCTTCAGCATCCTGAAGCCACGGACGCTGGTCACGTCGTCGTATATGGGCACACTGGGCTACGGCTTCCCGACAGCGCTGGGGGCGAAGGTGGGCAACCCGGACAAGCCTGTGCTATCCCTGACGGGCGACGGCGGCTTCAGCTATGCCGTCGGCGAGCTGGCGACGGCGGTGCAGTACAAGATCAACCTGGTCACGGTCATCTTTGACAACCACCGTTTCGGCGCGTCCAACGACGACCAGTTGACCCGCTTCAAGGGCAACGTCATCGGCACCGAGCTGTTCAACCCGGACTTTGTGGCGCTGGCGAAGGCGTATGGCGTGAAGGGCATCCACGTCACCGACCTGGATAAGTTCCCCGCTGCCATCCGGCGAGCGGTGGCGGCCAACGCCCCGGTGGTGGTGCATGTGGACGGCGACGCCGCGTACCAGATGGACCGCGTGCGGGCGAGCTAACCCCCCCTTCCCGCAGCAGAAAGGGGGAAGAGACAGGCGGTGCGCTAGGTAGAGTCCTGCCAAGGCTGATAGAATAGGGGGCGGGCCGGTTGACGGCCCGCCCCTGTGGTTGCTTGAGGACGCACCCTTTTGTACATCCTACCTCCTGAGGCAAGAGTGAGTAGAAAGAAACGGACATCAAAGAAAAAAGTACTCCTTTGAGCCTGTCCCATAGAGTTTGGAATCTCACGAATACCGCCGTACTTACAGACAGCAGCATTGCTACCCGTCGCGCGGTATCACATGCGCTACGATAATATGCTGATGCATTACGACTTCTGACTTTGTGGGACAGGCTCCTTTGCCGTGGTTTAAGGGCTTACTCTTTTAAATGTTGCAAAAGAGCAGTGATATACTGTCACTGATTTCCTATTTGCATTCAGTATCAGGCTGCTAATCGAAGGGAGCAACCGTGATGTCTACTTCAATCAATGAACATGCTGCATGGCAGTCACTGATCGAAGGTTTGGTCCGAGGGGAATATCATCTGTTGCTTGGTGCCGGTGCTAGCAGAGGCGCTTTGGGCGGTGACAATAAGCCGCTGCCCGGAGCATCGGAACTAGCGGAGGAATTGATGGCAGATTTTGGACTAGGGAGTGCAAGAGACAATGGATTCAATCTCTTGGATGCATATGAAGAAACAGCTACTAGAAACACTTCACTTGGAGAGACGAGATCTGCTTATTTCATAAGGCGATTCACGAAATGTAAACCATCTTGGCACAGTTCCATGCTGAGGATTCCTTGGAAAATGGTTTGGACACTTAATATTGACGACACATTGGAGACTGCAGCAGAACATTGGCAACGAGACGAGACCAGTAGAAAGCTAATCACTCGCTCGTGGAAGGATCCCTATCGGCTTCCAGAGACAAATGAATTACAGTGCATACATCTCCATGGCTTGGCATCAAACCTGCGCCAGAGGACAGACGAGTTGATTTTTTCTATAACTGAGTATATGGAAGCTGTAGCGGAACGCCATGCTTGGCACAGAGTGTTTGGTGATGCTTTCCTTCAATATCCTTTTATTATCGTGGGGGCGAGGCTAAATGACGAGTTCGACTTGGCAGACTGTATTCGAAGAGGGAATCAGTCAAAGCAGTTGACAGGTCGCCCCTCCTTTATTGTGCTCAAGGAAGCCAGCCCTCTTTTCCGGGAGCGCCTGAAGGGTTGGGGTCTAATTCCACTTATTTGCCCTGCAGAAGAGTTTTTCACTCACGTGGGTGCGGACTTGCCACGCGAAGAAGCTAAGGTGGCAGGCGCCATTCCTGGCGGGATCAGAAGTGTAGTGACTAAGAGGCTCGGACCTTCATGCAGCAATTCGAGTGGCTGCGTATCACTGATTCTCTCACGCACACCGAGGGTCAAGATTTCTATGCGGGTAACGAGGCAGAATGGTCAGATATTGTGCATGGATTACCTGCAAGATTTGAGATTGTGGACAGAGTTACCAATATCATAACTGATGCTGAGAGCGATGTAGATGCAGCGAACCGTCAGCGCGTTGTCTGCATTTGGGGCGAGCCAGGCGCTGGGAAATCTACCGCAATGCTGCAGGTTTGCCTTGAATTGGTAAGGAAGGGCTTCGATGTTTATAAGTACAGGGCCGAAGAGCGATTGAATAGGGAAGCAGTACTATCTTGGTTGATGCGTTCCGGCAGAACTATCCTTGTGTTTGATGGATTGGCAGATCATGTCGAAGCTGTTGAAGAACTGGCACAAGTAGCAGTGGAAAACAAAGTCCCTTTGTTAATCCTCGGCTCTGAAAGAGAACGAAGAAAGCCGCTAATGGAAGCGTCCATTGCGCCGGAACATTTAGTGGCCAATGACAGTACTCGGATGGGTAGGTTGTCGGATCAAGATATCAAGCGGTTAATTACTCGACTAGCTTCGGCCACGAGGTTGGGCAAAATAACGCGCTTGTCAAATGCAGCGAAGGAAAGTCATTTCTCTGTGGAGTCAAGCAGACGTCTTTTCGTCGGCATGGCGACTTTGGAAGGAGGAACTGGCTTCATTTCGAGGGTCAGGAGGGAGTATTCCCAGGATATTTCCTCCTCGGAAATGCGGAAGGTGTATGGTTTGGTATGCCTTGCGCATTCCCTTGGTTATCATGTTTCGCTGGGAGTTACTTCAACTGCATCTGGTGTTGCACCTTCGGAAATTGTGAGATCAATCGCAGAAGGCCAACTGTTCAGGACAGTGCTAATTGACGAACAAGGCTTGAAATCTAGGCATCGGGTTCTTGCTTCCATGGTCGTTGAACAAGTTATGACTCATGTTGATAAATTTAACTTGTCTTTGGCTTTGGTTAAGGCGTTGGCTCCGCACATGAACCCTGAAACTATACGACAACAGACGTCAGCGTATCTGGTAGTCAGGCGGTTGATGGATCAAGAGGTAGTCCGTCAGTATGTTGGCAATGATCTCACCAAGAGATGGTACGAAGAATTAGAGCCCGCCTACAAATGGAATGCCCGCTTTTGGGAACAACGGGCACTGGCGGAAATCGAATTGGGCGCGTATGGCAAGGCTCGTTCCTTCGCAGAGTATGCGTTGAAGCAGCAGCGACATCCTTTTACTCTCAACACACTTGGGACTATTTTGTTGAGGACGGCCGTTGAAAATCAATTGGCGGGTTCCCCAGAGGCAGAGAACATGTTCTGGGAAGGAGTTCAGTATCTGAAAGAATCAAGGGATTCCAGGGAATGGCAACGCTTGTATCCTCATGTAACCTTCTTTACTTATGCGCTTAAGTTTGCGGAGCGACATTACCACGGTCGTCATGTGGCGGTTAGATTGGTCACCGAATGGAATGAATGGATGAATACTCAGAGATGGCATGGGTCGGGACTAAGCAGCGCCGACCTAGATAGCATGAACATGTTTCAGGGCAGTTGGGCAAAGTTACTAGTTGCTGCTAATGAAAAAGGCGCGAAATGAGTAACGGCCCCAACTATTGAGAAAGCCAATGAAGGAGCACCCTTTTGAAAGCCATCCTATCTGTCTATGACAAGTCCGGCCTGGTTGAGTTTGCCAGGCCGCTGGCGGAGCTGGGCTACGAGCTGCTGAGCACCGGCGGCACGCACCGGGAGCTGGCGTCGGCGGGCGTGCTCGTTCGCCAGATATCGGACTACACCGGGTCGCCGGAGATACTGGACGGGCGCGTCAAGACGCTGCACCCCAAGGTGCATGGCGGCATCCTGGCGCGGCGCAACCTGCCCGGGGACATGGCCCAGCTTGCCCAGCAGGGCATCGGGACGATAGACGTGGTCGCCGTGAACCTGTACCCCTTCCGCCAGACGGTGGCAAAGCCCGGCGTCACGCTGGACGAGGCGCTGGAGAACATAGACATCGGCGGGCCGTCCATGGTGCGCGCCGCTGCCAAGAACTACCCCAGCGTCGTCGTGGTCGTTGACCCCTCGGACTACGGCTGGGTGGCCCAACGCCTGCGCGAGGGCGGCGTCTCCCAGGAGGAACGGCGAAAGCTGGCGGCCAAAGCCTTCCAGCACGTCGCGCACTACGACACTCTGGTAGCCGAGTACCTGCGCGCCGATGAGCTGTTCCCATCGCAGCTCAGCGTCGCTATGACGCGCCTGCAAGAGCTGCGCTACGGCGAGAACCCGCACCAGAAGGGGGCGTTCTACGCCTACGATTCTGTGCGCACTCCCCGCGAGGGCCTGGGCGCAGCGACACAGCACCACGGGCGCGCCATGTCCTACACCAACTTCCTGGACGCCGACGCCGCTTTCAACCTGGCCTGCGACTTCACGGAGCCGGCCGTCGCCATCATCAAGCACACCAACCCCTGCTGCCTGGCCGTGGGTGACAGAGACCTGACCGCTCTGTACAAGGAAGCGCTGGCCCAGGGCGACCCAGTGTCGGCCTACGGCGGCATCGTCTCCACCAACCGCACGCTGGACTACGCCCTGGCCGACGCCCTGCGGCAGGTGCTCAGCCCCGTCACCGGCGAGCGTATGTTTTACGAGATCGTCATCGTGCCCGATGCCACGCCCGACGGCCTTGCCCACCTGAAGCGCAAGTCCCAGGACCTGCGCATCCTGACCGCCCCTATGGGCGACCCGCACCGAGGGCGGCTGGACGTGCGCTTTGTACGCGGCGGCGCGCTGGTGCAGGAAGCCGATACATCGGCTGAGACGGAGTTCAAGGTGGTCAGCCAGCGCCAGCCGGCGGCCAAAGAGATGGCGGACTTGCGGGTGGCGTGGGCCGTGTGCAAGCACGTGAAGTCCAACGCCATTACCATCGTGAAAGACGGCGTGCTTATCGGCATGGGGCCGGGGCAGCCCAACCGGGTGCGCAGCGCCGAGATCGCGTGCCGCGCCGCCGGCGAGCGGGCCAAGGGCGCGGTGGCTGCGTCGGACGCCTTCCTGCCCTTCCCGGATACGCTGGAGGTGTGCGCTAGCGTTGGCGTAACGTGCCTGGTCCACACTGGCGGCTCCATCCGCGACGAGGACTCGGTGAAGGCGGCGGACAGCCTGGGCATGACGCTGCTGACCAGCGGTGTGCGGCACTTCAGGCACTAGGGAGGACTGCCGTATTCATCTCTGCGCTGCTTGCTTGCCGCGTGATCCGCCAGCGTCAGCAAGAATCCCCCGCACGGCTCGTGCATCTAAGTCATTGAAGCCTTCGGAAAAACAGCAGAACCAGGCGTGGCGTGCGTTGCCATGCGGCCTGCTGCATCCGTACAATAGCTAGAGACGCTTATGAATGCTGGCGCCCGCGATACCACAAGCCCCAGCGCTCGCTCCGCTGCTTGCCAGGAGCTGTTGGAGCACGCCTCCGAATACCTGGACGCAGACCTCGGCGAAGACTTGAAGGAGCACATCCGGAGGCATCTGGAGCGGTGCGGCACCTGTAGGGGCTTCGTCTCCACACTGGAAGACACCATTGCTATGCTCCATACTCTCCCCAACAGGACGCTTCCTGAAGATCTCAAACAACGACTCCTCAAGGCATGCAGAGAGCAGCCAGCTTCTTCCTAGTCAATTCCTTCGCCTACTCTCACGGTCTCTTGTCGTCCTTTGACGGAATCGGTATGCTTATCCCAGACGCCGTGAAACAGAAAAGCGGTACCGATGAATCGGTGCCGCTTTTCTGTTGCTTCGGAATGTGGACTATGCTGAGGAGCCCTGGGATGCCCCCGATGACTCGTACTTGGAGGGGCACTTGACGACGACGCTGGCGGTGTGGAAGGTTCCGCTGCTGTCGTACCTGCCTTCCAGGACAATCTGAGACTGCTCGTTGAAGAATAGCTCCGGCAGGATGCCGTCGTAGGTCGCGGGCAGCGTGTCTATGCCGTCGGTGAGGTTGAATCGGGCCAGGGTGCCCTGGTCCTCGCGCTTGAAGGACTCGGGCACCAGTTTTCCTGCTACGCGCACGGTCTCGGTGGGCCTGACCGTACCCGAAACAAGCTCGTTTACCGACATGTAATACACCGTGGCGTTCTTGAACGCGGTGAAGCCGAAATAGCCGATGGCCAGGACCAGAAGGCCGAGGGCAATGAACACCTTACGGTTTCCGCTGAAGAAACCCTTAGCCCGGGGCATTGGGGTAGGGGAGGGGGAGGCGCTGGTGGAAGACTGCTGTTCCATATCGCAACTCCTGAGGCGCTTTGGTAACTCCTTGTTTCATGCTATGCCTTTGTGAAAAGAATTGCAACCGAAGGTCGTTTGCGTTTGACACTCTTTGGGCAGGCAAGTACCATGCCTCTGCACCCTTTTCGGAGTACCTATGACGCAATCGCTCCAACGCACCCCGTTGTACGAATCCCACCTCGCTCTGGGCGGACGCATGGTTCCCTTTGCCGGATGGGAGATGCCCATCCAGTACAAGGAGGGCATCCTTGCGGAAGCCCGCGCCGTCCGCGCCTCCGCCGGTCTCTTTGACGTGCCCCACATGGGCCGCATCTTCCTGCGCGGCGCGGACTCCGGCCCCCTGCTGGACTGGGTGACCACCGCCGAAGTCCCCAAGCTGGCCCTGGGCCAGGGGCGCTACACCTTCATCTGCGCCGAGTCTGGCGGCATTCTGGATGACGCCATCGTGTACCACCTGGGACAGGACGACTATCTGCTGGTGTGCAACGCCTCCAATCGTCCGGCGGTATGGGACTGGCTCTCCCGCTGGAGGGAAGCTCGCTTCCCCAAGGTTGTCATGGAGGACCGCACCACCGAGGTCGGCATGATCGCCTGGCAGGGGCCGGCGAGCATCAATGCCATGGAACGCCTGTCGCCGGGGTTGCCCGGTGCGCTGCGGCCCTTCCGTATCGCTCAGGCCACGGTCGGCGGCGTCCCGGCGCTGGTTGCCCGCACCGGCTACACCGGCGAGGATGGCTTTGAGATCATGCCGTCGTCCATAGACACCGTCGCCCTGTGGCAACGCCTGCAAGAGACGGGAGCTGTGCCCTGCGGTCTGGGCGCTCGCGACATCCTGCGCCTGGAGGCGGCGCTGCCCTTGCACGGCAACGACATTACGCTGGAGACGAATCCTTTGGAGGCTGGCCTGGAACGCTTTGTGGCCCTGGACAAAGAAGGGGCCGCCATGCCCGCGCTGAAGGCCATCGCGCAAAAGGGCATCAGCCGCAGGCTCACCGGCTTCAAGATGGTGGAACGCGGCGTGCCTCGCCATGGCTACCCCATCCTGCATCAAGGCAAAAGAGTGGGCGAAGTCACCAGCGGGGGCTATTCGCCGACGCTTGACGCCTATATTGGGATGGGCTATGTTTCAGTGGAGCTATCTGCCCCTGGCTCCCGGTTTGCCGTTGATATTCGCGGCAAACCTACCGAAGCCGAGGCTGTGCCCCTCCCGTTCTATTCCCGCAGGAGAGCGTGATGTACCCCAACGACCGCCGCTATTCTAAGGAGCACGAGTGGGTGCTGATTGAACCCGATGGCCGTGCCCTGGTCGGCATTACCCAGTACGCCCAGGACCATTTGGGCGATGTGGTCTACCTGGACCTGCCCAAGCCCGGCGCAAAGTTAACCCAGTTCCAGAAGCTGGGCGAGATTGAGTCCGTCAAGGCCGTGTCCGACGTGTTCAGCCCCATCACCGGCGTTGTAGCCGAGGCAAACCAGGGCCTGGTGAGCAAGCCGGAGTTGGTGAACCAGGACCCCTACGGCCAGGGCTGGATCGTCCGAGTGGCCTCTGTCAACCGGGGAGAGCTTGCCAACCTCATGACCGCCCAGCAGTACGAGGAGTTCCTGGGCAAGCTGGACTAATCTCCCTTTGCGCCACGCGAGACCCAACAGCCACAACTACCTTCTCGCCCCTTCCCCAAAGGGAAGGGGACGGGGGTTAGGTTACATGCTACTATGACCACACCCTACACACCCTACACCCCAAACACCGATGCCGACCGGAAGGCCATGCTCAAGGCCATCGGCGTGTCCTCGGTGGCGGATCTGTTTCAGGACATCCCTGCCGCCTATCGCAATCCGCCGCTTGACATCCCTGGCCCGCTGTCGGAGCTGGAGCTACGCCGAGAGTTGGAGTCGCTGGCGTCGGAGAACCTTCACGCCGGCGCCGCACCCTGCTTTGTTGGCGCTGGCGCGTACAATCACTTCGTTCCCGCCGTATCCTTGGCCCTGGTCAACCGGGGCGAGTTCCTCACCGCCTACACGCCCTACCAGCCGGAGGTGAGCCAGGGCACGCTTCAGGTCACTTACGAACTGCAAAGCCTGGCCTGCCAACTCCTGGACATGGAGGTCGCCAACGCCGGCATGTACGAGGGCGCTTCCGCCCTCGCCGAGGCCGCCCTCATGGCCTGCCGCGTCACCCAGCGTTACAGAGTGGCCTACAGGGATACCCTTTCTCCCAGATACCTCAGTGTCGTGCAGACCTACACTGCGCCCCACGGCATAGAGCTGTACCCCGTCGCGCCCGGCGCAGCCCTCAAGCCGGAAACGGCCTGCGTCCTGGTGCAGCACCCCAACTTCTACGGCTACCTGGAAGACTTGGCTGTGTTGGGCACGGCTGCCCACGATGCGGGCGCGCTGCTGGTGGTCTCCGCCGACCCCACGGCTGCGGCCCTGTTCAAGGCACCCGGCAGCTTTGGCGCGGACATCGTCACCGCCGAGGGCCAGCCCCTGGGCATCCCTCTCAGCTTCGGCGGCCCCTACATCGGCCTCTTCACCTGCAAAAGCCAGTACCTGCGCCAGATGCCCGGGCGCATCGTGGGCCGCAGTGTGGATGCCCAGGGCCGCACCGCCTACGTCCTGACCTTGCAGACCCGCGAGCAGCACATCCGCCGCGAGCGCGCCACCTCCAACATCTGCACCAGCGAGGCCCTTCTTGGCCTGATGGCCGTGGTGTACGGCGCGACGCTGGGCAAGCAGGGCCTCCGCCAGGTGGCCGAGCTTTGCTACCACAAGGCGCACTACGCGGCTGGCCTCATCGCCAAGCTGCAAAGCTATCGCCTGCCCATGAGCGGCGTGTTTTTCCAGGAGTTCGTCGTCCAGTGCCCGAAGCCGCCCAGCGAGATCAACGCCGCTCTGTTGAAGCGCGGCATCATCGGCGGCCTGGACATCAGCGATGCCATCCCCAACGGCATGTTGCTGTGCGTCACCGAGATGAACACTAGGGAGGAGATAGACCGATTGGTGAAGGCGCTGGGGACGAACGGATAGCCGATGAACCAGAAGCCGTGGTCGAACCAGGACATCGTGCTGTACCACGGCACTACCCGCAGCTCTGCTGCCGCTATCTTGGGACGGATTGACCTGACACATTCTCGGCCAGCGAGTGATTTTGGCCCGGGCTTCTACACCACTACCAACCTGATACAGGCACGGGAATGGGCAGCGCAAACAACAAGGCGGCAACACAGCGGTTCCAGTGCGATTGTAAGATTCACCATCCCAAGGGACGGGCTTGCAACGCTTGACACGCTTTGGTTTGTCCTTGGATCAAAGGATGCTGATGACTACTGGAGCTTTGTGAGCCACTGTCGTCGGAATCTCGGATGGAGCGGTAGTTTTGGCCATGGTCGCACCATGAATGCTGGGTGGTATGATGTAGTTGTTGGGCCGGTGGCACGGGCCTGGCGTCAACGAGTAAGCTACTCCAGATATGATCAGGTAAGCTTTCATACTCCGAAAAGCCTGGCGGTACTAGGCCGGGCAAGAAAAGCAATCCTATGACTACGACAACAAAACGCGTCAAAACAAAACTGTCTAAAGCGTACTGGGATAGTGTGTCGGAATGCCTTGTTGCATTCCATGGGCACGATCACGCGACGGCTTTGGAAGTCATCGCAGTCTTCCAGAAGGGTCTCAGCAAAAGGGCGCTTCTATTTGCAGAGCATGAAGAGCCGTTTAACATGGCTTGTGGCCTTGCCGGCAAGGAGCTTGACATTCGCAAGTTTGCCGACAAATACGAAGCTATCCTTCAGAAGATAGGCTGGTAGATGACCACTACCCCATCCACTACCCACTCTCCCGCCACTCCCGACCGCCAGCTTCTGATGGATCGCAGCGTCCCGGGCAGGCGCGGCGTCCGCGTGCCGGACCTGGACGTGCCCGCCCAGCCGCTGCCCGACACATCCCTCCTGCGCGACGACTTGCCGCTGCCGGAGCTGTCCCAGCCGGAGGTGGTGCGCTACTTCACTCGCCTAAGCCAGCTCAACTACTCCATAGACACGCAGTTTTACCCGTTGGGTAGCTGCACCATGAAGTACAATCCCAAGATCAACGACCAGGCCGCCGCGCTCCCCGGCATGGCGAACCTCCACCCCCTGGCCCCAGCCGAGGCCGCCCAGGGTGCGCTGAAGCTGATGCATCGCCTTCAGGCCTACCTGTGCGAGGCCTCCGGCATGGCCGCCGCCAGCCTGGCCACCATGGCCGGCGCCCAGGGCGAGCTTGCCGGCGTGCTCGTGATCCGCGCCTACCACCACAGCCGTGGCGACGCCCACCGCAAGGTCATGCTTATCCCTGACAGCGCCCACGGCACCAACCCGGCCTCTGCGGCAATGGCCGGCTTTGTGGTCGTCAGCATCCCATCGGACAGCCGGGGCAACATGGACCTGGCCGCACTGCGCAAAGCTGCAGGCCCCAATTTGGCCGGTCTCATGATCACCTTGCCCAGCACCCTCGGCCTTTTTGACAACGGCGTCCTGGACATCTGCAAGATCGTCCACGAAGCGGGCGGCCTCGTCTACGGCGATGGCGCGAATATGAACGCGCTGCTGGGCCAGGCAAAGTTCGGCACGCTGGGCTTTGACGTCATCCACATTAACCTGCACAAGACATTCAGCACGCCCCACGGCGGCGGCGGCCCCGGCGCCGGCCCCGTCTGCGTCGGCGACAAGCTCCTGCCCTTCCTTCCCGCGCCCGTCGTGGAGCGCAAGGTCGTCCGCCGCAAGGAGACCTTCCGCTTCGTGACGCCCCTGCAGAGCATCGGCAAGGTCGGCGCCTTCCACGGCAACTTCGGCGTGCTGGTGCGCGCGTACGCCTACATCCGCGCCCTGGGCGGCGAGGGCCTGCGCCTGAACAGCGAAGATGCCGTTCTCAATGCCAACTATCTCCAGGCCCGCCTGCGCGACGCCTACGACCTGGCCTATGACCGCCTGTGTATGCACGAGGTGGTGCTTTCGGCGGGCCGACAGAAGAAGCAGGGCGTCAAGGGGTTGGACATCGCCAAGCGCCTGCTGGACTACGGCTATCACGCGCCCACCATGTACTTCCCCCTCATCGTGGACGAGGCGCTGATGATTGAGCCGACGGAGTCCGAAAGCAAGGAGACCCTGGATGCCTTCGCCGACGCCATGCTTGCCATCGCCCGTGAGGCCAAGGAGACGCCGGAACTGGTGCGCGGCGCTCCGCACACTACGCCCATCTCCCGCGTGGACGAGGCCCGCGCTGCCCGCCAGCCGGACCTGCGGTGGAAGGCAAAAAAATAGAGAATCTACCCAAGAGAGATTCACACAGTCTATTTGTTTCATTGACAACGTACATTTGTTCTTTTATCATAGTGGCAGCGTATTCCCAGCAATCACTCACATACCGTGACCAGCGTAGAGAACAGTGATGACCAGTGAGACTGCACTCTCCACGAAGATACCGTTGCTTAATGGCAGACTGTGGGACAAACAGTTAGTGTCGGATAACGATTACCTTCCACCTAATGACGTCTACCTGGGGGACGCAAGAGCGCTCCTCAAAAGGGTTCGTCCCGGCTCCGTTGCCCTGAGTTTTTGGTCTCCTCCTTATTTTGTGGGGAAGTCCTATGAACGGGACCTCTCTTTCACTGATTGGCAACAGCTTTTGAAGGAAGTAGTTGCTGCACATTACATTGTCATTCAACCTGGGGGGTTTCTAGTTATAAACATTGCGGACATCCTTGCTTTTCCAGACCCAATGATGCCTCGTATCCAGGCAGATAATGTTGCCAGTAAGAAAAGCCCAGTCACGCGTGAGCAAGTGCTGGCCGCCAAGCAAGTAAACCCTCATTTCAACCGCTACCAACTAGCCGGACTCCTTGGGTGCAGCGAACAGACTATTCAACGCCGCCTGGAAGACAATAACGTCCGTGGCGGGAAGTACGATCCTCAGACGCGGGTGCAGCTTGTCGGCGGGCTTATCGACAAGTGGGCAACGGATGCTGGCTTCTTCTTGTACGACCGCAGGGCTTGGGTAAAAGACCCGTGCTGGGCAAACAGCCGATGGCATAGTCTTTCCTATCGTTCCGTGGACGAATTCGAGTATCTCTATGTGTTCTGGAAACCCGGCATCACGGTTGTTGACAGGAAGAGACTAACAAGGAAGGAATGGAGCGAATGGGGTTCCCGGGGAGTCTGGCATTTCCCCTCCGTACGGTCCCATGCCACTCATGAGGCTGAGTTTCCCATAGAGTTGCCACGGCGGGTGATTAAGCTACTCTCATCCCCCAGCGACCTCGTACTTGATTGCTTTATTGGCAGCGGAACCACTGCCGAGGCTGCTATCCAGGAAAAGCGTAGCTACTTAGGCTTCGAGCTTATGCCTGAGTACGTAGAGCAGGCACGGCGGAGGTGCTCGCAGGCTCAGCTAAGGGTTCTTCAATGACGCTCGATCCAGAGTCGCTCAGAACGAATCCTGACCTGCTCGAAGATATAGAGAAGGCCACGCTGCGTTTTGTCACACAAGCTATATACAACTTTCGGGAAGACATCATTGATATCTTCACGAAGGAGTCAGATTTAGTGCAGGACATCGGGGAGGACTTAACACGGGAAGCCCTTGACCGTACTGGCACCTCACTCATTCCCCAGCGCTTGTTCGGCAAGATGGACTTCAAGCGGGCGAGGTATCTGTTCCTGCCAGAACATGCGGTGCGGCAGGCGCTGTTCGTGGACTCAAAGGCCGAGAAGGGTTCCGTGGTGGCGAGAATACAGAAGGGCCAGACATCAATGAACATTAGACAAATCAGGGCCGGACAGAATGTAAACGAACCTGGTGGCCTGCCCTTGACAATCCCGCACGCCAGTGGCGATCTGCTGACCACGACTATCTTCGTCAAGTACGCCTACAAAGAAATACTCCCAGGGCATGAGAAAACATTGCAACGTATTGACGTTATTGCCCTGCCTAGTGGCTATTTGCAGAACAAGTACAACCCTAGTTTTACTGACACGATTTGGAATGCCGGACCGAATGCACCCACTCTTGGCGAGCCGTTCCGTGCTCGCATAGCTCTTACAAAGTTACGACAAAAGGCGAATTGGCGAGTCCAGACCATTCCGCCCGACCTGTTACACCCTTACGTGTGGGCGGAATGACCTGGTGATCATCACCCCATGAACCCGTGCTTTATCTAGCCTCTCCCTGCTTCATACCTGCCGCCGTTTGACTTCCCCATCCTCCCTCCGTACACTGCGTATGCCCCCAAAACCATCCCATGTCGGCCATCGTGACCACCCAGGGGAGAGCTTCGCGCTCTCCCCAACGCTTCCAAGGAGGTAGCCCGTGTCCAACTTGCAGACCTTTGACCCGGAGCTGGCGCACGCCATCGCCCAGGAGGAGATGCGCCAACGCCGCAACATCGTCCTCATTGCGTCGGAGAACTACGTCAGCCACGCGGTGCGCGAGGCTCAAGGCTCTGTCATGACCAACAAGTACGCCGAGGGCTACCCCGGCAAACGCTACTACGGCGGCTGCGAGTACGTGGACGTTGCCGAGGAGCTGGCCATCGCCCGCGCCAAGCAGATCTACCACGCCGAGCACGTCAACGTGCAGCCCCACAGCGGCTCTCAGGCCAACATGGCCGCCTACTTTGCGCTGCTCCAGCCCGGCGACATCGTCCTGGGCATGAGGTTGGACCAGGGCGGACACCTGACCCACGGCAGCGATGTCAACTTCTCCGGCAATCTGTACAAGTTCGTCTCCTACGGCGTGGACCGGGAGACGGAGTACATCAACTACGACGAGGTGGAACGCCTTGCCAAGGAGCACCGGCCCAAGCTCATCGTGGCAGGGGCGACGGCCTACCCGCGCATCATTGACTTCCCACGCTTCCGCCGCATCGCCGACGAGGTGGGTGCAACGCTCATGGTGGACATGGCCCACATCGCCGGCCTCATCGCCGCCGGTGCGCACCCAACGTGCGTTGGCTACGCCCAGATCACGACGACCACCACGCACAAGACGCTGCGCGGCCCGCGCGGCGCCATGATCCTGTGCGACGAGGCGCTGGCCCGCAAAGTGGACCGCGCCGTCTTCCCCTTCTCCCAGGGCGGGCCCCTCATGCACACCATCGCCGCCAAAGCCGTGTGTTTCAAAGAGGCCCTCTCGCCCGCGTTCACTCAGTACGGCAAGAAGATTGTGGAGAATGCCAAGACACTGGCGAAGACGCTGGAGGAGGGCGGCCTGCGCATCGTGTCCGGCGGCACGGACAACCACCTGATGCTGGTGGACGTAACGCCCATCGGCCTCTCCGGGCAGCAGGCCGAGGACGCCCTGAGCCGGGTGTACATTACTGCGAACAAGAACGCTATTCCCTTTGACGCCCGGCCTGCCCGCATCACCAGCGGCCTGCGCCTGGGGACGCCAGCGCTGACCAGCCGTGGCATGGGGACTCAGGAGATGGTGGAGGTGGGCAACCTCATTGTGGAGACGCTTACCCACCCTGGCGACGCGGCGGTGGAGGAGAAGGTCCGCCGCAAGGTTGTGGACCTGACCTCCGGCTTCCCTGTGCCCGGATTGGAATAGGCCCTGGTTAAACAAACAAGGGGCTGCTAAAAACAGCCCCTTGTTTGTTTAACCAGGGTTTCCTGCTATCTTTGCTTTACGTCTATCGGTGTATGGCCCAGGCGTCTCTTTCCAGGGGGTACTGATAGCGGTTCGGAGGTAGGCTTCATCAATCTGGATGCGCGCGCCATCGCCTGAAGGGTGTACCCTTTCTCATAAACAAAACCTGAATGCCTCACAAGTGCGCGATAACCCTGTTTCGCTCTCCATTCTGTTGCCCTGCTCCGTGGAAGGCCATATCATGAGGGGTACGTAGAAGGACGCAGGCCATGCCGGAAATCCGCATCCTTGTCAAAGACGAGCAGACCCGTTCCCTAACCAGCACAATCATGGCGCTTGCTCGGGACGGTTTTGAGGTCACGGGAACCGCCTCCGAGGCGGAGGCGTTGACGCGGCTGCGACAGGGCGGCTGCGACCTGCTGGTCTACACTATCCGGCCGCCTGGCGCAACACCTGATGTCTCCGCAGCAAGTGAGCCGCCCCTGTCCTTGCTCATGGTGCGCTACGCTCAGGACAAGTACATCGGCATCCTCGGTGGCGGCGGCTGGCGGCTCCTGCCCCTGGATGACCGCTCTGAAACGGTGCGGAACGCCCTTCGTTCTGTTGCGGTTTCCCAAGGGCCCGAGCAAAAGGGAGCTACCGAGGCCCTGGCAGAAGCTGCTCTGTCCGCTTTGCGTTCGGAACCTGCGCTGCTTGCGGCGAAACTCCTGGAAACCTTGCAGGGGCTGTGCAATGCGGACCAAGCCGCTTTGCTCGTGTGGGACGAAGCAGCAGGCGCGTTTGCCAGAGAACGTCAGCCGGCGACGGGGACAAGCCTGGCAAGGAATGGGGTTGAGCCATTGGCGGCCTGGGCGCTGGAGGAAGGCAAGCTGGTGCTTGCGCCCGCCAAGGAAACGCCGCCCGAAACCCAAGCATCCCTGCTGGCTGTGGGTATCGCTGCTGCGCTGGCAGCGCCGCTCATTCTGGGCAACAAGCGGCTTGGAGCGCTTGTGCTCTCCCGCAAGACCGGCGGCAGGCCCTTCGCCCCTGCCCAGCGGGATGCGGCGGCGGCTCTTGCGCCTTCCTTTGCTATGGCGCTGCATGCCCAGCAGCTACGTAGAGAGATGGAAGACCTGCTGGCGAACGGCGTTCAATTGCAGGCGAAACTCAAGGAGAAAGAGACAGAGACCGCCGAATTGGGGGGGCAAATAGAGCGGCGCCATCAGGAGCTGCGAGCGCTCAACGGGCTGATGCAGGGCCAGGGCAAAAAGGTCATGGAGCTGGGCGAACAGTATGGTTCCCTGGCCTCCCGCTACATCTCCGCGCTGGGCGCAATCGTAGCAGTGGTTGAGAGCGCAGCGCCGGGATACGAAGGGTTCTCCGAACTGGCAGCGAAGCAAATGAAGACGCTGGCCGAAGCCCTTGATCTCCCCACCGAAGGACTGGCCGAGATCGCCTATTTGCACGACGTGGGAATGTTCCTGCCCCGGCCTGTCCTGCACCGGGGCGCTACGGCCAGCCCAGAGGAGCAGAAGCAGATGCGCGACCACCCGGGGGTGGGACGCAAACTGGCGGAGCGGGCCGGCCTTGCCCTTGAGGCTGTTCTGGCCGTCTCCCACCATCACGAGAACTGGGATGGCACGGGTTTCCCCAGCGGACTCAAAGGCAAGGCCATTCCAGCAGGCGCACGCCTGCTGCGGGTAGTGGACGCCTACGTAGGCATGGTCTTTGGCCCGGAGAGGCTGCCGTCATCGGCGGCCCTTGCCCGCATGAAGGAAGGCGAAGGCAAGGAGTATGATCCGGAGGTCCTCCAGGCCCTGGCCCGGCTGGCCGGCGCCGCCAAGACGGAGCGGCCTGCCTCTGAACGGCCGGATGTGGAGCTGGTGTCTACCGTGTCCCACGAGTTGCGCTCGCCCTTGACCTTCTTGGAGGGCTATAGCGAGCTGCTGGCAAGTCAGGAAGACTTGCCGGAAGCGGCAAGGGCCCAGGCAACGGAAATCCACAGGGAAGTCATGCACATGTCGGAGCTTGTGGAAGACCTGCTTGATGCGTCGCGGTATGAATCGGGCCGTTTCCAACTCCGGCTGCAAGAGGCCGATCTGGGCGAGTTGATACGGCACGCCGTCGCCAAAGCCACCGCTGCCACAACCCGTCACCGGCTAGGCGTTATGCTCCCCGCAGACCCGGTGATTGCCCAGGTTGATTCCAGCAAGATTGCCCAGGTGTTAGACAACCTGCTCACCAATGCCATAAAGTATTCACCAGAAGGGGGCGTTGTGCGTGTGTCCCTGCGCCGCCAGGGAGACGATGGCACCGCAGAGGTAAGCATTGCCGACCAGGGCATCGGCATCCCAGCGGACAAACAGGAGATGGTGTTCCAGAAGTTCTACCGGGTGGACTCTCCTCTCAAACACGTGGTGCCGGGCACCGGCCTGGGACTGAGCCTGTGCAAACACATTGTAGAAGCTCACGGCGGCAAGATCTGGGTGGACAGTAAGGAAGGCAAAGGCTCCACCTTCTTTTTTGTCGTGCCGCTGAAGCAACGGACGCCGCAGGAGAGCGGCGTTCCATGAAACGCGCCGGCAGTCTACCCCCTGAAACCAAACTGCATGGTCCAAACCCTTCTGTTAAGGGAGCAATGAGCGCATGAACAGAAAGATACTGCTGGTTGACGATGACCCACGGATACGGGCCTTGCTGTCCACCACGCTCAACAAGGCGTATACCATCATTCAGGCGGAAAACGGCCCGCAGGGATTGAGCCTGGCCGCCAAAGAATTGCCCGACATGATATTCTTGGACGTGGAAATGCCCGGTCTGAACGGCTACGAGGTGTGCAGCCGGCTCAAGGGCGACCAGGCGACGGCGGGCATCAAGGTTGTTATGCTCACCGGACGTGCTTCGGATGAAGACAAGGACCGGGGCCGCGCCGCCGGAGCGGACGACTACATCACCAAACCCTTTAGCCCGCGCGCCCTGTTGCAGAAGGTCAGCCAGGTGCTGGGGCCGCAATAGGCTTGCACTCAGAGCATGTTTCCTACGCAACGAACGCGCGTAAGCAAGTACGTTTGAAGAGGACGATCTTGGAACAGATGCAAGAGCAGAACCAGCCCGGCCCGTCGCTGGAAGACCAGTTCCAGATTTACGCCAAAGAGCTGGGCGAGATGTACCTGGCTGAACAGAAACGCCGCGCGGAGCTGGCCGAGGAAAAACTGGTGCTGGAGCAACGGGTGAAGGAGTTGGAAGCGCTCAACCGCATGTTCCAAGGCCACGTGGCTCGGACCGTTGATCTCCAGGATGCCCTGCAAAAACTGGCGGGCAGCCTCCATCAGGCCGTCAAGGAAACGACGGTGGAGCGGATGCGAGAGAAGGTGCTGCGCGTTGCTGAAGAGGCGAACGTGCGGGCGTTGGAGGAGCGTTTGAGTGGGGCCGAAGCGCCTGTCCCTGCACGAAAGGCTACCCGAGGGGCCAAGCCGTCCTAGTAACTATCTCAAAGCCTTTGCCGTACCGCCCCTGATGGTTCTTACCAAGGTGCGTTTGCACTCTTGTCATTCTAAACGAGTCCCGATAGCATCGGGATCCCGATCAGAATCTCTCCTGGCCTCTAGTGGGTGGACTTGGCCCTTCGCTGACAGGTCAGTCCCGACGGCGTCGGGATTCGCCGACGCCCCGATAGAATCGGGGCTGCCCAGAATGACAACAGCCACGTCGGTCTCAGCCTTTTTCATCCCCTTTTCACCCGCTCGGATGACTCCTTGCCAGGCTTGCTCCGGCATACTGTGACTATCTTGGGCAATTGTGTGTTCCAAGCGGATGCTTTTATCTCTCCCTCTCTCCTTTGCGGGGTCTTGCTGAAGAAGTCAGGAAGGTGCAGGAAACCGTGGGTTTCCTGCCGGGGTCTGGGGTGTCCCCAGATACAATCTTTTCCCCCCGCCGAAGGCGAAGGGGCCAGGGGGCAAAGCAGAAGAGGATGTTTGAGTACTTCCATGCAAAGCTGGGCTTAGGGCAGTTCTTTGAGGGGAAAAAACACGGCACATCTGCCTCCTGGGAGGCCTTTTCACTCATGGCGAACATGAAGCGCAGTGTCCGGCAAAGCGGCATGAGCCTGCTGGAAGTGGTTATTGCCCTGGCCTTGCTTGGGCTGCTGGGTGCTGCCATTGTCGGCGGCCTCGGCGGGGGCATTCTGGGCACAAGCCGGATAAGCTCTAAGACGCAGGCTGTTGGCCTGGCCCAGCGGCAGATGGAGTTCATCAAGGAGTCTCCCTACTCCTCTGCCGGCAGCTATGCTACGGTCACCCCGCCCGATACCTTCAACGTCCAGGTGACGGCCCAAGAGGTAGCGCCCGTCTACTTGCAGAAAGTAACGGTCCTAGTGACCTACCCGGACTCCTCCTTTACCCTGGAAGGGTATAAGGCCAACCGTGTGCCTGGGGTGCCTCCAATTGCCGGCCCCACGCCCACGTCCACCCCTGTGCCTACGCCAACACCAACGCCTACCCCTCTTCCTGGGCCGCAGTGGTACACGCTGGCTGACGCTTTGAACAACGTGGGGGCAGGGGGTGCTCTGGCCAACGATGGGACTCTCCTCTACGCCCTGCGCGGCGACGTCAGGGACTCCTTCTGGAGATACAACCTGGGAACGGATGTGTGGACAGCCAGGGCCAACACCCCCAGCAACGTCAGCTCAGGGGGTGCCCTGGTGTATGCCGGTGCCGACTTCTACGCGTTCAGAGGCAGCGGGAACTCAACTTTCTGGCGGTACAGCGTTTCTGGGAACTCCTGGACGGCGCGTGCCAGCTTCCCGGCATCGGTAGGATGGGGCGGTGCGCTGGCGTGGGACGGTGGCGACACCATCTACGGCCTGCGTGGCAACATCAGCAAGACCTTCGCTTCATACTCTATCTCTGGCAATAGTTGGACCAGTCTCCCCAATACGCCTAGCAACGTGGGCGCAGGCGGCGCGTTGTCCTTTGCTGGTGGGTTCGTCTATGCTTTCCAGGGCGCTGGCGCCACGGCCTTCTGGCGGTACGACACCAGCAGCGGGATTTGGGCAACCATGGCCAATGCTCCGAGCAGCGTGAGTTCGGGCGGAGCGCTGGCCTATGACGGAGGCAACTACATCTATGCCGTGCGGGGAAACGGTACCACCACTTTCTGGCGGTACAGCATCAGCGGCAATAGCTGGACGACACTGGATAACACACCCTTCAGCGTCGGCAGCGGGGGCAGTCTCACCTACATCAGCCCAGCTGTGTATGCGCTGCGGGGGAACGTCAAGAGCGACTTCTGGAAATACCAATGAAGCACGCACCGTTTTGCGGCCACGAGAAAAAGGGAGCGCAAGCCTGCTCACAGGGCGGCCTTTCGCTCATAGAGGTGGTTGTATCCCTGGCTATCATGGCAGTAGTGGTCCCCGCCCTGGGAGCACTGCTCTTGCAAATGGTGCGTATCCCTCCTCGCGCTCAGGACACGATCAAGCTGGTCAACGAGGTGCGGGAGGCCCAGCGTCGGCTGCAGGAGGATGGCGACCAGGCGCAGCACTTCGTCCTGGGGCAGCAGCCGGACTATGGCAGCTTCTTCTGGTACGACTACACGGTAAGCCCCATCAAGACCTATCAGGTGCGCTACTACAATGAAGACGCCCGCCTACGCAGGGAGGAGAAGATTGATGGAGCCGTTGTCAATGACGACACCATAGCCCGTGGGCTAGTGCAGTACCAGGACTTGAGTATCACCGCGTGCCCCACCTTTGTAAAAGGGGGCATTATCCTGACCTCCACTGATGGCTCCCAGGCCACCCGTAGCGGGGACTTCTATCTGCGCTTGAGGCCCGAACCCTGGGGCGAGCCGGCCTCGGCCCCCTTCGGGTACGCCTTTTTCGCCGCGGCAGGGCTGGGGGACCCTGTCAGAGGCATCGTATACAACGGTGATGACAGCTTGATCATAGGCAATGTCCACACTAACGCCGACTTCACTATGGAAGGCAAGCACGACATTGTGACCGACGACCTGACGGCTTCGGGCACCATCAGCATCACGGGCATAGACAACACCTTTGGGTCTTCTCAGGAAGGGGCAGCGGCCCGCCCTATCCCTTACAACTGCACGATGGCTGACTTCCCCGCTGCCACGTTCTCCTGGACAGGCGATGTGGACCTCTCCACCCAGTCGCAGGTATGGGAGACGTGGCCTAAGCTGGAAAGGCTGAAGCCCGGCATCTACTACGCCACAGGCAAGTTGCTCCTGGACGAACACGACGTAGAAGGGAGCGTCACCTTCATTGGGTCTCAGGTAGAGGTTGAAGGCAACAAACTGCTCCTGTGGCCATACTATGGAGGGATCACGGTGTTCGCCACAGGCTCAGGCGTTGACCAGGCCATCCTAAACCTTAATGGAGGCGTGTGGCGAGGAATAGCCTATGCCCCCAACGGGCAAATCACCATGCTGCCGCGAGGCAACGTCACCATCAACGGCGGCATTATCGCTCAGGCCATCACCATTTCAGCAGACAAGATGCGGGTGGTGCACAATGCCTACTAGCATACCGGCCCAGGAAAACACTGGACCGTTGACGCGCCATCGCCAGGACCATGATCAGGGTGAGGGAGCGTCTTGGGCGCACCGTGGCCAAGCTGGGCAGCTATTGATAGCTGTGCTGCTCATCTCCCTCTTCGGTACCCTGGTTGTTACTGGGCTGCTCTTGTACCTTTCTACCTCCGTGAAGATTCGCGGCAACGATGCCGCAAAGGTGCTGGCGCGCTATGCTGCTGACGCTGGTGTAGAAGCCGTACTTGCCGACCTCCAACAAGGCATCAACCCCTTGGCGCCCGGCTATCTTGTGCCGACGCCCTTCATCAATGACCTGAATGCTGCGGTGACGGTGGCCGCGGCCACCGGAGCGCCTCTGCCTACCAATGAGGGGTTCAATGACAGAAAAGGCTGCACCTCCAAAGGCAGCGGTACACAACCCTACGCAGACTATCTCGTCGTCTCCACCGCCGCCAACGTGTCCTTGCGCGTTTATGCACGGCAATGCCCCGGCCCTGCAGAGCCCAGCGCCGAACAGATCGTGGTTATCTTCTCCTGGAAGGAGAATTGACCACCCCCTCCTCTTGTGATATCTGATATTAGCGCCAGTGCCCGGGCCCGCTCTTTGCCGGCCTCCAGCAGTACGTGACGGTGCAGTCCCTGAGCGAGGGGTAGTCCATGAGCCATGCGCTTGTTACGCGGCTAACCTCTTTCTCATGGTATCCTGGGACTCAACGTAGTGAATTACTTGCCTGCAGGCTCGTGTAGCCAACTGGATGCGTTCATGCCCTATCAGGCCGCACTGGTCTATGAAGACCAACTCACCCGCCACGTGTTGCGGGCGGACCACCCCATGAGGCCGGTCCGCCTGCGCTACACCTACGACCTGCTCGCCGCCCTCCATGCCTTTGAAGGCGATTCCGCTCTGGTGACGCCTCGCCTTGCTCAAGAGAAGGAAGTCCTGGCCTTTCATACCGCCGACTATGTTTCCGGGGTACGGAGCCTCAGCCAGGGCATCACGGTGCCCAATCCACGGCGCTACGGTTTTGGCACGTTGGGAGACAACCCGATTTACCCCGGCATGTACGAGGCTGCCTTGCTCTCTACCGGGGCATCACTGGCCGCAGTGGAGCTTCTTCTGGATGGCAAGACGCCCGTGGCCTTCAGCCCGGCTGGGGGGCTGCACCACGCCATGCCGTCCTCGGCGTCTGGCTTCTGCATCTTCAACGACCCTGTCATCGCCATCAAAGCCTTGCTTGCCAAGGGCTTGAAGGTGGCCTACGTGGACATAGACGCTCACCACGGCGATGGCGTGCAGGCCGCCTTCTACGATACCGACGCCCTGCTCACCATCTCGCTCCACGAGTCCGGGCGCTTCCTGTTCCCGGGCACGGGCTTTGTGGAGGAGGTGGGGACCGGCAAGGGCGTAGGCTATTCGGTGAACGTCCCGCTCGCCCCCTATACCGACGATGCGGTCTACAATTGGGCTTTTGGGGAGGTTGTGCCGCCGCTGCTGGATGCCTACCGGCCCGACGTTCTCGTGACTCAGCTTGGGATAGATACCTATTATCGGGACCCCATCACCCACCTTGCCCTCACGTCCCGTGGCTATCTCCAAGCCGTGGAATCCCTGGCCCAAGCGGCTCGCAGCCGGCGCATCCCCTGGCTTGCCCTGGGCGGCGGCGGCTACGACCTCTCCGCAGTGGCGCGGTGCTGGGCGCTGGCCTACGGGGTCATGGCGCAGCAGCAGTGGCCCGACTCCCTATCCGGCGATCAAAAGAAGCTGTTTGGCTGCGCTGCCTTGCGCGACACCCAGGACGCGGGCATCCCAGCGGGGATGCAGGCGGAGACTCGCCGGTTTGCAGAAGAGACGGTGGGCCAGGTCAAAGCGCGCATCTTCCCCCTCCACGGGCTGCGCGGGTAAGAAGGCAAGAAGTGGGGCGATGCCTGTGCTGACAGCGCCGATTCGTTCGCGTCAATTGACATCCCTCCTCTGGCCCAACTAGAATGCCATCACGTTATCCCCAGTCCGTTCTTAGACGGTTCTCGCTAGCATTGAAGGGGGAGGAGTTGCGTCGTGGCAAGCAAAGCTTTCATTCTGATTGAAACCGCGGTTGGCAAGACACGGGACGTGGTGGAAGCCCTGCACAAGTTGGAAGGCGCCAAGACCGTAGACGTGGTCACCGGCCCCTACGACATCATCGCTGTCGTTGAAGCTGCCGACCTTGGCTCCATCGGCGACTTGGTGACTGGCAAGGTGCATACCATCTCCGGCATCCAGCGAACGGTTACGTGCCTGGCCTTCGGCAAATAATTTGCTCCGCGCGGGGGAAGGTCCCGTCCCATCGGGATCACCGGCCCGGCCCCAGTGCCAATGGATGAGGAGAGGACATGGACTTTGCATTTCCAGCAGAGCTAGAGACCTTTCGGACTGATGTCAGGGACTGGATTCGCAAGGAAGTGCCTGCGGACTGGGAAGGCGGTGGCTTTGAGGAGGAGGACCCCGGCGAGGCCCAGAGCATTCGTCGCAAGCTAGCCCGGAAAGGCTGGCTTACCATGGCGTGGCCCAAGCAGTATGGCGGCATGGAAGCGCCGCACTACCAGCAGATGGTATTCAACGAGGAGATGGCCTATCACCGTGTCCCCGCACAGGACAACTCCGTCACCATGCTGGGGCCAATCCTCATGCTGGAAGGCACCGAAGAGCAGAAGCAGGAGTTCTTGCCGCGCATCGCCCGTGCGGAGTTGCGCTGGGGCCAGGGTTACAGCGAGCCTGGCGCCGGTTCTGACCTGGCCTCCCTGCAAACCACGGCCGTTGCCGACGGCGACGACTTCATTATCAACGGCACCAAGATTTGGACCTCCGGCGCGCACAACGCGCAGTGGCTGTTCATGCTGGCCCGCACCAACCAGGACGCCGAAAAACACCGTGGCATCAGCTTTCTGCTGGTGGACATGAAGTCCCCTGGCCTTTCGGTCCGGCCAATCATCAACATGGCGGGCATCCACGGCTTCAACCAGATCTTCTTTGACAACGTGCGCACCCCCAAGAAGTACCTGGTCGGCGAGCTGAATCGGGGCTGGTACGTAGGCGCGCGCCTGTTGGACTTTGAGCGCTCCGGCGTAGGGCGTTCCGCCAGCGGCAAGCGCACGTTGGACGAAATGGTGCAATTCGCCAAGGAGACTAACTGGGACGGCAAGCCTTTAGGTAAAAAACCAGAGGTGCGCAACCGTCTCTCCGACATGGCTGTAGAAGTGGAGGTCAGCCGTATGATCTCCTACCGCATAGGCTATCTCCAGAGCAAGGGTGAGGTGTTCAACAAAGAGGCTTCCGTGGGCAAGGTGTTCGGCTCGGAGATGCAGCAGCGGCTGTACCGCACCGGCATGTCCATGATGGGGCTGTACGGGACGCTGTCCAAGGGCAGCAAGTGGGCGCCGTTGCGCGGGCGCATCCAGCGAGGGTTCCTCACCTCCTTCAGCTCCACTATTGCGGCGGGCACGTCGGAGATCCAGCGCAACGTCATCGCCAATCGCGGCCTGGGGCTGCCGAGAGGGTAGACCTAACCCCCTTATCCCCTTCCCTCAAGGGAAGGGAGAGTACGCAGGCGGAGGCACATCATGGACTTCAAGTTCACGCCCGAGGAAGAAGGCTTTCGCAAGGAGGTCACCGGGTTCCTGAAGCAGGAGCTACCTGCCGACTGGGACGGTGAAGGCGAAGGCGGCAGCGACGAGGACTGGGCCTTCAACCTGCAAATGCGCAAGAAGCTGTCCCAGAAGGGCTGGCTCACCCTGGCCTGGCCCAAGGAGCACGGCGGCGGCGGCGCGTCCATCATGACTCAGACCATTTTCCGCGAGGAGATGGCCTACCACCGCGCGCCGGGGATAGACTTCTGGGGCATCACCATGCTGGCCCCCACACTCATGATCCACGGCACCGAGGAGCAGAAGCGGCGCTTCCTGCCGGCGGTGGCTCACGGCGAAATCCAGTGGTGCCAGGGGTACAGCGAGCCCGGCTCCGGCTCGGACCTCGCCTCGCTACAGACCCGCGCCGACGTAGACGGCGACGAGTACGTGGTCAACGGCACCAAGATATGGACCTCCAACGCCCATCGCGCCGACTGGATCATGCTGCTGGCCCGCACCAACCAGGATGCGGAGAAGCATCGCGGCATCACCTTCCTGCTGGTGGACATGAAGTCGCCGGGCGTTTCCATCCGGCCTATCATCAACATGGCAGGCTCCCACGGCTTCAACCAGATTTTCTTTGACAACGTGCGCGTGCCCAAGGAGAACAAGGTGGGCGAGGAGAACCGTGGCTGGTACGTCGGCGCGACACTCCTGGACTTTGAGCGTTCCGGCGTGCAGTACTCCGCCGGCGGGCGCAGGTTCTTGGGGGAACTGGTGCGCTTCGCCAAAGAGACGGCATGGGATGGTACCCTGCTAGCCAAGCGTCCCGAAGTGCGCAACCGCCTGGCGGACGCTGCCATTGAGGTGGAGGTTAGCCGCATGAACTCCTACTACATCGCCTACATGCAGAACAAGGGCAGCGTACCCAACAAAGAGGCATCGGTGTCCAAGCTGTTCAGCACGGAGATGCAGCAGCGGCTGGCTGCCACGGGCATGAAGCTCCTGGGCATGTACGGGACGCTGGCCCCCGGCTCCAAGTGGGCCCCGCTGAAGGGCCGCATTGAGCGCAACTTCCTGCTTAGCCATTCCAGTACCATCGCCGGCGGCACGTCGGAGATCCAGCGCAACGTGATTGCAAACCGTGGGCTAGGGCTGCCACGGGGGTAGAAAGGTTGTGCTTCAATTGAGCCTTCCTAAGCTGGACGAGCCTTCAGTATATGTCTAAACTATGGAACAGCCAGTTAGCTCAACGATACTACTGATGCAGTATGAAAAAACGGAGCAACTGTGAGCCCACCACCTGCTCAACCCAAAATCTATCACATCACTCACGTTAATAACCTGCCCTCAATTGTATCTGATGGAAGTCTCTGGTCAGAACGGGTGATGGCGAATCGTGGTGGCCCCACAGAGACAATTGGTATGTCAGAGATCAAAAAGCGTAGGCTTACACTCCCGGTTCGGTGTAATGGGGGAACGAGTGTAGGGGATTACGTGCCTTTCTATTTTTGTCCTCGCTCTGTAATGCTGTACTTGATCTACAGAGGCAACCATCCAGACCTCGCCTTCAGAGATGGTCAGAGTGAGATCGTTCATCTTGAAGCTGACCTTGATTCCGTGGTTAGCTGGGCCACGAGTGCCAACCGCCCTTGGGCTTTCAGCCGCTCTAACGCTGGTACACGTTACACCCTTTTTGAGAACAGTTTGGCACGTCTTGACCAACTGGATTGGGCAGCCATAGCCAATACCGATTTTCGGGATTCTGATGTCAAGGAAGCCAAACTAGCCGAGTTCCTTGTCCACAAGTCCTTCCCTTGGCCTCTTGTTACACGCATCGGGGTTATTTCAACGAGTGTCCAAAGTGCCGTAGCCAGAGCCATTCAAGCTGCTTCTTACAAACCTCCAGTTGTGGTCATGGCTAATTGGTATTACTAGAAAGCGGTGCGCCATGATTGAATTCAGGCAAGGCGACATTCTTACCGCTGATGTGGAGGCATTGGTTAACACAGTAAACTGTGTTGGAATAATGGGACGGGGTATTGCCCTGCAATTTAGGAACGTTTTTCCAGACAACTTCAAAACGTATTCGACTGCCTGCAGGCGCGGTGAAGTTCAGCCAGGACGCATGTTGGTATTCGCTACCAACCGCCTTGGGAATCCTAGATACATTATCAATTTCCCGACGAAACGACATTGGCGGGGTAAGAGTCGGCTCTCTGACATCAAGGCTGGACTGCCTGCATTGGTTGTAGAGATAAAACGATTGGGAATCCACTCAGTTGCGATTCCCCCATTGGGAAGTGGGCTTGGTGGGCTGGACTGGAACGAGGTCAGACCTTTGATAGTTCGGTCTTTGGCCGAGGTGCCTGAAGTGACAGCCATTGTCTTCGAACCTCTGGAACCGTCGGACACCAAGGTATTAGTTAAGTCCACTGATGTGCCACGAATGACTCCTGGGCGAGCAGCCTTGGTTGGTCTTCTTTATCGCTACCTCACTGGATTGATGGAACCATACGCTTCCCTGCTAGAGCTCCACAAACTCATGTACTTCATGCAGGAGGCGGGAGAACCGCTAAAACTTGCTTATGTAAAAGCTATGTATGGTCCCTATGCGGAAAACCTCAGACAAGTCCTTACTCGTATAGAAGGCCATTTGATTGCTGGGTATGGAACGGGCGGTGATTCACCCGACAAGCGCATTGAATTGGTTCCAGAGGCTATGGAAGAAGCAACGCAGCTTTTGGCAAACCATCGCCCAACGCGTGAACGCTTTGATCGTGTGGTGAACCTGGTGCAAGGTTTTGAGACACCTTTCGGTCTTGAGCTACTGTCAACTGTACATTGGGTGGCAGTAAAGGAAGGCGCCCAAACCCTTGATGAAGTTATCACTAAAACGTACGCATGGAATGAACGCAAGCGACGATTTTCTAGAGAACAAATTGAGCTTGCTTGGAAGGTTCTTCATGAACAAGGCTGGCTCAAGGAATAACTCCCCACCGCATGTTCACGGAGGAAACATCATACGATCTCATAAGGAGACACAGCATGGACCTTGGCTTTGATGAATCGCAAATGATGCTCAAAAACTCCGCCAGGGAGTTCTTGCAGCAGGAGTGTCCCACCACCTACGTGCGCGCCATGGAGACGGACCCGCGCGGCTATTCGCCGGAGCAGTGGCGCAAGGTGGCGGACCTGGGCTGGCTGGGCATCGCCGTGCCGGAGCAGTACGGCGGCATGGGACTCTCCTTCTTTGATCTTGCCTTGCTGCTGGAGGAGCAGGGCCGCGCCCTCATGCCCGGCCCCTTCTTCTCCACTACGGTCCTGGGAGCCATGAGCATCCTGGAAGCAGGTAGCGACGCGCAAAAGGCCCAGTATCTGCCGCGCATCGCCAAAGGCGACCTCATCGCTACCCTGGCGCTGACGGAACCAACCGCGACCTACGAGCCTTCGGGTATCCAGGCGACGGCGATGGCCCAGGGCAACGGGTACGTCCTGAATGGGACGAAACTGTTCGTGCCTGATGCCCAGGTCGCCGACCTGCTGGTGGTCGCGGCGCGGACCGGGAAGACGGCCAACCCCGCCGAAGGGGTGACACTGTTCCTGGTGGATGCCAAAGCCCCCGGCGTGACCATTACACCGCTCATTACCATCGCCTCGGACAAGCAGGCAGAGGTGGCGCTGATGGACGTGCGCGTCCCGGCCGGCGCCGTGCTGGGCATGGCGAACCAGGGCTGGCCCGCGGTCGCCCGCATCATTGAGCTGGCCGCCGTGGGCAAGTGCGCCGAGATGCTGGGCGGCGCCGACCGCGTGCTGGACATGACGGTGAACTACGCCAAGGACCGTGTGCAGTTCGGGCGGCCAATCGGCAGCTTCCAGGCCATCCAGCACCACTGCGCCAACATGGCGACGGATGTGGAGGGCTGTCGCTACGTCACCTACGAGGCTGCGTGGCGCGTCTCCGAGCGCCTGCCCGCGACGCAAGAGGTGGCCATTGCCAAGGCGTGGGTGAGCGACGCCTACCGCCGGGTGTGCGCCCTGGGGCATCAGAGCCACGGGGCTGTTGGCTTCACCAAGGAGTACGACTTGCAGCTCTTCACTCGCCGCGCCAAGTCCGCCGAGGTAGCCTACGGCGACGCCGACTACCACCGGGAGCTAGTGGCGCAGGGTCTGGGGCTGTAACAAGAGGAGTGATGCAGACGTAGGGGCGAGGCATGCCTCGCCCCTACGTCTGCATCACCACGAGGACATTAGGCCATGCAAGATTGCATCTTCTGCAAGATAGGCCGTGGCGAACTCCCCAGCGCCATGCTGTTCAGGGACAACCTGTGCTTTGTGATCCGGGACATTCACCCGCTTGCTCCTGCGCACCTATTGGTCATTCCTTTCCAGCACGTTACGTCCCTGGTTTCATCCGCCCTGTTGGGAGAGCTGCTGCTGGGCCACCTGACTGCGGTGGCCGCCCAGAGCGCGCTGCGAGAAGGACTTGCAGACACCGGCTACCGGTTGGTCGTGAACCAGGGGCCGGATTCGGGATCGGCCGTCGCCCATTTGCATATCCACGTGCTGGGCGGCAAGCGATTGTCTGATCACCTTGGATAGCACGCCGTTGCGCCCCAACCCCTCCATTCCTCCGTCGTTGCTTGCCATCATTGCCGACCTCCCTGCGGGCCTGCGGGACCACCTGTACCGCGTGCGAGACGTGGCGTTGGAGCTGGCGGAGCGCTTCCACGTGGACGCCGGCAAAGTGGAGCTTGCCGCCCTGGGCCACGACCTGTACCGCGCATGGCCGTTGGAGGATATGCCGGCCCTGGCTCGCCGGTGGGGGCTGAAGGTGCATCCCGTGGAGGAGCGCGTACCGGTGCTGCTACATGGCCCGCTTGCGTCGGAACGGCTGCGGCGTGACTGCGGCGTCACTGACCCGGAGGTGCTGGAAGCGGTGTGGTGGCACTCCACGGGCTGTGCGGGCATGGGGCCGGTGGCCCTGGTGGTGCTGCTTGCGGACAAGCTGGACCCCCACAAAGTGGAGAGCCGCGATTTCTTGAAGCCCATCGCCGAGGCTGCGCGGGGAAGCCTGGAACGCGCTGTCATTGACTATCTGACCGCAGACATTGCTGCGCTCGTAAACAGGGGAGAGCTTATCCACCCCGCTTCCGTAGAGGCGCGGAACGATCTGCTAATGCGAGTGCGCTAGCCGTGCAGCGCCTTGCGCGCCGCTTCCAGCATGACCTGCACCGGGGCTTCCAGACCTGTCCACAAGCGGAAAGCCTCGGCGCCCTGGTAGATGAGCATGGGCAGTCCACCCAGGGTCCGCGCGCCTGCCTGTTGCGCCGCATGCAAGAGCGGCGTGACCGCCGGATTGTAGACGATGTCGTACACCAAGGCGTCGCGCGGGATCAGGGCGGCGGGCAAAGGGGAGTCGTGTTCGCCTGCCGAGTGCGCCATGCCCAGCGTCGTGGTGTTGACGACGATATCCCATGGGCCGTCGTGCCGTAGGGCATCCGCGGCCAGGGGCAGCGCCTTGACGACTGCGCCGTCGCCGGCGGATTTTGCCAGCTCCTCGGCCCGGTCAACGGTGCGGTTAGCGATGGTGAGAGATGCAACCCCTGCGTCCGCCAGGCCGAAGGCGGCGGCTTTTGCCGCGCCGCCGGCGCCCAGCAGCAGCGCGCGCCTGCCCATGGGATCAAAACCGGCGTCCTCCCGAAGCGCCCGCATGAATCCGGCCACATCGGTGTTGTGGCCCTCCAGCACGCCGTCCCGGTTGACGATGGTGTTGACCGCTCCGATGCGCTGGGCCAGAGGGGAGAGGCTGTCCAGATAGGGGATCACTGTCTCCTTATGCGGCACGGTGACGTTGGCCCCCAGAACATCCGGCGCACGCAGCGAGCGTATGCGTTGTGCGACCTGGTCCGGCGGCGTGGCCCACACTAGATAGCGGGCGTCCACGCGGCAGTAGTCCAGGGCTGCCTGCTGGAAAACGGGCGACAACGAGTGGCCCAATGGATAGCCGATGATGCCAAGCTGTTTGGTCACAGAAGCTAAGATTCCTTCGGGTTGTGCTGCTAAATGCTTCAAAGTATGATAACGCTACCTGATGAGTGGGGGAAAGCCGGTACGAAATCAGACTATTGGCCCATCCGCCTTAGTGATGAGGATGGTTTGGCCGCTGCAATGAATGCTCTTTGAGGTGTCTTATGGGATTCACCCGCTTAGACGTAGAGATAGAAAATATGGCCGACCCTACTCGCCGTCGGACGGTCAATCTATGAGGTAGGCCCCATCAGTTGGGTACACCATCCAGCCAAGCTAATTCCCCGCAATAAGCGGCGGGCAGTGGATAGCGGCCAGGGGTAGACGCAAATGTGTATGAATTTTTTCCGGCGGGCGCCCAGAGGTTCCAGCATAGAGCACTTTACGGTTTCCAAGTTTTCTTCCTAAATAAGGAGCGGCTCTGTACGAAACCGGCAAAGGCTTGCTCTCCAGACCCAGCGGGGCGGCCTACCTCTGCTGTCCACTCTCAGTCTCGGTCATGCCGGAGCGAATGGCATAGGCAGCCGCCTGGCTGCGGTTCTTCAGGTGCAACTTGTCCAGGATGTTCTTCAGGTGGGTCTTGACGGTGTTGATGGAGACGTACAGGGTATCCGCCACCTCTTTGTTGGAGAGACCCTTGGCAACAAGCTGCAACACGTCGCGTTCCCGGGCGCTGAGCGCGTCGTTGCCTTCCAGCAAGCCTTTGATGTCATGGCCGGATGATGGCCTGCCGGTCTGCTCGGCCTCGCCGTTACGGAACTCCGCCAGGAGTTTGGTTGCCATGGATGGCGCAATCATGGCCTCACCCCCGGCCACCACCATGACCGCCTCCACCAGTTCCTGCGGCTCAAAGTTCTTCAAGACATAGCCCTTTGCCCCGGCTTTGATTGCGCTGAAGAGGTCGGCTTCCCGTTCGGATATGGTGAGGATGAGGACTTTGGTCTGTGGGTCCGCCTGGACCAATCGCTGAGTCGCCTCTACGCCGGTACAGCGGGGCATGTGCAAGTCCATGACGATGACATCCGGCCGGAGCTGTTGGGCCTTGTCCACAGCGTCCAGACCGTCGGTTGCCTGCCCGACGATGTCAAAGCCGCCGGCTGCGCTGAGCACGGCGGCGACCCCCGCCCGAAAGAGGGCGTGGTCATCGGCCAGCAGCACGCGAATGCTCATGGTGATTCTGCTCCGCCAAGGGGTAGCACCGCCTTCACCTCTGTCCCTTTACCAACCTCCGAATGAACGGAAAGCGCCCCGCCCAAACCTTCGGCCCGCTCTCGCATGACCTCCAAGCCGTGGTGCCCGGGATTGTCGCGGGATGAGTCTGTCATGCCGTTCCCATTGTCGTGTACAGAGAGCACCAGGTTATTGCGCATGCGAGAGAGAGCTACTTCCACTTTTGTGGCTTGGGCGTGTTTACGCACGTTGCGCAGGGCCTCCTGGACGATACGGAGCGCTTGCAGCTCTGTCAGTGGCGAGACCTCGCCCCCATCCAAACGGTCCTGGAAGTCCACCTCAATCCCTGACCGCTGGGCAAACTCCCGGACGTACTCGTGCAAGGAACTGGTCAGGGAGAAGGTCTCTGCGGTTACGGTGAGCGAGTCAATGGACTCGCGGATGTCAGTATACGCTTCTGCGGTCGCCTTTTTCATGTCATCCAACTCGGCCAGGACGCGCGCATTGTCGCCGTTGGCCTGGGGCAGGCTGTTGCGGATGAGGCCCGTCTTGAGGTTTAGATACCCCAGAGATTGGGCAATGCCGTCGTGGATCTCCAGCCGCAACCGGCGGCGCTCCTCCATGATGCTGGAACGTTCAATGCGTTGCCTGACGTTCAGGTTCGCGCGGTAGGCCACGCTGGCGATGAGCAGGCTGGCTACCGTGTAGGCAGCGTAAAGGCTTAGCAGGTTGTCCTGGAGGATCCAAGCGAACTCACTGGTGAAGTGGTTGAGCACCGTATGCCCGATGCCAAGGGCGGCGGCAAACAGCACTGCTACGGCAATGGCGGACCGCTCGTTGTAGAAAGAGGCGGCGATGATCACGGGCGTGAAAGAGTACAGTAGAAGGCCGCTATCCAGGCCGCCCGTGGCCATGACCGTAACAAGGCAGATGGCTGCGTCCAGGGCAAGGAAAACATAGCTGCGGAAGTCCCCCTGGCTTTCCCGTGTAGGGAAAACTACCTTGAAGGCGGTGTACAGGCCGGTGACCGCAAGGGAGAGCAGGGGGGCTGCCTCGGGCTGGCCGCCGCGGCCCAAAGGCAGAGCGATCATGAGAACGCTGGCTGCTGCAAAGGTCAGGTAGCGGTAGAAAGCAATAAACTGATAGGCCGCCCGGCGGTATTGCGACCAGGTGGTTGCCTGGGAGTCCTTTGTCCTCAAAGTCGCCAACGAGAAGACCTGTTGTGAAATACGTAATAGTACGCAGATTCATGTACTTGCGACACATTATACCCTGGACTGACCGAGAATGCCTGGACTTCCAATTGCGGCCTTTTGCGACCGCACGGGACTATGAACCAGGAACCGCTTATCCTCTTGGCCTACGAGTTGCCTTTGGGGGCGCTGCAAGAGCGGCATTTACCATAAGGAGCGGCGTTGGAAACTCTGGAGGCAGGTCCACGGGCAAAAACGTCATGACCCTTTTGAGGCCCGTTTCACGCTCAACAGCGTCGTGCAAGTCGCTGTCTGCGGCAAGGGAGCCGGATAGGTAGACAGGGGCCTGTTCAGGCAAGAGGGCGTCCCTGTTTGATTCGTTGTAATAGGTAATAGTGCGGTTCAGTTCGTCAATCAGCCGCGGCGGCGCTGTCTCCGAGTTCAGAAGCTCGTTGCCCAGGAACACGTTGCGCATCACCACCGGCACACCGTCTACGACGACGGCGATGTCTATACTATTGCTTTCTATGTTGACAAGCACCGCCTGGTGGTGAGTGACCAGCGTCGCCAGCGCCTGCGGCTTGAGGACGATTTTGGAAGGGTTTAACCCAGCCGAGCGCAACGTGTTGATGAACGTCTGCAAGGGGGCTTTGGGGATAAGCAGCACGAAAAACCGGCGTTGCGCCCGGGAGTGCTCTATCTCCTGAGAAAAGAGGTAGTGTTCCTGGGGATTGAAGTTCATCCAGCGGCGGGATTCCCGGCTAATCACGTCTCCCGCGTTGACGCCCCTGGCCTGGGGCACCGCTACAATGCGGGACTGGCTCTGAAAGCTTGGGAAGGCAGCAATGACCCGCCACGGACGCAATAGGGCAAGATACCCCTTGGACGTCAAGCCTTTGCCGGCCAAGGCGTTGCGGATGACGGTGGCCAGGGCTTCTGGGTTTGCAACGAACCCGTTGCGCAGGAACATAGGGTTAAATGGCATACCTATCCACGCGATGGCCTTGCCCCCTCTGAATGCCAGCACCCTGAGCGAGGTGCCTTCTAAGGAGACTGTGAGCAGATTGCCTGAGCCAGCCCTTGACCCGCGTGGCGCGGAGGGCGCTGCGCTTTTGTTCCTGGGCTTGGACAGGGATCTGAACACATTCCCAAGACCTGGCCTTGTCCCTTTCGCATGGGAATTACCCTCAACCGCATCTACAGGGAGTCCTGCGCCGTTTGTAGCAGACGGCGCTGCCTCCCTGGGGCCGGCGGCGCTGTTCTTGGGCCTACCCAGGCGAAATAGCTTCACTTGAGGCCCCTTGCGTTGCGTTGTACAGGGTGATTTTCGTGTCCAACGTCCAAATGTTCAGTTCGTTGGACGTGAGCGCTTTTGCATCGGCGATGACCGGCCGGTAGGGCGCGGCGTTGACGGTGGTCAAGAACCCGGAAAGGTCGGGCAAGGCCCCGGAGAGGGTCAGGGTGATGTCGGTCATGGCGTAGGCTTGCTGGCCCAGCGTCTGGCTGGACGTTGACAGGGAGGAGGTGTTGATGGCTACGTGGTGCTGACTTGCCCAATCCCAAATGTCCAACAGCACGTTCGCGCTGTCAAAGCGGGGTACTTTCAGGGAGGCCAGCGTACTGGAGGCCGCATCTCGCTGCGCCTTCACCTGTTCCACGTTGCTATTGTTGGTAGCGTTGCCAAGCCGCACACGGGCCTGTCTGACCTTGTTTGTCAGGTCCTCCACTTGTGCGGACACTTGCCGGTTTTGGAGAACGGCAAAGAGAACAAAGGCCAGCAACACTATGGCCACGGTGACGAGGGCCCCCTCTCCAAGGGTGGGCCTTCTGAGTTTAAGGGATGACAGGGATAGGGAGTTCAAGGGGTGCTACCTTTACTGACAGCGTGAATACTACTGCCGGCGGCTGGCCTTCTCTGGTAACGGTTTTCATTGTCTGGATGGCAACTTCTTTGATTACCGGCGAGGCGACCAACTGAGCGTGATACCGGTTCAATGCCTCCGCGTTTTCTTGCGACGCGCCGGCAATCAGAAAGGTGTCGCCAACCTTTTCAACAGATGTCAGGCTCAGGCCGTCCGGCAGGTCAAGCAACAGAGGCTTCAAGAGTTCGGGCCAGGCAATACGCCGGTCCTGGATTTGGACTTCACCGCTCCTCAACTGAGCCACGGCGGACTCCAGGGCTGACGCCTCGGTGCGCAGTGCTTCAGCCTCAATGACCAGCGGCTCCAGTTGACTGGTGTTCCGGCTGATGCTGGTTTGCTGCCGCTCCAACGCCTTGATGTCGTTTTGAATGCTCGTGCGTTGCTGTTGCACTACGTACAGGCCAAGGATTTCAATGACCACCGCTACGGCTAACACGAGTTGCACCGTAGAAAACGCCTTCCGGCGGTACTCCTCCGGGAGGATATTGATCTGGGTGAGCCGGTAGGTAGGAGCGTTCATTTTATGGTGTCTATGAGTCCGTACATGGCCGACATCATTGCGATGGCAATGAAACCGACGCCCCCGCCCATAAGCAGTGTCATGGTGGGTGCAATCATGCTCGTCATCGTGCTTAGCGCAACGTCAAGCTCCCGCTCAAAAAAGTGCGCCGCAGTCTCCAGGTTCTTGGCTAGGTTGCCGGACTGCTCTCCCATGTTGACCATCTGCGGCACGAGCGACGGGAAAATGTCGTGCTTCGCCATGGCCTTGGAAAGCTCTTCTCCTGCAATGATCTCCTGAGTGATCTGCCTTATGGCTTGTTTTGCCGTATTGTTGGTGACGACGTCCGTAGTCAGGTCCATGGATTCAAGAATGGGCAGTCCCGCGGACAACAGCGTCCCGAGTGACCCGCAGATCCGGGCGGCATTGCTATAGCGTACCACGTTGCCGGCAATAGGTAGGCTGAGCAGCAGCCTGTCCCACTTCTCTCTGCCACGCGGCGTCTTGAAAAAGTAGTACCAGCCGATAGCGCCTGCGACCAGGAATCCCAGCCCCAACGCCAGCCCGTAGTGCCGCGCAAAATCGCTGCTGTTGATGAGTATGCGCGTAGTAAAGGGGAGATCGCCGCCAAACTCCTGGAATAGGCCGGACATAGCCGGAATGGCAAAGAGGAGCATGACCATAGCAGCGCCAATAGCTACCACAGTTACGACAGCAGGGTAGGCCAAGGCGCGGCGTACCTTTGAAGAGGCGGCGGCGCCGCGTTCTATATGCTCGGCAGCCTTCACCAGCGCGGGGCCTAGTTGCCCGGTCTGCTCGCTGGTAGCCGCTAACCGAATGAACAGAGAGGGGAAAATGCTAGGGTATTTGGCAATAGCTTCGGAAAAGGATGCGCCCGACTCAATATCTACGATCACGTTGCCAAGGGCATGCACAAGCAATGGACTGCGCACCCGTTGTGACACAAAACGGATGGCAGGTAGGAGTGAGATGCCGGCCTCTAGAAGCGTGGCGAGGCCTCGGGCTAGCTCAACCAAGTCCCTGGGCTTTGGGGCGAAGAAACTGGGGAGGCCTTCGTACAGGGCTGCGCTCAGCGGCTTCGGCTGCTTGTGCAAAGAGACAACGGTGAGATTCGCGCGCCAGAGCAGTTGCTCAGCGGCTTGCTCGGTGTCAACAGACAGGATGCCGGCGCGGCGCCCGCCCTCTAGATCGTAGGCCACGTAGTTATAAGCCACGGGGATGTCCTCCATCCCTCTGCACGATTCCCAAGCGAGTCAATGGTGGGCCGGGCAAGTCCCCAGGTTAAGCGTGGCTTGCCCTTGTCGTAAACGTGCGGAAGGGTACATCCACAGTGTAGGCAAAAAGACGATAGAACGCTAGGCGATGGTGAAAACGCTGCGGATGACTTCCGTCGGCGTGGTAAGCCCCGCCTTTGCCTTGACCATGCCGTCCTTGCGCATGCTGATCATGCCTTCCGCAACGGCCTGGGCGCGGACTTCCGAGGCGGACGCCTGCTTTGCCACCAGCGTTCGGATGGCCTCGGACATGGTCAGCACCTCAAAGACGCCGATACGTCCTTGAAACCCAGTGTGGGAACAGAAGTTGCACCCTTTGCCGGTTGCGTAGGTCCCTTTAGAATCGCCGGTCTCCCGCTGGACAGCCATGAGTTCAATCTCCTGCGGGCTGTACGTGGCGCGACAGGATGGGCAGACCCTGCGCAGCAGGCGCTGGGCAATGCTGCCTACCACAGCGGAAGTAACAAGGAACGGCTCAATGCCCATGTCAATGAGGCGGACGATTGCGGCGGCTGAATCGTTGGCGTGGATGGTGGTGAGGACCAGGTGGCCGGTAAGAGCGGCTTGAATGGCGGTGTTTGCGGTCTCGGCGTCGCGGATCTCGCCCACCAGGATTACGTCGGGGTCCAGACGCATGATGGCGCGCAAACCCACGGAAAAGGTGATGTCCGCCTGGCGGTTTACCTGGATCTGGTTGACCCCTTCAAGTTGGTACTCAATGGGGTCTTCAATGGTCATGATGTTATGCCCCTTGCCCACAAGGTCGCTCAGGGCGGCGTAAAGGGTCGTGGTCTTGCCGGAACCGGTTGGGCCGCTGACCATAATCATGCCGAAGGGGGAAGCAAGCAGGTTTTGGAAGGACTGGAGGGACTCAGGCTGAAAACCAAGCTGCGGCAACCCCACGAGAGAGATGGACTTGTCTAGGATTCGTATGACCACCATCTCACCGTGATGGGTGTCCGCGGTGGCGACGCGGAAGTTGATGTCGCGGTTGTCAATTCGCATGGTGAACTGGCCGTCTTGCGGGCGCCGCCGCTCGGCGATGTTCATGTTGGCCATGACTTTAATGCGTGAGATAAGGGCGGAGTGCACGCCGTTCGGCAGGGAGACGGCCTGGTGCAGCACGCCGTCTATTCGGTAAAAGACTTTCAGGTCTTCCGCTTGCGGGATGATGTGAATGTCCGATGCTCGGTCCTTCACACCTTGAGCGACAATGGTCTCCACCGCCTGTACCACCGGGGCGCGGGCGACGGCATCCGGTTCAAGGATGCGCTCTTCCGTGGCAGCGCCGGTTGTACGTGAAGTCTCTTTGAATTGCGCCGCCATCTTGCTGGTGGACTTGTAGCTGGAGTCTATCAACTCCTTGAGGCCGCCGCGCAAGGGCAGTACCGGTTTGACGCGCTTGCCCGTGGTGCTGGCGATCTGGTCCATGAGCGCTACGTCCTGGGGGTCTTCCACGGCTACGCGCAGCGAGTCCCCGTCCAGCGAGAGCGCAAGAACGTTTCGCTCCTTGGCAAGGGTTTCCGGGACAAGGCTAATGGCTTCCGGTTGTATCTTAAACTGGCGCAGATCCACGACGGGGACGTTGAACTGAAAGCTCAAGACAGTGGAAACGGTCTCTGGGGAAATGTACTGTTTTTCCACCAAGACTTCGCTGAGTTTGGCGCCGGTGGCCCGCGCCTCTTCCGTAGCAGCTTCCATCTGCTCTTTGGTAAGAAAAGCGCCTTCAACGAGCGCCTCGGCCAGTCTTTCCTGGAGGCCGAGCGTCCTGGTACGCCGAGTGGTCATCAATGCAACCTTACGTGGTCAATTGCGAGCTTGTGCAATGAGACTGCAACCAGTCCCGAATAGGGTCAGGGCATTATACCATACGTAATCTCACGTAGCCCCCTCGCGGGGTCTCTCCACAAAACGTGCCCGGAAGGCGGTCTATCAATGCGTGCCCCTTGGTCCGAGGTCGTCTTTTGCGAGTGCTTTGCACTGTTGTTCCTTCCACGATATTCCCGTGGGAGTGTACTTTACAGACGCGACGGCAAGGGCAAGGCGGTGGTCAGCACCATACCTAAAGTATCGGCCAGCGATTTAGTGTCTATAACTGTAAAGGCTACCGCCCAGCATGTCTAGGAATCCGCCTACATAGTCTACATAGTTATGTTTGCTTTGAGTTGGGGTAGTCTTTGCCCTGGCACTAAAGTGCCAGGTTTAGCTTGGGTTAACCCCCGACTTTAGTCGGGGGCACTGAATAACCAATCGGGATTCACAGGCGGTACAGCATCCTGAGCAAACAGAACCGCTTTCGCATCTTTGCCGTATACTAAACAATTCCCCCTTGGAATGGTATTGCCGTCTCCAGATATGTTGGAAGATACGATAGGAGGCTCGCCATGAGGCGGATTCTTACCCTGTTCTTGGTCCCATGCCTCGTCCTGCTTGCAGCGGCATGCGGCGGTGCGGAACCGACGGCTACGCCCGTGCCGCCCACGCCTACTTCTGCGCCCGTTGCACCCACGGCTACTCCCCTGCCGCCTACGCCAACACCTACCGAGTCCCCAATGAGCGGCCACAGCATGGCAGCGGGACCGCATGGCGACCTGGTGCTGGCCCTGCACCAACTTGGCGGCTCCGGGCAAACGGGCATCGCCGTACTCACTGCCCAAGGCGACAAGACGGAAGTGGTGCTGATGGCTACGCCGGGTATTTCCCAGGCCAATCACATTCACACCGGCGGCTGTCTGGAGCTTGGCGGCATCAAGTATCCTCTGACGGACATGAAGGACGGCCAGTCCATCACCGTGGTCTCCGTCGGCCTGGACTCGCTGATGAACGGGTCCTTCGCCATCAATCTGCACAAGGCTGGCGCGCCGAGCACCTACACCTCCTGCGCCGACATTCCCAAGAAGGGCAACGCCGTGATGGTGAATCTCAACGAGATGAATAGCTCAGGGCAGACCGGCGTCGCTACGCTCGTGGCGCAGGGTCTCAAGACCGAAGTCATCCTCTACGCCACAGCCGGGGTCTCTCAGGCTAATCACATCCACACGGGCGACTGCAAGACCTTGGCAGGCGTCAAATACCCCCTTACCGAAATGAAAGACGGTTGGTCCGTCACCCAGGTAGCCGCAGCGCTTTCGGACCTGACTTCCGGCGGCATGGCTGTCAACCTGCACAAGGCCGGCAACCCGGCGGTCTACACCTCCTGCGGCGACATCCCGGCAACGGCCGGCATGAATACCGGGTCGCCGATGCCTACCTCTGCTCCAGCCACTCCGACGCCGGCCACGACGGTCATGATGTCGCCCCATGGCGACCTGGTCATTCCCTTGAAAGAGCGGAACAGCTCCGGCGAGACGGGTATCGCCGTACTCACGTCCAAGGGCGATAAGACCGAGGTCGTCCTTATGGCAACCCCTGGCAAGTCTAAGGCCAACCACATCCACACCGGCGACTGCGTTGCCCTGGGAGGCGTGGCATACCCATTGACGGACATGGCCAACGGCCAGTCCACAACCGTGGTGAACGCCAGCCTGGACGCGTTGACCAAAGGCGGCTTTGCCATCAACCTGCACGATCCTATCAATCCCGGTGTGTACACCGCCTGCAGCGAAATTCCTGCGAAAGGCAACTACATCGCCGTGACGCTCAAGGAGAAGGGCAACTCCGGACAGTCCGGCATCGCCTTCCTTGTGGCCAAGCCCGATAGCACCAGCACGGACGTGGCCCTGTATGCCACGGCAGGCATTTCCCAAGCCAACCACATCCACACCGGCGACTGCACCACCCTTGGCGGCGTCAAGTACCCCTTGACGAATATGAAGGATGGCGTGTCGGTAACGACGGTGCCGGCCAAGCTGGCGGACCTGACGGCAGGCGGCTATGCCATCAATCTCCACAAGGCCGATAGCCCCTCGGTGTACACCGCCTGCGGCGAAATACCTACCTCCGCCGGCAACGCAGGCATACTGTCCACAAACGTGGTACATGCCACGATCAAGAGCTATACCCTCCCCAACCTGACTGTACCCGTGGGGACAACGGTCACCTGGGACCAGACTGAGGCCGAGGGCCACACGGTAACGTCCTCCGACGGCCTTTTTGATAGCAAGAATCTGGACAAGGGCCAGTCCTTCAGCTTTACCTTCACCAAGGCCGGCGTCTACGTTTACATCTGCCAGTGGCACAGCTCCATGACCGCCACGGTGACCGTTACGAGCTCCGGTTCCAGCCCAAGTGGTTCCGCGTCCAACGCCAGCTCAACCCCAGTAGCGGACACCAACTACTAGCGTAGTGCCTCGTAAATACCCCTACGGTTCGCCAGCAAAGGCATCCTTCCCTGTTATCTGGGAGACTGAATCATGTTTGGAATCTTTTGGTTCGCCGAAGGCGAACCAAAAGATTCCAAACAAATAACCAAGGCCCTGAGCGGAGCGAAGGGTCAGGATTGGTGTGCAGTCGGGCGCAAGGCTGTTTATCTGAATGGTTATTTGAGAGACAGTAGACTAGCGAGTCACGATGTTGAGGAAAGACGGCTGCGGCTAGCGCCGTCGTGTCACGAAGCGGCGAATTCTGCATCTAATTGATGCAATCACAACAACACAAGGAGGAGTTATGGAGACCATCGTTGTGTTACGGCAACAACTGAAAGACTCCCACGGCTGGCTGGAAGGCACCATGCAGGGCCTGACGGACGCACAGGTCCACTGGAAGCCTGCGGGCAGAGCAAACCCCATCTCCGGTTGCTACGGCCACGTGATCCTTGGTGAAGACTGGGCCATAAGCGTGCTCAAGGGCGGCGCGCCGCTCATGGCCGGTAGCCATGCGGGCAAGACCGGCTTCAGCGCCATGCCTCCCCAGGAGGGCAACGACTGGCATCAGTGGGCGCTGGACCTGAAAGTGGACGTTAGTGCTGCCCGTGCCTATGCCCAAGCTGTGGCAGACAACGCAGATAAGTACATTGCTAGCCTTAAGCCCGCCGACCTGGACCGCGTGGTCAATGGCCCCGCCGGCCCTCAGCCCGTGTACTGGTGGCTGTCCAGCGCCATCATCGGGCATATCCATGAGTTCACCGGCGAAATCTCCTGTCTCAAGGGCCTGCAAGGTCTCAAAGGATACCCCGCTTAACATTACGCCGTTGCCGTGAAAACGCGGAGGGGCAGGTCTTCACCTGCCCCTCCGCGTTTGACGCCTACCGGTTTGTTTACCCTGCCGTGGTAGGAGTGGTAGGAGTAGTCGCCGCTAGCTGTTGTACCATGTTGTCAATGATGTGGCGGTACTCGTCCATGACCTTCTTACTGGCCAGGACCGTGGGCTTATCGTCCTTGCGGTAGTCGGCGCGCAACTCAATGCGGCCCAAGAACTCAGTCCCCATCTCCTTCGCCAACTCCTCGCCTGCGCCCCTGCCAAAAACATCGCCTGACATGTTCTCCACCACGCCCAGGATGGGCACGTTCAGCTTGCGGATCATGTTGATGGAGCGTTTGGCGTCCAGCTTGGCAAGGCTTTGGGGCGTTGTCACAATGATGAAACCGTCCATGGACAGCGTCTGCATGATGGTGAGAGGCGCGTCTGATGTCCCCGGCGGCAGATCGACAATCATGTAGTCCAACTCACCCCAGTCGGTAGCTTGCAGGAACTGATTGATGACGTTGTGAATCATGGGGCCACGCATAATGATGGCCTCTTCCTCATTCTGCTGCAAATAGCCCATGGACATGACTTTGACGCCCCAGGCCTCGGCGGGGGTAAACTCGCCGTTGACGTATGTGGGCGGGTCTTGCACCCCAATGACGCGGTGAGCATTGGGGCAGTCAATGTCTACGTCCAGAAGGCCCACGGCCAGCCCTTGCTGGGCCAGGGCCACGGCCAAATTGGCGGCCACCGTCGTCTTGCCGACGCCGCCCTTGCCGCTGTACACGCCGATCTTGTGTTTGACGCCGCCAAGCCGGTCGCCGATCTGCTTGCGCTGCTGCCAACTCTTGCGGATGGAGTCCAGCCGCGCCTGTTCCTGTGGGGAAAGCTGTCTGCCCGGCCGTTGTGGTTCAGTCATAGTTATCCTTTGCTGCCCGTCGCCCAAAGGCACGGGTGGCGATGGGTTGCTTAGATGCCGAGCAGCTTCTTGGCGTCTTCAGTGAGCATGTCTGGGGTCCAGGGCGGGTCAAAGACCATCTCCACCGTCACGTCCTCCAACCCCTGCAACTCAGAGATGGCCCACTCTGCTTGCTGGGCGATGTAGGGACCCATCCCGCAACCGGGCGCGGTGAGGGTCATTTGCACCCTAACCTCGTTGGAGTCGCTAATCTGGACGTCGTACACGAGGCCCAGGTCAACGATGTTGACTGGGATTTCCGGATCGTACACCTCTTTGAGCCGCTCAAGGATTTGGTCTTTGGTCACTTTGACCATGTATCACCCCTTTTTGGCCTGGGTAAAAGTTTTCGTACTAGGATTGTAACAAAGGCCGAGGGAAGGGGCAAATTGCTTTTGACGGGTCCGTTTGCTTCTGGGTGGTGATGTGTCCTGGCACTAAAGTGCCAGGTTTAGCTTGGGTCAACCCCCGACTTTAGTCGGGGGATTAAATAACACGCAAAAGCAACAGAACCACTTTTGGGCTTGGCGTGACAATCTACTCACGAGGCGCTACTATGTTGCCTAGCTTTTTCGCAGAACAAACACAATAAGGAGTAATCCTATGCCCGATACCGTTACTACGGCTCTGGTGGAGTACAAGGCCAACGGCGGCGTAGCCACAGGTTACCTGGCGTGGCCTAACCGGAGGGGGCCGGTGCCCGGTATCGTTCTGATACAAGAATGGTGGGGTCTGGACGACCATATCAAGGACGTATCCCGCCGCTTCGCCGCCGAAGACTACGTCGTCCTGTCCCCCGACCTGTTCCACGGCAAGGCCACCAAGGAACCGAGCGAGGCCATGAAGCTGACCCAGTCCATGGACCGCGATCACGCCATGAAGGAATTGAACGGTGCGGTGGCCTTCCTGAAAGGCCAGCCCTTCTCCACGGGCAAAGTGGGCGTCATCGGCTATTGCCTGGGCGGTGGCCTTTCCCTTGCTACCGCCTGCGCCAATCGTGACGTCAATGCCTGCGTGGTGTACTACGGCGGCAACCCGACGCCCATTGACGCGGTGCGGAACCTCAATTGCTCGCTGTTGGGCGTCTACGCCGAGCACGACGAGCGCACCACCGCAGGCGTTGCGCCGTTGAAAGAGGTGCTGGCCAAAGCCGGTAAGAAGCACGACATTCATATCTATCCCGGAACGCAGCACGCCTTCTTCAACGACACCCGTCCCGAAATCTACAGCGCTGCGGCTGCGAGAGATGCCTGGCAGAAGACGCTTGCCTTCTTCAAAGAAAACCTCGCGTAGAGGCGAAGGGCACTCCAGATTCGCACAGCTATAGGCAACACCGAGGGGCGGGATTCAATCCCGCCCCTCGGTGTTTCTTGTGATAGGGCGCTCCTCGCCGGCGAATCAACCCCTGCGCCAAAGGAAACCTAGCCGTAGAGACGCCCGCCTACTGCGCCATTGTTTGCATTGGCAGAGAGAGTCTAGAATATGCCTCAGTCGTTTTCACAGGGAGAAGCAGAATGCAACGTGTGGTCTATCCCTCGGCACTGGTGGACGCCGTTATCCCGCGCAGCAACCAGGCGGCAGTCAACCTTGTGCTGGACGTGCTGTTGGTAGTGGGCTACGCGGCTCTTGCGGGGCTTTCCGCCCAGGTCAAGCTGTATCTCAATCCGGCGGTGCCTATTACAGGACAGACCTTTGTCGTCCTGCTGGCTGGGGCGACGCTTGGGAGCAAACGCAGCGCGGCTGCCATGCTGGTGTACCTTATGGCGGGGATCGCCGGCATTCCGGTCTTTGCGCCGGGCGGTGTTTTCCCAGGCTCCAGTCGGGGCTATCTTCTAGGGTTCGTAGCCGCTGCCGCCCTGGTGGGGTACCTCTGTGAGCGTGGGTGGGGCAGGAACCCACTGAAGCTCATAGCTGCCATGCTGGCGGGAGAGGCGGCGGTTTACGTTTTCGGACTATGGTGGCTGGCGTTCTACTTCACCCCAGCGCAGCTAGCCGCCTCCGTATCTGCCGGTAAACTCAGCGCCGCAACGTCCCTTGCCGTGGTGTGGGAGTGGGGAGTAAAAGACTTCATCATCGGCGATGCCATTAAATTGTTGATGGCGGCTTTGGGCGTGTCCCTGGCCTGGGCGGGTATCCGGCGGTTGAAGGGTAGGCTGGAAGGGTAGGGGAAGGTCTTCCAAGCGGGTTACGCGCCTGCCCTTCGGCTGAAGAGCCTGACGTCAAGGCACAACGCCGACGGGTTCTGTTTGCTTGGCGTTGACGCACCGCACCCCTTCGGCCTTCCTTTGAAGGACTCAGCCATGCTCTCAAGGGTACGGCTTCGTTTGCGCCGGCGAATGGTTGCCCGTTCAAGCTGCACGGTTTACGGTGGGGTGCAGCGCGCAATGGTTCGGGAACCGCACCCTAAAGGGTGCGGCTTGATGTCCCGGCCAGTCGGGATTCACGTGGCGGTACAGCGTTCCGAAGTAAACAGAACCCGCCGTGCTTCTTACTCGCTCACATGTAGTCCTTTCATGGACTGACATATTCCCTGGCAAAGACAGGACAACAGGGTTCTGTTTGCTTGGCTGGGGTAGTCTTTTGCCCTGGCACTTTAGTGCCAGGTTTAGCTTGGGTTAACCCCCGACTTTAGTCGGGGGCACTGAATAACACGCCAAAGCAAACAGAACCAACGACAAAATGCTCTTGACATACGGGGGAGCATCTTGTACCTTAATAGTCTGGTCGTACTATGTCCCCAAGACCAATCCCTTTGTTCCACACCAAACGCTATCGCCCTCTTCGTATTCGTCTGCCTTCCGTAAACTAGCGGCAAGGCATTGTTGTTTGTCCCACCAGCCAAGGAGTAATGCATGGTTGCGCTGTTCCCGTCTCCAAGGGCCACGCCAATTACCCCAAAGTCCTATGGGCGGATCGCCCAAGCCCTTGCCATACCCAGCCTCATCCAGGTGCAGGTGGATTCTTTCAACTGGTTCAAGACCGAGGGGTTGCGAGAGCTGTTCACAGAGATTTCCCCCATTGAAGACTTCACCGGCGGGCGCTTTGAGTTGCACTTTCTGGGCCATGAGTTCCACGAAGCAAAGTACTCCGAAGTGGAGTGCCGCGAGCGAGAGGCTACCTATGAAGCCCCGCTGTACGTGACCACGCGCCTGGTGGTCAAGGACACCGGCGAGATCAAAGAGTCGCCCGTGTTCTTGGGTAACATCCCCATGATGACAGGCAACGGCACGTTCATCATCAACGGTGCGGAGCGCGTGGTGGTGAGCCAGTTGGTGCGCTCCCCCGGCGTCTATTTCACCACGGAAGAGGACACGGCGACAGGCCGCCCTTTGTGCTTCGCAAAGTTCGTGCCGTATCGCGGCGCATGGTTGGAGTTTGAGACCAGCGCACGGGACATCATTTCGGTAAAAGTGGACCGCAAACGCAAGATACACGTGACCACGCTGTTGCGTGCCATCGGCCTAGCATCCAACGAATCCCTCTTGCAAGAGTTTGAGGCGGTGGACATTAACACCGACCACCGCTACATCCAATCCACGCTGGAGCGGGATGGGGTACACAATGCGGAAGAGGCCCTCATTGAGTTTTACAAGCACCTGCGCCCTGGCGAGCCTCCCAGCCTGGAGAACGCCAAGAGCCTGCTCTTCAACCTGTTCTTCAACCCCCGTCGCTATGACCTGGGAAGGGTTGGACGGTACAAACTGAACCGCCGCATGGAGATGGGCAACGTCACGGACGAGCGTACCCTGACTAAGAACGACATCATCGGCGTGGTGCGCACTATGGTCCGCATCAACAATGGCGAACTGGGGCCGGACGATATTGACCATCTGGGCAACCGCCGCGTGCGCGCCGTGGGCGAGCTGATTCAGAACCAGCTTCGCGTCGGCTTGCTGCGCATGGAGCGCACGGTCAAGGAAAAGATGTCCATCAGCGAGATAGAGAACATCACGCCCGCGGCCCTGGTGAACCAGCGCCCCGTGGCCGCCGCAGTCCGTGAGTTCTTCGGCGGCTCCCAGCTCTCCCAGTTCATGGACCAGACGAACCCTCTGGCAGAGCTGACCCACAAGCGCCGCCTCTCAGCCTTGGGGCCCGGCGGCCTCTCCCGCGAGCGCGCCGGCTTTGACGTGCGCGACGTACACCATTCCCACTACGGGCGCATCTGTCCCATTGAAACACCTGAAGGCCCAAACATCGGCCTGTTGGGTTCTATGGCTACCTTTGCCCGCACCAACGAGTACGGCTTCATTGAAACGCCGTATCGCAAGGTGATGCACGAGTTGCCCAACGACTCGCATGACCTGGAGGGCCGCACCGTCCGAGAAGCCGTCACCGATGATAACGGCAAGACCGTTGCGGACGAGGGCAAAGTCATAACCGCAGCCGCGGCTCGGCGCATACGGGCGCTCTCCCCAAGGACGATCAAGATGAAGGCCTTTGTGGCCCCCGGTCAGGAAAACATCCACTACCTGTCCGCGGACGTGGAAGAAAAGCTGATCATCGCCCAGTCCGCATCGGCCCTGGACGAGAAACTGCAATTCACCGGTGAGCGCGTGGAGATACGCCAGGGCGAACGATTCGCCAAGGAGTCCCCGGAGATTGTGGACTACGTTGACGTTTCACCTTTGCAGATCGTCAGCGTTTCCACGGCGCTCATCCCCTTTCTTGAGCACGACGACGCCAACCGCGCTCTCATGGGTTCCAACATGCAGCGCCAGGCGGTACCCTTGCTGGCCCCGGACGTGCCCATCGTCGGCACGGGCATGGAGAGCCGGGTGGCAATGGACTCGGGGCAGGTGGCGCTGGCTGAATGCGATGGCATCGTTACTTCTGTAGACGGCGACCGCATCATCATCACCGACGCCGAAGGCAAGGAGCACGTGCATCGGCTGAAGAAATTCGTGCGCACCAACCAGGGCACGTGCATGAACCAACGGGCGATCTCCAACAAGGGGGACATAGTCAAAAAGGGTGATGCTATTGCTGATAGCTCCTCCACGGACCGCGGCTCGCTGGCTTTGGGGCAGAACGTCCTTGTGGCATTCATGAGCTGGGAGGGCTATAACTTTGAAGACGCCATCATCCTGAGCGAGCGCGTGCTGCGAGACGAGAAGTTCACCTCCATCCACATTGAAAAGCACGAGTGCGACGCCCGTGATACGAAGCTCGGCCCCGAAGAGATCACCCGCGACATCCCGAACGTCGGCGAAGACAGCCTGCGCAACCTGGACGAAGCCGGCATCATTCTGGTGGGCGCGGAGGTCGGCCCCGGCGATATCCTGGTGGGCAAGATCACGCCCAAGGGCGAGACCGAACTGACGGCGGAGGAGAAACTGCTGCGCGCCATCTTTGGCGAAAAGGCGCGGGACGTGAAGGACTCCTCCATGCGGGTCCCCCACGGCGAACGGGGCAAGGTCATTGCCGTGAAGGTCCTCACGCGGGAGAACAAGGACGAACTGGACGCCGGCGTCAACAAGAAGGTGCGCGTCTGGATTGCCCAGACCCGCAAGATTTCTGCCGGCGACAAGATGGCGGGCCGCCACGGCAACAAGGGTGTCATCTCCCGCATTATGCCGTTGGAAGACATGCCGTATCTGCCCGATGGCACCCCTGTTGATATTATCCTCAACCCCATCGGCGTGCCGTCCCGCATGAACTTGGGCCAAGTCTTGGAGACCCACTTGGGGTGGGCAGCGCAGACACTGGGCTTCCGCGCCCAGACGCCCGTGTTTGACGGTGCGAAAGATGTTGCCATCCAAGATGCGCTGGCCCGTGCCTGGTTTGTAAAACGCTCCGGCGCCCAGGGCCACCAAGAGGCGGGACCCATTGACGACGCCAAACTGTCTGCTTGGCTCAAAGAGCGCGGCTACGACAAGGCCGCACTGTGGGACGAGACCAAGGTGGGACCGGCCAACGAGGCATGTTTGAGACTCTGGCTCAAGGAAATTGGAGGCGTGGACACTTCCCAGATGACTGTGGAGGCCATGCTGGCGGAGCAGGTAAGGCTGGAGCCGATACTGAAAGACGCGCCGCCTACTCTGGGCAAGACGATTCTCTATGACGGACGCACCGGAGAGCCTTTTGCCCGTCCGGTTACCGTGGGCGTCATCTACATGCTCAAGCTCATCCACTTGGTTGAGGACAAGATACACGCCCGCTCCACGGGGCCATACTCCCTTATCACCCAGCAGCCCTTGGGCGGTAAGGCCCAGTTCGGCGGCCAGCGCTTCGGAGAAATGGAAGTATGGGCCTTGGAGGCGTACAGCGCCGCCCACAACCTGCAAGAGATGCTCACCGTGAAGTCCGACGACACCGTGGGCCGCGTGAAGACCTATGAGTCCATAATCAAGGGTGAGGACATTGTTCAGCCCGGCGTGCCGGAGTCTTTCCACGTGCTCCTGAAGGAACTGCAAAGCCTCGGCCTATCGGTAGAGCTGATGAACGAAGGCGATGGCGCCATGCTGCTTGGACCCGACGTAGATGAGCCTTCCGAAGGCATCATACCTCCGGCTGACCGTCTGTTGGTTGACCAGATAGAGGCTTCCCTGAACAGCGTCCCTGCCGGCGAAGGGGTCGCCACTGGCGAGTCCGGCGAGAACGGCGCATAGGCCCTTAGCCTCCATTCTTGGGTCAAGCATTGGCCTTGAACGAACGTTGTAGGAGCGTCCCGACAGGTTGGGACGCTCCTACAGGCCACCCTTAGGGTCCCATCACCAGAAATCCTATCCGTATCTGTAGCCGTACCAGCGCAACGAGGGAACTATGACGCAAAGCACTGAGTTCAACTCTATCCGCATCTCTTTGGCCTCTCCAGAACAGGTCATGCAGTGGTCCTACGGCGAGGTCACCAAGCCGGAGACTATCAACTATCGCACGCTGCGGCCAGAGAAGGACGGCCTCTTCTGCGAGCGCATCTTTGGCCCCACCAAAGACTGGGAGTGCTACTGCGGCAAATACAAGAAGATTCGCTACAAGGGCGTCATCTGCGACCGGTGCGGCGTAGAAGTCACCCGCGCCAAGGTGCGCCGGGAACGCATGGGCCACATCAAGCTGGCTGCGCCGGTGGCCCACATCTGGTTTGCAAAGGGCACGCCTTCCCGCCTGGGCCTGCTCCTGGACCTTTCCCCGCGCAACCTGGAGCGCGTCCTGTACTTCGCCAAATACATCATCATGTCCGTGGACGAGGAGTCCCGCAACAAGCAGATTGACGACTTGGTCCGCCAGCGTGACGAGGAGGAGGAGCGGCTGCAAAAGGCAGAGGACGCCGCGGTGGTGGAGTTGCGCCAGCGGCTTACATCCGCGCCCGCAAAGGAGGGCCTTGGCACTCCTGAAGCAGCCGACGCGGTGGAGCGCCAGGTGCAAGAGGTGCGCAACCGTTTTGGCGGCGCGCTGCGCAAGGTGTATGAGGAGATCCAGACTAAGATTGACGATCTGGAAAGCCTCAAGGCTCGCCAGCTCCTCACGGAGTCCGAGTACCGCGAGCTGCGGGATAAGGTGGGCGATGTCTTCAAAGCCAGCATGGGCGCCGAGGCTATCTTAGAGATCCTGCAAGGCGTCAAGCTGGACGAACTCAGGGAGAGCCTGGGCAACGAGGTGCGCACTACCACCGGCCAGCGCCGCAAGAAGGCAATCAAGCGCCTCCGCGTAGTGGAGTCCTTCCGCAAGAGCGAGAACAAAGTGGACTGGATGGTGATGACGGTGTTGCCCGTCTTGCCGCCGGAGCTTCGCCCCATGGTCCAGTTGGACGGCGGGCGCTTTGCCACCAGCGACCTCAATGACCTGTACCGGCGTGTCATCAACCGCAACAACCGCCTGAAGCGCCTTCTGGACCTTGGCGCTCCAGACATCATCGTGCGCAATGAAAAACGCATGCTCCAAGAAGCGGTGGACGCCCTTATTGATAACGGCAGGCATGGCCGTGCCATTTCAGGGTCCCACAACCATAAACTCAAGTCCCTATCGGACCTCTTGCGCGGCAAGCAGGGGCGCTTCCGCCAGAACCTGTTGGGCAAGCGCGTGGACTACAGCGGACGCTCCGTGATCGTCGTGGGACCGACGCTACGGATGGACCAGTGCGGCCTACCCAAGCGCATGGCGCTGGAGCTGTTCAAACCCTTTGTCATGAACCGATTGGTCATGGAGGGCCTGGCCCACAACATCAAGAGCGCTAAGCGCATGGTAGAGCGTGTCCGTCCCGAACTGTGGGACATTCTGGAAGATGTTATTAAGACCCGGCCCGTGCTGCTCAACCGAGCGCCGACGCTGCACCGCCTGGGCATTCAGGCCTTCCAGCCTATCCTGGTAGAAGGCAGCGCCATTCAGATTCACCCGCTGGTGTGTACCGCCTTCAACGCCGACTTTGACGGCGACCAGATGGCCGTCCACGTCCCCCTCTCCAAAGAGGCGGTCATGGAGGCGCGCAACGTTATGCTGAGCACCCACAACATGTTGTCGCCCAGCTCGGGCGAACCTATCGTCTCCCCGACGCTGGACATCGTGTTGGGCTGCTACTACTTGACCCAATTGACGCCCGGCGCCAAGGGTGAGGGCATGCGTTTCTCCTCCAAGGAAGACGCTATGCAAGGGTATGACACAGAGCTGATTGACCTCCAAGCCGAGGTCCAGATGAAGGAACCGCGCGAAGCGGACGGCTGGCTGAAAACCACGGCGGGACGGCTGATCTTTTCCGAAGTGCTGCCGCCGGAACTGGACTTCCGCAAATACAACAAGCAGATGGACGACAAGGCGCTCAACGACCTGGTAGCCGACTGCTATGCCCTCCTGGGCAACCAGGGCACAGCCCCTATCATGGACGCCTTGAAGAACATGGGCTTCCACTATGCCACACGGTCTGGGACCACCATCTCCATTACCGACATCAAGGTGCCTGCCAAGAAGGCGGAGCTTATGGATGACGCCGACAGGCGCATCGCAGAGCTGGAAGAGCAGTTCCAGATGGGTCTCATCACCGACGACGAACGGTACCGCAAGACGGTGGAGATATGGACCAACACAGGCGAGCGTATGACCGAGGCGGTGCGCGAGGCTATGCCCGGATACGGCGGCGTGTATGTCATGAGCGTCTCGGGCGCCAAAGGTAACCTGGCCCAGATCAAGCAGATGGCTGGCATGCGCGGCCTCATGAGCAACCCTCATGGCCGCATCATTGACCTGCCCATCAAGTCCAGCTTTCGCGAGGGCCTCACGGTGTTGGAGTACTTCATCTCCACCCACGGCGCGCGCAAAGGTTTGACCGACACCGCCTTGCGCACGGCGGACAGCGGCTACCTGACTCGCCGTCTCATTGACATCTCACAGGATGTCATCATCGGCATTGACGACTGCGGCACACCCAACGGTTTCTGGATTGAGCAGGAGACCGATACGTCTCTGGCCCCACCCATTGACAAGCGTGTCATAGGGCGCATTGCCGCCGCGCCCTTGGCCAATCCACAAACCGGTGAAATCATCGTGGAGCGCAACCAGGAGATTGACGAAGTCAAAGGAAGGGCTATTGTCGCAGCCGGCATCAAAAACGTGTATGTGCGCTCCCCCTTGACGTGCTCCTGCCCCCGCGGCATCTGCCGCCTGTGCTACGGTCGCAGCATGGCAACCGGCCAGTCTATCATGATCGGCGAAGCGGTTGGCATTATTGCCGCCCAGAGCATCGGCGAACCGGGCACGCAGTTGACCATGCGTACCTTCCACACCGGCGGTGTCGCAGGCGAGTCCGACATCACCACAGGTCTTCCTCGCGTTGAAGAGTTGTTTGAGGCCCGCACTCCCAAAGGCATGGCGATTCTAGCGGAGATTGACGGCAAGGTGGACGTAGACCAGAGCCACGACGGCCGCCGCATCCGTGTGGTCAGCCAGGAGGAGTTCACGGAGGAGTATCCTCTGCCTGAAGGCTTCGCTCCCGCGGTGGAGTCCGGTGACCAGGTGGAGGTAGGCGACACCATTGCATGGCCACCGGCTTCCGAAGGTGAGGCTGGAGTCGCCGAAGAGGACAACATCGTTGCAATGCCCATCGTAGCAAGGGTGTCCGGCCGTGCGGACGTCTATGAAAACGCTATCATTCTGAGTTGGATAGAAACGGACCAGCGGGAGTACGCCCCTCCACCCTCCGCACACCTGGTAGTGGAGCATGGCCAGACCATCAGCGCAGGCGACGCCATCACCTCCGGTCCTAAAAGCCCGCAAGACATTCTGCGGGTCATGGGACCTGAGGCCGTGCAACGCTACCTGGTCGCCGAAGTGCAGGCCGTGTACCGCAACCAGGGTATCACCATCAACGACAAGCATATTGAGATCATCGTGCGGCAGATGCTGCGAAAGGTGCGCGCAGAAACCTCCGGCGACACGGACCTCTTGCCCGGCGAACTGGTGGACCGGTTCACCTTTGAAGCCACTAACGCCCGCATCCTGGCCGAGGGCGGCGAGCCGGCTACAGCACGCCCGGAACTCCTGGGCGTTACTCGCGCGTCTTTGAACACGGAGAGCTTCTTGGCCGCCGCTTCATTCCAGGAGACCACGCGCGTGCTGACGGAGGCAGCGGTCAACGGCCTTTCTGACCCGCTGCTGGGCCTGAAGGAGAACGTCATCATCGGACGCCTGATCCCGGCTCGTTTGGACGGGACGCCGGAAGGGCGCAAGTTCCTGGGCATGCCCGAGCCGGGCCAACAGGCGGCCTCGGTGGGCGTGCTGGAAGGTCCTGGCCGCAAAGTGGAAGGGCTTTCACCCTCCTTCCTGGAGGAAGCTATGCCCACAGTCATTGACCTGGGTGGAGACAATCCTCTCCTGTCCCAGGAGAGCGATGGAGAGAATAACGGCGACGCAGGGACAGAAGACCCGGAGTAGCGCCTATTTCGTGGGGCGGTGTGTAACACATGCCGCCCCACCTTTGTTTTGAAACGGTCCTTTATCTAAAGTAATAGCAAGAAAGCGCTCCCTACAACAGGGTCTTTCGGTGTTCATGTGCCTGTAGGGGAAAGCCTGTCACCATTGCCCAAAGGGTGCGTCATCAAGCCCCCCGCCTTCAGGCGGGCATTATGTCATTGCTACGAAAATAGCTTCCTCCCTCCTTGCGGGGGAGGATTGAGGTGGGGGGCGCTCCACCGGTCGCCCCCATCCTGGCCTTCCCCCGTCAAGGGGTAAGGGGCACGCCTACAAGCCATTTTCATCCTTGGGGGTGCCAGTGGCTACTGGCATGAAAGATTCTGAGCGCGTGAGTCCCGATTCCATCGGGGTGAACGCAGTGAATCCCGACAAGTCGGGATTCATGATGTTCCGATGACCATCGGAACTCATTCAGAATGACAAGATCGGCGGGCCATGAATCAAGAGTTACTCCGCCTAGAAGAAATACCGAAAGCCCCTGCCTTCTCCGGGGCTACTCTTGACAGGGCTAGTATCATAAGCGGATAAATGAGACCAATCACAAGCGAAAAGAAGGGAGTGCTTCATGGCGACCACGGAGCGGCTGGCCCAATGGGTGGTGGATACCCAGTTCCCTGAGCTACCACAGAACGCTGTTAAGGAAGTGAAGAAGTCCATCCTGGATGGCATTGGCACTTCCCTGGAGAGTACGGTGCGCCCTATTGGACGCATCATCTCCGAGTTCACGGAAGAGATGGGCGGCAATCCCCAGGCCCGCCTCATTGGCAGCGGCATCAAGACCTCGTCTCCTAACGCCGCCTTTGCCAACGGCATTCTTACCCACGGCGCTGACTACGACGACGGCGGCGCGGGCTTTGGCCATACCGCAAGCGTCCTCATGCCCACCGTCATGGCCCTGGGGGAGCAGTTGCACCTCAGCGGCAGGCAAGTGTTGGAAGGCTTCATCGTTGGCTTTGAGGTCGGCTCCAAGATCGGCCAGAACATCGGCGGCGACCACTACGAACGCGGCTGGCACTCCACCGCCACCAACGGGACTATGGGCGCCACCGCGGCTGCGGCCCGTCTGCTTGGACTGGACGTGGAGCAGACTCGCGCCGCGCTGGGCCTGGCGACCTCTTCCGCTGCCGGCAGCCGCGCCAACTTCGGATTCATGGGCAAGCCTTACCACCCGGGCAACGCCGCCCGCTCCGGCATCGTCTCTGCTATGCTGGCAAAGAAGGGCTTTACCGCCAATCCGGACGCCATAGAGGACCGCTTCGGCTACTTTGCCCTGTTCGCGGACAACGGCTCCAACATTGACGCCGTGTCCCGCAACCTTGGCAACCCCCTGGCCATCACCAGCGGCATTCGCATCAAGCCGTGGCCCTGCTGCGGCGGCACGCACTCCGCCCTCACCTGTCTGGAGGAGATCAAGGCCGAGCACACCGAACTGAAGGCCGATGACATCGCCTGGGTGGACGTGTCCTTGAGCCAGGAACCGCTGAACATCGCGCCTTGCATTTGGGACCCTCAGACTGGACTGAACGGCAAGTTCAGCCTGTGGTACGTCATTGCAGCCTACCTGATGGACGGCGAGATCAACCTAAACTCCTTCACGGACCGTAAGGTGGGGCGCTCCAAGGCGCAAGACCTGATGAAGCGCATCAAGGTGGAGCAGCACAACGACTTCAAGGCAAAGCCTGGCCGCGCAAACGAGGCCGCCCGCTTTAACGAGATCACCATTCACCTGAAGGACGGCACGGAACTGAAGCACCGCGTAGAGAACAGCCGCGCCTTGGAAGGCGAGGACGCGGTCAACAAGTTCCGCGATAACGCCCGTTTGGCCGGCCTGGGCAAGGCCCAGATTGAGCGCATCGCTCAGACCATCAACGACCTGGAAAAGATTGAAGACGTAACGACGCTCATGGATGCCTCCATTGCCCAGGTCAACGCCGGCATTGACTAGGCCGTTCCGTAGTTCGCCCTAATAAACACGAACCCAGGGTCTAAGCCCTGGGTTCGTGTTTATTAGGCGACCTTCAATTCCTGTACCTTCCTGACTTTTGGGACAACGCTGCGGCGAGAGGAGACGGGGACGAAGAGGCAGAGAGAAGTCTATTTTCGTAGCAATGGTCACAGGATAGCACTGACCGAGGCGGGCCACGGCATGATGCGACACACCAAACGCGTGGAAGCCTCGTTGAAAGACATGCACGAGCTTATGGCTGGTTTGCAATGAGTGATGGTTTGACTACGCAGTCGCTTGTCTCAAGTGTGAGGGGGCAAACCGGCTCTAGCCGCGGTACTTGAGCAGCCAGTACTCCAGGCTGTCCGCCACCGCCAGCCAGCTCGCCTCTATGATGTTGGGGGAAGCTCCCACTGTTTGCCAGGTGTTTAAGCCGTCGGTGGACTCAATGAGCACACGCACCGTGGCGCCCGTACCGGCGCCCTGGTCCACTACACGTACCTTGTAGTCAACCAGCCGGATGCCAGAGAGTTTGGGATAATCAACCACTAGCGCCTTGCGCAGCGCGCCGTCCAGGGCGTTCACAGGGCCGTTGCCGGTGGCGGCGGTATGCCGCACCTCGCCCTTCACACGCACCTTGATGGTGGCTTCGGACAAGGGGCCGTCTTCCAGGGACGCCGAACGGCTGCGGCGGCTCTCCACGATGACCATGTAGTCCACCAGCTCAAATGGGCGGGTGTAGCCATCCAGGGCGCGGCGCACCAGCAGTTCAAAGGAGGCCTCGGCCCCTTCGTACTGGTAGCCCCGGCTTTCCCGCTGCTTGATCTCCTCCACCAACTCCGTCACCCGCTGGGAGGGCACCGCGTCGGCAAGTCCCAACTCCCGCAGCTTGTAGGCGACGTTGCCCCTGCCCGCCAGTTCGGATACCAGCATACGGGTAGTGTTGCCCACCAGCGCGGGCTTGATGTGCTGGTAGCTGTCCTCCAGCTTGGCGACGGCGGAGCCGTGTAGTCCGCCCTTGTGCCCGAAGGCGCTGTTGCCCACAAATGGCTGCGACCCGTGGGGCGGCATGTTCACGATCTCGCTGACGAAGCGGTGGGCCTCGGTGAAGCGGCCAAGCTGGTCCTCGGTCACGCAGTCCACGCCCAGCTTCAGTTTCAGGTTAGCGGCAACGGACAGGAGATTGGCGTTTCCGCAGCGCTCGCCGTAGCCGTTGACGGTTCCTTGCACCTGGACTGCGCCCGCTTGCACTGCAGCAAGGCTGTTGGCGACCGCCACGTCGCAGTCGTTGTGGCAGTGGATGCCCAGGGCGGTCCCCGTTTCCGCCTTAATGCGCGCCACGATATCCCGTATCTGGTGCGGGAGTGTGCCGCCGTTGGTGTCGCACAGTACGAGGCGCTCGGCGCCGGCCTGGGAAGCGGCGCGCAGGCACTGCCAGGCGTACTCCGGGTTCGCCTTGAAGCCGTCAAAGAAGTGCTCGGCGTCCAGGAACACGCGGCGGCCTTGGCCGCGCAGGTAGGTCACGGAGTCGGCGATCATGGCAAGGTTCTCTTCCAGCGTCGTCTCCAGCACGTGGGTCACGTGCAAGTCCCAGGTCTTGCCAACCAGTGTGACAACAGGCGCGCCGGAGGCGACCAGTGCCCGGATGTTGGCGTCCTGGGATGCAGGGATGCGGGCGCGCCGCGTGCTGCCGAAGGCGGCGATGGTTGCGTTCTTGAACTCCATGCCACGGACGCGGGAAAAGTACTCGGCGTCTTTGGGATTGGAGCCGGGCCAGCCGCCTTCTATGTAGGTGACGCCGATGTCATCCAGCATCCGGGTGATTTTCAGCTTGTCCTGGGCAGAGAGGGAGATGCCCTCTTGCTGGGCCCCGTCCCGGAGTGTGGTGTCGTACAGTTCTATGGTGGCCATGACCTAACCCCCTCGCCCCCCCCCTTAAGGGAAGGGGGGATTGGATGAAACATTGTTGGTATATCTCTCTATCTATGGGGCGTAGGGGCACGATCTATCGTGCCCCTACGTGGGGAAACAAAAAAGCCCGTCCGACGAAGGGACGGGCAATGGCTGCTCGTGGTACCACCCTTGTTCCCCGATGCCATCGGGGCGCTTATGGGGGCGCTGACACGCCCTGTCTTTGCTAACGGAGGACAACTCCGTCCCGGTCTACTTGGCGGTTTGTTGTCGTTCCGAGCGCAGCGAGGAACCTCTGCATGAGAGACTCTTCACGACGTTCGTCCCGATACAATCGGGACTCACTCGCTCAGAATGACAGTTGGCCTTTTGGCGGGAGGCTCGGGAGAGATGTTCCGCAGGTGTCGTGACGTCCGCTTGCACCGTACCGAACTCGCTGGGTTCACGGCTGGCCTGCGTACTTGGCTCCGTCGTTGCCTATGCAGAGAGACTAGCACAAGGGTGCGAGGAGGTCAAGGTGGAAAGGCAGCGGTGGAAAGGCAGCGGGTTCCGTTTGCTTCTAGGTGGTGTTGATGTGTCCTGGCACTAAAGTGCCAAGTTTAGCTTGGGTTAACCCCAGACTTTAGTCGGGAGATTAAATACACGCTAAAGCAAACAGAACCAGGCAGCGTGCCCATGAGCGCGGACTATGCTATGGTGAATGCACCTTGTTCCCGCTGTGCTCGCGCCCTCGGCGCGTTGCCCCAGCCGCGTTCTTTTCCCAGGAGGACATTGTCCCTATGCATCTTGTAGCACCTCGCGGCCCCCTTGCCGTCCTCATGGACTTTGACGGTACGCTGACCGAAGCGGACATGGGCAGTTTGCTGCTGGACAACTTCGCTTCGCGGGATTGGCGAAAGCTGGAGGGCCAGTGGAAGGCGGGAGTTATCCCAACCTTCAAAGAGATGAATGAACGGGAGTTCGGCTACCTGCCTGCCTCCCAGAGGCAGGAGATGGTGCGCTTTGCCCTGGCATCGGTGCGCCTGCGGCAGGGAGCTCATGCGTTTGTGGACTTCTGCAAACGGCAAGGCCTCCCGCTGGAGATCGTTTCCGGCGGATTGGACTTCTACCTTCGCCCCATCCTGTCCCAACACGGCATGGGTCACCTGCCGGTGGCGTGCCTGAAGGCGGCTGACTTTGGGGCAGGCGACCGCATTCAACCTACCTATCCTGAGGGCATCGTTGTGTGTGCCGTCACGGGAGCGTGCAAATGCGCGCCGCTGTGGCGCTACCGTGACCTGAGCTACACCACCGTCTACATCGGTGATGGCAACTCCGACCGCTGCGTTGCACGGCAGGCGGACATCCTCTTCGCCCGGGACGCCCTGGCCCGCTACTGCCAGGAGCAAGGCATCGCCTTCACGCCCTTTGAGACCTTCCATGAGGTGACGGAGATTCTGAAGCCCTTGGCCCCCTCCAGTCCCAACCAAGGGGCTGTCTAACGTAGTCAAGAAGGCAGCGCCATGCAGAAACCACTTGGGCAAGCAAGGCAATCCCTGGCCGTCCTGGTAGACTTTGACGGCACCATGACCCACGCCAGTGTTGGTGAGGTGCTGCTGGATGCCTTCGGCTCACCTCTGTGGCGGAAAGAGGCTGAACACTGGAAAGCGGGGGCTATTACGTTTGGGCAACTCATCCAGCGTGAGTTTGCTTACCTGCCCGCTGCTAAACGCCATGAGATGGTACGCTTTGCCCTGGAGCGGGTCCAATTTCGTGATGGGATTGACGTACTTTGGGCCATGTGCGCCCAAAACGCCGTGCCTCTAGAGGTCGTGTCAGGTGGGTTGGACTTCTACATCCGCCCGCTCTTGGCTAAGCATGGCTTGAACAGTTTGCCGCTTACCTCTATGCAAGTGGCGCAGTCTGGCAGGATTGGCATGTCCCCTATGTATCCGTCAGGTGTTGTCGCTTGCGATGCCATTGGCGTCTGTAAGTGCGCCCGTCTGTCCCACTACAAGAGCCGCGGCCTACAGACCATCTATGTTGGCGACGGCGACTCCGACCGCTGCGTCGCAAAGCAGGCGGACATCCTCTTCGCCCGGGACGCCCTGGCCCGCTACTGTCAGGAGCAAGGCATCGCCTTCACGCCCTTTGAGACCTTCCATGAGGTGACGGCATTCCTGAAACGGCAGATGAGTGCAACTCCGTCATAGGAACTATTTCCAAGCAGTTTTTGTACTCCCGCTTGAAGGGGGGGGCATCAAGCCGCACCCTTCAGGGTGCGGTGCTGATAGAGTTTTGAAATAGGCACTTAGGGCCTTCCTCTCCGGTCACCGCACCGTCACGCTGGTCACGCCTCCCCTGATGTCCAACTCCACCCGTTTGGAGGCGGATCTGTAGTCCGGCGATTGGTAGTAGTCGCCCATCTTGGGGAAACGGGCCTCGTCCACGTCTATGGAGGAGACGCCGGTCTGGGTGGAGATGCGCGCCGCCACGCCTTCAGGCACGCGCACGTCTATGTGGGACGCTCCCATGTCCAGTCGGGCGTAGGAACGTTCAGCCACTCCCGGCAGCACCAGGGACACATCGCTGGCCCCGGCGTTTAACCGCAGGTTAGTCACATTGAGCCCGCTCAGGTCTGCCTCAATATCGCTGGCGCCGGCGTTGATGGTCAGGTCTATTTCCACTATGGGCGAAAGGGCAAGCGCCCACTCCTCTTTGGCGGAGCCGATGAAAAACCAGCGGGGGCTTAGTCGCGCCAGATCAAGGGAGGCTCTGTCGCCGTTTCGTGTGAAGGTGGACCTGACGCCTTCGCCGCTACCGGAGAAAGCGCCCTCCACCAGAGAGGGAGAGTCGGTGGAGAGGGCACTGAGCCGGATGCTCCCTGCGCCAAAATCCAGCTTTGCCGTGAGATATTTGGCGCTGTCTAGCGGCTCGTCAATCCGGGAAGCGGCCTCTTGTTTCCCAAATAGGCTGGACTGATAGACAGCGAAGGCGGCGGACCCAATTAGGAGCACCACCACCAACAATGCGGCAAGCCATCGCGCCCGTTCGCCAAAGAGGATGGAAACGCCGGCAATGATGAGTAGCACCGGCCAGAGCCGCCACACGTCCAGCCATACGGCCCACGGTACGAGGCCCAGGGTCTGGAGCAGCAGCAAGACGCCCACTGCCACCAACAACAAGCCAAAGACAGGCACGCCCCGGTGTTGCGGCGATTGTGCCACGGCCTACCTCCTTAGCTGGCCTATGACCAGCGCGACGCCCAGGACAATGATGGCCACCGGCCACAGCACACCCCACTGCCACCACCAAAAAAGATGGAATCGTTGGAGGAGGAAGGCAAGGCCGAGAACAATAAGGATAATCCCCACCACGAAACGGCCTGTGTTGCGTTCATCCGTCTCAGGCTGCTGTGGAAGGGGAGAGGAGGCGGCAGATGTGGGCTGTGGCCCAGGAGGGGGCGGAGATGCAGGAGGAGAGGCTGGGGTCTCTGTAGGATCGGGCATGAGGAACGCGAGAAGAATGTAGACCACCACTCCTGTCAGGTTGATAAAGGCGAGGGCCACAAACGCCACCCGCACCAGCACAATATCCACGTTCAGGTACTCGGCCAGGCCGCCCGTGACGCCGAAGAAGACCCGGCGCGAGGCGCTTTTTTGCAGCCGCTTCGGAGGTGTCTGCGCCATGGTAGGCCCCCTTGCTTGCCTTTCACTCTTTCGCCGTAGTCACCCTATACAGGCCAAGTATACTCCTGCGCCTGCCCGGGTTTCACTGCTGCTGTTCAACCCCGGGGGAGGGCGTGCTGCGTGTACGGAAGGTGCGATAACCTAACCGAAACACTTACTATCCCCACAGATCCTCATAGCTGCCCGCCAAGTGCGGGTAGCGGGCCGCCATTACTTCCAGGTGCGCATCGTCCAGCAATGGCAAGGGCAACCGCGCCAGGCGCTCTTTCCAGGCGGGCAATGGCCCTTCCAGCCCTGTAAGCCGGGAGGCAGGCGCGTTCTTCCTCTGCACCAGCACTCGGAAATCGCCCATGCTGCCGGACCGGGCGATCTCCAGCATAGCCATGCGGTTGGCATCGCGCCGGCCCTGGCGGAGGTCAGCGACTGTGAGGCGGCGCTGCAAGTCACCCAGGCCCAGGTTGCGCAGAAAGGCTCCTTGCCGGACCAGGGGATAGCTTTCCAGGCCGTGCCGCGCCCCCATACGCTCCAACGCGGTGAAGTCCACGTGGGCGGTAATGTCTTGCCCGCCAGGATAATCGTAGGGGCTGGCAGAGACGGTGTGTTGGAAGTAGCAGCGGAGCGTCCCCTTGAGCCGCTGCGGCCCGTAGAGTTCCGCGGCGGTGTGGCCATAGTCAATGGTCAGCAGGAAGCCACGCTCCAAGGCGTCGCTTGCCTCCCGCAACCAGGGGGCCAGGGCCAGACACACCTCGGCCTGCTGGCCCTCGGCCAGGGCAATGCCCTCCTCCGCCAAACGCTGCGCTAAGGCCGGTGAGGACGGCTCGCCTTCGGCATCGGCCAGCCTGCCCTGGTCGTTGATGACGTAGACCTCCCGCAAGCTGCCGTTGCGCACGACCACGCGATGAACGGGTAAGGCGTCAAAAAGCTCGTTGGACAGCACGACGCCTGTGACGTGCCGCAGAGGTACCCCCGCCGCTCTCAGCCATTGTACGGTTGACGGCAGGTTGGCGGGCATTGCGGCAACGCGGTCTATAGCCACGTAGCGCAGGGCGCTGGCAAAGCGTGGGGAGAGATGACCGGCGTACCCGGCAACGTCCCGGGCCAAATGGCCCCAGCCGGCGCCGGGTTCCAGCACGACGAAGTCCGCCGGCCTGCCAAGGGTTTCCCACATCTCCTCAAGCTGAAGTGCGAGCAGCGCTCCAAAGGCGGGGTGGGCTGCAGGCGCGGTAAAGTAGTCGTGACCTGCCGTTCTGGGCCTGGCGTAATAGCCGCCGCCGGGCCAATACAGGGCCAACTCCATGTACTCGGCAAAGGTCAAACGACCTTGCTTGGCAAAGCGGTCCGCCAATTGTTGCTCTAGAGTCGCATTATTCAAGCGTTTACCCCGACACTTTGTGACTTTTTTCACACGTTGTGCGACTGTTCCCGACGTATGTTTGGCGCACTCTGTAGCTGTGTTGACACTCACCAGGCGGAATGCTACTATCTCCAATGGCTCACAGCCAGGGGCTGAAGGCCAGTTGGGTGCGTCAGCCCCCGCTACACGCTACAGATACTTCTCCATTGTACGAGTGCTATGTCTGAGGTACAATTCAGACCGCTCGCTTCCGTCTGGAACCTTCGGATTCCTCTCATTACCTCTTTTCTTTTTCCAAGGAACTGCTTCGCCCCAAGTGGGGTAGGTGTGCGCCCCTAACAGTGGCACATTGGAGGATTTATGGCAAAAAGGCATGACTTTGTAGTGAGATTCGCAGGAGAAGGCGGCCAGGGCGTGGTTACCGCAGCGGAGGCGCTTGCCCGCATCGCCGCCGACGTGGGCTACCACGGACTGACGTTCTCTACCTTCCCCTCGCAGATTTTGGGCGGCCCCACGTGGACCCAAGCGCGCATCTCCACCAAGCCGGTGCTGTCTCCCGGAGACGCAGTGGACGTGCTGGTGGCCTTGAACGAAGATGCGTTTGAGACACACAAAGAGGACTTGGGACCGGAAGGCGTCATCGTCTACGATAGCTCCTTTACGCCGAAGAGCTCGGGCCGCATGTTCGGCCTGCCCTTTGACGATCTCGCCAAGGAGGCTGGAGACATCCGCACGGCCAACATGGTCATGATGGGAGCTTTGGCCAACCTGGTTGGTATGCCCATCAAGTACCTGCAGGACTTCATTGTTAACCGATATCTTTCCCGCGGCCAAGCAATCGTGGACGCCAATATGAAGGCCATTGCGTCCGGAAGCTCCGGCGCTGCTGCCACCACCTTCCAGATCGGCGAGCTGGAGCCGCCCACCAAGCCCACCTACAAGCAAACAATGATAAAGGGCAACGAGGCTGTGGCCCTGGGGTCGCTGGCTGCGGGGCTGGAAGTCTACATCGGCTACCCCATTTCTCCTGCCACGCCGATCCTCCTGCACATGGAACGCAACCTGATCGGCCCTGGCAAATTCGCCTACCAGTCCAGCTCCGAAATTGAGTCCATAACGTCAATCATCGGCGCCGGCTACGCGGGCAAGAAATCCATGACCGCCACTTCCGGCCCCGGCCTCTCCCTTATGGCAGAGGGTATCGGTCTGGCCTGGATGGCAGAGATCCCGTGCGTCATCGTGAACGTGCAGCGCGGCGGCCCCGCCACGGGCCTGCCCACCAAGACGGAGCAATCGGACTTGAACATGGCCCTGACGCCGGCTCACGGCGATACCCTGATCCCTGTTATTGCTCCGGGTAGCGTGGAAGAGTGTTTCTATGCTGCTGCGCTGGCAATGAACTGGGCGGAACGGTATCAGGGCCCTGTTATCCTACTGAGCGAGATGTCCCTGGCGGAACGCGCCCAGAACATTCCGAAGCCCGACCTGTCTAAGGTTGCGCAGGAAACGCGTAAGGTATACACCGGCACCAACGGCTATGAGCGGTACGATGGGTATGAGCTTTCTCCGATGCCGCTCCCCGGCAAGCCCGGCGCCTATGTTGCCAACGGCAGCGAACACGACTCCATGGGCGACACGACACACCTCCCAAGCCGGCATATCCAGATGACCACACGCCGTTTCAGCAAGCTGCACCTGCTGGAGGAGAATGTCTACGAGGCGGAGAATAACGGCGCCTCTGTGGCAGTGGTCCCCTGGGGCGGGTCCCGCGGCCCTTCCAGAGAGGCATTTGAGCAATTGACCGCCCAGGGTGTCAAGAACGTGGGATGGTACTATACTATGCGTATCAACCCGCTGCCTCCCAAGATGCTGGAGGAGCTTCGCAAGAAGGACCTGGTCATCGTACCCGAGCTGAACTATCTGGGCCAGTTCTCCGCTTACCTGCGGGGCCTTGGCGTAAAAGCGGAGTCCATTACCCAATATACGGGCCTGCCATTTAGGCCCACGGCTCTGGCGAGCCACATCAAGGAATTGGCAGGGAAACACGCGAGAAAGGCGGTACGCGCATGAGTGCAAAGAACCCAGAGTATGACTTCAAGTGGTGCCCCGGCTGCGGCGACTTCGGCGTGCGGCGCGCGCTAGAGTTCGGGTTGCAGGACTACTCTTCCTACCACGAGCAACCCATGAGCAACAGCGTAGTGATTGCCGGCATCGGTTGTTCGGGCAACCTGGTACACTTGGTTGAAGGTGAGCAGCCCTATGGTTTCCACGGCATCCACGGCCGTACGCTGCCCATCGCCTTCGGCGCAAAAATGGCCCGTCCCGAGCTGAACGTAGTGGTAGTTGCAGGTGACGGCGACTTCTTGAGCATCGGCATGGAGCATATCGCGCCCCAGGCGGCCCGCAACCTGGACATTTGTTGCGTCGTTATGGACAACGGCGTCTACGGCCTCACCAAGGGCCAGAGTTCGCCTACAACTGACCTGGGCGTTATTACCACTTCCACTCCCTACGGCAAGATGGAAGGCGACCTGAACCCTCTGGACTACTATCTGTCCATCGGCGTCAGCTTCATCGCCTCTGGCTACTCCAGCAAGCCCAAGGACTTGGGCAAGCTCATCCAGGCAGGCATGGAGCACAAGGGTTTCTCCATTGTCCACGTAATGTCCCCCTGCACTACGTACAACGACACCTACGAGCAACTGAAGGGCAACGCCAAGAAGGGCATTGAGCCTATCATCTTTGATGTGCCGGCCAGCCACAACGTGACTGACCGTGAGGCAGCCCGCAAACTCGTGAGCACCAGCAAGGTTCCCATCGGCATCGTGTACAAGAACGAGCGTCCATCCCTGGACAAGCGTTTGGTTGAACTGCAAGGCCGCGTAAAAGTTAGGTCCCTGCAAGCGCAGCTTGATGGGTTTGACCTGTAGAGGACCTATCCAGGACGCACCCCGGAAGGTGCTGTGTCACAAGGTGAAAAGAAGAGACCCGCCATGCGGCGGGTCTCTTCTTTGTTGCATGGCTTTAGGCGAAGGCTTCAGTCCGTCGTTGATTGCACTTGCGCTGGTGCAAAGGGCGCGTCAGCCCGCCGGGGAGCTGTAGGTGTGCGCATGACCCAGTAGAGCAGGGCGGCGAGGACGTAGGTCACGGCGACGGCGATAAAGGCCACTCGGTAGCTTTGTGTGCTGTCAAACACGAACCCAGCCACTACCGGGCCAAAGAAGGACATGACGCTCTGAAACAGCGTGACGATGCCGCGCAGTGTGGCGAAGTTCCGCCTCCCAAAATACTCTCCTATCAGGGCCCAGGTTACGGTATTGCAGGACTCCGCCCCCGCAAAAAGGAACGCAAAGATGATGCCGGTAAGAAGACCGGCGGGGCCCACGGTGATGAACACCGCAGCGGCGATGCCCAGCACCATCGCCATAGCTGAAGCCTTGGAGCGAGACCACTTATCCGCCACGATCCCCCCGACGATCACCGCAGGCAGCCGGATAAAGGCGGCCACCGATATGAGGACAGCCGCTGTGCCTTCGCCAATGCCCCGGGATACCAGCATAGGCACGAAATGCACCGTTAAGGCCGATTGGGCCATGAGCCGCAGGCCAATGGCCAGAGCCAGCACCCAGAACACTTTCGTCCGCAGCGCCTCCTTCACCGTGAAGTCCCCATTAAAGCCGGACTCCTCCGTTCCGGTGGCGCGTGCAGAAGTGTGGGCCGCGTTGCGTGTCCCATGCCCTCCCACCACGGGGGCGGTGCCATGTTCGTCAGCCGCCGCCTCATCCCCCTTTGGCATTCGTACCATCAGGGCAAGGGGGATGCCCACCACCAACAACGTCACCCCGGAGATGATGGCAGCAGTCCGCCAACTATGATTGAGGACAATCCATGCAATCATAGGGGTCACAAGGAAGCCGCCGATGGCGGAGCCTGTGGTTGCAAGGGACATGGCCGTGCCGAGCCGGCGGCGAAACCAGAAGTTGATGGTGGCCATGAGTCCGTGGAAGGGCAAGGAGAAGCCTACGGTCAGAACCCCCCAAAATACGAGGAGGAACGTTAAATACGACTGGGTCAAACCCAGGAGAATAAACCCCACCGCCCCAATGACGACACCTGCGATGACGATGATGCGCGGGCCAATGCGGTCCACCAGATACCCCGCAATCGGTCCTTCCACGCCCCCTTCCAAACTCCGAATGGAGTATGCAAAGGACATCTGTGTCCTGGATACGTTGAAAGCCCGTATCAGCGGTAGAAAGTAGACGGAAAGGCCGGTGTGGTAAAAGCCTCCAAACATGGCGTGGAAGAAACCCGAAATAATGACGATCTGCCAGCCCTTGTAGAGCCCCTTCTTTGGCGCTTCGCTCCGCTGCTCTTGTCCCTGGTCCATCGTTTGTCTTCTTCTTCCGCTGGTGCCGTCCGAAGAGTGCTATCAGCCGTGAAGCATAGCCTACTCTTGCCTGCCTGCCAAGAGGTAGCCCAACAGGTGCCCAACGGCCATGCCCGTCCGATTTCCGTTACAAAGGAGATGCTCAGTGGTGAGTACAGGAAACTGCGTTTCCTGTCGGGAGGTTGTCCCGATGGATCGGGAAGATACTTTCCCTTCCCCTCGCCGAAGGCGAGGGGAAGGGGGCACTGCTGAAAAGGACTTTTAGGGCAAGGCCTCGCTGCGAAGAGGAGACCACAGAGGAGAGGTCACGCCGCTTTGTCACGCAAGGCCCGCAGGCCGAAGCATCTCTCCTGGACCGCTTGGGGAAGCGTGCGACAAGGCCCGCAACCGCGACGCCACCCTACCGGAAGAAATGCTTCACGATGTCCTTTGGACTCGTTCAGCATGACAAGGCATTTCGCTGTCTCAATGAAGGCAGAGCGACGCTGTAGTTTGGCAAGCTCAGTCGGAATGGTATAACTACACATTATGATATACGATTACATATTGATATTTGACATTATGAGAAGAAGCGTGAAGAATAGCCTTACGTCTCAGGTCAACCAACCCAAATGCAGTAGGTCAAAGCCCTCGCAGCCTCAGGGGTAGGTAGCACACGGTCTAGTTCAGTAGGATTATAGCCGCCGGAGAACACAGGCGTTGAAACCCACTCGCTGACCGCTGTTCCCACGAAGGAGGCGCCCATGCGTTCCTGGACGTTCATCTCTAATCACGGCGCTGTCCTGGCCTACATCAGCAACCACAAAAGCGTCGCAGCGCGCAAAATAGGAAAGGACCTGTGCCTCGCGGAGCGTACCGTCATGCGCATCATAGACGACCTGGAGGCTGGCGGTTACATAGAGCGAAGGCGCGAGGGGCGTCAGAATGCCTACGTCATTAATCACCATTGCCCTTTCCAAATCCCAGGAGGCTTTGAGGGTCTAGTGGGAGAGTTGCTGGGTGTGTTGTCGGGCCGGAGTCGTGCGGATATGTCCACCTCAGAAAATATCAGGAACCGTTGTGGAGAGTTTGGCCGACCGGGACTACAGTCCAGCAGCACCCTTGAAACGAGCCTCGTGGAATGATGCTTCGCATCCGGCTTTCCAATCTTCGTGAGTACGGCAATAGGCTAAGGAGATCCTTTCCCAATATGCGCCTACGGTGCTTTTGATAACCCTTGGATACCACTTTTCATCTCACCTTCTGGTATATCCTCCTTCTCCCCTTGCTTGGGGTGGGAGTGTCCACCCTGGGGACTCTTTTGGGTCTTGGAGGCGGGTTCATCCTCCTGCCTGCCCTCCTACTACTGTTCCCTGAAGCATCCTCCAGCACGATCTCCGGCATTTCCCTCACAGTGGTCTTAATCATTGCCACCTCGGCGACTATCAGCAATTTCCGGGCCAGACGCATTGATGTGAAGACTGCCGTTCTTCTGGCTGTCGGCTCTGTTCCCGCAGGCGTGGCCGGCGCCGTTGCAGCCAACACGGTGAGCCGCAGCGGTTTTGAAGTCTTGTTCGGCGTCATGGTGCTCCTCGCCTCGGTCTATGTACTGTGGAGGAGCACGCGAACGGTCCCGTTTCATACCGATGCCCACGACGCCAACAGGGAGATTCACGAGCGCAAAGGGCCAGTGCACAAGTTCTACGTCAACTGGCTGCTCGCCGCGGTCATCGGTCCCCTGGGCGGGTTCCTTTCGGCCTTCTTCGGCATTGGAGGCGGCATCATCCACGTGCCGGCCATGACCTTCATCCTCAAGATGCCGCCCCGCGTAGCCAGCGCCACCTCCCTTTATGTGATAATCCCCACCGCCGCTGCGGGACTGCTCACGCGGATTCTCACCGGCGAATACGTGGAGGGGTGGCGGCGCGCCGGGATACTCGGCCTGGGCGCGCTCATCGGGGCCCAGGTTGGGATCTACCTGAGCACCCGCCTCAATCAGCGAGTGATTATGGCAATCCTGGCCGTGGCAATGGCCCTGGTGGGAGCGAGACAGATATTGGTGGGGATATGAGGGATGCCGGCCTGCCCCTAAATCCTCCTTCCCTCAGTGGAAAAAGAGACTTGCTCTATCTCCCCCTTCACCCGCAGCAGCACTTCAAGGAACTGCTCTTTGCTCAACCGCCCCGTCTGGTGGTTGCGCGGGCTGGGATGATAGCTTGCGTACAGCGCTCGCGGGCCAACGGGCATCTCGTACCGAGCGCCGTGGGCAAAGGCAAAGCGTAGCGATTGGCCCGCCCATGCCGAGGCCACACGCAGGTAGGCGTCAAAGGCAATGCGGCCGAGGGCCAGGATGATGCGCGCGTCTTGCAACAGATCCATCTCTGCCCGCAAGTAGGGCGCGCAGTTGGATAGCTCTTGCGGCGTTGGCTTATCGTTGGGCGGCGCACAGCGGGCCGCAGCGGTAAGGTACAGCCCGCGAAGCTCCAGGCCGTCGCCGCGATGCTCCGAGGTGGGCTGGCTGGCAAAGCCTGCTTCGTACAGCGCCTGCGTGAGGAAACGGGCGGAGGCATCGCCGGTGAACATGCGCCCCGTGCGGTTGCCGCCGTGGGCCGCAGGCGCCAGTCCTATAGCCACCACTTTCGCCTTGGAGTCGCCAAAACCCGGCACCGGGCGTGCCCAGTAATCCCAATCACGAAAGGCCGCCCTCTTTGCCGCACCGGCAGACTCACGGTGCTCCACCAGTCGTGGGCAGAGGCGGCAGGCCACCAATCGGCGGTGGAGTATTTCCAGACCGGATGACATATTTTCTTGTGGAGACACGTCCGATTGACTAGATATGCTCAATAGTCCACCAGAATGCGAACATATTGTGTGGATTAATGCTTACGCCCGTTTGTGAGAAATGTGTTATAATCCCCGCTAATGTGCCGGTGCTGAGAGCTAGGACTGAACGAGGGCATGAGTCGTGCTGGCTAATCGGATCCTGGACATTGTACACCCACAGCATCGGTCTCCTGCAAAAACGTCATCAAAAGGTAAGGAACAATGGCAGTAGAAAAGAAGATAGAAGAGCGCCTTCTGGAGCTGGAACGGCGCAGAGAGCAAAGCCGCCTTGGCGGCGGCATCAAACGGATTGAGCAACAGCACGCTAAGGGCAAGCTGACCGCTCGTGAGCGGTTGGAGTTGCTGCTAGACCCAGGGACGTTTCAAGAGCTAGACCCCTTTGTCGCTAGTTGGGCTGCGGACACGGAGCCTGGCTCTAGGACGTATCCCGGCGATGCCGTGGTCACCGGCTACGGCAAGATCAATGGCCGCATCACCTATGTCTACGCCCAGGACTTTACCGTTCTGGGTGGTTCTTTGTCCGAGGCCGTGGCCGAAAAGATATGCAAGATCATGGACATGGCTATTAAGAACGGCGCGCCGGTCATCGGCCTGAACGATTCGGGCGGCGCGCGCATCCAGGAGGGCGTCGTCAGCCTGGCGGGCTACGGAGAGTTGTTCTATCGCAACACTATGGCCTCCGGCGTTGTCCCGCAGATTACGGTGATCCTTGGCCCTTGCGCCGGCGGCGCGGTATACTCGCCCGCCATCACCGACTTCATCTTTATGGTCCAGGGCTTGGGCCAGATGTACATCACCGGCCCGGACGTTATCAAAGCGGCAACGGGCGAGGTGGTCACGCACGAGGCGTTGGGAGGCGCGGAAAGCCATGCCTCCACCAGTGGCGTCGCTCATTTCAACTGTCCTACTGAGCAGGAGTGTCTGAGCGAGGTCCGCCGTCTTCTCGCCTTCCTGCCCCAGAACAACATGGACGATCCCCCCTTTATTCCGCCGTATGACGACCCCAGCCGCACCGATGAATCACTTCTCCACATCGTCCCCGATGACCTGGTGAAAGGGTACAACATGCGGGAGGTGATAAACCGCATCGTGGACGACGGCGATTTCCTGGAAGTCCATGCCCAATACGCCCAGAACATGATCGTTGGTCTGGCGCGCATGGGTGGCTTTCCCGTGGGCGTCGTCGCCCAGCAGCCGTTGTATATGGCCGGCGTGCTGGATATTGACGCCTCGGTCAAGGCGGCTCGCTTCGTCCGCTTCTGTGATTCCTTCAACATTCCTATTGTGACCCTGGTGGATGTGCCGGGTTTCCTGCCCGGCACGGACCAGGAGCATCGCGGCATCATCCGGCACGGCGCAAAGCTCATCTATGCCTATGCCGAGGCTACAGTGCCGAAGATTACCGTGCTGGTCCGCAAGGCCTACGGCGGAGCATATCTGGTCATGGGCAGCAAGCACCTGCGCGCCGATGTCAATCTTGCATGGCCCACGGCGGAGATCGCCGTCATGGGGCCGGAGGGCGCTGTCGGCATCCTGCACAAGGACGAGCTTGCCGCCGCGGTTAACCCTGAGGAAGTGCGGGCTCAGTTGGTACAAGAATACCGAAGCCGCTGGGCCAATCCCTACGTTGCCGCAGGCCGCGGCTACATTGACGACGTGATCAATCCTGCGGAAACGCGCCCCAGGATCATCAAAGCGTTGGAGATGCTGCAAAACAAGCGGGATTCCTTGCCGCCCAAAAAGCACGGCAACATCCCCCTGTAGTTCCTGTAGTGCAAGTTGATAGCTGACACACCTGCCATGCCAGCGTTTCCATTAAGTGAACGCCGTTGGGAGGAAGCAGCATGGAGAACCCTGAGAACAACCAGCATCCCGCCCAGCAACCGCAGGACTTTACCGCACTCATGAAGTCTGTGGCGGAAATCATGGATGCCGTGCTTGCCCGGCAGCCCATGAACCTCCCCCAGCGGCGGCAAAGCCGCTGGAAACGGGTGCGACAATTACAGGGCGGCGGATTCCCCCTGGCGGGCGCCGCAGGTTGGGACAAAGCCTGATTCACTGAGGCCCATGCAACAGCATGGGCCTTTCGCTTTCTTACGGTATCCACAGGCCGTGTCAACTCGGACGACGATCCCTTTGACGACCAGTGGCTTCCTTCCGCTCCCGCCGCCCAAAGCAAAGGTGTGACCGTTGCCGGGCTACACAAGGCCATCAAGCGGGGCCAGGTTATCGCGCGGCCCGCCAAGCCTGGCGGACGCCGCATCGTGGTCAGCGCCAACAGCCTGCGCGCCTGGACGCCCGACCCCGTGCGCCAGTCCGCCCGCAAGGGTGCGGTGGCGGTGTAGCTGGGAGCGTGCTCTTCTTGGCGTACTAACGCAAGGAGCACCGGACCTCCCTTGTGGCGTTTCCTCCGAAGGGCTGACGGGGGGCTGCAAATGTCCTGCAGGCTGTTCGACAATGCGACGGCACTAAAGGTAGCGCGCACCTACGAGCAGGCTACCGAATGGTATAACATGCACTCAAAGGTTTCATGAGTCGCTTTTGGCGACACGCCCCAGAACCAGCGCCCGGTTTGACGCCATGAAACGCCCCTGGGGCGTTTCATGGCGTCAAACGCTAGTGTAGGGGTGAGAATGAGGCGGGGACCAGGAGCTTTGTATCTTGTCTCACGAGAAACCCGCCGGAGGCAGGTGGCCACTTACCTGACCTGCGAGCTTCGGCCCTTACGCGTTCCCGCTGCTCAAAGCTCTCGTAGGGCCAGAGGTGGATGAACTTGTTCAGCCCGCCGATATCGGTGTACCATGCCCCGGCTAGGGGCGAGAATTTCTCCCTGCCCTCGATAAGCTCGCCCCAGTGTTTCAGGACCTCGGGAATTGTGCCTGGCTGATAGGTGTAGATGCGCATCTCATAGATGTTGCCCAACCGCTTTTCAGCCAGGGGATGCATGAAAGGCGCTGGGATCAGTATTTCGGACTCCTGTGTGACTATGAACTCCCTGATATTCGGCGGCCAGTCGGCCTCCTTGCGGGCCTCCTCACGCGCCTTCTCGCGGTGGGCCAGGTCATCATATGGCCACAGGTGTGCAGCACCTGATTGAGTGGGCCCACCTCCGTATGCCAGAAGCCGCCTAGCTTGGAGTGCTTAACGCGAGCAGGCAGGCTTTTCTCAAAGCGGGCCTCTACTTCGGCGACGTTGCCGGGCTTAAGCGTGTATGTCCTCAACTCGTGAATCATGGTGACCTCCCGTATGCTATTCTCGCCCATCATATAGCAAAATCACCCAGGTGAAATAGGCCACTGGCCTGCATTAAGGAGTTATAACTGAAAGTGGTGTATGGAGGGAGGGCGGCGTATCCTGCTGAGGACGACGAAGTCACCAGCAAGGAGGTACGCCACCCATGGGGAACAATAGCAGAGACGATGGACAGAAGCCAGCGGG
>Ga0209514_10000369_pt1 | contig 95166 bp, 102 predicted proteins | sample Subgrocontami58m_FD_187452 | JGI IMG/M metagenome (GOLD analysis project Ga0209514, IMG submission 187452) | Subsurface groundwater microbial communities from S. Glens Falls, New York, USA - GMW37 contaminated, 5.8 m (SPAdes) (version 3) | ecosystem: Environmental > Aquatic > Deep subsurface >... | reverse complement strand
TGCACTTCGACCTCCGCCCTGCGGCCATAATCAAGAACCTGGACTTGCGACGCCCCATTTACCGGAAGACTGCTGCCTTCGGGCACTTTGGCCGGGACGACATCAGCCTGCCATGGGAAAGGATCGACAAGGCTGCGGTCCTCAAGGCTGAGGCAGGCCTGTAGGGGGAGCAAGGCCCTGAACGCCGGACCATCAATTCGTGGCCTCAGTTTACAGTCTGTATGAAGGGGCTGGCAGATGGGGATTAGGATTAAGTTTGGTACCGATGGCTGGCGAGGAATAATAGCGGATGACTTCACTTTCGCAAACGTATCCGCATGTGCCCAGGCTTTCGCCGACCACATAAATCAGAGGGATTCTAGCGCCAGACCGGTCATCATAGGGTACGACACCAGGTTCGCATCCGAATCTTTCGCAGCCGCCTGTGCCGAAGTCGTGTCCGCGAACGGCATACCGGTATTGCTTTCAGCCAAGGCTGTGCCGACTCCCGTTACCAGTTATGGCGTGGTGAATCTCGGTGGGGCCGGGGCCATTATGATAACCGCCAGCCACAATCCCCCGCAGTGGAATGGCTTCAAGGTGAAATCTGAGAACGGGTCCAGCGCTGCACCCGAGGTAACCAACGACCTTGAGAAACGCATTGAAGAGGTGATCGCCGCCAGTTCGGTGAGGCGAATCGCCATCGAGTCAGCCAAGAAAAGCGGCAAAGTAAGAATGGTTGACCTCGGAAACCCGTACATGGAACACCTGGGAACATTGGTCGACCTGGACCGATTGCGCCGTTCCCATATGAGCGTTCTTGTCGATTCGATGTATGGATCTGGGGCAGGCTACCTCAGGCATCTCCTGAAGGGCGATGAGGCTCGCTTTACCGAGATCCATGCAGAACGAAATCCCTCCTTTCCCGGTATTCAACAGCCCGAACCTATTGCCCTCAATCTGGAGGAACTCATTCTTCGTGTTCAAAAAGAGCATTCCTCCGTAGGTATCGCTACCGACGGCGACGCCGATAGAGTCGGCGTGGTCGATGAGAAAGGCGAGTTCCTCACCCAGCTCCAGGTTTTCGCTCTCCTGGCTTTATATTTGCTGGAGGTCAGGGGCGAGCGGGGACCTCTGGTCAAAACAACAACTACAACTTCCATGATCTTCAAGTTGGCGGAGTTGTTCAAAGTAGAATCGTTCGAGACGCCTGTCGGTTTCAAATATGTCGCTCCCATAATGATTGCGAACAACGCGCTCATCGGAGGTGAGGAGAGCGGCGGATATGGGTTTCGAGGACACATACCGGAGCGTGACGGCATTCTGGCGGCTCTGTATTTTCTGGACTTCATGGTCCAGACAGGCAAGACTCCGTCCCAACTGATAGAGCACCTCTATTCGAAAGTCGGCCCGCATTACTATGAACGGATCGATCTCGACTTCGTCCCAGCAGAAAGACAGAACATATTAAGTCGATTCGCAGCCGCCGCCCCAAAAGAGATATCGGGCAAGAAAGTTGTCAGGATAGACCGAAGTGAAGGGGTCCGCCTCATCCTTTCGGACGGAACGTGGCTCTTTGCCCGCCTTTCGGGCACTGAACCCATAATGCGTATTTACTCCGAAAGCCCAAGCAAACAAGAGTCCGCATCCCTGCTCCACGTCGGTAGGAAGATCGCGGGCGTCTAGATGTTCTCAACGCCATTGGACGACCACAGCGCGTACTCCAGCATTGACCCCTCGGCCATGGGCTCCCATTTGCGTAACCTACCCCAACAATGCCGCCATGCCATGGCGGAGGCAAAATCATTCAGCTTGCCGCAGGACTATTCGGACATCGACAAGGTGGTTGTGCTCGGAATGGGCGGCTCTGCGATCGGAGCAGATCTGGCCCGCGCCTTGCTCACATACAAATCCAGCGTAGCGTTCTATTTACATCGGGACTACGGAGTACCGGCTTTTATTGACAGGCGAACATTAGTCGTAGCTTCGAGCTATTCCGGAATGACTGAAGAGACGTTGGACGGATTCAATAAGGCGCTGGGAATAGACTGCAGGAAGATCGTAATCACCACCGGCGGTAGACTCTTGGAGATTGCCAGACAACACGGAATCCCTGCTTTTGTTTTCAACTACAAGTCTCAACCAAGAGCAGCGCTGGGATACAGTCTGTTTCCAATGCTGGCGATATTGCAGAAGGTAGGCATAATGACCTTCGACGACGCAGACATTTGTGAGACATTCTCATTAATGGAGAATCTGTCGTCCAGACTCAGAGAGGACGTACCTACACATGCAAATCGGGCCAAATACCTGGCTTCACAACTATTTCGGCGATTCCCGATAATATACGGCGCCGGACTCCTGTCTCCCGTGGCATATAGGTGGAAGACTCAGATAAATGAAAACGCCAAGACCACGGCCATCTCGGAGACCGTGCCCGAATTGTGCCACAACTCTGTGGCAGGATTGGGCCTGCCCGCAGAAATAACCAGGAAATGTTTTGCGCTAATCTTGCAGGCGCCTTCACTGCACAAGAGACACCTGGCGCGCTACGTTCCTGTCCGCGAGTTGCTCCAACAATCGGGTATACCTTACGAAACGCTGGACGCCGAGGGCCGTTCCGAACTCAGCCATATGATGAGCCTGGTAATGATAGGAGACTGGACTAGCTACTATCTTGCCATCTTGAACGGAGTGGACCCCACGCCCATTCCGTTCATCGACTTTCTAAAAGAGCGCCTCAGGCAATCCTAGTCGCAACTCCAGGCAAAACGTAACATGCAGGAGTGAAACATGGATTTCTCTTTCAGTGCCCATGAAACCAGGCTGAGAAAAGAGATAGGTGATTTTGCCCGCAGGGAACTCCCTGCTGGTTTCAGTGACGGAGCACCTGATTTCGAACAGCAATTCCAAGGGATGTTTTGGGACCTGGCAAGAGAACTAATGCCCAAAGCCGGCGCGAACGGTTGGTTGGGGCCGAATTGGCCGACCCAATATGGTGGCAAGGGGGGAACTGCTGCAGAACAGGTCATTTGTTATGAAGAAATGGCCTATTGGGGCATACCCGGTTCCGATATGGGGGTCGGCGGGATATCCTGGATCGGTCCGAGTCTCCTTTCGGTGGGCAGTGAAGCACAGAAACTCGAACACCTACCTCCACTGGCACAAGGCAGGCGGTTCTGGTGCACCGCCTACAGCGAACCGGGGTCTGGTTCCGACATGGCTTCACTGCAATCTACCGCAACGCGCAAGGGCGATGTCTATGTGATTAATGGGCAAAAGGTGTGGACCAGTTCTGCGCCGGTCGCGGACTGGTGCTGGCTGCTGGTCAGGACCGACCCGAACGTTCCCAAGCATCGGGGCCTCAGTTTGTTCGTGCTGGACCTGCGCACCAGGGGAGTCACAGTTAAGCCGCTTTACGCGATGACTGGCACGACACCGTTCGCCGAGATCTTCTTAGATGATGTGATAGTCCCGAAGACGAACCTCGTAGGCCAAGAAAACCGTGGGTGGAACTACGTTGTTTCCGCGCTGGAGTATGAGCGCGCCTCCGTCGGTGTCTTGTTCGCTGCGCTGACGCGCCGTATCCTGGATGACATTGTACGCAATCAGAAAGACAATGCCAAACGAACCGGTGCTGTCATGCGCCACAAGATAGCCGAGTTGGCGATAGAAGCTGAAGTCTCCAAGATTGTGGCTTACCGAGCCGCAATCCCGTTGTGGGCGGGGAACCCTTCCAACGTTGAGAGCGCATTGTCAAAAGTGTTTTCAACGGAGGCGAGTCTCCGGGCAGTCCAACTTGAAATGGAGTCGGTGGGACTTCTTGGGCTGTTGTCTACACCGGAGTACTCTGGCACCTTGGCCCACCGTGCGCATTTGGCCTACCTGTCGTCAGTTGGAAACACGATATTGGCCGGAACGTCAGAAATAGAACGTAACGTAATTGCCCGAAGAGGGCTGGCCCTGCCGGGGCAGAACTAACTGGGCCGCCCGTTTGAGGCGGCCATTATGCCCGTTACACGACACACTGGACTGGCCAACAAAAAAGAGCCCCTGTCATTGGACAGGGGCTCTTTCCACTGGACAATCTCGACTAACGCTTAGTGAATTGAGGCGCTTTCCTGGCTCTCTTCAAGCCGTACTTCTTGCGCTCCTTAATCCTGGGGTCTCTAGTTAACGAGCCAATGCTGCGCAGTTTTGTGCGTAACGACTCGTCCATCTCCACCAGGGCGCGCGCGACCCCGTGACGTAGAGCTCCAGCCTGGCCTGTCACACCACCTCCAATAATCTTGGCAGTAACATCAAGCTTGCCTGCCTTTTCCACAATATTCAGTGGCTCGACTATCATTCTCCTGTGCTCCATTCGCGGGAAGAAGACCTCTATCGGCTTACCGTTGACGACGATAGAGCCAGTTCCGGGAAGTATCCTCACCTGCGCGATAGCGCACTTTCTTCGTCCAGTTCCTTTATTGTAAGTCTCGGTGGTCAAATTCTGCCTTCCTTTTCAGTGGCTACTTGGTCTGTTCCTGACCTGGGTTAGTACTGCCCGATCCGTCGGGAGTGGCCTTGACGGCCCCAACTTGAGCCTTGTGCGGGTGTTCGGGACCGGCATATACTTTCAGTTTCTTGAACATCTGGCGTCCAAGGCTGTTGTGAGGAAGCATGCCCTTAACAGCGTGTTCGACAACGACCGTGGGCCGTGTCGCCATCCGCTCCTCCAGGCTCACGCTCTTCAACCCACCCGGATACCCGGAATGGCGATAATAGAGCTTCAGGCTTGCCTTTTTGCCCGTAACACGTAACTTCGATGCGTTGATGACCACTACAAAGTCGCCGGTGTCCATGCTCGGGGAAAACGTGGGTTTATGCTTCCCATGAAGCAGACAAGCCACTTCAGTTGCGAGCCGTCCAAGTATCTTGTCTGTAGCGTCAATAACGCGCCACTCCCGTTTTACTTCTGAGATTCTTGTGTTTACGGTATTCATCGATTACATCACTCCAAGCGGTTGGGGATAATTTATCTTGGTCAAATACAGCCCATGGGCCGGGGCTGTCGGTCCTGCCATCCCTGGAATCTTTGCCTCCAAAAGACGGCGCACATGATCAACCGGTACCTTGCCAAGGCCGATTTGGACGAGTGCACCTACGGTGTTACGCACCTGGTGGGACAGAAAGGAGTTTGCCGCGATATGGAACACAACTAACTCATCACGCTTCTCGAAAGCTGCCTTCGATATGATCCGTTCTGTTCCACCTTTTTCGTAGTCTGTAACAAAAGCGACGAAATCGTGCTTCCCCTGCAAGTCGCGAGAAGCCGAATTCATCAGGTCAATATCCAGTTTTCTCGGCACCTGATATACCCTGTTTCTCATGAGCGGCGAACGCGTTCGGCTATTGAAGATATGGTACTCGTATTCCCGGCCATCCGCGTGTCTCCTGACATTGAACCCTTCTGCGGCTCTATGAGCCTCTTTTACTGCAATATCTTCGGGCAAATAATGATTCAGCGCGTGAATGAAAACTTCGGAAGCGTATCCCGAATCGGTGTTGAAACTGACAACCTGACCCCAGGCATGCACCCCGGCATCTGTCCTGCTGGCGCCCAGAACTCTCCGGCGCTCTCCAGTCAGCCTGCTTATTGCTCTTTCTAACTCTCCTTGGACCGTCGGCACGCCACACTGGTACTGAAATCCACAATACCGGGTGCCCTCATATTCCACCACAAGTACTAGTTTCGACGCTGCATTTTTTGCTTTCCAAGCCAGAATAGCACCCAATCTCTGACGCCTGGCGTATTACGAGACTAAATCAATGCGGGCGAGTGGAGCCGCATCCCCAAGCCGCGAACCCAACTTGGTCACTCTGGTATAGCCCCCCGGCCGGCTGGCATACCTCGGAGCAAGCTCCGCAAAGACTTTCTCCACCACTTTTTCGTCGGTGATAAAGGCCAAGGCTTGCCGCCGGGAATGTAGTGTCCCCTTTTTGCCAAGGGTAATGACCTTCTCTGCGAAAACCCTTGCCCGCTTCGCCTTCGTCTCTGTGGTTACCACTTTTTCATCACGTAGCAGCCCGGTTACAAGGCTCTTGTACACCGACATTCTCTGTGAGGTGGTCTTGCCAAGTTTGTGATTATCTACTCGATGTCTCATAAGACTCTTCGCCTTTTCGTATTACCGGTTCCTCATGGTCAACCGACTCTTCGCCCTCGGATCCTGGCGCTGCCCCGCCTTCTCCGGAGGGGATATGTACTCCCATCGCCTCCAGAGCCCCCAGTACTTCCTCCCTTGATTTCTGGCCAAAGTTAGGCAGGTTGGGAAGTCCTTCCTGACTTCGTTCAAGCAATTCACCTACCGTAGACATTCCGCCCCGGCGCAGACAATTCAAGGTACGCGTCGAAAGCCCGACCTCCTCGAGCGGCATCTCATATTGTTCGGGAAGCACTGCGAGCCGCAATGAAGTCTTCTTGCCTTCGCGTGCTGATACTCTCACGAGGTCTCTGAACATTCCCAACTGCCTTGTGAGTATGTCGGCAGCCTGACTGATAGCCTCTACACCTGAAATGGTGCCGTCTGTCCATACTTCCAACAACAGCCTTTCCATGTTTCCCTCTTGCGCCACGGTAATCGGCTCAACCGAATAGTTCACTCGCTTCATAGGAGTGAAGATAGCGTCTACAGGGATTACGCCAATCGGCAGCCCCTTGCCGGACTCAGCAGGAACGTAGCCCTTGCCAATTTCAATGTTGAACTCTGCATTAAAAGAGGCATCAGAAGAGTCAAGAGTCGCAAGGTGCAACGTGGGGTTGACGACCTCGAAATCGGCAGACGGTTTTATGTCAGCTCCAGTCACATTTCTGGCGCCTTGAACATCTATCGTCAAGGTGCCTGGTCGCTGCGACAATGAACGCAGCCTTAACGATTTTATGTTGAGCAGGAACTCCATGGCATCTTCTTTGACATTGGCTATCGTAGAAAACTCATGATGGAGCCCTTCGATCTTCATCCACGTGACAGCTGCTCCAGGGAGGGAATTCAACAATACCCTTCGCAACGCGTTGCCCAAAGTGATTCCGATGCCTTTTTCCAGAGGGCCGGCAACCACCCGCGCGTAGTTCGGTTCACTCAACTGTATTTCTAATTGGGGTTCCGCCATTTATTCAGCACTCCGTATCCCCTGCACAGCCTTCCGGCTGCACGGGACCAGATCAGATTTACTTCGAGTAGTATTCGACTATTGCCTTTCCGTCAAATACTGTTTCAACCTCTCCTGCCGCAGGTAATGAAGCCACGCGACCAACCATGTTTTCCGCATCCAGCACAAGCCATGTGGGTATTACCCTGCTCTTTACGGCTTCAGCAAGACCCTTGTAGTACTCGTTCTTGGCGCTGCTGGAATGCCATGACACCACATCTCCAGGCTTCACCAACGCCGAAGGAACGTTGCACCTCTTCCCGTTAAGCAGCATATGCCCATGCCTAACCACTTGTCGAGCCTGTGACCGCGATTCAGCAAACCCCAGGCGGAAGACCGTGTTGTCAAGGCGGCGCTCCAACAGAACCGAAAGGTTGACAGCCGTAATGCCGGGTTGTCTTTCTGCCTCGGCAAAGAAACGCCTGAATTGCCGCTCAAGCATTCCGTAGCTGTATCTGGCTTTCTGCTTTTCACGTAACTGCACGCCGCGCTCCGAAATTTTTTTCCGGCGTGGTCCGCCTCGCGTCGGACGCTGCTGTGCCCGTTTCTCTATGGCACACTTGGCGCTCTCGCACCGGCTGCCCTTAAGGGTTAGTTTATCTCCAACACGCCGGCAAAGCCGGCAGACTGGCGCTACAATTCGAGCCACTGTCTATCCTCTCAATGATGAATACTATACTCGGCGCCGCTTGCGTGGGCGACAACCGTTGTGCGCGATCGGGGTTACGTCGTGAATCCCGGTGACGAACAGTCCGGATGCCTGCAACGCCCTGATCGCTGCTTCTCGTCCTGAACCAGGCCCCTTGACAAAGACCTCAACCTGGCGCAGTCCATGCTCCATGCCGCGCCGGACCGCTTCCTGTGCAGCCAGTTGGGCGGCGAACGCCGTCCCCTTCCTCGACCCCTTGAACCCGCCCGTGCCTGAACTCCCCCAAGATATTACGTTACCCTGCCTGTCCGTCAGAGTGATGATCGTATTATTAAAAGTTGATTGAATATAGGCCTTACCTGCCGGTATTGACCTACGTTCTCTCTTCTTGCCGCCTACTTTCTTCTTCTGTGGCATTTACGACTGCTCCTGGCGCCTTCTTACTTCTTGCCGCCGCGCTTCTGACCGCGTCCTGCAACTGTCTTTCTCGGTCCACGCTTTGTTCGGGCGTTCGTCTTGGTCCGTTGCCCGTGGACGGGAAGTCCACGGCGGTGCCTCATCCCACGATAGCTACCGATTTCAATGAGCCTTTTGATATTAAGGTTGACATCTTTCCTTAATTCGCCTTCAACCTTGTGGTTCTTGTCGATAACTTCGCGTATGCGGCTTACCTCATCTTCGCGAAGATCTTTTACCTTTACTTCGGGGCTAATCCCTGCCTGGGAAAGCACTTTCCGTGCGGTTGCCAGGCCAAGGCCGTGTAGATATCCAAGGGATACATCTACCCGCTTGTCCTTTGGTAGGTCAACACCTGCTATACGTGCCATCGTTCTCTACCTTTGTAGCTTCTTAACCCTGCCGCTGTTTGTGACGGGCGTTACTACAGATGACCCTGACCACCCCGTGGCGCCGGATCACCTTGCACTTATTGCATCTAGCTTTTACGGACGCTCTAACCTTCATATCGCCACTCCAACGCGCAAAGCTGAATAATACAGTTTTTTCTGGCACACGTCAATGTCGCGCCAGTAGATCACCAACGCGACGAAGGGACATCAGACTATAGCCTATACGTGATCCTGCCCCTGGTCAAGTCATAAACGGATAGTTCTACCAGGACCTTGTCTCCAGGCAGTATCTTTATATAGTGCAATCTCATTCTTCCAGAAATGTGGGCAAGCACCGAATGGCCGTTGGGAAGATCAACACGAAACATTGCGTTAGGCAGTGCTTCGGCAACGGTACCTTCCACTTCAATAGTCTCTTTTTTAGGCATTAGTTCTCCACATCTTTGCCCCGGACGATTATAGCACAGTAAGTACGTCAGGCTCACCGTTTGTAACGGCGATGGTGTGCTCGAAGTGAGCTGAAAGGCTTCCATCGGATGTCAGGACAGTCCATCTGTTGGGCGCCACACGGGTGCGCCATGATCCAGCATTCACCATCGGCTCGATGGCCATTGCCATGCCTTCCCGCAATTCGATGCCCTCTCCTGGCTGGCCGAAATTGGGTATTTGCGGGTCTTCATGCATATCCCGGCCGATACCATGGCCCGTGTATTCCCGAACAACAGAGAAGCCGCGTGCCTCTACAAATGTCTGTATGGCAGAGGATATATCCCCGAGCCTGCTTCCCTTCCTCGATGCCGCGATACCTGCCTTCAATGCCCCGGACGCGGCCTCCATTAGACTCCTGGCAACCGGGGAAACCTGTCCGATGCCCACCGTGGTTGCCGAATCGGCCTGGAAACCGTCCACGACCGCGCCTACATCCAGGGACACGATATCGCCCTCGCTTATGACGCGGTCTCCAGGTATTCCATGGACGATCTCGTCATTGATGGATATGCACAACCGGCCGGGAAATCCCCTGTACCCAAGGAAAGACGGCTTGGCTCCAAGACGACTGAGTTCCCGAGCTGTTATGCGGTCGAGTTCCCTGGTCTTCATGCCAGGGCAGATTTCTCGTGACAGCACCTGAAGCAGTTCAGCTAGAACCCGCCCCGCCCGACGCATACTCTCAATCTCGTGCGGGGATTTGATTATTATGGCCATTACTTATGCTTCTGGCGGCGCCCCAATGCATCGAGGATATCCTGGCCCACCTCTTCTATCGATTGCTGTCCGTTGACCTCCGCCAGCTTGCCGGAATTCCTATAATACTCGATCAGAGGTGCAGTTTGCCTGATGTAAACTTCGATCCTCTTCCTGACGGTCTCAGCCTTGTCATCGTCGCGCTGGTATAATTCCCCGCCGCATTTATCGCACATCCCTTTCACTTTGGGTGGCGAATTGATCTCGTGGTATGGTGACTGGCAGTTCCTGCAGATACTTCGACCGCCAAGGCGGCGTTCCAGTTCTTCAGGCGGCACGTTAATGTACAGGACCATATCGAGTCCCAGGTCCTTTTTCACCAAAGCCTCATCGAGCGCCTTAGCCTGATCGAGAGTTCGAGGAAAACCATCCAACAGGAAACCTTTGGCGCAATCGGAAGCGACGATCCTGTCCAGAACCATGCGGACGGTAATCTCATCTGGGACGAGTGCACCGCGGTCCATGTAAGACTTCACCAACTTGCCAAGTTCCGTTCCCCTGGCGGCGGCTTGCCGGAACAGATCGCCGGATGCTATGTGAGACACGCCAAGAGTTGCGACTATGATATCAGCTTGGGTGCCTTTTCCAGCCCCCGGGGGACCCAGCAGGACAATGCGCAAGTTTGGACCTCCCGATGACGCCGCGCCTAGCGCAGGAATCCTTCGTACTTCCGCATTAGAAGTTGGGCTTCCAACTGCTTCATTGTATCGAGCGCAACACCGACCATGATGAGCAAGCCAGTGCTTGAAAGCTGCAGTGTCTTGACGCCTGTAATCTTCTCAGCAAGAAAGGGCATGACAGCGACTACAGCCAGAAACAGTGCACCACCGGTAGTGATACGGGTTACCATCCCGTTCATGTATTCGCGCGTAGGTTCTCCCGGACGTATGCCCGGAACGAAACCGCCCTGTTGCTGCAAGGTCTTTGCCAGGTCCTGCTGCTGGAAAATAATAAGCGTATAGAAGAACGCAAAGGCCAACACCAGTACGAAATACAGTCCCCAATACAGGGCGTGCGTCGGTGAGAACAGATTGTATATTGAATCGGCAAAATTGGGAACGCCGGTCTTACTTACGAAGTAACTGGCGACCTGCCCAGGAAAAAGCATCACAGACATGGCAAAGATCAACGGTATCATGCCCGCCATATTAACTCTCAACGGGATATGCGTGCTTCCGGACTGCCGATACATCTTGGTACCACGCATCTGGCTCCTGGCATACTGCACCGGTATCCGCCGATGGGCTTCAGTGAATATGACAATCAGAGTGACTATGATGATAGAAAGAACCACAAAGATGAATAGCCCGGGAATGTTTGTCTGTACCGTGATATAACCCCGGTTTATCAGGTCGGGTAAGCCTGCCACGATGCCAGCGAAGATGATGATTGAGACTCCGTTCCCGATACCTCGTTCGGTTATGAGTTCACCCAGCCATACCAGGAACATCGTCCCCGCGCAAAGGGTAGCGATGATGGCGACAGTCTCAAGAGATGTGGTCGGTCCGATTGCGGGCGGCTGGTTTCCGGACGGCACCTGCAACAGTCTCAGTTGGGCATAACCCTGCAAAGCCGCCAGCGGGATAGTCAGCCAATGCGTTATCTGGTTAATCTTCTGCCTTCCGGATTCGCCTTCCTGGGATAGCGCCTGAAGCCTGGGAATGACCGGAACAAGAAGTGTCATGACAATTGACGCAGTGATATAGGGGTATACCCCCATGGCGGCCACACTGAAGTTTTCCATGGCACCGCCGCTGAACAGATTGAGCATTCCCAGTAACTGATTGTTGCTGAACAGATTCTTCAGGGCTTCCGGGTCAGCTCCTGGGATAGGGACGTGAGCTATGAAACGGAATACAACAAGGATGGCAAACGTGAAGAGGAGCTTCTGCCTGAGATCGGGCAGACCGAATGCATCGATCAGTGCCTGGATAGGCTTGGGCCAACGCGCTGCTCGCTCCCGCATCCTACAGCCTTTCCACCTTGCCCCCGGCAGCGACGATGGCCTTCTCGGCGCTTGATGAAAACCGATGAGCTTTCACGGTCAATGGCCGATCGAGTTGGCCATCCCCAAGGACCTTTATTCTGCGCCCTGGACCATCAACCAATCCGGATCTTGCCAGTGCTTCAGGATTCACTTCCGACTCGAACGCTTTGAGGTCCTTGACATTGACCACAGCATAGTCTTTGCGAAAGATGTTAACGAATCCCCGCTTCTCTGGCAGTCGCTTGATTATCGGAAGTTGACCGCCTTCGAATCCGGGTCGTGGGCCCCCACCTGAGCGGGCCTTCTGCCCCTTGCATCCGGCGCATGAGTAGCTGCCGTGGCCGCTTCCATCGCCCCTCCCAACCCTCTTCCTGTTGCGACGAGCACCAACTGCCGGTGCTACCTTGTTTTGCATCATGGTATTTCCTCAACCTGGACCAAGTGTCTCACTTTAAGTAGCATGCCACGTATGGCCGGGTTGTCTTGCTTTTCAACCACCTGTTGCAGTCTGCGCAGGCCCAGCGACCTGATGGTAAGTCTTTGGTCGTCTGGATACCCTATGCCGCTTTTTGTCCATGCTATGCGCAGCATTTTAGGCATCTTCCGTTACCTTCTCCTTTGGCTGCGTGGCCTTACGTCTGGCGACCGCCTCCTCCGGGACTTGCAGGCTGGCAAGCGCTCTTATTGTGGCACGCACGACATTAGTCGGATTCGAGCACCCCAGCGACTTAGTCAATATGTCCTTCACTCCGACGGCATCGAGTACCGATCGCACGCTGCCGCCGGCAATCACGCCAGTCCCTGGCATTGCGGGCTTCAACAATACCTGTGCTGCCCCGTAGTGCCCTATCACGGCATATGGAATCGTTCCCTCGACCAGGGGGACGTTGACAATGCTCTTTCGTGCAGCAGCACCGGCTTTCCTTATCGCCTCGGGCACTTCTCTGGCCTTGCCAAGATCCGCACCTACCCTGCCATTCCCATCGCCAACAACAACCAGGGCGCTGAAGCTGAGCCGCTTGCCGCCCTTGACTACCTTGGCTACGCGTCTGATTTGGACCAATTTCTCGTTGAGTCCGTCCTTTGATTCATCTCTCGATTGGTTTCTGGATCTTTCCATTAGCTCGTTGCCATCCTGCGGCTTAGAATTTCAGTCCCGATTTCCGGGCTGCTTCTGCTACGGCCTTCACACGGCCGTGGTACTTATAGCCACCGCGATCAAAGACTACCTCGGTTATGCCTTTTTCCTTGGCCAGTGTGCCTATGGCCGACCCGACTTTTTCGGCTTCGCCGACTTTTGCCCCATTCTTGCCGCCCTTTTTTTCGGCCTCAACCGAAAGAGAACAAGCAGAGAAAAGGGTTTTGCCCGCCACATCATCGATGGCCTGGACGTATATGTGGTTAAGGCTTCTGAAAACACAAAGGCGCGGCCGTTCTGCGGTCCCCGAAACTCTGGCCCTTATCCTTCGATGTCTGGCTTCCCTGGATTGTCTTGAATCAAGTTTACCCATATTGTTACTTCTTGCCACCGGCGGCTTTACCGCTCTTACCAGCCTTCACATGGACTCGCTCACCGGCATACTTAATACCTTTCGCCTTGTAGGGATCGCGCAGTCTCTGCGCCCTCAGACTGGCCGCAGTCGCACCCACCAACTCCTTGTCAACCCCTTGCACCTTGATCTTAGTGGTACCTTCTACAGCAAATGAAACACCCGTCGGAGGCGCTATCGTTACGGGCCGTGTAAAGCCGACTTGCAGAGTTATCGCATCTCCGGCTTTCTGCACTCTATACCCAACACCGCTTATCTCCAGTCCCTTTTCAAAACCCTTCGTGACGCCTTCAACCATGTTTGCCACCAGTGTCCGGCACAAGCCATGCAAAGAACGGTGAAGCTTGCTCGTACCCCTCGGCTCGACCAGGACCTTGCCTCCGTCCAACTTTACCGTTACGTTGTCGTTAACATGGCGTCTTGCCTCGCCTTTGGGTCCCTTCACGCTTACGTCGTTCCCAGATATGGTCACTGTTACCCCACTGGGCACTGCTATGGCCTGTTTTCCTATTCTAGACATTTCTCACTCTCAGACGTCTACCAAACGTAGCAAAGCAGTTCGCCGCCGATGTTCTGCTTCCAGCACTCTCTACCTGTCATGATGCCCTTGGAGGTGGAAACCACAGAAATACCAACCCCTCCATATACCCTGGGGATTTCCTTTCGGCGTACATAGACGCGGAGGCCGGGTTTGCTTACCCGCTTCAGGCCCGAGATGACTGCCTGCTTGTCGATATACCGCAGATGTATCTTGATCATCCTTTGTGGATTGCTCTTAAGTACCTCAAAGTCCGAAATGAAGCCTTCATTCTTCATTATCTTCGCGATAGACAACTTGCCCTGCGACAGCGGCACAAGCACAAAATCGTGTCGCGCAAGCAAGCCGTTCCGCACCCTGGTCAACATATCAGCTATTGGATCAGTAACCATTACCTTACATCCCTACCAACTGGATTTCCTGACTCCCGGGATTTGTCCCATGAGAGCCAGTTTCCTGAAACAAATCCGACAGAAACCGAACTTTCTGATGAATCCGCGCGGCCTACCGCACAATTTGCACCTGTTATGCTGCTGCACCTGATACTTGGGAACCTGCTGTGACTTAACAATATTGGATAGTTTTGCCATATCTACCTGATTAGCCCTTCCTGAACGGCATTCCCAGAAGTTCCAGAAGTCTTCGCCCTTCTTCGTCGTTTCGCGCAGTAGTCGTTATTGTTATTTGAAGGCCCCTCACCTTGTCAACTTTGTCGTATTCGATCTCAGGGAAAATGATCTGTTCCTTAAGGCCCATGCTGTAGCTGCCTCTACCATCAAATGAGTCTCGCGGCATTCCCTGAAAATCCCTGATGCGCGGCAACACCGCATTGAACAGCTTATCAACAAAGTAATACATTCGCTCGCCGCGAAGCGTTACGGTTACACCCACCGGCATACCAACCCGCAGTTTGAAGTTCGCAATCGATTTTCTGGACTTGGTGACAACCGGATGTTGGCCCGCGATCGCAGTCATGTCGTGCTCGGCCGCCTCGATCGCCTTAGGATTCTGCAAGGCTTCGCCGAGCCCTATGTTCAGCACCACCTTCTTTAGTCGCGGTGCCTCCATCACATTTGCGTAACCGAACTCCTTGCTCAACTGAGGTACAGTCTCTTTTGCGTATTTCTCTTTCAACCTGGGCGGATTCTTGGCCATTCTAGTCGATTACCTCATTGCAGGCACGGCACACCCTTACTTTCTTGCCATCATCGAGTATCTGCCGTCCAACGCGCGCCGGCTTCTCACACTTGTTGCATATAAGCATTACGTTTGAGATCCTGAGCGGTGCTTCTCTCTCTATGACTCCGCCTTGTCTCGCCCCTTTGGAAGCACGGCTGTGACGCTTGATCATGTTGACGCCCTCAACCGTGATCTTCCCCTCCTCGGGATCAGCAAACCGGACTTTAGCCTTTTTGCCCTTATCTTTTCCGGATATAACGAGAACAGTGTCGTTCTTTCTAATCTTCATCTCTGAGACTTTCTAATCAACCTCTCAACACTACAGAACTTCTGGTGCGAGGGAGATAATCTTCATGAAATTCTTATCTCTCAGTTCCCTGGCTACCGGTCCAAAAATACGGGTACCTTTCGGGTTGTTCCTCTCCCCCAAGATCACGGCTGCGTTTTCGTCAAAGCGAATATAAGAGCCATCCCGTCGCTTGCACGAGGCTGCCACACGGACAACGACGGCCCGGACTACGTCGCCTTTCTTGACTGATCCTCCGGGCATTGCTCGTTTGACGCTGCAAACGATAACGTCCCCAAGATGGGCGTATTGCCGCTTCGAACCACCCAGAACGTTGACACACATTATTTGTCTGGCTCCAGTGTTGTCGGCAACTTTCAATCGCGAATATTGCTGAATCATCTCTGCACTTCACTGAACAGAGCGCCTCCGCCTTGCGGACGCTACTCTGTAATCTCCTTCGGTTGGACCTCGGCTACGACACCTTTGGTCAAGACCTCGGCTACACGCCACCGCTTTTCTTTCGAGATAGGCCTGGTCTCGACTATGCGTACTGTGTCCCCCATTTTGCAGGATCCCGCTTCATCATGGGCCTTGTATTTGGCAGTTGACTTCGATATCTTCCCGTAAAGAGGATGACGTTTCCTCGTTTCTACCGATACTACCACTGTCTTCTGCATCTTAGTGCTGGTTACCAGCCCGATCTGTGCTTTTCGTCGTTCTTTCACTTATAACACCTGCCGATGGCCCCGCTCAGCGGGCAATCAAATCTCGAGTTGCCTTTCCCTCATTATGGTCTGCAACCTGGCTATCTTCCTTCTGGCTTTGGGCAATTCCCTGTGATTCACCAACTGCTTCGTCGAAAGACGAAACCGCAGGTTGAACAGCTCTTTATGAGTTGCCTCCAGTTCCTTTGCCAGGTCGGCATCGCTGAGGGCTCTGATCTGTTCGACTTTCACCTTCTAAGCTCCTGTGACCTTGCTAATGAATCTAGTATCAATCGGCAGTTTGTCGGAGGCCAATTTCATTGCCTCCTTCGCCGATTCTTCGCTTATGCCAGATGCTTCGAAAAGCATCCGACCCGGCTTCACCACAGCTACCCAGTACTCAGGGACACCCTTACCGCCACCCATGCGGGTTTCAGCGGGTTTTTTCGTGACAGGCTTGTCAGGAAACACCCGAATCCATATCTTACCGCCACGACGCATAAACCGAACCATGACGCGCCTTGCTGCCTCGATCTGCCGCTGGGTAATCCAAGCCCTCTCGGTGGCCTGCATCCCGAATTCGCCAAAGGTGAGGGTATTCCCTGCCTGGGCGTTCCCTTTTCGGCGTCCTTTATGAACCTTGCGGTATTTCACTCGTTTGGGCTGTAACACTGGCCTTCCTCTTTTCGGGGAGAATCTCGCCCCGGTAAACCCATACTTTTACGCCGATACGCCCCATTGTCGTACGCGCATCGACCTGTCCATAGTCAATATCTGCGCGAAGGGTATGCAATGGGACCTGTCCCTGATGTACAGTCTCCCGGCGGGCGATTTCGGCGCCCCCCAAGCGGCCCGACACCCTTATCTTCACGCCCTTGGCTCCAGCCTGCATCGTCCGGAACATGGCTTGCTTGATGGCTCGGCGGTATGAAACCTGCCTTTCCATCTGCTCAGCAACATTCTTCGCAACCAAAGTAGCAACCAACTCTGGTTGCTCTACCTCCCGAATCGTCAAACGGACCTTCCTGTGAGTAGCCTTTTCCAGCGCCCCTCGGAGTTCTTCCACGCGCTGTCCGCCCCGACCGATGACTATCCCTGGCCGCGCCGAAAAAATAGTTATCGCCATGTCATTGCCCTGACGATCTATGTCAACCTGGGATATTCCAGCCTCTGGTGCCTTCTCCTGGATCGCCTTACGGGCCTGCATATCCTCATACAGGTTCTGGGCGTACTGTTTGTCGGCGTACCACTTGCCGGACCAGTCGCGAACAATTCCCAGCCTGAATCCGAGCGGGTGAACTTTGTGTCCCAACTAGGCCTCCTCAGCAGCCACGATTACGTGAATGTGGCACGAGTTTCTCAAAATAGGGGCTACGCGTCCTCTCGCCTGCGGTCTAAACCTCTTGGCGACGTGCCCTTTGTTAGCGAACATCCCCACCAACTTCAAATCAGCAGGCAGGAGTTGATAATTGTTTTCCGCATTGGCGGCTGCAGACTTTATTGTCTTCGACAGTGCCCTGGCTGCCGGCGTAGGCATGAACCGAAGCATGCTCATCGCCTCGTTTATCGATTTGCCTCGCACGGCATCGATAACGAACCGCACCTTTTGCGGCGATATTCCGACATCTTTGCTGATTGCTCTTACTCTCATTGGGATATCCTGACCATTCTTTAGGTAGTCGCCGTCTTAGCCTTGGAGGAGTGTCCTCTGAACGTCCGCGTCAAGGCGAACTCTCCCAGTCTGTGCCCGACCATGTTCTCCGTAATAAAAACCGGTACGTGCCTGCGGCCATCATGCACTGCGATGGTCACTCCAACCATCTGTGGCATGACGACCGATGACCTCGACCAAGTCTTGATAACAACGCCCTGGCCGGAGCGGCGGGCCGCTTCAACCTTGGCAAGTAACTTGGCATCGATATTGGGCCCTTTTTTCGCAGACCTGGACATCCGCCTTATTGCTCCTCTATTACTTCTTGTGCCTGCTGCTGACGATGAACTTATCGGTCAACTTGCGCCGGCGAGTCCTGTATCCCATCGCGGGCTTGCCCCACTTTGTCTTCGGATGCATGCCGCGTGGGTTTCGCCCTTCGCCACCACCGTGCGGGTGGTCCCTAGGCGACATTGCTGCACCACGCACAACCGGCCGACGGCCAAGTAGCCTGCTGCGCCCAGCCTTGCCCAACCTAACGTTCTGATGATCGATGTTCCCAACCTGGCCTACAGTGGCAATACAGTTATGGCTGAACCTTCGCAACTCCCCGGATGGCAAGCGTACCACACAGTACTTCTCTTCTTTGCTCATAAGCTGGGCGCCAACGCCTGCGCTGCGCACGATCTGGGCACCCTTCCCCGGCTCAAGCTCCAAGTTGTGTATCGTGGTCCCCACCGGTATCGCCTTAAGCGGAAGCGCGTTTCCCAGCTTCACTTCCGCATTCGCCCCACTCATTATGGTATCGCCTACCCCCAGCCCAATCGGGGCGATAATATATCGCTTCTCGCCATCAGGATACTGGATAAGCGCCAAACGAGCGGTACGCCCCGGATCGTATTCGATTGCCATTACCTGCCCCGGGATATCGACAATATCTCTCTTGAAATCGACATTCCTGAGCATTCGTTTAACTCCGCCACCTCGGTGACGCACCGTCACCTTGCCGCGGTTGTTTCGCCCTGCCTGGCTTCTCTTGGCAATAATCAGAGCCTTCTCAGGCTCTTTCCTGCTTAATTGCTCCGATGCCAGAGAGACCTGATGCCTCCTGCCCGGAGAAGTGGGTCGAAAAGTCTTCAACGCCAAACTAGTTACCTCGCTACGCCGTCAAAACTCTACTTGTGTCTACGCTGCCAGCGGCTCGCCTTCAGCATCTTGCGATACTTATGTCGGCTCATCTTCTTACGGCGCTTCTTAATAACCGAACCCATATACCTTACACACCTTCGAAGAATTCAATCTTATTTCCGGGGGCCAGTGTCACTATGGCTTTCTTAGTCGAAGGGGTCGTCATCCTTCTTCGGCCAGCCCTTTTCATCTTTCCAGGCAACCTGACAACGTTTACTCCAGTCACCTGGACGTTGAAAGCCAGCTCGACTGCTTGCTTTATCTGTTGCTTGCCGGCTGCATCGGCAACCTCAAACATATATTTGCCCAACTCTTTCAGCACGGTTGCCTTCTCGGTTATCAGGGGGCGTCGCAATACCTCGTACGGATGCATCTCTATTCTCCTCGACGTCCCTTGCGCGGCTCACGCTTCTCAGCAGTCTGGGCCTTGGCAGGCTTCCACAGTTCTTCGGCCTTCCTTACCGCCCCGACGGTCATGAGCAACGTACCACAGATCATTACATCGATCACATTCAACTGAGCTGCAGGTGTCGTTTTGACAAACGAGAGATTGCGGGCAGCCCTGACAACCATGGGATCCATTTGTTCAGTCGCTATCAGCACGGGTCCGCCAATGCCAAGCGCGCCCAACGCGGCAGCCAAACCACTGGTTCTGCTGTTTTCAAGCTCAAACGCAGAGACCACTTTCAGCCCACCATCGCTTGCTTTGGATGACAGGACACATCTCAAAGCAAGCCGCCGCATCTTCTTCGGCATGGCCTGCCTGTAGTCGCGCTTGTGTGGACCAAAGGCCAAAGCACCCCCTGAAAGCACTGGAGACGTTATGTCCCCTCTGCGGGCCCGCCCGGTGTGCTTCTGCGCATATAGTTTCTTTCCGCTGCCCGAAACTGTCGAGCGAGTCTTGGTCTCAACAGTACCCTGCCTCCGATTGGCAAGTTGCCGCACCATAGCTTGGTGTATCAGACCTTCGTTTGGCGATACGCCGAACACATCGTCACTCAGGTCAATGTTTTCGGAGACCTCGCCCCTTAAGTTATATACAGGGACCTGCACGTTACTACTTCCTTTTTCCAGCCTTGTGCACCACGACCATGCTGCCAACTGGGCCAGGGATTGCGCCCCTCACAAGCAATAGATTTCGAGCTGCATCGGCTTCCATCACCCGAAGATTTCTTACCGTCACCTGGTCAGAACCCATATGACCGGCCATGCGCTGCCCTTTCAGAACGCGGCCCGGGGTCGTGGTGGAACCTACCGAGCCGGGGGCGCGATGTCTGTCGGATTGACCGTGAGTCTTTGGCCCGCCATGGAAATGATACCTTTTTACACCGCCTGCAAAACCTTTGCCTTTGGAGATTCCTGTTACGTCTACCTCTTCGCCTTTGGTAAACATCGAAGCATCGATCTTGGTCCCCAGTTCGATGGCATCGGTTTCGTCGGCAGTGATCTCCTTGAGATGGCGTATTTTGCCCAATTTGCCCAGATGCCCAGCCTGCGGTGCATTGACTTTTTTCACCTGGCCAAACCCAACCTGAACCGACTCATAGCCATCCTTTGACTTAGTTTTGACCTGTGTCACGACACAAGGCCCGGCTTCAATTGCTGTTATTCCGATTATCCGGCCATCGGGAGCGAATATCTGGGTCATTCCGATCTTCTTGCCAACAATTCCCTGTATCATAGCTTGATGTCTATCTGAACCCCGGACGGGAGGTTCAATTGAGTTAGCGCTTCGATGGTCTTCGGAGTTGGCTCCAAGATATCGATAAGCCGCCGGTGTGTCCTGATCTCAAACTGCTCCCTGGAGTCTTTGTCGATATTGGTGGACCGGTTCACGCAGAACTTTTCGATGTTTGTCGGCAAGGGCACAGGCCCCACGACAACGGCACCAGTACGCTCCGCTGCTTCTACGATCTGAACACCCGACTGATCGACAATTCTGTGATCGAATCCCTTGAGTTTTATGCGTATTTTCTGCCTGCTGGGCATCTATGTCCCCTTGGCCTTACTGATGATTTCCTTGGCTAGCTCGGCCGGCATCTCTTTATACCGTTCGAACTCCATGGTGTAGGTGGCCCTTCCCTGGCTTAACGACCTAATATCTGTGGCGTACCCAAAAACCTTATCGAGAGGCACATGCGCGCGTACAATGGTTGTCCCTCCACGATTTTCCATGCCCTCTATCTGGCCTCGCCTTGCACTGAGATCACCGATCAGATCTCCGATGAATTCCTCAGGAGCAGCCACTTCGATAGCCATGATCGGCTCCAGAATAACCGGTTTGCCCTTATTCATTGCGCTCTTCGCCGCCATTGATCCTGCCATCTTGAACGCCATCTCCGAGGAGTCAACCTCATGATAACTGCCATCAATGACCAATACTTTTACATCGACCACAGGATATCCAGCAAGAACCCCCGTGTCCAATGCCTCTCGAACACCAGACTGAATGGCGGGGATGTATTCGCGTGGCAGCGAGGAACCCTTCACCTTGTCTTCAAAGACGAATCCGGTACCAGGCTCACCAGGCTGCATCTCGATGACAGCATGTCCATATTGGCCGCGGCCACCGGATTGCCTGACAAACCTTCCATCGCCTCTTGCAGCGACAGTGATGGCTTCCCGGTAGGCAACTTGCGGTTGCCCGATCTTTGCGCCCACCTTGAATTCGCGCTGCATTCGCTCGATAAACACTTCCAGATGAAGCTCGCCCATCCCGGAAACAATAGTCTCACCGGTTTCATGGTCGACGCGGACCCTGAAAGTTGGGTCTTCCTCTGACAACTTCTGCAGGGCCTCGCCCATTTTGTCCTGGTCGTTCTTAGTCTTCGGTTCGACAGCGACCGAAACCACCGGTTCAGGAAAGCGGATCTTTTCAAGAAGCACTGGCGCTCCGGGATCGCAAAGCGTGTCCCCTGTAAAAGTGTTCTTCAACCCAACCGTGGCAGCGATAGATCCCGTATCAACCATGGTTATTTCTTCCCGCCGGTTGGCGTGCATGAAGAAGAGCCGGCCAATGCGTTCTTTCTTATCGCGGGCGGAGTTAAGTACAGGGTCGCCGCTCTTCATGGTCCCCGAGTAAACCCTGAAGTATACCAACCTGCCCATAAAGGGATCGGACACAACCTTGAAAGCCAACGCCGAGAAAGGCGCTTCATCATTGGCTTCCCGAAGCACAGTCTCGCCGGTCCTGGGATTGACGGTCGACACAGGCAGCATATCGGCAGGAGAGGGAAGGTAATCAATTACTGCATCGAGTAGAAGCTGGACTCCCTTGTTCCTGAGGGCGCTGCCGCAAAACACTGGCACGAGCCGCCTTGCGAGCGTGGCCCGCCTGATAGCCGCCTTCAACTCAGAAACCCCTACCAGCCTCTCTTCGAGGTATGCTTCCATCATCGGATCGTCATTCTCAGAAAGGGTCTCGATCAACTGGCGGCGGGCCCCAGCGACACGCTCTATCTCTTCCTGCGGAATAGCCGAAGAGACCGGATCGCCAACTTCAGGAAAGCTCCAGAGTTTCTCATCAATAAGGTCGATGACACCCTTGAAATCGGTTTCAGCTCCCAGAGGCAAATGCAGCACCAAGGGCTTGGCCTGGAGTCTTTCCCTGATGGATTGCACGGAATGCTCGAAGTCAGCCCCAGTGCGATCCATCTTGTTGATGAGGCAGATGCGGGGCACGCCGTACTTATCTGCTTGACGCCACACAGTTTCCGATTGCGCCTCGACCCCGGAAACGCCGTCGAATACTACCACGCCGCCGTCGAGTACCCGCAGGCTCCGCTCAACCTCAACGGTAAAATCAACGTGACCGGGAGTATCTATCAGATTGATGCGATGCCCCCGCCACTGACAGGTGGTGGCTGCCGAGGTGATGGTGATACCTCGCTCCCTTTCCTGGTCCATCCAATCCATGACCGCGGTCCCATCGTCGACCTGGCCTATCTTGTAGGTTACGCCCGTATAATACAGCACCCTCTCTGTTAGAGTAGTCTTGCCGGCATCGATATGGGCGATGATGCCAATGTTCCTAATTAGATTAAGCGGAGTTGTACGCGCCATTGCCTGTTTTGTCTCGCCCGCAGCCTTGCTTCTAATACTGCCGGGGGTCAGATTTACATCCTTACCGTTATCGATATTCAGTAGACTTCTTACCATCTATAGTGCACAAAGGCCTTGTTAGCCTCAGCCATCCTGTGAGTATCTTCCCTTTTCTTAATGCTTGCGCCTTGCCCCTGGGAGGCATCGATCAACTCTTCCGCAAGCTTCACGCGAGTCGACTTGCCGCTGCGGCCCCGGGTCGCCCCCAGTATCCACTTTATTGCCAGAGCAGACCCTCTTTCGGGCCGGACTTCAATCGGTACTTGGTATGTGGCGCCACCTACGCGCCGGGGTTTTACCTCTACAAGCGGGGTGGCATTCTTCAATGCCTGGAGGAATACGTCCAAAGGTTCCTTCTTGGTGCGCTCTGCGATTATGTCCATCGCACCGTAGACTATTCGTTCGGCCGTTGCCTTCTGGCCCCGTAACATTGTCTTGTTAATGAAGACGCCAACGGTCGTATTCCCATACTTCCCATCTGGAGGTGTCTTGCGTTTTTCTGCTGGTGCTCGCCTTGGCATATGTTATCTCTCTTACGCTGCTGCCGCGCCGGCCTTTGGCGCCTTGGCTCCGTATTTGCTTCGACCCTGTTTCCTGTTTGCCACGCCCCCCGCGTCAAGAGCGCCACGGATAATATGGTATCTCACTCCAGGGAGATCCTTGACCCTGCCACCGCGAATCAACACAACTGAGTGCTCCTGAAGATTGTGTCCCTCACCGGGGATATAGGCCGTGACCTCCACTCCATTGGTCAAGCGAACACGAGCTATCTTGCGCAAGGCGGAATTCGGCTTCTTCGGAGTCATCGTCTTTACTTGAACGCAGACACCGCGCCGCTGGGGGGCGCCATTCGTCTTGGTCGTTTTGTTCTTAAGCGCATTGAATGAGATACGTAGCGCCGGCGCCTTCGTTTTCTTGGTCAGCTTGCTTCGACCTTTGCGTACCAATTGACTTATTGTGGGCATCCATTAACTCCGACAGAATTTGCGCCTCGGAACGCCTGCATCAGCTTCGCCGAACTGACAGTTTTCAGCCAATCAAAAGGCCACCTAGTACCAGCCTCACCTTTTCCCGTCTCCGGGGTTCCGATCAGACTGGAACCAGCTGGCCTTGCTGAACTTGAGCCAAGCCAACTGAGATTTTGGCGCCGAGCCCGTAGTGTAGCACACCATTTTCCTAGCTGTCAACTTACGAGCTTAGAGCCAAATGTGTGCCCGGCTTCTGGACTGGCACACAATCTCAATGGCTTGATAGCTACACGCTTCGGCAATATAATGGGCGAATCTCGGGACCGGCAAAAAGCGGACGCCGGAAGATGCGTGCGCAGGGTCAAAGGCTGCACGCTGGCCCCCTTACCCATTGGAAAAGATTGATCGTTGGGAGAGGAGACACACTTGGAAACAATACCTTTGATACGGCCTTTTATCGGGCCTGAGGAGGAATCGGAGGTCATTGATACGCTCCGGTCAGGGGTCATCGGTACCGGGCCCAAAACGCAGCGCTTCGAAGCAGATTTTGCCTCCTTCGTAGGCCGCCAACACGCCCTCGGAACAGACTCATGCACCAATGCGCTGCACATGGCCATGGTTGCCCTCGGCATCGGCAAAGGCGACGAAGTCGTGACGACACCTATGACTTTTGTGGCAACGGCCAACTCGGTCATCTACAGCGGCGCTACACCGGTTTTCGTGGACATACGTCCTGACACGCTAAACGTGGACCCTGAGCGCATCGAAAGGGCCATTACCGTACGGACAAAAGCTATTCTGCCGGTGCACCTCTACGGCCATCCCTGCGAGATGGACCAAATTATGCAGATCGCAAGGCAGCGCAACTTGAAAGTCATAAGCGATTGCGCACATGCCATCGAAGCTGAATACAAGGGGAGGAACGTCGGCAGATTGGGCGACGCGGCATGTTATTCATTCTACGCGACAAAGAACCTCGCCACGGGGAACGGCGGCATGATGGTAACCGATGAACAAGAAGTAGCCAATACGATAAGGATCATTCGGGACCACGGAATGAGCGCAGGCGCCTGGGCGAGATATTATTCTGGGGAATTCAAACACTATCAGATGACCCACCTAGGCTATAAATGCATCATGTGGGACCTTCAGGCCGCTCTTGGCATACATCAACTCAGGAGAATAGAGTCCAGGCACACTGCAAGGGTACGTATCGCTTCGTTGTATAGTGAATTACTCAAGCCGTTAAGTGATCATGCCAGGCCACTGGGTACGGCCAGTTATGTTAAGCATGCCAGGCACATGTACCCGGTACTGCTTAGCGGAGTCAACAGAGACTTGGTCGCTTCAAAGATGCACTCAAAAGGCATAGACGTTGGAGTTCACTACCGTCCAGTCCACCTTGAACCCTTTTACAGAGAACAGTATGGCCACAGGGCGGGCGAATTCCCTGTCGCCGAAAAGGCTGGGGAGCACCTTCTATCCCTTCCGTTCTGGCCCGAGATGGGCGAGGAAACCACCTCCAGGGTGGTAGAGGCCCTGAAAGATGCCTTGGGAGAATCTCTCAGGCACCATAGCGTAAACTAAATGTATTAGCGTAGCCAAAGGAGCCATCTAGTTGCACACCCTCTATTGTTCTCTCAAGGCAGCCTCATGACGGCGTTCATCTGTACTACAGAAAAGTCCGGAATGGACCGCCATAGTCAGGAGTTGGCCAAGCTCTTGCCCGTGAGGTCGGTTTTCACAGACAGATACAAAATCGGAACGCATATCGATTCTCTGGTCAGACAATTAGCAGTCCTGGACGAGCAGATTCACTTTTCGAACCAGCATTTCGGAAGAATCGCCCTCGGAATCGACCTTCCCTTCATAATTACGGTCCACGATCTTGAAAGAATCTGCTTTCCTCACGCTCCAGAAGACCCTGTAGCCAGAATGGAACTGGACCTGGATGCTTTGGCCATCAAGAAGGCTGACCACGTAATAGCCGTCTCAGATAACACGAAGAAAGACCTGGTCAGACACCTGGACATCTCAGCCGACAAGATAAGTGTCATTCACAATGGCGTAGACCATGCCGTATTCAAGCCGAATGGGACTGGCAAGCTGCCATTCCCCTACGTGCTTTACGTCGGATCGGAGAGGCCGCGGAAGAATCTGGAAACAATATTGTCTGCATTGGCCCGTCTGAAGAAACAGGGGGACTTCCCCGACCTCAAGCTTGTAAAAGTGGGCAGCCCGGGAAGGTCAGAGACCTACCGGGAGGCAACTCTTGATTTCGTCAACAAGCTGGGTCTGCAAGACCAAGTTGTCTTCGTCGGGCATGTTCCGGATCAAGAGTTGTCCACCTACTACTCGTCAGCCCGTGCACTGGTGTACCCTTCGTTGTACGAAGGATTCGGACTGCCAATCGTGGAGGCAATGGCGTGCGGCTGCCCTGTCATCACATCAAGCATATCGTCATTACCAGAAGTGGGTGGCGAGGCCGGTCTTTATGTCGATCCACATGACGTGGCCGGCCTCATGCAGACAATTGCGCAAGTGCTCCGCGACGAATCGTTGCGAGCCCAAATGATTAAGAGGGGCATCGAGCGGTCCAGCCAGTTCTCCTGGACAAAGGCTGCAAATGCCACCATGGATGTCTACAGGCAGGTACAGGAACACTCCTTTGGGCAAAAGAACAAATGCCCCTGCTGATGAAAGGACTGAATCATCAATGACACCGATGCGGGAACTGAGAGTGGGAATTGTGGGCTGTGGTCAAATGGGTCGAAAGCACGCAGTCAACTGTTCCCGCATGGCTGGCCTTTCGGTCGTGGCAGTGGTGGATGGAGATCAGGACAGGGCTGCAGCCCTGTCCAAGGAAACCGGAGCTACAGCCTATTCCGATGTGCAAGCCATGATCAGGGATGTCTCTCCAGACGCTCTGGTTATCGCCACTCCGCCAGGCGAAAGGCGGGCTGCCATCGAATCCGGAGCCTCAGCGCGAATACCGCTGCTTGTCGAGAAACCACTGGCCCTGGATATGAAATCGGCCAGGGCATACTGCGAGTTGGTGAGGAACGCGTCAATAGTAAACGCGGTGGGTTTCCATCTTCGTTATTCACCCTTAACTCAACAGGCAAGCACACTCATTTCGGGCAAGAAGGTTACCCATGTCCGCACCATGACAACCACGTCCTACTATTTAAGAATGGACATGCCCCTTTGGTTCCTGCAGCGAAGGCACAGCGGCGGGCCTTTGCTGGAGCAGACCCTCCACGTCATTGACACGGTACGCTATCTTGTCGGAGACATCACTCAAATCGTTGCCAAGGGCGACCGCCTCGTTCGCCCCGACCTTAATGAATTCGACTCCGAAGACAGCATCGTTTTGGCCTACAGGTTCGCTAGCGGCATCCTAGGCACCCACACCGACTCTTGTGCCATGATGGAATTCAACTGGGAGATCGAGTTGTTTGGTCCCGATTGGAGGCTGAAGCTTGACTTTGCCCGGGGACGACTGGAGGGACGAATTGATGGCGAACAAATAGGTGCCGACTCTGCCGGCGTCGACCTTCACATGATCGAAATGAAGACATTCATCGCAGCCGCACGCCACGACAAGCAGGCCGGCCTGCTTTCAAGTTTTGCCGACGCAACCAAGACTCTGGCAACGGTGACTGCAGGCGATCGTTCGTTAGTCAGCGGCAATTGGGAAACGGTAGACGGCTATTCGCACCGAGTGTGATGTCACAAGAGGAGATGAATCATGGGTACCGCGACCGAGCATCTCGTTGTCTTTATCACTGCTCAATCAGAGGATGAGGCGAGCAAGATTGCCAGAACGCTTGTAGAAAGGCGCCTGGCGGCATGCGTCAACTCGATCCAGGATGTTCGTTCTCTCTACTGGTGGCAGGGCTCCATAGAATCTGCCCACGAAACCCTGTTGATTATCAAGACACGAGCTTCCCTCTTGTCCGAACTCATCGAGGCCGTCAAGAAAGAACATAGCTATTCTGTGCCTGAAATAATTGCACTGCCAATAATCGGCGGCGATGCGGACTATCTCCATTGGCTGGAGTCCGAGACCAGTCAAAAGCGGACGTAGCCATACTCGTTCCTCCGAGAGTAGCTTCGGCTAAGAGGCCAGGCGAAAATCGGTCACGTTCAATTCAAGCGACTCATTCCCGTTCCAACGGTTCACCTGAGACGTGTATGCAACGTCTACGTGCGCCGCCATTCCACTGTACCGTGACCCGAGACCGAATCCTATCGCCGGCCACGTCTTGCCCGCACATCGCAGCCTCATCTTCAAGTGCTGTCCCGCGTTTCCAACTTGCCTTGCTTCCACCACTTCGATTCCTCGGACCATGAAGAGCGGTGAACGGTTGCCCTGTCCATGCGGCGCCAACCGCTGCAACATCTTCAGTGCGTCACCGGTCAACAACGATGGGTCTGCGACCGCATCGATAACCAGCACCGGACTTGAATCAACCCCGGCGAGTCTCTCGTCAGCATCGGCCATGAGGCGTTCCTTCAGTCGCTCCAGGCTACCTGCGGCGATGCTGAAGCCCGCCGCTGCAGGATGTCCTCCGAACTGCGTGAAGAGGTCCGAGCACCGCCCCAGGGCGCTTATGATGTCATATTCGGGAATGCTGCGGCAACTTCCGCGCGCAACGTTCTCCCCGGTTTGAAGCACTATGGCAGGACGGCGGAATTCATCGACAAGGCGGCTCGCCACGAGCCCGCAAACTCCTGCAGGAAACTCAGGGTCGCATACAAGCAGCACATTACGCCCAACCTGGGACTCCAGGACCTGCGACCTGGCCCGGCCCCAGTGCACCTCTACCAAAGCCTGTCGCTCGCGGTTAATCTCCTCAAGGAACCCTGCCAGTTGTTCGGCTTCATCGTTTGACCGAGTGTGGAGTAGACGATAGCTGATCTGGGCATGTTCAATACGCCCGGCGGCGTTCAGCCTAGGAGCCAGGTCCCACGCAACTGAGTTGGAGGAAACTCTTTCCTGGATTACTCCTGCGTTTTTCAGCAATGCCCTGATGCCAGGCCGTTCGGTTGCTGCAAGCGCATCTAATCCGCACTTCACCAGGTACCTGTTTTCCCCCACCAGAGGGGACATGTCAGCTATGGTGCCCAGCGCAACCAGGCATAAGGCTTCGTTAATAATATTCGGCTTTCCGCTTGCAGCCGTTAGAGCTTCTACAAGCTTGAAAGCCACTCCAACACCCGCCAGGTGAGGAAACGCATAGGATGAATCAGGCCTTTTGGGATCGACAATCGCACAGGCGAGTGGGATATCACTTGAGACGGTGTGGTGATCTGTAACAATGACATCTATGCCCAGTTCCCGAGCCCTGGCCACCTCGGCAACCGACGTAATGCCACAGTCCACGGTGATTATCAGCGAGACTCCACCCTGGCGAAATTCTTCGAGAGCAATGAAGCTAAGCCCGTGACCCTCTTCCGAGCGATGAGGCAAATAGGGGATCACGTCAGCCCCAAGGTTCTCCAAGCATTCCACAAGGATTACAGTAGCTGTTACTCCATCCGCGTCGAAATCCCCGAAGACGGCAATCTTCTCACCTCGTAGGAGTGCGTGGAAAATACGCGATATTGCCTGAGGCATATCCGGAAGGCTGAGCGGGTCGTTGGCCAGAGAACGGTCAATGGAAAGAAAATGGCCGAATTCCCCTGGATCGGTGATGCCCCTATTGTACAGAAGCTGGACCAGCAGAGGATGGACATCGGTAGCATGACACATCAGACCTGGCGGACACGATGGAAGGAGCTTCCAGGTCTTGGCAGTCGTAGCAGAGCGCGCAAGCCCGCTAAGCGACAAACTTAGTCAACACCAAAGTTGAGTTGTGCCCCCCGAAACCGAAGGAATTGCTGAGCGCAGTTCTAACTTCCATTTTCCTGGCTTTATGAGGAACATAGTCCAGGTCGCAATCCGGATCAGGGTGGTCAAGGTTGATGGTTGGCGGGACTGTACCGTTTACTATGGTCAACGCGCATACGATAGCCTCAATGGCACCAGATGCCCCCAACAGATGTCCCATTACAGACTTCGTGGACGAAACGGCCAGTTTGCGTGCGTGGTCACCAAAGACGGTCTTTATGGCAAGTGTTTCCACCATGTCTCCGATGGGAGTCGAAGTGCCATGGGCATTAATGTAGTCGACTTCCTCAGGCCTAATCCGGGCATTGGCGATAGCGCGGCGCATTGAGCGGACCGCGCCATCTCCGTTCAACGAAGGCTGCGTAATATGGTATGCATCGGCGGTAGCGCCATAACCCGCTAACTCGGCGTAGATACGGGCTCCACGGCTGAGCGCATGCTCCATCTCTTCAAGGATCAGCGATGCACCGCCTTCCCCGATTATGAAGCCGTCTCGTTGTGCATCGAAAGGCCTGGAGGCTTTCTGCGGTTCACTGTTGTTGGTTGAAAGTGCTTTCGCCGCATTGAACCCCGCGAAAGTGATAGGCACAATACATGCCTCGGCACCGCCGGCGATCATGGCAATGGCATCCCCACGACGGATTATTTCAGCAGCCTCTCCAACAGCGTCAGCACCGCTTGAGCACGCTGATGACGCGCAGAAATTAGGCCCTTTCACGCCAAGAACAATGGAAACCTGGCCTGCCCCGGAATCGGATGACATCATCGGAGCCAGAAAGGGGCTGATCCTATCCGGCCCCTTTTCGTTCAGTACCTTGAATTGCTCGGTCACCGTAGTCAGACCGCCAATACAATTCCCCATGATGACACCCACGCCATCTGCTGTTCCATTGAAATTGTCAATATGAGCATCATTCCTGGCGAGAAGGGCCGAGGCAACCGCAAACTGAGCAAATCTGTCCATCCGCCTTGCTTCCTTGCGGTCCAGATACCTTATGGGATCCCAATTCTTGACTTCGGCCGATATCTTGGACTCATGCCTGGTAGCGTCGAAAAGACTAACTGGACCAATCCCTGACTTTCCTTCGAGCAACGCCTGCCAGATATCGGGAATGGTTTCCCCCAGCGGAATCACAGCCCCTATTCCGGTGATTACAACACGCCTCCTCGATTCAGCCATGATAACTCGTCTCCTGCAACTCTATGCGAGTCATTGCCGCCATTGGGCAATCCTCGCGCGATCTTGTATTGAACACTAAATATACCATAATTCGACTTTGCGCGCTCTCTCTAGAGCGCACGCGCACACGTCTCAACCGTGCCTTGGCTTTGGTTGCAGCCCCGTATTTCTTGTGCTATATTACATGCGAACAATAACATGGTGTTCAAGCTACAATAATGTAGCCGCGGGGGTGCTCAATTGTCCCGCCAACGGGAGAAGCTGAGACTCCGGTACGGAGAACCCCACCACCTGACCTCGATAATGCGAGCGTAGGGAGCGGCAACTCAGACCAAGAGTTGGGAGTTGTTCAGCTACCCGCCTTGGTCTTTTTGTTTCTGGGAGGACTTGATGACTACTCAGGCTGAGTTGGCAAAAAAGGGCATAATTTCTCCGACCATGCGGGCCGTCGCGCACGACGAACAGGTCTCGGTTGAAGTCATACAGCAAGGTCTGAGCGAGGGCACCATCGTTCTACCGGCCAACGCGCGTCGCAGCCTCTCCAGCCCCCGCGCAATCGGAAAAGGTCTCAGGACCAAAGTAAATGCCAACATAGGTACCTCCGCCACGACAGGTACCAGGGAAACAGAGCTGGAGAAACTCGCCGCAGCGATTTCAGCCGGCGCGGACGCAATCATGGACTTAAGTACAGGTGGCGATCTGCCGGACATCAGGCGGTCAATTCTTGCAGAATGCCCCGTCCCCTTGGGAACGGTCCCGATCTATCAAGCAGCAGTGCAGGCAACGGAACGGCGCGGCTCCATCGTTGACATGACTGTCGATGATCTCTTCGAGGCCATCGAACAACACCTGGCGGACGGAGTTGATTTCATCACCGTACATTGCGGCATTACGCTTTCGGCCATCTCACGGCTGAGGGAACAAGGCAGGGTTACCGACGTTGTATCCAGGGGGGGCTCATTCCTCATCGGTTGGATGTTGCATAACGATAAAGAGAACCCGCTGTACGAGCAATACGACCGGCTTCTCGGGTTGGCCGCAGAGTATGACGGGACGCTCAGCTTGGGTGACGGTATGCGGCCTGGCAGCCTCGCGGACGCATCGGACAGGGCTCAATTGCAGGAGTTGATAACCCTGGGTGAACTGGTGAGAAGAGCCAGGGCAGCAGGCGTCCAGGCAATGGTGGAAGGCCCTGGTCACATGCCGCTGGACCAAATCACCGCAAACGTCAAGTTGGAACAGACAGTATGCGAAGGCGCTCCGTTCTATGTACTGGGACCTCTCGTAACGGATGTTGGGGCGGGATACGACCACATAACGGGTGCAATCGGGGGAGCCATAGCCGCATCGGCCGGGGCCGACTTCTTGTGCTACGTCACACCTTCGGAACATCTGTCACTCCCCACTACGCAGGACGTCAGAGAAGGTGTCATTGCCTCGCGCATCGCAGCACATGCCGCAGACATCGTCAAGGGAGTGAAAGGTGCGATGGAGTGGGACATGAAGATGTCTGCTGCCCGGAAGAAACTTGATTGGGAAACGCAGATAAGACTGTCTCTGGACCCTGATAGGGCTCGGATTGTCCACAACAGGCACCATGTTGAGGGCGCAGCATGCAGCATGTGCGGCCCCTTCTGCGCCATGGAGATAATGGCCAAACATCTGGGGACCACGTACAGCAAGTGTTAGCGCGAAAGCGGGAGCTAACATGAAAGCAGAGATCATTGCCACAGGGACCGAACTTCTGCTCGGCGAAATAACCGATGCCAATTCGCCATATCTTGCGAACCAGTTGAGCCTGCTGGGAATTGACCTGTATTGGATATCGACAGTGGGAGACAATCTCGGCAGATTGGTGGAAGTTCTTCAACGTGCCTGGCAACGCTCTGAGTTGGTGATCACCACGGGCGGACTCGGTCCAACCCAGGGAGATATCACGCGCGACGCCATAGCCATGATGTTGGGAGAGGAACTCACCGTTGATTGCGGCGAGGAGCAACGCCTCAGGAGTTTCTTTTCTAAACGCGGCATGGAAATGCCCCAGAGCAATATCAGGCAAGCCACGTGCATCCCATCGGCGACGTTTCTTCCGAACCCGCTCGGCACTGCTCCGGGCTGGTGGATAGAAAGACCGGGGCTCACCTTGATTACTCTCCCCGGCCCCCCCGAAGAATTGCAGCAACTCTGGGAGAATGAATGTGCTTCCAGGCTGAGGCAGAAACTCAGCGGAGTAGTCATTCTTTCGCGAGTATTAAAGACATTCGGGATTTCTGAGGCAAAGCTTGGAGAACTCGTCTCAGATCTCGTCAAATCATCCAATCCTACCGTAGCCACATACGCCAAATCGGACGGCATTCACCTGCGGATCACCGCAAAGGCAGATAGCGAACCCCGGGCTCGCGAGATGGTCCGAGGTTTCGAGGACCAGGTCAGGACAATCGCAGATAGTGCGATTTGGGGGGTTGACTCCGATACCCTCCAGGGCGCAACCGGACGCCTATTGACTGAAAAGGCTCTCACGATCGCTGCTATGGAATCCTGTACTGGCGGCCTGCTCGCAGCCACGATAACAGCAGTGCCGGGAAGTTCGGCCTATTTTAAGGGCGGCATCGTCTCGTATACGAACGAGTTCAAGATAGCGTCCGGGGTTGACAAGTTCATGATTGACAACTATGGCGCGGTGAGCCCCGAAGTCGCCGAATCCATGGCCCATGCAGCGCGCGAACGACTGTCTTCCGACATTGGAGTCTCCATAACTGGAGTTGCAGGCCCGGCTCCTATGGAGGGGAAAGCATCTGGGACCGTCTTCATTGGGATTGACGACGGAGGCCGTCGGAGGGTAATATCACGCACCTTGCCCGGGAATAGGCAGCGGGTCAGGGAGCGGGCCACGACGATGGCATTATTTGAGATCCGCAAGACATTGTTAGGCAGGTAACAGGAATTGAAGGCAGACATCGCTGTTATGTCCTCTCGAAAGGTGCAGGTGTGGGAGAAAGCTAAAAGGGCAACCGAATCCAAGCCCACCCCTGTGCTGGTCATGGATACGGAAATCATAGCCCAGGATTTCCAGTCCTTCCGGTCCAATTTTCCAAAAGCCGGCCTCTTCTATGCCTTGAAGGCTAATTCAGACCCTGCGGTTGCTCGCTTCTTCAATGCACTCGGGTCTGGCTTCGAAGTGGGCTCTGAAGGAGCTTTACGATTGGTGCTGGACCTTGGCGTGCCGGCGCATAGAATCATTTCAGGAAACCCGCTGAAGACTCCAGAATTCCTCCGCCATGCATATTCAATTGGCGTGCGGAAATTCACACTGGACTCCTACTCTGAAATCGAAAAGATGGCCGTAACAGCCCCCGGGAGCGAGGTCTACGTACGAATTGCCGTCTCCAACAACTACAGTGAGTGGCCTTTGGACAAGAAGTTTGGCATCGAAGAGGAAAAAGCTGCTGACATGCTCGATGCAGCTCGCACCGCCGGCCTTCTCCCAACCGGGATCGCTTTCCACCCCGGCTCCCAATGCGTCAGCACGGCCGGTTGGGAAGAGGGACTCTTGCAGTGCAAGCGGGTATGGGATGAAGCAGCATCCAAAGACATCATCTTAACCTCGCTTAACCTCGGCGGCGGTTTTCCCAGCGAATACCTCCGGCCAGTACCGGCGCTGGGCGAGATTGCCAGAGTCATAGATAGCACAATGGGCAGACTTTTTCCTAATGATACGGAACTGCTGCTCGAACCCGGCCGCGGGCTTGTGGGCGAGGCAGGGGTCTTGGTAACATCCGTCATCGCCAAAGCGGAGCGCGCCGGCCATAAATGGGTATACCTGGACGCGGGGGTCTTCAACGGCCTCATGGAATCGATCGGCGGAATCCGCTACCCATTATGGGTGTCAAGTCAAGGCATAACTGCAAAGAACACCGTCGCCGGCCCATCATGCGACAGTATGGACGTGCTTCCCGGAGAATTCGACCTGCCTGAGCTTGAAATCGGAGACAGGGTGTACATTATGTCAGCCGGAGCCTATACTATAGCCTACGCCTCCAGATTCGATGGAATCGCCCTTCCCAAAGTAGTTCTCGTGTGAGGTCTGCCGATTATGTCATCCACTGTGTTCACTGAGAACGACCCATTTTCTCCGATAAGATACGGGTACACCATAAAGAAGATGTTGTACTCTCACAAGGGCCCCTTCGGTGAAATAGCGATTGCCGAGCACGACTACTTCGGGCGCATGCTTATTCTCGATGGTGTGGTCCAACTCACAGAGTGGGATGAGCACTTCTACCATGAAATGCTGGCTCATGTGCCAATGCATATGCATCCTGGACCCAAGCACATCCTCATAATCGGCGGTGGCGACGGTGGGACCTTGCGGGAAGTGCTCAAACATAAAAGCGTAGTTCGCGCAACTATGGCAGAGATCGACCGTGGAGTCATCGATGCTGCAACACGGTTCCTGCCAAGTCTGTCAACAGGGTTCAGCGACCCCCGGACCAAAGTGCAGATAACCGACGGTGCCAAGCTCGTCGCCGATTCACGGAATGCATTCGATGTGGTTCTGGTGGACTGCACCGACCCTATAGGACCCGCGCTATCCCTCTTTTCCGACCAGTTCTTTTCTGACGTCCATGCCGCGCTCAAACCCGATGGAATCTTCGTTGCGCAGACCGAGTCGCTCCATTTTCATGTTGACTTTGTCAAAGAGGTTCAAAACAAACTCAAAGAGAACTTCACTTTCGTGGACCTGTACACGGTGCCCATCGCCACCTACGCCGGCAACTGGTGGACATTCTCGATCGGCTCGAAGACCGTTTCACCCCGCAAGACTGCGCCGAGGAAGGTCTCCGGCATTACCACTAGGTACTATGCCCGTGACGTGCATCGGAATTCTTTTCTGGTTCCGAGCCTCTGCCGCAAGCTCCTGGGCTAGTGCCAGACTTTTCGTTGACCCCGAATTGGCCACTCTGCTAGAATCCTATCAAGACTATCGTTTTGGTGGGTAATCTTATTGCCGTTCAGCTTAAGCCACCGACGCTCGAGAGCTGTCAAGGGAGCAATCTATTGAAGAAGACCATTTACCTCGACCATGCAGCTACGACACCAGTCGATTCAAAGGTGTTCGAGGCCATGTTACCCTATTTTTCCGAGAAGTTTGGCAATCCTTCCAGCATATACGCTCTGGGCCAGGAGTCTCGAAAGGCTATTGATGAATCTCGCTCCACTATCGCCGACATATTGGGCTGCAAGCCCAAAGAAGTCATCTTTACCAGCGGCGGGACAGAATCAGATAATTCTGCCATAAGAGGCGCCGCCCAGGCCCTGAAAGACCATGGCAACCACATCATTACCTCGGCAATTGAGCATCACGCCGTGCTCGAGACGTACCATCAACTGGAGAAGTCTGGCCTCGAAACGACGATAATACCCGTAGATTGCATCGGCCTGGTCACTCCCGACACCGTAGCGTCAGCGATCACTGACAGGACAACTGTTGTCAGCATCATGACCGCGAACAACGAAGTGGGGACCATCGAGCCAATTGCCGAGATAGGTCAGGCCATCAAATCGAAGGCCAAGGGCAGGAAGATCGTTTTCCACACCGACGCTGTGCAAGCCGGCGGTTCGCTGGACATAAATGTTGAGCGACTCGGTGTGGACATGCTTTCATTATCAGCCCACAAATTCTACGGTCCCAAGGGTATCGGCATCCTCTATGTTAAACAGGGAACACCCTTCTCCCCTCAACAGAAGGGGGGAGCCCAGGAGATGAAACGGCGCGCAGGGACAGAAAACGTCCCGGGAATTGTGGGCACTGCGGCTGCTCTCAGGTTGGCCTTTGAGCATCGCGAGACGAACAACGCGATCTGTCGCAGGCTGCGAGACAGGCTAATCGCCGGTATCAATGCCAGCATTCCAAACGTTCAGTTGACCGGCCATCCCGAAAACCGACTGCCGAACAACGTCAGTTTCTGCTTCTTCTATGTCGAGGGAGAATCGATACTCTTGCATCTCGATTTTGCCAACATAGCAGCCTCCAGCGGAAGCGCTTGCACCTCCGGATCGAGTGAGCCGTCTCATTGTCTCCTCGCGATGGGCCTCAGCCATGAGATTGCCCATGGCAGTGTCCGCTTCACATTTGGGCACGAAAACACTGATGCCGAGGTTGACGAAGTGCTTAAGGTCCTCCCTCAAATCGTGGACCGCCTGCGGGCAATGTCGCCCATCGCCAAGGCCAAAACAAAAACCCCTTGACAGGCACTTAAGCGAGTTCTTCTCTCCTTCTGTCGTACCGGAGAATGCCGAAGCCGAGAAAATCCAGTGCGGCATACTCTTCCCAGATTTAAGCTCGCTCGCCATGATGCCTGCGGGCTGTACTGCCCTTTCTTGACAGCCATTTCAAGCGCCGCATATCATACGGTTGGCGGCCATGCTAGGCGGGGAACTAGCGGTGCCCTGTATCCGCAATCCGCTATAGCGGGGCTGAACTCCTGTCTGAGATCTTTATCCTCGCATACCGCCCTGCCAGCCCGATGTTGAAGGCTTGGTCCTGCGCGGCAGAGTGCTATGAACCCCGTCAGGTCCGGAAGGAAGCAGCGGTAAATAGAGAGCTCTGGGTGCCGCAGGGTCTCCTGGCCAGAGTTGGGCAGCAGGGTAGGAGGCGGGTATGGGAGCAAAGACGGGTGCATGGCCGCCTTGTCCAGCGGCGAAACCGCCAGGGTTGCTCCTTTCGGGGAACTGTTCAGATTCTGGCGGTCGCCTCCCTCTGCGAGTTTGACTAACCATAACACAACTGAACAGAACATCGACCGCGTCAAGGGCATACTGCGTCGTCTCGGCACCCATGCAAAGCGGGGGATGGGACAGAATTTCCTGGTGGACCAGTCCGTCCTGGATCAACTGCTGGCAACCGCACAAGTATCGCCGGCAGACAACATCATTGAAGTTGGGCCGGGACTCGGAGTATTGACGAGGGCACTGGCAGAGAATGCGGGCAAAGTGGTGGCAGTCGAGCTCGACGAAAAACTCGCCGCAGAGCTGGAGAAAGCCATGGGAAACTGGCCCAATGTACGCGTAGTACAGGGCGACATTCTCAAGCTTGAGCCCTGGTCCAGTGTCGAAGGGTCCTACAAGGTGGTCGCCAACCTGCCATACAATATTGCCTCCCCGACAATAAGGCGCCTTCTGACTTCGCCAAAACCCCCATCTCTCATTGTGGTCATGATTCAAAAGGAGGTCGCGGAGGAGATTGCCGCTCGGCCGGGGAATATGAGGCTCCTCAGCATCATGGTCCAGTTCTACGCAAAACCGGAAATCGTGGCAGACGTTTCTCCGCAGTGTTTCTTCCCACCACCGAAAGTCAGTTCTGCAATTCTACGCCTGTACCCCTGCGACACTCCCCCGGTCGTTGTCAACGACCCCGCAGCGTTTTTCGACCTGGTTGCGGCCGGTTTCAGACAGCCCCGAAAACAACTATCCAACTCCCTGTCACAGGGTTTGGGTTCGACGGCTGCGGTGGCAACCGCATACCTCGAAGATTCTGGCATCGACCCCAAGCGGCGAGCGGAAACATTGACATTGAACGAGTGGGCCACATTATGGAAAACAGTTTCCGCATCGCGGACAACATCGACATGATAACAAAGCAAGCCTGTGCCAAAGTCAATTTGACACTTGAAGTCCTGAGAAGACGCGGAGATGGCTACCATGAAGTTCGAACCATAATGCAGGCCATTGATATTTCCGACACGCTTACGTTCGAATCGGCAACCGAGATCAATCTTGTATGCAGCGACTCATCCCTGCAAAATGCAGACAACCTAGTGAGCAAAGCGGCGCTGTTGCTGAGGGACCACGCCAACTGCCGTGAGGGCGCCAGGATCAATCTGACCAAACGAATCCCAGGTGCCGCTGGCCTTGGCGGCGGCAGCAGCAACGCCGCAGCCACGCTGGCGGGACTGAATGAGCTGTGGGGTTTGGGGTTGCCCTTGCCCGACCTGGCCTTCCTTGCCGCCAAACTGGGTTCGGATGTTCCATTCTTCCTGCATGGTGGGACGGCGCTCGCCGAGGGCCGTGGGGAGAGAATAACGCCACTCAAGAGGACTCTCATGAATTGGATCGTACTGCTCTTTCCGGAGGTCGCCATACCGGACAAAAAGACTGCCAGGCTCTACGGGGAACTGTCGGCGAAGTCTTTCACCACTGGTGACCTTACAAAAGGAGTAGTGCGGCGTATCGAGACGGGCTTGCCCCTCGAAGATGCCGACCTTTGTAACGTGTTCGACGACGCGGCTGGCGTCATATTCCCGGGGCTTGAGGAATTCAGAAAAACTGCCGAACGGAAGATAGGTCAGCGACTCCACCTGGCAGGTTCAGGCCCGACACTATTCGCCTGGTGCAAAGAGGAAACGAATGCCATGGGCATCCGTCAGCGGCTGATTGCCGAAGACCATTCGACCCACGTCGCCCGGACTACTGCACCCTTCCCATGAACTGTGACCGTGAAGGCCCGCGCCCGTGGCCATTTGGCCAAAGCACCAGGCCAAGACCTTGACAGCGTGGAATATGCGTCCTCATAGGCCTCACATAAGTTGCACGCAGTCGCCGAACTGTCGTATCATCGGCCTCGTTTTGATCAACATCCAATAGCCTCGGGTGGGGGATCGCGATCGGGCTGCGATTCCACTTACATACGGAGAAAGGTCACCTGCGTGGAAATCGAGACAGCGTTAACCAAGAAGGCATATGTCCGCCTCAATTTGGCTCTCATCTTGCGAAGCAAGGCTACTTATGTAATAAACGCCGTTTTTATCCTGGCCATGCTGGCTGTGGGACTCACGTTTGAACGCTTCGGTTTCATTGTCGCCGTCATTCTTGGGTATGTTGCTTTTGTTTCGGCCTCCTATTTCTTGGGCGCATTGCGTATGGCGCTAAGTCCAAAGAACCGCACTTTCTTTCTACCGACCAAGTACAAGTTTGAGGACATTGGTGTGAGCGTGTCAACGCCATTGACAGAGGGCAAGTTTGCATGGAGTGCTTTTGTGCGATGGAGAAAAGCGGGAGGTCAATACCTAGTCTATCCTTCGGCAAAAACATTCTTCGCTGTACCCCAATCGGCCATCCCCACGCCGTCTCGCGAAGAATTCGAGTCTTTGCTGAAATCTAAGATAGGATAGCACCGTTAGCGCTACGCCCTTTGGTGGCTTTGCCGCAGATGCTGCCCACATGCGCACTTTTTCACCACAGGGTCCCGAGTCCTTGATATGGCTAGGAGCGGCTGTGGGCGACAACCCGGACGGGCTCGCATTTTACCGCAGCCCTGGTCCCGTAGCCTTCCTGCCTCTGGAAGTGTGTACCCTCGTGTTTCGGCATCCTATGGTAGGCGTACGGATGTGGTTCGCAGGAATGCGAAAGCCCGATGCGGAAATCATGAGCGGGCTGGCCCGCAGGAAGTCCAAGAGGCATGAAACCATACCGCTCGTCAGCGTATCGTGGGGCTGGAAGAAGCTTCGGCACCGCAGCCTTCCGCTCATTCACGAGAGCCCCATTGCCCAGCACGGGTTTTGGCCGGTGAAGGAGACAACGGTGGTAATCGCATCCGCAAGAGCAGGCTTTGCCAACATTGCCGACCGTCTCAGGCAGGAGGAAGGAAACTGCAAGAAAAACTGCCGCCAGGGCGTCACTGACTATTGGCTCAGGAAAAGCGAAAAGGCCGATTGCGATAACCCTGAACGTATGGCGATTCATCACCAGCCGACTATTGATAACCACGCGACTAACTCCACTTCGACCCGCTTTCCCTGAGCAGGACGACGCGAGAAATTATATCGCCCCTCGGGAAGCTGTCAAGAGGTGAGGAACATAGCATAATGAAACCCGGAAGGCCGCCTCCCCACTTGCTACTCGCGGATACAAAACTTTTGCCCCACGGATGCCACACGATACGGGTCGGACATGAAGAAACGCCGCTGATTTCCCCAGTGTCACAATTCATGAAATATTTTGCACCATTTCAAAAACCCCATGCTGTGCCAAGGCAGCGCGCGATGGCAATCGCGACAGATGCTATAATAGGGCTCATTCAGCCGGAGAGACGCTTTGAGAATTACGATAATCGGCCTCGGCCTCATCGGTGGCTCAATAGGAATGGCAATCAGGCGCACCAAAGGCCGTGAAGTTGAAATAGTCGGATTCGCCCGCAGGCAAGAGGTGGCACAGAGGGCCATCAGCATAGGCGCTGTAGACCGTACGCAAGCCGACCTGGTCGAATCAGTGAAAGGGTCCAGCCTTATAATCATCTGCACCCCAGTGCGCACGATCGAAGGGGTCCTATGTGCAATAGCCCCACACGCTGCAAAAGACTGCCTCGTAACAGACACAGCCAGCACTAAGGAGCGGGTAATGGAATGGGCCAGTCAGCAACTGGCCCCCCGAGGAATAGATTTCGTGGGCGGCCATCCCATGGCCGGCAAGGAGAAACAGGGCATCGATGCAGCCGACCCTGATATGTTAGCCAGATGCGCGTATTGTTTGAGTCCGGCAAGTTGGACCAGTCCCGCCGCCGCGAAATTCATGGAACACGTGGTGTCATGGGTCGGCGCCAGGCCAATGCCTGTTGAGCCCAAACAACACGACTTTCTGGTGGCAGGCATCAGCCACCTTCCCACTCTAGTGTCAGCCGCCATCGTCGATGTAACTACCAGGTCATCCGATTGGCCGATGATGGCAAAACTTGCCGCTACAGGTTATCGTGACATGACCCGCCTTGCGTCGGGCAGCCCAAAAGTGAACGCTGACATGTTCGCCACAAACCGGGCTGCGATGCTGCAATGGATCGACAAGTTGAACGGCGTACTTGGCGAACTGAGAGAGATGATTGCCTGCGAAGAAAGCGACCTGGAAGATGCTTTGTGGCGGGCCTGCAAAGCCCGAGAGGACTGGCTTGAGGAGAAAACAGGAAAGAAGTTAGCGCATTAAGGTGATGCCTATTAAGTCCATTGTAGAATGAATAAGACTGTTTCTTCTATTCCTTCCCTGCACGTCGAATTAACCCCTCCCGGGGACAAGTCGATTGCTCATCGAGCAGTCATGCTTAACAGCCTTGCGGACGGCAAGGCCCATGTTACGCACTTTTGCGCTGGGGCGGACTGTCTTTCGACAATCCGCTGCATGCGGGCAATGGGTGCCAGGATCACCAGGGTGACGCACGCGGCTGACACGATAGATATCCAGGGCATAGGCCAGAATGGATTCCGAGAACCCGACAATGTGATGAATGCGGGCAACAGCGGTACCACGACGCGGCTTTTGTCCGGGCTTCTTTCCGGCCAACCCTTCCTGTCGATAATAACAGGGGATTCGTCGTTGAGATCGCGTCCGATGGGCAGGGTAATAAAGCCTTTGCGGCTCATGGGAGCAGATATTGAAGGAAGGGCGGGAGGTATGTTTGCTCCCCTGGTCATAAAGGGAGGCAGCCTCAATGGCATAGAGTATTCGCTCCCCGAACCGTCCGCGCAAGTCAAGTCAGCGCTCATTCTGGCAGGTCTCTTCGCCAACGGGGAAACAAGCATCATCGAGCCCGCACCGACTCGTGACCACACTGAACGTATGCTGCTGCGCATGGGTGCTCCCATACGCCGGCAGGGCTCCAGAGTAACTATTTCCAAGCCATCAAGACATCTGCAGTCGCTGAACGTGGACGTCCCCGGTGACGTAAGCGCAGCGGCATACTGGCTGGTGGCTGGAGCAATTCACCCCGACGCCAGAGTCACCGTAAGGGGCTGCGGTATCAACCCCACCCGTACAGGCATTATCGACATATTGAAGGCAATGGGTGCACGAATCCTGGTAACCTCTGAGAAGGAGAGCGGTGGCGAGCCCATCGGCGACATCACTGTGGAAAGCAGCCAATTGAGGGGCGTGGACCTGGAAGGTGATATCATCGTCCGGGCCATCGACGAGGTCCCGATTCTGGCGGTGGCAGCCTGCTTTGCGGCTGGCACGACCAGGATAAGGTCGGCTGGAGAACTGAGGGTCAAAGAAACCGACAGGATAGCCCAGACCACCCGTGAACTGGGCCGAATGGGAGCCAGGATTGAGGAATTGCCTGACGGGATGATCATCGAACGAGTGCCCTATCTTGAAGGCTCCAATGTCGATAGCCATGGAGACCACCGTCTGGCCATGAGCCTGGCAGTCGCGGGGCTGGTTGCACGTGGGAACACCACCATCAAAGACGCCGAGGCGGCTTCAGTATCTTACCCCGGATTCTGGGATGACCTGGCGAAGGCGACCAAATAGAAATAAGGAAAGGTGAGGCATGGCCACTGAGTTCGTGCATGTGGGGTTCGGCAATCTACTGGCATTCAACAGGATCGTAGCAGTGCTGGCATGCGATCAGGAACCCGCAAAGAGGCTTGTGCGCGAAGCAAGAGAAAAGGGTCTTCTCCTGGATACCACTCATGCGCGCAAGATGAAGGCCGTCCTTATCATGGATACAGGCCATGTAGCGGTCGTTGCGATCGCCCCTGAAACGATAAACAGTCGACTGAGTTCCACCAGTACTTCAGCAGCATAAACGGCCGGATTGATGATGACCGATTCGTTTGTTCAGCCAGGTCCCCTCCCGCTGACCCTCTCACTTCTGGGGAGAGCAGGTTTCGTTACGCCTGTCTCCGCGACGAGGCACGCGAGCGAGAACATCCGGGAAGGGAGCTTGTCGTAGTCACTCATTACGATGCAATACTAATGCCTCGTCCAAAGGCGCCGTCACTGCTAGTCGTTCTATCCGGCCCGTCAGGTGTTGGCAAAGACGCAGTCCTCAAGACCATGAGACAAAACGGTTACGATATACACTTCTCGGTTACCTTGACCACCCGTCCCCGGAGGGCCAATGAGCAGGAAGGAGTGGACTACCATTTCACTTCAGTAGATAAGTTCCGCGAAATGATTGCTGCCCGCGAACTCCTGGAATGGGCGCAGGTCTATGGCAACTACTACGGCGTTCCGAGGGCTCAAATCAGGGAGGCTATGGCGCAGGGGAAGGATGTGCTGCTGAAAGTCGATGTTCAGGGGGCAGCGACTGTGCGGGGGATTGCACCTGAGGCAGTGCTGGTGTTCCTTCTGCCCCCATCCTTCGATGAACTGAAACAGAGGCTGGTCCAACGCCACACGGACTTTGCCATGGACCTTGAAAGGCGACTCGCGGCTGCTCGTAGAGAAATGGACAGCCTTGAACTGTTCGATTATGCGGTCACGAATTATTCCGACGCTCTGGACCAGGCAGCAGCCCAGATTCAAGCCATTATTACTGCCGAGAAATGCCGGACTAAGCCTCGCGTAGTGAAACTATAACCGGGCATACGGGACCGATGAAAAGGCAAAGTTTTCAGGGCTGAGGAGGAGGTGGCGGCGGCGGCGGCAGGGGTGGTGGCGGAGTTGATGCAACTCCATGGCCGGCCCCTCCCATGGCACCGATTCCGCCAGGCATGCCACCGGGCAGACCTCCCATCCCCATGGGCATCCCGCTAAGTCCGCTGGCCATCTCCACGAAGGAAGCCACAGGAGCGTCGCCGCGTTCCTTCTTGGACCTTTCGAGGACATACCGACTGCGCACCATTGACCACTGCTGGCTGGTAACCATGAAATATCGCTTCAATTCCAGCATGGAAGGGTACACGGTAAAAGGATAGATTGTGTTGGGGTCCTGGTTATCTACACCGTAGATACCTATGCGTTGTACTGCAAGATAGTCCTGGTTCCGGCTCACCCAGCGTTCTTGAAGCCTGAGCGCCAGTCCAAGCGGTTCCTGTATCGCAGGGACCACCAGAGCAAAATCATAGTTCCCTGCCTTTTCGCGGAGAGACCTGCGCAACTCCACCAGGGCCTTAGCCTTTTCCAGCGCTGCATCTTCCAGTCGCAATGCCAGATTCACAAAGAACCCTTTGCCGTCCTTTTCAAAGTACAGGTCCGCGCTCGTGTTCTCCACTATCTGATAACCCTTGTCCTGAAGCAGGTGGCTGATCGCCTGCTTGACGAATGAGAGCGCCTCTCCCTCGTTCTCAAACGTGAGACCCTGTCTCTTGGGAAGAAGCGATTTCTTTGGCGTTTCATATGCCTTCCGCACGAACTTCTTTTCGATGTCGGTCTTGCCTTCACAGACGAAGATATCCTGGTCTTCTCTGCCGTCTTTGAGAAACTTGACGCGCATCAGAATCTTGATGCTCCCAGCACTCTTGACCTGTTCCATGATGTCCATGCCGGAAACAACGACGTCTTCAGGGAGGGGCAGCGTGATGTACATGCCTTTTGCCGCAAACGCTTTGTTTACGTCAGCGACGGTAACTGAAGCCATGACTCTACCTCACTAATTCTAGCGCGCCGGTAGGACACCGTTCCTCGCAAACACGGCATAGCTCGGGTTGGTCGGCGCATCGTTTGCAACTGTTCCAACACGCCACGTCGATAACCCCATCAACCACTTTGTATACGTTGGGGACGTTTCTGGGAATTATTGTTCCTGATCCGAACATGATAGTCCCCTGGCACTTCACGCACGTTATCACGCAGTCCCCGCAGCCGATACATTTGTCTTTGTCGATAAGGAGGCCCGTCTTCTCTACGCTTGAGGAACCCCCGAAGTATTCGCCCAGCATATCGAGTGTCGGCCTGTACTTCTCGGCGAGCAAGTCTGGACAATCCCCTGGCTTCTTCTCTCGTTCGATAAGGCCAAAAGCGAACGCGAGGCAACTTGGCAGGCCACATTTCTTGCAGTTGGTGCCGGGCAAATACCGGTAAAGCTGCAGCGGTTGTAACTTATCCTTCTTGGGCATCCGATTCTACCGCCTTGATAAAGACCTGATTCAAGCTATTCAGCATCGTCAACCGGGACAGCTTCAGCCGTAACTTCGATCCACTTGAAATTGGGCAGTTTTCCCGCTTCATAGCTGGTCAACTGGTTCGGGATATGGCTCATAGGCATAAAGCCGAAACCTTTGGGACACTTTGAATCCAACTGTACCCGCACCACCACAGAACCCACGCCATTACTCAATTCTACTTTCCCGCCGTTGCTAACACCAATAGCCTTCATGTCAACCTCAGCCAGTCGCACTATAGCGGCGTACCTTTCGTACATGGCCTCTTCATTCTTGTCCAGGCGGGCCACCCAAGCATATATGTCCCGGTATGTGACCACTACTAGAGGTGACCTCTGGCCCCGTTGCATTGTCATCATCGCGAGACCTTTTCCATCATCCGTTTCAGGATTTCGTCATCGCCAAACCTGGCAGTTTTCAGAAGCGGCAGCAACTTGATTTCTGTTCCGTCCATCCGCACTGCCGTCCCTCCTGTCTCGACACCCGTCACCGCCGGCCCGATTACTACTGTAGCATCTTTTCCAGTCGCGGAATGATATGGATCGATGACTATCCTTGGAATGCCAGACATCTCAGCAGCAACCGACTTGGGCAAAGATGAAAACGGATCGGAACCCACAACCAGCAGGCAGTCAAAACTCCTGTTTCGCACCTGTTCGAGAAAAGAGAACTGGTCGCCGTGGGAAACCCCATTCACAAAGCTGACCTTGTTGACGTGCCCTGTCGCTTTCCGCAGCGATTGGTTGAATCCTCTCATGTTGTAATGGCCCACCATGGGTATCACTGCCAGCTTACCCCACTTGCGCAGATGCTGGCACATTTCGATGAAAGGCCCATAGTCATTGTCCAGAGAATAGGTCAGACCCAGTCCTGCAAACACCACGACGAACCTAGACTTGCGGAGCAAATCAACAATCTTCTGTGCCTCTGGCGTGGTCGGTGACCCGGCTATACCTTTGTCGATGGCCGCAATGAGTTCTCTGTCACTTTTCGGCTGGATGCGATAGACTCGATGGCATACTACCGCCGTCTCGCTTTCACGGACCTCTATCGCGGCAAGCGTCACCCTGCGCACGGCGCCTATCTCCATATATTCCGGATGGGCATAGATAGTGAACTTCGACAGATGACGCGGGTGGGAGTGGTGTGGATTAGAGCCCCAGTAAAGAATGAGGTCGCAGAGCTTCAAGTCGTCAAGGGTGCAGGTGGGCAGGGCACCCGTGAGGACATGATCAACCAGGGTACCCTGGCAAAACGATGAGGTATCGTCCAATACGCAACCGAGCCGGCGGGCAAGTTCGATAGCAATCGACTGGGCTTCCAGAGAGGAGTTATCCAGTCCGAAAACCATGGGGCGCCTGGCCTTTGACAGTTCCGCCGCCGCTCTTTCGATCGCTTCGTCTGCGTCGACCTCCTGCCCTTCCACCAAACAGCGATTCCTTCGCTTTTCAAACTGAGTGGCATAGAGGAACGAGGAGCCCTTGCGGCACGCATTCTCCACCCTTCGTATTATGTCATCCTCTAATCGGAGCCCAATATCATCGCATAGACAACTGCAGGCAGTGCATACAGTGGTACTGGTTTCAGCCATCTAATAGTCTTCCTCTGTCCACTGATTTTGTGCGAGTTCGCGGCTGAGTAGGAAATCGACCGATATTTTCCCTCCGGCGAACATCCCGCGAAATACCTTGTCCTGAGGCTCCCCCACCGCGCACCAGGTAAACTCCTGGTCGGGATTGGCCAGCCACATCATTGTTTTGCCATCCTTCATGGCAAAATACCATCTTCCTTTGGCTTCCCGAAGGAAGGCCAGCATCAAGAACTCACTGATAGGAGGCATGACTAGGATGTAATCGGCTTTGTCGCCGAGCACAGTCCGCATCGCAGCAAGGCTGGTCAGGGCATCGACAGCCTTGTCGGTATGCTGAGCCCCCATACAGACAATCTGGAAGGTCTTCCCTTTTTCCGTTCGACTGGCGTGGATGTCAGGTATCACAAAACCGATGTCCTTGCCGAGCAAGATTTCGTATCCGGCGTCTTTAAGAAAAGTTCGGACCCATTCCAGTATCTCAGAAATGGGAAAGGACCATTCCCTGAATTCGCCTTCTTTTATCCGATCTTGACTCGATTCCATTGGTTTGAGTTCCCGCTAAGACAGCCCCGCGATTACTTTCTCCAGGTCCTTTTTTAACTGGAACTGCGAGCAATCTGCCAGACAATAGGTTGCCCCTTCGATAGCACCCGTCCCCAGGACCATGGTGTCTGCACCCTGAGTAGCGTAAACAAGTGCCCGGACAACATCGTTAGGAAAGCCGATGAAGACCAGCAGTTCAGGCCTTGCTCCCATAATCGGGTCACGCCATCCTTCGTACCGCAGCATTTCCACCAATTGTATTGCGGCCTTCTTTGAGACCTTTGCACCTCTTTCCCTCAGTCCGTTTATCACGTTGCCCGAGGCGGCTACAGGCGCATTGATTCTAGACGAAAGGTTCGCTACATAGTCGCAGAGCCTCTCACTCCCCAGTTCCATTTCATCGCAGAGTGAGCCGGCGAGAAAGAGGACTCCTTTCTTCTCTCGCAGCAGGCGGGAAATCTCCTCAGGCTTAGAAACTGTCATTTCGCCTTCACCTCCTCCTTCTTCTCGACGCTGGTCCTCCTGCGCGAGACCAGTCGGGGCAACTTGGTCGTGGGGAACGCCATGGCCCCGTACTCTTTGCCATACTGTCCGATATCCAGCAGGCGCCCGTCAGGGTGTTTTGCTCTCTTGACCTTCAACCGGTCAATGTCCCAGCCATAATCCTCGCGAAGCATCCTGAGTAAACGGGATTTATATCTGAGCGGCAGTTCCCAGTCCGATCTAACGTACAAATGCCAGTCGTCGGGAAACTCTCCGAAATGCTTCTGGAAGAACTCAATGTAGGTCTCCAACCTGATTTGCCGGTTGTCCCTTATGTCTGCGGCCCTCATGGCCAGCACCATTCCATAGGTGACGGCTTCCTCCTTGGTCTCTACCGGCAGCACCATTGCAGAGGGAGAAGGATCGACAAACATCTTACGTGCATCGAAGACAGAGCAGGCCCACCAGTCTTCCCACCGCCACTTACTTCCCAACATGGCCCGCTTCCACCCGAATCCTGAATCAGGCCCGACTATGACTGGAATCCCCGCCCTAACCCAGGCAGCTACTATGGCGTACATCCTGTCTGTGATGGCACCCCACACGATCGCTGTTGGCGATATCAGGTTATGCGAAGTATCGGCAGTCTCCGCAAAGTTGCCGTAGTGAGAGATGCCAGAACCGCTCCGCGGCCATTTCAAAGCCTGGTCAATGATGTGAGAGCATCCTGAACAAGCTCCGCAGTTCATGATATTCCTCGGCTGTCCCTCCGACCCAAACTCCTCGAAGATGTACTTACCTTTCTTCTCACTGTAGTGCCTGCCTATGTCACCGGCCGCACAGCCAGCGGTGAAAACGATAGAGTTGTGCCTCACCAGTTCGTGCGCTATCCATCCGAGGTCTCCCCTGTGCTTCGCATCCCCACATCCCATGATATGGAAGATGCCGGGGCAATTCCCCATGATCGAGCCAAACGCCCAACTGGTGGTTTCCACCCTGGACACCGGCCCTCGCCCCGACCTCATTTTCAACTTGTCGGCAGGAGCCTTCGCCGCCAGGGAAGACATGAGCAAATCATCCAGGTGTATCCTCTGCGGGCAAACGTCTTCACACTCGCCGCAGGAATAGCACCCCTCCTCGATATCGAACAGCGCTTTTGCCCCTTCCTTCGCTGCCTTCCGCAAAGCCTGGCCCACAAGGAGTCCATTGGGGCAACGGTTCGAGCAAAGGTCACAATCGGGAGTGCACTTTTCCGCCTCTTGTTTGACCTGCTCGTCAGAGAGGAATTGTTTACCGGGTCGTTTGACGCGGCTCGACAGACTTGCCGCAATCTCAGCGGCCTTTTCCACGTCCCTGACCCAGGCTCCTGACAACCCCTCAAGCAGGTCCTGAATGATGGATTCGGATTGGTCATCGGTACGGTCGGGAAGGCCGAGGTTTCCCCCTGCGCCCGTCCAGATCACTTTGGTCCCTGCACACTTTGAATCCGAAAGAAAGTCCCAGTTGATGCACCCCGTGCTGGCAACAATGACGTCGCTGATGCCATAGCGTACAAGCTTGCTTGCCATAGCCATCGGCCCCAACACGCGTGCCGGGCTGTAGAACCTCACCAGGTCGTGCGCCACAGAGCCGATACCACAAACTTCCACCTTGTCAGCGATACCTGCCTCTTTCAGCCGCTTGACCGTGTACCAGGCAGACAGGAACGCATCCCCGATAAACGAAACAACAGGCTTGCCGGCCTGGACGCTGCCGAGCCCGCCTGACACGTCCGCAGGAGGCCAATTGACCATTTCAGTCATCTCATGGTCCGAAGCATTGTTGAAACCAAAGAAGTTCATTTTCAACAATTCGGACACGTCCATCGCCACCATAAGGATGCTGCCTGCATGCAGGGCCATGCCTTCAAGCCCCCGGGATTCATAGCCTGTGTAGCTCGCCAGCAATAGCTTGCCCAGTTGGGCCTCCGCGTAGGACATGGCGCGGGCCAGGTCGCGGATGTTTCTTGGCCACATAGCAGTCATCAGTCCGATGTGACTGGCGTCGCTGCGATCATGATGCTTTCCCCAGGTCACTTGAGCGTCCTGCCCATTCAGCTTTGCGGCGTGCGCCAGGGTTTCACGGGTGTCGGCCATCTGGCTGAGACACCCCCGGCATGCCTTTCGCAGGCTTAATCGCGCCTGGCAGGCCAGTCCACCCAGCCCGCACCGGCCAACGGTGTTCTTGAGATCACACGGGCCCATGGGGCAGTCCGAGCAGATGGCGTCGAAGTTCAGGTACAAAGGTGAGTACCTTGTGGTTAAATAGCCATCCCATTCAGCGATATCGGCTGCATCGGCAAACGGGAACAGTTTCTGATCGAAATTCTTGTATCGTGCTTCCTGGAAGTCCGCTTCCAGATCGTCGGCGATGATGTCCGCCACTTCGCGCGAGTCGCGGACCAGGGAATCAAGCTCGATCTCAGTTGACCCCAGGCGGACCGACCTCTTGCTCGGCATAGAGACTCCTTTCAGTTCCATTGCTTCTAAAGCCAACGCGGATCCTCGTGTCCATGGGGCATGACAAACGAACTACGGCTCAACCAAATACCATCCTGAAAGTCGGTCACAGGAATCAACTCACGTGGCCGACAAGGCAGTGACGAACAAGTGGAGTGTTGGAGGCGTTACATGAAGTCGGCTTCTTCCATACATTTGGGACAGACCTTCTTCTTCTTCGAGCCAGCCCGCAGAGGGGAAGTCGTAACCCCTGGCTTCACCATCGAACCCGGGCTTACGTCCTGAAGCAATACTTCCTGAGCGCAAATGTCGCATAAAGGTACGCCGCACTCGGTACATTCCCGTGCAGCGTCGTTCCTGGTGCAGACGCCACAAATCTTGACCTCGCTAGTCATGACTTTCCTCCGTGACTAAAAGGACGCCTTTGCCGCCAGCCTTTCCTCCAGGATTGCTGAGGTCAAAGCCTCTTCGCCGATATAGTAGATTCTTCCCTTTCCTATCCTGGCGATGCGCCGCATAAGTTCTGGGTCTGCGGATTCCTCGTTTATGCAGATAGTTGAGATTGTAATGCCCTTCTTGGCAGCTCTGGTCGCCTGCCGCAGGGCATACTTCTTGGGTGAAGGATGCGGCGCAGTGGCGTCGCCATCGGATATCAGGATGATATGTTGCGATGCCTTTCCGCGCCGGTGGTAGCTGAACAACTGCACTGCTTTCAATATCCCGTACCCGATGTTTGTGAAAGAGTTGGGATGAAGGTCGAGATCGATTACCCGTCTGGTCAGTCTATATGGATTTGAAGTTATGTCCACCACTACATCGGCCATATTCGAGAATGAGACCACCCCCACCCGGTCTTTGAACTGAGATGCCGCGAGGGAAAGGGCGATCGAGCACTCCTTGGCATGCCATAGCTTCTCCAACTGCCTCATGGTACCCGACAGGTCGACAACCAGCACTACATCCATGCTGGTCCTGACGTCCCGGGTGACCACCTTGATGTCATCCTTCGTCACCTGATTGCGGTGGTTGCGTATCGCTTCCCTTATTGAGTCCTTTATGGTTACGTCCTTATATTTGTCGCCAAACCGGAAATGCCTAGTGCCAACCTCACGTCCCTGACCAATGGACATCTTCTTGCCGGTGGAATGCTTCCCGTACCCGTATACCGAACTCGTTACCAGCTTGGGAGTAAGACGCTCCAGAAGCAGGGAAAGCCCCTTCCGGCTCAACTCCCAGCCCTGTTTACCCCGTTCCAGTATCTTGTGCTGTTCGAGATAGCCAATGGTCCGTTCAAGGGCCTCCGATTCCATCTGTTTGCGTATGTTGGAAATGCGCTCCTCGCGCTTCCTGTTCTGCTCGATGTCCATGAGAAGTTCGTCAGTGACGTTGTCTTTCTTGAACCTGTCCGGATAGAGGTCTTCCATCCGAGAACCCATGGCCCGGACCATTTCGGCGAGTTTCGATTCAGGGAAACGCTGCACTCGCTTCAGCAAAATATCGAAAGCGCCGTACTTCAGCGGTTTCCGGAACTTGTCGTCTTTGGCTATTTCCTCAACCAGACTCATCAGGTCATCCCTGGAGAAGTCGAGCGTCTCCAGTTTCTCTGTTACGCCGAGGACCTCATCCAGTATTTCCTGGATGACATGTTCGCGTTTCCCCGGCAGGTCAGCATGAGGAGCAAGCTGCAGCCGATGCGGCAGTGAGGATAGGGCGGCGCTTCGCAGGCGCTTCTCCATATCTCCCGCACGCATCTCCTGGAGGGAAGCCAGTAATTCGGTATATCGCATCGAACCGCGGGTGCTGATGCCCCGTTCTATCTCGCTGTGGGTGCGGGTCCGGTTGACAACCTCAACTGCTCTTGCAAGCGTCTCTTGATCAAGCTTCTCTACGGATTGCCTCTTCTCGAGGTTCTCGCGGTCGATATTCTCCTCGACCTGAGTATCGCTGATGTAGCCGAGGGTGACAATGTCGAAGTACTCCAGGACTCCGAGAGGCAGATATTCAAGCATCTTGGGGCTTCCGGTTGCTACAACAAGCATGTCCAGGTTCAGCAGTTCGTCGTATGCGCCCAGATTGACATTCCCACCCTCGAGTGCGTACAGGAGGGTATTCACAGCCCGCTCCGGCATACGATCGATGAAATCCACTACCAGTATGCCCCGGTTGGCGCGCAACAACTTTCCGGGAGAAAAGGCAGCCACCGAGTGTATCCCGTTAGCCAGGGCCGACTCAGGGTCTATGGAGCCAACCATGTCTTCGGGGGTGACTTCACCGCCACCCTGGATCTTCTTCAGCCGCTCGGGGCCTCTCATTATGGCTGCTCTTAATTGCTCGCCCTTGCTCTTTCTGTCCATGCACCACGGGCAATCGGCGGCCTGTGGCGAGCAATTGACCGGACAGCCTTCGACAACCTCCATGTCCCCGAGAAGACCACCCAGACGTGTTGCCACCGCTGTCTTGCCTGAACCTGGCGGACCCAGAAGCAGCAGATGGTGCCCTGTTACCAGGGTACTGAGTATCTCTTCTACATCTTTTCTGCTTATCTGGAGGCCCGTGAATAGTCCATCAAGGACTCCTTGGCCATTCGAGGTAAGCCTCTTGAGGATTTCCTGCTTTACCAAAGGGTCTACCCCCGCCTATTCTTCTTCGCGTTCCCGAGGCATCTCATCAGCCCACGATTGGTTCGGGAGAGGAAGGTCCAACGGCACTGGCCTGCCTTCCTTCCAGAACCGGTTGACGATGGGATGCTTTTTGTCAGCCAACCACTTTTCCAGATCCACCGGGTCTATACAATCTTCTTCGGTGGCGATCTTCTCATAGACCTCTTCGGGTATTGAGTCTGCTATCTCTGTCTTGACGTCCTTGGGCATCCATACGACCCTCTCCCAGCCTCCGTCGCCCTGAAGGAATCTCGGTTCCCTCATAGAGCTAACTGAGATGCCTTTGAAACCATGGTTCTGCACTCCGCCGCTCATCAAGCCTGCTATCTTGCTGAACGATATTCCCAAAGGGGTGTTGCCAAAGTACCTTCTGGCTCCGATTCCTATCCCATCAACCTGAGGGATGTAGTAGGCTACCGCCTCAAATCAGCCTCAGTTGGTTGTCGGATATTTGATGCAACTGTGCAGGTGAAATATCTTGTGCCGGTGGTCGGACCTCTCCCAGATCGTGTCGTCAACGCCGGTGTACCTGCCGCTGGTCGTGTCGATGGTTTCCCCACGGGGCACTTCAAACACATACCCGTAAGGGTCCACGGCATACATTGCCTTTGCGGCGAAGTAGGAGAGGATGCCGCAATAAGGCACCAGGCTCGGGGTAATGATGCACGTGTGGTTGGGAGCAATCATCTTGCAGATCGTGCAACCATAGAAAGTATCTACTTCCTCATCGCTCAACCCCTTGGTGCGTGCGTCCAGAGCCTCCCACTTGGGCTTGATCTCCTCCAGCATCCTGGTGATCAGTTCCTTGCCTCCGACCTGTAGAGTCGCGATAACCCATTTAACTTCAACCTTCTCTACGATGGGGCAAAGTGAAATGGTGCTGGCCCGAATGGCCTGTGCCATTTTGAGGAAGCTCATTTTCGGGGCTATGTCCTTGGTCACACGCAGCCAGATCATGTCCCTGGCTCCGACGATACCCCACCCTTCCATGAACAGTAACGCCAGGAAGGTCCCGCGCTCGACGAATTCAGTGAGGTCCTCGGTAAGCTCTTTACCCCAGGCACGAACGTGAAGGCAAAAAGGCAGCGAAGTCTCGGCAGGGACCTCATTCAACTCCGGACCGATAATCTCCACCCGGCCATCAACCACGTCATTCGGGTCTTTCATCACCTCCAGGGTCTGATAAGACTTGTACTGGTGTTTTGGGCCGCCCAATTCGACGTACCATTGTCCTTTTCTGACCTCACCTGCGTAGCGGGGCCCGATGCCTATGTCCTCAAGTCCGGCATAGAGATTGTCGAGATCGGTATCCAACTGGAATACCCTGCCCGCCGGCAGGTCGCTCGCTGTGTACCATGGCTTTAGTCGTTCCGTAACCACGTTGCCTCCTGCTAACTCGAGAAAACCGTGTTTTGAACAATGTCACAGAATTCCTTGACTGCCATGGATGCGGGCGAATCTTCAGGTAAAAGGTACATTGGTTTGCCCAACGCGTCCTGCATTCCCACGGCAGGGTCGTATGGAATGAAGAAATCGATCTTCAGACCATGTTCGTGGGCGAGCTTCTCCCCCAGCGGTTTAGTCTCGGGCGTGACCTTGTTGGCCACTACGAAGACCCTGCCGAAGCCTATGTCCAGTTCCCTGGCCAGTTCATGCACTCTTTTGGCTGTGAGGATGCCGTTGAGCGTCGGCTCAGTAACCACCACCATGACATCTACGTCACGCGTGGTCCGGCGGCTGAGATGCTCGAGGCCTGCCTCGGTGTCAATTACTGTGTAGTCGTAGCTGGAAGCCCTGGAATCGATTACGTCCCGCAGTATGTGGTTTATGGCACAGTAGCAGCCGGCGCCTTCCGAACGCCCCATGACAACAATATCGAAATCATCCGCTTCGTGTACTATCTGGTGAAGCGCTGCCTCGAATGCCCCCGCTTTGTCGGCAGCCACCTGGCTGCGGGCCGGGGCCTGGGCTATCGATTCCCTGGCATGTCCCACATCTGTTTTCACCGGCACACCAAGAGACCATGGCAGGTTCGAGTCCGGGTCCGCATCAATGGCCAGAACGCTCCCCTTCCTGGCAAAGTAGCGTATCATCAGCGTGGAGAGCATCGTCTTGCCTACCCCTCCCTTTCCCGATACGGCTACGGTAAAACCCAGTCCGCTCACGCCCCCACCTCCTCCAGTACCTTTGCAGTAAGTTCTTCGACGAATCCGAAGGGATCGTCGTAGTACTTCGATTCGGGCGAAGGTTTGACACGGCTACCGAGCGCAGAAGTTGCCACCCGCTTAATATCCTCGGAAACAGCTACAGTGGCTCCCCTCAGCAGGGCTAGAGCCTGCACCTTCTCATATAGCGAAAGCCCCGCACGCACAGAAGCGGGCTGGTCAAGCTCCTTGTTCCACGGTTCTTCCCTGGTAGAGCGCACCAGCTTAACAATCGTATTGAGAACGCTGTCCGGAACAGTAACGCCGTCGAATTTCATGCCATACCGCTTGATGATCGCGGTCTCACGCTCGGCAGTCTCAGGATAGGTCATCTTTACCACATCGAACCTGTCCAGCAGAACGTCCGAAAGCTCTTCAACGCCCGCATGCTCCCGGGGATTCATGGTGGCGATCATCACGAAGTTGGCCGGGTAGTCGACATCGTACGGGCCAATAGTGGCAATGCCCTCTTCGAGCACCTCCAGAAGAGCATTCTGCAATTTCTCCGGCACCCGGTTGATTTCATCAAAGAAGACGACGCCCCTGTTGCCGCGAAGCAGCTTTCCAGGCGTGAAGGAGCGATAGTCTTGAGGCCCATACTTGAATGCCATGCTTGGATCAATGTCGCCGAGCAGGTCTTCTGCCGTCAGGTCCGGAGACCCCTGGATGCGGACAAAACGTTTCTGCCCGCTTACCTCTTCGGCTTCAAGCTTCTCCCCTGCCTGGACCTTCGTTTTGCAGGTTGGGCACACCGGGACGGCGGGATCGCAGTGGTAAGGGCAACCCTTGACGGCCTTGACAGGCGGTAGAGCGAAGGCTACGTTCCTCGTCAGCGTAGTCTTGCCAATCCCGGGAGGCCCTTCGATGAGCAAGTGATGTCCGCTAAGAATCGAGGCAAGTATCTTTTCCTTGGCTTCCTCCTGTCCCACGATAACTGACAAGATATCTTTCCCTTGTTTGCGTGAGGCGAGAATCGTTTCCCTGAGACCTTCAATCATCTGCGTGCACATCCCCCTGCGATTATTAGTTGAGACTACGCCTATTATAACCCGAAAAATTATACTGCGTGCAAAATATCCATGTCAAAAGGATTTTCCCGCCGCACCATCGTTTTCCCTTGTCTCCCGGGCGACGGCGGGTCTATCACCGCCAGTCAGGTTAACAGCGTATTAACCAATCAAACCAAACAATCGACCGGTTTTGAATCCGGGCCGGAAATTGTTCTGGAAACAACTCGATGCCACGCCCAGATTCGCGGCAGCTTGCGGTGCGATTGTTTCGAGACGTTTTTTTTCACATGCCATGGTCTGTAAACCTGAGCCATGACCTTCCGGGGTCAGCAACGAGATAGGAGCACTAACCGCTTAGCGTTCACCGTCAACTCCAGGTTGTGCCGAATGGATGCCAGCCGGCGGCCTTCCAGGGTGCTTGCACTCAGTCTTGCGCGAAGCGTACACGACGGGCGAGCGGTGAGTCAACGGGTTGCTGTCGCGGGATATTAAGACTGTCCGCCGATAGCGCCAACCAGTCCGGTCATGGCTCCTTCCAAAGCATCCTGTTGCAGCTTGGGGTGGATAGGCTTAACTTTGTCTAGGCGGGACGAACCCCCCTGGAGTCTGACCTGGAAGTTATAGGTGAGTCTGGTTTCTCAGTCCTAAATCCACCGCTCATCAAATCGGTAGTAGAAGTGAAAGTCCAGTGTTCCGTGTACCCCGACGTACCTACGCTATCGATTGTGTGGTTCGTCTTGCCGGCTTCAATAGCGTCCTCTGGCCAAGCATATCACTCACGAACAGCTTCCTGTTCTTGATCGTGGGCTCAGGAACAGGGTCTGCCTAGAACTTCAAGGATTTGAGGTCCCCAATTGTCCTGTCCCATACATGCTTGAATGGCGATATGCTCCTGTCGTCACGCCTCACTTCTACGACGCAGCCTGAAGCAGGGGACTACGTTTTCGGGGTCAACCTCGCTACGAACGTCCCTATCGCCTCGAAGTACTCTTTCATGCCAACTGTCATGACGTCGTTGTGGCCTGCCCCCGGAATAGTGAGCAGGGTCTTGTCGTGCGAGCCGACGTTCTCATAGAAGTGCCGGGCATTCTCCGGCAGCACCAGGGTATCCTCTTCCCCATGAATGACGAGGACCGGGATGGTTATCGCCTTAACGCGGGCGTCAATGGCCTTCTCGAATGCATCCAGCCCCGGTGCGGCGGATGCCAAACCCATGTTTCTTATTAGCCGCGAGATATGGGCGAAACCGGACTCCAGTATCAGGCCTCGGAACCTGCCGGAGCAGCACGTTGCCAGTTCGATGGCCGGATGAGAGCCGAGAGAACGGCCCATGACGAAAAGGCTGGCCGATTCCTCACGTCTCCTGAGCAACTCCTGGAGATGGTCGAGCACTGGATGGGCGTCGGCAACAAGGGTGGCAAAGGAGGGTGAGCCGTTGCTGCGGCCATAGCCGCGGTAGTCGGCGACGAAGAGGTTTACATTCACCCGGTTGTAGAGGGGGGCGATGTGGTCGTAGTCAGAGGCCACTTCGCCATTGCCGTGAAAGAACAGCATCGTGGCCATGGCATTGCGGACCGGGTAGAGCCGGGCGGATACATGGATTCCTCCGCCGAGGGATATCGCGTGGTCGCTTGCCTGTGTCGGCGGTGGTTCCCAGTCCGGCCGGGGATAGAAAATAACCCGATGGAACTCGGGCAGGTCGAGGTTGGAATACAAAGTGCCGTTACCCATTATACGATGATACGCTTTGCTGCCCGGCGATGTAAATCCCGGGCAGACTGGGGTCAGACGAGTTATTTTTTCGCAGGTCACCGGGCCTTCGTCCCGGAACGCGGCGCGGCACCGATACCGCCTTCCTGCACGACCCCCGCCCCTTTGACACTCCGCTCAATTAGTCGATAAACTTGCGCCGATAGCATTCAGGGAGAGAGATGGTAGCTGTTATCCCTCGACGCCTGGCGACACTGGCGGTCGAACTGGCATGAACGATTCATATGATGGAGGACTCTCTTGACACTGGATCCGACAGGTAAGGTCACCATGGAGAAGATCGTATCCCTCTGCAAGAGGAGAGGGTTCATCTTTCAGAGCAGCGAGATATATGGCGGCCTCGGTAGCTGCTGGGACTACGGCCCCCTGGGCATAGAGATGAAACGCAATGTGAAAGAGGCCTGGTGGCGTTACATGGTCCACGACCGAGACGATGTTGTAGGTCTGGACGCAGCCATACTGATGCATCCCCAGGTGTGGGTGGCATCCGGGCACGTCGAAGGGTTCAGCGACCCCCTGGTCGAGTGCAAGAAGTGCCATTTACGATGGCGGGCGGATACTATCGAGGGGAAGAGCTGTCCATCGTGCCAGGGTGAACTTACCGAGCCGCGTCAGTTCAACCTGATGTTCAAGACCTTCATGGGCCCGGTGGAAGAAGCGGCCAGCATCGTGTATATGCGCCCGGAGACTGCCCAGGGCATATTCGTAAACTTTCAGAACGTACAGACCGCACTGCGAAAAAAGCTGCCCTTCGGCATCGCCCAGATCGGCAAGGCTTTCCGGAACGAAATAACGCCGGGAAACTTCACCTTCCGCACTCGTGAGTTCGAACAAATGGAGATGGAATACTTCGTGAAGCCAGGCACGGACCAGCACTGGTTCGATTACTGGGTGCAACGCAGACTGAGCTGGTACAAGGACATGGGCATAAGGCCCGACCATGTGCGGCTTCGGCCTCATGATCGTGATGAACTGGCACACTATGCCAGTTGTTGTTCTGACGTGGAATACCTTTTCCCCATGGGCTGGTCGGAACTCGAAGGGATCGCCAACCGGGGCAATTTCGACCTGACGCAGCATGCGAAGCACAGCGGCAAGTCGCTGGAGTATTTTGACGAAGAATCGGGCGAGCACTACATCCCATACGTCATTGAACCTTCTGCCGGCGTTGACCGGTCCCTCCTGGCCTTCCTTCTCGATTCATACGACGAGGAACCTGACAAAGAGGGTACGCGGGTCGTGCTTCACCTTCATCCCCTGCTGGCCCCGATTAAGGTAGCCATTCTGCCCCTGAGCAAGAAGGAGAACCTGGCCAGCTTCGCCAGGGACGTTTACGCTGACCTGCGCGGCTGCTTCATGACCCAGTACGACGACACGCAGAGCATAGGACGGCGCTATCGACGTCAGGATGAAACAGGGACTCCGTTCTGTGTCACTGTAGATTTCCAGTCGCTCGAAGACCACCAGGTAACGATACGGGAGCGCGACACCATGACCCAGATACGCGTCCCCATCGCCACTTTGAAGCAGACCCTCATGGCCAAGATCGGCGGCGAGAAATTCGCCAGTCAGCAGGTATGGTCGTCCACATCGGCTGAGGCGCAGAGCTCACAGGTCTCGGGAAGCTGAGATAGCCTGCGTGCAGAACCTGATACAGACTGCTCCAAACGTAACGCTGTCTTCTCCGATAACCAGGAGCCTGCGCACCACACTAACAGGGGTGTCTACCCTGTGAGGCAATACCCAGTAGTCTGACACGGAGGTGCCGTACGCCTGGCGCCAACGCCATAGCCACCACCTATGCCTACGACACCCTGGGCAACCTGGTGCAGGTGACCGACGCCAGAAGGGAATACCACCACCACCAGCTACGCCTGGGGCTCCAGGAAGACCTCCAGGCGTACAACGGCCGGGGAGCGCCCTATTCCCTCTCCGGCTCGGTGGCCGGGACGCTGGTCAGCAGCGCGCTGTATAATCAGCTCGGCAGCATGAAAGAAGTGAACCTGGGCAACGGGCTGAGGACGCTGTTCAACTACCACGGCATAGACGCCGTGGACGACGCCGATCCAGAGAACTACTGGGGCAGGCTGTACCGCATCAAGACGCTGCCCCAGGCGGGGGGCACGGCCCTGCAGCACCAGAAGTACTGGTGGGACGACAACGGCAACCTGGTAAGCCGCAAGGACGAGGTGGCGAGCGAGACAGAGCGCTTCTCCTACGACAACCTGGACCGGCTGGTGGGTGTGAGCGGGCCTTATACAGAGTCGTTCACCTACGATGTCCTGGGCAACATTAAAACCAAGAACGGCGCCGGCTATACCTACAGCAACCTACAGCCCCATGCGGTGCGGAGCGTGGGCAGCTATAATCAGGACTACGATGCCAATGGCAATATGACCGCAAGGGCTAATGCCACCGGAACGCAGACCCTGACCTGGAGCGTGGAGAACCTGCTATCCCAGGTGGACGGGACGGGGGGGAGGCTACTCCGGCACCGCGACCTACGTGTATGACGGGGAGACGGGAAACGGATCAAGAAGGCCGAGGCCGGCGTTACAATAGTGTACGTCAACAAGTACTACGAAAAGAACATCACCACCACGACAGTGACTTCTTACTACTACCTGGGGGACCGTCTGGTGGCCCTGAAGAAGGGGACAACACTGGAGTACGTACACCAAGCTGGCTCTGGGACGGAACCGAAGGGACCATCTTGCCCTGTCACAGAACGGAGGTTATCGCTAGGTTTCCCTCTGTATGGCATTCCTCAACGCGGGAAGCGATAGGTTTGCCTTCGAAATGAAAGCCTGCGCTCCGTTCTGAGTTGCCAACTGATGGTAAATGGCTTCTTCCTGGGCACTGATAACCACGGACTTGATTGCCGGAAAATGGTCTCTGGCATATCTCGCCACCTCAAAACCATCTGGTCCAGGTACGCACACGTCCAATAGCATAACATCCGGGACAAGTTGGTTGATCAGACGGATTCCTTCCTCACCGCTGCAAGCCTCAGCTACTACCTTGAAGTCTTCACTTCTGTCCAGGAGTTTCCTGACCCAAATGCAGTAGTCAGGTTCATCATCAACCACGATCACTCGGTACGTCACCTGCACGCTCCCATCTTCACTTGGCCCAATTGTGCAGGTTTTCTGACAAGATAGCGAGGGTGCTAGCACCTTTATAAGGCAGAAAGAAGGCAACTCAAGAACTTTCGAGATAGAGCAACGTGGCTTTGACCCGGGCATGAGACTCAGTCATGTCCCGAAGGTCCAGTTCTTGAAAGATGTCATTGATGTAATTCTCAACCGATTTTGCTGACAGGTTGAGTTGCCTGGCGATTGCAGCGTTGTTATAACCTTGTGCCACTAAACGCAGCACTTCCAGCCTGGAGGGGGACAGCCTGGCAATTGGAGAGGAGCGTTTCGCCTTGACACCATTCGCTATTTCAGGATCAAGGACTATCATGCCTGCCTTGCTTTTCTCAACGGCATTGAGCAAAGTCGGCAAACCAGTAACCGTCTGTTTCAACAGGTATGCCCACCCTCCGCTTTCCCTGAGAGGCAGGCTCAACACGTAGCGCCGGTCACTGTGGCTGGACAGAATCACGACTCCAGTCTCGGGTTTTTGTCTCTTCGCATACATGGCGACATCTACGCCATCCAGTTTCCCCGGCAGTTCGATATCTATGAGCACCACATCAGGCTTCGTTTCGTCAATCAGCCGGATTCCCTGTTCGCCGTTTTGGGCCTCGCCCACGATTTCCAGTCCTGGCTCCTGGGACAGAGTGCGAGACAACAACTCTCTAAAGAGAGCTTCATCCTCCACAATAACTATCCTGGTTCTTTCCAACTGGCAAACCCTTTCCGGAAAGGTTCTTTCGCCCGGACAATGCTACTACCGTTTGACGCATCACGTCAACGAAGTCTTCATAGAGGTAGGTTAACCTTGCCGAGGGGTGCCTGCACCCTTATCAACGAAAACCACAGGCAGTATACTCTGTAGACTGTGCAAAAAACGGCCAATTAGGTTAAGATACTCTTCGTTTCGAACCGTGAGCTAAAAGAGAGTTTCGTGTGGATTTGCACCGGCCCCTGGGAATCCAGATTCACAGTCCATAATCCAGGGGAATGACCGGTGGCGGCATGCTGTTGGCCAATCGTGAAGCTACCATTGGCCGCTAACTGGTGACTACGGAATGGCCGGAAGGCCCTTTCGCTACGGTTCAAAGTCGCCTATAGTTTGCCAACGGTCATCAGGCAAACCACGAGGGAGTGTTCGTATGGATTTTTCACTAACCCCGGCAGATTTGCGCTTCCAGCAGGAGGTCCGTGAGTTCCTCGATCGCGAAGCGACTCCCGAAATGGTAGCGGAACACGACCGCCTTAAGTCTATACATGGCCCTGAAGCGAGAAAGCTGATGAAGAAGCTTGGGGCGAGAGGATGGCTCACTCCAACCTGGCCGAAGAAATGGGGTGGACTGGATGGCACCAACATCCAGAAACTAATTGTTTTTGACGAACTGGGCTGCCGTGGACTGCATTCGACTTTCATTGCTGCTCAAATGGCCGGGCCAATCCTGATGATGTTCGGGAGCCAGGAATTGCAGCAGGAATTCCTCCCCGGGATTTCCCAAGGTGAAATAGAGTTCTCACTGGGATATACAGAACCACAGGCCGGGTCCGACATGGCGTCGCTGGACATCAGGGCGGTAGAAGACGGGGATTATTATGTCATCAACGGGCAAAAGATGTTCAGCACCTTTACCCATTGCGCTGAGTATCACTGGCTCGGAGTCAGGACTTCAACGGAGGGACCGAAGCATCGCGGCATCTCCTTGATGCTAGTAGACCTCAAGAACCCTGGCATTACTGTCCGCCCCTTGATTGTCATGGATGGTGAAAGAACCAACGAAGTATTCTACGACAACGTTCGTGTGCCCAAGAAATACATGGTAGGGCAGAAAAACCATGGCATGTCACAAATCCTTGCCGCAGTCGACCTCGAAAGGATGTTCCCGACCGGATATCTTTTCCGAATGTTCGACAAGTTCCTCGAATTCTCCAGGGCTGCCGTCCGCGACGGTCAGCCATTCAAGAATGACCCCCTGGTCAGGCAGAAGACGGCGCAAATTGCCACCGAACTGGACATCGTCCGTCTTCTGTCCTATTACTGCGCATGGGCAGTCGATCTGGGAAGACCTGTGACAAAAGAAGCCTCTACCCTGAAGCTGTTCCTGTCTGAGCTGCACAAGAAAATCGGACTGCTTGGACTCGAAACTATGGGAATGTACTCCCAGTTGTCCGAGCACGCCCACATCGGCGGCGAATTGAGCAACTTCTATCTATGGGGTATCCGGCGGACCATTGCAGCCGGAAGCTCCGAAATCCAACGAAACGTTATTGCCACCCGCGGACTGGGCCTGCCGCGTTAGGAGAAGTACGATGGACTTTGCATTGAACGAGGGACAACAGATCCTCAAGAAGAGTGCCCGCGACTTCCTGGCGCAGGAATGCCCATTGGGGCCTGCCAGACAGGCAGCAGAAAAGGACGCGGGGTTTTCTTCGCGAATATGGAAGAAGATGGCCGAATTGGGCTGGCTGGGAATCATGATTCCCGAAGAGCATGGTGGTGGCGGCGGCTCATTCATGGACCTGAGCGTTCTGGTAGCCGAAATGGGCAGGGCGATCGCGCCCGTCCCTTTCATTGCCCATTCCCTATCGGCGTTCATGATAATGCATGTCGGAACCGAAGAGCAGAAGAAGTCCCTTCTCCCTGACCTGTCTGCAGGCAAGCGCTTGACTGTCCCGGCTTTCTACGAAGACGGTTTTGGCCGGCCCGGGTCACCCGTTCGCTGCTCCGCCGTGTTGGAGAGCGGCGGTTACGTGATTAACGGGGCCAAAGCTTTCGTGCCATACGCCGACGCCGCGCACTTTGTGATCGTTCCCGCAATTACGAACGGCTCTGGCTCACGGATAACACTCCTTCTGGTTGACATCCATTCAGACGGCGTCTCCAGGAAGAAACAGGATAATATATCAGACGAAGGGCTTTTCGATGTTAAGCTTAAGGGAGTGAAAGCTCCAGTGACATCCCAGTTAGGGAACGATGGAAAGGCCAGCCAATGTCTTTCCGACGCGATGGAGAAGGGCGCTCTGCTGAGGTGTGCAGAAATGGTCGGGGCAGCGGAGCGCATTCTCGAGGTTACAGTCGAGTATGCGAAGACACGCGTTCAATTCGGACAACCGATCGGCAAGTTTCAGGCAATCCAGCACCATATAGCCAACATGTCGGTCGACCTCGACACGTCTCGCCTGATCGCGAACCGCGCAATCTGGATGGCCAGCGAAGGAATCTCGTGCACGAAGGAAGCAGGCATGGCGAAATCCTGGGTGAGCGACGCTTACCGCAGGATTTGCAGCCTGTCCCATCAAACGCACGGCGGTGTGGGACTCATAATAGACCACGACCTGCCGTTATACACCAAGCGCTCATTTGGTGCAGAAGCAGAATTCGGGGATGCTGACTTCCAACGGGAGGTGGTTGCACAGAGGATAGGATTGTAGTTCGTAATCAAGAACCAAATTGTGGCACCAAGGTGAACACTGCCTAACGGGTCTGCTGGTTTCAACCTGTGGCCTGGTCAGAGTATTATGGAAGCCTCGCAGGATGCGTTCGATTTGTTAGTGAAAGGGGATAAGCATGAATATGGAAACAGACAAGGGTAAACGCGAAACCTATCATAAGTTGATAGACTCGATGACTCACGAGGAGCGGGAGGAATACTATTTCCGACTATTCAGGGCTGGTTCCGATACGTGGGAGGAGTATTCTGACGTGGTTCTCTACAATGTGGATAAGGAGAAACACGTAGCCACGATCACATTTAACCGGCCGGAGTTTCAGAACGCAATTCCTCATGCGGCATATCCAAGAGTAGCGCATCTCATATCAGAAGCCGAATACGATGACAACGTGAAGATGCTCGTCTTCAAAAGTATTGGTGAAGATTTCGGTACCGGTGCAGATGCCGGCGGCCTTGCTTACATGATCGGTTTCGGAGACGGGAAGACACCCGAGGGCAGGGAACGGCCGTCACAACACCGCCGAATGTGGTTCGACCGCGACATGTTTGCCGGGCCAAAAGGTATGGTGGGAAGACTCTCCCATTTCACCAAAGTCAGTATTATGGCAGTCCATGGGTATTGCTACGGGGTCCATTTGATGTTGGCCATGGCTGCCGACCTGGTCATCGCCACAGAGGACACATTGTTCACCCATCCCGCATGGCGATACCTTGGTCCTGTGTTTAACCATTATGACATGATCGAGTGTGTGGGGCGGAGAGTCGCCATGGAACTGTATTTCACCGGCGGGCCATTCGATGCTCAGAGGGCCTACCAGGTGGGTATGGTCAACCGGGTTGTGCCGAAGGACAAGCTTGACAAGGAAGTCGATGATTGGTGTGCGGCGATCCGTTCTCGCTCGTTGGATTCAATTGTTATGTCGAAAGTACTAATGCAGATGGTCGGCGAGTCGCGGGGCATGACCACCGGGGCCATGTCCGAGTGGATGGGACATCCCTGGCTGACCAATCAGAAGCTGAGACCAGACGAGTTCAACTTCGCCAAGGCGAGGAGAGACAAAGGTGTCACTGGCGCTTTTGACGACGCTGATGCCATGCTTCCAGACAGATTCAAGATAAGCAAACGGCGCAGGGCAGCGGCAGGGCTATACCCCTTTCCGATAGGGGAAACCCCGAAGAAATAACTCTGGCTGCTGGTAGTAGATACAGAACTGCTGGGCAGAGGGCGGGCGCCATTCGAAATCGCGCTCTGTCACATTAATGCCGAGGAGCATGGTCATGCCTGGAGCACTGGAAGGCATTCGAATACTGGAATGGGCTGAGTGGGGACAGGTCCCGATGGCGACATCCATGTTGGGAGACATGGGCGCCGAAGTCGTAAAGATAGAACATCCTGTTAGAGGAGATGGAGCTCGTGGGCACACCCGGTTCTGGGGTGTGCCCACGAACCTTCCCGGAGGCAGCAGTCTCTGGTACGAGACATGCAACCGGAACAAGCGCGGCATAACGTTGAACCTGGCAGATACCCGCGGCAGAGACATAGTCTACCGGTTAATCAAGAATTTCGATGTGTTCGCATCCAGTTTCAGCCCGAAACTGGCCAAGAAATTCGGATTGGACTATGAAAGCCTGCGCAAGCACAACCCCGGCATAATATCCTCTTTCGGCTCTGCCTTCGGTAGAAAAGGCCCGGCTGCGGACCTTCAGGGGTTCGACTGGGCCGGCCTGGGCAGGGCCGGGCTCTTCTACCATGTCATGGGGCCGGACATGAAATACACGAATCTCATCGACGGCCTCGCCGACCAGGCGGGGGCGGTCATGGTCAGTCAGGGTATTCTGGCCGCATTGGTCGCACGCAACAGGACAGGAGAAGGCCAGGAGGTGGAAAGCTCCCTGCTTGGCAGCATCGTCAATTTGCAGAGGATCCTCTCCCTGGAGTTCTCCTTCTTCACCGGTCACGAACCGCCCAAGCTGGAGCGCAAAAAGACCAAGAGTCCGTTGCAGAATATCTATCAATGCCAGGATGGCAGATGGCTTGCCTTCATGATGATGCAATCCGACAAGTTCTGGACGGACTTCTGCAAAGCCGTCGGGCTGCAAGAGCTTGTCGACTCGCCTAAATTCCAAGATCGGCACGTTCGAAGTGACAACGCAGAGGAACTTACTGCCATATTGGACAGAACTTTTGCCGCAAAGCCATATCCGGAATGGGAGAAGGTTCTGTCCAACGCAGGCATGCTCTTTAGCCCTATCATCTCCCAACCCGAGGTTGCAGTCGATCCCCAGTCCCTGGAGAATGAGTACGTCATCGAGTATGAGCATCCCCGGTTGGGCAAGTTCAAGTCAGGGGGATTTCCGATCTGGTTTAGCAAGACACCATGCTCGGTCAAGTCCGCTGCACCGGAGTTCGGTCAGCATACTGAGGAAGTACTGGTCGAGATGGCTGGATACTCCTGGGAAGAGCTTTCAGGCCTCAAAGATGCTGGCATCCTCTGACCGCTCACGTCTTTCCTGCGCACGGTAAGTTTGGATGCATTTTGGCGGCCAGGTGAACGACCGCAGCCGCTACCCCGGACTGATTGAGTCAAGGATAATAGTAATACCATGCCTGGAGCATTAGGCGGTGTTCGCATACTTGAATGGGCGGAATGGGGCCAGGTGCCGATGGCCACCTGTATCCTGGCAGACATGGGCGCGGACGTTATCAAGATTGAACACCCCGTTCGCGGAGACGGGTATCGCGGGCACAAGAAGTTCTGGGGCGTTTCTCTCGATATTCCGGGTGGCAGTACGCTCGCATTCGAGATCCACAACCGCAACAAACGTGGAATCACGCTGAATCTGGCGAATCCTAAAGGCAGGGATGCCGTTTACCGCCTCGTCAAGAAGTGTGACGTCTTCGCTACGTGTTACGGACCAGCACTCTCAAGAAGGCTGGGGATAGACTATGCCAGCATCAAGGCGATTAACCCAGAGATAGTGTATGCCTCCGGTTCGGCCTTCGGTAGAAAAGGCCCGGCAGCGGAGGCACAGGGGTTCGATTGGGGAGGTCTGGGGAGGGCAGGCCTATACCATCGCGTAATGGGGCCTGAGATGGTCCAAACCAATCTTATCGACGGCCTTGCCGACCAATCGGGGGCCGTCATGTTGGGCCTCGGCATAGTCGCAGCACTGCTGGCCCGTCAAACAACGAAGGAAGGACAGGAAGTGCAAAGCTCTTTGCTGGGCACGATCATCAATCTCCAGCGGAACCTGTCGCTCGAATTCGCGCTGTGGACAGGCAAAGAGCCACCAAAACTGGAACGCAGCAAGACCAGGAGCCCGCTGCAAAACCTGTATCGCTGCCAAGATGGCAGATGGCTTGCGCTGATGTTGATGCAGTCGGACCGGTTTTGGCCGGACTTTTGCAGGGCCGTGGGACTGGAGTCGCTGATTCGAGACCCGAAGTTCGTTGACCAGCATGCCCGTTCACGGAATGCTGAAGAACTCGTTGCAATCCTGGACAAGACGTTTGCAGCCAGACGTTATGCCGAGTGGGAACCCATACTGACCAGGGCTGATCTGCTATTCAGTCCCATAAACACGTTACCCGAAGTCGGCAACGACCCACAGGCTCTGGAGAATGAGTACATAATCGAATACGAACATCCCAGACTGGGGAAGTTCAAGTCGGGCGGGTTCCCGATATCTTTTGGCGAGACACCTTGCGCGGTCAGGAATGCTGCCCCTGAGTTAGGCCAACATACTGAAGAAGTGCTGCGCCAGGTCGGAGGCTACTCATGTGATGAAATATCCAACCTCAGGAGCGAAGGGGCGTTGTGACTGCTGGTCGACGATTGCCGGACGCTGCTGGATGAACCAGGCGCAGACGTCGTCGGACCTAAGAAAGGTGCAATAATATGGCGATCAGGACACCTGAACAATTCAAGCAAAGTCTGAACGACGGCAGGGTGGTCTACCACAAAGGAGAACGTGTCCCGGATGTCTCGAAACACGAATCGCTTAAGGTTGCTGTCGAGCACATGGCCCAGGACTATGTCTTCTCGAACCACCCCAAGTTCAAAGAACTGGTCACGGAGAAACTTGATAATGGAGAACTGGCCAGTTTCTATTTCAAGCCGTCAAGGACATCAGAAGACCTGCTTCGGCGAAGACGGATAATCCAGGTCCAGGCCCGCACATTGCTGGGCCAGCAGGCAGGAGCGCGATTCGGAGGAGCGGATGCCTTTATGGCAGCCACGCTCACCTGCCAGAAGATGGACCGGGCGCTGGGCACGAACTATTCGAAGAGAGTGGAGTCATACCGGAAACACCTTCAGGAGAAGGATCTCGCCATCGCAGTTGCCTTAATGGATGTCAAAGGCGACCGCAGCTTGCGCCCCTCCAAACAGAAACAGCACAAGGACTATTACCTGAGGATAGTCGAGACCAGGAAAGATGGCATAGTCGTCCGAGGGGCAAAGGCACATATAACGCGAGCCACCTGCACAAACGAATTGGTCGTCCTCCCCTGCCGCGCCATGAAGGAGGACGAGAAAGAGTATGCTGTTGCTTTTGCGGTCCCGGCCAACGCTCCTGGGGTGATGCTGATTGCATCCCATCGTGAAGCCATTCATGAAGGCGATTACGCCTCCTACCCGATAACAGCAAGCGAAAACACTGCCGAGGCGCTGGTCGTTTTCGATGACGTTTTGGTCCCATGGGAAAGGGTCTTCCTTGCTGGAGAGTACCAGTTCGCCGGCCAGATGGTGCATATGTTTTCAAACTTCCACCGCCTCAGTGCTGACGCTTATAAGTACATCGAACTGGAAATACTGGCGGGAGCAGCAGCGCTGATGGCGGAATATAACGGCATCGATGGCTTCTCCCATGTGAAAGACAAGCTCTCCTGGCTGGCCATGTATGTCGAGGGGACAGACGCGCTTGGCAAACTTGCATGTATGGAATGCGTCAACGACGAATCCGGGTTGGTTTATCCCAATCCCATGTATTCAAACATCGCCAAATTGTTTTTTGCAGATAACTTTCACCAGGCGATCAAGCATTTGCAGGATATAGCTGGCGGCATCGCGGCTACGGTTCCGGACTACAAAGACTTTCTGAACCCCCAAACTCGGCCGCTCATTGAAAAGTACCTGTCGGCCAGGGAAGGAGTTCCTGCAGAGCACAGAATCAGGGCAGTTAATCTGGTGAAAGACATCTCCAGTTCATGGCATGCTGTTACCACGCTTCACGCAGAAGGTTCGCTGGCTGCACAAAGATTGTCGATAGGCGCCCTGGCAGATCTGGACCGGTATAAGTCAGCGGCCAAGAGAGCAGCCAGGATACGCGATGGGGCAAAAGTCCACCCCGCCTACCAGGGGTTACCTCCCTATTTGGACATTGAATAGGAGTTAGCAATGAGTGATATCAAATCCCTCAGGCTCGCTGGGAAAGTAGCCATAGTAACGGGCAGCAGCAGAGGGATAGGCAAACGCATGGCTCTGGCATTTGCGAAAGAGGGCGCGAAGGTAGTGGTGTGCGGGCGTACCGGGGAGGCTCGTGCCAAAGTTGAAGGGACAATTTTCGAAACGGTGGATGAGATTCGCAAGATCGGCGGGAAGGCCATGGCAGTGAAATGCGACGTCTCGAACGAGTTTGATGTCGAAGGTTTGATCGCAAGCACCATTAAGGAGTGGGGAAACATAGATGTCCTGGTAAACAATGCCGGGACCAGTTCCTGGGCATCTGTCGTCGATACCCCGATAAAAGTCTGGGACAGGGTCGTCGCGGTAAACCTCAGAGGCACATTCCTCTGTTCCAAGATGGCACTGCCACATATGATGAAGGCGAAAAGCGGTTCGATCATCAGCATCTCGTCATGGGCGGCGGGCATAGAACGGAAAAGCCGGGCAGGGCAAAGCTATGGGGCCAGCAAAGCTGCTGTCGAGCGCTTTTCTCAGGGATTGGCTCAAGAAGTATCCAGCTTCAACATTGCGGTCAATGCCCTGAAGCCGGAAAAGCCGGTGGATTCCGAGGGCATGAGGTTGAACGCGCCCCAATCGGAATGGCATACGTGGGTCAGCGCAGAAAAGATGTGCAAAGCCGCAGTGTTCCTCGCGCAGCAAGACAGCAAAGGCACCACAGGCGGAATCTGGTGGGACGAGGAAATCTGCGAAAGGTTCGGCCTATAGCTATCTGATCTCCGACGAACCTTGACCCGAATTCCTGGTGGGCTACTTGCGGCTGTCCAGGAACTCCACGTACCGCGCAAGGTGTCCCAGTGCCTTGGCACCTCGTGCCAGCGTGCGGTGCACCAGAGCTCCCGCTTCGGTCAGTTCGCGTGTAATACGCGCCTGCTCTTCCCGGGCTTCCTTGTTAGCCCCGAATATGTCCAAAACCGCAATGAATGGCTTGCCGGCTTTGTTCTGCCGCGCGAATTCCACCATGTTCTCGCCCATGGACTTGATTACCTCAGGTCCAACCTGCATTTGATAATCCAGGTTTTGGCAACAAACTACCGTATCCACCCCAGGATCGGCCGCCACGGCCTCAAGGGTACGCCGGAGGGCGGCGGGATTCAATTGCAGGAACTCCGCGTCGACAGGATTGCGAACACTATTGCCGGCAGACGGTACGAATTCTGCAAGGGCTTTCTGAATATCATCTGAAAAACTTGGAACGATCAAACCTGCATTCTCGCAGAGCTCGGCACCTACCACGCTGTAGCCCCCGGTATAGACTATCAACCCCACTCTGTTGCCTCGAGGCAATGGCCTCAGCGTGGCATGAGTTGTTGCGAAGTCCATGAATTCTTCCAGAGCACCGACTCGCGTTGCACCGGTTTGCTTGAAGAATGCCCGCCACATCTGCTCACCACCAGCAAGAACACCGGTGTGCGAAGATATCGCCCGAACGCCGGCATCGGTTGAACCTTGTTTCCAGATGACGATGGGCTTGCGCAGGTTGACATCTTTGGCAACCTCAAAGAAGCGCTTTCCATCCCGGACCCCTTCGAGGTACATTCCGATGATCCCCGTATCCGTGTCCTGGCCCAGATACTCCAGGAGATCCCCGGCATCCATTACAGTGCCATTGCCATAGCTGATGATCTTGCTGTACCTCAAGCCCTGTGCCAGCCCGTAGTGAAGCGCCTGGAGCGTCCACCCACCGCTTTGCGACAGGAATGCAACGTTCCCTGGAGGGAAACTGCCAACAGCAAACATTGCCATCTTCGCGGCTGGGACGTAAACCAATCCAAAGCCGTTCGGACCGACCACGTTCAGCCCTCTGCGAGTGGCCACTTCTCTCAGCTTAGCCTCTAATGCCCTGCCTTCCTCAGTCGCTGTCTCTGCAAAGCCTGCGGTGAACACATGGACATTCCTGCAACCGACATCCCCGCACTCCTCAAGCACATCGAAGACCGCCGAGCGCGGCACACAGACGACAACCAAGTCTACCTTCTCTGGAAGTGAGCGCAGATTGGGGTAGGCTTTCAGACCCAATACGTCCGTGGCATGGAGGTTGACAGGGTAGATCTTTCCGGGAAAGCCCTGCTTCATGTAGGCCTTCATGAAAGCGGCGCCGCCTGCGTTCGCCTGCCTGTGGCCACCTCTGCCCACCGTTTCAGTAGCACCTACAAAAGCAACCGCCTTAGGATGGAAGGCCGAGTCAAATTCCTTATTCCAACTCATACATCACCTTTACTCAGACAACGTTGATCATCGTCCCCGGAATGTTGGCTGTCTCTTCTCGACAAAGGCTCGAACAGCCTCTTCGTGGTCGTCCGTCGAGAAACACGTGTTCAGTGCGAAGTACTCCCACTTCAGGGCCGTATCCAAATCGACTTGCATACCCTGGTAAATGCCCTCACGAATCAGCTTAAGAGAAATACTCGGCCCTTGTGCCAAGTTCCGCGCCAGTGTGTCGACCGCCGCTGGCAACTTCTCCAGGGGAACGACGTTGTTCACCATTCCCATATCCTTAGCCTCCTGTGCCCCCAGGAGTCTTCCTGAATACAGGAGTTCAAGTGTGCGGCCCACTCCAATCAACCTCGGCAGGAAGTAGCTTGACCCGAATTCAGGAGTCAGCGCCATCTTCACGAATCCAAAGCCAAAACGGGCGTCCTCAGAGGCGATCCTCATATCACAAGCCAGAGAGATGGTACATCCCAGGCCTATGGCAAGGCCATTCACCGCAGCTATCAACGGCTTCCCAAGATTCATCATCGAGTGCAGTCCTGCCGCCAGGTTAGACTCGCGCAAGGCGATGTTCAGATCGCCACTCTTCCTCTTTTCAATATTGGCCAGGAACCGCCCTTTTATGTCTGCCCCAGCGCTGAACGTCTTTCCGACGCCGGTGATAACCACAACTTTGACGCTCGAATCAGATCCAAGCTCCTCGATAGCGCAGAAAGTGTCTGCGATCAGCTTGGTATCGAAAGCATTGAGTGTTTCTGGCCGATTCAACTTGATCGTGCCAATACCTCCGGCCGTTTCAACTAGAACGCTTCTTTCAGCCATTCTTCACCTTCCACGCTGCCAATCAGCTTCCCAAGATTCCAGTGTTATTTCTCAGCAACAACTGGACAATGCCGTCATTCCGTACTTGGCCCGGAATCCAGGCTCCGGGGTCTGGATTCCCGCGGCTCAACTGATGAAATACCCGTTAGGATCAAATAACCTGATAGCACTAAGCTCGCTTGAATCGGGACCTGCGCACAATTCCACTTCCGGGGAAACCTTGAGATCCCAACCGCAAAGCTGCTTCGCTCTCTCAACTTGCTGGTCAAGGCTCGCGCCGGCCTTCGGCATTGCTTTTGTAAGGACAAATTCTTTCTCGCCTGACATCTTCTCCATGACTCCGATATTGGAGACCAATGTTGTCACTCGTTCGCCGCAATAGGTAATATACGGCAGTTGCTCGATGAAACGGTCCTTGCTCATAGGCGCAACAATCACGGTTTCCCGGGCGCCTGTGGCAGCATCGTTGGCTCCGCCCGAACCGACAAGAAACGCTTTGCCAGGGATCTGCGTGGAATTAACGTTGCCCCATTTGTCTATCTGAGCTGCACCCAATACCGCGATGCATCTGTTGTTAGTACCACAGGAATGCACCCCAAGTATCCCGAGCGCGTCCGAAATCATGGTGGAAGTGGAGACATTATCAAGCTTGTGTATGGATGGGTCTCCGGGCGGGGGAGCATACCCGAAAAAACCGAACTCTGCAGCTAGATCAACGGGATACCGGTCTCCATTGAGCCGCTGGCCGGCGAGCCATGCAGCGAGGTTAGAGAAACCCAGCCCGGCCAGGATCACTTTGTGACCGGAACGCTTCACAAGCCGCATGATTTCTCTCGATGCCTGGACCACCATCATTTCAGACTCGTTATGTTCTTGAGAAGAAACCCTTTCATGTGAGATATGCCTTACCGAATCTTGCCAGGCCCCTTCTGACGCCCTTCCCTTCAAATACAGCAGTCGCTGTGCTCCCAGCTTTGACAGGTAGTCCTCGGGGGTCTGACACGAAATGACCCATTGATCGATCCATTTCCTGGCAGTCTCTGTGTTCCCGAAGGCTTTGTGCAGTTCAATGAGATAATCGAAATCGTCGAAATACGTCGGCACTTCAGGTATATCATGATTGGTGATGCCGCGTGGATGGGAGCCATAAGGCACCACTGCCACTGCCCGGACAAGGTGCCCGGGCACAGCGATGCGATGTGAGTACTTACGCACTGTTTCCGTGGGAACCAACTTCTCAACCGTAGCCACCACACCGTGTTTGCTCGCCAGCGCACCCCAATTGGATTCGCCCGCAGGACCAGACGTCAGAATGTTCCCATAAGAATCCGAAGCGTGACCGTGCATTATCGTTATGTCAGGTCTTGCCGCTCCAACAAGATTCACTTTGCCCGATCCGAATGGATCATCGATCTGCCTGAACTCATGTGTGTTGCTTTCGGCGATAGAACTTCCAGTCAACGATCTGGTCGGCATGAAACTGAATCCCAACGCACCGGCCATGAGTCTTTCCACATAGCTGAGGATGGACCAATTCTCGATCTCAAGCTTCCCGGTCCTGTACGCTTCCCTGACAACCGGATTGGGGCTACCTGAAGGATAAGAATCCCCGGCAAAAGCGGTCACCAGCTTTCTTGCCAGTCCGCCCATTATGAGGCTGATTCCATGCTGATAAAGCAGCATGCTGTAAATAGTGAAATCAGGTTTGGTGCCCCAGAATTGCCTGGATATCTCGCAGATTGCCTGGTTCGGGGTTGCAGAGCCAATACACAGATGCAGGCTCATCCCAGGCTTCACGTTGTCGGATATGGCTTGCCTGAGGCTAACCACCTTGTTCGGCCTGAGTTCATCATGACTTCGGAAAGCGCTGTACTTGTCAGGATAGTTCATCGGCTTAGGTCACCCGACTCCAATCTCCCTGGAGATAACCAGCCGTTGAATTTCTGAAGTGCCCTCTACTACCGTTCCTACTTGAGCGTCGCGGTTATACCGTTGGACAGGGGAATCGGAGGTAAAACTGTAGCCCCCATGTATCTGCATGGCGCACCCCGTCACGCGGACACCCATCTCGGTGGCATACAGCTTAGCCATCGATGCTTCCTTAAGGCATTTCTTGCCGCTATCATACAGCCACGCTGCGTGATAAACGAGCCAGCGGGCCGCCTGTATCTGCAACGCCATGTCAGCCAGCATAAACGCGATGCTCTGGAAGCGACCGATAGCCTGCCCGAATTGCTTCCTCTCTTTGGCGTAGCTCAGCGCAGCCTCATAGGCGACTCCACCCAATCCCAACCGTCCGGCCCCAATGGTGATCCTTCCGCCGGCCAGGGATTCCATCAGATACTTGAACCCCGAACCTTCTTCGCCGATTATGTTTTCCCGGGGTACCTTGACGTTGTCATACTGTAATTCGGCGGTATCCGATGACCTGACGCAAGTCTTGTGCATCTTGGTGGCAGTAAGGCCAGGGGTACCTTTTTCAACAATCAGCAGACTAACCCCTTTTCCAGGGCCTTTGCTCTTGTCAGTGTACGCTGCTGTTACCACGAAATCGGCGATCGGACCGTTCGTGATGAAGATCTTCTGACCGTTTATGGTGTAGCCATCATCACCCTTGACCGCACGGGTTTCGATGGCCGCCGCATCCGACCCGGCGTTTGGTTCCGTCAGGGCAAAAGCTGCTACTTTATGGCCTTTCACCGATGGCACCAGGTACCGCTCTCTTTGCGCCTCGGTCCCATGATAGGCAATAGCCGCAGTAGCGATGCCCGATGGGACCATGATGGAAGCACAGATTCCCAGCGCAACCCGGGACAGTTCCTCCGCCACGATGCATTCACCCATCTTCCCCATGCCGGCTCCGCCGTATTCCGGAGGATATCCCACGCACAGGTACCCGAGATCTCCCATCCTAGGGTACAATTGGACAGGAAATCTCTCTTTCTCCTCGGCCTCATCCACAAGTGGCACGATTTCCTTCTCAGCGAAGCGACGCAGAGACTCCTGAAACATCTTCTGTTCTTCAGTCAGTTCAAAGTCCATTTGAAGGGAAATCTCCTATTCGGTCGAGGGGACCCGAGGTCATATCCGGGTCTTCCTCGCTAAATGAACACCTAGTCGGCCCTGCCCAAGATGCTCACGGCGCAGGTGAACCTGCCGCCAGGCTTGCCTCCGAGATTGTGCGTCAGCGCCAGGTTGACGTTCTTCAACTGACGTGGGCCCGCTTTGCCCTGCAACTGCTTGAAGTTCTCATACATCATTCGCAGCCCGCTGGCCCCGATTGGATGACCATAACACTTGAGCCCGCCATCAGTGTTGACCGGAAGCGTCCCGGTCAGCTCGAATGCGCCTTTGTTCTGTTCATCACGGTAATGGCCCTTATCGGCAAGCCCAAGGTCTTCGCAAACCAGCGCCTCAGTTATAGTGAAACAATCATGCACCTGCGCCAGGCTTATCTCCCGTCTGGGGTCTTTCACACCTGCATCCGCATATGCCTTCTTTGCCGCGTCGACGGTCTCTTCAAAGTGCACGAAGTCGAATGACTGCTGCTGCACGCCCTGGGCGGAGCCGCAGGTCAGCCCTACAGCCTTGACCAAAGCGTAGTCCTTCTTGAGCTTCTTGGCTATCTCGGGACTGGTGATGACGGCTGCAGCCGCCCCATCACTAACCCCGCAACAGTCGAACAGGCCGAGCGGCCAGGCGATCATGGGTGAGTTGATGGCTTGCTCCACAGTGATTTCTCGCCTCAGATGCGCCTTCGGGCTCATGGTACCGTTGTGATGGTTCTTGACCGCTATCCTGGCCAGCATCTGCTTGCCTTCCTGGAAACTCAAGCCAAAGGTGTGAAAGTACCTGGTTGCCGCAAGGGCGAACTGGGTCGGCGCCGGGACCATTGGAGCTGTTTCGCTGCTCACCACCTCTGCGTTGGCCACAAGGCCAGAATATCCAGAATCCTTCTGCTTCTCCACGCCGGCGGCCAGAACGAAATCGTACACCCCGGCCGCGACAGCGAAACAGGCGTTCCTGAATGCATCAGTCCCGGTGGCGCACGCATTCTCCACGCGCGTTACGGGAACGTACTGCAACTTCAGGGGATAAGACAATCCCACTCCGGTCCGAAACGAAGAGTAAGTGCCGACCCAAGCGGCCTGTATCTGTTTGGCCTCAATGCCGGCATCAGCAAATGCCTCGAGTGACGCGTCTATCAGGAGGTCATCGCTCGACTTATCCCATAACTCGCCGAATTTGGTGCAGCCCATACCCACTACGGCTACTCTATCTCTAAGGCCCTGCATCTGATTGCTCCTTCCTGTCTGTTAGCTTCTGATAGGGGTCGCGCACCAGTAGTAGTTGTGAATTCCTTCAACAGTGTGCAACCGGCGGAAGCTCAATTCGATTGTCATCCCGACCTTTATTTCGTTGGGGTCCCTGTCTGTCATGACAAACAAGCCTCTGCCACCATCATCGAAATCGACAACCGCCAGAACCATGGGCGAATCCGGCGTCGGACCGAGGTAGTCCATCGAGTAGGTGAATACGGCCCCCTTCCTGGACATCTTCCGAGGCTCCATGTTTTCAATGGTCTGACACTGCGTGCATATCCTTTCCGCAGGATACTGCACCGTGCCGCAGGTTCGGCACTTGGACCCGTACAAGCTGATGTTAGAAGGCGCTTCCCGCCACACTGCATGGACTCCGGGTATCTTGAGCGGAGGCCGCTTTGCAGCAAAGGCTATATTCACCAACCCGCGCCATCGCAGGTAGGTGATGTAAGAGGAAAGGAGTCTCTTTGAGGCCAGGTATCCGGACAGGCCGCGCACGCCAGCCGGTTTGACTCCGTCTTTCGCCATCTTCAGAACGAGGACGTCGGCCCCTTCGCCATAACTTGCCACCAGCAGCCTCTGGCCAGCTTTGGCTTTTTCGAGGACTCCTGCAAGCATCATCGGCACCAGGGCGCAACCAGCATCTCCCACCTGGCCGAAATACGCAGGGGCAAGCTGGGTCTTCTCGTCGAATCCCATTGAGCGGCATATCTCGGTGTGTTTGCGCGCAGAGGGCGCATATGCCACTACCTGGGCGAAATCCTTGTGACTGAGCTTGTTCCGCCCCATTATGACAGCGGCAGCTTCTTTCATCGACTTGAGATAGCCCTCTTCAGCGACAAAACGGTCCTCGGCAGAGCGGGGAAACACATCCGTGTCGGTGCGCCACACATCATATATCTCCTGTGAGTTGGAGTAGATGTCTTCAATCTCCGCTACGGTATCCTCTCTACCTACGAGGAGCGCTGCAGCAGCATCGCCGATATTCTCGTCGAAATCAGACCTTGGCTGCGGCACCCTCTGCTCTGCGGCAACTACGAGGACGTTGCGCGCAGTCCCGGCTTTGACCGAGTCTACGGCCGCCTTGATAGCAGTAGTACCTGCACGAAGTGAACCGGCAAAATCAGCAGTGAATATACCATCCTTCAGGTCCAACGCCCTGGCGATAAGCGTGGCCGCCTGCTTTTCCCTGTAAGGTGACGTAGTTGAAGCGAAATATACGGCATCAATGGTCTTCGGGTCGATATCCCCCAGGCAATCCAGCCCGGCGGCGACCGCCATTGTTATCGAGTCTTCGTCAAAGCTGCTTACTGCCCGTTCGCCGCGAGCTGTCCAAGCCTCGGTACCTTTACCCATGCGGTACAAAGGGACATAGGCCCCGTATCTCGTGATGCCGATCATGGCGCCTCCTATTCAGATTGTCTCACTTGCCTACTTTGAAGGAAGGTCGAGGAACTAGAACACAAACGCCTCGATCTACGTCTCAAACAAAACTGTTACTTCAACACCGGCGGGATTTCCGTCAGCTTCTTGCCATCGTATTCCCAGCCCCTGGCATCTACTGCCAACTTCTTGACTCCTGTGGCAGACAAAGGTTCTCCGAGACCAGCAACCAACGTCTTGGGCATGACCTCAACAAGTTCCTCCGAGTTCCATTTGCCGTCTTTTCGTATAATCGTGCTGGCGAGACGAGGTGGATCATCGTACCGGGCGACAAAATCGCTCCGGACGTCGAAGACGCATCCATTAACTGCATGAGCCTTCTCTGAGGCCAGGTACACCACAAGCGGAGTTATGTCCTCAGGTTGTGCTGCTTCAAGATTCTTCTTCCATTGCACGGCCTTTTCCTCTCCAACGGCCTTCTTGCGGGCTTCGAAGAGTTCATCGGTCACAGTCAGGCGAGTGGCTGCGATGGGGCGTATTGCATTGCAGGTCACATTGTATCTCATCATGTCGCGCGCCACTGTGCGGGTCAGCCCGACAATGCCTTCTTTTGCAGCCGAGTAGTTTGTCTGACCCATCTGGCCCATCCCGGCAAGAGAGGAAGTGTTGATGATCCTGCCATATTTCTGTTCTTTCATAACCCTGCAAGCCGCCCTGGTGCAGTAGAAAGTGCCGTACAGATGGACCTTTATTACAAGGTCCCATTCATCATCCGTCATGTTAAATATGATCCGGTCACGCAGGATGCCTGCGTTGTTCACGAGTATGTCTACCCGGCCAAACATGTCCATAGCTGTCTTGATGATGGAATCAGCATCCGCGGAAGTAGCCACAGATCCGTAGTTTGCCACAGCTTCCCCACCCATCTTCTTGATTTCATTCACCACCTCCTCGGCCGGTCCCCTGGAAGCGCCTGCCCCGTCCAGTTTTGCTCCGAGGTCATTGACAACGATCTTTGCCCCTTGTCTCGCCATCTCGATCGAATGGGACCTCCCAATACCCCTGCCCGCCCCGGTTATTATTGCTACCTTGCCAGCCAACAGATCAGGCATGTTGTCCCTCCCCAAATGTATTATTGAAAGCGCCCTGGTAAATCCAGCCTCCCTTTTGTAGGGTGCCAACACCCTACAAACGAGGCCGACCAAATACTAACATGATTCCGGCTTTCATTTCCAAAAGGAAGAAGCTAAACTAGTCGGAACGATTTGAATGGAGTAACCTCTTATGGCAGACGCAGGCAAAACAACGGTCTTGACCAAGGAAATCAGGAGTTTGATAGGCATCGAGTCTGAACCTCTATCATGGCCGGTCGAACGGGGCGCCATATTGAAAGTCCTGCGCGCACTCCAGGACAACAGCCCGTTGTGGAAAGAACTGGAAGTGTCGGGAACCGGAGCGACAGTCCCAGTTCCGCCCGCCTATTTTATGTCAGTCAGGGCGCCTGAAATGAGGAACGTCAAAATCGATGTGCCTCTGCACAGAATGGTTGCAGGTGGCGAGGAATGGCAGTTCCTTGCACCCCTAAGACTGAAGTTAGGGAGCAACATAACGGTTAAGCGCAAGATCAAGGACATCCTGGAGAAACAGGGCAGTAAAGGGCCAATGTTGCTGACCATCTGCGAGGACAGCTTCAGGGTAGACCAGGCAGTTCTGGCCCTTCGCCGTGTCACCCAGATAAGGCTATAGGTTCGATGACCTGTGATGGAGAAGAAGATGCAAGAACATTGGGAAGACATCAGTATCGGTGACGAGTTCACACCATTGACCAAGAAGCCCACCACGAAGACCATCGTGATGTGGGCCGGAGCCGTTGATGCATATGGCGATATACATTTCGACAAAGATGCTGCGCTCAGGGACGGTTTCAAGGGCGTTATCCTTCATGGCGACATGCTTGGCGCCTACCTCATGGAGTTGTTGATCGACAACATAGGAAATTCCGGCTTCATCAGTTCCATCTCCTACCGGCACACAATGGCGAACTATCCAGACCGCTCCTATACCTGCCGAGCAAGAGCAACCGGCAAATCGGAGATCGACGGCAAGGCATACGTTGACCTTGATGTCTGGATAGACAATGAGGCCGGTGAGAAGACAACAGTCGGGAAGGCCAGTGTCTGCCTCCCGCGCCACAAATAGGCAGCCGAATTACACAGGGAAACGGGCAATCAAAACACTATGAGAGAATTCACGTACTTCGAAGACTATGAGGTTGGGCAGAGCGGACTGACTGCCGGGAGGACTGTCACAACGGCAGAAATCGTGACGTTTGCCGGGCTTACAGGGGACTATCACCCGCATCATCTGGACAGGCACTACATGGCCGGAAGCACCTATGGCACAAGGGTGGCACACGGACTTCTCGGGTGCAGCCTGGCCATAGGAATGATTTCACAAAACGCCCCGTACCTGCTCGGTCGAGGTGTTCCCGGCGCGTATTTCCAGGGGTTCAGTATCGACTACCACGGGGGCATAAAGCTCGAAGATACGATAGCGGTCAGATGGAAGGTGAGCCAGAAATCGGAACTCCCGGGACAGAAGGCTGCCGGGCACGTAAGGACAGAATTCGAGGTACTGAACCAGGATGGGGCTCGCCCTTACAGTGGTAGTGTCACTACACTGGTGCACAAGAAAGCGGCCACCGAATACCCCCTTCCGTTGTCTGCTGACTTGCCCTGGAGAATTGAAAGATTCATCGAAGACCCAGGCAAAACCTACTATGTTGAGGAATTCCCGGTGGGGAAGGGCGGCGAGTCCCAGGGACGCACCATAACAGAGACGGATGTCGTTAATTTCGCCTCGCTGACGGGAGACTATGACCCGCGCTACGTCGATGCGGAGTTTGCAAAGAAGGACATCTTCGGCGTGCGCGTCGCTCAGGGTGTGCTCGTCTTTTCGATTGCGTTTCCTCTAGCCATGTTCCAATATCGCCATTTGAACCGTGCGGAATCGGGATTCGCGGGGCACCTGAACGATACATCAACTTTCATACGTCCCGTCAAAATAGGGGACACTATTCGTTGCCAGTATAGGGTGGCTTCAACCAGGATTTCAAAGAGCAAGCCGACCGTGGGCCTCATCACATACGAATTCAAGGTCCTGAATCAGCGTGACGAAGTTGTGCAAACAGCGTCTGTAATTCTGATGGAGCCCACGCGGGCCTTTGCCCGGTCCGCCTCCTGAGTCCAGAGAACACTGTGGATTTCGCATTCACTGAGAAAGAGCAGGCACTTCGCCAGGCAGTACGCGAGGTATTGGCTCAGGCGTTGCCTCCAAGCTGGGCATCTGAATCACTTCGATGGCCCGGAGGGTCCAGCACAATCCATATCGATCGCGAAGACAAGGACAAACGAGTTATATATGACGCTGCATTGACAAAACTGCGGGACAGAGGCTGGTGGTCCATGGTCTGGCCGAACCTGGGAGGCGACGGGTACACCAACATCGAAAGGGCCGTTTTCGCCGAAGAACTGGGCTACCAGAAGGGGCCCGCTCTTTCCGCTGAAACGATGATAGTGGCGCCAGTCCTGTTGCTGCACGGCACCAGTGAGAATAAACAGGAATGGCTGCCCCGGATCGCCAGTATGGAAGTTACCTTCTTTGTCGGCTACAGCGAACCTAACCACGGCTCTGACCTAGCTTCGATTGAAACGAGGGCGGAGGAGAATGGAGACTTCTTTGTCCTAAACGGGCAAAAGATTTGGACTTCCCTGGCCCATGAAACTACTCACGGTTGGGTGCTTGCCAGAACGGATCCGGACAAATCCAAGAAACGCCACGGGGTTTCTTTGTTTATCGTCGACAGCAAGCTGCCAGGACTAACAATTCGCCCTCTCATTAACATGTTGGGCATACACCACTTCAACGAAGTATTCTTCGACAACGTTCGGGTGCCTCGCAGTTGCCTCGTCGGACAGAAGAACATGGGATTTCGCTATTTGGCCACCGCCCTGGATTTTGAACGATTGATGCTCGTTCCGATAGGTGGACTGAAGAGGCTGTTCGAGGAGATCGTCGCCTACGCCAGGACTACAAACCGTGATGGCAGACCGATCTCGGAAGACCCCTGTGTACGCGACAAGCTTGCCCAGTTGGCCATCGACATCGAGATCGCCCGTTTGTTCCAATACAAGACAGCCTGCTTACTTGACCAGGGTAAGGTCCCTGATGCCGAGGGGGCCATGCTCCATCTTTTCGGCAACGAACTTAGCTCCCGCATGGCCGGTCTCGCCGCCGAAATAGCCGGACTGTATGGCGCTCTCATGCCCGGTTCCAAACACGCTCCCCTATCAGGCAAAGTGGCATATGGCCTGATGGATGCGGTATCGGGTAATATCGGCGGCGGCACACCCGAAATACAAAGGAATTCAATCGCAATCAGAGGGATGGGTTTGCCTCGAGGCTAGTCGTTACCAGACAGCAGACCTTCCCTGTTCTTTGACGACTGATCAGGCCCATGGCGTCTCCTTGGATACATTTCTAGCCGCTATACGCCCGTAGGCCATCGCTTCACTGACGTTTCCACCACCCGGGTACAGCCTTCCCCAGATGGACCCGCACTCACCGGCGCTGTACAGCCTTGCTACGGGCTCGCCTCTGGGGTTCACAACCTGAGCCTGGGCATTGCGGCGAGGCCCCCCCTGAGTGTTCATCAACGCAGGCCATAGCGCGATACCATAAAACGGGGGCCTGACTATAGGTACCAGCGTCCTGGTCAAGCGCTGGAAATCGGGATCATATCCTCCAACACAGTTTATGTTGTAACGCGCCACCGTCTCCTGGAGCTTCGTCGGGTCCATCTTGAGTTTCTGTGCCAACTCCGCCAACGTGTCTGCCTTGGTGATCCATCCCTTTTCTATTTCCGGAAGGTTGTCTTCGCTCCACTTGTATGAGTCGCTGGCCTTTGTTCGAATCTGCTCGGCTATAGGCCCTCCTCGCCTCGTATCCTCATCGAATACGCAATAACAGGGCACCCTGGGCAGAGTACCAGTTTCAAAGTCCAGTTGGACCACCTGGGACCAGATCGCATGCACATCGGTCCCGGCTTCGTTCATGAAGCGGCTGCCCCTCTGGTCTACATATACGTATCCCGGTGATAGAAGTCCCATCTCGTGCCGGAACACGGTGGTGAATCCTTCCATCTTGTACCCGAAGGTATTTGCCACCGCATTCATATGCCAGAGGTCTGCGCCTGCTTCCTGCGCCATCTTTATGCCACTGCCGTCGTTAGCATCGGTCCCCATGGGGTAGAAGGTCGCCCCGAGGTAATGCTTGTGCATCTCATGATTCGCTTCGAAACCTCCGGCGCATAATACCACGCCACGACGAGCCTTGATGGTTACGCGGCCACCGGGGCCATCTGCCTCTACCCCTATGACGCCATGCTTGGAGTCAACCAACAGGCGTCGGCCCGGATGACTGTAGAGGACATCAATTCCGAGTTCGTTTGCCCGCCGCGACAGGACGCTCCATAGATTCGCTCCCCCTGCCAGGAACTTGCCACCTTTCGCCGTCGATCCCCCCTGGTTCGTCAGGAAAAGCCGTTCACCCAGCCCGTCAGCACCGGGCAAGGCAGGAAAAGCGGACAGGTCGTAGGCTACTGGAAGATGGGTCATGCCAATACCATGGACATATTCCATGGTGGCGCCTCTCTGCCGCAGCCAGTCGGGCGTCAGAAATGCTTCTTCCACGAATGCCGATATCTCTTCTCTGCCGGTGGAGCCTTCGCATGAATAGTAGTAATGCTCTTTGGCTTTTTCCTTGTTGGCGAATGTCCGGATGCTGCCGCCGGAATACCTTGTATTGCCGCCACCCTCGGCGCTTTTTTCCAGCACCAGTACCTTGGCGCCCGCCTCATGGGCAGTGATGGCTGTGCTGGCTCCGGCTCCCCCGAATCCGACCACAACTACATCAGCTTCTCTGGACCAGTTCATCTCTATTCTCCTTTTCGCACTTCTGATTCTTCTAGGTCAGTCTTGCCAGTTGTCGCATGATCTCTGGAACTACCGTCATGACATCTTCAATGATACCGTAGTGCGCGACTCCGAATATCGGGGCCTGGGGGTCTTTATTGATTGCCATGATAGTTGCGGACCCGCTCATTCCGGCCGTGTGCTGGGAAGCTCCAGAGATGCCGCACGCTATGTACAACTTCGGTTTGACGGTGAATCCGGACAACCCAACCAGGTGCTCTTGCGGCAGCCAGCCCATATCCAACACGGGACGCGTGCATGCCATCACGCCACCAAGCTTAGCGGCCATCTCCCTGAAGGGCAACAAATTGTTGGCAGAGCCGATGCCCCTGCCAACCGCAACGATGACGTCTGCCTTAGTCAGAGCTGCATCCGCATTCTTCACCTGGAAAACCTCTTTGATCCTCACGCGCGCGGCCTCAAGGCCCGAGCTGCACGAAATCGAGATCTGTCTCCCATGGCCTCGTCCGATGCTGTCCGGTGACGAAAGAACACCCGGCGGCACACTTGCAAAAAGCGGCATGGCGCATTCCAGCCTGGCGCGTGTACCTCCGGGCACAGGACGTTCAACAATGACGTATCCATTGCTGCTCAGTTCTATGCCTGTGCAATTGCTGACCAGAAGCGTTCCGAGAATAGCGGAAACGGCTGCCCCCAATTCCATTCCCTTGTACGTGTATCCCAACAGGAGCAGCGTTGGCTGGATACCGCGAAGAACCTCTGCCAGAACCCTGGCAAATACTTCAGGGTTGTAGTCTCTCAGGGCAGGACTGTCGACGAAGTAGACGTCGTCCACCGTCTCCCCAAGCTGACAAGTAATCCGCTGAAGGTCTGAGCCCAGGATGACTGCCCCGAGTTGCGCCCCGAGTTGGCCGGCCAGTTTCCGGCCATGCGCCAGTAACTCCAGGCTGATGCCTTCCGGGCCCTGTTCGGAGTATTCCGCTAGAACTAAGACTTGGCCGGTCATGCTTTCCTGGCTGTCTTTTCCAACAATATTGCTGCCGCCCTGCGGGCGATTTCACCAGTCTGCCCGGAGAGGATTTCGGACTGCCTGGCAGAACGGTGGGAAAAGACTTCGATAATCTTGAAGGTCGGATTCAGGCAGACCTCGTCCGAAGCGAGACCCAGCTCGGCGAGTCCAATCATGTCGATTGGCCGTCTTCTAGCTTGAATTAGTTTGGCGGGCGGCGTGTAGCTGATGGACTTGCCTCCAGTCTGGATACACAGCAGCGCCGGAAGGCTGACATCCAGTACCTCCGATGAACCCCCTCCGAGTTCCTTGGTCACACTGACCGTGCGGTCATCAATCATCGCCACGCCGGTCACCCCGAAAACGAAAGGCAGGCCCATCCTGGCGGCTGTTCCGACCGCAACCTGGGAGCCAAGGCTGTCCGATGACTCCATGCCCGCCAGGACGAGGTCGAAGCCGACCTTTTCGAGAGCCTTCGCCAAAACAAAAGAGGTCCGTTGCCCGTCGTAGTAGCTGGCCGCGACCCTTATCGCCCGGTCCGCTCCTCTGGCCAGAGCCAGACGCAGCACATCCTCAACCAGCAACCCACCCATGCTGAGCACAGTCGCCTGGCCACCGTGCTTGCCTCTCAGTAACAGCGCCTCCTCCAGTGCGTACTCATCGGACTCATTGAATATGATTGAGCCCGCCTGAATATCCAGGCCGTCTCGTTTCTCGGACACTTTGACCGTCCGCACAATTCCTGGTACAGCCTTGACACAAACAACAATGCGCATCGCGCCTCCGCCTTTCTAATTCGAAGCGGGAAACGGGATAACGTCTACTATAGTGACTCTTTCGGGCAAGAGCAACTGCCCAATGGCAACCAGAAGGTTACCCTCGCCGCCAGATGATGGCCGCCATCCGATGTGTGCCTGGCTGGCCCTTCTACGAAACGCTCCCCAAATATCACCTGTTGCCTATCACATGAGCTTCAGAGAATGAAAGCTGCCGCCTCGATGAGGCTGCGGGCATCAACCGGCAGAAGATACGATCGGCGAAGTGTCCCCCGGCGATGGTCGTGTTTGCGTTATCAACAAGCGTGGTAATCCGCCCACGCGACTGGGCTGCCTGAGCCGGGTCGAATTCGAAGGCGAACTTCAGTTCCGGGTATTCAAACTCGATGGGGTTGTGGATGGCGTCTCCAAGGATCATCATCCTCTCGGTCCCTGACGACACCATGAAGCTGCAATGTCCCGGCGTGTGCCCGGGAGTAGCCACTACAGTTACACCATGGCCGAAACTGTACCCATCGTCAACGAGGAACAGGCTCTCCTTGAGCACCGCGTTTTGCTCCGTCCCGGGTGAGCCCGGGCAGGCTACCGGCTGCCCGGTCCAGTATTTCCACTCATCCATGCCCACGTAATAGACGGCGTTCACAAACGTAGGACTCTTCTTATTATCAGATGCAGTGCATACCCAGCCCACGTGGTCCACGTGGAGATGGCTGAATAATATGCCATCGATATCTTCCGGAGTGCAGTTCGCTTCCGCAAGGCTGTCGAGCATCCGGCCGCCAATGAGGTCGCTTCTCTGCTCTCCCGTCGCCGGTTCGACGGACCTGGTCTCCCTGGGCCCGAAACCGGCGTCTACGAGTAACTTTTGGCCGCCGGTTTCTATCAGAAAAGAACCTACGCTCATCACCAGCCACCCATCAGCATCCAACAAATGTGCATGCGAAGCCCAGAGTTCGGGAGTCGACCCCGGGTATTCTGCCAGTGGTCGAACATGGTGTATGCCATCTGGCAGGAATGTTACGCGAATATCGCCGACCATCATTGAACATAGAGGGGCAACATCAGCAGTCAAAGAAGTCAATCCCATATATCTTTGATTACGAATTCGAGGTCAAGCTTCTTGAGCGTTCTGCGCAATGGTTTGCTGGTCTTCTCGTCCCATCCCATGTAGCGGTAATAGTCCGCGATCATCCCCTTCAGGTAGGGGCGCCACGACTTGCCCTCGACTGGCCCATCCCTGGGTGCCTCAAGCAGTCGCTCTGACGGCCAGTCATCCTCGGGAGTCAGACCGTGGCGAATGGCAAATGCCCTCGCCAGGCTCCGTATTCTCTCCATGGCGGTGTAGATATCCTCAACGCTGAACCGCTCACCGGTAGCCGCGTTCAACATGTCGATCAATTTGGACCACGGAAGCCCCCTGCGCGAGAGGTGACCACAGATTATTGCGCAATCGGAGAACATTTCCTTGTTGCCGGTCTTCCACGATGCTCCAGCATGTCCAACTTTGCTCAGCGGATCGAGCGGTGAGGGATATCCCAGGTCGGCATCAGGCACAAGGTCTGCTCCAAGACCTTCCTTCGTGCCTGCAAAGCTGGAGATGACGTGGCTGAAGCCGTAACCCCATATCGCCCTGAAATCATGCACGTGGATGCCTGCTCCCTTGTTGTGCACTGCGAAATTCGGCGCGTCCCCTCCAATGTATGCCGCGGCCCTGCCTGTGCCTTCGGCGAGGATATTGCCAATTCCCTCCCGCCGGGCAATCATACCGAAAAGGCGCACCACAGCCTTGTAGTCACCCCAGGTCAACTCAATGCCTCCAAGGTCTTCCCTGGTCAGCAGTCCCTTCTCGTAGCATTCCATGCACAGGCTTACTACAAACCCGAGAACCTTACAGTCCATGCCCAGAGAATCCGCCAGGTTCGAGAGATAGAGGACCGCGGCCGTATCGGTAATGCCAAGGTTGGGCCCGAAGGCGGCCATGGTTTCCTGTTCCGGCTCTTCACCAACGAACCCCTTGTAAGGTCCTTCCGGAATCTCAAACATATGGACGTGGTTTAACGGACAATGCCAACATGACCCCTTCGGCTTGGTGTTGAAGTTCTTTCTGATAGTCTGTCCCGTCATAGCCGGGTACTCAGGGAAGATGTTAGTGGTGAGATTCTTGACCGGAAGGTCACCCATCCGATAGAGCATCTCGCACGCACCGGCCGTCCCGTAGTCCCTCAACCGTTGCGCCCCCGGATTCTTCACTATAGTCTCGCGCCACTCGCGGCCTAGTTCGTCGAGCACTTTCTTGTCTACCGTGGGTATCTGGCCCGTGCCATGGACAACGATAGCTTTCAGCTTCTTCGAACCCATCACTGCCCCAAGGCCTCCACTTGCCGCTATGTGTCCGAAGCTGCTATTGACGGTGGCGAATCTCACCAGGTTCTCGCCCGCGGTCCCGATGCTGGCGACGCTGGCGCGAGGCTGGGCCACCTCAGCTTTGATCAGGTCCTCGACCTCCATGGAGTCCACTCCCCAGAATCTCGTGGCATCCCGCAACTCAACGTTCCCGTTATCGACCCAGAGGCAGACTGGCCTCTCCGATTTGCCGCGAAAGATGACGGCATCGAACCCCGCAGCCTTTAATTTCATACCTAGCAATCCGTTTGCCGTGCCCATTGCGACGGTAAACCCGGTCAGCGGCGACTTAGTGATCACCGCAAAGGAGCCAGTGCCGAGAGCCGGGGTCCCTGTCAGCGGACCAGTTGCGAATACCAGCGGGTTCTCAGGGTCAAGAGCATCCACGCCGGGGGGGACTTCATCATAGACAATCTTCACCCCAAAACCGACCCCGCCGATGTACTTTCGTGCCATGTCCGGATTGAGGTCTTCCTGCCTGACATCACCTTTGGTCAGGTCCACGTGCAATATCTTACCGATCCAGCCGCCTTGCATACCTAGCTCCTTCCCGCGACAGTTAGTCCGTAAACACGATGCGACTCATCGCCTATTCCCAAATATCATTGATAACATAATCGAGGTCGAGTCTCTTGAGTGTCTGGCGCAGCGGCTTGCTCGTCTTCTCGTCCCACCCCATGCAACGGTAGTATTCAGCTACCATGCCCTTCAGATACGGACGCCATGAACGCCCGGCTGCAGGGCCATCCTTCGGCGCCTCCAGCAGCCTCTCCGATGGCCAGTCGTCCTGAGGCTTCAATCCATGGCGAATGGCAAAGGCCCTTCCCAAGCATTTTATTCTCTCCTGGGCCATTTGGACTTCGTCGATTGAGTACCCCTCCCCAGTGGCGGCGTTCAAGGCATCTACCAGGCTACTCCACGGCAGACGCCTTCTCACCAGGAAGAGGCATATGATTCCGCAATCGGAAAACATCTCCTTGAGGCCTGTCTTTCGCACTGCCTCGGCGTGCCCGGCCCTGTCCAAAGGGTTGAGAGACACAGGATATCCCAGGTCAGGGTCGGGGCCGAAGTCCGTTCCCAGTCCCTCCTTCGTACCGGCGAAACTTGATATGACGTGACTCAAGCCCATGCCCCATGCCGCCCTGAAGTCGTGGTTGTGGATGCCAGCGCCCTTGACATGGACCGCAAATCTTGGTGCGTCGCCGCCGATATGCTCGGCGGCCCTTCCAGCGCCTTCTGCCAGTATGTCCCCGATCCCCTCGCGATTTGCGATCTTTTCAAGGAGCTTTACGACGCCGTCCGCGTTTCCCCAGGTTAAGTCGATGCCGCCAAGGTCTTCCCTTGACAGCAGGCCCTTTTCATAGCATTCCATGCACAGGCTGATAACGAATGAGACCGCCTTGCAGTCCATTCCCAGGGAATCTGCCAAGTTGGAAATAAACAGGACGGCTGCGGTATCGCTGATACCAAGGTTCGACCCGAAGGCAGATATGCCCTCATATTCAGGTTCTTCTCCGCAGAACCCCTTGTAGGGCCCTTCCGTGATTTCAAACATGTGCACGTGGTTGACAGGACACCGGAAACAGGATGCCTTGGGCTTCGTGTCGAAGTTCTTCCTGATGTACAGGCCTGTCAATTTCGGGTAGTCTGGAAACACATTCGTCGTCAGGTTCCTGGTTGGCAAGTCACCCATCCGGTGTATCATCTCAAGAGAGCCGGCTGTACCGAAATCCCTGAGCGATTGAATCCCCGGTGTTTGCATGAGGGCCTCACGGCATTCAGAGGATATCTCTTCAAGGGTCTTCCTGTCGGCTACTGGAGTCTTCCCACTACCATGGACTGCGATGGCCTTGAGGTTCTTCGAACCCATCACGGCGCCCACTCCGCCGCTGGCGGCAATATGCCCTCGATCGCTGTAGATTGCGGCATACCTCACTTTGTTCTCGCCTGCCGGACCGATACAGGCGACGCTGGCCTGAGGTTGCCTCACCGCCTCTTTGATCGATTCCTCGGACTCCCTTGCGTTGGATCCCCAGAACTTGGAGGCATCCCTCAGTTCTGCCTTACCGTTCTCGACCCACAGGTAAACAGGCTTCAGCGAATGGCCGCGGACGACAATGACATCATAGCCGGCGCGTTTGAGCTTCGCACCGAAGAGCCCGTTTGCCTGTGCATGGCCTATCGTGAAACCAGTCAAAGGCGACTTGGTTGTCACGGCAAAAGCGCCTGAGCCCGGAAACGGGGTTCCTGTGAGTGGCCCTGTCGAGAAGACAACCGGGGTTTCCGGATCGAATGCGTCGACGCCGGGAGGTACCTCATCGTATACGATCTTCACGCCAAATCCGACACCGCCGATGTACTTCCGGGCCAGGTCGCGATCGAGGCTCTGTTGACTGGTCGTCCCGCCGGTCAAGTCCACGTTAAGTATTTTGCCCATCCAGCCGCCTTGCATCTTCTGCTCCTCTCTGGTCCTAGACCCACCCTTCCGGACCAGGCCACTTCAACTTGCTCAGGTCCGAGAACTGCGACACGCATTGCAGTATCGGCACGTCCTGGTCTACCTCTTTGGCGGCTTCTAGAAATAGGGCCATGTCCTTGCCCGCCAGCGCTATTGCCCCAACGCCGGGTTGAAAGGCCTTTTTCATGTGCATGAGGCCGTCCCAGTTTTGCAGCGACCAGCTATTAGCCGAACTGTTGGTCGCCGAAAGCGCGACCATAAGCTTCTTCAGGTCCGCTCCACCCTTGACCGCCATGCCCAGTGCTTCCGCGGTGGCCCATCCGGTAGCGATAGATATTGCGTTATTCACCAGTTTGGCTATCTCGCCCGAACCTACAGCACCCATGTGGAAGATGTTCTCGCCCATTTTCGCCAAGACCGGACGATGACGCTCCAACAGCTTCTCGTCTCCTCCAACAAATATGGTGAGTCCACCCTCCGCCACCTTCCTCACCCCGGTGACCGGGGCATCAAGAAAACCAACACCCTTTTTTCCGCATTCCCGGGCAAGCTTCTTCACCAGAGATGGCGCCGCAGTGCTCATCACGATAATCGTCGAACCCTTCGACAGTGCCTGAAGGACTCCCTTCTTTCCCAGTGCCACCTCTTCGACCTGGGCATCATTGCGGACCATGATGATCACGACATCAGATACCTTCGCCACCTCCTCTGGAGAACCGGACGCCTTCGCTCCCAGCTTGACGAGGTCCTTGACAGGCTCCTGGGAAACGTCGTAGACCGTCGTGCTGAATCCACCTTTTACCACGTTGCTCGCCATAGGTTTTCCCATCATTCCCAGACCTAAGAAACCCACTCTGGTTGTCATCTCGATAACCTCCTTTGAACTTAGTTGCCTTTGCCCCTGCGCTCAACGCTACGGGGATTCTACATCCTGATAGACTTACCTGACCTTTGCCGGAATATACCTGCCACAGCCTGCTTTCCCGAGTATCTCACCCTCACGCATGACGACGTTCCCTCTCAACATGGTCAGGATCGGCCATCCCGTTAACCAGAACCCCTCCCACACGGTATAGTCCACGCCGTTATGAAGAATGTCGTTGGTGACCTTGACCCTTTTCTTCATGTCTACTATTACCAGGTCCGCATCGGAGCCGATGTCCAGGACGCCTTTCCTGGGGGCAATGCCATATATTCTGGCCGGATTGTAACAACACAACTCAACCGCCTTCTCAAGCGCTATCCTGCCCTTGTTCACACCCTCGCTCAGCATCACCGGGAGCATGATCTCTGGGCCAGTTATGCCCGGCATCCCGTCCAGGATGCTCTGCTTCTTGGTCTTGCTGGTGGCCCCGTTGTCGCTGCCAACGCAGTCGATCACTCCATCCGCTATCGCCCGCCACAGGGCCTCGTTGTCTTCTTTGTGCCGCACCGGAGGGATAGTCTTTGACAGCAGACGGTCGCAGTTGTCAACGTTCAAGGCCAGGTACTGGGGGCAAGTTTCGCACATTACGACCGCGCCCAGTTGCCTGAACCTGGTGACAATGCCGGGACCTTCTCTGATGCTCATGTGGACGACGTAGATCGGGCAGTTGACGGACCATGCCATATATATGTATTGAACCATGCCCTGCGCTTCGACGATGTTCGGCCTCGCATCGTTGAAGAAGACGGGTTCCTCTCTCATGGAGACATATTCGTGTTTCAGTTTCTGTGCCAACTCGCCGCTCTCACAGTGGGTCCGAGCGAAAACCTTGTATCCCTCCTTAGCCAGCCTTCCCATTTCTTTGTAGGCAAGGTACATGACCCCATCGTCGATTCCGGCCATGCCGACCACTACTTCGGCACCTCGATAGGGCGCAAGGAGCTTGATGGCAGGCATTCCGAAGTCCAGCAGCGCGGGGATATCCCGGATGTTCTCGTCGTTCGCTATGACTGCATTCAGGCCAAGGTCGAAGAAACAGTTTCGCTCAAAGGCCGCCACTAGGTCCCGTGCTCCGGCCAGGGGGCCGGCAGGCGAGAACCTTACGTTTTGTATTCCAGTGGTTACGCCGCCGGCGACGGCCGCTGAACTGTCCCTCCGCAAGGCCTCCGCTAACGGAATGTCGAAGGGGTACCCCATGTGGAAATGGGGGTCCACTAAACCCGGAAGAACGTAGTTACCACCTGCGTCAATGACGTTTTCCGCCGGGGGAATGTCCCCATCCCTTCCAATGAATGCGATCCTCTCCCCCTCAATGCCGATGCCTGCATCGATGATCCGGTCCGGCCCGACCACCCGGCAGTTCTTAATCGCGGTGCTGATCGCCATAAGACCGTCAGCGGGACCCGGCCGCTTGCGCCGTCACTGGTACTCCGGCCTCGATTGCCCGGATCATCTCGTCCGTGGTGACCACCCGCGCCATATAGCCGCTTACCAATTCCTCAGTAATCGTCTGCAGCCTGTCCCAGTATGTGGCTGTGGCGTCGGATACCAGCCAGCCATAGTACCCCAGGTCGAATCCGCCAGTGACGGACATGAGCACGCATCCGTTGGTCGCCATGCCTGTGTAGATGACTTGCTTGATCCCCATATCCCTGAGACGAACATCAAGATTCGAGGTAAAGCATCCGGAACCGGCCTTCACCAAGTAGAGGTCCCCCTCCTCCACCTTGAGCGGGTCGACAGGCTGCATTTCCCAAGCCCCAACTCGCGCGTTCATGAACTTGTAGTTCTTCCTGAATTGCGGAATGCAGTCGGAGAAATCCGGCGTGTAGCACCCACCCATCACCCACGCTACCCTGACGCCCTGTTTCCTGCAAACCGAGAGCAGTCTCTGGAGATTCGGTATCATCGTTTTGAGCCGTTCAAAATAGTAGTCGACCGATATGCCGCTCTCCTCCACGCGCCGCGCCGAGCCTATCCCCCGCACGCACCGATTGTTAGCCATGTCGACTATTACCACTGCCGTCTTGTCCAGTTCCAG
>Ga0209514_10000366_pt1 | contig 95541 bp, 65 predicted proteins | sample Subgrocontami58m_FD_187452 | JGI IMG/M metagenome (GOLD analysis project Ga0209514, IMG submission 187452) | Subsurface groundwater microbial communities from S. Glens Falls, New York, USA - GMW37 contaminated, 5.8 m (SPAdes) (version 3) | ecosystem: Environmental > Aquatic > Deep subsurface >... | reverse complement strand
GACAATGGTCATGGTTTTTGAAAAACCTTAGTACTTGATCGTTGTTCTACTCGCAGTTAATTGGACTCAATGTACTGTAGTTTCCAAGTGACTGATTCTGTTCAACTAACGTTGGGACAGTACTGATCTGAAATGACAAATGGAAAATGATCGGTCCGGTTCTGTAACGCACCCTACACCTTCCGAGCGTGCCATGCCGCCAGCACTTCAGCTTCGCGTTCAGCCGTAAGTCCTGACTTCAACTTAGCCCGTCGCTCCACCGACTGCTTTCTAAACCAGTCGAGCGTGGCTCGCGTCGTATCAGTAATCGATCGGAACGTCAGTCCTTTGTCCAAAGCCTTCTTGATGCTGACCGCGGAAAAGCCTGCTGACCCACCGCGCGGTGGGACCCACACGGGCATGTCGCTCCACGCCCTTACTTTGTTCGCGGCCAGGAAATCAGCGTCCGCCCAGGTGAATTGCGCGTTCGATTTCGTCGCCTGCTTAATCCCGTCGAGCATTTCTCCGATCGTCAGTTTTGATTTTGGTCCGGTCGCGTTGAAAGTTCCGGCAGCTCCCTGCTCGACCATACGGATGGTCCATTCTGCCAGGTCGCGCGCGTCAATGAACTGAACGGGATCAGTCGGAGCGCCGGGGGCCAGAACTTCGCCGCCGCGATCGACGCGCACGGGCCAGTAAGTGAAGCGATCAGTTTCGTCGCCAGGGCCGACGATCAATCCGGGCCGAATGATCAAAGCCTTTCCGGGAAACCACTTCTCCGCTTCTTTTTCCGAAAGCACTTTGAGCGGTCCGTACAAAGCGAATCTTGAGGCAGCCAGAGTCTGCGGCGTCTCTTTCATCGCGTCCGTGCCTTTGTACTCAGCCAGCGGCCCACTCTCATCCATTCCCGGCTTGCTGTTGTCCGAGTAGGTCGAGATCGTCGAGATGAAGACATACCGATCGACATTTCCTTGCAGGACTTGCGCGGCATCACGCACCCACACCGGCAGCGTGGTCGGAATATCAATGCACACGTCCCACTTTCTGCCCTTGAGCGCGTCGAGCTGGCCATTGCGATCGCCTAACAGTTGTTCGGCTTCTTTCGGAAGTTCGCCCGGATGCGTTTTGCCGCGATTGAACACCGTGACCTTGTGTCCGCGGCTCAACGCATATCGAACCTGGAAGGGTCCGGTAAAACCGGTGCCGCCAAGAATCAGAATGCGCAGTGGCTTAGCTGCCTTGCCCGTGAACGTAAACAAATCGGATACTCCCGGCATCAACCCCAGACCGACGCTGCCACCGACTAGCGCCGAAAGCTTTAGGAAGTCTCGTCTATTTTTTGCCATTCATTTCTCTCCCGGAGTCGCGGATTGGACTGGATACGCGCACCGTCGGCCGATTGTTTCAAGCCCACCGAGGAAATCAGAGTAAGCGCACGTGACCACTTCGACGGCGACCAATGCCTGCTTGCGTTGTGCTATTCGATTGCCGGGGTTTAGATTTATGTGGAGCCGGCTAGCGGAGTTGAACCGATGACCTTGCGATTACGAATCAGGCCCAACAGAGTTTCGTAAACTAAACATTTTCACAGGTTGCAGCCACGGCGGTTTTTCAGGGTTCTTATATGAATCTATATGGAGCCATACGCAGTGTAGTGCTTCTATCTAAATTCCCGTCACAATACCGTCACAAGCCAAGGATTATTTTCCACACAATTTTCCGGTGACTCCATGACCGCGCCCGTCAACTGCCAGGTGAATCTCCAGATCAATTCTTCGCCTTTTCAGTCTACTGAGCCTTTTGGCTAAACTCGACGACTTCGGAGTACTTGACCTTCCAGCCGTCTTTTGTCCGAACGAGGGTTTCATGGTACTTCGCGTCAAGTGAGTTGTTGTTGCCACCTGGATCTGTCCATCGCACGGTGTGCGTTGTTTGAACAATCACTTCGTTCTCATCCGCTCCCCGTTTGAGATTGTCCAACTTTGTCGAGATTGCTCGCACCACCTTGTAACCTTGCAGGAGATTGGCCGTGTTATCGTCCGCTTCCTGACGGTTCGAGACGTTTGGTAGGAAGAACCACACCACCGTTTTGTAATCATCGGTCTCCATCGACTTGAAAGAAGCGAAGTCTTTGGCTTTGAAAGCCTGATCGCGTTTTGCGTAGAAGTCTTCAACCCCCGTGCGAATCTGAGGGTCCTCGACAGGTTTGGCCGAGGCCATCTGACTAGCCATTTTGTCGGACAGCTCAAATCCTTCAAGACCCTTCGCGTCCAGGCAAAAGCCTGTCCACCGGTCGCCTTCTTTGGATAACTCGATGCTACTCTCTGAAGACGACCCATCGGGGCTCTTCTTGGTGAAAGTCACCTTCGCAGAGTTACCGTCGATCTTCTCAGAAGGAGAAGAGTCCTTTTCCGGCATTCCCATTCCTACCGCGTTCATAAAGACTTGCAGCATGTCGTCCTTGCGCTCGCTCTTTTCAAGATAATTACGCACATTCTTGCACAACAACGCCTTGAAAGCTTCGGTGTCCTTCTTCTCCACAGCCGCGAAGAGTTGCTTTGCTGTTTCAGTTGGGCTAAGCGCGCGATCCTGAGTGGCGACGAAACCGCTCAGGACAAGAATGAAAATAACTGCACTAACATAGCAGGTGAATTTATTAAGGTTGACCATTTGTTCTTCTCCATTCGTTTGCGTAACCACAGATGACCTGACGCCCAATCACTTTGCGAAGGCGAATCCCCAGTTGATAGCAAGAGCGGCATTCAAATGCTACTGGTAGCATTTACGATGTTTCAACTTCCAACCATTCGGCGTACGTGTCCAGACGTCAAGAGCTTGCTCAAAAGCAGAGCCAAAGCATCTGTCTATCTCGACGATTAACTCATTCTTATTATCGCCCTGCCATATTCTGAAGACTATTGCCGCCGGGGTTCCACCACCCTGTTCCTTCACAATTTTCTCATGTTCGGCGTTCGCCTTTTGTCGATTCCTGGTGCCTTCAGAAGACTCTTCGCTGTAATCTTCTGTCTCGATCGACTTAATGAGGGCCAGATCTGCCAGATCTCCGGTTTCGAATGGCTTGCTGAGCTTTGCATATAAAGCCTTGAGGTCCTCCCAAACCTGTTTGTCTTGGACCTCAACCAGACCTGCGGGCTTCTGGTCAGGTGCCTTGCCGAATTGCTGGAACTGATGACGCTTGATTTTCCAGCCGTCCTGCGTACTAATCCAAAGATCCCGAGATATCGCCTCCCACACGAGCGCGGCACTCTCGGATACCATGGCGTCCTCTTTCGAAGACATCTGGCCGTATTCGATTGACGTAACAATCATCTGCTTTGGGTCCTTGCCTGGCTCTATGCGCTCGATTCTGGTAGTAAAGCTCTTGACGTCTTTGACGTCTTTCATAGCCTCTTCAGCTAATGCGTTGGCCCTCTCACCGGTAAGAGGAGCACCGGAGATGGTGACATCTAAGATTGCATAGTCTGACCCTCCCTCTATTACCTCAAAGTCTTTTGTCTCGGTCGATCGAAAAGCGGCGACATCTTTCTCTTTGATCGCCTTGTCGCGTTTGGCGTACAAAGCTTCCAGTTCTTTGCGAACCGAAGCGTCTTGAGCGACCGCGAAATTGCTCATTGCAAGAATCGCGGTGAGTATTCCGAGACACAATCTCAATTTGCGAAGCGAAAGCATTTTGTTTTCTCCTTCGAATGAATATAGGTTTTGCCCGGGTATCCAGCGCTGCTTGGGATTACTGCTTCTTAAGACTGAAAACCAGCACCCCATCCAGAATTGCCGTGACGGTATCGCGGCGCGGCAGGCCAGGACCTGGCCAAGTAATCCCCCCGAATGTCTTAGCGAGACGAATCAGACCGGGATGAGATGGTCTGAAGACCCGGAGAGCCCAGAATCCTAATCAAGATGCAAACGTTTCGTCGTGTCTTCGCCAAACTTCTCGAAGTCAACGTCGTCGATGTAAATCTTGGATTTAGCAATCTGAGTTCGCGAGTTGGTCTCACGCGCACGCGTTCTCTTAACAATTCGCAGCCCTGTCAGGTAATTCGTGCTTTCGGTGACCGTATTGCGTTCGTTTCGATCATTGGCAACATAGTCAAAGCCAATTAGCAGAAACTTCTTACTTTCTGGCTCATAACGGAAACGAAACGTCTCGTCGACCGTCCAACGTGAACCCGAGTCTTGCTCGACAACGATAACGCCGTTGGTAACCGATATGTTCGCCGGGGCTTCACTGACTCCATAAAAAGCGCCGCCACACTGAGTGCATTGCAATAACTTGTCTGCTACCGCAGCGCGCGTAAAGCTGCCGTCTTCGTTTTGCAGGACAACGACCAAGGCTCGGGCGTGGTCGATGGGATTGTCGTCCTTGTCTTTGGCGGGCTTGTCCTCGACTAGCTTTAGCAAGTAATCCGGCCGACCATCAGCGTCGAGGTCGTACTTTAACTGCTCTTCAATCTTCCAGCCCTTAGGCACAAAGCGGTCGAGCGCGCCAGCTTGAGCCGGTATCAGAGATTTGTTTATGAGAGTCCGATCGTCTTGAGAAAAGGAAAGCGTCGCTAAAGCCAAAGTGCAAGTGATTAACAGGCCGAGTCGAAACATTTTGCTTCGTTCTTTCTGGATTTAGCGACCCCAACATCGGGGCGATTCATTGTTTACGTTACTTCCTGAGCGATTACGCTACGCGTCATGAGAACGGAAAACGCGGCCACGAAAAATAAGCAAACTATACGACTTGTTTTCATTGATCTTCTCTCTTCAGATTTTTATTGAGTCTTTTGGTTAAACTCGATAAGTTCACTGTAACCAATCTTCCAGCCGTCTTTAGTCCGTACAAGGGTGTCATGGTACTTGGCGTCAAGCGAATTGTTGCCGCCACTTTGATCCGTCCAACGCACTGCTTGTGTTGTTTCAACGAGCACTTCGTTCTCATTCCCGCTCTGTTTGACACTATCGACCTTTGTCGAGACCTCCTTCAAGACCTTGTACACTTGCATAAGATTGGCCGCGTTTTCGTCCGCTTCTTGACGATTTGCGACGGTAGGCATGAAAACCCACATCACGCTTGTGTATTCGTCCAACTCCATCGATTTAAACGCAGCGATGTCTTTGGCCTTGAATGCCTGATCGCGCTTGACGTAGAAATCCTCAATCTCTTTGCGAATCTTAGGATCTTCGACAGCTTTCGCGGCCGCCATTGCGCTGGCCATTGTATCCGATAGCGTAAATCCCTGGAGCTGTTTTTCGTCAAGACAAAAGCCTGTCCACCGTTCACCTTCCTTGGATAGTTCAACCGTACTCGATTCATTCGATCCATCGGCATTTTTCTTGGTGAAAGTAACCGTTGCCTTGCCACCTTCAATCTTCTCAGAGGCAGACGCGCTTTTGTCAGGCGTTGCCATTCCGGCAACACCCATTAAGAGCTGGAGTCGATCTTCCTTGCGCTCGCTCTTTTCAAGATAACCACGCACATTCTTGCACAACAACGCCTTGAAAGCTTCGGTGTCCTTCTTCTCCACACTTGCGAAGAGTTGCGTCGCTGTTTCAGTTGGGCTAAGCGCGCGATCCTGAGCAACTACGAAGCCGCTCATGACGAGAATCGAGATAAGCACTCCGATGCAGAAAGTCAATTTGCGATTGGTAAACATTCTATTTATCCTCTCGAGAAGCTTCTCAGTCATTCTTCATGAATCAACACAGGACGAGCACCGTTGGGCTTGTGAGAATCCTCGTGCGAACGATATCCGAAGGGACTGCCAATACGAATACAATCGCTATCGGCTATTCGATCTTCTTGATGCTACCCATCAATTCCCCTCTGTCCTTGTCCAACCTGCCAGAAACGTTCACGGTCTCCTGCATAAGGAGGCCGACAGGTTTATCGAAGCTCAGTAACCAAACCACACCATCCATCTCAACGCCGTCCTTAGTGCCCTTGAATTCTTGATCGATCATTTGAACCCCAGCATCCATATTTGTGACGTCCATTGGTTCCTGCGATTGGAACTCTTTCCAGTCTTTCCTCACCGCAGGCAAAACACCCTCGGCAAACAGCTTAAACTGGGCCTTCGGTGTGAGCGCCGAAGTCTCTGGCCCGAAGGTTGTCATCGTCACTAAAACATTACTGTCACCGTCTTTTCCCGAAACAGTTATGCTTCCATCTTTATTCTTTTCAATCTTCCATCCAGCTGGCACTACAAATTGAATGCCGGCCTCTTTATATTTATAAAGACTGGATTGTTGAGCACCTGCGAAGCTGCTCATCGCAAGAATCGAGATGAGTATTCCAAGACACAATTTAAATTCACGAAATCTAAGCATTTTGTCCTTCTTTCTCCGAAAAGGATTTAGATCGTACCCTGGCATCTACGTGGGACTGGGACTACGGCTTCTTGAGACTGAAAACCAGCACTCCATCCAGAATCGCTGTGACGGTATCTTTATGCGGAAAGCCAGGGCCGTCAGCCTCGTAGTAGCCTTTCATGTTGACCTCTTTGGAACTCCTGGTCACGACGAAGTCCTCATCCAACTTGGTGAGTACTATAGATTTCTTTTCGGATTGTTTTTCAGACTCAAAGGCCGGGTTATGAATGATAAACTCGTTGGAATCTGGTCCGGCGCCCACTGCGATAACAAAGTGGCCACCCGTCCGGGCGACATCGTCTTCTTCCGACTTAGTCTCGAACCTGCTGAACAGGAATATCACTACAGTATCCTTGCTGCGCACTGCACTTCGCACCCAGGAGAGGTCGGGCTTGCTACCGATTCTGAAGTTATTGTTTTCATCGGTTTTGAGCGGACTAAAAGTCACCACCTCCAGGCGTCTAAAGTCATAGCCTTTAGACGTCACATAGCTTTGCAGCCCGGTCAGAGTCTTGTCCCAGGTGCTACCGTTTTTATTCGGATTGGTCTCAAAAAGCTCGGCTAGTTCTTCGATGAGTTTGATCTGGTCTCCTTTTTTCTCTGTGCCGGGCACGAGGTCTTTCAGCCCGTAGGCTTTCGCCAGATAAATGAGTCCATCCGAGACGGCGGTTGGCGCACAATACATTCGCCCTTCATTCGGAAAGTCACCGTCCGGATCTTTCTGCCAGAACGTCGGGGTCAAGTCCTCTTTAGATCCGGACTGCTGGGCGACGACAAAAGGTTTCCGTGCGGGAGCGAGGCCGAAAACTAAGGCCGCGGTTAATAGTATGGCGCTAAGCGCCCGCTTTAGTTGTTTCTTCATTTTTTCTCCCATAGTCCGCTCACCCAGATATGCAATAATCAACATTTCAGTTGAAAGGTGAGCTGAGGACTTTAGGCAATCTGGAAAATTCCAGAGAAGCTAAGAACGGAGTGAGCTAGGCTCGATTCGCGGGTGACAATAGACTAATTCAGGAATATGTGTCAACCGATTGAGATACGCAATACCGGTCGGCGCGGGTAAGGCCGGTGAGAACTAGGAAATCAGCGCCGCCACAATACCGTCACAAGCTCGACCGACGCCGGCGGCTGTAAGTTATTGAGTCTGAATGGAGCCGGCTATCGGAGTTGAACCGACGACCTTTCGATTACGAATCGAACGCTCTACCAACTGAGCTAAGCCGGCTTGGCATCTGAACTATACGAACGCGCTGTTTGCGCTGTCAAGCAGGTTGAAAGACAGTGGTGCATAATCCGTCAGGTGTATAGAGTACCGACTTTAGTCGGGTTGTTCTCTGCATAAAAGCCGACTAAAGTCGGTACTCTGAACGCTTGTTTCCCAACTTTGAAGCTATCGAAAAAGATTGTCGCAGTGAGCTCGTGAAGAAAGAAGTGAGCGTCTTGATAACACCGCAAGTGAGCTGCGCGCATTCCACCGGAATCCGCCTCCGACTCCTAAGTCTCTCCTTCTTCGCCATCGCGGTTCTTGCGCAGACGTCACTCGCGCAACAAACCAAAAAACTTCCGGCAGCCGGAAAGATCGTCGACAACTATTTAAAAGCGATCGGCGGAAAGAAACAAGTGAGTTCGATCCGAGATGTCACTTACGAGTGGACGCCTGAGCCCGGCGACCCCTCGATGAGCCTAATGAAAATTCAGTATCAAGCGCCGGCCTCGCAGCGATCAGAAACTACCTTTCCGAATGGGCAGATCATTTCGGCGGTAACTCCCAGGTCGGTCTGGGCACGCGGGATCGACGGTCAACTGCGCACGCTCACCGGGCCTGACTCTGCCAGCGCTAAACTACTGGCGGCTCTGGATGCCGCGCATCTGGTCGATTATAAAAAGGCAAATGTTCTTGCCCGAGTGATGTCGCTGGATAATTCGCCGGCTGGCGCCGTCTATACAGTTGAATTCTCATCGCGCGCCGGCGCTCGTTTTCGCTATCTCTTCAGCGCGTCAACCAGGTTAATCGTTTCGGTTCAGTGTGATGCCCCCAAGATGGTTATCAGGTTTGAAGATTACCGTCGCGAAGAAAAGATTCTCGAACCTCACACGCTCCGCATCAGCGGGAATGGCCCAGACGAACTCACGGTCAGACTAAGGCGAGTAATCTACAACACCGGATTGGCTGCGACTCTGTTTGATCCGCCGCGCAGCGTTGAGGCCCTGGACGTGACCACTTTGCTGCGCGAAGTTTCGCGGAATCAGGACGCGGTTGAAAAGCGCTTCGCGGAATACTCGTTCCTGCGGAAGGAAACCCAACGCGAAATCGACGGCAAAGGCGTGGTGAAGAAAGAAACTGTCAAAGTTTCGGAGGTCTTTCCGATCATCAATCGCGCGCCGATCATGAAACTGATCAGTGAAAACGGCGTGCCTCTCGCCGGCGATCGCGCGGCCAAAGAGGACAAGCGAGTCCAGGAAGAGTTTCTCAAGGCTGAACACGATAAGGACAAGGACGCGCAGAAAGCAGCCGAGCGGCGGGCGGCGCGCGAGCGAGAAAAAGCGGCCAAGAGCAAGCAGGATGAAAATGAAGACGTGGAGATCTCGCAGTTCTTCAGACATTGTGAATTCGTCTCGCCCCGTCGTGAACGCTTTCAGGATCGCGAAACTATTGTCTTTGATTTTCGGGTCCAACCCGGCTTCAAACCCAGCACCCGTCAGGAGAGTCTGATCTCGAAACTTGTGGGAGTGGTCTGGATCGATCCCCTCGATAAGCAGGTCATACGATTGGAGGCGCGGCTGGCCGAAGGCTTCAAGATGGGTGGGGGCTTGGTGCTTTCGCTCCGTCCGGGCGCCGCTTTAGTCATGGAGCAGACACGACTGAAGGAGGGAATCTGGATGCCGCGCTTTGCGCAGATTAATCTGTCTGTGAAGGTGCTCTTGTTTGGTGGCGGCGACATAAACCAAACGCTCGAGTGGAGCGACTACAAACATTTTTCTTCTGATATTGATGGCTACAAACTAGGTCAGCCGAAGACCGAAGAAACTCCTGGGAAGAAGCCCTGAGAAGGCAAGACATTCGTCAACGAAGGGAGCAATCATGAAAGGTCAAACACGGAACATCGAGACTTACAAAGTGGGCGCCGGCGCGCGCTTGAACGAATTCGATTTTCACAAAGCTCAGGAAGAGATGCACGAGAATCGAGGCGACGAACTCGGCACTGCACCCCGTCAAACCGAAACCAAAGCGGAACGCCTGGCGCGACTAACGAAGGCGGCGCATGAAAAGGTGATGAGGCGAAAGAAGAAGCACTGAGTGGCGCAAATTGGCAATTTGCGCTACGTGCGCTGCTCGACAACTATCCCGCGGGCGGCAAGTTCCGCGAAAAACGACGCCGGCTCGAAACACGCTTCGGGCGCCAACACTCCGGTTCGACTCACCTCGCCGCGCGCTAATTTCTGCGCGGCAATTGACGCTGGAATTCCGGTCATCATCGCCGTCGCCGCCGTTCCCCATCCCGCACGCGCCGGATGCCGGCTGACGTATTCAATCCGTGACGCGCGTCCGTTCTGTTGTCCGAGCACTTCCACGTTCAGCAGGAACGCCCACTCACCTTCCCCGCAAAAACCCGCCGCGTGCTCGAGAATGTGAGCGCGCACAAACTTCCTGGTCGGAATCGTCTGGCCATCCAACTCAACCGTAGCTTCACCGGTCAAGCCGAGATCAGCGAACGTGCGCAGCGCGCGCATGATCTCTGGCCGCCAGGTGCCGCGCACGTCGACCCGGCGCACGCCTTTGCCGATGAAGCGATGGATGGTATGCGTCTCGGAATGCGGAACGTAGAAAGTTTCGATCTCGCCGACCGGCTCGGCGAAACGAACCTGCTTAGCGCCAGAGAAAGCGGGCGTCTCGATGAATTCTCCGTTCTGCCAGAAAAATCTGCGGCTGCTCGGGCTGAATTCGTCGAGCACCGTGTCCAGCAAGCCCGGTGACGGCGCAATCGATCGAAACGAAGCGAAAGCGATGTGCACTTCGTCAACTTGATCGAGCTGGTCGGCTGCCGCGCGCGCCATCAGGTTCGTAACGCCGGGCGTCGCGCCGGAGCCAAGACAGATCGTCACGCCCGCTCGTCGCGCGTCTTCATCCATCAAGAGCTGCTTAGGCGTGTTGTAGAGCCCGCCCAGATCGAGATAGTTGACGCCGGCATTGATCGCGGCGCGAGTAACGATCAATCCGAAGTGATAGGTCGTGCAGTTCGCGACCACATCAAAGCCGCGCAAGCTTTCAGTCAGTGCCGCTTCATCGTTCGCATCGACCTGAATCGCCCGCATGCGTCCGCCACCGAGTTCTGCGGCCAGCGCCTCGGCTCGCGTCAGATCAGCATCGGCAATGACGATCTCTTCAAAGTCGCTGGTGCGCGCCAGATCGCGGGTCGCTTCCGACCCCATCGCGCCACAGCCACCAAGGATTATGATTCTCTTACTCATCAGCTATTCCAACAAAGCGCTTTCGTTTAGACGGCGGACTTGTCCGCCGCGATGAGCGCGGCACAAGTGCCGCGTCTAAACGAGGAATCCAAACTCAATCAGTCTTGCGTCCCTTCGACCAATCGTACGGATACCAGTAAGGCTTCATCTCGAGTTGGTAATCGAGGTGGACGTGTTTTGTTTCGCGAAACTCTTCCAGGCCTTCCATCCCAAGTTCGCGGCCGCCACCTGACATGCGCATGCCGCCAAACGGTCCGGCATCGTTGTCAGTCAAAGGATCGTTGATCCAGAACGTGCCGGCCTTGATACGCTCGGCGGCCTTCATCGCGTACTCGAGTTTGTTCGTCAGAATGTTCGCGCCCAAACCGTATTCGGAATCATTGGCCAGAGCGATCGCTTCGTCGATGTCTTTGACTCGCATGATTGGCGCCACCGGGCCAAACGTTTCCTCGCGCATCAAGGGCATCGAATGATCGACATCGACGACGACCGTAGGTTCATAGTAGTAGCCGCGCGCCGGATTCGCCGGCCGCTTGCCACCGCAAAGCACAGTCGCGCCCATCTCTTGAACTTGATCGAGTTTCTTTTCAACTTTTTCGCGCTGCGCTGCTGAGATCATCGGGCCGAGATCGACATCCGGGCCCATGGGATTGCCGATGCGCAAGTCCCCGGCGCACTCAACGAAGCGATCGATGAATTTATCGGCGACGGATTCAAAAACGTAAAAGCGCTCGCCTGAGGTGCACACCTGACCCATGTTCAGATAAGCCGCCCACACCGCGCCGCGCACGGCAATCTCGACATCCGCGTCATCACAGACGATGAAAGGATCGTTGCCGCCGAGCTCGAGATTTACTTTCTTGACGCGTTCAGCGGCGAGTTGCGCGATCCGTCTTCCGGTCGCGACGCTGCCGGTAAACGCGATGACGTGCGTGTGCCGGTGCGCGACCAGAGGCTCGCCCGCTTCCTGGCCATAGCCGGTGACGACGTTGACGACGCCTTTGGGAAATTCCTGAAACGCGATCTCCGCCAGCAGCAGAGTCGAAAGCGGCGTGAGCTCCGAGGGCTTGATGATTACCGCGTTGCCGGCCATCAGCGCGGGCGCGACTTTCCACGACATCAGAAGCAGAGGGTAGTTCCACGGCACGATGCAGACGACCACGCCGTAAGGTTCCTTTATTACAAAGTTCATCTGGTGGCGCTGCACTGGTGGAATGACGCGGCCGGATTCGTGACGGCCGACTTCGGCATAGTAATCAAAGCAGGCCGCGACCCACTCGACCTCGTCCATGTTTTCAATCAGCGGCTTGCCGCCTTCTTGCGTTAGCAGCGTCGCCAGACGTTCGCGGTGTTCGCGCATGTTGCGCGCGGCAGTATGCAGCAGTTCGCACTTTTCGATCCCGGGAACAAAGCGCCAGTCATCCTGCGCCTTCACGGCCGCGAGCACCGCGCGATCGGCATCCTCAGCGCGCGCGCGGGGAACGTCGTCCATGATCTCTTCGGTGGCGGGATTTTCGACAGTGAAAGTCTCGCCCGAAAGGCTGGCGACAAACTCGCCATTGATGAACATCTTGCGCATGTTTCCTTAATTGCGCCCTCCCTTACGGTCGGGCTTCTGCCTCTTCTTTCAAGGATTCTTCAAAGCGACTAAGCGCGATATCGATCAGTTCGCGCGTGATCACGAATGGCGGTTCGATGCGAATCACCTCAGGCTTGTTTAGCGTGTAAGCGATTAGCACGTTGCGGTCGAACATCCGCTGGGCCAGCGATTCGCCGACTTTGGCATCGACAATCTCGACGCCAATCAGCAGGCCTCGGCCACGGACGTCGCGAATGATTTCAGGGAAGCGTCTGTGCAACTCTTTGAGGCCGGCCATGAAGTAAGCGCCCATCTCAGCGCAGCGTTCGACGAGCTTTTCTTCCTGCAGGGTTTGAATCGTCGTCGCCGCGGCAGTCGTGGCCATTGGGTTCGCGCCGAAAGTTGACGTGTGATAGAAGGGCTGCGGGTGAAACGAACTGAAGATTTTGTCGGTCGTATGGAACGCGGCGCACGGAATCACGCCGCCGGAAATTGCTTTCCCCAGACACATGATGTCCGGAACGACGCCGGTGTGATCGCAGCCGAACATCTTCCCTGTGCGCCCAAGTCCGGTTTGCACTTCATCGAGAATCAATAGCACGCCGCGCGCGGTGCAGATACGCCGCACCGCCGGAAGATAGTCGTCTGGCGGAACGATCACGCCGCCTTCGCCTTGGATCGGCTCCAGAATTACCGCGGCGGTGTGATCATCGATAGCGTTTTCAATTGCCTCGGCGTCGCCGTAGGGAACAAACGCTGCTTCCAGCAGAGGCAGAAATGGTTTGCGAAACAGATCGCGTCCGGTCACCGAAAGCGACCCAAAGGTCTTCCCATGAAACGAATTGATCGTTGAGATGAATTTCGGCTTGCCGGTGTAGAGTCGCGCGAGTTTCAGCGCGCCCTCGACCGACTCAGTCCCAGTCGAGCACCAAAACGTTTTGCACAGATCGCCCGGCGTTATCTCCGCCAAACGCCTGGCCGCGTCCGCCGATCGCGGATTGAGCATCCACTGCGAATGGAGCGCCATGCGGTCCATCTGCTGCTTGATAGCGTTGATGATTTTCGGATGGCGATGGCCCAGCGCGAAAATTCCAAACCCGCCCAGGCAATCGATGAACTCACGTCCATGCACATCACGGATGATGCAGCCTTCGCCAAACCACTCGACGACCGCGCCTGCAACAGTCTTTGGATCGGGCCAGCGATTCAGATGTGCGTTGAAGTCCCCGACAGTTTCCCTGACGAGTTGGTCTGCTTGTGCGGAAGAGAGATCGTCTTCGAAGTTGAAGTCCATTAGCTGACAGTTAGCTGACGACGCCGGCGTTTACGCAAATAGTAATAGCCACCGCCACCGCTTCCCAAAAGAACTATTACGCTCAGGATTATTATCAGCGGTTTCAGGCTGTGCGCCGCGCCGACTTGATACGTGATCGCGACCCAGAACGAAGCCCACAGAAATCCGCTGATCAGATTGAGCGTGCTGTATTTTTTGGCGGGCATGCCGGCGGTGGCGCAGACCAGGGGAATTGAGATTCTAAGACCGGCAGCAAAGCGCGACAACAAAACGGCGATGGTGCTGTGCTTCAAAACGAACTTGCTGATCTTCGGATACCATTTGCGTAGACGCTTGTTCTTATTAATCGCCCGCGCGGCCCTTTCGTGCGCAGCGTAGAAATAGATTTGGTCTCCCGCTGAACCGCCAATCGCCGCCGCTAGAATCGTCAGACGCCAATCGAGATAACCGGCACCGCACAAGTACCCGGCCGTCCACAGCACCACTTCGCCTTCCCAAAACGCCGCGCCCAGAATCAGGAGGTAGGTATATTTCGACGAGAGTAAGCGTTGCAGTAGACCCTTATCCACCCACTTCGGCAGCTCGGCCGCAATCACCATCGCGGCAAAGATGAAATTGATGATGAAGCTCAGGAGAGGCGGCACGATTTCTTAGCTGGCCCTCGCGTGCCGTTCGTCTGAAACGACGAAGGCCGGCGTCTTGTTGGTTGGCCGGTTGGCTGTCTCGTTAAGCGGCGGAAGATCTCCGGTGACTTCGCGCACTACGCGCAGGACGCGCTCGACATCCGCAGGGCGCAGTCGCGAATAGACCGGCAACTGGATCGCCTGTTCGGTGATTCTTGCACCCGGACATTCCGCCGCGAATTCCTCGAAGAGCGGCAAAGCAGAACACACATCGACGTGCGTGGTTTCGAAATCGACCGCGCGGCGAATGGCGCGGCGACTGGCGCGCGCAGGATCAGAAGCGTAGATGCAGTATTGGTAGTAAACGTGTTCGACATCGGCGATGACCCGCGGCGTTTGAATTGCGCGACAGTCAGCCAGCCCGCGCGTGTAGATTTCAGCATTGGCGCGCGATCGCGCGTTGAACTCATTCAACTTTGCCAACTGCCGCAGGCCAAGGATGGCTTGCACGTTCGAATAACGTTGGTTGTAAGTTCGCGGAAACCGATCAAGAGGCCGAATCTTCTCCCAGACATACTTGGAATAATCGAAGCCGAGATAAGAGCCCGCGGCCCCAATCGGATAGCCCCAGAAGGTGAATCCCTTCGGACTTACCAAAGACCGCGCGACAATTCCCGTCATCAGACGCTTGACCAAATCGCCAGTGCTTTGGAGAGGTTCACTGCTCGCCTGGGCGCGAATCTTTTCGGCCAGCGCGGCATCGTTCGTCAAAGCCATGCCGCCGCCGTATGTATTGATTCCCTTCAGCATCTGAAAACTGAACAGTGCGGCGTGACCGAAGGTGCCCACCTTTCGGCCGCGATAAAGAGCGCCTGCCGCCTGCGCGCAATCTTCGACGACAATTAGGTCGTGTTTCTCGGCGATGCGAATGACCTCAGTCATATCACAAGGCTGGCCGTACAGATGCGTCGGGACGATGGCGCGCGTTTTGTCGGTGATAGCGGCTTCGATCTTAGTCGGGTCGATATTAAAGGTTGCCGGATCGACGTCGACAAAGACGGGTTTCAATCCCGCGTGTCGAGCAATTTCCGGAATGACCCAGAACGTGAGCGCGGGAAACATGATCTCGCTTCCGGCCGGGAGATTGAGCGCGCGCAGAATGTAGTAGCAAGCAATGCGGCCGAACGAAGCAGCAATCGCGTGCTGCATTCCGTGATACTCGGCAAAGCGGGTTTCGTACTCGGCGATCGCCGGCCCCTCGACGGCCTCACCGCGCCGGAACGCCGCGATGATTTCCTTCTCGTCGCCGGGCACGGAGCGCACGCCATAGCGCGCGATTGCACGCATCATGCGGTGGTGGCCTTTCTCTGGGAAATCCACGGGCGGTCAAAATATTCCTGCCGGCGCCAGGACCAATCGTCAGCTTTCTTGAGCAGTGGATGATGCGCATGCCGGTGCATCCCGAAAAAGTTGAAGAGGTTCGACGGGCGCAAAAAGAAGCGCGAGTAGCACATTCCCAACATCAAGCGCGCGCGTCGTGGAGTCAGCACCGGATGGTTAAAGTTCAAAGTGTAGCCGTCAAACTTTTGCCAGTCAGTTTCATTGACGAGCGGCTTGAGTTGCTTGAACTGCGGAGTCCCGGGGTAGGGCGTCAGGATTTTGAAGTTCGCGTAGGTGGAATCAAGCTCCACGGCAAACTGGATCAGCTGTTCGATGCTTTCTTCCGTGTCCTGCAGGAATCCGATCACATAAAAGGCCGTGGTCGAGATGCCCAGCTCCCAGCACAGCTTGATCATGTTGCGCATGTGCTCATGAGGAATGACGCGGCGCGCCACTTTGCGAAGGACGATCGGGTCGGGCGACTCCACCCCGAAATTGATATTGCGCAGACCGGAAAGGTGCATCTCGCGAATCAACTCTTCGTCGAGATCGTCCATGCGGGTCTCGCATTCGTAAGTCAGATCGAGACCGCGCGCGCGTATGCCTTCCGCGATCCGCCGGCAACGTTCGCGATCGAGCGTATAAAGCGGGTCGCGCAAAACCGCGTGGACTTTCTTGTGTCGTTCGCACAGTTGCTGCATCTCGTCGAGCACGTTTTCGTCAGAGCGCGCACGAAAATCCGCAGTGATCCGATGCGGACAGTAGGTGCATTTCTCGGGACAACTGCGGCTGGTCAACATCGGAAAGGCGCGCGTCATTCCAAGCCCGCTGCGGCTCGTATAACCAAGACCGCGCGGTCGGTTCAGATCCCAACGGGGAAATGGCAGCGAGTCGAGATCGTTTATCTGGGGACTCAAAACCAAACCGCTTGGATCCTCGCCGGCGGCAATTCTGATCGCCGCGGCTTCCGGCTCGCCGCTGATCACGAAATCGCCGGCGTTATTAAATAGCTCAGGCAGGTGCGTTGCTGCCGTGCCTACGAAACCGACTTTGATGCCCCGTGCTTTGGCCTTCTCTGCCCACTCGACTTCGTGTCGATAATCAACCAGCGAAGTCAGAACGATTGCCAGATCACCGTCAACCGGCTGGTCGTCGCGCGTCACGATGACTTTGTGTCCGGCGTCCGCAAAGATAGAGGCCAGGTATCCGATGTGAATGCTCGGCACATTCTGGAAGATGCGGCGGACATTTTTTTCGAACCGCGTCATGAACGAATGACCCTGAAACCGTGAGCCGTACCCGCCAGCTACGGTGTCCTTGTTGACGTACCCGTCCCGGCCTCGAAGATCAGCGAGAATTATTTGCGACAAGAAAGCGGTCTCCTAAAAGAAAGTCTTAGTTGGTTCCAGAGAACCTGCGAAAAGAATCACGAGCCAGAAGAGCGAACAGCTCTATGAACGACGAACAAATATGAACGGGGCTATTCTATCCTTGCAGCGTGTTGGATGCCAACCGCTATTTTAGGCCGTGAAAATCGGCCTTGCATGGGCATTATCAAGGTCGAGGCGTTAGAATCGAGTGTAGCAGTGCAGTTTGAGTTCAGAGTTCAACCTTTAGGTTGCTGATTACAGCCGCAAGCTAAAGCTTGAACTCTAAACTGACGCGCCACCGAATCAAGAGAACTTATGGTCGAGGTGATTGTCATAGGAGGAGGGCTCGCTGGTGTTGAAGCTGCCTGGCAAGCGGCGCGCGCCGGCGCGCGCGTGCAGCTCTACGAGATGCGGCCGGTAAAGCAGACGCCTGCGCATCGCACGGACAAACTGGCCGAAATCGTCTGCTCGAACTCTCTAAAGTCTGACGAGCCCGGCACGGCCTCGTATCTCTTGAAGGAAGAATTACGGCGCGGAGGCTCTTTGGTGATGCAAGCCGCGGCAGCGACGCGCGTGCCGGCCGGAGCGGCGCTGGCAGTCGACCGCCAACAATTCGCCGAGTACATCACGAAGCGCATCGAAGATAATCCGCAGATCGAGATCGTGCGGGAAGAAATCACCGCGATCCCCCGGGACGCAATTACGATCATCGCCACCGGTCCGCTGACGTCCGACGCGTTGACCTGGGAGATAATGAAACTAACCGGCGACGACCAAATGTATTTCTACGACGCCATCGCGCCCATCGTCGCGGCTGATTCAGTCGATCAGGCAGTTGCATTTCGCGCCGCGCGCTATGGCAAGGGTGGGGACGACTATCTCAACTGCCCTTTCGACGAAGATCAGTACGCGCGTTTCTACGAAGCTTTGATCGAAGCGAACAGCGTCCCGCTTCAGCGATTCGAAGAGACGCGCTGGTTTGAAGCGTGTCTGCCGATTGAAGAGCTGGCGCGGCGCGGTGTTGACACCTTGCGCTATGGACCGATGAAGCCGGTCGGCCTGGTCGATCCGCGCAACGGCCGCGAGCCCTACGCCGCGGTGCAACTGCGTCAGGAAAATCTAATGGCGGACGCGTACAGCATGGTCGGCTTTCAAAATCATCTTCGCTATGGCGAGCAGGCGCGGGTGCTGCGCTTGATTCCCGGACTTGAACGCGCAGAGTTTCTTCAGTTCGGCCAGATCCATCGCAACACCTACCTCAATGCGCCGCGCGTGCTTGCGGCAACCATGCAGACGCGCGCGCATCCAAACATCTTCTTCGCGGGACAAATCACCGGCGTCGAAGGCTATGTCGAATCGGTCGCCATGGGTTGGCTGGCGGGAAACAACGCCGCGCGCTTGTTGCGTGGCGAAGAACTTTTGGTCGCGCCACCGCGTAGTGCAATTGGCGCCCTGGCGCGATATGTTTCGAGCGCCGAGACAAAGAACTATCAGCCGGTCAACATCACATTCGCGCTGCTTGCTCCGCTCGACGCAGAAACGCAAAGACGAGTGCGGCGCAAACGCGACCGGCGTTCATTGCAAGTCGAACTGGCGTTGAAGGAGTGGGACGAATGGATTCAGAACATTTCGGGAAAATGCGAGGCGGCAGCAGTTCCTTGATCGAGAAACCGTCCAATGAGCCATCGTAGATGGCGGAAGAAAGTGGCCAGGGGCCAGCGCGCAGCGCGCCGCCCCTGGGGTTGTTGATGAAGAACAACCAGCCCCGGAGGGGCGACAGATATTGATCGCTGCGATCCGCCAAATCGTCATCGCGCCCCTCGCGGGGCGCGCTAGATTCTTAATAGACAGCTTCCAGGGGCGGCGCGCTATGCGCTTGCCCATAGCTGCCATGTTTCGCGCCTATGGCGCTTTGCTGCTGTTTCTTCTTGTCTTATCGACATCGTTCACGATTGCGCCCCTGACTCACTCACAATCAGGTCGCCAAAAAGCAGCGAACGCCAACTCAAATGCGAACTCCAACGCAAACAATCGTGCGCGCCAGGTAACTAAGAACACAAACGGGTCCGCTGCCGAACAGACGAATAGGCATACACCAACAACGACTGACAATGAGCAAGGCAAGACTGAAGAAGCGACCGACGTCGTGCGCGTAACGTCGAACCTGGTCCCCGTGCCCACGACGGTAGTCGATGTTCGCGGGATCGCACTGACGAATCTCAAGCTGGAAGACTTTGAGCTGCGGGTTGATGGCCAGCCAAACCTGATCAGCGACATCAGTCGCGCAGAAACGCCGGTGCGGATGGCGATGCTGTTCGACAACAGCGGCAGCCTGAGTGAATCGCGCGACTTTGAAAAACGCGCGGCCGTCAGGTTCTTTCAGCACGTCATGCGACCCGCCGATCAGGCTGCGATATATTCCGTCTCAACATACGTCGAACTTTCTCAACCGATGACAAACGACGTGAGGAGGCTACAGCAAACGATCGAGAACTTCGGCAAACCGGACGGCGCGACTTCGCTGCACGATGCGATCTTCGACGCGCTCGTCTACCTCAAGCCGTATTCAGGACGCCGCGTTCTGGTAATCGTGTCCGACGGACAAGACACCACCAGTCGTCTGCCCGAACACGATTTTGCAAACACTTTGCAGCGATTGCTGTCGGATGATTGCCAGGTCTACGTGGTGCAGACCGGTGTCTACGATAACGCGAATGTGCGCGACCTTGCGGCCGAGCGCCGCATGCAGGAATTTGCCGGGCAGACCGGCGGCGCTGCGTATATTCCAAAATCCGTGGGCGAACTGGACGACGCGTTCGCGCAAATCTCCGCCGACCTCGCGCAACAATACATCCTGAGTTATTACCCAGCCGCCGATAAGCGCGATGGCCGCTTTCACGTCATCGCCGTGACCGTGAAGACGCGACCGAATGCCCGCGTACGCGCGCGCCGAGGATTTGTGGTCAAAACGCACGATCGGGCATAAAGTAGCATAGACTTTAGTCTGTGAGGTTTTCGCGGCGATCACAGACTAAAGGAAGCTCTGATTAAGTGACTCAGGAAAAAGAACGCACAGACACTTGAGTCCTATTGGTTTTGGGCCGGGCAGTCCCGTAGGGACGAAATATCTATAGAACAAGATGAATCAAGTGAATTGTTTCAGCCCATTTATGGGCGGCAGAAACATGATGTCGCTCCTGACGGAGCTTTGAGGTTAGGCACGCGCATGGTGCTACAAATATTTCGTCCCTACGGGACTTTGATGAAATGTTGCTGGGGCCTTCACTTGATCAGAGTTTCCTGAAGTCTATGCTACGATTATGCTCGATCAATTTCTAACTCAATTCCTCGATCACCTGCGTTACGAGCGCAACGTCAGCGCGCATACCCTGCGCAACTACGAAAGCGATCTCAAACAGTTCATTGATTATCTGGTTCCCTCGAAAGAAGAACCGGCGGGCAAGCCCGCCTCTAAACGGGGGTTGTCTTCTGTCGAGGAGCGAATCGAGCCCGACATAAAACAGATCGATCACATCACGATTCGTGAATGGCTTTCGACGCTCCACTCAGACCACAAGAAGAAGACTTCGATCGCCCGAAAGCTCGCGGCCTTACGCACGTTTTTCCAATTCCTGGTGCGCGAAGGCGTCATTGAATCGAACCCGGCAAAGCTGGTGGCGACGCCGCGCAAGGAAAAAAAGCTCCCGGTGCATCTTTCTATGGAAGACGCGGTACGCTTCATCGAAACGCCGGACACTGAAACCAATTTTGGCAAACGCGACCGGGCGATTTTGGAATTGCTCTACGCCACCGGCGTGCGCGTCTCAGAGTTGGTGCAGCTCAATCTGCGCGACATTGATTTCAAGAACAAGCTGTTGCGAGTTTTCGGCAAGCGTCGCAAAGAACGCATCGTGCCGTTTGGCGATCCGGCGCTCCGGGCTTTGAAGGATTATCTGACGATCCGTGAGACCTTCCTGGACAACGCGCCGGCCACGAAGCGCGACGCGCAGCCTCTGGTTTTGAATTATCAGGGCACGCGCATGACTACCCGTTCAGTCGGTCGCTTGATCGAAAAGTACATACGACTGTGCGCCGGCATTCATGACATCAGTCCGCATGCGCTGCGACATTCGTTCGCCACACACCTGCTCGACAGCGGCGCCGACCTGCGCGACATACAGGAACTGCTCGGCCACGCGCGTCTGTCCACCACCCAAATCTATACTCACGTTTCCATGGAAAAGCTGATCGAGGTGTACGACAAGGCGCATCCAAAGGCTTAGCCGCAATGATGGTCTTCTCTTGACGCGTAGTAAACGCGTTGTTTACTATCGATGAGTGATTAAGTCGTTCCGCTCTCGGGAAACCGAACAAATTTTCCATCGGCGGTTCGCACGCAGACTTCCCCGTGATATTCAACAGCGTGCCTTCATGAAGCTTAACGCAATCGATGCCGCCGTTAAGTTAGAGGACCTGCGGCTGCCACCATCGAACCGGCTCGAAACGTTGAGAGGACGTCGCAAAGGACAACACAGCATCCGCATAAATGATCAATGGCGAATCTGCTTTGCGTGGCGAGGCGGGCATGCGGTAGATGTAGAAATTGTGGATTACCACTGAGGAACACTATGGCCAAGAAACAAATCGCGCCAGTGCATCCGGGCTCGTATCTCAAGGAACTACTCGAAGAGTTGAGTATTTCACAGTACCGGCTGGCTCAGGACACTGGTGTCACTGCGATGCGAATTAGCCACGTTGTTCGAGGTCAACGCCCGGTAACAGCGGAATTGGCACTCCGGTTGGGACGTTACTTCGGACAAAGCCCGCGTTTCTGGCTGAATCTTCAGAGCCGCTTCGATATCGATGTGACCGAGGATAAGCTCGGTGGAAAGTTAGCGCGTGAAGTGCGACCGCTCAAGATAGCGGCGTGACCTTATGGAAGGACAACTCAGCAAACATCCGCTAGCCGAACTGATTCGCGAGATCATCGCGGCCGCGCTGTCGGGTGCTTTGCGGGTGGAGCGCGAGCGCGCCAAGGTCGCGGTCTACTTCGAAAACGGCCAGTTGATCTTTGCCGCTTCAAATCTGCGCGCGCATCGCTTGCGCGAGATTCTAGAACACGGTGGATTGAATGCTGCCCAGATGAGCGACCTGCGGGCTAAAGCGTCGGATGAAGAGTTGGCGAACACTTTGATCGAAAGCGGCCGAGTGACCGCAGAGAAGTTGGCCGCCATCAGAAGCAAACAAGTCTCCGACGTTTTGAGAGTGGCGCTTCTTTGGACAAACGGAAAGTGGGAATTCGATCCGCGAGTGCGACTGGCCGGCGACGTGCGCGTCCCGGTCGACGTACAGCGCTTGCTGTTGGAATGCGCGAGGCACTTACCCGCCAGTTTTGTCGGATCGCGTTTTAGCGAAACGAATGGCGTCACTTACCAGGCTGCTTTCACAAACGATACGACGAGTTTGCTGCCGGCTGAATCTGCTGTTCTCGCTCGCGCGTCAGCTTCCGTGCGCCTGTCAGAGTTGCGCGCGCTGAACGGCGCCACCACGGAAGACAATCTGCGGGCGGTCTATGCGCTGTCGCTGTCTGGTTTGTTAGAGCGGGGCGATTGGCCGACGGTATTCGATGGGGTAAGTCCAACTGTTCTCCACAAGAGGTCGCGAGCCTCTTCGGCGCTGCCGAAAAGCATCGAGGCCGCCGCCAAAGAAGCGGATGAAGCAGGCGACGTTGAGGCTCTGTTTGCGCGTTTGAAGACCGCGAAGAGTCATTACGATGTGCTCGACCTTGCCCGGTTGGCCGACGCGGCAGAAATCAAGGGAGCCTATCACTCGCTGGCGCGCCGTTTTCACCCGGACCATTTTCATAAGAGCGACTCTGCTCTGCGCAACCGGGTGGATTCGGCTTTCGCTCGCATCGCGCAGGCTTACGAGACGTTAAGCCATAGTGCTCTGCGCGCGGCTTACGATACGAAGCTTGCATCGAAGTCCGTAGACGCGGGCGCGAAAACTACCGGGGCTGAGAAGCCGGTAGCAGAGGGTAAGGAAAAGACTCCCAACGCAGAGCGAGCGGAGACGAGCTTTCAGCAAGGCCTGGCGGCGCTAAAGCGGAGCGCGCGCGATCAAGCGATTCGTTTGTTCGCCGAAGCGGCGATGCTCCAGCCGCGCGAAGCTCGCTATCGCGCGAACTATGGTTACGCTCTGATCGGAGAAACGAATGCCCGTCGCGTGGCCGAAAGCGAATTGCAAGCGGCGATTTCTCTGGAACCGAATAACACTGCGCATCGCGTGATGCTGGCTGAGTTTTACCAGAAGATGGGACTGCGACGGCGTGCGCAGGGCGAAGTTGAACGCGCGCTGGCCGCCGATCCGCAGAACAAAGCAGCGCAGGCGCTGCTCGCCAGTTTGAAGAGCAACGCCTGATCATCAAATAATGTCTCGGCGAGGACCAAAGGCCATCAATGGACACGTTTGACAATGACAAGCTGAGTACGATTGAGACGTTTCGCCGCCTGGGCGCGGAAGCGGACGAATTCGAGTGCTATCCAAATCCGCATGCGGCGCGCATCGCCGTGATTGCGGATCAACTCGCCAAGTCGTTCAACCTCGGCGGGCGCGATCGCTCTTCGCTGCGCGTGGCGGCGTTGGCTCACGATCTTGGCGAGGTAGCGATGGCGCGCGAATACATTCAGCGGCCGGGATCGCTAACCGCTGAAGAGCGAATCGATCTGGCGCGGCATCCGATTATCGGCGAACGGGAAGCCGCCCGTGCCGGCGCCGATCGGGGTGCGCAATTGCTGGTGCGTTGGCATCACGAATCGTGGAATGGCAGTGGCTATCCCGACGGTTTGCGGTTTGAAACGATTCCTTTGGGCGCACGGATTCTGAGAGTCGCCGATGTGTACGCAGCTTTGACGGATGCGAGGCCGTTTCACACGGCTTACTCGGAAAGTCGCGCGCGCGAGCATCTGCTTGAATGGACCGGACTGGAGTTTGATCCGGGCGTGGTGCGCGCGCTGCTTTCTTTAGAGCCGGTTAGGGAACTTCAGTCTTACGCTCGCGCCGTAGAGGCGGCGCCGGAGCCGATGAGCGTGTCGTCAGAACCACCTGCGGTAGCGGGTGTGTATTAGATTCAAATGCAAACACCAAACGGTCTGAATGCAGGTGGCATGGGTTGGCTCGGGTTTGAGTTGGGCGTGCTGCGTCGTCTGAAGTTTCGCTCCGTGGCCTTGCCGCTGGCCGGCGAGCCAAACCTCGGTCGCTATCTGAAACGTTGGGACGCGCGCGTGCTGGCGAATGATCCGGCGCGTTGGGCGTGGACAAAGTCACTTGCCTTCGTCGAAAACAATTCCGAGACGCTCACCGCCGAGGATCTCGACACGATCCTCGATGACGCCTACGTGCCGCGCAACTATTTTCATAACCCAACGTTGCTGACCTCGTTCAACGAAACTGATGCCTGGTGGTTCGACAATGTGCGCGCGAACGTCGAACGGCTCGCTTCGCCATACAAACGCGCGCTGGCCCTTTCCCTGGGCATGGCGGCGGGCGATTATGTCTTCTCGTTCAATCTCGACACGCGCGATTTGCGGCAACCGCTGTCACTCTCGAACGTTTTTCGCCGCGTCTGGAGCACGCTCTCTCGGCCGGTCGATAACGGTCAAAGAAATACCAGCTCGAACCAGCCGGTGAAGAATTTCCTGGCTGAACTTTACGATGTGGATCTGCTTTTCCTGCGACTCCCCCGCACGGCCCGCGCCACCGACAGCCGCAACACGCGGGTGTTGACCTGGCGCGAAGAGTGGCTGCGTGAAGGCAAGAGCTCCGCGAGCGAGCCGGGACGTGATCGCGCAGGCAAATTGGCCGCTCACGTCGAGACCAAAGAGCAGTATCTGGGTCTGGTTGAAGATTTGTTGCAGACCGCCGCTCATTTGCCCTTGTGGGCCATCGAAGGCGTCAGTGACGGTTTCGTTTCAAAGGATGAACTGGTTGAATGCGTCGGCAACGCACGCCGTGTCGAGGCGGTGTACACCAAGGACTTTTCAGAGTTGCTGGGAACTCAGTCGGTGATTATTACTGCCGGCGCGTAACGCAAGTTGGCAACTTGCGCCGGTGTTCACGCGCCGCGATTCTGTGCGCGGCTGGCGGCAAAGCACTCACCGCACAGCACGGGCCGGCCCGATTGGGGTTTGAAAGGGACGCTGTCGCCTTTGCCGCACTGGTCGCAAACAATCTCGAACCTCTCGCGTTCCCCACCACCGCCCTGTCGGGCTCCGCCAAAGTTCTGGCGGCGTGCGTCACGACAGGGTTTGCAACGCTTGGGATGGCTCAAGCCGCGCTCGCGATAATAATCCTGTTCTCGTTCAGCAAAGGGAAAACTCGTTCCGCATTCGGCACAAGTGATTTCAAGGTCTGGCATCGCTATCTCCCGAGAAAGATCGTTGACAGGTTGTTTTCTTAAGCTTGTCCGCAGAGTTTACCCCACGTCAGAGAGCCTGTACAGCAAATGTCCGACAAACTTCAGTTTGTCGATCTTCGGTGGGTTTGATATTGCAGAAACCAGCGACAAACTGAAGTTTGTCGGACACTCAAACGGTCTGCAGCTCCTGTACATGCGCCCGCACGGTTTCGCCCAGCGTCTCCAGATTGTAGCCGCCTTCCATGCATGACACGATTCGCCCGGCGCACGTTTCGGTCGCCCACTGCTTTACAACGCGCGTCATGCCGACAAAGTCCGCGTCGCTCAGCAGCAACTGCCCCAGCGGATCGCCTTTGTGCGCGTCGAAGCCTGCAGAAATGATAATCAAGTCGGGAGTAAATTTGGCCGCGATGTCGGAAATTGCCGAGTCAAAGCTGCGGCGCTGCTCGCCGGCAACTGTTAACGCGCGCACCGGAAGATTCAGGGTATAGCCAAGCCCACGGCCGCGTCCGGTTTCGCCGCGCGTGCCGGTTCCTGGATACCACGGGTACTGGTGCATCGAAAAATAGAACACCGAAGGATCGTCAAAGAAGATCGCCTGTGTGCCATTGCCGTGATGCACGTCCCAATCGAGGATCGCGACGCGCTCGATTTCCTTGTAACGCGACTGCGCATAACGCGCGGCGATGGCTACGTTATTGAATACGCAAAATCCCATCGCTCGATCCGGCGTGGCGTGATGTCCCGGTGGCCGCACCGGAACGAACGCATTGTCGGCTTCCCCGCTCATCAACGCGTCGATTGCCTGACAAGCTGCTCCCGCTCCCCGCAAGGCGGCTTCGAGCGAATGCACTGACACAACCGTGTCGCTGTCGAGATAGCTTGAGCCTTCGCGTACGACTTGCTCGACATGCTTGAAATGCTGCGGCGAGTGACAAGCCTGGACGTAACCACGCGCTATTTCGCTGGCTTCGATCTCTAAAAGTCTTGACCATAGGTCCGCGTCGCCGCGCAGAGCTTTCATCACAGCAGCGTAACGCTCCGGCTTTTCCGGGTGACCGGGGCCGGTGTCGTGCTGCTCGAAAACCGGATGATGGACGATGGCGGTCTGCATGGGATTAGTTGTGCGGTTCAGAGGGCTTAAGACGCGAACGAAGCTGCGCTGCAGCTCCGTTCGCGTTCTGAAATTTCAGATTCCAAATTCAAGTTCCAGAACTTGCTAAGAACCCTTATTCAGCGCAAATTCTGCGCGCGATCATAGAGCTGCTTCGCTTTCTCTGGATCCAGCCGCTGCAGAATCCGGTATTGCTCGAGTGCCCCGGCTCGATTGCGCTGCTCGACGAAAACCAACCCGAGATAATAGTGGGCGAGCGCGGATTCAGGTTTGAGCTGAATCGCCGTGCGCAGCGCGTCCATCGCTAACGGCAAACGAGTCAACTTCAGATACGCAAAACCCAGTTCGATGTGCGCTTCCGTATCTTCCGGTTTGAGTCGCACCGCCTCACTCAATTGCGCTGACGCCTCGGCATATCGTTGCAGATCGTTGTAACACCACCCGAGGTTGTAACGAACCCTGGCGTTGTTCGGAGAAATGCGAACGGATTGCTCGTAAGGCGGAACTGCCTGCTGGCACTTGCCGAGATCCGAATAGTAAACGTCACCCAGCCCGGTGTAAGCCAACCCATAACCCGGTTTCAAACGCGCGGCTTCGCGATACTCCGCAATCGCTTCGTTGAAAAGTTGTTGCGCTCGCGGAGAGCCTTTCGTCTGCTGACCGCCCAGCATCCGGTTTGCATAACCAAGTTCATTGTAGGCCTCAGGGTAATCAGCCTTCAGCGCGATCGCCTGCCGCGCGGCGGCGGCCGCATCCGCGTTCATGTTCAACTCGTTGTAGCACCAGGCCAGATTGTAAAAGGCAGTGGCATTGTCTGTCTTGATCCGCACGCCTTCACGATAAGCATTCATCGCCGGCGTGTATTGCTTAGTTTGGTAAAAGTAAACGTCACCCAAACCAAGATAGGCGAGACCATAATCCGGCTTTAATCGAATCGCAGTTTGAAATTCCGGGAGCGCCTCTTGCGATCGGCCGAGTTTGTAATAGGCAAAGCCGAGTTCCTGATGCGGCTCAGCGTAATCGGCCCTGAGTCGCGCCGCCTGGCTCAGCGGGTCGATGGCCTGTGCAAACTGATCGCGGTCGTTGTAGATCCAGCCGATGTGATAGTAGGCGCTGGCGATCGGCTTCAACTGCACAGCCTTGTTGTAAGCTTCGAGCGCATCGTCGTATTCCTCGGCAGTGAAGAACTCATCGCCTTGCTTGTTGTATTGCTCGGCAGTGATTCCTCGTCTCACCGGCGGCCGCGGCTTGCGCACCGTAGCGCGTGTCGTCGTGCGTTTCGTGCGGCTGGAATCACCAGTGGCGACGTCCTTAGTCGTGCCCCCACCACCCACGTCGTGCTGCGCAACGACGATTCCGCAAGTCAGCAAAATCACGCCGGCAATGGAAAGGCGTGGTAGAAAACTGAGGTTAATCATCTGCCTGGACTCCATGTGTTAAAGTATCCGCTCGACCGAGATTCGAACGCGACCAGCAAAGATTATCGAGTAAGTCCGGCTGATGCAAGAGGTCAGAACCACCTGCAGTAGCGGGTGGGCAGATGATTAAGTGGGGAATGCAAGAGCGACGAACCGCAGAACGCGCCCGCATAGACATTAACGCGCGGTGGGAAGGATTGTTCTCGCAAGGCCGAGGCGCAATTTGCGATCTGAGTCGTGCGGGTTGCTTTGTTTTGACCGGCGGCGAAGTAACGACGGGCGAACTAGTGCGGCTGGAAATAATTTTCCCGAGTCAGCTTGCGCTTGTTTGGGGACAGGTCGTCTATGCGGTCGCGGAAATGGGTTTTGCGCTGCGGTTTGCGTTCAGTAGCGACGACGAAATGCACGCGCTGGCGAGTTTGATTGGATTTGGGCAGTAGCCCAACCGTAAGGAGTGGCGCGAACTTCGAAGGCAAGCACTTGATCGTCAATCGTCGGCCCTTCTTGTCTATTTGCAATTTACCATTTACGATTTACTCGACAGGTTCGCAATTCCTGCCACAAATCATTCACGTGCGTCCCGTTCGTCTAGTGGCCTAGGACACCGCCCTTTCACGGCGGTAACACGGGTTCGATTCCCGTACGGGACGCCAAATTCTACGAGAGTTTCAGGATCTCAGCGGAAATCAATGCTTTGCAGGAACTTCCCACTGACCCGAACTCGAAGAGAGAGAGATCGCCTCGATTACCGCCATGTTCTTGATTGATTCCTCCAAAGGGATCGGCGGCTCTTTATCTTCACGGATGCTCTGTGAAAACAGATCGCCCTGGATTGTGTATTGATCGCAAACGCCGAATTCTACGATTTCTGCGCCGCCGCCGAACAGATCCGAACCATCGTCGATCAATATCCTGCCAGGCCGGTCCGGCGGCGCGTTGACCGGTATCTGCACTTCTATGCGCCCGTCAGTCCCGATGATTTGCATCCGCTGGTATGGGGTCACGCGCGTGCTGCAAGTCAGGGTGGACTGTCCTTTGGGAAATTCGAGCAGTGCGGAAGTCAGCACGTCGGTGCGCGTCGCGGCGTCTTCTTCGACCAGGCCAATTACTCTTTCGGGTTCGTCTCCGAATATCAGCCGAGAGAAGTAGATGAGATAACAACCAATATCCATCAATCCCCCACCGCCATACTCTTGCCTGTTGCGAATGTTCTCGGGGTCGCTATTGTTGTAGCTGAAATAGCCCGTGACGGAGCGGACGATTCCAATTCGCCCAGCCCTTATGAGCTCGATCGTGCCGAGCCACTGTGGATGCGTGCGCACCATGAAGGCTTCTTCTATCTTCACACCGGTACGGTCGCGCGCTCTCAGCAACGAGAGGGCCTGCTCAACATTGAGGCCGATCGGCTTTTCACAAAGAACGTGCTTGCCGGCCTCGGCCGCCCTAATCGACCAGGGGACGTGCAGATGATTGGGGAGTGGGTTGTAGACGGCTTCGATTTCAGGATCGGCAAGGAGTTCGTCGTACGAGCCGTAGGCTTTCGGAATGCCCAGTTGCTGTGCGGCTCGCTGCGCCTTCTGCAGATCTCTCGACGCGATGCCGGCAACCTGGCACCACTCACCGCGCTGCATAGCCGGAATGACTTTTTGGATCGCGATATTGGCCGCGCCCAATACGCCCCACTGGACCTTCTTGATCATCGCATCAACCATCCGCCGCTCGCCCACGAGCGAGCTATTCATTCATCGCACACCGAACAGAATATCCACCGTCAATTGATCGAGCCGCTCGTACGGCAGCTTCTTCGCCGCAATTTCCGTTCGGTCCAGCGGCAGTGACTTGATCCGGTCGGCTTTGGCGCGTGTGTACGCTCCCACCGGGTCAGCGTATTCAGGCGCGGCCGCGCGAATCTCTGTGAGCAACGATTGAATTTCAGCGTCTTCGCTGAACTGTCGTGCTTTGTCTTTGAGGATTAGATAATTTCGCATACAGCCCGCGGCAAATTCCCACACGCCGGCTTCATCTTCGCTGCGATAGGCATGCGCATCGAAATGCCGCGCTCCTTCATAAGACTCTTCCAGCAGTTTCACCAGAAAGAAAAGGTTCTTGATCGACTCAGAACCGAAGCGCAGGTCCTGATCGAAGCGCGGGCCCTTCTGATCGTTCAAGTCGATGTGAAACAACTTCCCGGCTTCGATGGCCTGGGCCACTACGTGATAGAAATTGAGACCGGACATCTGTTCGTGTCCGACTTCGGGGTTGACGCCAACCATCTCCGGACGATCGAGCGTCGCGATGAAGCCGAGCATCGCTCCCGTGGTTGGCAGATAGATGTCGCCGCGCGGCTCGTTAGGTTTGGCTTCGAGCGCAAATTTGTAGTCATAGCCCTGATCGACCGAATACTCGCAGAGAAAATTCAACGCTTCACGATTCCACTTCAAAGCCTCGCAAGCATCTTTGGCGGCATCGACCTCCGACCCTTCGCGCCCGCCCCAGAACACATAGATGTGGGCGCCCAGTTCCGCGCCCAGGTCCATTGACCGCATCGTCTTTTGCAGGGCGTACAGACGCACGCGCGGATCGTTCGAGGTGAACGCGCCGTCCTTAAAAACCGGATCGTAGAAAAGATTCGTCGTCGCCATCGGCACTTTCATTCCGTGATCGCCCAGGGCCTGCTTAAATTCGCGCACGATGCGATCGCGTTCTTGTGCTGTCGCGTCGATTGGAACCAGATCGTTATCGTGAAGGTTGACGCCATAAGCACCCAGTTCGCTCAGACGCTGGACCATCGTGATCGGACTCAAGCTGGCGCGCGTTGCCTCACCGAATGGATCGCGCCCGCGATTACCGACCGTCCACAGGCCGAAGGTGAATTTGTGTTCTGGACGCGGTGTATAGATGTCTTGTGTCATGTCGCAAAACTCACGTTTCCGATTGTCCGATAAACTTCAGTTTGTCGTTTGCTGACAGCAGCAGCAATTGGCGCAGATCAACGACAAACTAAAGTTTGTCGGACTGCTTTTCCCCGAGCGTACGCAGTGCCGGGTAAAGAGCACGATACGCGGCGTAGCGACTAGTCATTAGGGCCGCCGCTTGTTGGTCCGGCTCGACGCACGAAGCAACTCGCACCGTTTGCGCACAAGCCTCATCTACTGACGACCAAACACCGCCGCCGACCCCGGCCAGCAGTGCGGCCCCGAAGGCGGCCCCTTCTTCAGCCGCCAAAGATTCGACTGAGTGCCCGTACACATCAGCCTGTATCTGTCGCCAGAGCGGCGCGCGCGCCCCGCCGCCGCCGAGCCGGATCGTTTCGACGGGGACATTCATCTCGGCAAAGATCATCAGCGTATCACGCAAAGAAAATGCCACGCCTTCCAGGATGGCGCGAATGATGTGGGCGCGCGTGTGACTTGCTGTCAGTCCAACCAGCGCCGCGCGCGCGTGAGGATCCAGGTGCGGCGTGCGCTCGCCCATCAGGTACGGCGCCCACAACGCGCCGTCCGAGCCAGGAGGTGCAGTAGCTGCTTCTTCGCACAAGAGATCGTATGCGTCCCGCTTCTCTTTCAAGGTCGCTTGTTCAGCCACGCCGAACCGATCACGAAACCAGCGCAGGCTGAGTCCAGCGCCTTGCGTCACGCCCATTACGTGCCAGCGGCCGGGCACGGCGTGGCAGAACGTGTGAACGCGCCCCTGCTGATCCAGGGCCGGACGATCAGTAGCGGCGAAGACGACACCCGATGTGCCGATCGTGGCGCTGACCGCACCAGGTCGCACGATCCCCATCCCGACTGCTCCTGCTGCCTGATCACCTGCCCCCACCACGACCGGAGTTCCTTTGCGCAGACCCGTCGCCGCCGCTCCTTCAGCGGAAACGCGGCCGGTAATTTCCTGAGACTCAAAGGCCGCCGGCAGATAAGCTTCATCTATCTCCATCGCTTCGAGCATCGCGTTCGACCAACGCCGGCCGGCGACATCGAACAGAAGCGTACCCGAAGCGTCGGCTACATCCGTCGCGCGCTCGCCAGTCAGACGCAGACGCACATAATCTTTCGGCAGCAGGACTGAACGAACGCGCGCCCACACATCCGGCTCCTGATCTCGCACCCAAAGCAACTTTGGGAGAGTGAATGCCGTCAGGGCCGGGTTCGAAGTCAATTCAATCAATCGGGCGGCGCCAACGCGTTCGGTAATAGCGCGACACTGCCGGTCGGTTCGTTGGTCGCACCAGATCAAAGCGGGCCTCAAGACTTCGTAGTCTTTGTCGAGCAAGACCGCGCCATGCATCTGACCTGAAAAACCGATGCAGGCTATTTGGTCTGAGCTGACTCCAGGCTGCGCCAACACCTCGCGCACGGCTGCGGCCGCCGCGCGCCACCAGTCGCCAGGATCTTGCTCCGCCCAGCCCGTCTGGGGCGACGCGAAGGGCGCGTGCTCTGCGGTCGCCGCAGCAACCACGCTGCCGCTCTCGTCAACGACCACGGCGCGAGTGCCACCCGTGCCGACATCTATGCCCAGCAGTTCCATGCGATTCCGTGTCCGAGCCCGGGGATACTTTCGTTCATGCCACCCTTGTCCGGCGTTGCAGAATTTGATCGGCAATGACTCCGGTCAGAATCACGGCGCCCATCACTGCGAAGTTGAGCGACGACGGGATGCCCAACAGGTTGACCAGATTCTGCAGGACCTGAAGCAGCGCGGTGCCGATTAGGATGCCGACGATCGAGCCCTCGCCGCCGCGCAAAGAACAGCCGCCCAGCACCGCGGCGGCGATGCCGTAGAGTTCAAAGAAACTCCCATGCGACGAAGGCGAAATTGAATTCGTGTAGAAAGCAAAGACGATTGCCGAGATGCTTGCCAACAAACCCAGAATGACGTAGGCGCTGCCGATGATGCGCGCCGAGTTGATGCCTGAGTAGCGCGCCGCCGTCTCGTTGCGACCGACAGCGAAAAGGTAACGCCCGTACACTGAGCGATGCAGCACGACCCACATCACAACGCTGATAATGAGCAGTATGACGAAGGGTGTAGGGATGCCAAGCACGTTGCCGGTCACTAGACTGCGCAGCCATTCGAAACCGGCGGCGCTACCAAATCCTTTCGTTTCGTCATTCGCGATGAACCTCGCCAGGCCCCGGTAGAAGAGGAGCCCGCAAAGCGTCACGATGAATGGTTGCAGCCGAAGCTTTGTGATCAAGAGCCCGTGAAGCGCGCCGACCGCCATCGCGATGCAGAGAATACTGATGACCGCCAGCGCCGCCGGCCAACCCCACGCGGTCAGCATCATTGACAGCAGGACACCCAGCAACGCAAAGAGCGAACCGACGGAGAGGTCAATGCCCCCGGTGATGATGACGATGCCCAGACCGAGGCTGAAGATGCCGTACGCGCCGATTAATCTTGCCATGTTTTGCAAGTTGGCCGCCGAGAGGAATCGCGGATTGAGGATCGCGACCACTACGCACAACACAACCAGCAGGATGAATGTACCGAGCTCTTTCCTCAACTTTTCTTTCCCGTGCCCCTGGTCATGAATTTGTAGACCGTCGTCTGCGTGTAACGCTGGTTCGGCTTGAGCACTGCCGAAGGAAATGAAGGTCTGTTTGGCGAGTCTGGAAAATGCTGGGCTTCGAGACAAAATCCGTCGCGCTGTTGGTAAACCTGACCCGCCTTGCCACGCACGCCGTCGAGAAAATTCCCACTGTAGAACTGCAGGCCCGGTTCGGTCGTCCACATCTGCATTGCGCGCCCGCTCACCGGTTCGTAGACCTCAGCCGCCAGCGACAATTCTTTCCCCTTCTTGTTAAGAACAAAGTTGTGGTCATACCCTTTTCCGAGGCGCAACTGCTCGTCATCCTGTTTGATGCGGCTGCCGATGCCGTTCGGTCGCGTGAAATCGAACGGTGTACTCTTCACGTACTTCAACTCACCGGTCGGGATCGACGTTTCATCAATGGGTGTAAATCTATCGGCGTTAATCCTCAACACATGTTGGAGAATGCTGCCCGAACCTGCGCCGGCAAGATTGAAATAAGAATGGCTGGTGAGGTTAACGATTGTCTCCTGGTCGGTCGTTGCGGCGTACTCGATTCTCAATTCGTTTGCGTCAGTCAAAATGTAAGTGACAGTAACTGAGAGATTGCCGGGATAGCCCTCCTCGTTGTTCTTGCTGAGATAAGAGAGCTGGAGCGCGACACCCCCGGCGCGGCGCAACTCACGCGCCTCCCACACCACCTTATGAAAGCCGAGCGGGCCGCCGTGAAGGTGGTTGACGCCGTTGTTCTGCGCGAGCTGATATTCCACGCCTGCCAACGTGAACTTTCCTCTGGCGATGCGATTGGCATAACGACCGATAAGCACGCCAAAGTAGGACGAGCCTTGCGCGTAGCCGTTCGGCTCGTCGTATCCGAGCACGATGTCTCCCAGTTGCCCGTGGCGATCCGGGGTCTTGAGCGCGACGACCGCCCCGCCGTAATTTGTAATCTGCGCCTGGAGGCCGTTCTTGTTCGTCAGCGTGTAGAGATCAACCAGCGTCCCATCGGCGAGTTTGCCGAACGGGTGTTTTTCAATTCTCGCTTTCGATCTCTGATTCACATTTGCGAAGCACAACGCAGAGGTTGCCGCGCCCAGGATCAGCGCGAGGACGATGCCTCTCACGCGCGCTGAGTAGATTTTAGATTCGCGTATGCCAATCACAGGTTCACTCCTGATGTCCGACAAACTTCAGTTTGTCGCTGCTTCTCCCAATCAGTCTTTTATGCTGGAAGAACGACAAACTGAAGTTTGTCGGACCTCCACTACCCTATAATCAGTCACGCAGCGCGTTTGCCCACCGCGAGACGCATGATGTTCTCTTCCGTGCATTCCGAACGCTCCAGGATTCCCGTCAGTGCGCCCTCGTGCATCACTGCGACGCGGTCACTGATGTGCAACACCTCTTCCATGTCGCTGGAAATCATCAGGATTGCCACGCCGCTTTCCGCCAGTTGTCGCATCAGAGCGTAAATCTCTGCCTTCGCCCCGACATCAACCCCACGCGTCGGTTCGTCAAAGATTAGCATCTTCGGTGCAAGCGCAAGCCACTTCGCCAGCACGACTTTTTGCTGATTGCCGCCACTCAAATTGATGACGCGCTCCTCAATCGAAGGCGCTTTGACGTTCAGCCTGGTGCAAATATCCCTCGCCGCAGCGCGCTCATTCTCTACGGCGATCAGACCCGCCTTTGCGAAGCGCCTTAGCGAGGGCAGGCTGACGTTTTCGCGGACGCTCATGTCGGTGATTAAGCCGACCAGCCTACGGTCTTCCGGGATGAGATAAATGCCGTGTCCGATGGCTTCCTGCGGCGAGCGAATCTGCAACACCCGGCCGTCAAGTCTGACGGTCGCCCCAATCGCGGCTTCAACGCCGAAGAGCGCTTGCGCGACTTCGGTGCGCCCCGCGCCAACCAGTCCGGCTAATCCGACGATCTCACCTCTACCGACATCAAAGGAGATTTCCTGCTTCGGGTAGCGAGTCGTGCGCAGCCCTTCAATTTCAAAGTAGTGCGGCGCTCGCTCGGTCCTCGCAGGCTGATAGAATTTTTCGAGATCGCGTCCGACCATCATTTTCACTATCCGCTCATGAGTCATTTCCTCTCGCGCGAGCCTGCCTGCGTTGGCGCCGTCGCGCAGAACGACGACGCGATCTGCAATCTCTTCAATTTCGCTGAGCCGATGCGAGATGTAGATTATGGCGACGCCCTGGGCCTTCAACTCGTTAACCACTTTGAGCAGGCGTGCGGTCTCCGATAACGTCAGACTCGATGTCGGCTCGTCCATGATCAGGATGCGGGCCTTGAGCAAGAGGGCCTTGGCGATTTCGACTAGTTGCTGCTGCGCTATGGAAAGGCGGGAGAGCAGGGTCGTGGGCGGAATCTCCAGGCCCAGGCGCTTGAGATAAGCGCCCGCCTGTGCGCGCATCGCTTTGGTGTCAACCAACCGGAGGAAGCCACCGCGCAGCGGCTCGCGCCCAAGAAAGACGTTAGCGGCAATATCGAGATTGTCGAGCACGTTGAGTTCCTGGTGGATGAAACTGATGCCGTGCCGCGTCGCCTCAGTAACCGTGTGAATGATGACTGGCTGGCCGTGAATTCGGATTGCCCCCGCATCTGGCTGATGAATGCCTCCCAGGATGTTCATGAGAGTTGATTTTCCCGCGCCGTTCTCTCCAGCAAGCCCGACCACCTCACCGGCACTGATCTCGAAGTCAACGCTCCTCAGCGCCCGCACACCGCCGAAGCGTTTCTCGATTCCTTGGAACTGTAGGACGGGAGGATTCATAGTAATCGCCTCGCGTCTAACGCCCTCGCAAACATTTTCGGGGCGTCGCCGTGAACGATTATGGGTTGACCTTCCTTTAGCCTGTCGGCGAGGGCACAGCAACCGGACCCACCAACAGCAACGGGAAAACAGGAATCATAGGTAAATGAAGCGCGGATAATGGTGGCCACTGACTTCACCCGGATTTGTATCCATTTGGATGTAAACGGTGCCAATCCCACGCGCTTCCTAATATCACCTCAAGCGTCTGGCTTGGTCTCCAGCCCAAAACTAACCGGGCCTTTTCGGCGTTTGCCACCAAGCGAGCAGGGTCGCCCGGGCGGGCGGGCTCGATTCTAGTCTTGATCTCACTATTCGTCAGCCGTCGCGCTGCTTCAATGACTTCCAATACTGAATGGCCCTGGCCGTTTCCCAAATTGATGCAATCCGACAGGTTCTTGCTGCGCAAGTAGTCGAGGGCCAACAGATGCGCCGCGCAGAGATCGCTAACATGAATGTAGTCGCGGATCGCGGTCCCATCCGGGTTCGGATACTCGTTGCCGAACACTGAAACATACGGTGTCTTACCCAGCGCGGCAAACAACACATTCGGGATTAAGTGCGACTCCGGCTCGTGATGTTCGCCACGCTTCGCGGTCGCGCCCGCCGCGTTGAAATAGCGCAGCGCGATATATTTCAGGTCGTAGGCTCGGTCGTATGAGGCGAGAATCCTTTCCATTATCAACTTGGACCAACCATACGGGTTCGTCGGTTGTTGCGGGTGCTCCTCGTCGATAGGGATACGCGACGGCTCGCCATACGTCGCGCACGTTGACGAGAAGACTATTCGTCGAACTCCAACCGCCAGCAGTGAGTCGAGCAATGCAATTCCCTGCTCGACATTTTTTTCGAAATACAGTTTAGGCTGAACTACGGATTCACCAACATAGGCCAGTGCTGCAAAGTGAATGCAAGACTCAATACCATGCTCCCGACAGATTCGTTGGACGAGAGAACGATCGCCGGTCTCGCCCTGGTAGAAGGGCACGCTCTCATCAAGCGCTTCACGATGTCCGCGCATGAGGTCGTCAAGAACAACAACTTGTTCCTTCTGCTCAAGCAGCAAATCGACGATGACGCTGCCGATGTACCCGGCGCCGCCTGTTACTAGAACAGCCATAGTCTTGATTAAGAGATCTATCTCTTTGCTAATTCTACCGCGAAAACGTGAGTTGGCCCGAACATATTGGAACGGAAGACAATCCATTTCATGTCAGGAGTGAAAGTCACGTTCGGCTCCAGGCGGTAGTTGTGCTTGGCGAGGTTGACCAGCTTTTCGGCCTTGAAGAACCCCGGCTTGATCAGTTCCTTCAAATTTGGCAGAACTCCGTCGGTGCGGTCCCGCACCATCTCTGGTCGGAACAAATAAATCCACTGGCCGTTCCCAGGCGCGGCCACGCTGTCGGGACCGCCGCCATCGCCCGCGAAGGTCGTTCCGTCCGGCGAGACGTTGAAATGCACGGACCACTCGCTTCGTTCGAGGTGATACCAGGTCCTTTCGCCCGACGCGACGTTGTAGCCGGCTAGCCAGAAGAGTTGACTCTTTGGCGTCTGCAAGTCGTACCAGATCATTTTCCCGTCGGCGCCCCAGAACTCGTGGCCCTCGATCTCCATGTTCATGGTGCGCGTGTGAATTTTGGTCAAGCCCGTGCCGTCCGCGTGAATGATCCACGTGCGATCGACCTTGTGCCATGGCCCTTCATGGCAAAACATCAGCAGGGTCGGATCGGTTGGCGAGAATTGCAGGTGATTGAGCCAGTCGGTGCTACGCAGGATCGTTTTGGTCTCACCAGTCAACGAGTTCATGGTGAACAACTGCATGGGGAGATGCGCAGCCAGACGTTGTTCCATCATCGCGCCCTTACTCGGATAGTTGTCGGCGCCTTGTTGCGCCCCGCCCGAGTTTGGGGCGGTCGAATCAGTTGTGGGTCGCTGCGCCGGTACGCCTCCCTGGGTGATCGTGCCCGCCAGCAAAGTCTCATCCGCATTAACGGTGGCAACACTCACGGATCCGCCACCCGCCGGCGCGGGCGGAAGTTTTCCGATCTGTCTAGTCTGATGCGTATTTGGATCGGTGGCGTAAACCACGCCGGCCTTTACGTAGTAGATGCTGCCAGTCTTTCGCCCCGCAATGATCACATTTACGCGGCCATCAACGATCTTGTCGATGGCCCTCGTTTTTAGATCGATTGTGGCAAGGCCACCAGGAACGGTGATAAGCAACTTCGTTCCGTCGGGTGTGTATGGGTTCTGGTGAAAGTACAAGCTTGCGCTGCCTGGCTCGTTGGACAAGCGGATCACGCGATGACCCGTGTCCGTGTCGATCCATTCGCGCGGTGGCTCGGGTTGCTGCGCGTGCACGACCGTCAGCAAGAGCGGAACGACCGCCAAGAGTTTCAAGAGTTTCATGACTTTTACTCGGTGATGAATTCTGAGCAAGTGCCGCTCGATATGAAGTCTCCTAAACAGTCTCGTAGGGACGGAATATTTGGATAAATATTTCGTCCCCACGGAGCTGATCAAACTATCAAGCCTCGCCGCTGACCTCAGAAAAACAGCCTGATGCCAAACTGAATGTAGCGCGGAAGTGTATTGGGCCCACCACCTGTCAGCGTTCCGAAGTTTGTGTCGTAGGTCTGACGTAGGCGGTAGAGCTTGTAGCCCTGTAACGTCGAGATATCGAAAGTCAGCGGATTCTTAGTGGCGAATCCCTGTGGCAGTTGGATGTGAAAAAAGTCCAGCGGCAGCCCACCAGTCTGTGGCCCGCCCGTGCCCGTCTGACGTGTGACATTCACCAGGGCTCGCACCTGAGCAAGGGTTACAGTTGATCTGTTCGTCGGATCGAAAGCAACCCACGTGGCGAATTCAGCCGCGGTGATCGGTTGCGCCACTCCGCTCACAGTCTCAGCCGTCAGCTCGGTTGGGAAAGTGCCGAGACCATTAGGAGTGTTGCCTGTGTTGAAGTAGCGAAAATTGGGGTGGTTGAAAGCATTTATCAAATCCACTCGGAAATTCACCCGGCGCTTTCCTTCTTTACCGATGAACGGCAGGGTGAAATCCTTCGAGAGCGAAAAGTCGAAGAACTCCTGCTTCGGCGAGCGAATGTTCATGCTGCGGGGAGCGTTGCCCAACGTTCCCTTGACCGGTCTCATGAACGCTGCCGGGTTGATGTAAGGTTCGCAACCTGAAGGCGGCGCCGAACTTCCTACGGGGCAATTGCGGTTCCATAGGGGATTCACCACCGGCACGCCGGGCACCATGTCTGGTCGGACATAGCGATTGAAGAGTACGCCGCCAAGCTTGTTCGGATCGGTGATGAAGGGTAGGAAAGGAAGTCCGCCCGGCAGCCGCACCACAGTCGCCATCGTCCATCCTCCGATAATCGCGTTCACGGCCTTGGGCGCTCCACTCATAAAGTGGCGTCTGCGGCCGAGCGGAATGTCCCAAATTCCGGTGGCGGTGAAGTTGTTCTTGATATCAAAGGTCGAGATTGCCCGGTCCTGACTTAGCGGGCCGCCGAGAGATACCTGCTGACGCGCCTGGCCGGTGGACAGCGTTCTGGTATCCGGGCTGGAGTCGGACGCCGTATCGATGCTCTTGCCGTACGTGTAGTTGGCCGTGAAAATCAGACCGCGACTCACGCGGCGCCGCACATCGATATAGAAGGCGTGCCGGATGCTGTTGCCGGATGGATCGAAATATCGGTTCAATGGATCGAAACCAAGATAAGGAGTGAAGACACTGGCGCGGGTGATGCTTATTACTGAACCTTGAAGATTCGTGCGCCCTAGCGGGTCGGCAATCGTACCCGTTACGTCCACGCCTTGCGATTCCAACTGGTCGACCAGATTTACGTTGCGCGGATTAATGTTGATGAATGGAAGGAACAAGTGGGTTCCCTTGTTGCCGACATAGGCGACTTCGACAACCAGGTTCTTGACCGGCTCAAAATCCACCGTAAAGTTCCAGTTCTGCGAGTAGGGCACCTTGCCACTGCCAATTGCGCCCCCCGCAAACGCGCCGACACCAAGACTCTTCAGAAAAACGAGTCCGTTCGTGTCGGTGCCCAGAATAGAGTCGAGCGCGCCGCTGGTGCCCTGCAACACTGGGTTCCCGGATAGACGGATCGGTTGTGTCGGATCGGGTGTGCCGCCCGCAGCCGAGCCGCCCGCGATTGTGCCGACGTTGACGAAGCCACCGAAGTCCGGATTCGGGGTTCGGTTGTTGCCGGTGAGCGTGCCGTGCGAAATGCCATAGCCGCCACGAACTACGACCGATCTCTTCTCCAAATCCAGGCCGAAGAGTTTCATCTTGGGCTGCCACGCAAATCCAAAGCGCGGTTCGAATCCCAAATAATCGATCGGCACCAAGTACTTCGAGCGTCCACCACGGGCGGCGAAAGCAAACGGCGGGATGCTGATCGTTGCCGGAACAAAATCGGGAATTGGATTAGCCGTCGGAACGCCCAGGTTCGTAGCCAGCGTGCGGCGTTGGGCGTCGGTCAAAGCGAAGGGTTGCGCGAGATCGGGTCGGAAGACACCCTGCATGTTGTGCTGTTCGGCACGCGGTAACTGAAGCGAGTAACGCAGGCCAAGATTAAGCGTGAAGTTCGGTTTCACTTTCCAATCCGTCTGCGCGAATGCGGCCACGCTCTTCCAACGATAATCGTAATCAAAAATCAACGGCCGCACATCGACAGAATTCGGCACGCCAATCAACAAACTGGCGATTTCGTTTCCACCGTTGGTGATCGTTGTCGAGCGATTGCTGCTCGTATTGACGACGCGAAATTGCCATCTGCCACCGGATGCCGAGAAGAACGGCGTCGCAGTCAGCCGCGAGTCGCTAAGATCGACGCCGAATTTCCACGTCTTGTTCCCGTGGGTCCAATACACAACGTCGTTGATATTATAGCGCTGTTCGACGTTAAAGTTGTTGGTCGAGGCTGCCGAGCCGATGTCCGCGCTCGTGTATGTGCTTGCGTCCTGGGTCAGCAGAAACAGCGGTATGCCTCCCGGAGTCAGGTGCGGCAGACCCAGGTCCCCCGCGAAACTCCTGCCGCTTTTGATTGCAAACTCAGGCGAGTAGTCTTCGCTGAAATTTGCCCTCGTATAGTTAAGCCGCAGATCGTTAACCAGGCTTGGCGTGATGATGTTGTTGAGAGCCACCAGAAACTGCCGCGCGTTGCTGTAGATACCAGCGTTACCGTTGATGTCGTTACCCGCACTTCTAATGCCGACTGCGGGTGTGACCGTATAGCGAAAGTTTGCTTTCGTGTTGTTGGTAAAGCTGTGATCGAGCCGCAGCGTATATCGGGTTTCATTCTGCGTCACTGAGCGTTGCAGAAAATAATTCCTGACATTACCGGCGTCCAGAAAATAGCCTGCGGTGGCGGGCATGAACGTGAGTATCTGTTTACCAATCGGGTCGATGAACTCGGCCGGAATGACATTCAACAACGGATTCGGAGTTGCATTGATCGCGGAAGTGCACTGCGGGGTCTGAAGAGTCGTGCCCTGATAAACCTGATTGACGAGAATCCTTCTGGGATCGCCGTACTGGCAATACTGATTTCCAGTCGCCAGGGTGATGGGCACCAGCTTGCCATTGAACAGAACAAACTGTTGATAGATGTTCGCGTTGCCGACCGAAGTCAAACCAAACTGAGTTGCGATGCTGCTGGGCACGATACCGGCCTGGGTTCTCACTAGATTGTTAAAGTTCCCTGAGACCTGCGCCGCGTCCGGCAAAAGCGCGGTCGAGGTTTGAAAGTCCTGTCGCCAACGTGGCTCGTAGGCAAAGAAGAAGAACGATTTGTTCTTGCCGTTGTAGAGAGATTTGCCTCCTTCGCCGAACTTCGGCAGGAAGATTGGCCCGCCCACCGTGACCGAGACCTGGTTGTATCTAAGATTGTTATTTGGCCGCGGCGCGGTGCCGATGGTGTATGGAATCGCGTTGAACTTGGGGTTACGGTGATACCACAACGCGACGCCGTTCAAGGAATTCGTACCGGACTTGGTGGTCGCATTGATGACGCCGCCGGACGTATTTCCGTACTCGGCCGAGTACGCAGAAGTTTGCACCGTGAACTCCTGTACGGTCTCTGGAGTAAAACTCACTACCGCGCGCGCGACGCCGACGCCGGTGTTGTTTACGCCATCAGCAAGAATCGCCGTGCTGCCGGCCCGGCCGCCGTTCAAGTTCAAGTTGAATCCAGGCACCGGTTGATCGCCGATCACGCCCGGGTCTTCGCTGCCCGCATCGCCGGTAACATTCGGCGCGGTCAACGCCAGATCGAGCACGCTACGATTATTCAATGGCACATCCTGCAACTGGCGCGTGGTTATGGTATGGGTCGTGGCGCCTGTTTCGGTGTTGATGAGTGGCGTGTCCGCGGTCACAACTACCTGTTCAGAAATTGATCCGGTTTCCAGTTTCACGTTGGCGGTTACGATCGAAGCCGTGTCAACCTTGACCGGCTCGAGAACTGCCTTTTTGAAACCGCTGGCTTCGACCAATATTCTGTAAGAAACAGGGTCCAATGACTGGACCGCGAATGCTCCCGACTCGCTGGTAGTAACAGTCACCTTCTGACCGGTGCCCAGGTTAGTGATGGTGACTGCCGCACCGGGGACGGATGCTCCGTTTGGATCGACAACCGTTCCGCTGATGCCGCCTTTGTTTGTCTGTCCCACGACGGCCACGGTACAAATTGCAAACACCGCCAGGATTCGGATGAGCGTCATGATCTTTCTTCCCTCTCTTTCGGAGAATTCCACGGCCCGGTCTGGGCCAAATATTTCTTGTCCGTTTTCGAAAACGCTAGCTGTTCGGCTCCAGGTGCTCCCGCTAAACGGTCGGCTAACAGGTGCACAGCCCGGTCGGAATTAGTACGAAACTGCGTAATCTATTTTGACCAGGAATCCAGTCATAAGATCATCTGCTGACCGGAAGACGGCTGAGTTTATTCCGACTCTGAAGAAAACACAACTCTTTTGAAGAGATGGTACTGATTCGTTATTTCCAACTGCGCACTGCCTCAGATCATTTGTTGCCGGGACCAGTCGCTGCGATCAGACGGATCGGGCCCAGCAGTCCCGAAGGGATGGGCCGAACTTTGTCCATGTCCTGCGCCTGAAAGCGCTCACCGTAACGCAGGTTGAGCAAACGGTAGTCAGGCAAGCGTCGGCCGGCCATGTAATTGAGCGCGAGATTCGCAACTTCGATCTTGATCTTGTTGTTGCCGCGCCGAACTAAGCCGGTGACGTCGAGCGCATACGGCGGACACCAAACCGACCCGGCCCGCCGACCATTTACGTAGACAGCCGCAGCTTCTCGCACCGGGCCATCGAGCCAGGCCTGCATGCCGGCCCGAAGATTCAGTTGGGGAATTGCGGTTCCTTCACCGAAATCAAGGCGCACCACGAGTCCCCTCTGCAACACGTCCTCTTTTACGTCGATGTCCTTTTCGTAAGTCGCCACGCCAGAGAAGTAGCGCGTCTCTTCGTCATCGGTCCAGGAACGCAGATGGTCCATCATTGCCGACTTCCCGTTCTCTCCAAAGGAGACTTGCCAGCCACTGCTCAAATCGATCTCCGAAACGATCGTCGATGGCCCATCCGATTTCGGCGCGCGGGTTCGCCTGGAAAAAACAAGGATGCGCGATTCGTACGGTGCAAGATCAAGCGTGATTCCGCTCTTGCTCGCTCCTGCCGGCAACTGCGCCGCTGAGATATGGCCGGTCATGGGGTCCCACGACTCAGCTTGCATGTTTTCAACTCGGAAGGTGGCGTTTACACTTTGGCGCGCATTCGATGTGTTAGCGACAAAATAAATCTCGCCGTCACTCGTTCGCCGGTGAATGAAACCGATCTCAGGAACAGCGGGAGAAAGCAGCACATCAGGTCTAAGCAGACTCGCCAGTGTGGTTCCGAGCTGCGCATTTTCGTCTTTTACGAAATGCGCAGGCGCAGACGGCCCGTCAAACAAGCGCCGAACAATCTCACGTGCCTGCTCTTGTTCGGACTCCGTTGCCTGTAGGCCCGGCACCAGTGCTGGAAGCCGGCGCGTGGCAATCAGCACTCCACCGCCCTTAACAAATTCCTCTAACTTGCGCAGCGTCTCGAGCGGGATGCGGTTGACTCCCGGCAGGATGATCACGCGATATCTATTTGATCCGAGTACGAGTGCGTCCTTCTCTACGCGACCGACTTTTGCCAGCGATGCATCGTCGAAAAAATCAAAATCATAGCCGGCCTCAAGGGTCCTGGGTATGACATCGGGCCCGACCAGATCGCGCAGAGTGTCGATCATGTTGACATGCCCCGAAGAAAAGTTGGCCCAGGCATCGTGGTTCGGAAGATAGAGGGCGACGTCGTTTTTCGGCTGACCCTGTCGCAACAGGAAGCTCGTCCGCTGGAGATACAGCGCCAGGTCAGGCATCACAATCCACCAGGGATTCTTTTCGTCGAACACCCCCGCGGCGTAGAACCGCCAGCCCGGATACTCAACACCCGGAGGCGTGTAGGGCCAACCATGTCCGATTAGTTGATTGATTCCGACCAGGAAGTGCAGATCAGCTTCAGCTTTGACGTCAAGCGGCGAAGCCCGAAAGACCGGCGAGTGCAGCCAGGTCCAGGTTTCCGAAGAAGTAACCTGACGGCCGTACAGGTGACTCGCTGAAGACGCCCAGCGCGATGCGCGGACGATTTTCCACTGCGAGCCTTCGCCCTCAGGCAGGTCAACATAAGCATTACTTGAAAGCGTCGCTGCCGGTATTCCGTAATTCTGCATGCGCAAGCGTGTATGGTTTCGCTGCGACCAATCGTGCAAAGGCACGAGGAATCGATCATTAAGCAGATCCGTTATCGTCTCGCCCCAATCATGCCTGATGCTTTCCGTCTTCGGTCCAATGTCAGCGATCAAGGCAGGCAGATAAGGCTTCAGGTCATATCCTCTTCGCTTCCTGAACTCTTCCAGAAAATCGCCGGTCCAATCCTGATTGTAAACCTCCAGGCTGTCGCAGAAGATTGCGTAAGGAGGTTGAGAACCGAAGGCCTGCATCAACCGGTCGCCCACCTTGCTCAGATAATTGTCAGTCGCGCTCCGACTGAGATGATCCAGCACGAACCCTTCGGCCCCGATCGCCGGACGCTTCACCTGCATGCCGGTGCGACTGGAGATAAAGAAGAGCACCTCGTGCGACGCATCCAGACCGGCCGGCAACTGTACGACTCCATCTTTGATATCTTTGATTTCGTGAATGCTTTCAGCGTCGATCGACGCGCCGCGCGACCGAACCAGGAACACCGCAATTAGTTTTTCGCCGGCCGATATGTTGGGCACGGCAACTCGACGCGAGCCGGCTTCAATCTTCACACGCTCACTGCGCAGCATGCCGGCCGCATCGTCGATCGAAACTTGAGGTCCACCGTACGGCCAACCACTGCCGACGGTCAGATCCATGCGCAGCCCAAGCTCGCGCGCCTTGGCGGATACGAACCTGAGGGCATCGATGTACTCGTCAGAGAGAAACGGAAAGTTCCTGATTCCCTTTTCCGGATCATCGAGCGAGAGCGGATAGACAGGTTGCACTTCAAAGCCACCAATGCCGCCCTCCTTCATCATTCGCATCTCGCGTTCGAGTTCCGGCTTGGTCACGGCCGGCCCAAACCACCACCAGCGCATCATGATCCTGGCGTCGTCGGGGGGCCGCTCAAATCCACGCTGAAGTTCGTTGATAGTTTGTGCTGACGCCGAAAGTGCGAGACCCGCGAGAACCAGCGTGAGCGAGGCTAAGGCGATGCGAATTCGGATGGAAGCGATGGTCATGGTCTTCTCGCGTGTTGATACTCGTCCCGCTTATTTCAATTCAAGCAGCTTGGTTAGGACCGCGCGCGGCACGCGCAGCACCGTCCCGTGGCGCGCGCCCCCTGGAAATTGAAGTTGCGCGGAGATGTCTTCCCATTGGGTCCAGTCGGCTGAGGCGACCGCTCCGTAGCGATGGTCCCGATACTTGTCGAAGTACACGATCCATCTTCCGTTAATCCTGATGGCAGTCGGCCCTTCCGCCCAATAGCTGCCGCTGATCGCGGGCGACGCCGGCCCGAAAGGTCCCGCTGCCTGGTCACTCACTGCGTAATGAATGTTCTTTTGGGCTGTGGGCCAGCGAGTTTCGTCCTTGACGATCATGACGTAACGACGTCCGTCTCTGACGATCGTCGCATCGATTACGCTGAAGCCTCCGTCGTAGAACAGTCGCGTGGGAGTGAATCGGCGAAAGTCTTTCGTCGTGGTGACGTATATCCGATGATTGCGTCCGTTATCACCACTCTTATCGGTTGCGGGAAAGCGTCCGGGAATGGTCGTGGACCAGAACAGCAAGTACTGCCGCTTCGCAGCGTCATAGAAAAGCTCCGGCGCCCAAGCGTTTAGTGCCGTTGGTTCGCGCGTCATCGGAGCAATCGCTCGCTGCGGAGACCAGTTAATCAAGTCTCTCGAAGTGGCATAACCGATCACCTGGTCATTCCATGACGTAGTCCACACCATATGAAACAAGCCGTCGGGACCCGCAACGATTTGCGGATCGCGCATTAACTTGTTCCGTCCGACGACGGGTTTGAGCAGCGACTTCCCCGCGTTGAGCCCCGTCCAGACAAGGCCGTCGTCACTACAAGCGAGGTGCAAACCGTCCTCGCCGTTCCCTTTGAAATAGGTAAAGAGAAGTACCTCGTCGGACTTATTCGCGCGGGCCTGAACCTGATCCGGACGGCGGTTCGCTTTATGGTGTCTCCCCAAAGAAGTCTGAGACACGATCACTACTGCCAACCCAAGGAGAAATGCAAAACGTAAGATTCTCATAAGTCGACTCGACATCCTTAAGGAATCAATCCAGATGAAAAACCTCATCCAACGCAATCGTCAACGGTCTATTGTCCGAGTCCGTCAACATCAGGTCCCTCATGTGCAGCCACCAACGCCGGCACACCTCGGTCTCGGCAATCTGTCGCCACGACGCCTCTGATTCGATTTCGACATAAGCAACCAACTGGTCGGTGTTCCGATTCAGAAAAATAGAATAGTTGCTGACGCCCTGCTCTTTGAAGATTTTCTCCAGCTCAGGCCAGATTGGTTGGTGACGCTTTTCATACTCGTCCCGGCAGCCCGGCCTGAGCGTCATCAAAAATGCCTTGCGAATCATTCCGAGTTCTCCGGCCACGGTACAGGGTCAGAAATTGAAACGATCGATGTTCCCTTTGTTGAAGATGAACGGCGCTCCCAGTCTTATCTCGTCATCTACGACCTCAATCTTGCCCAGCCTGCCGGCGGCGATCTCTTTATCACCTCGCTTCAGCGTCCCGGTACTGAGCGCATTTGAGACGTAGACGGTCAGGTATCCGAGGTCGAGCGTATTCCATAGAACGATACTGTCGATCACCCCTGAGTGGACGTACGGCTTGCACATGTTGGGCAATGACAGGCCCGTAACTTTCACATCGGTGCGGCCGGATTGTTTGACTGCTTCAGCAGCCCCGGGGACCGCAGGCGCAGCGATCGCCATGATCAACTTTACATTCGGATAGACCTTGAGCACGGTCTGCGTCTCGGCAAAGGCACGATCGCGATCGCCCTCACTCGGCTGAATCGCCACCAGTTTCATGCCTGGGTATTTCTGAGCCAGCCGCTCCTTGATGTATTTGATCCACTCGTTTTGATTCGCGGCGCTGAGCGACGCAGTGATGATCGCAAACTCGCCTTTGTTGTTGAGGATTCTCGCGGCCTCGTCGGTCAAGGTGTAGCCAATGCCCTGGGGCGTGGCTTGATTGATAAAGAAGTCACGCGCATCTTTCTCGGCATCAGCGTCCCAGGTGATGACCTTGATTCCCTTTTCGCGGGCTTTACGCAGCACAGTTGAGATGCCCACCTTGTTCTCGACACTCACGGCTATAGCATCGACGCCTCGGGTAATCCACGCCTCGACCACTTCATTCTGCTTGGCCGGATCGAGATCTGTCGGGCCGTCCCACAACAGCTCGACTCCCAACTCCTTCGCTGCCTCTTCGGCGCCCTGGCGGCAACTGATGAAATAGGGATCGCCTTTGGCCTTCGGCATCATCGCGATGACGGGCTTGCGCCCAGTTGGTTTCGGCGCCGAAGCTGAGCCAGCATTGCTTAACTGTTGGCGCAGCGAACGCACCTGCCACCAATTGCTGCCCGCAACAATTAGCCCGGCAATCAGAATGACTGCGCTTAGAATAGCGACTTGTGAGTTTTTCACTTCATTCTCCTCTGTAGAATGTCCGACAAACTTTAGTTTGTCGTTTCCGCGCCCAAAGAACCGATTGCGGAGACGAGCGACAAACTGAAGTTTGTCGGACACGATTCGATCGATCAGGATCGTCGTCACCAGCAACGCGCCGGTGAGAATGCCGGCGAGTTCAGCAGGCTGTGCGCTCAGACGCAATCCGTTTTGTAAGATCACGATCCCAAACAGGCCGAGCATGGTCCCCAGCACGGTGCCCCGCCCGCCGAAGATCGAAGCGCCGCCGAGCACGACCGCAGTGATCGCCATCAACTCGTAACCCGATCCGGCGTCTGACTTTGCCTGGCCCAGATGCGCGACGTAGATCACGGCGGCCGAACTCGCCGCCAATCCCGACAGCACGTAAACAAAGGCGAGCCGCCGCGCAACCGGGATGCCGGCGTAGCGCGCGCCTTCAGCCGAATACCCGATCGCGTAAAGACTGCGGCCAGAACCCGTCGTGTGCAGCCACCAGGCAAAGCCCGCGATACCAACGATGAGCACGAGCAGTTGCGTAGGAATCACACCGCCGATATAGCCCTGACCCAGGAACAAGAACCGCGGCGAAAACCCGGAGTAATTCTCGATCCCGCGCGTGAGTCCCTCGGCCATTCCGCGAAACAATGAAAACGTTCCGAGGGTGACAATCAGCGGCGGGAACCGGAGCCGCGAGATCATTACCGCATTCAACGCACCGCCGAGCACGCCGACAAACAGGGCCACCCCGATCGCCACCGCCAGTGGCAAATGAGCGTCCCGCCACAAAGCGCCCATCACCACCGCAGCCAGGCCCATCATCGAGCCCACCGAAAGATCAATTCCGCCACTGATAATGATGGGCGTCAGCGCCAACGCGAGCAGGCCGACCTCGACACTCAGCCGAGTGATCTCGAAGGCATTCGAGGTGCTCAGAAAGTTGTTGCCGGTTACGCTGAAGACGCTGCACTCGATCAGCAGCACCACCAGCAACACCCATTCGTTATTTGGAAACAGCCGCTCGCGCCATGGCGCTTCAGTCTTAAGAAGCGGCGGTGCGAGCGGGATTGAGTCTGCCATGTTTCTCCAGGCGCCCCAGCGCTACATCTGAAGCCAGCGCCGCCAGAATGATTCCTCCCTGAATTGCCTTTTCCCAAAACGGATTGATGCCCATGAACGTTAACCCTGTGCCGATGGTGCCCAGTAAAGCCACTCCAATCAGCGTTCCGGCGAGCGTGCCACGGCCGCCGGTAATCGCCGCACCACCAACGACCACGGCCGCTATTGCTTTGAGTTCCAAACCCATTCCCGCATTGCTCGGTACCACGGCGAAACGCACTGCGTTTAGTAGCGCCGCTAATCCGACCAGCGCGCCAGTCAATACAAAGACTCCGAAAACCACGTTGCGCGGCTCGATGCCCGCCAGTCGTGCGGCTTCGGCGTCCGAGCCGACCGCGTAAATCGCTCGTCCCGCGCCGAGGTTACGCAGCAACCAACCAAAACCGATGAGGACCAGCAGGGCAACGATTACGATCAGCCATTGACCCGACATTTGGCCCAAGCCGAACCACTGGAAGTTCGCGGGCAAGTTTTCTACCCACGCTCCCTGGGTGATCCAACGCAGTCCGTCACGCCACGCCGTCAACATCGCCAACGTGACAATGATCGAAGGCAAGCGTACGCGCCCAATGAGAAAACCGTTGAATGCGCCCATGGCCGCACCGAACGCGAGCACGCACGGCAGCAACAAAACTATTGAGACACCCGATTTCGCCAGCCAACCTGCGGCCACGCTGCACACGGCGAACTGTGAGCCAACCGAGATGTCGATCTCGCCCACCAGGATCACCATAGTCATCCCAACCGCAACCAGTAACACCGGCGCGTTGTTTAGCGCGAGGTCGCGCAAATTCGTCGCACTGAAAAACGAAGGCGCGATAAATCCGATCAGCACGAGCAAGGCAGCATAAGCCAGCGCCGCAGAAACTTCTCGTTGGTATCTTCCCAGCTTCATCAATCTCTCAACTCTGTCCCGTCTGCGATGCAGCCGGCGCCCCCGCTTCGATCAATTTGTGTCCCAACGCCAGCGCGAGGATATTCGCCTGGGTCGCCTCTGCGCGATCCAGCATTCCGAAAATTGTCCCATCGTGGATTACCGCGGCGCGATCGCTCATTCCCAGAATCTCCGGCAGCTCGGAAGAGATCATCAGGATGGCCGTCCCTTGCGCGGCCAACTCACTCATCAACGCATGAATTTCCGCTTTCGCTCCGACATCGATCCCCTGGGTGGGCTCGTCCAGGATAAGTACCGACGGCTTGGTAACCAGCCAGCGGCTCAACGCAACTTTTTGCTGATTCCCACCAGAGAGATTGGCAACGGGAGTGAAAATTGACGGCGTCTTAATCCCGAACCGGCGGGTGTAATCAGCGGCGATCTCTTTCTCGCGACGAAAGTCCAGTGATCCAAAACTCTTGAGCCGATCAAGCGCTGCCAGGGTGATGTTCGGGCAGATGGCCATCGGCAGAATCACGCCGTGTCGACGCCGATCTTCGGGAACATAAGCGATGCCGGAGGCGATCGCCTGCGCCGGATTCGTAATTTGAATAGGCCGGCCGTGCAACAACATTTCGCCCTCGTCGGCCGGCGTCAGGCCAAAAATGATGCTCGCCAGTTCTGTGCGGCCCGCGCCCACCAATCCCGCCAGTCCGACGATCTCACCGGCCCGTAATGAAAGATTGACGTCGTGTACACCTAACGCCGCACAGCCAACATTGCGCAGCTCTAAAACGACCTCTCCCAGAGCAACTTCTCTTTTCGGGAAAACTGCCGACAGTTCGCGCCCTACCATCAATTGGATCAGTTGCTGACGATTCACTTCAGAGATCGGACGCGTGTCAATAACGCAGCCGTCACGCAAAACCGTCACCCGATCGGCGATCAGCGGCAACTCTTCCAGACGATGAGAGATGTAGACGATCCCGACACCTTGACCGCGTAGTTGACGAATTACTTTGAAAAGATTCTGAGCATCTTCTTCAGAGAGTGAGGCAGTGGGCTCATCCATGATCAGAACCCTGGCCTTTGCGCCCAGTGCTCGTGCGATCTCGACCAGCTGCTGCTGTGGCATGGTGAGCGTACCGGCCTCGGCATCGACGGCAATCTTAGCTCCCACCTGCGCCAACAACTCAGCAGCGTGGCAGCGACGTTCACGCCAATCAATGCGCGCCCAAAGACCTCTCTGTTCAAGTCCGATGGCAATGTTCTCAGCCACGGTGAGTTCGGGGAACAGTGCCGGCTGTTGATAGATCGCCGCGATGCCCAACTGCTTGGCTGCGCGCGGCGAATTGTGTCGGAGTGTCTGCCCGTTAAGCTTGATCTCGCCACCGTCCGGCTCAACAGCGCCGGTGATGATCTTGATGAGCGTGGACTTCCCGGCTCCGTTCTCGCCGATCAGCGCATGCACCTCGCCGCGACGCAGTTCGAATGAAACGTTCTTGAGCGCATCTACGCCGGCGTAGGACTTTGTGATGTCGTTGACGCTGAGCAGGACGTTGTCAGTCATGGTGTTTCACTTTTGTACCGCAGACTGTCCAGTCCGCGGTACGTAATCCTCGATCTCTGCATAGCGCCGCCTCGCCACTTCCCAGGCCGGCAATGCGTGTGGCGCGAATTCCTTCAGACGCACATTCTGGGCGACGTGTCGCCGCGCTTCGGCAACGGATGCGAAGCGGCCGGAGGCGATCGCCTGGATAACTGCATTGCCAATGACGGTCGCTTCGACTGGCCCTCCCAGGACCGGTAGACCCGTCGCATTGGCGGTCGCCTGGTTGAGGTAATCATTCTGACTTCCCCCACCAACTATTTGCACGCCCAGGATTCTTCGTTTGGTCAGCACCTCAATTCGGCGCAGCACGGAAGCATAGCGCAGCGCCAGCGAGTCCAGAATCAGCTTGGCAATCGCCGGGGGATTGTCTGGGAGACATTCGTCTCTCTCTGCGAGTTGTTGCGCGATCGATTCCAGCATGCTGGGCGGATTTAAGAAGCGCGGATCGTCGGGAAAGATCAGTGAACCGCCAGACGGAAGTGTCTCGACTTGCATAAGAAGACTGTCATAGTCGACATCAAGCCCCGCGGCTCTCCACTCCTTTCGGCAGGATTCAAGAATCCACAAGCCCATCACGTTTTTCAGAAAGCGAATCGCGCCGAATGCGCCGCCCTCGTTGGTAAAGTTCTCACGCGCGACATCAGCATTGATTAGCGCGGCGTCACGCTCAATTCCGACCAAAGACCAAGTGCCGGAAGAGATGTATGCCCACCCTTCGAGTAATGGCGCGCCCACGACTGCGCTGCCGGTGTCGTGCGTGGCCGGAGTGATGACGCGCACTCCATCAAGTCCCGTCTCATCGACCAACCCCGGTCTAATCGGGCCCAAATCTGTACCCGCGGGAACAATGTCTGCTAGTAGACCCGCCGGTAGATCGAGGCGATCAATTATTTCCCTATCCCAGGTTTTGGAATCTGCGTTGACTAGCTGAGTCGTGGTCGCGTTTGAGTACTCAGTAGTGGCCTGGCCGGTCAGAAAGAAATTGATCAAATCGGGAATCAACAACAGTCGCGCCGCGGCTTGCGGAATGCCGGCTTGCGCGTGCGCGTAAAGTTGAAACAACGTGTTGAAGACCAGGAATTGAATGCCCGTGCGTTCAAAGATCTCCTCGCGCGGCAACCGTCCGAAGACCTGTTCCACTACGGCCTGCGTCCGTTCGTCTCGATAGCAGATCGGCGGCTCGATTAGCTCGCCGTCGGAGTTGACCAGCCCGTAATCAACGCCCCAGCTATCGATTCCAACGCTACGAACTGAACGGCCTAATTCGCGCGCTCGTTGGCCGGCCGTTCGCATTCCCGATTTGATCTCACCGAAGATTTGTGCCAGGTCCCAACGCAGGTGCCCCATCGATTGGCTGGCCGGATAGCGAAATCGGCTGACCTCTTCAACCAACAACTCGCCTGGCGCCACTCCCACCAGACAAACGCGTCCACTGCCCGCGCCGAGATCCACTGCGATGTAGAGCGCGTCGTTCATTTCATTAGTCAGAGAGATGTCCGACAAACTTCAGTTTGTCGCTTCAACTTGAGCAGAAGTGAGGGCATCGACAAACCGAAGTTTGTCGGACATCAAGACCTTAAACGATCCCGACCGCAGCGCCTTTCGTGGCCGGCCGCTCTTCTGCTTTCCGCCGGCGATAACCGCTGGCCCGAAAGGTGGCGATGGGATCAATCGCTCCGCCTGCGCGTTCGCGCGCTACTGCCAGAATCGGCGCGACGTCGGTCGTGAACGCTTGCTTCAGAATCGCCAGCGCCATCAGCGGATCACATTTCTCCTGCGCCTCTCGGAGCGCCTGGCGATCGACAAGGTGAGCTTGAACATATGCGCGCACCAACTCGGCGGCGCTTACCATCAGCGATTCGATGGGATCGGTTACGTTGTGTGACTGATCGAGCATGTAAGCCGGGTCGAAGTTCGGCACGTGGCCCAATTCAGCATCTACCAGCTCGTTAAAGATCAAGAAGAGCTGGAAGGGCTTAATTGAACCCGAGTCGAGATCGTCATCACCGTATTTACTGTCGTTGAAGTGAAAGCCTGCCAGTTTGCCAAACTGAATTAGCCGGGCGACGATCATCTCGATATTGACGTTGGGCGCGTGATGGCCCAGATCAACCAGACAAAAGGCCTTAGGCCCGAGTTCGCGCGCGCAGTAGTAGCTCGTGCCCCAGTCATTAATTACCGTCGAGTAGAAGGCCGGTTCGTAAAGCTTGTGCTCAATGAAAAGCCTCCAGTCGTCGGGCAACGCACGGTAAATCTCGCGCATGCTTTCAAGGTATCTCTCCAGCGTCTTACGAAAATGCTGCTGCCCTGGAAAATTTCCGCCGTCGCCTATCCAGACCGTGAGCGCCTTCGAGCCCAGCGACTCGCCCATCTCGATGCATTCGAGGTTGTGTTCGATCGCCTGGCGGCGAACGGCCGGATCAGGGTGAGTGAGGCTACCGAACTTATATGAGAGCGCCTGACCCGGCTGATCCTGAAAGGTGTTGGAGTTCATCGCATCGAAGTGCAAGTCCCGTTGCGCGGCGAACTCGCGCAGCTCCCTGGCGCTGTCAGGCTTGTCCCAGGGGATGTGCAGAGATACCGCCGGCGTTGACCGAACAAGTTTGAAGATCGTGCCGCAGTCTTCCAGCTTCTCGAAAATGCTGCGCGGCTCGCCGACGCCGGCGAACCGCGCGAAACGCGTTCCGCCCGTCCCTACGCCCCATGACGGAACGGCGACACGAAAAGCCTGGGCTTTGGCCACGAGATCCTCAATGTCGATGTCCCGTCGTTGCAGCTTCTTGGCAAGGTAATCGAAATCATCGGCGAGCCAGGGTTTCGACTTCTGGTTTTGTTCAGCGATGAACCCGTCATCAATCCCAAAGGTTGCGTTCATTCGATCATCCCTCCACGACGCGCTATCGGTCATAGACATCTTTGCGATGCCCAACACGAATTATTTCGATGACCAGAGAGGAATTTGCAACGGTAAAGATGACACGGTAAGAGCCCTCTCGTATCCGATAAGTACGTTCAGAACCGACCAACTTTTTGACTCCGGCAGGGAAAGGATTTTCGGTGAGATGCCCCACGGCCTGGACAATTTTCACCACGACCTCTTTAGGGAGATACTTGAGTTCCTTGATCGCTGAACGCTTCCACGCAATTCTATATGAGTCCATCGCGCTTTAACTCAACAAGCAAATCCTCGTGCGAGACTGTTGATTCCTCACGGCGCTCGGCTACGGCCGCAAGATCTTCAATGTCTTCCATAAGTTCCTCAAACTCGGCAATGGGCATAAGAACCCCAGTCTTCGCCCCGGTTTGGTCCGTTACATACTGAACTTCAAGTTGCTTGATATCTAACATGTCGATCCTCCAGTCCTTGATCCATTCCTGTGAGGCGAGTATTCGTTTCGCAATTCACACCCGACATCCGAGCGTATGACAGTGTGGCCGTCGGACGCAATGCATTAGCGGTGCTTCAATTCCTCATCAAACCACTTGCTGTAGAAGTCGAAGTCAAGCATCTCTCGAATCATAGGGTTGAACTCGTTCTGACCACCGCACCTGTCGACCACGTCATCGAAAGCTCTAAAATCCACGTGTTCGCCAAAGTCCGGTCGCGAAGTCTTCCAAGCTTTGAGGGTTTGGCGGCGCGTGATTACGAACCAATTCCGCGTCAATGTAATTCGCTCTCCCTCGACCTTGACGGCCAGCTCGTCGGGCACATCCCCTGAAAATCGCCTATCAAGAATAGCCATCATGTTGCCCTTCCAGCGCAGGCCATCGTGAGACGGCTGACAGGGCGCCAACCATTCGCCGTTGATGCGAGCTTTATTGAGTCGAGTACTTCCCAGTTTGAGCTCGAAGGGAACCGCCCGGTCAGGACCAAGCCTTACCACGACGTCGATACGGCTGGCCCCGTCGAACGCGCGTCCGCCAAATTTCTCGAACCGCACTTCACACGCCGCCAGCTCAGGCACCGCCTTAACAAAGTCCGCATCCGCTTTATCTTTAAGTCCGCAGAAGGACAGGAAAGCATCTCGGTGCTTGTTCACCATTTTTGCAAAAACCTTCTCCGCGATATGTGTTAGCGCGATCGGCATTTGAATATTGGGGTCCGACTCACGGCGCACTACCTCAAAAACCCATCCGCCAGCCCACCGTCAATTGGTATGACGTGGCCGGTAGTCTTCGACAGACGACTAGACACCAAAAGAAAGATTGCTTCCGCCTGATCTTCCGGCTCGATGGGGGTCTTCGTGAGCGAGCGTGAGGCATAGAACGTCGCCAGCTTGCTCCTCAGATCCTCGGTCGACTCATCGTCGCTGAAAGCTATTTCATATTTCACCAACGAAGTGATTACTCGATCACGCGGAAACATTGTGCTGCCCTTGACGACCGTTGCCGGGGCCACCGCATTCACGCGCACCAGCGGCGCCATCTCGATCGCCAACTCGCGCACCAAATGGTTCGCCGCGGCCTTGCTCGTGTCATAGGCCAGGCTGCCCTTCTTGGCCACCACGGCGTTGGCACTCGTCGTCAGGACTATGTTGGCAGTCAGGCCCTGCTGCTGGAAGATCTTGTACGCCTCGTCAGCCACGATGTAAGCGCCGGTAACGTTGATATCGAAGGTGCGCGCCCACAGCCTGTCGTCGATGTGCCCGGTTTTGTCCGGTGGGACGAAGATGCCGGCAGTAACGACAACCGCGTCCAGCCCACCGTAAGCCATTAGCACTCTGCGGAACATCTCGGCCGTGCTCTCGCGATCAGTAATGTCGCAAGCGAGTCCGATGGCCGGACCACAGTTGCTGATGCCGCTGCCGGCGACGCCAATTCCCTCTCCGTATGCGGCGATGATTTCCTGGGCGGTCTCTTGCGCCGCGGCTTCGTCCACGTCAACGCACACAATATGTGCCCCTTCGCGAACCAAACGGTGCGCCGTGGCTTTGCCGATACCAGCGCCGGCGCCGATGACCACGATGATTTGTCGATCAAGTTCTTTTTCCGGCGGCATGCGCCGAAGCTTGGCTTCTTCGAGCGACCAGTACTCGATATCGAATGCTTCCTGCTTGTCCATCGCCTCGTACTGGTCGATCGCCTCGGCGCCGCGCATTACTTCGACCGCACAGTTGTAAAACTCGGCGGTCACGCGGGATTCGCTCTTGTTCTTGCCCCAGGCGATCATGCCCAGGCCGGGAATCAGCACTACCGTAGGATTCGGATCGCGCATCGCCGGAGAGTCCGGCCGCTTACATTTGTGATAGTAAGCTTCATAGTCCTTTCGGTATTGGACAAGTCCCGTCGCCAGTGACCTCTTCAACGCTTCGAGATCCGCGCCCTCAGGATTCCAATCGGCGAACAGCGGCTTAATCTTAGTGCGCAGGAAGTGATCCGGACACGACGTACCGAGCGCCGCCAGCCGTGACCCGTCTTTGCTGTTGACGAAGCGCATCATCTTTTCGTCGTTCTGGATCGTGCCCACGAAGCGCTTACTAGCTGAGATTTGCCCACGCAACCAGGGAATGATCTCGGCTTCAATCCGCTTCCGGTCTGCGGCTGCCAACGATTGATACCTTTGACCGCCGAACGTTTTCTCTCCGCGATCATGATCTTCGATGTAACGCGCAGCGCGCTCAATAATTCCCAACGCCGTCTCGTAACAAGTGCGGTCGTCATCATTCCACGAACTCATCCCGTGATGGCCCAGCAGCACGCCTTTCGCCCGCGGGTTCTGCTTGATCAAGTCTTCGATGATCAAGCCGATGTCGAAACCGGGTCGCTGCCAGGGAACGTAAATCAATTCGTCACCGTAAATCTCCCGGCACAGTTCCTTCTGATTGACCGAGGCGGCAATCGCAATCACTGCATTCGGGTGCAAATGGTCGACGTGTTTATATGGGACCAGCGTGTGCAGCGGCGTATCAATCGAGCAGGCGCGCGGGTTGAGGTTGAAGACGCAGTGGTTGTACATCGGGTACAACGCATCTTCGATCCGCGTCTTTGGACCACGATCGGGGTGACTAAGGTAGAGCGACTTCATCGCCCGCACCTTATCGAGATACAAGGAAGCAAAACCATCGCGCTTCGACGTTCTCAGATCGCCGCCAGAGCCCTTGACCCACAACACCTCCGCGTCTTCGCCGGTGAGCGGGTCCTTTTCGGTTAACTTCGCCGAGGTATTGCCGCCGCCGGTGTTAGTCAGAGTCACGTCTGCCCCGAGCTGGTTCGATCTATAGACCAGACGATCCAGACCGGAAAGTTGATTCGCAACCTCATCCTGCCAAAGGTACTTCACATACTTGAATGCTTTCTGATCGACCGGTGTGCTCATAGCGAGCTTCTGCTTCCTTTCACTTATCTACCAGGGAAAGAAATAAGATCGAGTACGGGCGCTCTCTGAAATGAAATGAGAGCTGATAATTATCTAGCTGAGAATTAGAAAATGAATCCGGTCGCTCCTCTTCGTTGGCGAAACCGGATCACCTAACTGTCAGGGTTGATGGTGGCGATTCCCTTTTCAGGTTCGGCGAATAACAAATCGAGCATGTCATCGGTCCAACCCTTAAGAGAACCTCTCATCAACTCGCCCACTTCCGCTGCACTCTTCGTCTCGAGGGCGGTCACGATCTTCCCATGCATCTCCGCGCTCTTGATGTACGACTCCTTCTCGCCTCTGGTCTTGATCACAAAGAACGCAAATAAAGGCACCACTATCCGTTCAAGCACGCTCGCCAAATAGGGATTGCCTGACAAGTCCCAGATCTTCCGATGTAACTCCAGGTCAATTTCGTAAAACTGATCCAAATCAAGTTCTGCTGCCGCCTGCTCCATCCGATTAATCGACTTCCGCAGGTCCGTGATGTCTGCCGGCCTAACTTTGCCCTTTGCCCATTCGACGGCGAGCGCCTCAAGCTCGACCCGCAACTGAAAGATTTCCTTAATTTCCTTGGGCCCCAACTTCGTGACGATCGTGCCCTTGTAAGGAGTCTTCTGGACGAAGCCCTGATGCTCGAGTTCAATCAGAGCCTCCCGCACGAGGGGGATTCCCGAACCCAACTGTTGAGCAATTCGACTCTCCACTATCTGATCGCCCGGTTTTATGGTGCGCGATAGAATCGCCTCCTTGATCGCCAGGACGACCTGATTCTTCTTGGAGGTGGGTTGAATTAGCTTGAGCAAGTGTCCCCTGGACTTGGATTGTTCCGGCGTGACTCAGCGCGCCAAGTCTGTCTCAAGACGAACATGACTTTCGCAGCTTTGAGCGAAAGTGGAACTGACAAGGCTCTTAGTTATTGACGCGGCAGTCATTAAATATATACTCGATCTTTCAAATTGCAAGATCATAATATGATCCAAGGAGTTGCGGCCAATCATTGGGAAAGGGCTGAATTGCGCCCCAGAACCAAGGTTCGTTAAGTCGTTCCGGCGCCGTAGGAGAAGAAGAGGGCCTGATCATGACGCGGTTCGCACGCACCCTAATAGCTCCCGCTACTCTTGCGGTTCTGGTCACCTTCAGCCTTAGCGCCGAAATGACGAGCGCTGCGCCGTTTTCCGAATCCGAAATGCCAACGTCCCAGGCGGCCGTGGCATATCGACGCGTAGATCTCAGTGGTATGTGGCAGTTCGCTTTGGATCCCACCGACTCCGGTGTAAAGGAGCTATGGTTCAGCAAAGACTTGAGGGGCCGGATCAGGCTTCCCGGCGTGCTGCAGTCGCAAGACTATGGGGATGAGATCAGCACCAGGACGCCGTGGGTTCTATCACTCTACGATCGCTATTGGTATCTTCGCGAAGACTACAAAGCCTATACCGAGCCCGGCAAGGTGAAGGTACCGTTTCTCTCACAGCCACCGCGTCACTACCTTGGCGCAGCGTGGTATCAACGTGACATCCAAATCCAGCCGTACATGCTGGGCCGCCGCATAGTCCTTACGCTTGAACGGCCTCATTGGGGAACGACTGTCTGGATTGACGGTCAAATGATCGGTTCCAACTTGAGTCTGGTAGCGCCGCACGCTTATGACCTCGGCGCGGTGTCGCCGGGCAGACATCGCCTGACTATTCGCGTCGACAATCGAATGCTCATGCCGTACCGGCCCGACGCGCATAGCGTTTCGGATTCGCTGGCCGGCAGTTGGAACGGCTTAGTCGGCAGGATCGAACTGACGGATACCGGCCGGGTTTGGATCGATGACGCTCAGATCTTCCCAAACCTGGCGAAGAAATCCATGCTCATCAAAGTCCGGATTGGCAACGTGACGGGCCGCAGCGGAGCCGGACTGCTTACCGCAATTTGGCCCGACACTATGACGGCGCCGGCGAACTGGGATGAGCATGGCGGTGTTGCCGAGGTGGAAGTGCCTCTGCGCGCAGACGCCGAGACATGGGATGAGTTTCACCCGAAGTTACTGCCGCTCAGGTTGTGGTTAAAAGGAACAGGTGTTGATGAGTACGCGGATTTGAAAGTAGGCCTGCGTGATTTTCATGCCGAGGGAAACCAGTTCGTCCTCAACGGGAAACCGATCATCTTTCGCGGCACGCACAGCGGCGGCGACTTTCCGCTTACGGGCTATCCTCCAACGGACGTGCAAGCGTGGAAAAAGCTTTTCGAGACCTGCCGCGCCTGGGGCTTGAACCACATGCGCTTTCATTCCTGGTGTCCGCCAGAGGCAGCGTTCGAAGCCGCCGATCAACTAGGCTTCTATCTGCAGCCGGAGCCGGGCATGTGGAACGAGATCAGTCCCGGCACGCCGATCGAGCGCATGCTCTACGACGAAACCGATCGCATGATCAGAGCGTACGGAAACCATCCGTCGTTCATGGTTTTGTCGGCGAGCAACGAACCGAAAGGCCATTGGCAAGAGTCGCTGTCAAAATGGGTCGAGCATTATCGCAAAGAAGATCCGCGCCGCCTCTACGCCAGCGGCACCGGACACACTGAGAAAGAAGTCCCTAACATCACCGAAGGTACGGACTACCTTGCCATCCAGCGTATCGGTCCGCTGATGCTGCGTCGCGAGTCGGCCTGGTTTGGTGGCGACTACGGGGAATCCCTCGTTGACGTTAACGTTCCGGTTATCTCGCACGAAGTTGGCCAATGGGCCGCGTACCCTGACTTTGACATCATCAAGAAGTTCACCGGCTACATGCGGCCCGGCAACTTCGAAATCTTTCGCGACTCAATGGAAGCGCATGGTTTGCTGAAGAAGAACAGAGAATTTGCCCGGGCCTCAGGTCGATTTCAACTCGCCTGCTACAAAGAGGAGATCGAGGCCAACCTCCGCACGCCGGGCCTGAGCGGTTTTCAATTGCTCGATCTGCATGACTATGTGGGCCAGGGCACGGCTTTGGTGGGATTGCTCGACGCGTTCTGGCAAACGAAGGGTTACACGAACGCGGCAGAGTTCAAAGAGTTCTGTAATACGACGGTGCCGCTGGCGCGTTTGCCGCGGCGCGTATTCACCACGGCAGATCACTTTGACGTAGACGTCGAGCTCGCGCACTTTGGCGCCGAGCCGATTGAGAACGGCAAGGCGGTTTGGAAGATTATGAGTGGCGGCGATACCGCGGTCGCCCAGGGTGAATGGGATTCGCAAACGATCCCTATCGGAAAAAACATTCCGCTCGGCAAAGTCTCAGTCGATCTATCGAAGCTTGCGCCCCATCAATACAGACTGGTCGTTACGGTCGCACCGGCATCATTCTTCAGCGCTGCAGATCGAAAGATCGTGCCGAGCCCGGGCGCCGTGCGGGGCCAGACTTACTTCGAGAATGAATGGAACTTCTGGTTGTACTCAGCCTCGCCTCCAACTGAATTTCGGGGCACAAACGACTGTCCCCACTCGAACTCCGCTGACGTTGTGATCACGCGTTCCTGGAACGAGGCTGAAGAAAAGCTAGCCGCCGGCGCGCGCGTACTGTTCGTTCCGCGCAATTCTGATCTCGATTGGACCAGTCCGCCGCTCGACACTGTGCCTGTCTTCTGGAACCGTTTGATGGGTCCGGCGTGGGGCCGCATGCTGGGATTATGGATCCAGATAGATCCCGCTGAGACTAAGAGTCACGCGCTCGCTGGCTTCACTACTTCGTCACATTTCGATTGGCAGTGGGCGACGATCATCTCGGGCGTGCGCGCGATTAATCTCGATCGGATGCCGCCAGAGTTGGAGCCGGTCGTCTGGGCCATCGATGATTGGAATCGCAATTACAAACTCGGCGTGATCTTCGAATGCCGCGTCGGAGACGGACGGTTGTTAGTGTCCGCAATTGATGTCACCAAAGAGAACAGCCCGAGTCTGGTCGCGCAACAGCTGCGCTACTCGCTGCTCAACTACATGACCAGCGATTGTTTTCAGCCCAGCATCCCTGTGTCGCGCGAACAAATGCGCGGCCTGCTTTTCGATACGAAGATCATGAAAAAGCTGGGCGCCGCGGCCCAGGTTAACGGTGAGTCCGCCAACGCCGCGATCGACGGCGATCCGAACACTTCGGTGCTGGTGGGCGATCAGCGCGCCCAAATGCGCGAGCAGGTGGCTCTCGTGATCAGCTTTCCCGCGCCCGTGGCGATGTCCGGCCTGGTGCTGATGCCGCGGCAGAATCATCGCGAGCACGAAGGCGACATACGCGAGTACGCGGTTTCTGTAAGCGACAACGGCAGTGAATGGCACGATGTGCGAGGCGGCGAACTGCTTTCAACCTTTGCGCCACAAGAGATCGATTTCTCGCGAAACGTCACCGCCCGATACCTTAAGTTCGTCTCGCTTTCCGGCTTTGGCCCGGACAAGACAACCGCGCTGGCTGAGTTGGCGGTGATCTACGCGGGCCCGAAACTAGCCGAGCCCGGTGACGGCGCAATCCAGTATCAACGCAACCAGAGCGCAACGCCCGATATTGATGAAGGACCGAACTCTTCTAAGAAGGCTCCGAGTCCGACGCCTCGACCCGGGCCTTGAAACCGCGGCTTTGCCGCTCCCCAGTGCGGTAAGGCTCTGCCTTACCGATCAGCTTAAGTGGCTTTCGCGGCTACGCCGCACGGAAGTGTTCGGAAGATAAACGGGCGAGACGATGGTAGTTTGTTGGGGTTTTAGGTGATCGGCGGCGCAGCCGCGAGAAAATGTTGGGCCTGCGGTAAGGCAGAGCCTTACCGCACTGGGGAGCGGCAGAGCCGCAAACCGACGCGTACGAGTTCCGATCGGCAAGTAAATAAGGAGCCGGCTGATTTCCAAGTTGAGACACTATCGAGAACAATGAACCCACTACGATATCTAATTGTTTTGATAATTGGGTTGATAGCCATCGACGCGCCTTCGCAAGCTCAGGAGCAACGATTGCCGACCCTGTTCATCGTTGGCGACTCCACCGTCAGGAATTCAACCCAGGGTTTGCAGGGATGGGGCGACGTCATTGGCGGATCCTTTGACCAAACCAGGATCAAGGTTGAGAATCGGGCTCGCGGAGGCCGCAGCAGCCGCACTTTTGTTACTGAGGGTCTTTGGGATCAAGTTCTGGCGGAACTCAAGCCCGGCGATTTTGTGCTGATGCAGTTCGGCCACAACGACGGTGGGGCGATCAATGATGACTCGCGCGCCCGCGGGTCTCTCCGCGGCACCGGCGACGAGACCGAAGAGATCGATAACCTGCTCACAAAGAAGCACGAGGTAGTCCACACGTACGGCTGGTACATGAAAAAGTTTGTCACCGACACCAGGGCAAAGGGCGCCACGCCGATCGTGCTTTCACAGATTCCGAGAAACATCTGGAAAGACAGGAAGGTAGAGCGCGTCGCAAGTACTTACGGTGGCTGGGCTGCGGAAGCGGCGAAATCGACTGGAGCGTTCTTCTTCGATCTGAACGACTTCGTCGCCCGTCAATATGAAGACATTGGACCGGAGAGAGTCGGAAAGGAGTTCTTCCTGACTGATCATACGCACACGACTCCATTAGGCGCTCAGTTCAACGCGCAAGCCGTGGTCTTTGGGATTACGAAGTTGAAGAATTGCCTCTTAGCTACTTTTCTGTTGGACAAAGCAAGAACATCTCCGTCGAGTGGAGTGAAACTCTAGTGAAAAAAATAGTTTTCTGCTGGCTGCTGGCAATTGGGTTCATCGTTCCGTTACAGGTGGCAAAGGGACAACCCTCACCCGCGCGTGAGCGCTCGTCATTCAACGATAGTTGGAGATTCAAGAAGGACGACCTACCCGGTAGCGAGGGACTATTGAGCTACGAGAAGATTAAGGATTGGGTTAACGCTACCGGAAACGAATTCCTGGCCCAGGCGGAAGCAAAGAAGCCAAGACCGTTAGGAAATCTCGGCGAGATAGTCTCGTACACGCAGCGCAACTTTGACGATGGGAGTTGGCGACACCTCGATCTGCCGCACGATTGGGGCGTTGAAGGCCCCTTCAAGCAGGAGTACCCCGGAGAAACCGGCAAGCTTCCCTGGTGGGGCGTCGGCTGGTATCGCAAACACTTCACTGCAGCGCCGGGCGACAGAGGAAAGCAGTTTTATCTGGATGTCGACGGCGCTATGGCTTACGCGACGGTCTGGTTGAATGGCCGCTTCGTAGGAGGTTGGCCTTACGGCTACGCATCTTTCGAATTGGATCTGACTCCTTACATCGAATTTGGCGGAGACAATGTGATCGCGATTCGGTTGGACAACCCGCCCGACTCTTCGCGCTGGTATCCGGGCGGCGGCATTTACCGGAATGTTTGGCTGCTAAAAACGGCACCGGTCCACGTCAGCCATTGGGGAACTTTCGTGACCACGCCAGAGGTCAGCCAATCGGCAGCCACTGTTAACGTTAAGGTATCAATCGACAACAACTCCGCGACAGCGGCGAACGTGAAGGTGAGCACGCAAACATATGAACTTGTGAACGGGCAGAAAACCGGCAAGCCGATTTCGTCCTCTGTTCCGATAACGACGACCATCGCTGCCGGGGCGAGCAATGGCAGTACGACGACGATGCGCGTCACCAACCCGAAGTTGTGGAATCTGCAAACGCCAAATCTGTACACCACGGTCACTACGGTCGAGCAGGACGGCAAGACCATTGACGTTCAGGAAACCAATTTCGGAATCCGCACCATCAAGTTCGATGTTGACAGAGGATTCCTTCTCAACGGCGAACACGTAAGGATAAATGGCGTTTGTGACCATCACGATCTCGGTCCACTCGGCGCGGCACTCAATACGCGAGCACTGGAGCGCCAGCTCGAACTCCTGAAGCAAATGGGTGTGAACGCGATCCGCACGAGTCATAACCCGCCCGCTCCTGAGTTGCTCGAACTCTGCGACCGCATGGGCATTCTGGTGATGGACGAAGCGTTCGATGCCTGGCGGCGCGGGAAAAAGAAGAACGACTATCATCTGGTGTTTGATGATTGGCACGAAAAGGACTTGCGCGCGCAGGTACGCCGTGACCGCAATCACCCCTCGGTTATCCTGTGGAGCATTGGCAACGAGATCGGCGAGCAGGGCAACGCCGAAGGTCACAAGCTGGCCGCCGAACTCGCTGCCATCGTGCACGCGGAAGATCTGACCCGCCCGGTCACGGCGGGAGCCAATAACCAGAACGCGGGTTACAACGGCTTTCAGAAAACGGTCGATGTTTTTGGAGTCAACTACAAGCCGACCGAATACGGCGCCTTCCGCTCGATCAATTCCAACCTTCCTCTGTTTGCCAGCGAAACGGCATCGACCGTCAGTTCGCGCGGCGAGTATTTCTTTCCCGTGATCGAAGACAAGAGCCGGGGCAAAGCAGATTTTCAAGTTAGTTCTTACGATCTTTACGCGCCACCCTGGGCGTTCCCTCCCGATACCGAGTTTCGCGGCCTTGATGAATTTCCGTTTACGGGCGGCGAGTTCGTTTGGACCGGCTTTGATTATCTTGGCGAGCCGACTCCCTACGGCGGCGACTCGGGGACTCCGCTAAGTTTCTCTGACCCGGCGGTGCAGGCCACGATGAACGCGCAGTTGAGACAGTCAGGCAAGATCACGGTTCCTTCGCGCAGCTCGTACTTCGGCATCATCGATCTCGCCGGTTTCAAGAAGGATCGTTTTCACATTTACCAGGCGCGCTGGCGGCCCGACTTTCCCATGGCCCATATTCTGCCGCACTGGAATTGGCCGGAACGCGTCGGTCAGGTCACGCCCGTGCACGTCTACACGTCGGGTGATGAAGCCGAGTTGTTCCTGAACGGTCGATCTCTCGGACGAAAGAAGCGGGCCCAGTACGAATATCGACTGCGCTGGGAAGACGTGAAGTACGAACCGGGTGAACTCAAGGTTGTCGCTTACAAGAATGGTAAGCGATGGGCTGAAGATGTGATGAAGACGACCGGTCCCGCCGCCGGACTGACCCTGCAGGCCGATCGCGCTACGGTCAACGCCGACGGCCGGGACCTTTCGTTCGTGACGGTTACCATCGCTGACGAGAATGGCCTGCTGGTTCCGCGTTCGAAGAACCGGATCCATTTCACGCTCTCGGGACCAGGAGAAATAGTCGCCACAGACAATGGCGATGCGACTAACCTTGAATCTTTTCAGGCGAAGGAACGAAACGCTTATAACGGACTATGTCTGGCCATCGTGCGCACGAAAGCTGGTCAAGCCGGGCAGATCAAGCTCAAAGCGCAAGCAGATGGGCTGACAGGCGGAGAAATTACTATTACCACCAGGTCTGGCCGCTAAGACGATGCGGCTTTGCCGCTCTCCAGTGCGGTTAGGCTCCGCCTTACCGGCGGATACTCTTGAGTAGTGCGAGGCTGCGCCTCGACTTTGTTTCGGAGGCGCAGCCTCCTCAAATATCAATGAGTTGTGGACCGGTAAGGCATAGCCTTACCGCACTGTTGCGGCGGCGAAGCCGCATGACTTAAGACGCAGATCAGAAGATCCGTGGCGCGACCAGCAGCACATCAACGAATTCATATGAAGCGGATTGCTCTGCTAATACTCGTGTTGTCAGTCAGTGTGATTGTGGAGTCACGGGACACGCAATTGTCGGCCAAAGAATTGATTACCCCCGCTTACTCACAATCCCTCAAATTCGACTTCGGCCCAGGCAAAGTCGCGCCCGGATACACGCAGGTGTTGCCGACAACGATCTATAGCAAAGAACTTGGATATGGATTCGAACCGGACTCAAGTGTTTCCTGCATCGATCGCCGCGGCCGGGACACCTTGCGAAGCGATCTTTGCACGAGCGAGCAGCCCTTCTTTTTCTCGGTCGCGCTGCCCGAAGGAAACTACAACGTCACGATCACGTTCGGCGATCAGAATGCTGAGACCGTTACCACCGTCAAAGCTGAACTGCGCCGTCTGATGTTGGAAGAGGTGCGCACGGCGCCGGGTAAATTCACCACGCGTACTTTTAGCGTGAACATCCGCACTCCGCAAATCTCGACCGGTGGAGAAGTCAAACTGAAGGACCGCGAAAAGACTTCCGAAGCCTGGGCCTGGGACGAGAAGCTGACTTTGGAATTCAACAACAAACGGCCGGCGGTGTGCGCCATTGAGATCGTCAGGGCAGACGTACCCACACTGTTTTTGTTGGGCGACTCCACAGTCTGCGATCAAGCGCTGGAACCCTTTAACAGTTGGGGACAGATGTTGACTCGGTTTTTCAAGCCCGGAATAGCCATAGCCAATCACGCGGAATCCGGCGAGTCCTTGCGCAGCTCTTTCGGCGCCAAACGACTGGACAAAGTTCTGAGCCTGATGAAGCCGGGCGATTATCTGTTCATCCAGTACGGGCACAACGACGAGAAAGAGAAGGGCGAGGGCGTCGGCGCCTTCACTACTTACAAGGTAAGTCTCAAACAATTCGTCGCCGAAGCTCGCAAACGCGGCGGCATTCCGGTACTGATCACGCCGGTGCAGCGACGCACGTTTGATGCGCACGGGAAGATTACGAATTCTCACGGTGACTATCCTGAAACGGTGCGCCAGGTAGCGAAAGAAGAGAACGTGCCGCTCATCGATTTGCACGCCATGAGCAAGTTGCTCTATGAAGCCTGGGGACCTGAAGCATCACCGCGAGCCTTTGCGCCGAACGACGGAACGCATCACGACAACTATGGCAGTTACGAATTGGCGCGCTGCATCGTTGAAGGCATCAAGGCGAACAAACTCGGTCTGACAAAGTATCTGGTGACAGACGTCGGGGTGTTCGATCCGAAGCACCCGGATTCTATGGATGCTTTCAAACTGCCGGCGAGTCCGCAGATGACAAAGATCAAACCACCCGGTAGTTGAAAGCGATGCTTATGGTCAAAGGAACTAGGTCTTGGGTAGCGATGCAGTTTGAACGTGGCACGCGCATCTTGCGCGTGTGTTCACGGGCGAGACACCCGTGCCACCGATTACTGATTCTCGTTTTTCTGATGTGCCTGAGCGCTTCACTGATCGAAGTCCGTCCCGAGGCCCAAACGCGCGTGGGCAAATCGTACGATCCGCCGCGCAGCGAGCGCACAAAATACAACTTCAACTCAGGCTGGAGACTTTTCGTCGGAGACCCAAAGGGCGCAGCGGCCACTGCCTTTGACGATTCCGCCTGGCCCGAGGTGACGACGCCACACGCGTGGAACGAAAACGCTGCTTTTAAGGTGAGTATTCACGATCTGCCCACCGGCGTGGCCTGGTATCGAAAGCACTTCAAACTGCCGACGGCCAGCGACAGCAAGAAAGTCTTCCTTGAGTTTGAAGGCATACGGCATGCGGGCGAGTTCTATCTCAACGGAGAGTCTATCGGCCGTCACGAGAACGGCGTCATGGCTTTCGGATTCGACATCACGGACCGGGTAAAGAGCGCGCCACAAGAGAACGTCATTGCCGCGCGCATCGATAACTCCTGGGACTACCACGAGCAGGCCACCAACTCCACGTTCCAATGGAATGACAGAAATTTCTATGCTAACTACGGCGGCATCAATAAGAATGTCTATCTCCACGTCACCGATAGGTTGCATCAGACTCTGCCGCTCTATTCGAGCCTCGGCACGACCGGCGTCTACGTCTACGCGCAAGACTTTGACATCGCTGAAAGGCATGCAAGAGTCACGGCCGAAACGCAGGTGAAAAATGAGTACGCCACTACCAGGACGTTCAGCTACGAAGTCGTGATCGCGGACAATGACAACAGACCCGTCAAGACAATTTTGGGTGGCCAACAAACACTCGCTCCCGGCGAAACAAAAACGCTCAGCGCGAACGCGCGAGTCGACGGCCTAAATTTCTGGAGTTGGGGCTACGGCTATCTCTACGACGTCTACACAATCCTAAAGATTGATGGTAAGGCAGTCGACGTGGTCAGGACGCGCACCGGGTTTCGCAAGACCGGGTTCGGGAACGGCATGGTCAAGCTTAACGATCGGGTGATCCAAATCAAGGGTTACGCCCAGCGCACCACCAATGAATGGCCGGCGATTGGTCTTTCGGTGCCGCCATGGATCAGCGACTTCAGCAACCGGCTGATGGTCGAGAGTAATGCCAACCTGGTGCGCTGGATGCACGTGACGCCGTGGAAGCAGGATGTCGAATCATGCGATCGGGTCGGACTGATGGAATCCATGCCCGCGGGCGATTCCGAAAAAGACGTCGACGGCCGGCGTTGGGAACAGCGCCTTGAGTTGATGCGCGACGCCACCATCTACAACCGCAACAATCCGAGCATCGTTTTTTACGAGTCAGGAAATAAAGGGATCAGCGAAGAGCACATGCGGCAAATGAAAGCGCTGCGCGACAGTTTCGATCCCCACGGCGGACGGGCCAGCGGCTCACGCGAGATGCTCGACAGCAAAGTGGCCGAGTACGGCGGCGAAATGCTCTACATCAATAAGAGCGCGGCGACGCCGCTGTGGGCCATGGAGTATTCGCGTGATGAAGGACTGCGCAAATACTGGGACGAGTTTTCGCCGCCCTATCACAAGAACGGAGCCGGACCACTGCTCAATGGCCAGGATGCCAGCGCCTATAACCGCAACCAGGATTCACATGCAATCGAAAATGTGATCCGCTGGTACGACTACTGGCAGCAACGCCCTGGTACGGGAGAGCGTGTCAGTTCCGGCGGCGTGAACATCATCTTCTCTGATTCGAACACGCACTTCCGCGGCGCCGAGAACTATCGCCGCAGCGGCGAGGTTGATGCGATGCGGCTGCCGAAGGATGGATACTTCGCGCATCAGGTCATGTGGGACGGATGGGTGGATGTCGAACGACCACGAATCCACATCATCGGTCATTGGAACTACGAACCCGGTACCAGGAAAAACGTTTACGTTGTGTCGAGCGCTGAAAAAGTTGAATTGTTTCTCAATGGCGTGTCGCAGGGTTTTGGCGAGCAGACCAGCCGATTCCTCTACACCTTTAAGAACGTCGCATGTCAAGCCGGCACGATTAAGGCTGTAGGCTACGACCTAAGGAGTAATAAGACCTGCGCAGCAGAGATCAAGACGGCGGGCAAACCCGCGGCGATCCGGCTGACCCCGCACATCGGTCCGCGCGGGCTGCGGGCCGACGGCGCGGATTTGGCGCTCGTGGATGTTGAAGTAGTCGATGCTGCGGGCAATCGTTGCCCGACCGCGTTGAATGTGATCGACTTTTCGATCTCGGGACCGGCGGAATGGCGCGGAGGGATTGCGCAGGGCCCGGACAATTACATTCTCTCTAAGAGTCTGCCGGTCGAGTGCGGCGTAAATCGAATTCTCATCCGCGCGCTGACGAAGAGCGGCAGGATCACACTGAAGGCAACGGCGCCGGGTCTAAAGTCAGCCACGATCGAGATCGTTTCGCAACCGGTGCATGTTGTGTCTGGGTTATCCTCGGAAATGCCCGACGCTGGTCTTGCTGCGAATCTCACTCGCGGACCGACGCCGGCTCCGTCGGTGCTGGTGCTGTCCCGAGAATCGATTCGCATTCGGGGTGTTTCGGCGGGCGCGAATTCGGATCGGGCTGCATCGAGTTTTGACGATGACGAGGTGACTAACTGGTCCAACGACGGCAAGCTCGCAACAGCGTGGATCAAGTACGACTTCGAGCAAAGCGCCACGGTAAGTGAGTTGACCCTCAAGCTGGGCTCCTGGCGAACGCGCTCGTATCCAATCAGAGTCAGCATTGATGAGAAAATTGTCTTCACCGGCAACACGCCAACCAGTCTGGGTTATGTCACGCTTCACTTCCCGCCGACCACTGGCAAGAGTCTCAAGCTCGAACTAACCGGACCGCCGATAGACGCGGATAGTTTCAGCAACATCGTCGGGATTACCGGCAACAAGGTCGAAGTGGACAAAAGTCAGAACGCGACACTCATCATCGTCGAGATAGAGATCTATGAATCAGGAGGGAACGGTCGGAACAACTGATGAGATACCTGCTAATTTCAATTTGGATTCTTTGTCTGGTCTGTGCCTTCACTCACACGGCGAGGGCGCAAGCGAAACCGCCGGCGCCCGACTGGGTCAAGGACGTCGGCGCCAGACACGCGCCGAACAAATCCAGAGTCTTTTCAGCTAATTCGTATGGTGCGGTGGGTGATGGCCTTAAGAATTCCACCAGGGCCATTCAGCAAGCCATCGACTCCTGCTCAAAAGCCGGCGGCGGCATCGTGACGTTCGACCCCGGTCAATACGTGACGGGAGCACTGTTCCTCAAGAGCAATGTGCATCTACGTGTGCCCACAGGCGTGATGCTGCTCGGCAGCCAGGACGACGCTGATTACCCTTTTCTCTCGACGCGGATCGCCGGGATTGAAATGGACTGGCCCGCCGGACTGATCAATGTAAACGGCCAGAGGAACGTGAAGCTATCAGGCGGCGGCGTAATCGATGGCCGTGGCGAGAAATGGTGGGAACGATATTGGAGTCTGCGCCGCGAGTATGAGCCGAAGGGACTGCGTTGGGCGTCCGACTATGACGCCCAACGTGTGCGCCTGATGGTGATTTGGAAATCGACCGACGTGACAATTGAAAACCTCAGCCTGAAGCGTTCAGGCTTTTGGACTGTGCAAATCGTCTATTCGGATCACGTCACGGCCAATGGACTCAAAATCAGTGACAACAAAGGACCGAGCACCGATGGAGTCGACATAGACTCTTCCGCTTATGTTTTGGTCGAGAACTGTGACATCGACAATAACGACGATGATATTTGCCTGAAGGCGGGACGAGACTCAGACGGCCTGCGCGTAAATCGGCCCACTGAATACATCGTCATTCGCAACAACATCACGCGGCGCGGCGGTGGTGTGATCTCGTTCGGCAGCGAGACTTCAGGGGGCATCCGCAAAGTCTTTGCGGTGCACAATCGGGGCATCGGCACAAACGAAGGGATCCGGTTCAAGTCTGCCAAAACGCGCGGGGGTTTTGTCGAAGATGTTTTGATTCGCGACCTGAATTTGGAGAACGTACCGCTGCCATTCACGTTCACGCTGAACTGGAATCCCAGCTACAGCTATGCGACGATTCCAGCCGATGCCAAAGTCATTCCGCCATACTGGCGCGTGTTGAGCACGCCCGTCCTGCCGCCGGAACGTGGCCTCTGCCGGTTTTCCAACATCCGCATCGAAGACGTCACAGTCGTAGGCGCACGCCGAATTTTCTCGGCCGCGGGAATGCCTGAAAAACCACTGTCGAATGTATGGTTCGCAAACATAACGGCTGCGGGTAGAGAGGCGGGCACGATTGAAAGCGCGCGCGACTGGATCATGACGAATGTCGAGCTTCGCACCGCGGACGGCCTGCCGGTAAAGCTGACTAACTGTACGAACGTTCAGGCGCCAAAAGTAATCAAGAGTGAAGGAGCAGCTCCGAACAAATGAAAACGAGAATTCTAATCGCGGTGATCATCGGATTCTTTTCGGCGGCTTCCGGCAGGGCGAACGTAGTTTTGCCCGACGTGATCAGCGAAGCGATGGTCATTCAACGCGACCGTCCAGTTCCAATCTGGGGCCAGGCTGACGCCGGCGAAGTCGTGACGGTTCGCTTCGCCGGCCAATCGAAACAGGCAATCGCCGGAAGTGACGGCAAGTGGCTGGTGAAGCTCGCTGCCGTGCACGCAAATGCAACTCCGGCAACGATGACTATCTCGGGCAGGAATACTATCGAGCTTAAGAACATCATGGTCGGTGAGGTCTGGCTGGTCGCCGGCCAGTCGAACATGCAGCGTTTATTGAGCGAGACCGCGAACGGCGAGGCAGCAATCGCGACCGCGAATCAGCCGTTGATTCGGCTCTTCAACGTCAGCCGCCAGGTTGCATTCAAGCATCAGCAGGGACCGCTGGCCATCTGGCAAGCGTGCTCGCCCGAATCCGTGAAGCAGTTCTCTGCTGCAGGTTACTACTTTGGCGTGGAATTGCAGGAGGAGTTGAATGTTCCGATAGGTTTGATCAATTCGTCGTACGGCGGCTCGCAGGCTGAGGCCTGGACGCCGGTTGAATATTTGCTCGCTTCGCCTGATCTCAAACCAACAGTTGAGCGCACGAAGATTTGGGACGAGGAACGTTCTCGCGTAAAGGCTCAGTACGAAGAGCAGTTGAACCAATGGCGCGCCGATGTCGAAAAAGCAAAGGCCGCGGGCGCGCGGCCGCAACCATCGCCGGCTGTGCCCGACGCGTTGCGCGAATACCGGATCGCCTCGTCAATCTACAACGGCATGATCGAGCCGTTAGTCCCCTTCCCCATCCGCGGCGCGTTTTGGTATCAGGGCGAATCGAACGAAGGGCGCGCCCAGCAATACGAGATTCTTCTACCAACCATGATCAGGGCCTGGCGCGAACGCTGGGGCGAAGGCGACTTCCCTTTCGGAATCATTCAGTTGCCGAACTATCGCGACGCCAAAGACGAACCTGCGGACGAAGCGTGGAGCCACGTGCGCGAGGCGCAACGGCGCACTGCCGCATCCACTCGCCGCACCGGACTAATCGTAACGATCGATATCGGCGAGGCGCGTGACATTCATCCAAAGAATAAACTCGATGTAGGAAAACGCATGGCGCGCTGGGCCCTGGTCGATGTGTACGGACGCAAGCTCACAAAGTCGGGACCGATGTTCAGCAAGGCAAAGATCGCCGGATCGAAAATCATTCTCACGTTCGACGACGTGGGCCAGGGATTGAAGATCCATGACGGCGACAAACTTGACGAGTTCGCGATCGCCGGCGCTGATCACAAATGGCGTTGGGCTCAGGCAAAGATCACCGGCAAGAATCGTGTCGAGGTTTGGTCAGCGGCGGTGCCGAAGCCTTTGGCGGTGCGATACGCGTTCAATAACAACCCGAAGCATCCGAACCTGACGAACGAGACCGGGCTGCCGGCAGGGTCTTTCCGCACTGACGTCTGGCCCGGGCCGACGGACGGCAAGCGTTAGCAGTGTCCGACAAACTTCAGTTTGTCGTCTTGGGTAGCACAGGCTGTCTAGCCTGTGCCCCGCGATCCACAACAGGCTCGACAGCCTGTTGTACGCCGTCAGCGACAAACTGAAGTTTGTCGGACATCGACTTTCATGCACAGCTTCATAACCATTGCCGGTCTGGCCCTTATCGTGGTGCTCGGTTGCCGTCCGGTCACGGCCGCACTCCAGTCATCCTGGGTAACGAGCGATTATCGGAACGGCGACTTCAAACTGGTATCCGGCGGTCGCGCTGCCGACATTCTGGTCTCGCCCAACGATTTCAAAGTCGTCCACATCGCAGCCGAGAATCTGGCGCTCGATGTCGAGCGGGTCACGGGACAGAAGCCCTCCCTGAAAGCTGATGGAACAAACCTGTCAGCGCAAGTGGTACTCGTAGGAACTCTGGGCAGCAGTGCTGTCATCGACCGCCTGGTCCAGAACGGCAAGCTGGATGTCGGCCGATTGCGCGGGCAATGGGAGAGCTTCCTGATCGCAACCGTGCCCAATCCGCTTCCCCACGTGAGTCTGGGACTGGTGATCGTCGGCAGCGATCGCCGCGGCACGGCCTATGGTGTATTTGAATTGTCGCAGGCAATCGGGGTCTCGCCCTGGTACTGGTGGGCTGATGTTACCCCCGTTCATAGCGACAGTCTCTTTGTGCGCCGGGGCATCCGTCGCCAGGGTCCACCGTCGGTGCAGTATCGCGGCATCTTCCTGAACGATGAAGACTGGGGTCTTCAGCCATGGGCCGCCAAAACCTTCGAACCCGAACTCGGTGATATCGGCCCGCGAACCTACGCCCGCATCTTTGAATTGCTGCTGCGGTTGAAAGCAAACACTGTCTGGCCGGCGATGCACGAATGCACGCGCGCCTTCAATCTTTATCCGATGAACAAGATCGTGGCCGATGATTATGCGATCGTGATGGGCTCGTCGCATGCCGAACCGATGCTGCGAAATAACGTTACTGAGTGGACGGCTAAGCCCGAGGACTATGACTACACGAAGAATCCTGTCGGGGTGCGCCGTTACTGGGAAGAACGCGTAGCAGAGAACGGGCGCTTCGAAAACATCTACACTCTGGGCATGCGTGGCATTCACGATAGCGCCATGCAAGGGCCAAAGACCTCGGCTGAGCGAATCAAAGTCCTGGAACAAATCTTCGCGGATCAGCGAACCATTCTGGCCCAGCACGCCAATTCCGACCTGACGAAAGTGCCGCAGATCTTTTGCCCTTACAAAGAAGTGCTCGCTGACTATCGCAATGGGTTGCAGGTGCCCGATGACGTGACCATCGTCTGGCCCGACGACAATTTCGGTTACCTGCGTTATCTGCCCACGCCGGACGAACAGAAACGCAGCGGCGGCTTTGGCGTCTACTATCATATTTCCTATCTGGGCCGGCCGCTGTCTTATCTCTGGCTTGAGATCACCCCGCCCTCGCTCATCTGGGAAGAGATGTCCAAAGCCTACGACCACAACGTACGAAAGTTCTGGATGCTCAACGTAGGGGATCTGAAACCGGGTGAAATTGGCACAGAGTTCTTCATGCAAATGGCCTGGGACATAAAACGCTGGCGCCGCGACAATCCCAAAGGCTTTCTTGTGCACTGGGCAGAGCGTGAGTTTGGGGCGACCCATGCACCCGAGATTGCCGCAGTGATGGAACAACATTACCGTTTGGCCTTTGCGCGGAAACCTGAACACTTGCAATGGTATCTTCCCGGCGAAAAACCAAGGGCCAGCGAGCTTACGGCGATTAACTACGGCGATGAAATTCAGCAACGACTGGATGACTACGAGCAACTGATGACGCGCATTGATCGTCTTTACGCGGCCATGCCTGCTCAATTGAAGGATGCGTTCTACGAGTTGGTTGACTATCCGGTGCGCGGCGCCGCGCTGGCAAACGAGCGATTCTTCAGGATGGAAAAGAGTAGTCTTTATCTTACGCAAGGCCGCGCCAGCGCTGGGCTGTGGGCGTTCCTCGGCCAGCAATCCGGGAACTATATGGTCCGCGAAACCGCTTACTACAACACTGGACTCGCCGGCGGAAAATGGCGACATATGATGTCGCTGGGTCCAAACAAGGGCCAGTGGCCAAGCATGCGTACTTCGGATCCAACTCCTCCGGCGGGACTAGCCGAAATGAAACCGGCTGGAGAGGCAAAGCTCGGCGTGGCCATTGAAGGGCGCAGCGAGCCGCTCGGCGAGGATGAAAAGGATGCGACCCTGCCCACGCTCAATCGATGCAATCGAGACACTGAGTTCGTCGATGTCTTCAATGCGGGCGGCACTCAATCGCCGCCCAATTGGATAGCCCGGACCAGCGCTCCCTGGATCAAACTAAGTCACGTCACCGGGAACCTTCGTGAGGACTCGCGGCTCATGGTGTCGATCGATTGGGCACACGCGCCAAGGGGCGCGAGCGTTCCCGGAATGATCGAGATACGCGGGGCGCAATCACACCGGTTCGTGAATCTCATCGTCTTCAATCCAGCTCGCACTGGACGCGAGCTGCTAACTGGCTTTGTCGAATCCAATGGAGTGGTTTCGATTGAGGCCGAACACTTTACCAGTAAGATCGATCGATCTGGATTGAGTTGGCAAGTGATTCCCGGTCTCGGACGCAGCGGCGACTCGGTAGCTGTATTCCCACCCGCCGGCGCGATTCTTGATCCGTCGTACGTTGCGAGCCTGGCCCCGGCGCTCGAGTACAAGTTCAATTTATTCACGCAAGGCACGGCCAAGATGACTTACTACCTGGTGCCTACTCATCCGCTGGAGGCCGATCGCGGTTTGCGCTTCGCGGTGGCCTTTGACGATCACCCTCCGGAAGTCGTAACTGTTGGAGCCGGTCTGGAGGTATCTTCTCCGGCCTGGTCCCAGAACGTGCTCAACGGCACAATTACTGGCGCTTCAACTTACCAGTTCACGAGGATTGGATCCCATGTAATGAAGATCTACATGATCGATCCTCGCGTGGTCCTCGACAAGATCGTGATTGATGCTGGCGGCGTTCGGCCCAGTTATCTCGGACCGCCGGAAACGAAGTCGGCGCCATGCGGCTAATGCAAAGAAGAGAAACGACCAATGATTAAGAGACAGACTTTGCGGCAGACAATTGCATCGTTAGTGTTGGCAGGTTTGTTGCCCGGAGTAATCACGAGCAACACCGCACGGGCGGCAGCCGCGGGAACCAGTGCGCCGCCCGCTCGCAGGATCGCAGCTTTCGACTCGGACTGGCGTTTCCTGAAGGGAGATGTTGCCGGCGCAGAGCAGCCTGACTTTGATGATGCGAACTGGCGTAAGCTGGACGTACCGCACGATTGGAGCATTGAAGGACCATTCGATAGGAATAATCCGACCGGTGGGGCAGGAGGTTTTCTTCCCGCCGGCGTCGGCTGGTATCGAAAACACTTCGCGCTGCCGGCGAGCGACAAAGACCGGCGCGTCTTCATCGACTTTGACGGCGTGATGGCCAACAGCGACGTTTGGATCAACGGCTTTCACCTCGGCAAGAGGCCTTACGGCTACGTGAGTTTTCGCTACGACCTTACCGGCCATGTCAACTTCGCGAGTGACAACGTGATCGCCGTGCGTGCTGCCAATTCCGGACAGCCCGCCTCGCGCTGGTACTCGGGCGCAGGCATTTATCGCCACGTGCGCCTGCTGGTAACCGATCCAGTTCATATAGAGCACTGGGGAACATTCGTCACCACGCCGAAAGCAGGAGCCGACCAGGCAACCGTTCGCGTTCAGAGCGAAGTCGTCAATCAATCAAACGCGGCGCGAGTTTTGTCGCTGCAGGTAACTGTGATCGATCCAAGCGGGCGCACGGTGCAAACTGCCGAGACCAAAACGCAGAGCGTCCCTGCGGCCGCAACCGCAACTTTTGCGCAGGACATCTCGCTTAAGAATCCTCAACGCTGGGATCTGGAACATCCGCAACTCTACCGAGCTGTAGCTCGCATCAAAGACGGGAAGAAACCCGTGGATGAAGAAACCGTACCGTTTGGCATTCGCGAATTTCATTTTGACGCGGACACTGGATTCTGGCTCAACGGTCGCAACTTCAAACTCAAAGGCGTTTGCCTGCACCACGACGCGAGTGCTTTCGGCGCGGCCGTTCCGCTGCGCGCCTGGGAACGCCGGCTCGAAGTGCTCAAGCAGCTTGGCGTGAATGCTATCCGCACCGCGCACAATCCGCCGTCGCCTGAATTTCTCGACCTCTGCGATCGGATGGGTTTCATCGTCATGGACGAAGTCTTCGACTGTTGGACGGTGGCCAAGAATCCTTATGACTATCACCTTTATTTTAAGGACTGGTCGCTGATTGACGCTCGCGACACGGTCCGCCGCGATCGGAATCATCCGAGCATTGTGATCTACAGCGCCGGCAATGAAATCCACGACACGCCAAAGCCCGATCTGGCCAAGCCGATTCTTGCCTCTCTGGTGGCGACCTTTCACGAAAACGATCCTTCGCGTCCGGTGACCCAGGGTCTCTTTCGGCCAAACGTCAGCCACGATTACGACAACGGGTTAGCTGATCTGTTGGACGTGGTCGGACAGAACTATCGCGAAAATGAAATTCTCGCGGCGCACCAACAAAAGCCAACTCGCAAAATTCTGGGAACCGAGAACCGGCACGAGAGCACCGTGTGGGTGGCCATGCGTGACAATGCGCCTTACGCGGGACAATTTCTTTGGACGGGAATCGATTACCTGGGCGAATCGCCGCGCTGGCCAACCATGTCCCACAGCTCAGGGCTGCTGGATCTAACGGGCACCATTCGGCCGATCGGGTTCCAGCGACAGAGTTGGTGGAGTGACCGGCCGATGGTTTTCATCACCCGCCGCATCGCGCCCACTGCTTTATCGCCCACGGATCCGGGTTATGAACCCGACCTGCAACGTCGCCAACAGGTCTTGTTCCCCGACTGGACTCCAGCCAACGCAAACTCGCACGAAGAGAAGGTTGAGGTCTACAGCAACTGTGAACAGGTCGAGTTGTTCCTCAACGGAAAATCGCTCGGGGAAAAATCGCTGCCAGCCGATGCTTCGCCGCGCACCTGGACGGTGGCCTTCGCACCCGGCACACTCAAGGCCGTCGGGAAGAACCGGGGACGTTCCGTCGCATCTTACGAACTGCGAACAGCAGGAAAGCCCGCAAAGATTGTGCTCGCAGCCGATCGAGATCGCCTTGCTGCCGTCTGGGATGATGTTGTTTACGTCACCGCGACGGTGGTCGATGCGAATGGCGTACTCGTTCCTAACGTCGGCGATCTGATTGCTTTCAAGATAGGCGGCCCCGGCGTAGTTGCCGCCGTTGAAAGCGGAGACAACGCGAGCCACGAACCCTTTCAAGCGAGCGAAAGGCGCGCGTATCAAGGGCGTTGTTTCGCCATCCTTAAGGCGAAGGGCGCACCCGGAAGAATAAAGATCGAAGCTTCTGCTGCCGGCTTGAGAAGTAATTCGATAGCTATTAATGCCGTCGCTACCAGGACAAAGTAGGACGGACTATGCTGCGGGATTCGAATTCAACGAATAGGGGTGCAGTTTGAAATTAGACCTAGTCTCATTAGCACCTCGCTCCAGTGGCTGTGCCGAAACTCGACTTGTGAGGTACTCAAGCGTGAGCTTTAACGCAAAGTACGCCAAGGAATTCGCAAAGGAACGCAAAGAAGATTTTTCTCTGGGACCTTTGCGCAAAACTTTGCGACCTTTGCGGTTAAGTTCTAGTTCGTTTACCACTAAAGTTAGTTTTGACACAGCCCATTCAGTGAGGTGTTAATGAGATTCAAACTGAACCAGTACCAACTCAACGATAGGCCGAGACAGCCTGTCGCATCAGAGGAGACGAAAACATGCGACGACGTTGTAAAGGACTGGCGCTGGTGTTAATGACGGCGCTGCTTGTGATCACAAACAGCCGCGTGATGGCCCAATCGAAGTATTTCGGCAAATGGCCCGCGGGCACGTCGCCTCAGGAAATCGGCAAACGCGTGGCCGAAAACTTTGTCGTGCGCAAGTTCGAATACGCTGAAGGCAAAAGGCAATACGTGATCTATCCCGAAGTCTGCGCCTGGTATGGCTCTCTGACCGTAGCGCAACTCACCAGAGACAACGATCTCAAGGCGAGGTTGATACAAAAATTCGATCCTCTCTTTGCCCAGGACGCGAAGCGCATTTCGCCGGACGCGCACGTTGATTTCCGTGTCTTCGGCACCGCGGCCCTGGAAATCTATATGCAGACGAAAGACCGCCGATTCTACGACATTGGTATTGGTCTGGCGGACAAACAGTGGGAGAAGACCACTCCGGACGGAATCACCGCGGAGGCGCGCTATTGGATAGACGACATGTTCATGATTACCGCGGTGCAGGTGCAGGCTTACCGGGCCACCGGCGACGCCAAATACCTCGACCGTGCGGCCATGACGATGGCGGCATATCTGGATAAGCTCCAGCAACCCAACGGACTCTTTTTTCACTCGCTCGACTCGAAGTTTTTCTGGGGCCGAGGCAATGGCTGGGTGGCCGCGGGAATGACGGAGCTGCTTCGCTCGCTGCCAAAGAATCATCCGCGGCGCGCACGAATTCTCGCGGGCTACCGAACGATGATGGCCTCACTGCTGAAGTACCAGGCTAGTGACGGTCTCTGGCGTCAACTCATCGACCATCCGGAGGTTTGGGCCGAAACTTCGAGCACCGGAATGTTTACGTTCGCGATGGTTACCGGAGTCAAGAATGGCTGGCTCGATGCAAAGGTCTACGGTCCGGCTGCGCGCAGAGCCTGGCTTGGCCTGGTCCAACACATCGGCAAAGACGCTAACGTAACCGATGTCTGTATTGGGACCAACAAAGCTAATCTGGAAGTAGGGCCTGACGTCGACAAGCAGTTGAAATTCTACCTGGACCGTCCGCGTCGAACCGGCGACTTGCACGGCCAGGCGCCGATACTGTGGAGTGCGACGGCACTGATGAGGTGAACTCAACGGATGCCGGCTCATATTGGCGCAGGTTTTCAACCGCAACGCGGTTGAGTCCCCAGCCCAGGGTTGCCCTTGGCTACCCTGGGAGGAAGCCCCGGATTGACACCAACCGCGAAGCGGTTGCGGCAAGGCATGTGGGGCGCAACCCGTTCCGGGTTGGCCATCGATGTTTCCCCATTTACCCAAGGTAGCGCCCCGGCGCAACCTTGGGCTGGAGGACGGAGCCCCGTTGGGGCTCTCCAAACTGGTTACACTTCAGTGATGAGAATGAGAAAACATCTTTCAATCATTTCAACTTCCCTGCTTGCTTCGGCTTTCTGCCTGACGCTTAATGCTGGTCCGACCGCTTCTCTACGGCGGCATCCTCTGGCTCGTGGTTCACAGCTCAACGCCGCCGCGACCGTCTATGACGTTCGATCCTTCGGCGCCAGAGGTGAAGGCAAGACGCTCGATACGCCGGCCATCAACAAGGCGATCGAAGCAGCGGCGCTCGCCGGCGGGGGCACCGTGCGTTTCCCTGCCGGCACTTACCTCTGCTTCTCGATTCATCTCAAGAGCAACATCACTTTGTACCTTGATCAAGGAGCTACGATCCTGGCTGCCGATCCGAAAGCAGCAAAAGGCAGCTACGATCTTCCCGAGCCGAACGAGTGGGACATGTATCAGGATTTTGGTCACAGTCACTGGCGCAACAGTCTGATCTGGGGTGTCGGTCTTGAAAACATTTCGATTCTCGGTCCGGGGCGGATCGACGGCCAGGGTCTCACCCGCCGCAGCCCAAGACCACGGCGACCACTCCAGTCCGGCGATACGCCCACGAGTCTGGGTGGCGGACAGACACGCGTGCAATCGCCGCTCGGCGAAGACGATGACCCGAGTGTGATGAACGGACTCGGCAACAAGGCGATTTCGCTGAAGCTTTGCCGGAATGTGGTGCTCCGGGATTTTTCGATCCTGAATGGTGGACACTTCGCCATCCTGGCGACTGGAGTCGACAACCTGACTATCGACAATCTCAAAGTCGATACCAATCGCGACGGCTTCGACATCGACTCTTGTCGCAGCGTGCGCATCTCAAATTGCAGCGTTAACTCGCCGAACGACGACGCGATCGTTCTGAAGAGTTCATTTGCGCTTGGCTTCGCCCAGGCAACTGAGAACGTCACGATCACAAACTGCGCGGTGAGCGGCTATGACATCGGCTCGATGTTGGACGCAACCTACAAGCGCACGGTCAAAGAAGCTCCGGACCATGATGGTCCGACCGGCCGCCTCAAGTTCGGCACCGAGTCCAATGGCGGCTTTAAGAACATTGCGATCTCCAACATCGTCTTCGATCACTGTCGTGGGCTGGCGCTTGAGACTGTCGACGGTGGACTGCTCGAAGACGTCACGATTACCAACATCACGATGCGCGACATTTTGACGGCGCCACTTTTTCTGCGATTAGGTCGCCGTATGCGTGGACCTGCGGGTGTTGCGGTCGGTGAACTGCGACGAATCAACATCAGCAACGTCACCGTCTACAACGCCGACCCACGCTACGCATCGATAATCGCCGGCCTGCCCGGCCACGTGATTGAGGACGTGAAGCTCAGCAACATTCGCATTTTCTATCGGGGCGGCGGCACAAGGGAGCAAGCTGCCCTCGAACCACCGGAACGCGAGACCAACTATCCCGAGCCGTCAATGTTTGGTGAGATCCCGGCTTACGGTTTCTTTATCCGTCATGTAAAAGGAATTGAGCTGAACAACGTCGAGGTCAGCTACCTACAGGAAGATCTAAGGCCGGCCTTTGTTCTTGTTGACGTAAGCAATGCTGATTTCTTTCATGTTAAAGGACAAAGAGCCGCCGGGGCGTCAACCTTCGATCTGAAAAAGGTCACAGACTTCAGCACGTATCAATGTCCGGGCGTGCCTGACATGCATCTTGAACGAGTTGAGCAGAAAAAGTATTAAGCCATTCGCGCGGGGCACTAACCCGACCATCAGGGAGGGCCCAGGTGCACCTCAGCAAGAATTGAGCCCTCCCTAACGGTCGGGTTAGTGCCCCGCGTCGCACACGCAGCGGAAACCCAGATTGTCCAACCCGCTGTCAGGCGTCGCGTGACTGCGCGCAGCCACCCGGTAGTTGGTGCAGAAATTTTCGGAGCACATCCACGAACCACCTCTGATCACGTGTTCACTGGCGCTCGCTGGTCCCATCGGATTATCACGCGCCGGATGCAGGTAATAATCGTCCGCGTACCAATCGGCGCACCACTCCCAAACATTGCCCGCCATGTCATATAACCCGTAGCCATTCGGCGGAAAACTTCCTATAGGCGCGCGACCGATGAAACCATCTTCGTTCGTGTTTTGCTCCGGGAAGTGGCCTTGCCACCAGTTAGCAACCGGCTTGCCGCCCGGACGCAGCTCGTCGCCCCAGGCATATTTCCTTCCCACCAATCCCCCGCGCGCCGCATATTCCCATTCAGCCTCAGTTGGCAAACGCTTTCCGGCCCACTGGGCATAGCTTGCAGCATCACGCCAGGAAACCTGACACACCGGCTCGGCTGTGTTCGGTTGCGAAGTCGGTGCATCAGGATGTCGCCAGTCCACCCGATCGACTCTCTCCCACTCGCCTTTCTTGAGATTCAAGACGCCTGACCAGCCGAACTTTTCCGCGTCGGTCCGGTAGCCGGTAGCGTCGACAAACTTCGCGAAGTCGGCGACCGTGACCTCGTGCTCGTCCATCCAGAAAGAGCGAACCTCGACTTCGTGTGCCGGCGCTTCATAGGGCATACCGTCGTTCGTACCCATCAGAAACGCGGCGCCCTTGATGAGCACCATGCCCTGATCTTTCACCGGGGTTAACGGTACGGCAGCAGCAGGAGCGGGTGCTCTGCGGCAACCCGACGCAAGGAACACCAACAGCAGGATCGCAATCAAGATCTGTTTGGGGCGTTTTCTTGCCATTGATTATGGCGGCTAACCGGTTTGTAGTTCAGCCAGTCCGCGATAGCGGACGACTGACAATAGCCCAGCAGTTCACTGCTGGGGAAGCTGCGGTATTTTCGAGCTAGTCCGTGAAACGGACGGATGAACTAGAGTGATTTCTAAAACAGGCTATCAACTACCTTCCAAATCAGTCGTCCGTTTCACGGGCTCACGCGCGATCTGCGCACTGATCCCAGCGATAAATCGCTGGGCTATTCTCAGTCGTCCGCTCTCGCGGACTGGGTCGAAGGCTTGTCAGGTCCGCCGCAAACTCGTATAAGTTGCTTAAACCCGAGGTGAACTCTTCGAGATGATAAGACGTTTCCACCCGCGAATGACCGCAGCGATTTCCATCTTCGCTCTGTTGTTTTGCTCTACTCTTCTCCTGCCGTCGTCCCCGCTAGCGTCGCCCGCGCCGGCGGCAAAATACAACGTCCTGTTCATCATCTCGGACGATCTGCGCCCGGTGTTAGGTGCTTACGGCAACCAGATCATCAAGACCCCAAACATTGACGGCCTGGCAGCGCGGGGTACGCGTTTCGACCGCGCCTATGCCCAGTTCCCTCTGTGCAATCCGTCGCGCTCGTCGCTGCTCAACGGTCGCTATCCGACGCAAACCGGGATCCTGGACAACAACACCTACTTTCGGACAAAGCACCCGGACTACGTGACCTTGCCGCAGTACTTCAAAGAGCACGGCTACGCAACCTTACGCACCGGCAAGATTTTCCACGGCGGTATTGACGATCAGATTTCCTGGACCGAAGGCGGCGAGCCGGTTGATCCAGCGATCGTCAATCGTCCACCGAGCAGGATTGCCACGGGCGCGGCGCCCTCCGATCAACCGGAAATAGCCCGGCAGGGCCGAGCCCCAAACGCTAGTGAATCAGGATCCGATCGCATCATCGTGCTGGACGGTGACGGCGAATCGCACGGCGACTACAAGGTTGCGACGCGCGCGATTCAATATCTTGAGAAGTATAAAGACAAGCCCTTCTTTCTTGCGGTCGGTTTCGTCAAGCCACACAGCCCACCCACCGCGCCGAAGAAGTTTTTCGATCTGTACGATCCGGACAAGATTCCGCTGCCACCGGATTTTGCGCCGCGACCGTCCGCTCCACCGGGTTTTCCGGAGATCTCGATCTCAAAACGAAATGCCGATCTCTTCATTGGCCGCGATGCTTCACCAAAGGAGGCGCGTGAGATGATTCGCGCCTACTACGCGTCGACCAGTTTCATGGACGCCCAGGTGGGTCGCGTGATCGAGGCGCTTGACCGGCTCGGCCTGCGCGAAAACACCATCATCGTGTTTTGGGGCGACCACGGTTATCACCTCGGGGAAAAAGGCAAGTGGTCCAAGGCCTATTCGCTTTTCGACGTTGCCCTGCAGGTGCCCCTGATAGTGGCGGTGCCGCGCGGCAAGCCACAAGTCAGCGCGCGCACCGTGCAACTGCTGGACATGTATCCCACGCTGGCGGAACTCTGTGGTCTGCCGCCGCCGCAAGGTAACGAAGGGCACAGCTTCGCACCGCTGCTGAAAAAGCCAAGCGCGGCGTGGAGCTATCCGGCTTTCAGCGTCACTTTGTTTCAGGGTAAGTTGGGTCGATCTGTTCGGACTGAGCGCTGGCATTATGTCGAGTGGGACGAAGGCCGTGCGGGCTCGATGCTCTTTGACACTGTGAAAGATCCCTACGAACTGAAGAACCTCGCCAACGACCCGGCATATGCGAAGACCGTGCAGGAAATGAAGAGTCTGCTAAAGCAACTGCCTGATCACTAAGCCAAACAAAGGCGATCCAAGAAATCACACGAAGCCTCACTAAATGATTTCCATGTTGTTTCGTGTGATTTCATGGATCGTCATGGCTGTTGAAACTGGGCCGTTCTCACCGTTCAGCCTAGCGTCATCTGCAAGCGAGTAACCGAGGCCGGCTGGAATTGATAGATCAGCGTTGGCCCGCTCGCAGTCACGGAAGCATCTTTCGGCTCTAATCCACGCGGATTCGCAAAGCTGTTGTGTGCATGAATGTCTGTCGATGACAAAACTCGGCTCTGGCATGAGCGGATCGATGCGCCGCGGATCGCTATCTCTGTCGCCTGCGGCTGGTTGTGCTGAGGATTGACGACTGTAAGTACCAACTCCTTGTCATGGAGCGAAGCCGATCCCTGCAAGCCCCAAAGCTTACTCGGCCTGCCATCCACAGCGATGCTGATATCCGGCGCGGTGAAGGTCGTCCGCACTGACTTGCCTCCCTGGTGCGCGGCATACATTTCGAAGACGTGATAGTTCGGCGTCACAATGAATTTGTCTTCGTAAGCGAGGAACAGCGAATGAATGGTATTGATGAGTTGGGCGGCGTTCGCCATCACGACTTTGTCCGCGTGCCGATTGAAGGTGTCAAGCGTTAGCCCGGAAACCAAAGCGTCGCGCAGCGTACCGGGGTAGGCCCAAAGGTAAGTCTCCGGCATGTCCTTCGCCCGCGCGTGCCACGCGCCCCACTCGTCAACGATAAGCTTCACTCGGTGCTTTGTATCTATGCCGCCCATGATCGACCAGTGTTCGGTGATGAGCGACTCCATGCGATCGGCCCTGCCGATTAACTCGTACCACTCGGCCTCGGTAAATTCAGTCGCGTCTCTCTTCCCGGTGCTGCCGCAGTAGTAATGCAGTCCCCAACCGTAGAGCGAATTAATCAGCCGGTCGCCTTTCTCTGCGAGTGCGGTGAAAAACCCGCGCGTCCATTTCCAATCGCCTCCGTTCGGTCCCGAACCGATGAAGGCCGGCTTCACTCCGTAACTCGGCACCCAGGCGATGAACTTACGAAACTCGGTCGCGTATTCTTCAGGTGTAAGGTTGCCGCCACAGCCCCAGGATTCATTTCCCACGCCCCAGTACCGCACGCCAAACGGCTCAGGGTCGCCTGCCGCCGCGCGCATCTTTGAAAGCGTCGTCAGTCCCGCCGGAGCATTGCAGTACTCCACCCACTCATAGAAACTTTTCGCGGGCAGACTGCGCAGATTAGCGGCTAGGTAGGGCTGGGTGCCGATGAGCTTGCAGAAGCGGGCAAACTCATTGGTGCCGAAATGATTCGGATCGTAGACCTGTGGTTTGTCGGCGTCCTTGAGCGCATCGCTGATCCAGAAGTCGGTCCGCCGAGGGCGTTCGGATCGAGGGCCAATGCCATCGTGCCAATCGTAACTATCGGCGAAGCACCCGCCCGGCCAGCGGAGCACACCCGGTTTAATCTTCCGCATTTGATCGATCAGCGCTGAGCGAATGCCTCCGACGTTTGCAATCTTTGATTGCTCGCCGACCCAAACGCCATCGTAAATTACGCCTCCGAGATGCTCGATGAAATGACCATAAATCTCCGGCGAGATCGTTCCGATGGGCTCGTTAACGAGTACTTCGATCTTGGCATCCGCCGCCGTGGCACTTCTCGGCGCGAGCAAAACGACGCTACCCGCTAGCATGGTGCCGACAAACCCCCGTCGCCCTATCTTCTCCATGGTCCTATCCTCCGGCCGTCTAATTTTCGTTCAGGGTCCTCGACTACGTCTTCCCGCTGACAAAACCGTGAAGCCGAAGCCAATCGGCACAACGATCGGGCCAAGTTGCAAGTATTGGATCTTTTGTGCCGAGCCCAAACCCATGTGACCCGCGCTCGTACAAGTGAAACTCGAAAGGCACCCCGGCTTTTCGTAAACCCAGAGCGAAAAGCAAACTGTTCTCCACCGGCACCGCAGTGTCAGTCATGGTATGCACGAGGAAGCTCGGCGGCGTTTCCTTTGTCACCTGCTCGTCATTTGAAAGCAAACCGATCAATTCAGGCGGGGGCGACGCGCCGAGCAAATTCGCTCTTGATCCCGCATGCGTCAGCTTATCCCTCATGGTTATCACGGGATAGATCAGAATCATGAGGTTGGGCTTCGAGCTGACGCGCTCGATTGGATCAGATGCGTCGGTTTTGCCGGTATCGAAATGGGTCCCGGCAGTAGAAGCAACATGTCCTCCAGCCGAGAAACCAAGAATACCGATTCGTTGTGGATCGAGACCCCATTCCACTGCGCGCGCACGCACGAGACGAATCGCGCGGGCAGCGTCAAGCATTGGCGCCGGGTGGTGATAACTCGGGCCCAGCCGGTATTTCAGGACGAAAGCAGTAACCCCGAGCGAGTTGAGCCACTCGGCGACTGGTCCACCTTCGTGATCTGCGAGGTGTGTGTACCCGCCTCCAGGGCAAACAATCACCGCCGCCCCCGATCTCTTTTCTTTCGGCGGCAGGTAAGGGATTAGCGTGGGAACGTCGACGGGTTCACTTCCCAAAGCGCCCGGGGCCCCTCCCGGCCAAAGGGCGATCGGGGTCTCAGGCGCGGGCACGACTAATGGCGTAACTAACGCGGGCAGAAGCACCAGAGCTAGAAGCAGTGTTCCAAGGGTACTCAACTATGGCTCCGTCCTTTTCCTGACTACGGCGTGATCTAACCACTTCATCGTAACGAAGGGTTTTTACCACACACTCAGCCAGAGAGAGAAAGACTTTTGGCATTTATCAAGCCCTCGCGCGTTCAGGATAATCTCAATTCGCGACTGCAAAACCAATCCCAACTCTTCAGACGCTTGACGCGTCCCGGCTCAATTCATCACGTCGAGCCTCTCAACTAGTCGACCGTTAATCCGAACGTTCTTCAAATTCATGCCTTCCACATTCTTCACAATGCTCGGCTCAGCTACATTGGCAAAGGTGCAATTCTCCAACTGCAGATTCATGACGGGAGCGTGTTTGAACCCCTGCACATCAAGCGCATACTTGCTCTTTCCGCTTCTCAAATCGTTTACCACGAAGTTGCGGACCACTGGAATGAACTTGCCCTTCTCTCCTTCTTCATAATTGAAGTCGATGGTGATTGCCGCATGGGACACCTGGCCCACTTCTATGTTTCTGAAGTAAAGGTTTTCCAGCAAGCCACCGCGCATGGCGTTGTTCTTGACGCGCAAAGCATGGTCGAGATTCGGGCTGTCCATTTGGCAGTTCTCTACAAAAACGTTCCGCACGCCACCCGAAATCTCGCTGCCGATTGTTACGCCGCCGTGTCCGTCCTTCATACGGCAGCCCTGAATGACGATATTCTGTGAGGGCGCGTTCAGCCGGCGACCGTCCGCGTTTCGGCCGGATTTAATGGCGATGCAATCGTCGCCGGTGTTGAAGTTGCAATCCTTAATCAACACGTCGGTGCAAGACTCAGGGTCGCACCCGTCGTTGTTGGGTCCGTGGCTGTTAATAGTGACGCCTTGCACCGTGACATTCCTGCAAAGCACGGGATGAATCTCCCACATCGGGGAATTCACAATTGTCACTCCCTCAATCAGGACGTTCTGGCAGCGATAGGGCTGGATGAACTGTGGCCTCAGGTAATGGCCCTCACCGAAAACTCTTTCGCCTACGGGCACGGCCTGCTCGATCATTTGCACCAGCGCGGTCCTGGCCTTTCTTGCGTTCGGGGTGCCTTCCTTCCAGCCATACCGTGTGCTTCCGGTCCACGGCCACCAGGCTCGGGCGCTGGCTTGCCCGTCGAGCGTTCCGTTGCCGGTGATGGCTATATTCTTTTGTTCGAAGGCATAGATGAATGGCGAGTAGTTCATCAACTCCATGCCTTCCCAACGACTAAAGACCAGTGGAAGGTACTTCGTTGGATCAGGGCTGAACTTGATCGTCGCGGCGGCAACGAGGTGCAGGTTGACATTACTTCTAAGGCGGATTGGGCCAGTCAGAAAGTTACCCGCCGGCACTACTACCCTTCCACCTCCAGCTTTGTTGCATGCGGCAATTGCCTTGCGGAAGGCGTCTGTGCAATCCGTCTGGCCATCGCGCACCGCCCCGAACCGCGTTACATAAAAATCGCGCTTGGGGAAAACGGGACGCTTGATCCGCTTCAAGATCTCTGGCACTTGTGCCCATGCTTCGTCTCCCGAAGAGCGCGGCCAGAAACCAGGATGGAGTCCAGCGACTGCTTTGCGCGACAGCAGCTCGGGCATCACGAAGGCGGCAGTTCCTCCGATCAAAACGCGCTTAATGAACTCGCGACGAGTACTCATATTTTCTTAACCTGTCGCTCACCTTCATGAACGATGCGAACTCAAGAGACTCCTAACTCGTTTCGTAAATCGAACGAACCCACGCCTGAAGAAGACGATACGCTTCCGCATCAGGGAAAGCTCATCGTCAGGTCCATTCTTAATCAATCAAGGATCAGAAGCTAGTCAGCAATGGCACGTAGTCAATTGCCCAATCGCTGCGCGGAATAACTGTGGGCATTTCACCAGTTCCTGCGGGCATTTCACCACTCCGATCGGGCGGCGATCAGTTCTTCTATGCCTTGATTCGACGATCCGTCCAAAACCTCGATGGAAAATCCATATTATCGGACGTATTTCGACTTTCTGTTAACAAAATATGCTGCCATGCAAGGGATTATTTCAGGGTCTCTAGAGGCACGTTGTTTGCCGTAGCAAAAAAGCAGTTTCTTAATGAATGGTCATACCCTTAATGGGTGACTGAAGATATTGGTCAGAAAGGCCTTGACAGAAGTTTGTCGTTACAACAAAATGCCGGGGTTCCAGACCGGAGACAGGCTCAGCCCAGGGTTAGGTCTGTTTCTCGAGCCGCGTTTGGTTCTTGACGGCTCTTGTTCATTGCGATTCTCTGTCAACGGTGTTTGAGCGTCGGCATTTGATATTGCTCTTTTAAGCGTTCGGATTTCGTTCGTAATTGGGTCTGCTAACGTCGAGCCTCCTAGGCTGAGCTTGAGCCACGTGGTCAGACCAAACGGGCGCTGCCGGCTTCAGACGTCACACGACCCTTACGATTTGTTCAGGCTTCCAAGGGGTAAGCGTATCCGGTCCGAAAGAGTCCGAACGGTTAGCCAAAAGTCGAGTGCTGACTTACATCGAGAAGCACGGGAATGTTGCATGGCCCGCAGCACACCACAAGAAATGAAAAGCAAAAACCTTCAATGAGGAGATGCATCATGAGATTTGCCCAGACTGCACGCCTTTCGAGCGTGATTGTATTTGCGTTCCTATTCCTGCTGCTCGTCCCGGTATCCGCTCAGGAACTGCGCGGGAAGATCGCCGGAAGCGTGGTCGACTCCAATAGGGCATCCGTGCCCGGCGCAACCGTAAAGGTTACGGATAAGTCGCGGAACCTGACTACTACTTTGACTACCAATGCCGACGGCCTCTTTGAAGCTCCTTATCTGCTGCCCGGAATCTATCAGGTAGTGGTCGAGAAGTCGGGATTCAAGAAAGTCATTCAGGACGCCGTTCAAGTCCAGATCAATCAGACGCGCACACTCGAGATATCGCTGGACGTCGGCGGGGTGCAAGAGACCGTCACGGTAACGGCTGAGGCGGCGACGCTTAATGCGACAGACGCAAACCTCGGCCAGACCGTGGATAGGAAGCGCGTGGATGAGCTGCCCTCGGTTCACGGCGATCCTTACCATCTCATCAATCTGACGCCCGGTGTTGCTTATACCGGCAGCACTCGATTGGATCGTCCTTTTGAGCCGACCCACATTGCCAATTTTGCCATGGGCGGCGCGCGCGGCATTCGCAGCGACCTTTTGATCGATGGGGCGCCCAGCACCGCGACCGCAAATGCCAACGAGGTAATCGCTTCTTATGTTCCAACCACCGATGCTACTCAGGAGTTTAGAGTACAAACCGCGACCTTCGATGCGCAGTTCGGCAACACCGAAGGCGGTGTTACCAGCATTGTTACCAAGGGCGGTACGAACGGCTTTCACGGCAGCGTCTATTACTGGATCGAACCCGGCGGCTGGGCAGCAAACGACTTTTTCGGGAATTCGCGGAGCCAAGGGCGCCCGTTCACTTACTCAAATCGTCCCGGCTTCACCATCGGCGGTCCAGTGAAGATTCCAAAGGTCTACAATGGGAAGGACAAGACGTTCTTCTTCTTCTCGTATGAGAGTATCAACGACTCGCGTCCACGTTTCGACGCAACCAACATTTGGTCGCCAACGGATGCTCTCAAGAACGGAGATTTCTCCGCCTTCACAGCTAGCGGCCTCAAAATCTACGATCCGCTGACCGGCACATTCGCCGGCGGGACGGTTACTAATCGCACCCAATTCACAAACAACATTATCCCGGCTAACCGGATAAACCCGGTAGCCAGGGCGGTGGCTGGGTTCATGGGCTCGCCAAAGCACGGACCGTCGTGTGTCGGTGCAGTCTGCTCATTGATCAAAGACAATATCACTGATTCAACGCTCGCAGAGACACTCAACCCGCCGTACCGGAACTACACACTTCGGCTTGACCAGAACTTTGGCGACAAGGACAAATTGTTCGGGCGCTATAGCTGGTACAACCGCAACAGTACTTACAATAACTACACCGGAGGCATTTATGTGGGTGACCAGTTTATCTTCATCTCCAAACAGGCTGTGGTGGATGAGGTTCACACCTTCAACGCCAACACCGTCCTGAATCTCAGGTACGGCTTCAATCGCTTCATCCGCGGTTCGGACGCGCCCGCAGGTCAGGCCGGGCTCGACCTTACTACGCTAGGTTTTCCCGCCGCTTATAACAGTTCGATTGGCGCAGGCATCCGGCGCTTTCCACGCTTTGATTTCAACTGCACCTCGTGCACCGGCGCGGCCGTTGGCAACGGCCACACAAATGAGTTCCGTCCCGTGGGCAGCCACTTTGTAACTGCAGTCTTGAACCGCGCGATGGGCAAACACTCGCTCCGATTCGGCGGCGAGATGCGAATCTATCGCGAGGACGATAGTTTCAAGAGCAATCAGCAGTCGGGCCAGTTCATCTTCGACAACACCTATACTCGGGTTGGCAGCGCGAGCAGTGCTGACGTTGAAGGTTTGCAGGGGTTTGCGTCGTTCCTGCTTGGGTATCCGACCACAATGCAGATCGTGCGAGCTTCAGATTATTCCGAGTACTCCAAGACGTGGGGGTTCTTTGCTCAGGACGATTTGCGGCTCAGCAAGAAACTGACGCTGAACCTCGGCTTGCGCTGGGAATTTGAACAGTCCTTGACCGAGCGACAGAATAAGAGCGTCTCCGGCTTCGACCTTTCCTATACCCAGCCGCTTGAAGCGCAGGCCCAGACGAATTTCGCTCTGATCAGCGCTACCGATATCCTGAAGACGACTTATGGACTAACCCAGATCACTGCCAAAGGCGGCCTGTTGTTCGCAGCAAAAGATACGGGCAGCGGGCTTTACAACACGCCGAAGAACGGGTTCCTGCCCCGGGTCGGGTTCGCCTATCAGTGGAATAATAAGACTGTGGTTCGAGGCGGTTTTGGCCTATACCAGGGCTTCCTTGGTGAGCGTCGCGGAGACGTCGTTCAGCCCGGCTATACCCAAACCACAATACAAACCTTAACAACCGGTCCCAACGGAGCCCCACTGCCGTTTTTGATTTCGAACCCGTTCCCGAGTGGAATCACCGAACCGAGTGGTAATGCTTTGGGAAAACAGACTGCCTTAGGACAGAATGTTACGTTCTTCAATCAGAATCCCAAGGTAGCGAAGCAGGCGCGATGGTCAATTGGCATTCAGCGCGAGCTGTGGGGAGGCTGGACATTTGAAGCAGTTTACCTGGGAGATCATGGCGCCAACATCGAGATCAATCGCAACCTTAATGCTCAGCCGCTCAATACTCTAAATACGGACAGCTCGCGGACGGCGGCCCAGAATACCAACAATACGAACCTGGGAGCCGCGGTCAGGAGTCCGTTCTGTACCAACGTCACTGGAAGCACTTGCACGAGCGGCGCTCTGTATACGGGCGCAGGCGGTACCATATCTCGCCGGCAACTGCTCCTTCCATTCCCGGAATTTGGCAGCATCACCACCACGAACAACGACGGCGAGACTTGGTACCATTCCGGACAGTTCAGCCTGACCAAGCGGTTTTCCAAGGGTTACGGGCTGCAAGCGGCGTATACCTGGTCGAAGTGGTTACAAGCTACCGAGTACCTGAACGCCGCCGACCTAAGACCAACCAAGATGATCTCTGACCAGGATGTTCCGAACCGGTTCTCGATGAGCGGTTTCTATGAACTGCCGTTCGGCAAAGGGCACCCCTACTTCTCGCATGCGGGGCGGCTGGCCGACGCTTTGATCGGAGGGTGGCAAATTGAGGGGACCTATACATATCAGTCTGGTTTCCCAGTCGCCTTCGCCAATGATGCCTTCTATGTGGGCGGCAACATCTCGCTCCCGAAGAGTCAGCGGACCCTTAGCAGTTGGTTCAACACCTCCGCATTCGTTTCAATTGTGGGTGGAACGCCAACCTGCGGCGCAAACCCGACGGGATCCGCGAACTGCGCCACTCCCGTCGACCACCTGCGCACGCTTCCGCTTCGGTTCTCCGCCGTGCGGATCGATGCAACCAACAACGTCGACCTCGGGCTGCGCAAAGACATCCACCTGCGTGAAACTATGAAAGTTCAGTTGCGGATGGAGTTCATTAACGCTTTCAACCACCCGCTGTTCCCTGGGCCAGTGGTTAGCCCGGGATCGGCAACCTTTGGCCAGGTTACGGCCTCGAACCAAAACAACTACGCGCGCCGCGCGCAGTTGTCGGTGAAGTTTATCTTCTAGTCACAAAGTTGAGTTTTTCTTCTTCCGAAGCCGGGGAGTTTGCCATCGCAAGCTCTCCGGCTTCGCGTTATGTCTGACAAACTTTTAGGAAGCTCTGATTAAGTGCTCAGGAAAAAGAACGCACAGACACTTGAGTCCTTTTGGTTTTGGGCCGGGCAGTCCCGGAGGGACGAAATATTTATAGAACAAGATGAATCAAGTGAATTTTTTCAGCCCATTTATGGGCGGCAGAAACATGATGTCGCTCCTGACGGAGCTTTGAGGTTAGGCACGCGCATG